>Ga0114903_1000043_pt1 | contig 101097 bp, 90 predicted proteins | sample MalvirDeepMed_s2_FD_87289 | JGI IMG/M metagenome (GOLD analysis project Ga0114903, IMG submission 87289) | Marine viral communities from the Global Malaspina Expedition - Malaspina viral metaG DeepMed_s2 | ecosystem: Environmental > Aquatic > Marine > Oceanic | place: Mediterranean Sea...
CGTTCGTAGGTCAGCTCTAATCGGGTCGCCGGTTTGCCGGGGTGCGTCTTTGGATGCACCTCGTACTGACGATTTCACGATATGACAGGCGAGAGGTGAAGACGTGAACATTAATCTGACGATGATTGGCCAGGCCATCTCGTTCTTTATCTTCGTCGTCTTCTGCATGAAATATGTGTGGCCGCCTTTGATGGCTGCACTGCAGGAGCGGCAGAAAAAGATCGCAGACGGACTGGCAGCCTCAGATAGGGCCGCCCGGGATCTTGAGCTGGCACAGGAAAAAGCCGCCAAGGAACTTCGCGAAGCCAAGCAAGAGGCAGCCGCACTGATTGAGCAGGCCAACAAGCGTGCCAATCAGATTGTTGAGGCTTCAAAGGACGATGCCCGTCGTGAAGGCGAAAAGCTGATCGACCAGGCCCGTAGCGAAATCGAACAGCAGCGTCATCAGGCCCGTGAGGCCCTGCGTGCTGAGATTGCCACTCTGGCAGTCGCCGGTGCTGAGAAGATTCTCGAAAAATCTGTCGATGCCAAAGCCCACAGCGAGATGCTGGATAAGCTCGCAGCCGAACTCTAAGCGAGGTGCATCATGGCAGAACTGAGAACGCTGGCCCGCCCTTATGCGAAAGCAGCCTTTCAACGCGCCCGGGATGAGAAAACCCTGGCGCAGTGGACGGAAGTACTGAATTTCGCCGGGCAGGTCGCTGCGCACAAGACAGTAAAAGAGCTTCTCGCGAATCCAGGACTGTCGGAGTCCGCCAAGGCAGAATTTATTCTCGACTGCACTCAGCAAGAAGTAACTGAAGCGGTTCGGAATTTCCTCCTGATTCTTGCCGAAAATGGCCGTCTGACGCTCCTCCCTGCGATTGCCGAACTGTTTAACACGTTTCGGGCTGATCTGGAGCGCACTGTTGATATCGATGTCACTGCGGCTTACGCACTGACCGAAGAACAGCAACAGAAGCTGGCCCAGGCCCTCTCCAAGCGACTCGAGCGCGAGGTCAGTCTGACCAGCTCAGAAGACAAGTCGCTGATTGGTGGTGTGATCGTACGCACGGGTGATCTGGTTATCGATGACTCGGTCCGCGGCAAGATTCACCGAATGGCCGATGCACTGGGCTCCTGATTTCAGCTAAAGGTTTGAGGACAAAGGCATGCAACAACTGAATCCATCCGAGATCAGTGAGATTATCAAGAAGCGTATAGAGAAGCTTGATATCTCCGCTGAAGCAAAGAATGAAGGAACCATCCTGTCGGTTTCCGACGGTATCGTTCTGATCCACGGCCTGGCCGACGTTATGTACGGTGAGATGATTGAATTCTCGACCGGCGTCTTCGGTATGGCTCTGAACCTTGAGCGCGATTCTGTCGGCGCGGTTGTCCTGGGTGACTACCTTGGTCTGGCTGAAGGACAGAAGGTTCGCTGTACCGGTCGTATCCTTGAAGTTCCCGTCGGCCCTGAACTGCTGGGTCGAGTGGTTGACTCTCTGGGTAACCCCATTGATGGCAAAGGCGAGCTGGGCACCGACCTCACGTCTCCCATCGAAAAAGTCGCACCTGGCGTTATCGCCCGTCAGTCGGTTGATGAGCCGTTGCAAACCGGTATCAAAGCGATCGATACCATGGTTCCGGTGGGTCGTGGCCAGCGCGAGCTGATCATCGGTGACCGTCAGATCGGTAAGACCGCCGTCGCCATCGACGCAATCATCAACCAGAAAGGCACTGGCATTAAGTGTATCTACGTTGCGGTAGGACAGAAGCAGTCCTCCATCGCAGCGGTTGTGCGCAAGCTCGAAGAGCATGGCGCCATGGATCACACAATCGTCGTTGCCGCCGGTGCCGCTGATCCTGCCGCCACCCAGTTCCTCGCCCCGTACGCCGGTACATCCATGGGCGAATACTTCCGTGACCGCGGCGAAGATGCCCTGATTGTCTATGACGATCTGAGTAAGCAGGCTGTTGCCTATCGCCAGATCTCGCTGTTGCTGAAGCGTCCGCCGGGTCGTGAGGCTTATCCGGGTGACGTTTTCTATCTGCACTCCCGCTTGCTGGAGCGTGCTTCCCGAATCAATGCCGACTATGTCGAGCAGATCACCAACGGCGAAGTGAAAGGCCAGACGGGTTCTCTCACCGCCCTGCCGATCATCGAGACCCAGGCTGGTGACGTTTCTGCATTCGTACCGACCAACGTAATCTCAATTACCGATGGTCAGATCTTCCTGGAAACCAACCTGTTCAACTCGGGCATTCGTCCGGCGATGAACGCGGGTATCTCGGTTTCACGGGTTGGTGGTGCGGCTCAGACCAAGATCATGAAAAAGCTCGGCGGTAACATCCGTCTGGCCCTCGCCCAGTATCGTGAACTGGCGGCGTTTGCCCAGTTTGCTTCTGATCTTGACGAGGCGACCCGTAAGCAGCTCGAGCATGGTCAGCGGGTCACCGAACTGATGAAGCAGAACCAGTACAGCCCGCTGTCTGTGGCAGAAATGGGTACGGTACTGTTCGCGGCCAACGAAGGCTTCCTGGACGACGTTGATGTGGACAAGGTAGTTAAGTTCGAAGCGCAGTTGCTGGACTGGATGCGCGCCGAGCAGAAAGAACTGCTGGACAAAATCAACGTGAAGGGCGATTTCAATGATGATATCGCTGCCGGACTGAAAGCTGCGCTGGAGAAATTCAAGACCACCCAGAGCTGGTAAGGGACCCGGCCCGCTTGAGGCGGGCCGATGAACTCCAAGGGTGTTCCACTTGATAAGGCAGTGAACTATGGCCGTCGGAAAAGAAATACGAAATCAGATTTCCAGCATCAAAAGCACGCAGAAGATCACCAGCGCCATGGAAATGGTGGCGGCGAGCAAGATGCGTCGTGCTCAGGAGCGGATGCAAGCCACCCGCCCCTACGCGGACAAGATGCGCCAGATGATCGGACACATTGCACGGGCTAATACCCAGTACAAGCATCCGTTCATGGTGGATCGTCCGGTGAAGCGCGTCGGCTACATCGTCGTTTCAACCGACCGTGGTCTGTGTGGTGGCCTCAACGTCAACCTGTTCAAGGCGCTGGTCCGGGATATGAAGTCCTGGAAGCAGCAGGACGTTGACAGCGAAATCTGCGCGATCGGACAAAAGGGTGCGTCCTTCTTCCGCAACTATGGCGGAAAAGTGGTTGCCGCGCTGACCCATCTGGGCGACAAGCCCAGCTCGGACAAGCTGATCGGCAACGTCAAGGTCATGCTCGACAAGTTCCGTGATGGCGAAATCGACCGTCTGTATGTCGTGGGTAACGAGTTCGTTAACACCATGACCCAGCAGCCGCGTATCGATCAGCTTCTGCCACTGCCGGCGATTGAACTGGAAGAGAAACAAAAGACCGGTCACCCCTGGGATTACGTTTATGAACCGGATGCTGAGGAGATCCTCGAAGGTCTTCTGCCCCGCTTCATCGAGTCCCAGGTCTACCAGGGTGTGGTCGAAAACCTGGCTTGCGAGCAGGCCGCGCGGATGATCGCCATGAAAGCGGCAACCGATAACGCGGGTGGCCTGATCGACGAATTGCAGCTGGCCTACAACAAGGCCCGCCAGGCTGCGATCACCCAGGAAATTTCCGAAATCGTCAGCGGCGCGACTGCCGTCTAACAGACTGACGAATCGACTGGCTTTTGACTTATTTTAGATAACGAGGAACTGAGCATGAGTAGCGGACACATCGTTCAGATCATTGGCGCGGTAATCGACGTGGAATTTCCACGTGACGCCGTCCCGAACGTGTATGACGCGCTGCTGCTTGAAGGCGGTGATACGACTCTCGAAGTCCAGCAGCAGCTGGGTGACGGGGTGGTACGTACCATTGCCATGGGCAGCACCGAAGGCCTCAAGCGTGGCCTGAAAGCAGAAAACACTGGCAAGCCGATCTCGGTACCGGTTGGTACCAAGACACTGGGCCGGATCATGGATGTTCTGGGTCGTCCTATTGACGAACAGGGCGAAATCGGTGCCGAGGAATCCTGGGGAATCCACCGTAAGGCGCCTGGCTATGCCGATCAGGCCGCGTCAGCGGACCTGCTGGAAACCGGCATCAAGGTTATCGACCTGATCTGTCCTTTCGCCAAAGGTGGTAAGGTTGGTCTGTTCGGTGGTGCGGGTGTTGGTAAGACCGTCAACATGATGGAGCTGATCAACAACATCGCCAAAGAGCACTCCGGTCTGTCTGTATTCGCCGGTGTCGGTGAGCGTACCCGGGAAGGTAACGACTTCTACTACGAAATGAAGGAGTCCAACGTTCTCGATAAGGTCGCGATGGTTTACGGCCAGATGAACGAACCCCCAGGAAACCGTCTTCGGGTTGCCCTGACCGGCCTGACCATGGCGGAAAAGTTCCGCGACGAAGGTCGTGACGTTCTGCTGTTCGTCGATAACATCTACCGTTACACCCTGGCGGGTACCGAAGTATCGGCACTGCTGGGTCGTATGCCTTCAGCGGTAGGTTATCAGCCGACGCTGGCTGAAGAGATGGGCCAGCTGCAGGAGCGGATCACCTCGACCAAGAATGGCTCCATCACGTCTATTCAGGCGGTATACGTACCGGCGGATGACTTGACTGACCCCTCCCCGGCAACCACCTTCTCGCACCTTGACGCGACCGTGGTACTAAGCCGTGATATCGCATCGAAGGGTATCTATCCGGCGATCGATCCGCTTGATTCCACTTCACGTCAGTTGGATCCGCTGGTTATCGGTGACGAGCACTACGAAGTAGCTCGTGGCGTCCAGACGGTTCTGCAGCGTTACAAGGAACTCAAGGACATCATCGCGATTCTGGGTATGGACGAACTGTCCGAGGACGACAAACTGCTTGTTGCCCGTGCCCGTAAGATCGAGCGCTTCCTGTCACAGCCGTTCCACGTTGCTGAAGTATTCACCGGCTCACCCGGTAAGTACGTTTCCCTAAAGGAAACGATCTCCAGCTTCAAGGGTATCCTGGACGGCGAGTACGACGAGATGCCGGAGCAGGCTTTCTATATGTGCGGCGGAATTGAAGAAGCCATCGAGAAAGCCAAAAAGATGAAGGCCAAGGGTTAATCCCTGATCAGAATGGGTCGGCCTCAGGCCGGCCCTGGAGGAAACCGAAATGGCTATGAGTGTTCACTGTGACGTTGTCAGCGCTGAGGAAAAGATTTTCTCAGGGCTGGTTTCGATGCTGATCGCAGCCGGTTCCGAAGGTGATCTGGGTATTGCTCCGGGCCACACGCCCTTGCTGACTCAGCTCAAGCCGGGTCCGGTTCGTATCGTCAAGCAGGATGAATCCGAAGAGATTCTCTACGTATCCGGTGGCTATCTGGAAGTGCAGCCCGACATCATTACTCTGCTCGCGGACACCGCGATCCGGGCCAAGGATGTTGACGAGGCCGCCGCCGAAGAAGCCCAGAAGGCCGCTGAAAAGGCGCTTTCAGCCAAGCAGGGAGAGTTTGAGTTCTCCCGCGCTGCCGCTGAACTGGCAGAAGCTGCTGCGCAGTTGCGCACGGTACAGCAGCTGCGTCGCAAGATGCGTTGATCAAGGTGAGCGGACGCACGCGCTCCGCCCCTTGGCCGCGACCCAACCACTTATTCGGTTTTACCGGACGAGTCGGATGGGCCGCGGCTTTTTTCGTTAAAGCCCAGTCATCAAAGGATGTTGATGCGGCTCGATCTGCTAGTACTTAAGCTTGCTCAGTTACTATCACTAGCCCACTAGAATAAAACATATCAGGATAAGGAGACCTGCGTGACAGCACCTTTGCATGTGGTCATTCTGGCTGCCGGTCAGGGTTCAAGGATGAAATCCCGTCTACCCAAGGTACTGCATGTGATTGCCGGTACCCCGATGGTCCATCACGTCATGGCTACTGCTCGGAAACTGGGCGCTGAGGGGCTGCATCTGGTGATCGGTCACGGCGGCGATCAGGTCCAGTCCGCGACCTCCGGTGACGGCATTCACTGGGTGTGGCAACGCGAACAGCTGGGCACGGGTCACGCAGTGGCGCAGGCTTTGCCTGATCTTCCGGAAGATGCTCGCGTCCTGATTCTGTACGGCGACGTGCCTCTGATCTCGGATAAAACTCTCGAACGTCTGTTGGCAGGGCTGAGCGACGATTCGCTTGCACTGCTGACTGTCTCGCTCAGTGATCCCGACGGCTATGGCCGAATCGTCCGCGATGGCTCAGGACGGGTGCAAAGCATTGTTGAACAGAAAGACGCCTCCGCAGAGCAACTGAACATTGCGGAAGTGAATACCGGCATCATGGCGGTTCAGGGGCGGCATCTTCATCAGTGGTTGCCCAAGCTGTCCAGCAACAATGCTCAAGGCGAATACTACCTGACTGATATTATCGCGATGGCCGTTGGACAAGGCCTTGAGATCGCGGTGGCGCAGCCGCAGAATCCCGTCGAAGTTCAGGGCGTTAATAACCGTATTCAGCTGGCTCAGCTGGAACGCTGGTATCAGGGGCGTCAGGCGGAGGTTCTGATGACGGCGGGTGCGACTTTGGCCGATCCGGCGCGAGTCGATATTCGCGGTAGCGTCGACGTCGGTCAGGACGTCTTTATCGACATCAATACGGTGTTTGAGGGCCAGGTGAGACTGGGCAACTGCGTCCGCATCGGTCCCGGTTGTGTCATTCGCGATGCCGAAATCGCCGATGACGCGGTTATCCACCCGCACAGCATTGTCGAAGAAGCCACCATCGGCGCTCAATCGGCGGTGGGTCCCTTTGCCCGCATCCGTCCCGGGACGGTTCTGGCCGCACGGACCAAGGTGGGCAATTTTGTCGAGACCAAAAAAGCAATCGTTGGCGCCGGAAGCAAGATCAATCATCTAAGCTATGTGGGTGACGCCGAATTAGGCGAGGACGTGAACGTCGGCGCGGGCACGATCACCTGCAACTACGACGGTGTGAACAAACACAAAACCGTGATCGGCGACCGGGTATTTGTCGGCTCTAACACGGCTCTGGTGGCGCCGGTCGTTCTTGCAGATGATGTCACTATTGCAGCCGGCTCAACCATCACCAAAGACGTCGACGCCCGTGAGCTGGCCGTCGCCCGTGGCCGGCAGCGCAACGTTGAGGGCTGGCAGCGGCCAACCAAGAACAAACCGGGTCAGTGACTGGATTCCGGATCCAATCGGTAAAAACGCAACACAAACAGACGAGTATTGACTATGTGTGGGATCGTAGGCGCTATCGCCCAGCGGGATGTGGAAGGAATTCTGATTGAAGGACTGCGCCGGCTGGAATACCGCGGATACGATTCTGCCGGCGTTGCCATCTACCATCCCGAGCGCGGAATTGGCCGCGCCCGTGAGGTCGGCAAAGTGGCAGCCCTCGCGGACATGCTCAACACAGAAAGCCTGGCCGGTGGTCTCGGCATTGCCCACACTCGCTGGGCCACCCACGGAGCCCCGTCGCGCTCCAACGCCCATCCTCATATGTCTGGGGACGATCTGGCGATCGTCCATAACGGCATCATTGAAAACTACCAGGAACTGCGCGAACAGCTGCAGGCGGAAGGCTACGAATTCCTATCGCAAACGGATACCGAAGTTGTCGTTCACCTGATCGCCCGCGAATACCGTACCTCCGGCAGTCTGTTGCCCGCGGTCAAGGCAGCCATTGGCCAGCTGAGGGGCGCTTACGCAATAGCGGTGATGCACCGGAAGGAGCCGGATCACCTGATCGTCTGCCGTCAGGGCAGTCCCCTGGTGATTGGCGTCGGTATCGGCGAGCATTTTATCGCCTCCGATCAATTAGCTCTTCTGCCGGTCACTGATCGGTTCGTGTTCCTGGAGGAAGGCGATCTGGCTGATGTCTATCGGGACCGGGTTGTTATCGAAGACAAATCCGGCCAGCCGGTCGAGCGAGCGGTCAGTCGCTATGAGCACAGCGCTGAGGCTGCGGAAAAAGGCCAGTTCCGCCATTTCATGCTCAAAGAGATCTATGAGCAGCCGAAGGTCGTCAATGCAACACTCGAAGGCCGGATCACGGATACTCGCGTGCTGGAGCAGGCGCTCGGTACGGCAGCGTCGCAACTGTTGGGCGACATTCGCCACGTTCAGATCATCGCCTGCGGCACAAGCTATCACGCGGGCATGGTGGCCCGGTACTGGATTGAAGACCTGGCCAATATTCCCTGTAGCGTCGAAGTCGCGTCTGAATACCGTTATCGCCGCCATGTCATTCAGGATGGCACCCTGTTCCTGTGCATCTCGCAGTCCGGCGAAACCGCCGATACCCTGGCCGCACTCCGTCAGGCTAAAGAAGCCGGGTTCCGAGCGGCTCTGGCCATCTGTAACGTTGCGGGCAGTTCGCTGGTACGTGAGTGCGACCTGGTCGTGATGACTCAGGCCGGCCCTGAAATTGGCGTCGCCTCAACCAAAGCCTTTACGACTCAGCTTACTGCGTTGCTGATGTTCACCGTCGCGTTGGCCCGTCATAACGGCATGAGCCAGGACAAGGAAAAGGAAATCGTACAGGCGTTGCATGCCATGCCTGCCCAGATGCAGCAGGTTCTGGCACTGGACGGCGCCATCGCTGAACTGAGCCAGGCCTTCGTTGAGCGGCACAACGCGCTGTTCCTTGGTCGGGGTTCCTTCTTTCCGGTTGCCCTGGAGGGCGCCCTGAAACTGAAAGAAATTTCCTACATCCACGCGGAAGCCTACCCCGCAGGCGAACTGAAACACGGGCCGCTGGCACTGGTCGATACCGACATGCCGGTAGTCACCGTGGCGCCAAATAATGAACTGCTGGAAAAGCTGAAATCGAATCTTGAAGAAGTCCGGGCTCGCGGCGGTGAGTTGTTCGTTTTCGCGGATAGCGACGTGCATCTGGCTCCGGAAGACGGCGTTCACGTAATGAAACTGCCTGCGGTACATCCGCTAACGGCGCCTATTGTCTACACTGTGCCCCTGCAGCTGCTGTCCTATCATGTGGCCGTCCTGAAGGGTACGGATGTGGATCAGCCGCGAAATCTGGCCAAGAGTGTGACAGTAGAATAGGCCCAGAAAGTCACCGCTCTGGGAACCGTCCCTGGTCGATAGCAAAAGGAATAGACGCAGTATGGCTAGAGGTCTCGCAGCGGGTTTTGTTGATAATTTTCTGGGCAACTCGCCAGTCTGGTACAAGCTGACCATCGTCGGTTTCCTGATACTCAATCCAATCTTTATGTCCCTGTTCGGGGCCATGGCCACCGGCTGGCTGTTGGTGGGCGAATTCATCTTCACCCTGGCCATGGCCCTGAAGTGCTATCCCCTGCAACCGGGTGGGCTACTGGCGGTGGAAGCCTTGCTGATCGGCCTGGCGACCCCGGACGCTCTATATCATGAGGTGGCGTTGAACCTGCCGGTTATTCTGCTGCTGATGTTCATGGTGGCGGGCATCTACTTCATGAAAGACCTGCTGCTGGTAGCCTTCACGCGCATTCTGCTCGGCGTTCGCTCCAAAGCGCTCCTGTCGTTGCTGTTTTCGATAGCTGCCGCGTTTTTATCCGCGTTTCTCGATGCGCTTACCGTGACCGCTGTCATCATAAGCGTTGCCGTGGGCTTCTATTCGGTGTATCACCAGGTTGCCTCAGGTGGCGGCGTCATAAGCGCTGAGGGTCATGGCAGCGGTACGGCCAATGATGACGATGACGATGACGACCTGGTTGGGCTGCACCGCAAGGATTTGGATCAGTTCCGGGCTTTTTTGCGCAGCCTGCTGATGCACGGTGCGGTTGGCACGGCCCTCGGGGGTGTGGCGACCATGGTCGGCGAGCCCCAGAATCTTCTTATTGCCAAGGTTGTGGGCTGGGAATTCGGTAGATTCTTTTTAGAGGTAGCGCCGGTGAGTATGCCGGTGCTGCTGGCTGGATTAATGACCTGCTGGCTGCTGGAGCTTACGGGACGTTTTGGTTACGGCGCCCGTCTGCCCGAACCTGTTCGCAAGGTGCTACAGGACTTTGCTAAAACAGAACAGGCGAAACGCACCGATGCGGATCGGGCCCGTTTATGGGTCCAGGGCATAGCGGCGGCCATCCTGATCTTCGGCCTCGCCTTCCACCTCGCTGAGGTCGGTCTGATTGGTCTGCTGGTCATTATTCTCACGACAGCGTTCAATGGCATCACGGATGAACACCAGATTGGTCGAGCCTTTCAGGAGGCATTGCCCTTTACGGCGTTGCTGGTCGTGTTTTTCGCAGTGGTCGCGGTCATCCATCAGCAGCATCTTTTTACACCCATCATTGATGGCGTTCTGGCGCTGCCGGAGTCGTCCCAACCGGGTTGGTTCTTTGTCGCCAATGGCGTTCTTTCAATGATCAGCGACAACGTCTTCGTGGCTACGGTGTACATCAGCGAGGTTAAACAGGCACTGGACGCGGGGCTTATCAGTCAGGCGCATTTTGAGCAGTTGGCGGTCGCCATCAACACCGGTACCAACCTGCCCAGTGTTGCGACCCCTAACGGCCAGGCTGCGTTTCTGTTTCTGCTTACATCGGCGGTCGCACCCCTGGTGCGGTTATCCTACGGACGCATGGTCTGGATGGCGTTGCCCTACACCATCGTGATGGGTGGGGTTGGACTTATGTGCGTGGTTTATCTCATCTGAACATTCTCCAGGCCCTGGGCGAAGCCCTTCACCCGGGTTGCCGGGCTGTTTTCACCTGCCTATTGAGTTAGTATTGACCAATTCCGTCAAGGACTGACGGCTGATGTAGCTCACGTATGGAAGCGTCTTTATGAATGCGCAGTTTTCCGGTGCTCCCGATACCACCGGTTATCCCGATCCCCGCTCGAAAAAACCGTTCCATGACTTTCGCCTCGAGTTAGAAGCCTCCCATTACCTTCTGGATCTGGCGCTGTGTCCGGAAGCCACTCGGCTTTATTTTGCCCTGGAGCGCTACCCGGAATACGGCTCGCCCTACGCTGGCCCCCACCTCGCTCACAGTGTTTCCAGCGGTCCGTTGATCGTTCGGGCTCGCTGTGAAGAAACACAGCGCTGGCTGGCGGAAAGGCTACTCAAGGGTCAAGCGCTGGCGCTGATCGCTGACAGCGATCTCTCTATGCCGTCGCTGGTAGAACATTTCCGTTCGCTCAATGAAATCCGGCGGCCAGGTGGCGAGGCGCTGTTTCGGTATGCCGACCCCAGAACCTGGTTTTTTCTGAAGAACTCCCTTTCGCCAAGCCAGCATAATCGTCTTCTGGGCCCGCTGCGCCGGGTGGAAGGCTGTGTGGCCGGTCGTTTTTTCCAGGTGACGGCGATGCCCGACGTAGTGGACCCGTCGAACGTGCCGAGCATCCTCGAGTTGAACCAGAGCAACCTCGCGTTGATTCAGCAGCGTCGCCTCGAACTGTTGGCTCTGTCGATCGCCGAGGGCTTGGGGCTCTCCCAAAAGTCCCTGCTTGGATGGTTCTCGTGTTTCACGGATTGGGGCGCTCGAACAGAAGCGGATCTGGTCGCCGCTTGTTCCGCACTGGGCAAAGCCGGGTTGAGTGATGCTCAGGCATCTTCGAAGCAAGTTGCAGCGGCCCTAACGCGCCCGACGCAATGGTCCGGAGCGTTGGCTATTCTTCGGCGTGTTGGTCGTGATGCTGGGGCCCGCTGATATGAGCACTTCCGTTATTCAGTTACCCTTCAAACCCCGATTGACGCCTCTGGCTAATCCGGCGGCGCTGCCTTGTCAGGCGTCTCCCGTAACGCTGCGCATCCGCCACGTGGATACTTTGGACCGGCCCGTGATTCCCGCAACGGCCACCCTGTTGTCCCTGGCCGGTAATGCCCTTCGACCAGACCAGATACAGGACAACATCGAGGTCTACGAAGATCTGCCACCGGAGCCATCACTGGCCTACAACAGCACTACGCGAGATCTGGGTCAGCATTTGATTAGCCTGACCGGAGATGCAGAGAGTCAGCATTTTGCGCCGGGTGATCCGCTGCGAGAGCCAAAGCGAATTCCGCTTAATCAGCAGGAACAGAACGTCACAGCCGTCCATTTGCCGCCGCCAGTGATCATCAATCTGCGTGAACCTGCCAGCGAAGAGGGCGATCGTCTCAGCGAGGCCCAGATTCAGTATTTCAAAGCCAACGGCAACAACGCTCTGATTTTCGTCCACGGCTACAACGTGGAACTGGGCCACCATGGCCGTTTTCTGAAATCACTGGATTACGGCACCTACCCGCGAGCCGGACAGTCAGCCCGGCGGGCAGATCCTCTAGAACAGGGGGCTCTGAAGGCCGAGTTTTTTAATGAGACGGCTACGGTTTTTGAAAATCCGGACCACTATCTGAAGGATTCGCTCCACCGCTTCCGTGACGACCGCCTTGGTGGCAGCGGGGCCCATGGCTGGGGCGCGGCCATGGAGTACTGGCTCAATCGGGCGGCGGGATTCGACGGTAGAAACTGGACGCCCTACAGTCGAATCATTCAGGTAGCCTGGCCCGGGGACGAGAGCGTGCTGGACTTTATGCAGGCGGAACTGGCAGCCATGGCCAGTGGCAGACGCTTGGTGACCCTGATACAGCAGCTTGCGGACGCCGGCATCCGCGTGAATCTCATTACCCACTCGCTCGGTGCCCGGGTGGGCCTCAGTGCAATGAACATTCTTGGCAGCTTTGGCCGCAAAGAATGCGTCGACAACGTCTTTCTATGGCAGCCCGCGGTCGCCGACAACGCCCTGTCTGCCAACGACGACCAGGCCACCGATCCCATTGGGATGGAGATCTTCCCCAAAGCCTATGTCGCTGCCAACAAAATTGTGGCGCTGCACTCCAGAGGTGACGATGTGCTGGGCCACTGGCTTCACGGCGGGGCTTATCCAAAGAAATGGTGGGTATTTCCGCCCATGATCGACAACGGTCTGCGGCCTTCGATGCAAAAGCGCTTTGACCGGTATGCGTCGGTCTGGGGCCAAAAGCAGATAATGCGCAGAGGCGAACGGATTACCGTTCCCGACCTGCAACTGGACCTGCCGCGCCTGCGTGCCGATCTCATGCGCGAAGCCCGCGAACTGGGCCCAGAGATCACAAGGTGTTTTAACGAAAGCAAACCCTTGCCTCAGTACAACCTGCTATCGCCTTTGCAGCACTATGGTGTGGTGAGTGAACAGCGAGTCGACTGGTTTATTAAAAAGCTGGATGCGTTGCAGAAGATGGACTGGTTGCCTGAGGTGAATCCGAGACCGGCTTTGGGGTATGTCGGGTTGGAGGAGGTTGGCAATATTGATGCGCCGGTTTCCTACGACGAAACCATTCGTTCTCTCTATGACAAAAAGCGATTGGATGAGATCAACCAAACTAAATGGCTTTTCGGCCATTCAGATATGAAAATTCCGACCGAGAAGATTCTGGAAAAATCGTACTTCGAAGGGGTCATTTTAAATTTGCAGGAGAACTCAAGTTTTGGGCGGTATTGAGCTTGTTTTGGCTAGATTCGCACGCTTGGTAATAATAAGTATTGGTCTAGCAGTTACTGGTTGCGCTCAGGCACCGTTGAACTGGCTTTTCCCGATCGGACAAGAGCAAGCGATGATGGTCAGTATCTCTACAGATGGCCGTTACGTGATTACTTCACATCTCGGTAAGAGTCTACTTCTGTGGGATATAGATAAAAAAAGTGTTGAGGTTGTGTCGAACAGCGCCAATATCTATAGCGCCTACTTCGTCCCGGAGAGTGAGGCCTTTCTATGGCAGGACCTGCAAAACACGGTTCGTGTTACCTCCCTGGACGGTCGAGATTTACTCTCATTCAATCATTTCCCGACTTACGGGCATTTGATTAGCAGCGACCTCCGAACCTACGTTGCATCTAATAATAGATGGGATCTCTACGTTGGTTTCGGGGATACGATGAGGCCGCTCAAGCGCGGTGGCGCCGGTCCAAGCTTCGCTGGTAGCGGTAAGTTACTTAATCTTTCCATGGACCAACAGGCAGAATGGCTTTTATCTGCAGGGCTGCCCATAGAGCACAGGCATCCCATAGAAGAATACAAGCCGGTAGATGATCCGGATCGATTTTCCCGATTCGGTGGTGTAATTCTGTGGAACCTCGATACCCTCAAGCCGGTGCGTGACCTAGAGGGCAACCGCTACAAAACTTACGGCGAAATCAGCCCGGATGGGCGATGGGCAATCGCAGGCGGAGAGAACAGCGCCGCCTTCAGTTGGTCGCTACCCGATGGGGAGCGTTACCGACTAGGGGAAGCAAAAATAGGACTTTTTATTGGATGCCCTGATGATTGGGATCCTCTCCGGGCGCGAGAGTGCTACGACCGCAGTGGGATCATCCCAGCGACGGCATCAGTCCATTCCTCCGTTTTCGGCATTGTCTTTATCCACGGGAGTGAGTATTTCCTGCGCTTTGGTAAAAACTCTCACGGCGCCACCCTCCACCGCGTCGGCGACCCTTGGCCGATCAAGTATTTTGAGCTGGGCGAATACCCCAAACTGGTCACCTATGGCTCCCAATATAGCCGCCTTCAAACTATCGCTTCATCGCCCGAGTCCGGGACGCTGGTGATGGCTCATGCCACCGGTGGTGGAATCAGTGTCTACAAATTTGATCCCGAAGCGCTGACGCTGAGGCGAACCTGGATCGTTCGCTGACGGCGCTTTCCAGATCGGAAATCATCGTCATTTCAGAAGTCACTGACTTGTCTGGATGCGGCCCTCAGGTTAGGCTCAGGACTCAAACCTGTTTCAGGATACCCGTTCATGTCGCTCCGGCGCTTCCAATCACTGGTGACGTTACTGGCTTTTTGCGCCAGTCTGCTGCTTTCTGCAGCTGCGAGCGCTAGTGCGTCTGGTGCTCCTGCGGCGGTGACGGGACGTGATTGTGGGATGACTTCAATCCAGCCCGCCCATTCCTCGCAGATGAAGGATTCGCGTCCGCAGCAAAACCATGTGATGCATCATGGTATGGGCATGATGGACGTCAGTGTCGGTGGGGCATCCTCCTCCGATCTCCCTGTTTCGACTGACTGCGATCTCGCTATGACAGCAGGCCACTCCGGTTGCGACATGTCTGCAAAGAGCTGTGCCGATCATTGCTTCTCTGCTTCCGGCCTCGTGGCGGTTTTGCCTCTGCTGCTGGCGGAGTATCGGGGTGTCCCCCCTAACGAGCAGGTGTTCCGCCTGATTTCCACCGAAGCCTCCCCTCCCTACCAGCCGCCACGGCTGGGCTGATACCTCTCCGTTTCAGGATCTCTTCGCGTCGGCTTCTCCTGCCCAGCGATGCCAGATCAGTCTGTTGATAAGAGGGACCGTATTGCTTTTAGCGCTCCCCTTTAGCACTCCCTAGAGATGGTGTCTCAATGTTGTCCAAACCTGTTTTTTGCCGGCACCGGATGCGTGTTGGTGGAACTTGCGTGATCGTAGCCTGCCTGGTCGGTTCGCTGGAGACTATTGGCGCAGAGCTGACTCAGGACGAAGCGGTGCGTCGCGCTTTGCAGGCAGATCCCTGGATTCAGGCCAGTAATCTTAAAGAGCAGTCGGGACTGGCTATGAGCCAGGCGGCGGGTGAGCTACCCGACCCCCGCCTTAGTCTGGCGGTGGCCAACCTGCCCGTCGATACCTTTGATTTCGGTCAGGAGCCGATGACTCAGGTACAGGTTTCCGCCAGTCAGATGTTTCCCCGTGGCGACACTCGGGCGCTAAAACGTCGCCGGTTTGAAGAGCAGGCAGCTCAGCAGCCGCTGATGCGTGCCGAGCGGCGGGCACAGGTACGTAAGGAAGTCAGCCAGTTGTGGGCAGATGCCTGGCAGGCTCAGCAGAGTCTGGCGCTGATCGCCGAGAATCGGGTGCTGTTCCAACAGCTCGGTGATGTGGCGACGTCCAGCTATCGTTCAGCCTACGGTATGACGCGTCAGCAGGACATTATCAGCGCCGAACTGGAGCTGACCCGCCTGGATGACCGGGTCGCGCAGCTACAGATCAAGTATGACCAGTCCCGCAGTGAACTGGCCCAGTGGCTGGCGGCTGCGGAGCCCGGCAATTCGATCAGTCCGCTCGCCATTACTCTCGCAGAGGCACCGCCAGAGCTGACTTCGGTGCCGCAGGCTGAGCAGACCTTCGAGACGTTCCTCGCCCATCCCATGATTCGCCTGAACGAGCAGAAAGAGTCGCTGGCCCGCACCGATGCTGACCTCGCGCGGCAGAACTATGAGCCGGCTTGGGGGCTCAGCGCAGGTTACGGTTTCCGCGGCGATGACCCCATGGGTCGGGATCGGCCAGACTTCCTGACGGTGGGCGTGACCATGGAAGTCCCCCTTTTCAGTCGCTCCCGCAACGACAGCGAAGTCAAAGCGGCGCAGTCAGAAGCCGAATCGGTACGCACCGAAAGGCTGCTGCAGCTGCGTCAGATGCAGGGCGCCTGGGCGACCGGGGTCAGCCGCTATCAGCGGACTCTGGAGCGTCTGGATCTGTATCGTGATCGCCTGCTGCCGCAAATCGAGGAATCCACCACAGCAGCGCTCAATGGCTATACCCGCGATACCGGCACCTTCACTGACGTGGTGCGAGGTCGGATCGCGGAGCTGAATGCCCGCCTGATGGTTATTGAACTGACCGCTGATGCCTTGCGCATTGAGGCGCAACTGGACTATCTGCAGGCTCAAGCACACCCGGCGAACACACAGACGCTTGATGCGGAGGAACGGTCATGAAAGGTGTTATTACAGTAACCGTCGGCCTGGTTCTGGGTGTGGCGATTGGCGCAGGTGCGATGTTCTGGCTCAGTCCGGGTGCCACGAGCGCCAGTGCTCAGGGTGAGGGAGAACCCCAGCCGCTTTACTGGGTCGCACCGATGGACCCCAATTACCGTCGCGATCAGCCGGGTAAATCGCCGATGGGTATGGATCTGATACCGGTCTACGAGGAAGGACAGAGCGGTGGGCCGGATGAGGGCCCAGGCACTATCTCCATCTCACCAGAGGTGGTGAATAACCTGGGGGTGCGGACCGCTCAGGTCAGCGAGCAGCCGATGACGGTGGATATCCGGACCGTTGGCTACGTGCAGTATGATCAGGATCAGATTGTCCATCTGCATCCTCGCGTAGAGGGCTGGGTTGAAAAGATTTACGTTCAAGCCGCCGGCGAAGCCGTCGAGAAGGGTCAGCCGCTTTACGAACTTTATTCTCCAGAGCTGGTGAATGCGCAGGAAGAGCTGGTGTTTGCGCTTTCTCGAGGCGATCGACGGCTCTCTCAGGCTGCTGAATCGCGTCTGCGTTCGTTGAATGTTTCGGACCGGACCATCGCGCGACTCAAGTCCGAGCGGCGCAGCCGGCAAACGGTCACATTCTATGCGCCGGCCAGCGGCGTGGTAGACGATTTCACCTTGCGTGAAGGGCTGTTTATCAAGCCGGGCATGACGCTGATGTCCATCGGCGGACTGGATGAAGTGTGGGTGGAAGCCGAGGTGTTCGAGCGACAGGCGGCGCTGGTCAGCACCGGGCTTCCCGTGACCATGACTCTGGATTATCTGCCGGGGGAAGAGTGGGAAGGGACGGTCGACTACGTTTATCCCACGCTCGATCCGAAAACCCGGACCCTGAGGGTGCGCATGCGCTTCCCCAATCCTGAGGGCGCCCTCAAGCCCAACATGTTTGCGGCGGTGGCGATTCATGCGGGCAGTGATGAACCGGTGCTGAGCATACCCCGCGAAGCCCTCATTCCCGGCTTTCGCAGTGATCGTGCGGTACTGGCGCTGGGCGATGGTCACTTCAAATCGGTCAACGTCCGCACCGGTCAGCGCAGTGAGGATCGAATCGAAGTTCTCGAAGGTCTGAGCGCTGGCGAAGAGGTGGTGACCTCTGCTCAGTTCCTGCTGGATTCTGAATCCAGCAAGACCTCCGACTTCCGCCGCATGCATGTGGCCGAAGAATCTGGCGAAGCCGGTGAGCCGGCTACCCGAGTCTGGGTCGAAGCAACGATTCACTCGGTGAGCGATGATGGTGCCACCGTCAACGTAGAACATCCCCCGATTCCGGAGTGGAACTGGCCGGCCATGCGAATGGACCTGCCGCTTTACGAATTCGCGGACGCCTCAGGCATCGAACCGGGCAGCCGAGGTCATATCGAGATAGAAAAGCTCGAAGCCGGGGGTTATCAGATCCGCGATCTCTACGCAGACGATGCCAGCGCACCCATGGACCACAGCGGTCACAACATGGAAGGCATGAATCATTCGGGTATGGATCACTCGTCGATGGGTGAAGGCAGCATGGATCACAGCACCATGAATCATGATGCAATGAACCATGAGGGAATGAACCAGGGAGGGATGGACCATAGTGGTATGGATCACGGCGCTATGGACCACAGCACCATGGACCACTCATCCATGGGTCATGACAGCATGTCGGGCCAGGGTAAGGAAGCGCCATGATTGCCGCGATAATTCACTGGTCGATCCATAATCGCTTTTTCGTCCTGCTGGCGACGCTGGTTCTGGTGGGCTGGGGCGGCTGGTCGCTGCAGCGCACCCCTATTGACGCGCTGCCAGACCTTTCCGATGTCCAGGTCATCGTCAAAACCAGCTACCCGGGTCAGGCACCTCAGGTGGTGCAGGATCAGGTCACCTATCCGCTCACCACCGCCATGCTGTCAGTGCCGGGAGCGGTGACCGTGCGCGGTTACTCGTTCTTTGGTGACTCCTATGTCTACGTCATTTTTGATGAGGATACCGACCTGTACTGGGCTCGCAGCCGGGTACTGGAATATCTGTCCCAGGTTGCACCCACACTGCCGGAAAATGCCCGGCCCCAACTGGGGCCAGATGCGACTGGTGTAGGCTGGGTGTATCTGTATGCGTTGCAGGACCGCACTGGCCAGCACGATCTCGCCCAGCTTCGATCACTGCAGGACTGGTTCCTGCGCTACGAGCTGCAAACGGTTCCGGGCGTCTCTGAGGTAGCAACGGTGGGCGGCATGGTGCGCCAGTACCAGGTTCAGGTCGACCCTGAGAAGCTACGGGCGCTAAATATGCCCCTCAGTCATGTCCAGAATGCTATCCGCAGAGGCAACCAGGAGGTCGGTGCCTCGGTGGTGGAGCTGGCGGAAGCGGAATACATGGTCCGGGCAACAGGGTACATCCAGGGCATCGAAGACCTGCAGGCCATACCGCTGGGTGTTTATGACAATGGTGTGCCTCTGACGCTTAAGGATGTGGCGCAGATCAGTACCGGGCCCCAGATGCGTCGGGGTGTGGCGGATCTTAACGGTGAAGGCGAAGTCACCGGCGGAATAGTGGTCATGCGTTTTGGCGAAAATGCCCAGGAGGTGATCGAGGGGGTTAAAGCCAAGCTCGCGTCATTAAAGGCCGGTTTGCCGGAAGGCGTTGAAATTGTCACCGTTTACGATCGCTCGGGTCTGATCGAACGAGCGGTAGAGAACCTCTGGACCAAGCTGGCAGAAGAATTTCTGGTGGTCGCCGTGGTCTGCATGCTGTTCCTGTTTCACCTGCGATCCTCGCTGGTGGTGGTGATCAGCCTGCCGGTGGGGATACTGGCGGCATTCGGTGTTATGCACCTGCAGGGCCTGAACGCCAACATCATGTCACTGGGTGGCATAGCCATCGCCATCGGGGCGATGATTGATGGCGCCATCGTCATGATTGAAAACTTCCACAAGCATCTGGAGCGAACGCCTATCACGCCGGAGAATCGCTGGCAGTTGGTGGCAAAATCGGCCAGCGAAGTGGGGCCGGCCCTGTTCTTCAGTCTGATGATCATAACGGTCAGCTTTCTTCCGGTATTCACGCTCGAAGCGCAAGAAGGGCGAATGTTCTCGCCTCTGGCCTTCACCAAGACCTATGCCATGGCTGCGGCGGCAGGGCTGGCGGTGACGCTGGTACCGGTCCTGATGGGGTATTTCGTCCGTGGCCGAATTCTGCCGGAGCACCGGAACCCGGTGAACCGGTTGCTGACCGCAGTCTACATGCCAGCTTTGCGGGGTGTGCTGCGATTCCCGAAGTCCACACTCGTGAGTGCTGTTATCGTGGTGGCCCTGGGCGTCTGGCCTCTGGATCGGATTGGCAGTGAATTTATTCCCAGTCTCGATGAAGGCGACCTGATGTATATGCCCACCACCTACCCGGGCATCTCCATCGGTCAGGCGCGGCAGTTGCTGCAGCAGACTGATCGCCTGATTGCGACGGTGCCTGAAGTGGAGAGCGTGTTCGGTAAAGTCGGGCGAGCGGAAACCGCGACCGATCCGGCTCCGCTGACGATGCTGGAGACATTCATCCAGCTCAAGCCGCGCAGTGAATGGCGTGAAGGCATGACCACCGAGGGTCTGAAGCAGGAGCTGGACTCCCTGGTGAAACTACCGGGCGTGACCAACGCCTGGGTCATGCCCATCAAAACCCGCATCGACATGCTGGCAACAGGCATCAAAACGCCCGTGGGTATCAAAGTGGCAGGGCCGGACCTTGGCGAGATTCAGAAGATTGGCCAGCAACTGGAGACGATTCTGGCCGACGTACCGGGCACGGCATCGGTCTACTCGGAACGAGTGGCTGGCGGGCGTTACATCAAAGTGGACATTCGTCGCGAGCAGGCGGCCCGCTACGGCTTGAATATCGCTGATGTCCAGCAGGTCATTGCCAGCGCCATCGGGGGAATGAACGTCACCCAGACGGTGGAAGGCCTGGAGCGCTACCCGGTGAACGTGCGCTATCCTCAGGAGTACCGGGATTCGCCGGACCGGCTGGCACTGTTGCCCGTCGTCACGCCCTCCGGTGAGCGCATCGCCTTGGGCGACGTGGCAGACATCGGCGTCGAGGACGGACCGCCGGGCATCAAGAGCGAAAATGCCCGTCTCAACGGCTGGACCTTCGTCGATATCGACGGAGTGGATCTGGGCAGCTACGTGGCTCGGGCCCAGGAAGTCGTGGCGCAGGAGCTGGAGCTGCCCGCCGGCTATTCGGTTAACTGGTCTGGTCAGTATGAATATCTGCAACGGGCCAAGGAAAAGTTGAGTGTCGTCGTACCGCTGACGCTGGCCTTGATCATCGTGCTGCTGTATCTCAACTTCCGGAGCTTTGCCGAGGTGGCCATTATCATGGGTACCCTGCCACTGGCGATGGTCGGCAGTATCTGGCTCATGCTCTGGCAGGGCTTCAATTTCTCGGTCGCGGTAGGCGTCGGCTTTATTGCACTGGCGGGTGTTGCGGTCGAGATTGGGGTCATTATGCTGGTTTACCTGAACCTGGCGTGGCAGCAACTGCTGGAAGACGGGGCTAGAGAACGCCAGGTGCCTTCGGTCGATCGCTTGCGGGAGGCCGTTATGAGCGGCGCCGGCATGCGGGTTCGGCCGGTGATGATGACCGCAGGGTCGATTATTGCCGGTCTGCTGCCTATCCTCTACGCCACAGGCACCGGTTCGGAAGTGATGAGCCGGATTGCGGCACCCATGGTGGGCGGCATGGCCAGTGCGGTCGTGCTCACACTGCTGGTGCTACCGGCGATCTACTACCTCTGGCGGCGTCAGACTCTGAAGCGGATGTCACCGGAGCAACTTAGCCGATTGATGACTGTCGAAAATCCTGAACCGACGAATCAACCCTGAAAGGAACTGATATGAAACAGTTTGCACGCTCTGCTCTGATCACGGCTGCCCTGGCCCTTTCCGTCGCCACGGCAGCCCAGGCTCACACCGATCTGGTCAGCAGCCAGCCGGAGAGCGGCGCTATGGTCATGCAGCCAGTGCAATCCGTGACGCTGGAATTTGGTGCTCCGGTGAAGCTGGTCAACGTACGTTTGGTCAGTTCATCCAATAAGCCCGTGTCGCTGGATTTCAAACCGGTTATGGAGCCATCCGCCTCGTTCTCTGTGCCGGTTCCTAACCTCAAACCAGACACCTACACCGTCAACTGGATGGCGATGGGCGATGACGGTCACAAGATGAAAGGCTCTTTCGGTTTCATGCAGCATTAAGCCGAAGCTGAAAGCCGCTCGATGACTGAATGGGAAATCCTGACGCTGGGGTCGCGCTGGCTGCTGTATCTGGCGATGATCATGGCGATTGGCGGCACAGTCTGTCGGTCGCTGGCACAGGCCAATCCGTCCCTTCGACCCGCGCTGACGCGCTATCTCTGGATTGGTCTGGGGCTGGGCCTGGTGATGCAGGCTGGGCACTTTCTGATCCGGACCGGATCGTTCGCCGAAAACGGTCTGCTGGGCATGACGGACCCATTCATGCTGGAACTGCTCTGGCAGTCCGGTGTGGGCGACGCGGCAATGTGGCGCTGCTGCGGATTCCTGACGCTGCTGGCTGCGGCACTACTGGCCTTATTCCGAGTCCCTGGCTGGCTTGTCGATCTCACGGGCTTGGTGGGTATCGGTCTGCTCGCGCTGTCATTCAGCCACACGGGGCATACTCGGCTGCTGGAAGGTGATGAGCGTCTACTCGCGACAGCGTTACTCGCTGTGCATGTGGCGCTGGTCGGTTGGTGGCTGGCCTGGCTTTACCCGCTGTGGCTGGTCAATCGGCATCTTGAGCCGGAGCGGTCCCGACCGATTATGGACTCGTTTGGCCGGAAGGCATTGTCCGCGGTATCCACTGCCGTTCTGTGTGGATTGAGCCTCGCCTACCTGCTGGCGGGGTGGGAGACGTTTTACGCGAACGCCTATGGTTACTGGCTGACGGCGAAGGCAGCTCTGGTAGCGGCGATGCTTCTCCTGGCGGCCCGCCACAAGTTCCAGATTGTTCCCAACCTGCGCAGACCGGGAAATGTCGCCGTCTTGTCTCGATCAATTGTTCTGGAGACGGTAGCGGCGGGGGGAGTGATTGTCGTCACCGGCATCATTGCGCTGATGATCGGTCCGGCGGGACACTGAGGTTCCCTGCCCTGTTTAATGAATCTGGCTCAGTCTCAGTGATCGTCAGTCTTCACATTGTCGGGTGCAGGCAGGGCCAGAGGTTCCTGCTTCGGTTTCACCAGGCTGTTGAGGAAGCGAGCACTGAAAGCCACTGACTGGTAAGAGATCCGAGAAATACCGTGGTGAATCTCTCGCACGGTTTCGCTGGTGTGGCGTGTCGAGGGCACTTTTTCGAGAATATCAAAGGCTTCATCGGCGATAGAAAGATGAACCTTTTCCAGCCTTTCCGCGACGACCGCGGTGCTTTCCGTCGCAAAGTCCAGAAAACCCCGCCACCAGCGACTGTTTTTTGATGGGTTCTGATCCGTCATACCAGCCACTCCTGCAATTTTTGGTAAATATCCGGATGATGCGTCAGCCGGATGTGATCGATGTTCGGAAAGGTTGCGGTATCCGTCAGAGCCCAGGCTTTCTGGTTGGCTCCGGTGGCACTGCTCTCCTGGACTAAGGCGTCGCCGAACAGGATATTGATGGGATGTCCGGACTGGGCTGCCAGCAGCCCAGCAATAGCATAGTGACGAACGCCGTCAATCAGTGGCGGCTGCTGGAAATCCTCCCGGTCCGGGTAGATATCGCCCTCGGTGAGATCATGAATGCCCGGACTGCGGATGTTAAGAAAGTCCGAGACTGCCCGCAGATAATCCCGTGGGGCGCGGCCCATGACGTCAGCGGTTTTGTGAGCGGCTTTGGCTAACCAGGAGCCTTCATGCGGCGAGCCAATATAGACGCAGGCACTAAGTTTGCTGATCCATGCCGACTGATGCTGTTGGGCGTGGTGGCAGGCACTGCGAGTCACAAGTCCGCCCATGCTGTGGCCAATCAGGATCAGTTTTTCCACAGCCACTGGCCAGTTGGCCAGCAACTGCTCAAGCGCCTGGTCGAGCTCATCACCGTTGCTGCTGATATGGCGTCCTGTGTTGTAGCGCAGTCGCAGAGGCGTGGCGTCCATATGAGCGGCCAGCTCGGTGCCATAGTTTTCACCGGGTCGGCCCGGATAGTCGAAGATGGTTTCGAGTTCGGTGAGGCCGTGGATCAGCAGAATGATCGTCGGGCGAGCCTGTTCCGGCGTGATGTCTGGCGATGCCGGACTAAGCACCTGATCTTCAAATCGAAGCTCCATGGCGCTGGCCATGGGATTGCGGCGCTGATGCAGCCACTCCCCAAGGAAGCCACTGAGAATGGCCGAGGTGTAGTCCTGCCAGTTGGCGGGTGATTTGTCCGAAGATGACATGGGATGCTCTCAAAAGACTGTCACCTGAGTATATCGCAGAGCCTTCCACCGCCATTGCCCGACAAGCCGACGGGGGAATTGCGTCTGAGCCAATCGGTCAGAGACCCGATCCCGCTGCGCGCCGGCGTATCGCTTTCCGGAACTGGTGGTACACCAGCCACGACATAAGCGCCCAGGTTGCGCCTGCCAGCCAGCCCGCCGCAACGTCTGAGGGCCAGTGAACGCCCAGATACAGCCGGCTGATACCAACACAGACGGTGATAAATGCAGCGCAGAAAAACATGAAGGAACGGGCGCGTTTGCGAGTGTCCACCTCGGCCAGTAGCGTCGCCAGCGTAAAGTACACCAGCGCGGACATCATGGAATGACCACTGGGAAATGAGGCGGTGTAAGTAATCGAACCGTGAGCCCAGAGATCCGGTCGCGGCCTGTCAAACCCGTGCTTTAGGAGAAAACTGATTGTCAGGCCGGAGGCAATCGCCGCGAGTACGTAAAAAGCTTCGAGGGGACGGCGGATAATCAGCATGTATAAAAACACGCCGAGCGTGATGATGGTCAGGAGCGTCACCCCGCCAAGTGCCGTCAGATCCCGCATGGATTCCTGCACCCAGCCCGGTCCGATGGGTGCGTTGCCATCGCCTCCGGCACGGAACATCATCAGGATCTGGGTATCCAGTTTATGACTCTCACCCTCCAGCACTTCTGAGGCCAGTCCGGAAAAGGCGAATATGCCGGCAAGGCAGATCAGTACCAGTGCAAATATTCCGGGGCTGTTACGGATCCTTAAAAGCAGTTTGGCCATGGCCTCGGCACATTCCCTGTGATGATGGATGTAATAAGCTGCGCTTTGGCGCTAGCGCTGTTGGCGTCCGCAGAGGCAATCCGGAGTCAATCAGAGGCTGCCTGGTTATCCGCTTGCGCGGAACGAATTAACTGGATGTCGCCGAACCAGGCGGTTGCTTGCTCGCCAGTATTATCCGCGTCGGACATTACGCCGATGCCAACGATAGCCGGGGGCGCGGTACCAAAAGCCTCACGGTAGTCCGCCACGATATCCCGCTCATGGCTGATCCACTTACCGGCCTGTTCGGCGCCGGAATCCACGGCTAGCATGCGGGTCTCGTCGCTGAACGGATTGGTGACGATCTCCCCCTCAGGCAAACGATTTGCCCAGATATAGTTGAGTGCAGAACCCGGAAGTTCACCGTCTGCGAACACGGACACCGCTTTGCGCTTCACGCGATCAAAAAAGCTCGTTTTCTCCGGTTCGTACTCGAAGGCAACGTAAATTCTCGCAGGATAGTCGTCGCCACTTTTCTGAGTGGCATCGCCTTTTTTGTAGACATTGCTGACTTTCCATCGCCATTTGAGCAACAGCGAATCACCCGGCTCGATGTTCAACCGGGTGATCAGCCCTGAAGCACTGCCATTGGCCTCGGCTCTCAGCACCCGGCCATCCGTGTCGGTGACGAGTCGATACTGGGTTTTTCGGCTGATGTTGGGAAACTCCAAAGGCTCCCAGCCCTTATCGAGCGGTCCAGACTTGGAGAAGGGCGGCGGTTGCTGGCCCTGCGCTGCTGCGGTGGCGGTAAGCAAAGCGATTAACAGCATCATGCGGATGAATGACACGCCCATAGTTCGTTCCCGTGTGATGGCTTGCGAGCAGTCAAGCTGCCCTCCTGACGATAAACGTACCGCGTTCGCACCAGGATTCATCACGTTTTCCTAGCGTTTTTGCAAGACGACAGCGAGTGTAGCGGTGACCCATGTAGGCCATGTAAGGGTCGTAAGAGAGATCTGCCGGCGTGAAGGCCGGTGTAATGATCAGGCGAGACCACTGCCGCGTCGCAGCACCCGCTTGAAGCGCTTCAGAGATAGCTGAAACTCTTCGATAAATCGGGCCATCGCGAGCCAGAAGGAGTTACGGGTTTCCAGCGGGAGAAAGTCAGCTGCGGACGGGCAACTTCTGATCAACCGGCTCAACTGACGAGCGCCGGCCAAGGGTGCCAGCAGCCCGGCCGATTTAAGCCGGAAGTCGATAAACACAGGTTCGTTACCACGAATCAGAAAGTTGGCCAGTTGGGCATCGGTTCTGACGTAACCGAGCCTTTCCAGACGGGTCAGCCCACTGATGATCAAACCGGCGTCCGCCCCCGTAGCCTTACGGGCTTCAACGTAGCGGTAGACGAGAAACGAGTCGACCACCATCCCAGCCTGACGGTACTCGCAGGCGAGCACCGGTTCCGGAACCGCGAAGCCCAGATCGCGCATTCGATCAAGATGGTTCAGGCTGCGGCTCACGTCACTGCCGCGAAAAAAGGTCAGCACTCGCTCCCAGCGCCGCCGGTTGCGGTTGCGAGGTATTTTCAAAAGCAGATCATCGTCCATTGAGTCGATGCTAATGCGGGCACTGAGCGTACGGGAATCATCCCGAAACACCTGTTTTCGCTCGACGGAGTTATCCAGTACAGAATCCACAATCGACTGAGCCAGAGCCTGATCGACTCTGGAATGTACTGAATAATTTCGATGATGGAACTCGAGATTCATCGCTAGTCCTACCCGGTCGCTTGGCTAGTACGCTTAACCGTTAGAAGGAAAAGCAGCCTGTGCCTGGCAAAACGCTATAGGGACCCCAAGCACCGACCTTATATTATCTCAAAGCTGAATATACAGGATCTTTCCCAGACGTTACGGTCGGGAAATGTTGGCTCACGGCTTCTCAGGTCCTCGCTGCGGTTCCTCTCCCAGTTCCAGAACTCTGGCCTGCAGGGTTTCCAACGTCGCCTGCTCGGCAGGGATGGGTTCGCCAACGATCAAGGCGATGCGTGACCAGATACGACGGAACGGTCGAGTCATGGCGGCGCCATATTTATAACTGAAGAAGCTGCCCCAGAGACCGCGTAATGCAATCGGCACGACTGGCACAGAATCTGTCGCCAGAATGCGTTCAACTCCGGGCCGAAAAGCATCCATCTTGCCGTCACGGGTCAGTTTGCCTTCCGGGAAAATGCACACCAGATCGCCCTGCTTCAGAGCTTTCGAGATTTCAGCGAAGGCCTCTTCCATCATGTCGAAATTCTCTCGGCGGCCGGCAATAGGAATGGCTTTGCCGGTGCGGAAAATGAAGCTGAGAACGGGAGCCTGGAATATTTTGTAGTACATAACAAAGCGGACCGGTCGGCGGCTGCAGGCGGCGATCACCAGTGCATCTACAAAGCTGACATGATTGCAGACGATGAGCGCTGCACCCTCGCGGGGAATACGCTCCAGATGGTCTTTGCGGATCCGATACAGAGTGTTGACGATGCACCAGATCAGGCAGCGCATTGTGAATTCCGGCACCAGGGTAAAGATGTAAAGCGCTACCAGGACATTGAGAACCGCTGTCACCAGAAACAGCTCAGGAATGCTCAGGCCCAGGCTCAGGAGCACCACCGCGACAATCGCCGCTGCCACCATGAAAAGCGCATTGAGGATGTTGTTTCCGGCAATCACTCGGGAGCGGTGGCTCGGGAGACTTCGCTGCTGTACCAGGGCATAAAGCGGGACGATGAAAAATCCGCCGAACACGCCGATCATGACAATATCCAGCATCACCCGGTAGCTGCCCTCCGCTGCGAGGAAAGCCGGTAGATCACGCAGGCTATTGGCCGGTGAGAAGTCTGTGGCGAAATAAAGATCGGCGCAGAATACGGTCAGCAGAAACGACCCAATCGGCACCAGACCGATTTCGACCACATCGCCCGACGCCTTTTCGCATAACAGCGACCCTAACCCGATACCGACCGAGAACAGCGCCAGGAGCAGGATGTAGACATCTTCGCCCGCATGAAGCTCCTCGTAGGTGTAGTTGGGTAACTGGGTCAGCAACGTTGCGCCGAAGAACCAGAACCATGAAATACCCAACACGGACTTGAAGACAGAGTCGACAGCGCGGGTGTGACCAATCGTGGACCAGGTGTCTTTGATCGGATTCCAGTTGAGTTTCATGGCGGGATCGGCTGCCGGAGCCGCCGGGATCTGACAACTTGCCAGCCAGCCCAGTACCGCAAACGCCACGATCGCAATAGCCACCGCCGTGGAACTGATTCCAATCAGTTGGCTGCCAAAAATGATGCCCATCAGGATGGCGAGAAAAGTGCCCATCTCAACCAGAGCATTGCCGCCGATCAGCTCCGACTCCTTGAGGTGCTGGGGCAGGATGCCGTATTTCAGAGGGCCGAAGAGCGCCGATTGGGTACCCATCAGAAATAGGGCTGTCAGCAGCACTGTCAGGTCGCTGGTGGCGAAGCCATAGGCGGCGATCACCATGATGCCAATTTCCAGCAGCTTGACCCGGCGGATAAGCGCGCTTTTCTCGAATTTGTCTGCCAACTGGCCGGCGGTCGAGGAAAACAGAAAGAAAGGCAGGATAAACAGGCCCGCGCACAGATTAACCAATAGATCGACGTCCAGGCCGGCCTGTCTTGAAGCCTGGAAGGTAATCATGATCGCCAGAGCGTTTTTGAATACGTTGTCATTAAACGCGCCCAGGAACTGGGTTGCGAAGAAGGGACCGAACCGGCGTAGCCTGAGCAGCTGTCGGGGCTTGAGATGCATGCGAACGTCCTTGTTTACATTGTGAAGCGACGGTAATGCTACAGGAGGGCACCGGCGTTTGCCTTTCGCTGAATTGCGGTCGATTGATGGCGCGCCGGTGAATCGAGCCCAGTGCAGTAAGAAAAGTCAGTGCAGCAAGAGCAGGCTCAAGAAAATGAATCAGCGCAGCTTGGTATGGCGCTGAACCACTAAATTTCAGGGAGTTGGATTCAGAAAGGATTTGTGAGGAGGGATTCGAGATAACGGCTAGGAATTTGAAAAGTGCGGGACGTCAGCCGCATCGAGCGCTATGTGAGCAAGTGCTAGGTGATTGGGAGGAAGCGACGCGGCGGACAGCCGCCGCGCCTCACTTCGTCGACCGGAGGCCCTTACTTGGCTTCGATCACGGTCATGACGAGCTTGCCGTCCGGCTTGACCGGACCGTCTTCACTGGCACCGAGTGAGTACTCGAATACACCCGTTTCGTTGCCGCTGTCATCGCTGTGAACCATCAGCATCAGCATGTCGCCGGAATCCACCTCTTCCTGCAGAATGACGGCGACGTCATTGGTCATACCTTTACGAATTGGGGCATAACCCACGACTGGGCCCGGCTTCGTGCCATCCATCGTGCGATGCACGACCAGCCAGCCATTGGAGTCGGCGTGCACCATCTTGGCGGAGACGATGCCGTTGCTGACGCTCTGGTCCATCGCTTTGACGGCAGGCTTCATACCCATTTTCTTGCCATGGTCCATGCCATGCTCTGACTTCATCTCGTGGCCGGACTTGTCCATTGCCCCGTCCTTGCCCTTCTCATGATGCATCGCCATCGCTGTGCCAGAGCCGAGCGTCAGAGCGAGTATGGCTGCACTAATGGTCTGCTTGTTCATAGGCCGTTCCTTCCATTGTTGGTTTGAGTACATCAGTCGAAATCGATGCACGCCAAATTACATACGCAAGCAATCGTAATTGAGATGCAAAGGATCAAGGCGGACTCAGCCGGTAATTACGTTCCATACATCTTCCAGCGGTGGCGTTTTTGTTTTTCACCGTTCAAGCGTTCGAGTACTGGGGTGATTGGTGAACACTCCCTGCCGCTCGCAGCGTGGCTGTGCCGGTGGAAGGAGAGACATCCGAATCTGGCGCTGAAACGATGACGCTTTGCTGTACTGGCGAAGATGAGGTGATCTCTGACGCCCGTACAGTGTGCAATTTCTGCAATTGCTTGCGAAGCATTTCGATCGAGCGCTCGCCGCTTACGACCATTTCAATCATTAACGTACCAGCCTCCGTCGAGACTGCCATCTGATCGATGCAGAAGCCTCGGGTTCGGGTCACTTGGCACAGTCTCTCCAGAGCGGCAGGTTCGGCCTGCATACGGCACGAGAGATGGTGGCTTGTGGACGTTGGCGGCCGGTTCATGTTCTGTGCTCCTTTTGTCTCTTCGGTTCGATACAGGTTTGATTCAAGCCCTGGGCGATATCGATCATCTCAGCGTTGGCCGCTCCAGGTTTCACAATCGGCCAGACGTTTTCGTTTCGATCAATGGCGACGTGCAGCAGAATGGGGCCTTCATGGGCCAGCACTTGCTGCAGGGCTGTCGCTACCTCACTTTGCGTCTCGACACTGAGTGCCGGAATACCGCAGGCGCGAGCCAGCGCACAGAAGTCCGGATTGTCATTGAGCGCGATCTGGCTTTCCCGGTTTCCGTAGAAAAGCTCCTGCTGCTGACGAACCATGCCCAGACACTGGTTATCAAGAATGACGAGCTTCAGTGGCAAGTTGTGGCTTCGAACCGTTACCAGCTCCTGCACGTTCATCATGAACGAGCCGTCGCCGGAGACATTCACGACGGTGCGGTGGGGCTGCGCGAACTGAGCCCCGATGGCCGCGGGTAATCCGTAACCCATGGTGCCGAGACCGCCACTGGTCAGATGATGACGGGGATGATCGAAGGGATAATGCTGGGCAACCCACATCTGATGCTGACCCACGTCGCAGGCGATGATTGAATCTCCGGGCAGATGCTCACCCAGCGCGCGGATAAACTCCGGCCCGGAAATGCGGTCGTCCGCCATGGGAGGGATCGTAAAGCCGCAATCTCTGCGCCACTGATCGCACTGTGCCTGCCAGTCGGTAATCGTCAGCGGCTGTTCCCTTAAGGCGTCGGTGAGACTGTCCAGCAGCGGCGCCAGCTCGCCACACAGGTTCAGGTGCGCGGGTTTAAGCTTATTCAGCTCCGCCGGATCGCAGTCGATGTGAATGATTCTGGCATTGGGAGCAAAGCCGCTCAGTGCGCCTGTGGCGCGATCATCCATTCGGGCGCCTATGACAATCAGCAGGTCGCAGGCATCGACCGCCCTGTTGGCTGCTTGCGAGCCGTGCATACCCAGCATTCCCAACTGATGAGGCGCCTGCCGACCGGGGTTGCCAATGCCTTTAAGGGAGACAACGCCGGGCAATCCTGAGATCGACGCGAACGCCCGAAAAGGTTGTTCCGCCTGGGCCAGACTGATCCCACCACCGCTGTACAACAGTGGTCGTTGGGCTTCACGCAGCCACTCGAGGGCTGTTCTGAGCTTGGGAGCAAGCTCGGGCGTTGAATCGACTTTGTGACTGCTGAAGGCGTGCTCGGTTATCTCTGAAGCGGAGGTAGCGCTGTATTGATAGGCGCCAATATCCGCCAGCAGCACATCCTTGGGGATGTCGACCCATACCGGACCAGGCCGCCCCGACTCCGCCAAGCGCAGTGCTTCTTCGATGACACCGGGCAAGTCGTCGGGACACGTCACCAGATAGCTGTGCTTAACAATCCCCAGAGTCATACCAAGCATGTCGGTTTCCTGAAACGCATCGGTCCCGATCAGTGATGTCGGCACCTGCCCGGTAATGACCAGCATGGGAATCGAGTCACGGTGTGCATTGGCTACGCCGGTGATGAGATTGGTAGCCCCAGGGCCGGAGGTCGCGATACAGACGCCTGACCGGCCACTGGCGCGGGCGTAACCATCGGCCGCGAGCGCACAGGCCTGCTCGTGACGACACAGCACGTGCTGAATGTTCTCTTCCTCAGCGACCAGAGCGTCATACAGCGGCATAATGCATCCGCCGGGATAACCGAAAACGGTATGGATTTGATGTCGCTTGAGCGCGTCCAGTATGTGCTGCGAGCCGTTCACGTCGGGTTCCTTAAGGTTTTTATGGGGAGTTAGTTGGGTTGCTCGGATAGGGCCAAAAAAAAGCCCCCGGGACCTGTCGGTGCCGGGGGCTTTCGTGGTGTTCAGTCTGGCTAGATCTAACTCATCCTGTCGTCCACGCGAAAGCCTCCATGTGGCGCCACGACCACCAGGACTAGATTCACGATGACGACCATTGATTGGAAAAGCATGGATCAGATCTTTGCGAGATTGAGTTGATGACGAAACCCTAACCCGAGGGCGGTAGCGGAGCAAGCGCTTTCTGCGCAGATAATTGGCAGGCGTGATGTAGCGACCGATGACACATCGATGAGTGACTGGTAAGGACGCTGGAACGATGACGCTGATTCGCTGTATTCTCCGACAAGCAGGCCCGGCCTTAACTATCTCCCCAGCCACCCCGAGGTAAGACTTCTCTCACCTGGAAACCCCATCTCACTTGAAAAATAGGGACTACATATGAGTGATCTGAAAAAAGAATTCGAAGAAGCCGTCGATTACGTCCAAGGCGGCGGTAAGGAAATCAAGTCGAGCAACAAAACCAAGCTGGAATACTACGCGTTGTATAAGCAGGCGACGGAAGGCGACGTCAGCGGCAAGCGGCCGGGAATGCTTGATCCGGTCGGGAAGGCTAAATATGACGCCTGGGCCAAACTTGAGGGCACGTCCAAAGAAGAGGCAATGCAGAAGTACGTCGACAAGCTGGAAGCTCTGAAGAAAGAAGTCGGACGCTGAGCGTTTCCAGTGGAACGACCGTCCGTTAGTGCCTTCGGCCCGCTCTGAGCGGGCCGATGTGCTTTAGTTGGACAGCGCCAGTTGGATAGCGCCAAGCGCGCCAGGCAAAGACCCAGCAATGGCGGCCCTTACAGGTTGTAACAAACGCGTAACTGAGCCTTAACAGAGGCTGAGACACAAATGTAATAACATTGCTTCACCCTGCAAAACCAATGACAACAAAACTGGGGTGAGGATTCACTGTGTTACTGACAGACGTACTCGAAAACACTCGTCCAGAGCTTATACCACGCGTTCGGGAAGCACTTGCCCGTCGCAATCTTAGTCCGCGACTCGCCCAGACGTACTGCCACTGGATCGCTCGCTTCTTCCAGTTCAGCGCCCAGAATGCAGCTTCCCTGCCCAGCGACTCGGATCGCCACGCCTTTATGGCTTATCTTGAGCGTCGCCTGAATCTTTCACGCGCTCGACTGAACCAGGCCCGCCAGGCGCTTCAGTTTTTCTTTCAGGATGTCGTGGCCGAAGACTCAAACGGCCCTCAGTTCAGCGCGGCGTAATCCTGGCCTCGAAGGTTTCGTAGGTCCGGTTTGTCGGTAACTGGAGCAGAGGCAAAGGTAACAGAGCTGCACTCGCAGGGTCTGACCCACTCAAAAGCTCACCCGGCAGAAATTCCGTCCGTTCTTCGTCGGTGCGGTCGTCTCTGGGAGCGATCGCCAGTGGATCGAGGTAGTAATCATCATCCTCAGCTCCGGGACTTACTGGAATACCTTCAGCAGGGGCGGCCAGCCCGCCTTCTATGACCGTGCCAGCCAGCGATTCATCGTCTATCGACTGCAACTGGATCGTACCCAGCGTGGTTTTCTCCTTGAACTGAAAAACGCCACTGGCGGCTTCCTCGCCATGGACGCAGGTCACCGTCATCGTCGCGATCAGCGCCGCGCTGAAGGTAACACTCACAAACCTGGGCATCTCGAAACTCCGTGTGACGATTGTTGGGCCGGCCGGGCCTGGCCCCGAGTTGCTCTACGAACCTATACTCTAGCCTTAAACTGGCTCTGCTTCAGATACGGCAACTGGTACTGTGAGGAAATTCACGGCGAGCCCGGTTGCCTCTGAAATCCGGCAGGCCTATTCACCTGCGCTTTTTTCGGTTCTGCAGGCCTGAACAGCCACCTGACCACGGCCCGATCATTTCCAGGAGTTCCATGCGCACCCGCCTCATCACCCGCAAAGGTTACGATGCCCTGAAACATGAGCTGGACCAGCTGTGGAGGGTAGAACGGCCTGAAGTAACACGAAAGGTGACCTGGGCTGCCAGTCTTGGTGATCGCAGTGAAAATGCCGACTATCAATACAACAAGAAGCGACTCAGGGAAATTGATCGGCGGGTCCGGTATCTGGAGCGGTGTCTGCGAGAACTCCGGGTCGTCGACTACGCGCCCGAGCAGGAGGGACGGGTATTTTTCGGTGCATGGGTTGAGATTGAAAACGAAGAGGGAGACCAGAAGCGCTTCAGGATCGTTGGTTACGATGAAATCTTTGAACGGAAGGATTTCATTTCTATCGATTCGCCGATGGCCAGAGCCCTGCTAAAGAAAGAAGTGGATGACGAGGCGCTGGTACAAACGCCCGAAGGCCCCCGCTACTGGACGGTGACGGCCATCTCCTACACCGAAGAAAAATAGGCGATTCTAGCGTAGAGGTTGCTCAACACCGGTCTCGCTGGATAACCGGGCTTGCGCGTCTTTCTCGTTTGAATCGGCTTTGTCATCCGTGCGTCGACGTCCCAGGCGTGGCCGTTTGACGGCCTCTTCACGGTAGACAGGGAAGGAAATCGTGACGGTCAGTCCCGGCATATCGCTCCCAGGATGAGAGTCACTGAGCGTAATCTGCCCACGGTGAATTTCGGCAACGGCGCTCACCAGGCTCAGGCCAAGCCCGTTTCCCGGCAGAGAACGGCTTTTGCTGACCCGGTAGAACCGCTGGAAGACCTGTTCCTTCTCTTCGTCAGCAATACCGATACCGCTATCGCTCACCTCAAACACTGCTCGACCGTAGTCGCACTTGACTGACACCCGAACCCGACCGCCCTTGGGCGTGTACTTGATGGCATTATCGATGAGATTGCCGACCATCTGGAACAGCAGATCACGATCGCCGCTGATCACCACCTCAGGGTCGATATCCTGCTCGAAGGTCTGCTCCTTGTCCTCGGCCACGGCTTCATAGAGTTCGCAGGCATCTTCGACCAATGCGGACAAACCCATGGGCTCAAGGTTCTGGCCGGTCCCACCGCGGGTTTCCAATCGGGCGATGCGCAGTAGAGAGTTGAACGTGGACAACAGTTGGTCGGCTTCGGAAACGGCGTTTCGAACCTGATCACGGCCATCATTCTCGCCAATCGTCAGCAGCGCCTGTTCCAGTTGATTGCGCAGCCGGGTGAGCGGCGTGCGCAGGTCGTGGGCAATACTGTCGGGAACATGCCGGATGCCTTCCATGAGGTAAACCATGCGATCCAGCATCTGGTTAAGATTTTCGGCCAGCTGATCAAAATCGTCCTGGGTGCCCCGGGTGGGAATCCGCAAGGCCAGGTTACCGTTCATGATTCGGCGTGAGGTAAGGTTAATGACTTCAAGCCGGCGCGCTGTACCGCGGCTCATCATGAAGCCACCAAGCAGCGCCAGGGCCAGCGTAACGCCCATACCCCAGTTTATCGCGGTTTCAATGACCTGCTTGAGTGTCGAAAGATCATCAACATCGCGCCCAACCAGCAGTTTCAGGCCGCCCTGAACCTCAAAAACCCTGCCGCGGGCCACTCGGGGATTGCCGCGAAAATCCACGGTCTCGTCGAGCGTAAAGTTGATCCAGCCACCCTGGGATTCGGCCTGCGCAGGCCAGCGGCCGATGTTACCCGCAAGTTTTTCGTTGTCCGGCGTGGCCAATAAATACACTGATTTGGCATTCGGGTCGCGGGCGACACGTTCGCGGATAATGGAAACCAGCCCGTTGACGCCGCCAGAACGGTATTGCTCCGCCAGACCGGCCACTTCGGCTTCGATGGTTTCGTCATTTTGAGCCGTCATAAAACCTGCCGTTCGCCAGTAGATGAAGGCGAGCAGCAGGAAGACGGAGGTGGCAAAGACCACCATGTAGAGGAGAGCCAGCTGAAAACTGGATGTCCTGAGCTGGCTAAGCAGTCTCACGTAGCATATATCCTGCGCCACGGACGGTCTGCAGAAGGGGTGATTCGAATTCCTTATCTATTTTGGCGCGCAGGCGGCTGATATGGACATCAATAACGTTAGTCTGCGGATCAAAATGATAGTCCCAGACTTTTTCCAGCAGCATGGTACGGGTAACCACTTGGCCTGCGTTGCGCATGAGATATTCCAGCAAACGGAATTCGCGTGGCTGGACATCAATGTTCTGGCCAGACCGTTTGACGGTACGAGCCAGCAGATCCATTTCCAGATCCGCCACGCGCAGTACAGTCTCGGTCTCGGCAGCCTGGCGATGCCGGCGTACCAGCGACTCGATCCGAGCCAGCAGCTCAGTGAAGGAAAACGGCTTGGTGAGATAGTCATCGCCACCGCCACGCAGTCCTTCCACTCGATCATCAACATCGCCCAACGCACTGAGGATCAGAACCGGTGTCTGATTGCCCGTGGCTCGAACTGTCTTGATGATCGACAAACCGTCGGTACCAGGAAGCATGCGGTCGACTATCATGATGTCGTATTCGTCGCCGGCCGCGAGCATCATGCCCTTAATTCCGTCTGCGGCATGATCCACCACAAAATCGGATTCCTTCAGACCTTTGATCAAATAAGACGCGACATCTTTATCGTCTTCGATTACCAGCGCTTTCACCCACATACCTCCTAAAACCAAACATCGGAGTAAAACCTAACAACTGGTTATACCCGTATCGAGCCAGATTAAAGTTAACGCCCGCTTCCCTACCAGTTAACATCTTGTAAGCGCTCAGCGGCAAGGAGGCTCTAGGACCTCAGCAAGTGGAACCACTTCAGAGAGTTAGCCGTGTTTCCGGAGGGGTGATATTCCGCACTTGCCCAACCAGCGTACCCCAGGCTGTCGAGTAAGTCGAAAATCCCATCAAAACGAATTTCGCCCGTACCGGGTTCATGACGGCCCGGATTATCGGCAAACTGGATATGACCAATCATTGGCAGCAGACGGCTTATGGTGCGGCTCAGATCGCCTTCCATAATCTGCATGTGATAAATGTCATATTGAAAAAACAGATTTTTCTCTCCGACATCAGCGATCAGTTGCTCGGCTTTGTGGCTGGAGTCCAGCACAAAACCTGGCATATCCACCCGGCTATTAATGGCTTCTACACACAATTGTATCCCTGCGTCGGCCAGGCGGGGTGCCGCCCACCGGAGATTGGAAACCAAGGTTTCCCAGCACTGATCGGCAGCAATGCCCGCGGGCTTGAGGCCAGCGAGACAATTCAGTCGTGAGCAACCGAGCTGGCGGGCATAATCAATGGCGATCTCAACGCCAGTGCGGAATTCTTCTACCCGGGAGGGATGAGAGGCAATTCCCCGCTCGCCGGCTTCCCAGTCGCCCGGTGGAAGGTTGAACAGCACCTGCTCAAGGCTCGATTCGTCCAGCCAGCGGCGGATATCCTGTGCCGGCCAGGCATAGGGGAACAGATATTCCACACCTCCGAAGCCGGCCTCGGCTGCCGCTTTGAAGCGTTGCTCAAAAGGTAGCTCGGTAAACAGCATGCTCAGGTTGGCGGCGAATTGCGGCATGATTTCAGCCTTCCGATGAACGGGCGGCGGACCCGAGCGCTGAGCGATCCGACCAGGCACTTCCATTGACGCGCTCAAGTTCAAGCAAGAGAGCGCTGTGATCCGCTTCGGCGTGCCCGGCGGCAACCAGGCTGTGGTACTGCTGTAGAGTCTGTTGGGTCAGCGGCAGGGATAGCCCCAATGCACTGGCTTCAGACTGAATCATCCGCATATCTTTGAGCTGGATACGGCAGGGTCCGCCAGGGGTAAAATTCCGTTCCAGCATCCGCAGGCCATGTAGATCGAGAATCCGGCTGTTGGCGAAGCCGCCCAGCAGCGCTTCCCTGACGGCAGCCGGATCAGCTCCGCCGTGACCGGCCAGCGTCAGAGCTTCCGCCACCGCACCAATGGTTACGCCGACGATGAGCTGGTTCGCCAGTTTGGCCAGTTGCCCGGTCCCGACCGGCCCTATGCTGGTCATTTTCCCGAACACCTCAAGCACCGGACGAACCCGCTCGAGCATTTCCGGCTCGCCGCCGGCCATGATGCTCAGGCTAGCCTGGGCCGCGCCGACAGTGCCGCCGGACACCGGAGCGTCAACGTAACCGGCCTGCCGCTGAGCGCACAGGTCCGCATGCTTACGGGCCAGCTCTGGAGATGACGAACTCATATCAATCAGAATGCTGCCGGCCTTGAGGTTGGCAATAACACCCTGCTCCTCCAGGACCGCCTGATTGGCCGCGGGGTTCTCAAGCATACTGATGACAATGTCTGCCTGGGTCACCGCCTCTGCCGCGCTAGCGGCAATGCGGGCTTCCCCGGCAAATGGCTCGCACTTGCTGGGGGTGCGGTTCCAGAGCGTCAGGTCGTAACCGGCTTGCAGCAGGTTACGAATCATCGGCTGGCCCATAAGACCAACGCCGATAAAGGTGATTGCAGATTGGGTAGACATGAGTGGGTTCCGGATCAGGATCGGCTAGGGTCCCAGCAGCTCAACGGTGCTGTTTGCGACTCGGGGCAGTTCTACCAGATGTTACCAGGCAAAAAAAAACCACCGACACGAAACTCGGTGGTTTTTATGAGAAGACGCTCTTACGCCGCCATCTGGGCCTTGATCTTCTTCATGGCGTTTTTCTCCAGCTGACGAATGCGCTCAGCTGACACGCCGTACTTGTCGGCCAACTCGTGCAGAGTCGACTTACCATCCGACAGCCAACGTTGCCTGAGAATATCCTGACTACGCTCATCAAGGCCCTCAAGCGCTTCCATCAGGCGGCCATTGGCATCCTCGGTCCAGTCAGAGTTCTCCAGCAGTTTGGCTGGATCCTTGCTGCTGTCTTCGAGGTAATAGGCCGGAGCCTGATAAGCCGAATCGTCGTCATCGTCCATTGGACCGTCGAAGGCTGTGTCCTGAGAGGCCAGTCGACCTTCCATTTCGCGCACCACTTTCGCTTCGACGCCCAGATCAGCGGCTACAGCATTCAATTCTTCCTGGTTCAGCCAGGCAAGACGCTTCTTCTGGCTGCGCAGATTAAAGAACAGTTTGCGCTGCGCCTTGGTGGTGGCCACTTTCACGATGCGCCAGTTGCGCAGAATGAACTCGTGGATTTCGGCCTTGATCCAGTGCACTGCGAAGGACACCAGCCTTACGCCATACTCCGGATTGAAACGGCGAACTGCTTTCATCAGACCCACGTTGCCTTCCTGAATCAGGTCAGCCTGGGCCAAGCCGTAACCGGAATAGCTGCGCGCAATATGTATCACGAATCTCAGGTGCGAGAGGACCAGCTGACGCGCTGCTTCAACGTCTTCCTCGTAATGCAGACGTTCGGCCAGGACTCGCTCTTCCTCGGCGGTAAGCACCGGGATACGACTGGCTGCCTGTACGTACGCCTCCAGATTTGCGCCCGGTATTAACCTGTCTGCGATCTGTAGACTTGTACTCATCTGAATTCTCCCTACTCGGCGACCCGCTAATATAGCAACTTCTCCAGAGACCACCAACTGCGTGTAAAGTTCCACGCCCCAAGCGCTGTTGTGCAACCCTGCGTGCGCCCCGACGGATGAGCTCTGTGCACCACTGCCAGACAGTAAAAACCTAATACTGGCCAGCGTGTGGAGCTATACGGAAAAGTCGAAGCCCAGGGTCATTACCTTTTGTTGAATTTTGCCGGATCCTGAGTCGCGACGGCTCAGGTCTGGCTGCCGTCGCCGGCTTCGATGACATCAAGGTGACGCCGCACGGCCACCGAGGCACCAGCCCAGCCGACCGCTATGGCGACTAGCACAATCGCGATACAGCCGGTGAAGCCGGGGCCAATAATCCGGAAACTGCTGTCGTAAAGCTGGGCGAGTTCAGACACGGGCGTGGCCAGCCACCAGATACCGCCATAAGTAATAAGAATCGCTGCCAGACCACCACCGAGCCCGTACCAGGTGCCGCTATACAGGAAGGGCCGGCGAACAAATGTATCGGTGGCGCCCACCAGCTTGGCCACCATGATTTCTTCGCGACGATTTTCGATATCCAGTCGCAGGGTATTTACAATGACCAGCAACGTGCCGATGGTGAGAATCAGGCCGAGCAGCCAGGCCAGGCGCTTCACCACGGCGGTAATCTGATTCAGGCGCGCCAGCCAGGCCATATCGACCTGGACCTCTACAACCCCCGGGGCTTGTTCAAGCTCTGTAATCAGACGTTCCATCGCTGTGGACTGACGGGAACGCTCTGTTGGCACCACGATGAGCGAGTGTGGCAGCGGATTACCGTCGATATAGCGCAGCGTATCGCTCAGACCCGAGCGCTGACTGAACTCTGCCAGCGCCGCATCGCGATCAATAAATTCAGTGGAGGCGACGGAGGGCCATTGAGCCACCTTATCGCTGGTGGCGCGGGCTTCAGTCACGGTCGCCTGATCGCTGAAGTAGACCGATATCCGGGCGGACTCCTGCCAACCACTGGTCACGCCCTGAAGGCTTTCGATCGTCAGCATCATGCCGACTGGCAGTGCCAGCGCAATGCCCATTACCAGGCAGGTCAGTGCACTGCCAATAGGGGTCTTCAACAGCCGGCGGAGGCTATCCCGCCCGACCCGGCGATGGTGATCCAGGTAGCTCTCCATAGCCAGTCGCCATGGGCGCTTCTGTCGTTGTGCGCCGCGTTCCTGCCTGCGCTCAGAGCTTTGGGGCGGAAACTTTTTCGCCGGCTTTCCCTGCCCTTTTTGTGAGGGAGATGCCGTGGCTCCGCGATTCTGACGTTCAGCCATGGGCAGCCCCTTCCGGATGACCGTCTCTGATCAACCGTCCCTGATAGAGGGTCAGAGTGCGCCGTCCCATATCTTCGATCAGGGCGATGTCATGGCTTGCTATCAGCACGGTGACGCCGACCTGACTGAAACGTTCGAACAAATGCATGATGTCGGCGGAAAGGGCAGGATCGAGGTTACCGGTAGGCTCATCGGCCAGCAGTACGGGCGGTTTGTTAACGACGGCGCGAGCTATGCCGACCCGTTGCTGCTCACCACCGGATAGCTGGGCGGGATTCATACGCTCTTTTTTCAGCAACCCGACTTTATCCAGTGCCGCGCGCACTCGCCGAGCGGTTTCTGAGGGCGTGGCGCCGGTGACGGCCAAAGGCAGCGCGACGTTATCAAACACGCTGCGGTCGAACAGTAACTGGTGGTTCTGAAATACCGCGCCGATGTGCCGACGCAGATAGGGAATCTGTCTTCGAGGCAGCCGGCTCAACGACTGACCGCCCACGATAATCTCACCGGCAGACGGTTGTTCCATGGCCATCATGAGTTTCAGCAGCGTACTTTTACCCGCTCCGGAATGGCCCGTCAGAAAAGCCAGCTCGCCCCGGCGGAGATGAAAATCCACCTGCAGCAGGGCGGTGTGCTCATCATCGTAGCGCTTACTGACTTTCTGAAATTCGATCATCCGAGGTGATACTTCCCGCCTGCGGCATCAAACAGTGGCTGAATTTCCTCCAATCAGTCCTGCTCGTCAAACAGAGCGCTGACGAACGCTTCCGGATCGAAGGGGCGCAGGTCCGCGACCTGTTCACCTACACCAATATAGCGGATTGGCAGACCAAGCTGGCGGGCAATTGCGAAGACGATACCGCCTTTGGCGGTTCCATCCAGTTTAGTCAGGGTAATGCCGCTGACGCCAACGGCCTGCTGGAAGACCTGAGCCTGACTCAGGGCATTCTGACCGGTGCCGGCATCCAGCACCAGCATCACCTCGTGGGGTGCGTTTGCATCCAGCTTTTTCATAACACGAACGACTTTTTCGAGTTCATTCATGAGGTTATCTTTGTTCTGCAGGCGGCCTGCGGTATCGGCGATCAGTACATCTACCTTGCGAGCCTGCGCCGCCTGAATGCCATCAAAGATTACCGACGCGCTGTCGGCCCCAGAATGCTGAGCAATAACCGGCACGTTGTTACGCTCTCCCCAGACCTGCAACTGCTCGACTGCCGCTGCCCGGAAGGTATCGCCTGCCGCCAGCATCACGGAGCGCCCCTCACTCTGGAACTGGCGAGCCAGTTTGCCAATCGTAGTGGTTTTGCCAACTCCGTTGACGCCCACCATCAAAAGCACGAACGGTTTGTCACTGGCGGGTATTTCCAGCGGCTTGCAAACGGGTTCGAGCAAGCTGCGCAGTTCGTTTTTCAGCGCCTGTCGCACCGCGTCCGCGTCTTTGAGTTGCTTACGCTCGAGTTTGTCGGTCAGCGAATCGATAATCTCAGTCGTCGCCGTCACGCCGACGTCGGCCATTAGAAGCGTGGTTTCTATCTCTTCCAGCAGATCTTCATCGACTGATTTGCCAACAGAGAACAGATCGGCCAGACCCGAAGAGAAGTTTGCGCGGGTTTTACTCAGGCCCCGACGCAGGCGCTGGAATACGCTCAGTTCTGGTTCTGGTTCTGGTTCAGGCTCGGGAGCAGGAGCAGGAGCAGGAGCAGGAGCAGGAGCAGGAGCAGGACTAGGAGCAGGAGCAGGCTCAGCTTCGACCACGCTGGCATCCGATTCAGCTTCGGGCTCAGCAGGCGGCCGATAGGCATAGTCGGGACCGAGCGGCTGGGATTCTCGCTCTTGGTCGGTTTTGTCCAGCAGGGTCTCTTCGGGAGCTGCGGCCTCGGGCTCGGCTTTGCGAATAACCTTGATGTCCCGCTGTGGTACCGGCTTGGGCTTCGGGCGTGAGCGGCCACGCAATGTCAGGTCGCTGACGAGTAGGAGAATCAGCAGGCCGAGCAGACCAAAGGATAACCATTCAGGCTGGATCATAATGAGCGTCCGTTATTCCATTACACAGCGGGCGGAGATGAACCGACGTTAAAAACCGCCTGACAGGCGGAGTCACCATTCGAGGCGGCTTTGCAGTGCCAGGAACGGATCGGAGCCGGAGTTAAAAGTGCGCACATTTTAGCGACCGCAATAGCAGGCGTCCAAAGGTGTGATTGGTTAACATAGCCGGGCGGCATCAAAGCGGGATCAAGCGCGCTGATACCCGTGCCCATGTTTTCGAAAACGGATGCTAAGAGAACACCATGAGCAGGCGAAGTCCAGAACGTCCCAAACGCAAATCAGGCCCCGGCGCTCAGGAAACCGGCGAATTGCGGCTGATTGGAGGCCGCTGGCGCAGTCGCAAGCTGACGTTCCCTGCCGTCGACGGTGTTCGACCGACACCGGCGCGCACTCGGGAAACGCTCTTCAACTGGCTGGCGCCTTGCATTGAAGGTGCCTGCTGTCTCGATCTTTTTGCGGGCAGCGGAGCGCTGGGTTTGGAGGCGCTATCCAGAGGGGCTGCGCAAGTGACGCTGGTCGATCGGTCGCGGGATCTGAGCCGGGCGCTTCGAATGAACTTGTCGCTGCTTGGCGGAGACTCTGGCGAAGTCATCTGTAACAGTGCAGAGGCCTATCTGAGTCTGAAACCGACCCGTCCCTGGGACATCATTTTTCTCGATCCGCCGTTTCGTCAGGGCTGGCTGGACCAGATTCTGCCCCGACTATACAACGATGAGTGGGTGAAGCCAGGTGGGTGGATCTATGCGGAGCAGGAAAGCGAAGCCCGTCTACCGGGAATGCCCGCGGGCTGGATGTTGCATCGGGAGAAAACCGCGGGCCAGGTTCGTTATCTGCTGATCCGAAGCCCGCGAGAGGAGTTGTGACCGGCGCTTAGTGAGCCGGTCTCAGCGAGTAGGTTTTGAGGTGGTTGGCGAAGTCTTCCAGATAACGCACACCGCTCTGCTCTGCCTCGCGACACCATTCCATCAGTGCATGCATTTTTTCCTGGGGGCGCAGGCCACGACGCTTCCAGAGTTCCTGGAGTTCATGGCTTTTGCGATACAGCATTTCCAGGGCAGGATTGAGTGACAACAGAGACTGCAACTGCTCCATTTCCCGGGGTTTGATCAGGGAGATGTCTTTTGACAGCAGCGGCCGCAACTTGCGGTAGCGGCGCTGAATCCGCTCTTCCAACTCATCAAAATGCTGACGCCAGGCCGGCTCCAGAACCCGCTTGCGATACTGACGCATGATGGAGAACCGATTGTTGGCAATCGCCTGAACGGTCTCTTCATCCACCAGTTGCTTGCCTGGAACGCTGTGAGCAATGGGGCGGTAACCTTTCGGAGTGGCCAGTCTGAACATCTGGAACAGGCGGATATAACCCCAGCCCACGTCCACTTCAAACCAGCGACGGCTCAGCTTGGAGCTGTTGGGATAGGTGTGGTGGTTGTTATGGAGTTCTTCACCGCCAATCAGGATACCCAGCGGACTGATGTTGCGGGCGTTGTCGGTGCATTCGTAGTTGCGATAGCCGAAGTAGTGGCCGATGCCGTTAATCACGCCGGCGGCCCAGAAGGGTATCCAGACCATCTGAAGTGCCCAGATCCAGATGCCGTTCACACCGAAAAGCATCAGGTCGATGATGGCCATCAGGGTGATACCCCAGTTCGAGCGAGGCGTATAGACATGGCGCTCGACCCAGTCGGTGGGTGTGCGCTGGCCGTAGCGTTCCAGAGTTTCCGGGGTGGCTGCCTGTTCGTACAACTCGGCGCCCTGCCACAGGACCGTTGGCAGGCCTTTAACAACCGGGCTGTGAGGATCTTCCTCAGTTTCGCAGCGGGCGTGATGTTTGCGGTGGATCGCGGTCCATTCTTTGGTAACGATCGACGTAGTCAGCCACAGCCAGAAGCGGAAAAAGTGCGCCAGGGCCGGATGGAGATCAAGCGAGTTGTGAGCAGAGTGGCGATGCAGATAGAGCGTCACACTAACAATGGTAACGTGCGTCAGGCCAAGCGCGACCAGACAGAGTTGCCAGACCGGTAAATCCAGCAGACCGTTGTACCACATATAAAACCTCAGTGTTCGAAGGGGAGGGTATTCCTTGCCAGTGAATGCGATACCGAGAATCGGCAGCTGTCGTGATCAGCCGCGCGGGTCAGGGGTGAATCGAGCATTCAAGCGTCTATTGACCTTAACAGACGCAACGGGGAACTTCTGTTTCTAAGAGCCCACTTTAGCGTAAAGGGCTGATTCTTAACAGCCGTCAATTTGTTACAGAATTAGGGGTATACATTGCCAGAGTTGCCTGAAGTAGAGACAACCCGCCAGGGAATACGGCCCTGTTGCGAGGGTAAAGCCGTACGCCAGCTACGGGTCTTTGAGCCAAGGCTCCGCTGGCCGGTGCCTGATGATCTACCCCAGCGCCTGGAAGGTGCCACAATCCATGCGCTCAAGCGCAGAGGGAAGTATCTGCTGCTCATCGTTGACGAAGGCGCCGTACTGGTGCACCTCGGTATGTCCGGTTCAGTCAGGGTCGTGACGGAATCAGAGCCTCGCCGCACCCATGATCACCTCGAGCTGGAGATGGAGGACGGCGCGCTATTGCGATATCACGATCCACGTCGATTCGGCTGCTGGTTGTGGAGCGATCAGTGGGAGCAGCATCCACTGATCCGTCATCTTGGACCCGAGCCGCTTTCACCAGAATTTACAGGTGAGTATCTCTACCGGCTTTCTCGCGGCCGTCAGGTTCCAGTCAAAAGCTTTCTGATGGACTCCAAAACGGTAGTAGGCGTGGGCAACATCTACGCGAACGAGTCGCTTTTCAAAGCGGGCATCCTTCCTGGGCGGGCGGCTGGACGCATCGGTCTGGACCGTTACAAGCGCCTGGTTACGCATGTCAGGGACACGCTGAGCACGGCTATTACCCAGGGCGGGACGACACTCCGGGATTTTGTTAACAGCAGCGGACAGCCAGGCTATTTCGCGCAGTCCCTGCAGGTGTATGGCCGGGAAGGCCAACCCTGTCGGCTCTGCAATCGTCCCCTGAGCCAGAGCCGGTTAGGCCAGAGGACAACGGTGTTCTGCCGCCATTGCCAGCGTTGAGCCCAGCGCAGGCCGCGTTTGAAAAGTTCGTATTTTGGATCATAGTAAGAGTATCGGACCTTGTGGATTGCGATGAACCACCGCAGAGTCTTAAGATGAAGCCATGCCCCGGGAGACGAACAATGGCAACTGTAGTGATGAGTAAGCTGGCCAGGTCAGTGATTGCGCTTTTTGCAGCAGGTCTCCTGCTGGTCAGCGCCAATGGTTACGCTGGCACGGTCGAGGAGAGCCCTAGTGCAGCCGCCATGACCGGTGATGTCCTGTTCGCCCGCCCGCTTCTGCTGGCAACCACCATTGTCGGTGCCGCCGTTTTTGTCGTCTCTCTGCCGTTCTCTGCACTTGGCGGTAACGTCGGTGAAGCCGGTGATACTCTGGTGGTACAGCCTGCTAAAGCGACCTTTGTCCGTTGTCTTGGCTGCACCACCATTGGTCGCAAAGACGAAACCATCGGGAAGGATGCTGAGTAAGCCTGCCGTCCGCTTTAACGGGCTCCGAATTGCTTCGGAGCCCGCTGCTCTGCGCTTGAGCCTCCTCTTTGTGCGTCCTGTGCGTCCTTTTCTTGTCTGTCCTTTCCGTCAGTTCGAAGGTGATCTGTGATTGATTGGTCATCGGTCGATACCGTCTTTCTGGATATGGACGGCACCCTGCTAGACCTGCATTTCGATACCTATTTCTGGCTGACTCATCTGCCCATGCGCTACGCCCAACTGAGGCAGATTCCCGAGCGTGATGCCCGCGAGTTGATCGTGCCAATGATTCGCGCCGAGCAAGGCTCCCTGAACTGGTACTGCACCGATTTCTGGAGCGAGCGTCTGGCACTGAACGTGACCGATCTCAAAGCTGAGGTACGCGAGCGCATCGGTTATCGGCCCCACACCAAAGCATTTCTGGCCGCCTTGCGTGAGGCAAGCCTGCCGGCCTGGATCGTTACCAACTGCCATCCTGACCCTCTGGCTCTGAAATTTGCCGAGACCGGACTCGACACCCACGTCAATGGCGTTGTTTCCAGTCACGAGCTGGGTTATCCCAAGGAATCGGCCGAGTTCTGGCGGGCGCTGGCAGGAAAACTGAGTTTTGATCCGGCTCGTACACTGATGGTCGATGACAGCTTTCCGGTCCTCGAAAGCGCTCACCGGGCAGGCATCGGCCAGTGCCTGGCGGTGCTCGCGCCAGACAGTCAGGAGGCGCCTCGCAAGGCCCATGACTGGTTGCCAGGTATTCATGATTTCGATGAAGTAATCCCAGACCTCAGGTCTGGTCTGAAAACGCGTGACATCCCTATAATGAGGGACAAGCAGACGGAAAGCGGGTCATGAACAACGCCGCTGCTCTGCATTTCAATCTGCCCGTCACTCTGCCCTTCAAACAGGAGGCACATGACCCAGACAGCGACTCGCACTGACCAGCAATCGGACAAGGCAGAACAGAAGGTTCGCCTCGATAAATGGCTTTGGGCGGCGCGCTTCTTCAAGACGCGCACACTCGCCAAGGAAGCGATTGAGGGTGGCAAGGTCCACTACAACCAACAACGATGCAAACCGGGGCGGACGGTCGAACCCGGAGCGGAGTTGACGCTGCGTCAGGGTTGGCAGGAAACCACAGTGATTGTTGATGCTGTCAGTGACAAGCGCAGAGGTGCCCCAGAGGCTCGTACGCTTTACCACGAGACCGAGGAAAGTGCCGAAAAACGCGCAGAGCGAAACTGGGAATTTAAAACCATGCAGGCCGCCCAGCTGCCGCCGGCTCGCCGACCCACCAAGAAAGAGCGCCGCTCGCTTGACCGTTTTCGGGAGCAGCACAGTTTCCAGTAACTGGGACCGTTCCCGACGCTTGTGGTGTGCTGTCTACCTTGAGCGTGTCGACGACAGACTCGCCAAATCGCCGGCTCTGACGTATCGTCTGCCGCCCCGTCTTGATCGCTTGTTTTCCAGGTGATCGGGCGAGAACCTTCTTCAAACATCTCTGCTCCGGAGTTCTGTCATGCCCAGTGCTGATCTGTTTCGTCGTTTTATTTTCGAGCATAGTCAGATCCGCGGTGCCTGGGTCCATCTTAGCAACAGTTTTGCTGAGGTCGCAGGCCAGGCCGATTATTCCAATGCCGCGCGGCAGCTGCTGGGCGAATCCCTGTGTGCCTCGGTACTAATGAGCAGTACTCTCAAGTTTGAAGGTCTGCTGTCCATCCAGGCCCGCGGTCAGGGTGGGCCGGTAAGCACCTTGCTGGCGGAGTGCACTCACGATCGATTCATTCGCGGCATTGTTCGAGGCGATTCCAGCGCCACGGCGGGCGGCGAACGCATGAGTGACCTGCTAGGGCACGGCCAGATGGTCATCACCATCACGCCTGAAGAGGGGCAGCGTTACCAGGGGATCGTGCCCATGGAGATGGATCGGCTGTCCGGATGTCTGCAGGATTATTTTGAGCGTTCTGAGCAACTGGACACCATGCTCGTTCTGCAGGCAGACGAGGACCGGGCCGCGGGCTTCATGCTCCAGAAGCTGCCGGAAGACGAAAACGCTGACCCTGATCTCTGGAACCGGATCTGCAAACTCACCGAGACACTCTCCCGGGATGAGTTGTTGGATCTCGACAGCGAGACCATCATTCGCCGGCTGTTTCACGAAGAGCAGGTTCGTCTGTTTGAGCCTTCGGAGGTCGCGTTTCGATGCAGCTGTTCACGTGCCCGGACGCTGGCGGCCCTCGAATCAATCGGCCGCAAGGAATGTTACGACATCCTCGAGGAGCAGGGCTCCATCGAGATGGACTGCCAGTTCTGTCACGCCCGCTATCACTTTCTCAGGGCCGATATCGATCAGCTGTTTGGCGGGCAGTCGCTGCACTGAGTCCCCCTCGCACTGATTTCAATAAGTTACTTCCTAGTACCCCGTGAGCACCCCATGAGCACCCCGTGAGTGAGCCAGGACCGGCTGATAGCGACTCTACAGGAGCGCACAAAGCCGGTTTGGCCCCTCCCATGGTGAAGAGTTAGCAAACTTCGCTACAAGGCCTCCAGTCACCGATTTGCCCGCCACTGATCGGCGCCTGGGGCATTCGTTTTTTAAGCGATGCTCTGGCATAATGCGCTTCTGGTCGTTGAGGAACCTCTGAATAACCTTTCGCGCCACCGGCTGAGACTCTGGAGCTGGGCTATAACAATAATGGCGAGGCGTACTGCGGACGGACATTTCCATGCCCGAACGCTGTTTCTTCTGCATCGCTCCCGCCCAAGTGCCCCTGTACTGTTAAAACCGGGCGTGGCTGCCGGATCAAGGTAGCCGCCGCGAGTCGCTATTCACAGGTTTCTCGATGTTTCCCGAAATATGCCATGCTGATACAAATTGAACGCCAGGTACTGGCTGGTTCGGTTTGATTGGCAACAGGTACTATTGGCAACAGTTGCGTAGGCACTCAGAGGCGAGGTGGAAGTGAGCACCACATACACAGATCTGAGCACCGCTCGCTTGGTCGAGATGGCGCTAGAGAGGAACGAAGGACAACTGGCGGACAACGGATCGCTGGTCGTTGAAACAGGCGAACGGACTGGCCGCTCTCCCAAGGATCGCTTCATTGTTCAGGAGCCCAGCACGTCAGACGACATTCAATGGGGCCCGATCAATCGTCCCTTTGATGCGGACAAATTCGACGCCCTCTGGGATCGCGTTGAAGCCTATCTGGCTGAGAAAACCCGCTTCGTGTCTAATCTGCATGTCGGCTCTGATCCTGAGCATTACCTGCCAGTGAAAATGACCACTGAGACTGCGTGGCAAAATCTTTTCGGCCGTAATCTCTTTATCCGTCCTGAAGAATACAATCCAGCCGACAAGCAGGAATGGCAGATTCTCAACGCTGCTGATTTCGAGTGCGACCCAGAGCGCGACGGCACCAACAGCGACGGCTGCGTCATCATCAACTTTGCCCGGCGCAAAGTCCTGCTGGCAGGTATGAAGTACGCTGGCGAAATGAAAAAAGCCATGTTCTCCGTACAGAACTTCCTGCTCCCAGAAAAAGACGTGTTGCCGATGCATTGCTCGGCCAACGTTGGCGAAGACGGCGAAACCTGCCTCTTCTTTGGTCTTTCTGGCACCGGCAAGACAACCCTGTCCGCAGATCCTGATCGCTTCCTGATTGGAGACGATGAGCATGGCTGGGGGCCGGGCACTGTATTCAACATCGAAGGTGGTTGTTACGCCAAGTGTATTGATCTGACTCGCAAAAACGAGCCAATCATTTGGGACGCCATCCGCTTTGGTGCCATCGTCGAGAACGTCATGATCGACTCCGAAACCCGGGTTCCCGATTACACTGACGTATCGCTGACTGAAAATTCCCGGTGCGCCTACCCGCTGGAGCACGTTGAAAAGCGGGTTCTGAAGAATCGCGCGGGTGAGCCATCGGCCATCGTCTTCCTGACGTGCGACATGACCGGCGTTTTGCCACCGGTTTCCGTGCTGTCCAAAGAAGCCGCGGCTTACCACTTCCTGAGTGGTTACACGGCTTTGGTCGGCTCCACGGAGATGGGCTCTTCCTCCAAGCTTAAATCCACCTTCTCCACCTGCTTCGGGGCGCCCTTCTTCCCGCGTCCGGCTGGCGTATATGCTGAGCTGTTGATGAAGCGTATGGATGAGTTTGGAAGTCAGGTGTTCCTGGTCAACACCGGCTGGACCGGCGGCCCTCACGGCGTTGGTCAGCGATTCAGCATTCCAACGACCCGGGCGATCATCAGCGCCATCCAGAATGGTGATCTCGACGATGTCGAGACAGAGCATCTTCCGATGCTGAACCTGGAGGTGCCGACAGAGGTGCCAGGCGTCGACAGCAAGCTGTTGAACCCTCGCAATACCTGGAGCAGCCCGGAAGAATACGATGAAAAGGCGCGTTCACTGATCGCCCAGTTCGTCGATAACTTCCAGAAGTTTGACGTTTCCGACTCGATTCGTGATGCGGGTCCGAAGCTTGAAGAAGCCACCGCCTGATCAGGCGAGGCAAGTGGAAAAGCCCCGGCGACTGCCGGGGCTTTTTTTGGCCTTGCAAAGGCTTCAGCCCCTGCCTTGTTGTTGATGGCCGAGTCAGCACCGGAGCATTGCCAGCGTTTCGAAAGCCGTGACGCCTGGGCACAAAAAAACCGCGACCTTGTTGGGTCGCGGTTTTTCGTTTCTCGCTCTGAAACGGCCAGCCTCATCAATCGAATGATCGATAAGGCCCATGATCAAGCGATGCCTTTAGAGCAGGTTATCCAGATCGATATCCATGTCTTCGAGCGGATCGTCCTCCTGATCATCCCAGAACTGGCCTAGCTGGCCGTTAGGGGTGCGATGGCCCGTGTTTTCCATCCAGAGTCGATCAGAATAAGACAGTACCATCTCAGTGGCGATTGTATCGACCAGCATCCACTCTTCGTCGCTCGGAGTTTCGCGAAGCGATTCAGCATGTTCGCGGATCGCCTGGCGCACCAGTTCTTCGTCGCCGCGGTTGGTGGCCGCAATGATCTGGAAGACGCGAGCGATGCGCACGCCAGCCTCGTCACCCATCTCTACCGACTCAGCAAGGCGTTCAAAGGGGTCCTCATTGTCTGGCGTGGCGCCGGGGAGCATGGCCCAGATGGTGGCTTCCAGTGCATTGGGAGCGCCCCACCAATCCTCATTATCCAGGCACTTGACGGCTGAACCGACGATGGAGCCAAGGTTTTTGGGCACGCCGAGGTTTGTGGTGGACTGAACTTCGGCGTTCAGCGCCTGCAGGCCTGCCAGCAGGCCAATCATGTAAATGAACTGATCCTGTTCACCACCCAGTGAAGGGCACTCGCCTTCAACCGGCTCACCGTAGTAGTAGTTGAAGCGTGTCCAGGATTCATAATAACGGGCAGCAGCAACCGCCAGCATGCGCTTCTGGCGAATGGTGGCGTCCTGGGAACCAGGGCCATCCATACTGCGCAGGGCTGCCATGCTTTCGAGCTCATATTCAACGGCTCTGGATTCAGCACAGCCTCCAGAGGCCTGATAAACCACGACCGCAATCTGGTTAGGGTCCCAGGTGACTCGACCAAACGACATGAGCAGAGGTGTCAGGGCTTCACTCATGGCGCAGGACATATCGAGGTCGCTACCTTCAAGAGTGTAGGGAATGACGTGGGCAGTGGAATATGCCTTGAGAACTTCGCCGGTCACCAGATATACCGGATTACAGCCCGCCAGAACGACACCAGCAGCGACGCTGGCTGCAGCGGTCCGGGCCTTGGGCAAACGCCCGCGAATTCGACCCAGATTAAGTTTGTCTGCCCACTTCATGTTCTTACCCCTGATTTATCATTATGGCGCTCGAATCCGGAGAGTCAGGTTCCGTCGAGATTGCCAGTCTACTTTTGGTTCAAGACCATCAGTCTGTGGCTTGCTGCAGGTTATTGATCCATCGGCGAATGGTCCTGTCAGCAGTGTCTGCCAGAAGAGACAGAACCACATAGCCTTTCAGCATTCTAGAGAAGATTGGTGAAGAATACCGCGTCGGGCCCACTTCCCTTCAATAAAATTCACGTTCGGCCCGGGGAACTGTGACGGGCCGCTCACTCATCACAGCGATTTTCTGCAGGTCCCATCGTTGAGCCTCGGCTCGCCGCAGACCGGCCGATCTCGTTAGTGATTTACCTGGGCTCCGGGCGCCATTCCAGGCTGCCAGACCAGGCGACCACCCATAACGGTATAGTCGACTTTGCCGGGAAGTGCTGTATCGGGGAGCGGGCTGTGACGGCCCATGGAAACCAGATTTTCGGGACCGGCACGCCAGCTGTGCTCCGTGTCGACCACGCAGAGATCGGCTTCGGAACCCACGTCCAGTCGGGCCGTGCGGCGCAGAACGGCCGCTGGGCCAGCCGTCAGTGATCGCAACAGCGATGGCAGCTCCAGCTCGCCGTCGTTCACCAGTTTCAGTCCCATTGAGATCACAGTTTCCAGTGTGGAGAGTCCTTCGCCGGTTTCGGCAAATGGCGCGCTTTTCGCTGCCGGGTCATGGGGTTGGTGCTGGCTAACGATCGCATCAATAACGCCGCTGCGTACACCCGCGAGGAGGGCCAGCCGATCTTCCTCGGTTCGCAACGGAGGTTGCAAATGATAGCGGCCATCAAAGCCCGCTAGAACCGACTCCGTCAGCAGCAACTGGTGCATCGCAACGTCGCAGGTTACCGCCACATCGCGTGCTTTGGCCTGGGCAATCATTTCCACAGAGCGAGCGCAGGAGAGCTGACTCAAATGCAGGTGAACGCCGGTTTCCTCTGCCAGAAGCAGCATTTCCATCACTGCCGACGTTTCAGCCACCGAGGGCACGCCAGCCAGGCCCAGGCGGCCGGCTACCAGGCCGTCATGCGCAACACCATCGCCCACCAGCGAGTGGTTGAACGGGCGAAGCATCAGGGTGATGCCGAAGGTCCGGGCATACGCCATGCAGCGATAAAGGACTTTGGCGCTGATCATCGAATGCTGGAACTGCCCGACCGCTACGCAGCCGGCATTCATCAGTCCCACCATGTCGCTGAGGTGTTCTCCGGCCAGCCCGCGGGTGGCGGCGCCGATGGGCAGCACGCGAGTGGAGCCGCGGGCAAGCGCGATATCGCGAATCAGGTGTGTCACTGCGCCCGAATCATTGACCGATGACGTCTCAGGCGCGGCACAGACCGTGGTAAAGCCGCCCCGCGCCGCCGCCAGGCTTTCGCTGGCAATGGTGCCCTTCTGGCCATTGCCGGGTTCGCGAAAATTGCAGTACAGATCAATCAGTCCCGGCATTATCAGGTGCTGATTCAGGTCGATGACCTGATCGGCAGGACCCTCGGCATCGGGGCCGATGGCGGCGATACGGCCATCCTCGATTCGCACGCTGGCTGTTTCGGGAGTCTGGTTGTATTCGGGGATAAGTCGCCCGCCGCGAAACAGCAGGCTCGGTGAGGATGCGCTCATGACGTCCCCTTCTGTTGCGACTGGTGAGAAGAGTGCGATGGATTCAAACTCTGCTGCCGGTCGGCAATCTGTCCGCTCATGGCCATGGACATGACAGCCATGCGCACGGCGATACCGTTGGTCACCTGATTGAGAATGACCGACTGAGGGCCATCGGCGACTGCAGATTCGATTTCAACGCCTCGATTGATGGGACCGGGATGCATCACCAGACACTCAGGATGGGCCAGGGCCAGTTTCTCGGTCGTCAGGCCGTAAATCCGGTAGAACTCACGCTCGCTGGGCAGCAAAGCTCCCTCCATCCGTTCCCTCTGAAGACGCAGCATAATCACCACATCCAGATCCTTCAGGCCCAGGGTGGCATCGAAGAAGACCTTGCAGCCAAAGCCTTCGATGTCTTTGGGCAACAGGGTTGCCGGGGCAATCACGCGCACCTCTTCCGCGCCGAGTGTTTGCAGGGCAATGATCTGGGAACGGGCCACCCGTGAATGCAGGATGTCGCCAACGATACCGACCTTCAGCCCGGCGAATCCGCGTTTGTGCTGACGAATGGTGAGCATGTCGAGCATGGCCTGTGTCGGGTGAGCATGGCGTCCGTCGCCGGCATTGATGATGGCAACACGTGGGGTGACGGTTTCCGCGATGAAATGGGGCGCGCCGCTCTGGGCATGTCGCACGACGAACATGTCGCTGGCCATGGCTTCCAGATTCAGCAGGGTGTCCGAAAGGGATTCACCTTTGGAAGTCGCTGAAGTGCTGATGTCGAGATTGAGCACGTCGGCTGAAAGGCGTTTTGCCGCCAGCTCAAAGGTGCTGCGGGTACGTGTGCTGGACTCGAAAAAAAGGTTAACGACCGTCCGTCCCCGCAGCAGCGGGACTTTTTTGATACTGCGTTCGCCCACTTCGATGAAGGAATCGGCGGTATCAAGGATTTCGGTCAGAAGGCTTCGCGAGAGGCCCTCCAGGGTGAGGAAATGGCGAAGCTGGCCGGACTCGGTCAGCTGGATCGATTTGGCAGGAGAAGCCTTGTCGGTCATGGCGTCCTCAGTAGTGAAAGCTTACGACGATGACAGATCGCGTAACTCGATGCGCAGGGGATCGGGCCCGCGTAGTTTAATCCGTTTTCCCGGCGGAAGTGAGAGCTGCGCCCCGGTTATATCCGGCTGGATGGGTAACTCGCGGCCTCCAAGGTCGATCAGGGTGCAGAGAGTCACGCTGGCGGGGCGGCCGTAATCAAAGATTTCATTCATGGCTGCGCGAATGGTGCGCCCGCTCATGATGACGTCATCAATCAGAACGATATGCCGGTCTTCAGTCTCAAACGGCAGGGCGGATGGCATCACCCGCGGATGCAGGCCAACCCGGCTGAAGTCGTCCCGATAGAAGGTGATATCCAGCTCGCCGCAGGGCCCCGGCAGTTTCAGGGCCGCCTGCAGCCGATGGGCTAACCAGACGCCGCCGGTACGGATGCCGATCAGGGCCGGGTCGTTCAGCCCACGGCGTTCTAACAGCTGTTTGAGCCCGTCCTGCAGGCTGATGAAAATCGGGTCTATGGCTGGCGCTTCAGTCATATGAGGTTTTTCCGTCTCTGGGCGTCTGCACTCTTTGCGGGTGGATGCTAGCGGGTGGATGCAGGATCAGGCTGGGCGGCTGGCGGATTGCCATAGGTGATCGTTTTTTCCTGCGGGGCCAGATTAAACCAGCTCTCGAGGATGATCACTGCCGCGCGGTCATCAACGCCGTGTTTGCCAAAATTCGAAGATCCGCCCCTCGCCAGGGTCTGGTCTTTGGCTTCAAAACTGGACAGCCGCTCATCCATCATGACGACGGGACAATGGAAGCGGCCATGCAGGCGTTTACCGAATTTGCGGGCGCGGGCGCACATGTCGCTTTCGCTGTCGTCCATGTTCAGCGGCAGGCCGACAACGATGATGTCTGGCTGCCATTCGTTGAACAGGCGCTCCAGCACGGTCCAGTCGGGTATGCCGTCACGGGCCGGAATCATGGTGACCGGGCTTGCCGTTCCGGCGTATTCCTGTCCGAAAGCCACTCCAATACGACGCAGCCCAAAATCAAAGGCCAGTGCCTTGCGTCGTCCGTCAGGCATGGCCTGCTCCGCCGGTCAGTTGATTCAGATCGATGCCGATCAGCTTCAACGCAGCGTTGTAACGATCCTGCCAGCGGGTATGGAACAGGATGGAGGCTTCCGCGGGGCACGTCAGCCAGGCGTCGCCGCCCAGCTCGTCCTCAAGCTGGCCTTCGCCCCAGCCAGAATAACCCAGAGCCAGCAGATAGTGTTCGGGACCCTCGCCTTCGCCAAGATCGACCAGAATATCCCGTGAGGTCGTGAGAGAGACATCGGCTGAAACCTCGGCGGTATGCTGCCAGCGGTGGCCGCTCCCATGCAGCACGAACCCTCGCTCCTGCTGCACTGGCCCGCCATGGAACACCATGTCGTTGCGCTCGGCGCCATCGAGATCCATCTGCTCAAGAATGTCTCCCAGTGTGAGATCCATGGGGCGATTGATCACAAGCCCCAGCGCACCTTCTGATGAATGCTCACACAGATAGATCAGAGCGCCGTGAAACCGCGGATCCTCAAGATAAGGTGAAGCCACCAGGAAATGGTTCTGGAGGTTAGCTGAGGCGCTCATCCTGAGCGCAGCCCCCGGCGCTGGAACGACCAGGTACGAATGATTTCGAGTTCGTCGACGTTCTTTTTCATAGCTTCCGGGAATGGTGGAAAGGGTGCGGCCAGGCGCACGATGCGAATGGCAGCATCATCGAGTAGCCGGCTCCCTGATGATTCGAGAATACTGATTTCCTTGATGGAGCCATCCTTTCGCAGGGAAACCAGCATCTGCAGGGTACCACGGATCTGGTTCTGACGAGCTTCGGCGGGATAGTTCAGGTTGCCGACCCGTGTCACCTTTTCAATCCAGTTGCGCACATACCAGGCGCTGTCTGACTGCAACGTGGACAGCGCAGTGACTCGCATCACTTTCGGGCGCTTGGCATAAATCTGGCGTTGCTGCTCGTATCGGGCCTCAAGAGCCGCCATTTCGAGGCTTTTCTCCATGACACTTTCGGACTGATCGTCGCCCATCTCCTGGGCGTCAGGGGTTGATTTCTGAGGGCTGGCAGCGGTGGTTTCTACCACAGTCTGCTGGGCTTGAGACCCCTGCGGGCTGGCTTGAGGCTGCGGCAGGGTCTGAGGCTGATCTTCCTCAACAGCCGCGACCGGTTGGTCGGGCGATGTAAGCTCTTTGACCTCACTCTGATCCCCGCTACCCTGCTGGCTGACCTGAGCCAGGAAGTCGGCCTTGTCCGGCGCTTCGGTGTTTTCCTCCTGAGCCAGCGTAATCTCCATGGTCTGAGCAGATTTTACCGGCGGTTCTGGCGCAAAGGTGATGCCCAGCACGAAAATGGCATGGGCGGCCAGAGCCATGAACAGGGTGAAGGAAAAGCGGTCAAAATCGCTGACCTGAACTGACATGGTCCGGTATTACTCCGTTGATTCTGGGGTTCGCGGGTTAGCTCCCGGCCTGCACAGGCAGGTCGGGCGGCAGCTACAGCCGTTTTTCGATGGCATCCATCAGCTGGCCGGCGATATCGATGCTGAAAGCCTTGTCCAGCTCGCGTACACAGGTAGGGCTGGTGACGTTGATCTCTGTAAGATAGTCGCCAATCACATCAATGCCGACAAAGATAAGACCTTTTTGCCGTAGAGCGGGACCGACTTCCGCACAGATTTCCCGATCTCTCGCAGTCAGCTCTCGTCCCTCACCGCGACCGCCAGCCGCCAGATTGCCGCGGTTTTCCCCGTGCGACGGAATTCGCGCCAGTGCGTAGGGCACCGGTTCACCGTCAATCAGAAGAATGCGCTTGTCACCTTCGGTGATGGCCGGAATGAACTTCTGGGCCATGGCCTGGTGCGCGCCGTACTGGGTCAGCGTTTCAATGATGACGCCAAGGTTAGCGTCATTCTCGCGCACTCGGAAAATGGACCGTCCGCCCATGCCATCCACCGGCTTCAGAATGATGTCGCCATGCTCGGCGTAGAATTCGCGGATACGGGTGGCGTTGCGGGTTACGATCAGCGGTGGTGTCAGACGGTCAAAGCGCGCCGCAAACACTTTTTCATTGCAGTCGCGCAGAGCCTGCGGCGGGTTGACCACCAGCGCGCCCTGATCGGCTGCGGCATCGAGGATGTAGGTGGCCATGATGAACTCGCGATCTACCGGCGGATCCTTGCGCATAAGAATGACATCAAGGTCGCCCAGCGCCAGATCCCGGGTCTCGCCGAAGTCGTACCAGTGCTCCGGGTCCATTGCCACAGTGAGCTGTCGACAGCGCGCTCGCGCCTGACTTCCGGCCATATAAAGGTCATGGAGTTCCATGTACTCCAGTTGCCAGCCGCGCTGCTGTGCCGCCCAGAGCATGGCCAGGGATGTGTCCTTCTTGAAATGGATGTCCTCGATGGGATCCATGATGATGCCGACACGTACGGTCATGGTACTTCTCCGAGTTCTATATATAGGGCCGAGTTAAGGGGCCGATGTCGATACGGGTTAGGTGCCGCAATCCTGTTGGGCGACCAGGAGGCGCTGAAGCTCCGATGGTATTGCAGCGCCTGCCGGAATGCATCTACCGGCCAGTGTAGGCGGGATGATCAGCGTTTAACCGTTCACGTAGCAAACCAAATCTTTTGAAGCCTATTGGGTACATTTCGTGACACAATGAAAGTTAACCCTTTGGCGCAGAATCTTCTATAACTACTCCAGACAAGCCGAGAATGTCTTTTGGGGCCTGAGCAGTCATTGTGGTTCGGGGCTGGCTGATGCAGCAACGAATTCTGCGACAGGGTGAAGCCGGCGCTTTCATGCGCCCGCGCAAGTCCCATACGAGAACCCGTTTCAGATTATGCAGACTGACCCCGGCTAACCGTCGGGTTCAGTAGCAGACCCTTGAAATGTGTGTTAAAACAGGCCCGGCTTACTACAACGGTTGCAGCGTGCAAGGCAGTTGGACAAATGGATGAAAACTTCGAAAATCTGAAGATCATGGTGATCGACGACAGTAAAACAATTCGTCGAACCGCCGAAACCCTGCTGAAGAAGGTCGGATGCGAAGTCTTCACCGCAACCGATGGGTTTGATGCTCTCGCCAAAATTGCAGACACTCATCCCGATATCATTTTTGTCGATATCATGATGCCGCGCCTGGACGGCTATCAGACCTGTGCGCTGATCAAGAATAACTCTTCGTTCCGCAAGACACCCGTCATCATGCTTTCCAGTAAGGACGGTCTGTTTGACAAGGCCAAGGGTCGGATTGTCGGATCGGATCAGTATCTGACCAAGCCGTTCAGTAAGGACGAACTGCTGAACACTATCCGCCAGTACATTCCCCAGGCAGAAGAGTAAAAGGCCGAAGAGGCTTGTTACCCACCGAGGACATCATGGCCCGCATTCTGATTGTTGACGATTCCCCCACTGAGGTTAAGAAGATCTCGTCGATCTTGGAAAAACACCACCATGAGGTGTTTACCGCCGAAAACGGAGCTGATGGCGTCGCCATGGCCCGCGCCGAGACTCCCGATCTGGTGCTGATGGATGTGGTCATGCCTGGGCTGAATGGTTTCCAGGCAACCCGCCAGCTCACCCGCGCTCCGGAAACTGCCTCAATTCCCGTGGTTATTGTGACCACCAAAGATCAGGAGACTGATCGGGTGTGGGGTACGCGACAGGGCGCAAAGGGCTACCTCGTAAAGCCGGTCGACGAAGACGATCTCATCAAAACGATCAGAAACCTGATCGAGTAACGCCACTTCCGACGGAGTCAGCATGTCCGACACGGCTACACCGTATGCCCTGCTGAAGGATATAGCCGAACGCAGTCGCAGACTGGCTGCAGGCCTACCGGAGCAGCAGGAAGCTGTTGAGCTCTGGAATGGTATCGGCTTCCGCATTGCCGGCGAGCGTTACGTGGCGCCGATGGGTGAAGTTGTCGAAATTCTTCATGTTCCCCGTTTTACTCGCGTTCCTGGCGTCTATCCTTTTCTACTGGGAGCAGCGAATGTCCGTGGGCGTCTGCTGCCCTTGATGGACCTGAGTCTGTACTTCGATCTGCCCCGCCGCAGCCGCAGCATGCGTGATCGTCGTGTTCTGGTGATTGAGCAGGATGATCTGTTCAGTGGCCTGGTGGTGGATGATGTGGCTGGAATGCAGTACTTCGCTGCAGACAGCCTGATCCGAAACCCCGCAGGTGTGCCTGAGCCGGTAGCACCTTTTGTCCGGGGAGGTTACGTCCGTAACGATGAAGTCTGGCGGGTCTTTTCGCCGCTGGAATTGATCGAGGATGAGCAGTTTCTGAATATCGCCCGTTGGTAGCCTTCGGGCCGGTAATTGCCGGTGCCGGATAGGCCTATAACAAGACTTCAATCCTTCCGTTGCTAACGCTAAGAGGCTGGGAGCCAGAGTAATGAAGAATAAATCCGGAAGCTTTTCAATCGGACAGAGCGGCAACAAGCTGGTCGCTGGGCTCATCGCCGCATTGATCGGACTGATCATCGCTCTGGTTGGCGTTCTGTTTGTGATCGACCAGAACAGTCGAAACGATCAGGCCTACCTCAATCACCTCGGTGAGCTGCGCGTCCTTTCCCAGGAAATAGCCAAAAATGCCACGGAAGCGGCCAGCGGTAACGAGCAGGCCTTTACTGAGCTTGAGCGCTCAAAGGAAGAATTCGGCAGGAAGTGGTCTTACATGACTGACCCGTCGGCTGGCGGTGAAGTGCCTCCCAGCCAGTTGGCCCAGGAAAGCCCGGTACAGCAGATCTGGGATTCCGTTCAGGCGAACGCCAACCTGATTGTCGCTCAGGAAGAGGCCGTGCTCGGCCTTCACCAGGTTGCCCGGACGCTCAACGAAACCATTCCCCAGCTGCAGGTGGAATACGACGATATTGTCCAGATCCTGCTGGATAACAACGCCCCCAGTGAGCAGGTGGCGAAAGCGACCCGTCAGTCCCTGTTGGCTGAGCGTATCGCCCGTTCGGTGAACGACGTGCTTTCCGGTGATGAAGGCGCGGTGCTGGCGGCTGACCGCTTTAGCCGTGACGCCAATCTCTTCGGGATGGTGCTGCGTGGCCAGCTCAGCGGTAATCAACCGATGGGTATTACCCGAGTGAGCGATCAAGACGCTCGCGAAGGTCTGCAGGCTGCGGCTGAACTGTTCGGTTTTGTTTCTGAAAACGTAGACGCCATCCTTGAGGCATCCCCGGGCCTGTTCGAGGTCCGCACAGCTGCGACAGAAATCTTCCAGAGCTCGCAGATTCTGCTGACCGATCTGTCTACCCTGGCCAATCGCATTACCAGCCAGCCAGAGTCGCGAGTGGTTGGACCGGCACTGGCGTTCACCCTCCTGGCGCTGATTATTGCCGTCGTTGTCTGGATTGGTATCACTCTATACCGCGCTTCCCAGGAACGTCTGAAGTCCACCCAGCAGCAGAACGACCAGAACCAGAGTGCGATCCTGCGACTGCTGGACGAACTGGCGGATCTGGCCGATGGTGACCTCACCACTGAGGCGACGGTGACGGAAGACTTCACCGGCGCCATTGCCGACTCGATCAACTACGCGATTGACCAGATGCGCGGTCTGGTCCAGGCGATTCGTGGCACCGCTGTGCGGGTTTCCTCAGCGGCCCATGAAACCCAATCCACCGCCATGCATCTGGCAGACGCATCCGAGCATCAGGCTCAGGAAATTGCAGGTGCCTCGGCGGCCGTCAACGAAATGGCCGTCTCCATCGACCAGGTATCGTCCAACGCGTCGGAGTCTTCAGCGGTTGCGGAACGGTCTGTTGGCATTGCCAAGAAAGGTGCCGAAGTCGTACAGAACACCATTCGCGGCATGGATAACATTCGCGAGCAGATCCAGGAAACCTCGAAGCGTATCAAGCGACTGGGTGAGTCTTCCCAGGAAATCGGCGACATCGTATCCCTGATCAACGACATTGCCGACCAGACCAACATCCTCTCGCTCAATGCCGCGATCCAGGCTTCCATGGCCGGTGATGCCGGGCGAGGCTTCGCGGTGGTTGCGGACGAAGTTCAGCGACTGGCTGAGCGTTCATCTGCGGCAACCAAGCAGATTGAAGCCCTGGTTAAAACCATCCAGTCAGACACCAACGAAGCCGTTATTTCCATGGAGCACACCACCGCAGAGGTTGTCCGCGGCGCGCGGCTGGCCCAGGACGCGGGTGTCGCTCTGGAAGAAATTGAAAACGTATCCATGAACCTGGCTGAGCTGATCCAGAACATCTCCAACGCCGCACGTCAGCAGGCTTCTTCGGCTTCCCACATCTCCAACACCATGAACGTCATTCAGGAGATCACCTCTCAGACGTCTTCGGGTACCAATGCCACAGCCAAGTCTATCGGTAATCTTGCCGAAATGGCTTCGGAGCTGCGTTCTTCGGTGGCTGGCTTTACCCTGCCGGAAGAAGAGGATGATAACGGCCAGAACCGCGAATCAGACGTACCGGTTGTCGGATGACGTTTCAGATCCGGGGAGCCTGATTGATCTTTATGGCCGACAGGCAGGACCCTTCTTCAACCGGTCAGCCCGGGTGGTCGCTTCAGCGGCTCCCGGCCATGGACGAGGCGCAGTTCAGCCAGTGGCAGGCGCTGCTGGAGCATCGCACGGGCATGACGCTGACCCATGAGCGGAAATCCTTCCTGGAAGCCAACCTCAGTATCCGCATGCGGGAAATCGGCTGTGGCAGCTACCAGACATACTACGAGAAGGTCGTTGAAGGGTCCGAAGGGATTGTGGAATGGGCTACCCTGGTAGACCGGCTGACGGTTCAGGAAACCCGGTTTTTCCGTGATCCGGAAGCGTTCAGATTGGTGTCCGACTACATTCTTACAAGGCCAAGAGAACACTTTCGCAAGCGCCCACTGGAAGTCTGGAGTGTGGGCTGTTCAACCGGGGAAGAACCTTACACCCTGGCGATGGTACTGAACGAATGCATGACGCAGCTGGATTTGCCTGCGCTGTTCGGGGTGACCGGATCAGATATCAGCAAGCCGGCGCTTCTCAAGGCCCAGCGGGGATTGTTCAGCGCCCGGAAACTGATGGGAATGGACGAAGCCCTGAAGGAAAAATACTTCCGCCCCGGCGAGAGAAACACGGTTGAAATCGTGCCAGAGATTCGGGATCGGGTCTGTTTTGCCCGCTTGAATGTGCTGGATCTCAAGCGCGCGCCGATGCATGGAATGAACATCATTTTCTGTCAGAACCTGCTGATCTATTTTCGGCGCTGGCGGCGACGTGAAATCGTCCGACGACTTGCGGAGCGGTTGGCTCCCGGTGGCATGCTGGTGCTGGGCCAGGGCGAACTGACCGACTGGCAGCCTCCGGGGCTGCAGCGGGTTCCTTCGGAAAATGCGCTGGCGTGGATCAAAACGCCGGTCTGACGATGAGTAACCGGAGAGGTTATGGGCAACAGCCATGACAGTATCGCCCTTGACTGGGTGAGAGGTGAGATTGCAGAGACGCTGACCCAGAGCCAACAGGCCCTGGAAGCGTATATTGATCACCGTGAGGACACCACACGGCTGCGTTTCTGCCTCAACTACCTGCATCAGGTTCATGGCACCCTGCAGATGGTGGAGCTGTACGGGGCAGCACTTCTTGCAGAAGAAATGGAGAAGCTGACCCAGGCGCTTCTCAACGATGAAGTCGCCAATATTGACGACGCTATCTCCGCGCTGCTGCAGGGCATTCTGCATCTGCCCCAGTATCTGGAGAAGATGCACTCCAGCCGCGACGACTTCCCGATGGTGCTGTTGCCGGTCCTGAACGACCTGCGCGCTGCCCGTGGCGAAACCCTGCTTTCCGACACTTCTCTTTTCAAACCTGATCTGAGCCCCGCCCGTTTTACGCCGACAGCGGCGGTGGGCCAGCGTCTGCAGGATGATCGGGTGCTGGCCAATCTGCGCAAACTGCGTCAGATGTTCCAGTTTGCTCTGGTAGGCATCATCCGTGAGCAGGATCTGCCTGCCCACTTCGGTTACGCCCACAAAGTTATTGAGCGGATGATCAAGGTCACCCGCCAGACGCCCCGAGGCGAACTCTGGAAAGCTGCGGGTGCGTTTATCGAAACCCTCCAGCATGGCGTGAATCCCGTCAGCACCGCCGTCAAATCAATCCTGCGGGATATGGACGCTGAGCTGCGCCGGATGATCGATGAATCGGTCGATATCCTCCAGCAGCCGGTGCCTGAAGCACTCCTCAAAAACACCCTGTATTACGTCGCCCGTGCCCGCGAGCTGCAAACCGATTATGTGACCGACATTCGTGCCCGGTTTGATCTCGAGAAAGCGCTTCCCTCCGAAGAAGCCGTGAGCCAGGCGCGGGAAAAAGTCGCGCGTCCCAACCGTCAGGCGATCAGTTCTGTTGTTGATGCGCTCAATGAAGAACTGGGTGCGCTCAAGGACATGCTCGATCTGTTCGTGCGGTCGGAATACCGCGAGAACAATGAACTCGAAGAGTTAATGCCGGGCCTTCAGCAGGTATCCAATACGCTGGCGGTTCTGGGTCTGGGGGTGCCGCGCCGAGTCATCAGCGAACAGCAGGAACTGCTGGAGCGACTGGTCAGCTCGGAAGCTGAGATTGACGACACCGTGCTGATGGATATCGCCGGTGCGCTGCTCTACGTTGAGGCCACGCTGGCGGGTCTGAATGACGATTCCGGACAGGAGCGCGAACTGAGCGACGCCAACGTCGATCTGGGCTCCCGCGAAATCGGTGATGCCAATTCAGCCCTGCTGCGCGAATCGCGCAATACCCTTGAGCAGGTGAAAACGGCTGTCGTTAACTTTATTGCCAGCCAATGGAAAATCGACGAGATCCAGCAAGTCCCCGAACTGCTGCACAGCGTTTGCGGAGGACTCCGTCTGATTCCCCTGGAGCGCGCCTGCGGCATGCTGGAGGCCGCCCGCGATTACGTTTCTGACGTGCTGATCGAGCGCGGCCAGGTACCGGGCTGGCAACAGCTCGACACACTGGCGGACCTGCTGACCAGTATTGAATATTACCTTGAGCGTCTCGCCGAAGGCGTGACCGATAACGCAGCCATCCTCGACATTGCCGAGGAAAGTCTGAGCCAGCTGGATTTCTCCGCTGGTGATAAACCGAGCTGGGAGGAGGCGGAAGATCCCGCCGGGGAAGTTGCCAGCGACGACACCCAATCCTTACAACCCCCCGAGGCTCCAGGGCCGGCCGACTCGGATTCCGATACAGACGCCATGGATATTGATGACGAAATTCTCGAAATCTTCGGCGACGAAGCCGAGGAAGTGCTGGCAGCGATTCATCAACATTACCCGACGCTCCGCAAGGATCCGACCGATCAGCATGCCCTGACGGAAGTGCGTCGCGCCTGCCATACCCTCAAAGGCAGCGGTCGGCTGGTAGGCGCTGCCGCTCTTGGCGATCTGGCTTGGGCGCTTGAGAAAATGCTCAACAAGGTGCTGGACGGCAGCATTCGACTCAATGACGACATGCTGGCGTTGATGGATGATTCGTTCGAGCAGCTCCCCCAGCTGATCAGCCAGTTCCGCAACCGCGAACCAGCCAGCGACGTTTCGCATCTGATTGCCCGGGCCGACGAGCTGATTGCCGGCCGCGCGCCTGCACCGGAGGACGAACCGGAAGACGAATTCGCCGATATGGCGCTGGAAGACGAGGCTTCGACTCAGGAAGAGTCGGTGGCCGATGAGACGTCCTTCACTGAGGAAGCGGCTTCATTGGAGGAAGAGCGCTCCGATGAAGAAGAGCCTTCAGTCGAACAGGAGCCATCAGCCGAACAAGAGCCGTCTGAGGAACCGCAATTTTCATCCGACGCAGAAAGTGCTGAGGAATACGACGTTTCGGCTGAAGAGGAATTCTCAACCGCTGAAGCGCCGGCGTCAGAGGAGACAGAAGTCACCGCATCGGACGAGGTGGACGATCGCCAGCCGGGCGTGACTGATGTGCTCGATGAAGACTTCATTGATGAAGAAATCCTCGAAATCTTCCTCGAAGAGGCGCAGGAAGTTCTCGGCACGATCAACGAATACCTGCCGATCCTGTTGCGGGATCTGAACAATCAGAGCGCCCTGACCGAAGTGCGCCGTGCCTATCACACACTCAAAGGCAGTGGCCGTATGGTCGGTGCCAACACCTTGGGCGAACTGTGCTGGGCCATCGAAAACCTGATGAATCGGGTGCTTGAAGGCAACCTGCCAATGACCGATCGCATCGCTGAACTGACGGTCGAGGCGACCGACAAGATTCCGGTGCTGATCAGTGACTTCCAGAAGCGGCAGCCGCCTTCGGTCAACACCGCAGCCCTCGAGCAAGCGGCCCATGATATCGCCACCGGCAAGATGCCCGTTGAAGAATCCGTCGAGGAAGCGCCGGTTGAACAGGCCGTCGACGCCAGCGATGAGGATGCCGTTGAGCAGGAGACGGTCGAAGCCAATCTGCCTCAGGAGGCTGTCACCGCCGAAGACGTCACTGACGACGAGTTTGATCCCTTCTCGGGTGAGTTGGACGAATCCGGCGTCGATCCGTTATTGCTTGAGATTTTTGAAAGCGAGGCGGAAACCCATCAACAGGCCCTGCGTGATTTTGTGGCCAGCGCCGAGGGCTACGAGCCAGTCCCCTACACCGACGATGTCTCCCGCGCGCTGCATACCCTCAAGGGCAGCGCTAATACAGCCGGTATCAAACCGATAGCCGAAGTCATTTCGCCGCTTGAGCGTTTTGTCAAAGATGCACGCGCCAGTAATCTGAAAGCGACCGGCGACGTGACGGCGCTGATCGCTCAGGCCTGTGACTTTATCGACGCGGGGCTTGAACAGATCACCCACTCGCCCTACGACAGCCTGCCAGGCAGCGAAGCCTACCTGGAGCGAGTCGACAGTTTGTATCACCAGACCTTTGATCAGCGTCCGGAAGAAGTCGACGCAGGCCATGGCGATGCGGCCGAATCGGATCAGGTGGCCATGTTCCGCGCCGAGGGTCTGGACGTGCTGCTGGATGCCGACCGCATTCTCGACGAGTGGGCCGCCGGCTCCGGCGATACTCTGCCGATCGCTAATCTGCGCGATGAGCTGGGTGCGCTGGTGGAGCATGCCGAGCGCGCCTCCCAGCCCGATATTCAGCGCCTCGCTGAGCAGCTTTTCCATACCTATCAGCAGACATTGGGCAATAACGTCCAGCCTAGCGCGTCCTTGTTCATGACTCTGCGCACCGGTCACGACCATCTGATCAATATGATGGATCAACTGGCTGCGGGTCTGGCGCCCCAGAGCGATCAGGCCCTGCTGGATGAGCTGGCCGGCTATGAAGCTCGCGGTGGCGAAGATGCCCCGGATCCTTTCAATACCGAATTCAGTGAAGATCTGGACGAGATTGATCGCGTACTGGCGAAAGATCTTGAGAAAGACGACTTCGATTCCGAAGACGATTTCGACAGTCAGTACGATGGCGAGATGCCGTTTGAGCTGACCGATGACGCTGAAAGCACCTCCGGTTCAACGGCCGCCAACAACGCCGATATTCCCACCCTCGGAGACGATGCTGAGGTCAATTCCGAACTGGTGGATCTGTTCCTGGAAGAAGCCAACGATCTGATCGACAGCATGGCGGAAAGCCTGGATCGCTGGAGCGCGGAGCCACAGGCCTCCGAGCCGCTGCGCAGTGTCCAGCGTGAACTGCACACCCTCAAAGGCGGTGCCCGGCTGGCGGAGCTTGGTGCCATCGGTGATCTGGCCCACGAGCTGGAAACCCTGATTGATGGTGTGGTGGAAGGTCGTCTCGACGTCAGCGATGGACTGATGGATCTGCTTTACCGTGGCTATGACCGGCTGCACAGCATGACCGAGTCGCTTTCCAGCCAATCGCCACTGCGTCCGGCTCCGGATCTGCTCAAGGAAATTGCAGATTACGTTGCCCATCCTTCAATCCAGGCCGACACGACGGCTCATCAGGACGAGGCCGACGACGACCAGAAACTGGATCCGGAACTGCTCGGTATCTTCCTCGAGGAAGCCTACGACCTGGTCAACTCCACCGGAAGTGCACTGCATGACTGGAGCGAAGACCCCAGTAATCGTGACCTTGCGGCTCAGCTGCAGCGGGATGTCCACACCCTCAAGGGTGGTGCGCGCATGGCCGGTGTGGACCCCATCGGAGATCTGACCCACGAGCTGGAGACGCTCTTTGAGCGAGTTGCAGAAGGCCAGATTGAACCCAGCCGCGACATGCTGGATATGCTGTTCTCCTGTCATGATCGTCTTGCCGAGATGGTTGAACACGTCGCCACCGGCCAGATTCCGTCGCCGGCAGAAGATCTCATAGAGCAGATCACGGCCATCCTGGCGGCTGACTCGGGTGCGGACCAGCAGGACGAAACCTCAGCAGATGAGTTCGATGAAGACTCGCTGCAGGTCATCGAATCCGACCAGTCTGCCTGGAGTGAGGACGAGTCTTCGGTTGAGGAGCCATCAGCCGAGGAAGAGCCTTCAGCTCACGAAGAACCTTCAGCCGAGGAAGAGCCTCTAACTGAGGAAGAACCGTCAGCCGAAGAGCAACCCTCTGCTTACGAAGAAGAGGCCCAGCCAGCCGAAGCCGCCTCCTCCACGTCTTCGGACAGCTACACGACCACGGCCATGCCCGAGGATCTGTCTGGCGTCTTCCTTGACGAGGGCCTGGAAATCCACGCCGCTATTCGCGAGTACCTGGCGCAATGGCGTGAAGAGCCGGCCGAGCTGACCGGTGTCACCCAGCTTCATCAGGAACTGCACACCCTCAAAGGCGGGGCCCGTCTGGCAGATATTGATCCCATCGCGGATCTGGCCGAAGCCTGGCACGACGCACTGGAGCCGCTGCTGGAAGGTCGTGGCAATCACAAAACGCTGTTGCCCCTGAGTGAAGTGGCCAGCGAGACACTCGGCACGATGCTTCAGTCTCTCGAGAATAATCAGCCGGTCGATGATCAATTAACCCTGATTGAACAGCTGGAGCAGGCCCAGGCCGCTGATGTCGAAGCCTGGAAGCAGGAGCAGTCCGAAAGCGCTGAGTCCTCTAACGACCCGATTGATCCGGAAGTGCTGGAGATCTTCCTGGAGGAAGCCGGCGAGCTGGTCGATCAGTTGGAGAACCTACTCGCGGACTGGCGCAAGCAGCCGACACAGACGCGTTTCAATCAGGAAATCCAGCGGGTTCTGCACACACTTAAAGGTGGTGCGCGCCTGTCCGAGCTGACCGGGCTGGGTGATCAGGCCCACGACTTCGAGACACGCCTGATTGACCTGGGGGGCAACGAACCCAGTGCCTCCGACTGGGAAAAAATTAACGCTGACCACGATGCGCTGCTGAATCACATCAACGCAATCCGTGGCCAGGCAGAAGCCGGCGCGCCGATCACGCCCGCCTCGACTCGTTCCGAAACCGAGGCCAAAGCGGATCAGCAGAAGGAGCCGGAGAAGCCGGCCACCAAAAGCAGCTCCAAAGCTGGGCCAGCCGCAAAGCCCGTCGCAGACAACAGCAGCCGAGCCGAACGCCGACAGGCGCGACAGGCAGAAGCAGCGCGGGCCGCTCAGGAAACTATCCGCGTTTCTGCGCCGCTTCTGGACGAACTGGTAAACCTTGCCGGTGAGACCAGTATTACCCGTGGCCGGTTGGAGCAGCAGAACAGCGACTTCCACCATATTCTCGACGAAATGACCGTCACCATAGACCGTCTGCGCGAGCAGTTGCGGCGGATGGAAATTGAAACAGAAGCTCAGATTCTGTTCCGGGCAGAACAGGAACATGGGCCGGACTATGGTGAAGATTTCGATCCGCTGGAGATGGACCGCTATTCAGCCATCCAGCAGCTGTCCCGAGCGCTGACCGAGTCCACGTCAGATCTGGCGGACCTGCGCGACACCATGCAGAACAAGGTGCGCGATACGGAAACGTTGCTGGTTCAGCAGTCCCGTATCAACACCGAGCTGCAGGAAGGGTTGATGAAGACCCGCATGGTACCGTTCGCTTCGATGGTGCCACGACTGCGTCGTATCGTCCGGCAAATCAGTGGCGAGCTGGGCAAGCGGGTGGAATTTGATGTTCGCAACGCCGACGGCGAGATGGACCGCAACATTCTCGAGCGTATGGTGGCTCCGCTTGAACACATGCTGCGCAACGCCGTGGATCACGGTATCGAGATGCCACAGGACCGTCGTAAAGCGGGCAAGCAGGAATCCGGTGAGGTCATCCTCTCGCTGACCCGCGAGGGCGGCGAAGTGGTTCTGCGGATGATGGATGACGGTGCGGGCATTCGCAGCGATGTGATTCGGAAGAAAGCCATTTCCCAAGGCTTGCTGGGCAAGAAAGAAGAGATCAGCGATCGGGAAGTTCTTCAGTTCATCCTCCAGCCAGGCTTCTCCACAGCGGCCAAGGTGACCCAGATTTCCGGTCGCGGCGTGGGAATGGATGTGGTCGCCTCCGAGATCAAACAGCTGGGCGGAAGCCTGGACATCGACTCGGACGTAGGCCGTGGCACCACCTTTACAGTGCGTCTGCCCTTTACCGTATCGGTCAACCGGGCACTGATGGTCTCCAGCGGTGAAGATCTGTACGCCATCCCGCTGAACACCATTGAAGGTATCGTGAGAGTGTCCGGCTACGAGCTGGAACATTACTACGGACCCGATGCACCGCTTTACGAATATGCCGGTGAGGAATACCGGATGCAGTATCTGGGCAGTTTGCTGCACACCGACAACCAGCCCAAATTGCAGGGTCAGCCCCTGCCGCTGCCGGTCATCCTGGTGCGCGGCGCCGATCAGCCAGTGGCCCTGCAGGTCGATAGCCTGCTGGGAAGCCGGGAAATCGTCGTGAAATCGCTCGGTCGCCAGTTCAATTCGGTGCGGGGCGTCTCCGGTGCCACCATTCTAGGTGACGGTAACGTGGTCATCATCCTTGATCTGCCGGCCATGCTGCGTTCGGACATTCTCATGGAACGTCAGCGTTCCGCAGAGACGGCCAAGAAGGCGGCAAGCAAGGCACAAGCTGCTGATCGCCAGACTCTGGTGATGGTGGTGGATGACTCGGTCACGGTGCGAAAGGTAACGTCCCGACTGCTTGAGCGCCATGGCATGTCCGTGGTGACAGCGAAGGATGGCCTGGATGCGGTCGCCCTGTTGCAGGAGTACCGCCCGGACCTGATCCTACTGGATATCGAGATGCCGCGAATGGACGGCTTTGAAGTGGCCAGCTTTGTGCGCCACGACAGCCGCCTGAAAACCACGCCCATCTGCATGATCACGTCCCGGACCGGTGAGAAACATCGTGAGCGGGCTCTCTCGATCGGGGTCAATGAATATCTCGGTAAGCCGTTCCAGGAAGCGGACCTTCTGGCCACCATCGGGCGGCTCACCGGTCACGAGGAATGAGCGAAACGGCCGTCGGTATAGTCTCCGACAGCCTCCTGCAGCGGCACCGCATGCAGGCGGCGCTGGAAAAATTCGGTATGCGTATTGCCTTCTGCGGTGCGCCGGACCGACTACAGGCCCAGCCGGCACTGCCGAAAGCCTGCTTGTGGGTCGTGACGCTGGAGGACGAGTCGGATCATCCGGAGTTACTGGATCATCTGATTGAGCAAAGCGAGGCCCCGGTGCTGTTCGGCCTCGAGCGTGCGCCGGAAGAAACCAGCAGTGACTTCGCCATCTGGGAGCGCAGGCTGCATCTGAAGCTGGAGAAGCATCTCGGCCAGCTTGAGACCCTCGACGGCGAGGCGGAGCTGGTCGCGCTGAGTCGCGATCCTGAGCCAGTCGCCAGTGTGGATCGGCTGCCGTTGCCGGTCTGGATCACCCCGGCCCAAGCGGGCGATGTGTGCGAAGAAGTGTGGGTGCTGGGCGCATCGCTTGGCGGCCCAGGCGCGGTAAAGCAGTTTCTCGACCAATTGCCGGCGGGCCTGCCGATTGGCTTTGTGTACGCTCAGCATATTGATGATCACTTCACGTCGGTACTGACTCAGGTGCTGGGCCGACATGCGAGCTATCAGCTCAAAGCCGCCTGTGAAGGCGAGCCGCTCAAGGTCGGCGAAGTCGTGCTAATGCCGGTGGACCGGGAATGGGGCTTTGACGACAACGGCGCCTTGCAGCGTCGCGAAGGTGTCTGGCCCGGCCCCTATGGCCCATCCATCGATCAGGTGTTGCTGAACGTTTCGGCCTGTTATGGGGCTCGCTGCCACGCCATTTTCTTTTCTGGCATGGGTAACGATGGCGCGCTGGCAGCACCGACGCTGCGCAGTCGAGGCAGCCGGATCTGGGTTCAGAGCAGCGATAGCTGTGCCAACAGTTCCATGCCGGATTCGGTGGCGGCGACCGGGTCGTCCAGCTTCAGTGGAACGCCGCAGCAATTGGCGGCCAAGTTATTGAGAGCGGTTGAAGAATCGTCGCTGCTGCAGCGCCGCGACCAGCGCAATTCTGAACAGCCACGCAACTGGGAAAAGGAAAACGAAGGCGATGGACACTAACGAATCACTTTCCTGCGTACTGATTCCGGCGGCATCCACCATGCTGCTGTTGCCCAACGTCACCATTGCGGAGGTTGTCGACCTCTACGCCACCGAGGCGGCTGAAGACGGCCCTGAATGGCTCAGCGGCGAGCTTGAGTGGCGTGGACTGACTTTGCCCATCGTTTCCTACAATGCCGCCAACGGTGGTGAGCGAATAATTCCTTCAGGCGTGCGCGGTCGCATCGCGGTCCTCAACACCATTGGTGACAGTCACAGTGCCGCGCCGTTTATGGCCTTGCTGACTCAGGGGATCCCTAGCCAGATCAAGCTTCAGCCCGATCAGATTCGCCAGCGTGAGGCATCGGATCTTGGCCCTGCTGACCTGATGGCGGTCGAGATTGAAGGCGAGGATGCCGTCATACCCAATCTGGAATTCCTGGAATCACTGGCGGCTCCCGCCTGAGATTCCTCCCCTCTGGAACCGCTTTCCCCGCTTGGGGCTGACAATAGCGGTTAACCCGACGCGCAGAAAATGTAATACTATAACGCTGTGTCATATCCGGGCTGAGTCATGAGCAGCGAAACTCCAGCATTTCTCCCTCACAACCACGCCACCTGCATGCGCGATGCGCTCAGCGAAGCGCGGGAACTGTGTCGACGTCGCAAGTTGCGATTTACCGAGGTTCGCGAGCGGGTGCTGGAGCTGATCTGGCAATCTCACCGACCGCTGGGTGCCTACGATATTCTCGGTTCCCTGGCAGCTGAGGGACACAGTGATGCCCCGCCGACCGTTTATCGTGCCCTGGATTTTCTGCTGAACAACGGCCTGATTCACCGTATCGCGTCGCTCAATGCCTATACCGGCTGCATTCACCAGGGTCAGCCCCATGACAGCGTTTTCCTGATTTGCCGGGAATGCCAGAGCGCCCTTGAGCTGGATAGCACTATGGTTACCGACGCGATTGTCACTGCTGCGCATCAGCAGGGTTTTTCGCCGGAGAAGGCCACCCTCGAAATCAACGGCCTCTGCCCGGCCTGCCACGTCGCTTCCACCGATGACTGATACTGATCGCCTGATTACCGCAGACAATCTGAGTTTCAGTCGCCAGGGCCGACGGATTATTGATCGGGTGAGCCTGACGCTCGACCGTCGCGAGGTGCTGACCATTATCGGCCCCAATGGCGCCGGTAAAACCTCGCTGATCAAGCTTATCCTAGGCCTCGAAGCGCCGGACGCCGGCCAGGTCGGGCGACTGCCCGGTCTGGTCATCGGCTATGTCCCCCAGAAAATTGAACTGCAGACGACCTTGCCCTTGCCTGTTCGCCGGTTTCTGGCGCTGACCGGCCGCAGTGTCAGCGAGCAGCGCGAAGCGCTGGCCCAGACGGGCATCGAAGAGCGCTACGACAGCCAGGTGAGTCGCCTGTCGGGCGGCGAGATGCAGCGCCTGCTACTGGCCCGTGCCCTGCTGCGCAAACCGGATCTGCTGGTGCTGGACGAGCCCGCCCAGGGTGTGGATATCAATGGTCAGGCGTCGCTGTACGCGCTGATCCGGCGATTGCGGGACCGTTTGAACTGTGGCGTGATCATGATCTCCCACGACCTGCACCTGGTCATGGCGTCGACAGATCGGGTCATCTGCCTGAACCATCATGTCTGCTGCAGCGGCCACCCTGAGAAAATTTCCAGCGATCCGGCATTTGTGGAAACCTTCGGTCCGGAAGTCGCCCGCAGTCTGGCGGTCTATTCCCACCACCATAATCATGAGCATGCCATCGACGGTCACGTCGCCCATGCCTGCGACGGAGATCATGTTCATGGTTGAAAACCTGCTCAGCACGGTGCTCGACGACTTCTTCTGGCGGGCCATGCTCGGCGGTCTGGGTGTCGCCATGATCGCCGGTCCTCTGGGCTGTTTCGTGGTCTGGCGACGGATGGCCTACTTCGGTGACACCCTCGCCCATTCCGCTCTGCTGGGAGTCGCTTTGGGGCTTCTGCTGAATATCTCACTGAATCTGAGTGTGGTGGTCACCGCCGTCGGGCTGGCGGTCGCTCTGGTGCTGCTGGCGCGCCGGCAGACACTGGCGATTGATACCCTGCTCGGTATCCTCGCCCACAGTGCGCTCGCCATTGGTCTTCTGGCCTTGAGCTTGATGCCCCAGCAAAGGCTGGATCTCACCGGGTTTCTGTTCGGAGATCTGCTGGCCATGCAGCGCTCGGATCTGTTCTGGATCTTCGGCGGTGTCGCCGCCATCCTCTTGCTGCTGGTGCGATACTGGCGGGGTCTTCTGATGAGCACCTTGCACGAGGAACTGGCGAAGGTCGAAGGCTTTCCGGTGGAGCGCCTGCGTCTGTTGCTGATGGTGATGGTAGCGCTGGTGATTGCCGTCGCCATGAAGATCGTCGGCGTGCTGCTGATCACCGCGCTTCTGATTATTCCCGCTGCCACCGCCCGGCGCCTGTCAGGCACGCCTGAGCGTATGGCCGTCCTGGCTGCGCTGGCCGGTGGGCTGGCGGTTATGACGGGCCTCGGGATGTCCTGGCAATTCGATACGCCGGCGGGTCCTTCCGTTGTTGTGGCCGCCTTCGCACTGTTCTTGCTGGTCTATGGAGTACCTTTATCCAGGAAGTTGCGCTGAACGGTTATGAGGCGCAGTCCTGAGCGCACCCTTCGTCTACGCTGTAGAGTGTATCTGCGCAACAGGTGAGCCAGTCCGGGAAACGCTGACCCAATCCCGAGAAGCCTGAAATCATCTCCCGATTCGGATCTGGCCATGACTAAAACCAAAACAACAGAGCCAAGATATCGCCACTGGTTATTGCCCGCGCTGTTTGCTGCCGCCTGTTTGCTCGGCCTGGCAGCGGCAGCGGATAAAGCCCTGAGCCGTTTTGACGACGCCCATCAGAAGAGTTTCCGGGACAACATGCAAACGGCGATCACCGCTCTATTGGCCAGCCGCCTCAAACAGCTTGAACATACGGCCGCTCGGCTGGCGGACGAGCTGGATGAGTCCCCCGCAGTCTCCCAGACCCTGGCCGCGCATTATCTGGACCAGGAGAATGGCGTTGTTGCGCTGGGTCTGATCAGTGACCAGGGACAGTGGGCATGGCAGGTCGGCGAAGCGGCCGTTGAGAGCGGTCCCGGTGAGCCGATCAACCGTTTCTGGCAGATGGCGACGGAGAAGGCCCGGGAGGCTGACCGGCCAACCGCCACACCCCTGACCCAGCAGGGATCCGAGCGATTACTTCACCTGCTGGTGCCGATGGCTCAGGGCCAGACCCTCAGCGTGACGGCGGATCCAAAAGCCTGGCTTGCCGGAGACGAATGGCAGCCGTTAACGCGACGGCTGCATCTGGCACTTTATGATGCCGATCAGCATAGCAAGATGCCGGTTCTGGAAAGCGAGCCCCATGGGCTGTATTCGGAGGCTGCTGCGCGCTCAAACCTTGAATTCGCCGGTCGTGACTGGCTGCTGCTCGTGTCACCTCTTCCCAACACAATGCTCGAACGACATGTCAGTTGGCTGCGGCAATACCTCTGGCTGGCCATGATTCTGGTAGCTGCGGTGTTTGCCGGTCTTATTGCCGTCATGGGTGCCCAGCTGGCAAGGTCCGCCCAGCGCGAACAGGAGCTGAATCGTGAGGTGGCCAACCGTCAGCAGCAGATTGCCAATCGCATGGTTGAGCTGACCACCTTCCGTAAGGCGTTGCGGGAAAGTGACCATCGCGCTGCCGATCTGATTTTGCTCAGTGGCGCAGTGATTCTTGAAATCGACGATACCCGCCGTATTGGTTATGTCTCCAATGCATTCGTCGGGTTGCTGGGCCACTCAACCGCCTGGTGTGTGAACCGTCCCCTCGATGAGATTATCTGCGCCGGCGATCACCTGCGGTTTGTTCAGACACTGGCCGCCGCTCGAACCGACCGCGAGTTGCAGCAGATGGACCTGGATCTTCTCGACAGCAAGGAGCGGGTCATTGCCTGTTCCATGCGAGTGATCGCCTTGTTCGATCCGGTTCTGGGCTGCATCGGCTATCGTCTGGCGCTGGCTCGCCGGGCGGCCAGCGTCTGAGAATGTACGCATAAGCAACACCGCAAAGATCTGCCACGCTTGCCTCCTCGTAATAAACGCCTGGGAACGGCTCCCTAGCACCGATCCCATTACCGCTCTGTTACACTCGGGCGCTCAACCGTTATTACTGCTGTTAACGGCCGCGTACTCGCGGCGACGCCGGTGTCCTTTGCCCGGCCATTGCTGATGGAAAGCCATGACTGACTCCCTGAACAACCTCACCGATCACTTCCACGGAATTCTCGAGAACCTGGGCGAAGACCCAAACCGGGAAGGCCTGCAGAACACCCCGTTACGCGCCGCCAAGGCCATGCAGTTTCTGACCGACGGCTACGGCCAGTCGCTTGAAACGCTGGTCAACAACGCCGTCTTCGAATCTGAGATGGATGAGATGGTCGTGGTTCAGGACATTGAACTCTACAGTCTGTGCGAGCACCACATGCTGCCGTTTACCGGTAAATGCCATATTGCCTACCTGCCCAACGGTAAAGTCCTTGGTCTGTCCAAGTTTGCCCGCATCGTGGACATGTACGCCCGTCGCCTGCAGATTCAGGAAAACCTGACCCGCCAGATCGCTGAAGCAGTTCAGCAGGTAACGGGAGCCGCCGGGGTCGGCGTCATCATCGAGGCGCGACACATGTGCATGATGATGCGAGGCGTGCAGAAGCAGAACTCAAGCATGAAGACCTCAATGATGCTGGGTAGCTTCCGCGCCAATCAGGCCACTCGTAACGAGTTCCTCAAACTGATCAGCCCCCGCGCCTAGGAGTCTTCGCTATGTCAGCGACGCTGAAACCCCATCAGGCCCGGGTGCGGGTCAAGGATCTGCTTCTGCGGGCCTACATTGGCATCAAGGAAGAGGAAATCCGTAACCAGCAGGATGTTCTGATCAACATCCAGCTGACCTACGATGCCAGTGCGGCCATCGAAAGCAACGAAATCGAAGCGGCGCTTAACTACCGCACGATTACCAAGGAAATCATTCGCCATGTGAGCGGCCAGAGCTTCCTGTTGCTTGAGCGTCTGACGCACGAAGTCCTCGAACTGATCATGGCCCATGAGGCCGTGCAGTGGGCTGAGGTGGAAATCGACAAACCTCACGCGCTAAGGTACTCCGAATCTGTGTCTGTCACTTTGCAGGCACACCGCTCCTAGAGGGACGCCGCGCGGACCTCTGCTACCCGCTGGAGGTTCGCGCCATGCCCGTCACACATCCTGAAGCGCTCAGAGAAATTCTCACCGATACCCGCACGATTGCCCTGCTGGGCGCCAGTGAAAAGCCCGAGCGGGCCAGCAACGGCGTGATGGCATTCCTGCAAAGCCGTGGCTATCGAGTGATACCCGTCAATCCCCGCCTGGCCGGCACCCGCCTGTTCGAAGAAACCGTTTATCGCGACATCGCCTCTATTCCAGACGATATCACCATCGACATGGTGGATGTCTTTCTCGATCCGGGCAGGACGGATCCGATCATCGACGCGGCCATCGAGCGCGGCGCCAAAGTGATCTGGCTGCAGCTGGGTGTCATCAACGAAGACGGTGCAGAACGGGCCGAGGCGGCCGGGCTAACAGTAGTGATGGATCGCTGCCCGAAAATTGAGATCCCGCGGTTAGGTATACCCGTTGTGAAATAAAGGACGGCGGAGGGGGCGTGAGCCACCCTTCACCGCCTTTCCACCTCGCCAGTTATCCAGGACACAAATGCCCGCACCTTCTGGGTCTGAAATTTGGCCGGCGGTGCCACCAGGTAGTAGTGATATTCGCCAGGCAGGGAGATATCGATTGGGCATCGGAGGGATTTGCTCCGCAGCAAATCGCCAACCAGGCTGCGACGCACTAGAGCGATGCCCCGTCCGGCCAGTATGGCTTCCACCAGTGTCGATGACTCTGTGACGCTGAGTTTGATGGCGCTGTCTGGAATGTCGACGCCCAGCCGTCTCTGGAATTCCAGCCAGACATTTTCGATATCCACCGAATCGTCAATCAGCCAGGGCAGGTGGGGTACATCCGCCGCAGTAATGGATCGTCCCTGCAGCAGTGAGTCGTGACAGACCGGTAGGAACGTCTCTTCCATCAGCAGGCGAGTCTCCAGCCCCCGATAATTGCCTTTGCCGTAACGAATGGCGAGATCCATCCCGTCGCTCTGAAAGTCCACCAACTGGATGGCCGGTGTCAGACTGATCTTGAGTGACGGATGCTTTTCCTGAAATCGGCTGATCCTCGGTACCAGCCAGCGACTGGCAAAGGATGGCAGTGTCGCGACCTTAAGATGCGTGGGGTGGGAATTGGGCGCGAACTGGGCAATGCCGCGCTCCAGCTACTGAAAGCCGTTTTCAACATAATCCGCCAGCCGGCCTCCCTCCTCCGTGAGCCGCACCTCCCGAGTCATCCGCACGAACAACCTGAATCCAAGCGTTTCTTCCAGATTGCGGATGTGAGTGCTGACCGCTGCCTGGGAAATATTCATCGCTTCCGCAGCCGCTTTAAAGCTCAGCGACCGGGCGGCGTAACGGAAAGCCTGCAGAGAGCGTAACGGCGGCAGCGAAGTCACGAGCCAATCCTCAACAGTGGGCTACTGGGTCAATTAACCAAAGGTTAAATCCAGATTAAGCATAGGGGGTTTAAACCCGTTTGTTGAGACACAGAAACTCCCGAAAAATGGGCGTCAACTGATTCGAAGGAAGCGATGCCATGAATGCCATCCCGACCCCGTTGTCGAAACCTCTGGAAGCGGCACCGGCCACCGCCCGGCCACGGCGACTGCTTAAAACGCTGGGTCGGTGGTACACCAACTGGCGCACTCGGCGGCAGTTAGCGGAACTGCCCGCTCATCTGCTGAAGGATGTCGGCATCAGCCGCAGCGATGCCCAGTGCGAGGTCGCCAAGCCATTTTGGAAGGATTGAGGATTGAGGATTGAGCAGTTACGCAGGCTGACGTTTGTTCATCTTTTAGTCATATCCCGGCAACTGAGGTCGGCATATGATGGTGGGCCATGGGTTTGACGCAAGGAGCAATCGCATGACCCACCGCAATCTGGTTTCCCTGTGCAAGATCACTTTCGTGATGACACTGTTCTGCCTGGTATCCGCCTGGGCGGGCTCACCGGCACTTTGAAGACGCTCACGGTGCTTTAAAGAGACAGTCCAACGATTTCGGACAGATGATGCAGGGACGCACTCATCGCAAATCAGCCAGACGCTCGAGAGTTTCCGGTCCAGTCTCTCCTCGATACCGGTTGCAACTCGTCTTGCACTCAGGATGGTTGGTCGATTTCCAGGAAGGTTGTTCTGGAACCTCTGACTCGAGAGGTGCCCCAGCGGAAATGACGCTGGCCGGAGTGATTCCGGCCAGTGCAGTGTTTTAGTAGAACGCTCAATTGCGAGATTGACCGAGCCTTAGAACGACATCCGATACCCCGCAGTAAGGGCAACACCGCCCGGGAAACCGATTGAGTTGTACTCCAGGCCCAAGCTAGCCTGGCCCGGACCGATAGTGCTGAAGAAACCGACGCTTGAGCTCAGGCCGAAGTAACTATCGGAACCCCCGCAGTTGGAGCAATCATCAACATCCGCACTTTCATTGAGGTACTCCAAACCTGCGGTACCGTACCAGCTCAGTGGAATGCCGACTCTTTCTTCAGCATTCGGAATATCCCCACTGATGACACCGGCAGCGCCTAAAGTGAGAAAGCTGTAGTCTACTTCAACACCAACTCTCCGGGTCCGGAAGCCATCAAAGTATGTTGCGGACCGATCGTCGGAGGCGATGGCGTAATGGAGATTGGCTTTTATCGCAGCTTTGAGGTTGTTTTCGTTCTTGGAACCCTTGAACAGATTCGGCAGTTGGTAGATGGCGCCACCACCAAATGATAAACCTGCGTCCAGATCTTCGATCAATGCAATGCCGGCATCCGCATAAACAGCCAGTTCATCGCTGGCTTTAAAGGTGCCGCGTCCGCCAATGATGCTGGCACTGCCTAACCGCACCGCTGCCTCTACAGACATCTTTTCGTAATTCGTGACATCGGCCGAGCGGCCCCACCCAAAACCAAGAATATCCGCGTGAGCGACGCCGGAGATCAAAGCGGCGGCCATTGCAGCGGTTGCGGTCAGTTTTTTCATGATAAGAGTCCTTTTAAACCAATCAGATGATGGCCGTTCTGGCGCATCCATTACGCGTTGTTGCGTTCACTGCAATCTGACGGACGGACTCAAAAGTTTTAATGTAAAAATTTCAAAAAACAGAGGTGCGAAATACTCATCTGTTTGAAATTGAGGGGTCTTTGGGGGAGAGCGAGGAAGCTTTTTTGAATCCGGCCATCGAAAATTTTCCCGATGACCGGATTCTTTCGAATACCTATTCAGGAATGACGGGATGCAGAAGCAGACTGGATGCGCCGCAGCTCAGCCGGATCATGTGCGCAGATCAGCTGAACATCGTTCGCCTGAATGGCCAGCTCCCGCAGGCGCGCCTGGTTGTCCAGTCTGACCGGGTTATCGACGGCCATCATCTTCTGATACAGCTTTAGGCCTTCAGGACACTGTGGGTTTTCGGCCATTTCACCCTGGTGAAAGTAAGCGTCGCCGCAATGCAGCAGCCAGCCCTCGCCAGACTTTACGGCGACGGCGCAGTGCCCGCGGGTGTGGCCTCTCGTCGGCACCAGCAGAATGTCGGTTTCCTTATTGGACAGCGCGCGCACGCTGTCGAATTCGTTCCAGCGCTCGCCATCGGTCTGGTGGATATGCCAGTCCACGCTGGTTTGCCATTGCTTGGGAACGTATCGGGCTTTCTCGATCATCGTTTTGGGATTCATGGCCGCGTGCAGTTCATCCTCGAACACATGCACCTGAGCATTGGGGAAGTCCGACAATCCGCCGGCATGGTCCGGGTCCAGATGGGTCAGGACGATGTGTCGTACATCATTGGGACTGAACCCCCGCTCTTTGATCTGATGCAACGCCGTGTCGCGAATATTCATTTGCGGACGGGAAAGCAGCCGGAAACTCAGCGGCAGCCGGGAATTGCGGGTGTCGAGATCCTGGGTGCCAAGCCCGGTATCGACCAGCACTAGGCCTTCGCGGGTTTCGATCAGAAGGCAGTGGCAGCAAAGCTCTGCACTGGCCAGCCAGCCGCCTTCGCCATTGAGTAGGCGACGACCGTGAGGGCACATGGAGCCGCAGTTGAGATGATGAATTTTCAAAGCCATATCTCCGGCATCAGCTGTGGATGAATCACAGGAAATGGATAAGCCCCACAGATTGCATCATGCTGCCAAGTGACTCAACATTGATGGCATCCAGGCAGACAGCGGCGTCTTAATGAACTCTTCTCCCCAATACCTCGATTCGAGCCAGGACAAGCGCCTCAGGCGCTGGGAATTCTGGAACCGGATCTATTTCACCGTGTCTTTTGGCATCATTCTGGTGCTGTTGGTCTTCAGCAGCGCCCTGGGACTCTCCAGTGGCCAGGAATGGGGCTCGCTCGGACTGATTCTGGCGGTGGCGGTTATCCCTATTATTGTCATGCAATGGCGACTGAAGTGCCCGGCCTGTGAGCATTCCATTGGCTGGCAGGCGAAGATGTCCGCACCGGACCAATGCCGCCACTGCGGCACCTTTCTGCGCGCCCGAGACCGGCACAAATGAGTGCGGCGGCGGCTTTATCTGTTCTGCAGATTGAAGGCGCCCATTGTCAGGGTTGTGTCCGCAAGATCAGAACAGCGCTGCAAGCTCAGGGTGTCGATCCCAAGAAGGTTGAGGTGGATCTGCCCGGCCAGCGTGTGTATCTCCCCCAGAGTTCAAACCTTGAGGCTGCAGCCGAGGCGATCACTTCGGTCGGCTTCCCGGCTCAACCCCTGAGCGAATCTGCCGATGTATCGGCCTCGGCGAATGTCGATTCCAGGTCCGAACCCAAGCCCAGGGCTGAATCCGATGAGGAGCCTTCGCCGGCGAGCCAGCAAGACTCGCCGAGCCAAGGCACTGTGACTGTCCAGCGTTTTCAGGTCAGCGGTGCGACCTGCGCCTCCTGCGTCCGCACCATTGAACAGGCCCTGCAGCGGGTGCCCTCCACCGAACGGGCACAGATGAACCTCGCCAATCACACCGCCACCGCCTGGAGCGGCGCGTCTCTCGACACATTGATGGCGGCCGTACGCGAGGCGGGGTATGGCGCGGAACCACTCACCTCGGACGATCCCAGCGAACAGCAGGCCGCCAGTGATCGTCAGCAACGGCGTGAAATGAAAGCGCTGGCCGCTTACTCGGCGATTGCCCTGATCTGGGGTTTCGGGCTGATGTTCTGGGGTATGACCGTGGGCTCAATGGAAGTCACCCGAGCCAATCAGCCGCTGTGGATCGGGATAGGCATTACCAGCCTGCTGGTACTGGTCGTCACCGCTCGGCATTTCTTCCGCAGTGGCTGGAATGCCCTGCGTCATCATCAGGCCAATATGGATACGCTGGTGGCTCTTGGCTCCGGCACCGCCTGGCTGTATTCGATGATAGTGGCGCTGTTTCCAAATCTCTTCGTAGCAACCGCCGGCCATGTCTACTTTGAAGCCTCCGCCATGATCGTGGGGCTGATTAACTTCGGCCAGGTGCTTGAGCGCCGAGCCAAAGGCAAAACTTCCCAGGCTATTCGCCGGCTGCTGGACCTGCGCCCCAAACAGGCCACGCTGCTACGGGACGGTCAGGAGCAGCGGGTGCCCATCGAACAGCTGGTGTTGGGAGACCGGGTCCGAATTCGTCCGGGTGAACAGGTGCCGGTCGATGGCATCGTGGTGGAGGGGGAAACCACCGTCAACGAAAGCATGCTGACGGGTGAGGCGATGCCGAGCCGCAAGGGTCCGGAAGATGAGTTATCCGCCGGCACCCTCAACAACAACGGCACCGTCGTTCTGGAAACCCGCCGGGTCGGTGAGGACACCGCACTGGCGAGGATCGTTGCACTAGTGCGCGAGGCCCAGTCCGCCAAACCCGCCCTGGGCCAGCTGGCGGACCGGATTTCGTCGGTCTTCGTTCCGGCCGTATTGCTGATAGCCATCGCCACCGCATTGGCCTGGTACAACCTGGGGCCAGAGCCGGTGGCAGTGCATATGCTGGTCGCCGCCACCGCCGTGCTGATAATTGCCTGCCCCTGTGCGTTAGGCCTGGCCACGCCCATGGCGGTGATGGTTGGCGTGGGCAAAGCAGCGGACTACGGGGTACTGATCCGCGACGGTGAGGCGCTGCAGCGGGCGGGCGAGGTGGATCTGGTGATCCTGGATAAAACCGGCACCGTCACCAAAGGCGAACCGGAAGTGGTCCAGATTACGGCAGCCGATGAAAACCGCTGCCTCGCGTTGGCCTCGGCCATTGAGCAGCACTCACAACATCCTCTGGCGCGAGCGGTCATGGATTTCGCGGCCGGCAGAGATATCACGCCCGCTGCGGTAACAGGCTTTCACTCTCACGCCGGACATGGTGTCAGTGCCTCCGTCAAAACCAGTTCGAAGACCCAGACTCTGCGGCTTGGGCAACCGGCCTGGCTCGAAAGCGAAGGCGTCTCGCTGGACGACCACCGCAAAACCACGGCCCGCTTTGAAGGTGCCGCCCTAACGCCCGTCGCCGTGGCTCTGGACGATCATTGCATTGGCTTGCTGGGACTGGCGGATGGCCTTAAAGCCGATTCCGAAGCGGCGGTCGCCCGGCTCCGCAAAGCAGGCCTGAAAGTTGTGATGGTGACCGGCGACGGCGAAGCGACAGCCAAAGCCGTGGCCGAAAAAGCTGGCATCGATGAAGTTCATGCCGGCGTGCTACCCGAGGATAAAGCGGCTCTCGTTAAATCCATTCGCGCCGACGGTCATGTGGTCGCCATGGTCGGCGACGGCATTAACGACGCCCCGGCGCTGGCCGCCGCCGATGTGGGGCTGGCCATTGGCACCGGCACGGACGTGGCCATCGAGAGTGCCTCGCTAACGCTGATGTCCGGCTCCTTGAACGGCGTGGCGGACGCCATTGAAATCTCCCGCGCCACTACCCGCAATATCCGCCAGAACCTGTTTTTCGCCTTCTTCTACAACCTGCTGGGGATACCGCTGGCCGCCGGGCTGCTTTATCCCATCTGGGGCCTGACCTTGAGCCCGGTCTATGCGGCAGCGGCCATGTCGCTGTCCTCCGTCACCGTGGTCACCAACGCCAACCGGCTACGCCGCTTCCAGTCCAGCCGCCAAGGAGCGCGCCCGTGATTGCCGATATTCTGGTCAATGCCATCGGCGTCACGCTGTTCGTACTGGTGGTCTGGTGGTTCTGGGGCGCGCGTCGCTGATCCTGCTGTGATTCCAAAACTCAAAACGCTCGACCGCCGACTATGGCTGCTCGCCTGGCCACTCATCCTCACCAACATCACCGTGCCCCTGCTGGGCCTGGTAGACACCGCCGTGCTGGGCCACCTCGAAGACCCGCAGTACCTGGGCGCGGTAGCGGTAGGCAGCAATCTGTTCACAGTGATCTACTGGACCTTCAGCTTCATGCGCATGGGCACCACCGGGCTGGCGGCCCAGGCCTTCGGGCGGCGGGACGAATTCTCCCAGACAGCCCTGCTGGTCCGCTCACTGCTATTGGCGCTAATTATCGGCCTGCTACTGATTGCCTTCCATTCGCCCATCATCCGCGTAGGGCTGTACCTGATGGGTGCCAGCGAGGACGTCACAGAGCTGGCCTCGGGCTACGCCAGCATCCGCATCTGGAGCGCGCCGGCAGTGCTGTGCCAGTACACCCTGGTGGGTTGGCTGATCGGCACCCAGTACCCGCGCGGACCCATGATCATGCTGATCGCCGCCAATGCCGTGAACATCGTGCTAGACGTGCTATTCGTGACCGGGTTCGGCTGGAACAGCCAGGGCGTGGCCGTGGCCACCGTGTTTGCGGAGTACATCTGCGCCCTCATCGGGCTCTGGCTGGTTTGGCAAAGAAGACCCGAAAATGCTGAATTTTCACGCGAAATTCTGGGAAAATTAGGCGATTTCCTGGAAATTCTTCAGGTGAATCGTTACATCATGGTGCGCACTATCCTGCTGTTATTCTCCCTGGCCTTCTTCACCGCCCAGGGCGCCCAGCAAAGCGACACCATCCTCGCCGCCAACGCCGTGCTGTTCACCTTCCTGCTGCTGATCTCCAACGGCCTGGACGGCTTCGCCAACGGTGCCGAAGCTCTGGTCGGTGAAGCGGTCGGCCAAAAAGACCCGGACCATTTCCTCGCCGTCTGCAAAACCGCCCTCCGCTGGTCGGTGATCAGCGCCGCCGTGTTTACCGTGATCTTCATGGTTGCGGGCGGCACCATCATTAACCTGCTCACCAGCATCGAACCCGTCAACGACACCGCCCGCAACTACCTACCCTGGATCTGGGCCTTACCCGCCATCGCCGTCTGGAGCTTCCTGCTCGACGGCATCTTCATCGGCGCCACCCGCACCCGAGACATGCAGAACGCTATGATCTTCTCGGTCCTGGTGGTTTATCTCCCTGTCTGGTGGCTGACTCAGGAGCTTGGGAATAACGGGCTTTGGCTGGCGATTATGTCGCTAATGCTCGCCCGCGCCGTGAGCATGGGTTGGCTGTTCTTCCGGCATACGAAAAGTGGGCGGTGGTTTGTTTGAGAGGGGCTGTTGGCAGATGGTGAGTGCTCAGCTTACGAGCGTTTCTCACCGACACGATCACCTCCCATTCGAGTAGGCCCCTTAGGAGTCATACCGGCGAAGGCCTATATCTAGAAGCTAATACTGACCTTCGGATGGGTGTCCATATAAGCCCGCCAAAATATTCCAAAGAACTATCAAGACACCCATCGCCGCCGTGCGCAAGGCATCTGCATCAGATGGCTCCGACGGCTTATTTGTGGAACTCATCAGGACAGCCACTCCAAGAATACTACAGCCTCGTTAAATGCCGGTGATAGCCAGGTCCAAAGCTCCAACAATCTGGTCTCTGAAATGTGAGAGAGAGCCTATGGGGCTCTTCAGATGTTTGTCAGGCACGGAGGAAATTTGCGGAGTTAACAGCAACAGCTCTTGATCGGCAAAGCTGACTTCGGGAGTGAGCCCTTGCATGGCTTCGCCACCGAAGGCAGAACGTTTGCCCAAAGGGATAACAATGCGAGTTGCCAAATCGCTCAGGAGACTGCTTTGAATATCCACAAGGTAAGGGTAGTGAGCTTTGCTGATTTTGCTCGGGTTGGAGTACACATCGAACTGTGCCATCAAAACTCCCTGAAATCGTCGCCGAAGCATCCATGTTGTTCGACGAAATCGTTGTAGCTCTTTATCGCAGCACGATTCTCTTCAACCCATTGAGCGGCTTCGCGTTTCGAAAGCTCTTCTTTCAGAGCTCGTTCCAGGGTGGCAGACAAGTTAATGTTCAGTTCCCGGGTCTTACGCAGAAGATCGCTATTAATTGAGAGGTTCGCTGCCTTTTTGGGGGCGGCTGAGTCATAGAGTTCGGCCATGGGGGCCTCCCAGAAGATTTGGAATAAAAAGCTTGATCTTATGCGCATGGCTATGCGCATTCAAGCATTTAACCAATGGCTGTTGTCGGAAGTGCCCACACTTAATTTCAGGAAAGATTTGTGCTGGGATGGGTTTCCCCACAAGGCGTTGCACTCCACCTTCGACTCCGGAGGACGAACACTAGATTAGCCTGCTACTGACAGTGGATGTCTCAGCGGGCTATTAATGGACCCTTAAACTATCCTTTCCTGAATTATGGCGACTCGTTCACGCCTCGGCGAATTTGGCCCGCAGTGCCCATCGTTTCGCCCCGTTTTCTTACCTTCCCGGGATTTCCAGCGATAGGATGATCAAGCGAGCATTACCCATTGTTCAGGCGGTTCCTGATAGCACCATCGAATAATCAGGCCAGGCCATCCAGAGACGCCAGAGGTGATCGGGCCGTACTGACGCACGACTTAAGACCGCACAGTCTTATAAAAGGATTTAACTATGCCTACTTTATTCCGCCGTTTGGCGCGACCGGAAGTCGCTTTTGGTCTGCCCTTGCTCCTTGGTTCTCTTATCACTCCGGCCTCCGCCGATGAGTCCTGCACTGCCGAAAGCATAAGCTGGTCTTCCGAGGAAGCGTTTATTGAAGTGGGAGTCGGCTCGCCCGTCCTATGCTCACTGGATCAGATTGCCGCGCTGACTCCGGACTTCCTGTTGAAGATTCACGAGCCGGGCATCTACTTTCTCAGCAGTGATCTTTTCATCCGAAATGGCAGCACGGTGACCATTTATGGTCCAGAAGCCACGGGTAACGGCAGTGAGTTACGGATTCTCAGCAGCAATGCGCCCGGTGCCGCCCGCCCTTTCTTCGAAATAACGGCCGACTACGGCAACCTGCTAATCGACAGCACTAAAATAACCTCATGGGATGACCTGACGGGTGGCCCGGACGAAATCTGGTCCAATGGCCGATCGTTCCTGAGTGCGAAGTCCAAGCTGGACAAATCCGATCCGGCGAATCCGGTTCCGCTAGAATCCCGCATGGATCTATTTAACTCAGACATCGGCTATCTGGGTTATGACGCGGCCGAATCCCAGGGTCTGGCTTGGAAAGTCAACGGTAAAACCGCCACTGATTTTTCGGTGTTCGAGGCGGTCGGCGTTTACGGCAGCATCCTCAGCAATGACATCCATCACCTTTATTACGGCGCCTATTCTTACGGCGGCCAGGATATGGAATGGATCAATAACGTCCTTCGAAACAATATTAAATATGGCCTAGCCCTTAGTGAAGACTCCGACAATCTTTGGATTACCGACAACGACGTTCACGACAACGGTGACGATGGCATTGTCTGCGCCAAGCGCTGTGACACCCTGTTGATGATTAATAACTCGTCCTATAACAATGATGGGCATGGCATCATGCTGCTCTCAGAGGTTACTGACTCTCAGCTCATACTTAATGTTTTGTACTTCAATGAGGGTAGCGGCCTGGCGCTGTTTAATGCCGATAATAATGCCATTCAATTCAATTATTTCGCCAGCAATAAGACAGGTATTCTTCTCTCAGACGGTTCAGATAACAACCGGCTCGTCGGAAATACAATCCAAAATAATCGCTATGGTTACGTTACCAATCGAACCCGAGAGGAATACTCAGAAGGCGATGGCCGATCTCGAGGGAATACAGTGGAAGACAATACGTTCCGCGAAAATTCAGACAACGCCGTTCTTTTGAAGCAAAGCGAGGATCATTTTTTTGATTACAACACCTTTGAAAATAACGGCCCAATCACGCTACAGGATAGCCACAACTCGGTGTTTACGAGGCCGTTCGTAGAGGGCGACAAAATCACCGTCGAGAGCGAAAATTCGACATCTCAGTTCATCTTTTTTGATTCGTTGTTACTGAAAACCCGTGGCGAGAGTGTCACTGAAATTATATCTGGCTATGGCGGTCTTCCTGAGTTGAGCAGAGGTAAAGGCATCATCACCCTTGGCGAGCAGGAAAGAGTGATTTTGCCCATCGTACCGGCTATGGTCGGTGGATATGCAGAAGTGAATGTACGCCCGGTGGTGGTGGGGTTAAATAAGGATTCGGCGGAGGCCTATATCAAAAGCTGGCCAGAGGAAGCCGACTCCCCCAAAGAGGTCTGGCTGCGTGCATCGACCGAAGGCGTCGAGGCAAACATCACCTTTGCAGCCTTGCTATTGAACACGACCTATCGAGTCGTCGATGTTAATCGCGGGGTCGAGGTGATCTCCATGAAATCCGATGGTCAGGGTCAAGTCACCTTTTCCGCTCCCCTGGCCAAGGGTGTTATCGAAAAGTTTCGGTTGGAGCTGCCTTAAATCGGTTCTCAAAACAGGACTGCAGGGGCCGCGGAGTCCCGGCAGTCCCCGGCTGAGATCCGGGCGTTGGTTTGCCTGAGGCAACAGCAGCCTGGCAGCGAGCGGTCACTCTGCGGGCTGTTCGCACCAACACAGCCCGTTCCCGTTCTCATCGTCCCCGTCAAGAGTCATACCGGCGAAGGCCGGTTTTCAGCACTACGTAAACTGAAGCGGTATGCCGGTGAAGGCTCGGTCCGTGACCTTCCAAACTGCAATGCCGACTCAGAGGGACAATTAAGCGAAAAGCAAGTTCTCCAGTTCCGGCCCGGGGGAGCGGATACTAGGGAGCCTAAGCTGCTCTCCCCCTCAACGTAAGTATTGAGACGAACGCGCATCGGGGAGATGCACGTTCGCCGATTCCGGGGCGATTTCCGTCGCTCATGGGTGTTTTCAGTGAAATCGATTAGCCAACCGGGAGCGCCGAACCCTTAGCTGAGGGAGACGGACACAGAGACGGTCCACTCACCACCTTGATTCGTGTAACTCAATTCGTGGCTTCCAGCCTCCAGATGACGAATGAGGAAATCACCAGATTCGTCTTCGCTATAAAACGCGGAAACGAATGGACCTGTCGCAAACACCAGCCCTTTTTGCCCCATGAAATCATGACCTGCCCGGGGAAGGAAAACCCGCCACCACGCGTTTTCCTGCTCTTCGGTGCCCAATCCGTTCAAGAGGCAGGCCTGCAGCTCATCGAAATTCAGAGAATCCCTTAATTCGGAAAGATCTGAATAAGTCATGCTCTCCACACAATCGATGAGCGAAGACCGGAGATCAGCCATTTTGCTCTGTAGCCTTGAGCGGACCTGGCCTTCCCCGAAATTATCCTCCTCCACAGCAACGATGATGTAGCCACCGATGCCATAAGCGCCAACGCCGGTGGGCGTAGACACCACGATGTCCTGAGCGACCCCCAAACCTTCGTTTCTCGCGATGGCTACGGATCCACCCGATCCGATATTTTCACCGACGTCTACGATCCCGCTAGACGTGACAATAGTGGAATTGGCAACGCCAAACCTTGAGTGAAAAAATATGGAAATAAGCCATGGATCATCGCCGCCGCCTTTGCGTTCCGTTCGGTCATGCACCGTCAGATCTGAAACGTTAAAGCGTATTCGCTGGGTTCCTGCTGTTGGGGCAATCAAATAACCTTCCAGCCGATACAAGGTGTACCCATGCTGGCTGATCCCATTGCTTACGGTCTGATTGTCGGTCAGATCTAGCGCCGCTAAATCATCGCTCCATCGCGGATCCGTTGTAGTGAAGTTGTCTCCGACTTCGGGGTTCCACCAGTTAAAGATCGGAACGCTGTTGCTGGGCTGCTCCCGGCTAGCCGCGTAGACATAGCCCTCAAGCCGATACAGCGTATAGCCGCTCTGAGTGGGGCCGTTGGCGATATGTTCTCCATTCCAGACAATGTCATCGACAGGCATGCTCCACCGAGGATCAGTCGTCGAGAAGTTGTCACCCCGCTCGGCATTCCACCAGCTGAACACTGGCACCGTGCCGGCTGGTTGGGGCTCACGAGGGCTAAACATCAATCCTTCAAACCGGTAACGGTAATAACCGCTTCTCGCAAATCGGCCGCTCTCGTTCCAGACGGGGTCAGTGGTCAGGAAATTGTCGCCTCTTTCTCTGTTGTACCAGCTGTGTACGGGGATCATCCGTTAATCTCCACTAATTAGAAAGTCGTGACTGATGAACAGAGAGCGCAGCAAGCCCGTTCATCAATCGCCCGCAGAAAATCATAGAGCCGGCGAGCAACGGGCATAAGTAACTGCAGTTAGCGATGGGTTAGTTAACCTCGAAGGAAGGATGGAAGACTAATGTCTCTGGACTCTCTACCGGTCTATTAGTGCCGTCATCCCATTGAGCTTCATATCTGACTCAAGTCATTTCCGCGCTCGGATTGCGTCAGCTGGCGCCGAATGGGAAGTTCGCTTGTGAAAAGTTCACTAGCAAAAAGATTGGCGATAACATCAATCGCTGACATCCGCTCGAACCTGTGAGATAAGTTACGGTGATAGGGCTGCGCCGGCGAAGGCCGCAGCGTCAGGCGGGTAAAGCCAGGGGGAGGCGAGCATGTGGATTCTCGTAGCCGATGATCATGAGATCATGCGAACGGCGGTGAAACTCAAGCTGCAAACTAGCTTTCCTCGAGCCCGATTCATTGAGAGCGCATGCTACGAGAGCACTTTGAGTGTGCTCCAGGCCTCCCAGAAAGAACCGGAACCACTGGCAGCAGCCGTGATTGATCTCCACATGCCGGGTATGAGTGGGCTGGCTTCGATTGATCACTTCATCGTAGCGGGTGGTGATACCCCAATCGCCATCTTTTCCAATGAACAGAACACCGCGTATATGCTCGATATTCTAAATCGGGGTGTGCGTGGTTTTATTCCCAAGCAGCAAGCGACCGCGGTCGTCGTGAAAGCGATCGAACTGATTATGGCCGGGGGGACTTACATCCCTGAGGCAGTACTCATGCCACTGACGATACCTAGTCCTGCGATCACTAATCACGAGGTACCTCTTACGGCCCGGCAGCGGGAGTTAATTCGCTATATCTGTGCTGGCTATCCGAACAAACGCATTGCATCGCAAATGAACTTAAGCCCAGGCACGGTCAAGCAGTATGTGCACCGGCTTTATCAGCAGCTGGCGGTGTCGTCTCGAGTGGAGCTACAGAACCGAGTGCGCAAGAGCGATTTAGTGCAGCCTCGGGAAAGAGAAGACTGAATACGCTGCCGGAGTCTTGGCGAGAACGCACTTGAATCCCGATATTGAGGCGCTGGCAAAGACGCTGGCATATGGCCAATCCAAGCCCCACGCCGCCTGCGTTACGTCGGGGTTCTATCTGGGTAAACGCATCAAAAATGGAGGCGATCTTTTCCGCAGGAATGCCGATACCACTGTCACGAACTTCGATGCAGCGACGCTGCGGCCGCCAGCCAATCCAGATACTGCCTTTTTCGGTGTAGCGAATGGCGTTCGCGACCAGATTTGCCAGAAGTCTTTCGAGTAACAATCGATCCGTATATATCACAGGTCCCGCATCAGCTCTTGAGGGCAGGGCAACTCTGAGCGTCAGCTTGCGTTCAGCCGCGATTAGCGCAAAACGATTCTCAATCTGCTTTAAAACTTCAGCCAGCAGGAACGGGGCGGGCGACACCTTAATCTGTTCTGCTTCGATTTCGCCGATCTGAATGATCGAATCGAACATCTCGTCCAGATCATCGAGTGTTTTGTCCATCGCATGGGTAATCCGCGGCACATCGGCGTGTTCATCTCGTGCGGTATCAGCCAGTAGGCGCATGGCGTACAGAGGTTGTTTCAAATCGTGACTGATCGCCGACAGGAAAAACAACTGCGCCTCATGGGCGCGATCTACGCGTTGTTTCTCTATCAACAATGCTTCCAGCAACTTTCCTTTCTCGTGTTGAAGACGTATCGACTCACCGAACGTTCGTGCGTAACGGCGAGCATAAAGCGAAACCAATACCCACATCACCGCCAGACCGGCACCGGTGGCCACGCCGTGGCGAGTATCGCTCAGCAGGCCAAGACTGATCATGGGGAAAACGATAGTGGCGGTAGACGCGAGGTAGAACGGCCAGATATAGGCGTTGGCGGTAAAAACACCGGTGAAATAAAAGCTGATAAATAACGCCTGGATATAAAACCCGTGTTCGAGGCTGGAATGAGCGAACAAGAGGCTGCTGCCACCCGCGCAGACGCAGTTAACAGCGCCAATGGCCAGATAGACCCCGAGTTTGCGCGAGAGGGAGTATCCCGACGCGTACCGATAGACCGGTCGCGCGGTCAGCTGAACCACGCTATTGAGCAGCCAAATCGCTGCCCAGCTCCACAATACCCACGGGGAAACGGTCCCCTGATAGAGCGCGCCGAGTATAAGAACAGAGGTTAGGTTGGCGAAAACGGATACGCGCTCATTGGCGTAAATGATATCCAGATAGCTGTACAAGTTCTGCTCGCCAGTGCTGGCAATAAGACGCTGCATCCATAGCATCCGCAGAAATCCCCATCCAAAATGTTCCTGGTTAGCTAACTAATAACTAACTTCGGTTAATTATGTCTGACTTGACGTTTAAATACTCTTTGATTTCTGAATTAGCCGCTAGCCGCTAGCCGCTAGCCGCTAAGGAACAGCGCGTGATTAATGAATCATGCAGGGTCTTGTCTTTCAGTGAGCTTGCTAAGTTTCGCCGTCAGAGATACGCCGACCGGTTGGAAAGAGTCGAAGGCCAGGAATTGGCCCGTGCCAGACGATTCCACCTCTTCCCGATGTCGCATCGCCAAGCCGCCGTGAATCAGCCCAGGAGAACCAACGCATGGAAGCTCTTTTCAAGTTTGCCCATATCCGCCCGCCAAAGGAGCCCGATGCGCGCCTGAGCCGCATCACATTGGCGAATAATTCCGCATTTCAGCAAAAGCTGTCAGAGGCCCTGACGGGCACTCAATCCCGCCGGAAAATGAAGGAGGCTGCGGCAAAGTACCTGAAGGGTCCGCAGTTCATTCAGGACAGTACGAACTTACGCTATGGCCGGGAGCTTGAGGCGCTAAGCGGAACGCTAGCAACACTGGAAAAGAGCGAAAGCCTCGATTACGCCACCGTAGACGAGGCCATTAAACGAAGCTTCGGCAAAACCTCAAAGCAGCTTGCAACGGATAATGAATTCGCGACAGAGCTGGAGAAGTTGAGCAACAGTCTGGTCGCCATCAAGCTATTACCGGAGCAGCATCGGCGCCCGGTACATCATCTGGCCGGTGCTCTGCGCGATCTGAGTTTGATAAAGACGTTGGCGCAGGATGATGCCTCTCCAGCCAGTGGTGCACTTTTGCGGCGTTATCGTCGTCGAGGGATGGCGTTGCCAGATGGTGTTGCACTAGGTTCGGTACTGAAAACACCTGAACGCGAGGCTGCTGATCCCGACGCCCACCGCAAGGAATTTGATAAGAAGCTAAGCCGTTTCGGCGAGCTGCAGGCGACGGTCGACGAACTGACCCGCGTTGACGGACAGAAATTTGTACAGTCATCCGTCAAGCTCAGCAAGGGTGTGCAGTTGGCCAAGGCACTGCGCCCCATCAGTTTATTGGAGAACGCCCTTGAAAAAGGCTACTCCCCGTACCTCTCGCCGCTGCAAAGTGCGTTATTCCGTCCTGTGACTCGCAGCGATGCGTCAAGCGCGGTAAGTGCGGACGATAACAGCGTGCTGCTGCGCTCGGCGATGTTAGATGCCACGGCACCAAAACTATCCCTGGATACTGCACCGCTCATGCCACGCACTTCCTTTGTCGGGCGCGTGACTTTCGAGCCGACAGAGCCGAAGCAGCGAAGCTTCCGCCTAACGCCCGAGGCCGGACGCGCGCTTAGCAAGGGCTCCCAGGCGGTACTCAAAGCTCGTGCACTGGATGTGACCGACCAGCCAGTAGATGAAGTTGTCAGCAGTCTTCAGGCCGAGGTGGCCACTCTGGGAGCGTCGCTGGAAGTGATGGCAGACCCTGGATCGCGCCGTTCGTTCAAGCGGATGGGCAGCACCATGGTAATGATCAATACGCCTATCGCAACGCCCTGGGTGCTGAAAAATATCGGGCACCTGCCTGGGCTGATGTTTCCGATGCCGGATTTCAGACCGCTGGATATGCGGGTGCCGCACAGCCATGGTGACGTCAAGCCGATTGGCGTTGCCGATCTGCTGGTGGTCAAGCAGCAACTCAAAGGCTATGAGGCACGTGACGTCGCCCATATCGAGAATGTCTTGCTGGGCGAGAGCAAGGAACGCATTCACCGGCGTCGAAATGAAACTGAGGAATTCGCTTACCTCGAAACCGAGAAGACCACCACCGAAGAGCGCGATCTGCAATCGACGGATCGTTTTGAGATGTCCCGCGAAACAAGCAATACAATCCAGGAGGATGCCTCCCTGAAGGCGGGCATGACCATTTCTGCGAAATACGGCCCGGCGGTGGAATTCTCTGCCAGCGTCGAGGGTTCCTTTTCGCGTTCGAAGACAGAGGCCACGAAGGCCGCCTCGAACTTTTCCAAGGAAATTACTCAGCGCAGTGCCACCAAGATCTCTGAACGGGTGCTGGAAAAGGAATCCCGGAAGATCATCACGGAAATTGAGGAAACCAATACCCACCGACTCAACAATGAGGGCGGCACCGGCCATGTCCGCGGTGTTTACCAGTGGGTGGAGAAAGTCTACGAGGCCCAGGTTTACAATTACGGCTTGCGCACCATGTTTGATTTCATGGTGCCGGAACCGGGTGCTTTCCTTATCGAGGCTCTCCGTCGTGCCCACGTCAGCGCCACCGAGCTGACCAAACCGACGCCTTTCGATATCCGGCCAGACCAAATCACTGAATATAACTATCACAGCTGGGTTTCCCTCTACGGTGCCACCGATATAGACCCGCCCCCGGAGCCCTATATCACCAAGACTCATGACTACAGCGCCGGCGGCGGTGACGACAAGACGGATTACAATCACTCGTCGCAAATCCAGATCGACGAAGGCTATCGCGCCATCTATGCCACCGTAGGTGTCGTGGGCAACACCTGGGAAGACAATGCCAGTGTCGATGTGATCATCGGCCAGCGCGCCAACCGGATTGAAGACGCCGGAATCCGTGTCTGGCATACCGGGTTGGACAACGAGGTGCTGGCGATTCCTTTTGCTATGAATACCTTTCGTCAGTCCGATGTAGCCATCGCACTGGAAGTAAAGTGCCAGCGTACCGATCGCGCATTGGCCAAGTGGCGTCATGAAACCCATGCCAAACTGACCACGGCCCATCGAGCGAGACTGGCCGAGTATGAGGAGAAGCTGGCGGCATTAAAGGTAGAAGCGGGCATCGCCATCGAAGGCATGAGCCCGGCCCTTAACCTTGAAATCATGACCGATGAATTCAAGAAAGCCTGTATCACCCTGATGACTGAACAGCATTTCGACTTATTCGATGCGATTGATGCGGGCAGCAATGGTTTGCCGCAGATCAATCTGCATGAAAACGAAGCGGAGGGACCCTATGTGCGATTCTTCGAGCAGGCATTCGAGTGGGAGCAGATGACCTGGCTGACTTATCCGTACTTCTGGGGCCGTAAGTCCCAGTGGACGGATCGGATCGCCATGGAAGACGCCGATCCGATCTTCAATCAATTCCTGAAAGCGGGTTATTGCCGCGTTGTGGTGCCGCTTCGGCCGGGCTTTGAAGGTGCTGTGGATCACTTTATGAATTTTGGCGAGCCGTGGATGGGCGGTCCACTGCCGCCGATCACCAGTGATCTGTATCTGCCGATTGCCGACGAAATCGCCGAACGGCTTGATCGGCCCGGCGACGAGTTCCCCGAAGGTGAACCCTGGGAAGTCCGCTTCCCTACCAGCCTGGTACGACTGCGTGACGACGGAAGTTTGCCCTCATGGGAAAAGAACGCCGCAGGTGAATGGAAGCCGTCGGACCAGTAAGGCTCTGAATCATGTTCCGCCTGGCGGAGGCTCACGGTCTCCAGCAGGACCAGAAAATAGCAGGGGAGCACAATGCGAATTTCGCGCCCACAGGATGTGGAATTTCTGGCGCTTGAAGGCGGCGGCGGAAAAGGGGTGACTTACCTCGGCGCAGTGCGCGCGCTGGAGCAGCTGGGCGTACTGCCCATCGATATCAATCGGCCGGGAAGTAACCAGATCAAGGGTATCAGCGGCGCTTCGGCCGGCGCGATTACTGCGTTAATGCTGGCCATGGGCCTGGACTCCGCCGAGCTGCAGCGTATGCTCAGCAACTCATCGACCTTTACCGGCTTTTTCGATGCGCCCAGGCCGGGCATTTACCGCGTAGTCAACCGCCGCAACGAACCTCAGATGGCCCACGACGCACCGGCCGGCACCTCTGTGCCGGATTTCATAGCTGCTCGTCGACGCAGCATTTCAGGCTGGTCTCACCTTGCGGCCATGTTCAGTACACTGGTGAGTGGTGGTGCTTTCGGCTCTGTGCGTGACCCGATGGTGGCACAGCTGCTCCGACACCCTGAGAGCTATCTCTACAACCTGGTGTTTGACCGTGGATTGTTTCCTGGCTTCGCCCCGCGCAACTTTATCACTGGCTGTGTGGCCGGCTATCTGTCGCAACGTATTATGCAGATGACCGGCGGCGTCATTGTAAGCAACGCAGGCTGGATGAGCTTCTCTCAGTTCTTTAACCTCACCGGTGTCGACCTTATCCTCACCGGTGCCAATACCAGCACTAACCGACCAGCCGTTTTTTCCCGTCACCACACGCCAGACTTCCCCGTCGCCGAAGCGGTCGGCATTTCCATGAACCTCCCGTTCATTTTCAAGCCGGTTAAAGTCGAAGCGAATGTTCCTACCGGCCGCTATAACCAGAACACCCACGATTATCACGGACGTTGGGTAGACGGCGGAATTCTCAACAACTTTCCGCTGCACGCTTTCGATGCCGCCGGACCGGCGGTCTCTACCAGTCACCCGAACCTGCGACCGCTCAACCCGAAAATACTTGGCTTACGGTTGACCGAGGGTCCGACGGCGGGGTCAACCTCGGCGACGACAGGCACTTTCTCGGTACTGCTTGAGCACATCGGCAACGTTGTTAATACCATCCTATACCCGTCCGAGCAGGGCCAGATACGCACGCCAGACGAGGCCGAACAGTCGATTGACCTCTACACCTATAATCTTCAGACCACCAATTTTGCTCCCACTGCGCAGCAGCAGGCTGTTCCGGTGCGGGAGGCGGAACGGGCCGTGCTGAACTACTTCAGTGCAGGCCCCTGATACCGCTTAACGAACGCTTAACGAGACACCTCCACAATAGCCCTCCATCAAACCTGCAACACCCTTCCTGAACTCTAATTCTGAAGGTTTCAGTCGAACTCGTCGGAACGAGATTTTGAACATGTCTGCCGCCCCGGATCTCATCGAAGTCCGGCAACCAACGCAATCCTAAATAACCGAATATGACGACGTGCATCCCCGCGATTCACTGGAAGGCCTAGCCGCAGGGAAATGCCTGATGAAGCACTCACAGAAAGAGAACCTTGATAAGACATGTAGCCGAAAGGGGATTGTACAAATTCTCAACTATTCTTTTTGTGGCCGGGCATGAAGGCTCCTTCGGCACAGTGTGTCCCTCTTTAGGAATGTCCGCAGTAACGGGGTGGAAACCCTGAGTGTAATTAAGGAGATCGCATGAAACACCGATGGCTCATTTTAGGGATAACGGGAATGCTGGGGTCGACAGCGGTTGCTGATTCAGGAGAGAGCAGTGCTGCAGCTTCCGGGAATGCTTCCGCTTTTCGCTGGGTTTCAAACTTTGACGAATTACGAACATTGCCGGGTTTTGCACTGACTTCACCTTCGGGCCTCGTCCCGTCAGCAGGCGTGGTATTTGCCGGGGTGTCCGGCCTGACCGACGCGCCGGGCAGCGGCAAAACTGATGGTGCTGCGGCGATCGGTGCCGGTTTCGGCAACGCGCATGAGGGTATCGGTGGCGCCGTTACGCTGGGACTGGGCAGTATCAATCCGGAAGACGGCGGTGCTTTTAACAGAGGCACGCTCAATCTTTCAGTCGGCCATTTCAACGATGAGGCTCTGGCTGGCGTGAGCTTCGGTGTCAGGGGCATTGATCTTTGGCATGCGGACGACGAATTGCCTAATCCATCGTTCTACACTGCGTTTACCCAGCTTTTCCCCAATGATGTTGCCCCTGTCATTGCGACACTGGGTGTGGGCAACAATGGCTTTCGTTTTCTGCGTAGTACGACGGATAACCCGGAGTCGGCACTCGGCGTTTTTGGATCAGTGGCTGCTTACGTTGCTCCTCAAGTCAGCGTGATTGCCGACTACACATCGGGCGTTAGCTCGCTGGGAGTCTCATTGGTTCCGCTTCCTGATGTGCCGCTTACCTTGCAGCTCGGTGCTTGGGATATATTCAAATACACAGAAGACAACGACAACGTATCCTTCCTAGGTTCGTTGACATACGTCTATCAGTTCTGACGGAGCTAACTATATGATCATTATAAGGAATAGAATCTTCGCCGTTGTCGTCGCTACATTTCTTTCAGCAACAGCATGGCACGGGCCGCTCTCCGCTCAACCTGCCGGTTCTGGAGCTAGCGCTGCCAGTGATTCCAGCGACAGCAGTTCAGGCTCTGACAATGACGCGGGGGCAGCTTCTTCAGGATACAGCTCAGCTTCTTCAGGACGTGGCGGAAGAGGTCAGGCGTTTGCAAATGCTTTCACGGCACCCGGTGGAGCTGGCGGCGCCGCAGTGGCCAATTCGGCAGGGGGCTCTAACGCAGCCGCCGAAACGACACCTGCCTTTACTCCTTACAGCTATGGCGGCTTTTAGGTCTTGAACTCAAGATAGGCGTCTGCCTTTACCGTTGGTAGACCGTCTTTCCGAAGCTCTTGGCACATTTGGGGCTAGGGGGCCGGTCTCCAACATCAAACGCCACACTCAGTTATTAGCGTCTCAAGCCTCGCCTTCACCTCAACACCGCACCAGCCCCTCAAACGACACACCAGGCCCATTCACATCCTGATCCAACCCTCGCTGACGCACCCCGCGCCGATGCGATAAGATCAACCCCGCACGACAAAACTCCGCCGACACAGAAGACCCCCATGCTCAACTCAACCTCGACGCGTTTGAACAAATACATCTCGGAGAGCGGCATCTGCTCGCGGCGCGAGGCGGATCGGTTTATCGAGCAGGGCAATGTATTCATCAATGGCAAGCGCGCTCAAGTCGGCGATCAGGTACAGGCAGGGGATCTGGTTAAGGTCAACGGCCAACCGATAGAGCCCAGAGCCGAAGAGGCGCTCCTGTTGATCGCGCTGAACAAGCCTGTGGGTGTGGTGTCGACGACGGACAGCACCGAGCGCGACAACATCGTGGATTTTGTGAACCTGCCCATGAGAGTGTTTCCGATCGGGCGGCTCGATAAAGAGTCTCAGGGCCTGATCTTTCTGACGAATAACGGCGACCTCGTTAACAAGATCTTGCGGGCAGGTAACAACCACGAAAAAGAATATCTGGTGACGGTGAACCGCCCGATCACGGAGGCTTTCATCGAAGGCATGAGCGCAGGCGTGCCGATTCTTGGCGTCATGACCAAGAAGTGCAAGGTGACTCAAGAGTCGAGTCACGTGTTCAGGATCACGCTGGTGCAGGGCCTTAACCGGCAAATCCGCCGCATGTGTGAGCACTTCGACTACGAGGTGACCAAACTCGAGCGAGTGCGGATCATGGGCGTGGAGCTAAAAGGGTTGCCGGTTGGGGAGTGGCGTGAGCTAACACCTGCGGAGCTTGAGGTTCTTTCCAAACAGATCGAGAAGTCGACTGGCGAGGCGAAGCCCAAGACCGCCAAAAAAGCGCCACGCAAAACGGACCGTAAGTTTGCCGCAGCGGTAGAAGAGGCCAAGGCGAAGGCGGGCACACGCCATAAGCCGCCGAGGAACAAAGCAGGGCGGAAAACGGGTGGGCGAAAGCGCTGAGTTGCTGAGACTCCTTCGGCTAGTCGGATTAGCTTCGGCGCCGAAGAGCAGTAATCTGCGGTGGCTTCTAGCGATTGGGTTGATTCGGAAACAGTTCGCTTGAGGTTATATCTGTTTGGAGTCCGGAAACTGCAGTCACCGTAAAAGGCCCCTACATGATATTGCGGCCGGCATCGACCTAAATGGCATTAAAAAAGATGACAGGGCGGTCTCCAACACCAAGCGCAACACTCGGTTAATGAACGCCTGAAGGCGCGTCCTGGCTTTGCTTGATCAGATTCATAAAAACTTCCAGCGGCGGCTTGAAGCCCAGCCGCTTGCGTGGC
>Ga0114903_1000045_pt1 | contig 98490 bp, 100 predicted proteins | sample MalvirDeepMed_s2_FD_87289 | JGI IMG/M metagenome (GOLD analysis project Ga0114903, IMG submission 87289) | Marine viral communities from the Global Malaspina Expedition - Malaspina viral metaG DeepMed_s2 | ecosystem: Environmental > Aquatic > Marine > Oceanic | place: Mediterranean Sea...
CTCCTGCTCCTTGATCATCCCGATTATCTGCGCCTCGGTGAAACGGCTCTTCCTCATTCGTCTGCTCCTTCGCGGTTGAGCAGACTCTACATCAGACTGAGGGATCTCGAGGGGGGCAGGTCATTGCCCTTAACCTTGCCATCTACCTGCCTGATGAAGGTTGTGCCTGAGGCCGTGAAGTCGTCGACCAGGTAAACGTCCTCAAAGCGCGCATTTGCTCCTTGCTCGCTCATCAGGTCTTCGCCGAGGCCTTCCCATTTGGCGTCATCGACGTTCATCATAGGGACGACTTGTTCCTGTGACAGGCGGCCGGCATTCGTGCGTCGAAGAATGTCAATTCGGCTGCCGTCGCTGAGGCCTACGAAGAGGCATCGGCGGAGGCGCCCCTTAAACGCCCTAGCAGAATCTGGTTTGGCCCAGACTTGCCAAGATGCGAGTCCATGAGCTTCCGCGACGCTTCGGCGTAGAAACGGAGTGACGATCTCCGGCAAGAACGCCTCCACCACGCGGTGTATCTCGGCGGTCGAAATGTAAACAAGCCGCTCTTTAACGAAGCGATATGCAATTGCACGGTCTTCGGCAGTGTCAAACTGGCGCATCCAGTCAATCAACGCCTCCAAAAAACCAGCACCGGCAGCGAAATCGGCATATCCGTCGTACTTTACAGCTGCCATGAGTCGGAGCCAACCAAACTCGCGGGTCGCAGTCGGCCCGTCCCATTTCATTACATCTGCTATTAGCGTGAGAGCGAGCCCATTCGAAATCATGACTTTTCCCGTAACCTTCGGTCGGTGAGTGCCAAGTATGGATCGTACTTCATGTTGTAGAACATCTTGATAGACTAGCCCACTGCTTGAGAGGTTACCACCTTGTGGTGGCAGAGACGATGAACCACACAAGAGAAGGCAGAGATGCACTTGCCTGAAGGCGTTTCGATGTTGACGTATACTGAGAAAATTATCTTGGATCGGTCGTACAGGACAAACTGATTAATCAATTTGGTCAAGTGCATAGCGACTAACTAAGTTTGGCTGCTCTAGCGAGATACATCGAGTGTCGGAGCTGCCGGTAGAGTCCGCTTCCGAGAAGCTGCAGGATTGCTCGTGCCGTCTAGGATGGGCGCAAAGCGGTCTCACGTCGGGAAGGGTCAATCGCGCTCGCGAGCGACGAACGGTCTTGACGTGTACGGCGGAAACCCGTACATATGCCAAAAGGAGTTCCGCCATGTTCAACCTCGAATCTGCTCGGTCGGCATCCGGCAAGATGGAGGCCCGCAAGGAGCTGCGCCTGCATCGTGAAGACGAGGCGCGGATCAGGGCGGCGGCGGCGGCCACGGGCCTGCAGGAAGCCGACTTCATCCGTCAGGCGGCACTCCTGCGCGCGCAGGAGGTCGAGCGGCGGCTGTCGCTGTCGATCCTGCCCGCCGAGACGTTCGTGGCGTTCCAGGCCGCTGTCGCGGAGCCCGGCAAGCCGGTTCCCGGCCTGGCCGCGGCGGCGAAGGTATCGAAAGGCCGTCTGACCGACGCCGGGTAGGGCGTTCGTGACCTCTCCGCCGCTCATGATCCGTCTCTTCGACAAGGCGTTGCACGATCGCGGCGCCTTTTCCTGCGGCTTCGCGCCGATCGACAACTTCCTGAAATCCTCCCTGTCCGACCAGATCAAGTCCGGGATGGTCGCCGCCTATATGGCGACCGAAGAGGACGACCCGGCGGTCCTCGGCTTCTACACGCTCGGCGCGCTTGCCGTCCGGGCCGATCTCGGCCCGGAGGCCTGGAGCCGCGCCCGCGTCCCGGACGTGCCCGTCATCTATATTCGCGCCGTGGCCGTCCGCGAGGACCGGCAGGGGGACGGCCTGGGCTCGGCGCTGCTTGTGGATGCGATGGTGCGGTGCGCGGGGATCGCCGATCGGATGGGCGCGGCGGCCATCGTGCTCGACGTCCTGAGGGACGACCACTTCGACCGGCGGTGGCGCTTCTACGAGACGCTCGGGTTCCGTCCGCTGGGCGATCCGGACAATCCGGAGCGCGTGTTCATTCCGATGGCCGATGTCCGGGCCAGCCTCGCCGCGGCCGACTGAATGCGCGAACATAGATTGCCGCACGTTGATCGAACGTCAGCTGGTGGCCTCGTCCGATCGCGCGTCCAGTTCCTCCGCGATCTCGCGCCGGAACACCGAGCCTTTCGCCAGTCGCCGACCCAGCGCCTCGACGAAGGCATCGTAGCGCTCGCCGCCCTTGGCCTGTGCCGCTTGCCTCTGCGGCTCCGGCAGGCTCGGCATCACGGTCAGCCAATGTCGGACGAAGAGGGCGAGCGTCTCGAGGGCGATGGACTGGTCGCGCTCCAGCCGGTCCTGGGTGCGGTTCAGCCGGTCGAGCCGCGCAGAAAGCGCCGCTTCGAGGCGTTCGCTCGCATCGGGGGTGACGAAGGAAGCGATGGCGGCTTCCGCGACGAGGGAGAGGGACCGGTCGCGCCTGTCGGCGTAGGCCGCCAGCGCGTCCAGGATGGCGGGCTCGAGATAGACGGAGAGGCGGGCCTTGCGCATCTGGCGTCTCCCTAGAGGTCGATGCCGTCGCCGGGATCGAGTGCCGCCTGCCGGGCCACGGCGGTGAAGCGCTGGCGCTCGCGTCGCAGGGCCTTCGCCCAGACCGCATCCTCATCGGCATCGTCGCCGGACGCCGTTTCGTCGAAGTCGAACTCCTCCCGTGCGTGGACGTCCTCGGGGCTGAGCGCGACCTCCACCGGCAAGTCGGGTGCGCGGCGGACGCCGCCATCCTCTTCCTCCGTTTCGGCCTCGTCCGGGACCGCAGGGCGGGCCCGGACCGCCGCGATCGTCGGGCGCGCGGTCCAGTCATCGGCCGGTGGGATGTCGTCGCGCTCACATTTCGCCGGATCGGGCGGAGCCAGAATGCGTCGCTGCAACTGCCGATCCTCGAAATAGCGCGCCTTCTTCGCGCGGATCGGCGGTGCGCCGGAGACGAGGATCAACTCGTCCGTCGACGGCAGCTGCATGACCTCGCCAGGGGTCAGCAGCGGACGCGCCGTCTCCTGCCGCGAGACCATGAGATGTCCCAGCCAGGGCGAGAGCCGGTGTCCGGCGTAGTTCTTCATCGCCCGCATTTCCGTCGCGGTGCCGAGCGTGTCGGAGATGCGCTTGGCCGTGCGTTCGTCGTTCGTGGCGAAGGCCACGCGGATATGGCAATTGTCGAGGATCGAGTTGTTCGGCCCGTAGGCCTTCTCGATCTGGTTGAGCGATTGCGCGATGAGGAAACTCTTCAGTCCGTAGCCGGCCATGAAAGCAAGCGCGCTCTCGAAGAAGTCGAGCCGCCCGAGGGCCGGGAACTCGTCGAGCATCAGCAGCAGCCGGTGCTTGCGGGTCTTCGCCTCCAGCTCCTCCGTCAGCCGCCGCCCGACCTGGTTCAGGATCAGGCGCACCAGCGGCTTGGTGCGGGCGATGTCCGAGGGCGGGACGACGAGGTAGAGCGTCGCCGGGCGATCGCCTGCGACGAGATCGGCGATGCGCCAGTCGCAGCGGCGTGTGACCTGCGCCACGACCGGATCGCGGTAGAGCCCGAGGAAGGACATGGCGGTCGACAGCACGCCGGAGCGTTCGTTGTCGGATTTGTTGAGGAGCTCGCGGGCCGCGCTGGCGACGACGGGATGCGGCCGGTCGCCCAGATGCGGGGTCGACAGCATGCTCCGCAGCGTCGCCTCGATCGGATGGGCCGGGTCCGAGAGGAAAGTGGCAACCCCCGCAAGCGTCTTGTCGGCGCGCGCGTAGAGCACGTGCAGGATCGCTCCGACGAGCAGCGCGTGGCTGGTCTTCTCCCAATGGTTGCGCTTCTCGATCGAGCCTTCGGGGTCGACAAGGATGTCGGCGATGTTCTGGACGTCGCGGACCTCGCTGTCGCCGCGCCGCACCTCCAGGAGCGGATTGTAGGCCGCGCTCGTGACGTTCGTCGGATCGAACAGCAGCACCCGCCCGAACCGCGCCCGCCAACCCGCCGTCAGCGTCCAGTTCTCGCCCTTGATGTCGTGGACGATGGCCGAGCCCGGCCAGGTCAGCAGCGTCGGGACGACGAGTCCGATGCCCTTGCCCGAGCGGGTCGGCGCGAAGCAGAGCACGTGCTCCGGCCCGTCGTGTCGGAGGTAGTCGCGCTCCCAGCGCCCGAGGACGGCCCCGTCGGGCGTCAGCAGATCGGCGGCGCGGACATCCGTCTCCGTTGCCCAGCGGGCCGAGCCGTAGGTCGCGACGTCCTTGTCCTCGCGGGCGCGCCAGACGCTCATGGTGATGGCGACGCCGACGGCCGCGAAGCCGCCGGTGCCCGCGATGATCGCACCCTCGACGAAGACCCGCGGCGCGTAGGCGTCATACCAGTACCACCAGAGGAAGAAGGCGGGCGGCGGATAGATCGGCCAGCCACCGAGATCGAACCACGGCGCACCGAGCTGCGCCTGGAACCCGAGACGCCACGCCGTCCACTGCGTCGCGGCCCAGACGAAGAGGAACGCTGTCAGGCAGGCTGCGAGTATCTGGCCCCAGAGGATCTTGGTCCCGTGCATGCGCGAGAGCAGACGCGAGCGGCAGGCGGCAACAAGGGTGAAGGCGCAGATGTCGGAGTGCCGGGTAGCACAGCGTAGAAAACGGACGCTGCGGGAGGTCCAGCTCGCGTCGTGATCAGACCGACAATCCCCTCTGGCGGCCCGGGCTCCAGTCGATCCCCCCAGCCGCCGTGACCGTCCCGGATACCTGCTGCCCGATCCGGCGCTCCAGCGGCTGCGCCCAGGGCACGAGCTGGAACCCCAGCCCATTGTCGATCATCGCGAAGCGTCCCGAGGCGAGCGTCACGCGGCGCTTCAGGAGACCGGAGACATGCTCGCCTTCTTCGGTGGCAAGGGGCGGCAGTCCCGTCTCTTTCCCGATCCGTTCCTTGGCCGCGGTGAGATCACGCTGCCGGAGCGTCGTGATCAGATCGCGGGAGAGGCGGAGCCGATCGCCACTCCGCGTCGCCAGGCCCTCGCCGACGAGATGGTCGGCACGGGAGACCAGCGCGTCTCTGACATCCTGGCCGAACCCTGTTCCAGACAGCGCGGCCGGTGCCGTTCCGGCCAGTTGCCGGTCGAGCCAGGTCGCGCCGTTCGCATTTACTTGACGCTGCAAGTCGAAGTCTGACCGCACGGAAACCACCAGCCGAGATGTCCCACGGTTCGGTTGCGTCCAGCGCGCCTCGACGATGCCGCCAATCGGCGCGTCGGAGGCCGCGTCGAGATCGGCGAGGGCGACATGGTGCGTCCGCCCGTCCACACCGTCGATCACGACGAAGGCCGAGCCGGTGAGCTCATCGTCGAGCCCGCGCGCGGCGAGCCACCCGAGGATCGATCGACCCTCCGGCGGCCCGTCCGGCACCAGCCCGGCCGTCCCCCGTCTCGTCGCCTCCGCGCCGAGTGCGTCGTGCAGCCGCGCGATGATGTCGCCGCGCCGCTGCAGCTGGCGCAACCTTGTTTCGGCATCGTCCGCCAGACACCACCGACCGGTCTCGATCGGATCGGCAAGCCCGAGGCGCTCGAGATGGCGCACCCGGCCGATCCGCAGCGGCGCGGTATCGTCTAGCGGCTCGCCGAAACGCGGGCGGAGATCGACGACACCGTCCGCCGCATCGCGTTGAAGCGTCCGATCGAGCCCGGTCCAGCGATCCGCTTCGACCTCGCGCTCCAGCCCGGATCGAATCTCCAGATCGCTGCGCGGTCCGAGCTCTAGGGTCGCGCGTTCGGACGCCCGGCCGCGCAGCCCGCTGCCGATATAGTCCCGCGCGATGACGAGATCCTCGCCGGTATCGGCCCGCCCGCGGAGGAGCACATGGACATGCGGATGCGGAGTGTTCCAGTGATCGACGGCGATCCAGTCGAGCTCGGTGTCCAGATCCTTCGCGGCCGTCTGCATGAGATCCCGCGTGAAACTTTGCAGATCCGACAGCTCGGCCGCGTCCTCGGGTGACACGATGAAGCGGAAATGGTGACGATCGTCCTCGCAGCGTCCGGCGAATGCCCCGGCATCGACATCGGCCTCGTTCGCATCGAACATCCGGCCGGGGTCGCCGTCCCGGGTCACGCCGTCGCGCCTGAGATAGGCGAGATGGGTAGAGAGCGGCGCCGAGCGGCGGCCATGACGCACCACCCTGGCTTTCACGGCCACGCGGCGGGCATGCGGTCCGAGCCCGATGCCCGCGCGCAGGCTGGCGGCGCCCCCGCGCCCGAAACTGCTGTTGGACCCGGATTGCGCGCGTCCGCTGCGCTTGACCCCACCCGCCCGGTTGGCGGCCTTCAGCGCCTGGGCAATGAACGGCTTGGTCCGCGCCGATCTGCCTTGGCGAATGCGGCCGGGTCGAACGGTGAACTCGTCGTCACCGGACATGGGGAAATCCTCGCGATGTGCGGAAAAGACTGCAGTTTGAGATCGTTACGGGTCGGCAAAATGCGCGGGCGAAAATCGCACCTCGCGCATTGCTTCGTGAAATCAACGCGTCAGCGCTCGACCCAGTACCGCGCACCTCGCGGCTTTTATCTTGCCATCCAGCCCTTCCGTCTCCGGGTTCCCTCCCGAACGCCGAACAGCGCACGATTGCGGACGCGGGACTACGCTCCGGAGCGAAAGAATGCCTCATCGCCGATCCTCCGCGCCGCGTTGGACGAAGATGTTGTCGGAGCCCGCTGCTACGCTTTCGTCTGGCTCGACCGTCACTGAACTTTCGGCAACGGATTGGGGCTCACGGTTGAGCAAACTTTCGATGACGAATCGTGAGCGCTCCGCATCCGGCGGGCTTCCCCGTTGCACGAAGATCGGCGCGTCGCGGAAATCCGTCGGGCGGTCGAGTGGCACATCCGTTGCTGCGCCGCTGCCGATCGATGGCAGTACGGCGGCGATATAGGTACGGGTCTCGCGGGGCAGGGGGCGACCGGTCTGCAGCTGTTCATCGACGCGACCTGGACCGGCATTGTAGGCGGCGAGCATCCTCACGACGGTGCCGAAGCGATCGTGCATCTCCCGCAGATAGGCGGCTCCGGCGAGGATGTTGTCGCGCTCGTCGAACGGATCGGGCCCAAGACGGTAGCGCGCCTGAAGCTCGGCCCAGGTGCCCGGCATGATCTGCATGAGGCCGATCGCACCCTTCGGCGACACGGCGCGCGGATTGCCACCGCTTTCGCGGTGCATGACGGCCCTGATCCAGACCCCGGGGATGCCGAAGCGCTGCGACGCGTCCGTGATGTGGATGGCGCGTTCGGTGCGATCCTGTGCTGCGGGAGATGCGGTCTGAGCTGGTAATTGCGTGACTGGCAACACGATAAGACCGACGGAATTCAGGCCGAGCACGAGTGCGAAAGCCATCGACGTCCGCCGCGCACGTGCAGAAGTGCGGGGCTTTCGGCCGCCGTACGATGAGGAGAGGAAGAGCCGCATCATGGCGTCACCCGTGTCCAGATTGCGACGGCCCGACCGTGAAGCGCCGACACTGGGAGCGGCCCAAAATACCGCCCGTCGAGCGAGTTGGGCGCATCGGCGTTCAGCAGGAACACCTGATCCTGTCGAAGTCGGTGACAGCCGGACCAGGCCGGCAGCGTGCGGCCTTCACTGTCTTCGGTGCGCGCGGCGGCAAGCGCCTTCCCGTCGATCCGGACGGTCATGCCGGTCCGGCAGATTGTCTGGCCGGGCAGCGCAGCGACGTGCTTCAGCATCGGGATGCCATGTAGAAGATACCCGCGCTGATCCAGGTAGCCGGCCAGATCTTCCGATGGTTCTACGAGGACGAGATCCTCGAGCTGCGGCGACGATGTCGGCAGAACGGCGTAGAGGCCGATGGGAACGCTGGCGCTTGTATTCCAGATCAGCCGGGGAGCGACGTCGATTGCGACGGTCGACAGCGTACCGGCGCACAGCGTGGCGGAGAGCATGGCGACAATTCTCATGGCGTCACCGCGCGGCGCAGCAGCCAGGCGCGATGCCGATCGAGCGTGTAGCGCTCGGCAGCTCGGCCGAGGCTCAGGCGGTTGTGCACCTGCCGCCAATAGTCCGGGCAAACACGTTCCGGCGCGATGCCGAGCGCTTCGATCCGATCGATGATCTCCAGCGCCGCCTCGACCTTCGGCCAACCGGAAAGCCGCAGAAGGGACTGCGCGCCGGGAGTTACGCCCGGGATCGCGATGCGTTCGGCGCTGTCGCCGCCGGTGCGCAAGATGTCGATCCGGGAGACGACCGTGCCGTAGGCGTTGGCCTGCCACCGGACGTAGGCGAAGACGCTTCCATCCACGAAGCCGACGATCCGACGATGGCGATCGACGATCCGTTCTCGCGCGATCCGACCGAAGCGAATCCACTGCTCGATGCGCCCTTCGTCCCAGATCAGGGTGACATCGGTGAATTTTTCTTTCCCCGGCACGCTCACTTCTTCTGCCTCTTGCCGGTCGGTGGATGTCCGCGATCAGGGCTGCTTTTCCACAGGGCGTCACTGGCCTTCCGGAAGTTAGATTCTCCTTTAGACTCTTTACTGTCGCCATTCCGCGTGTCGTCCCAAAGGCTTCGCTGCGATCCGTGCGCCTGATCTGCCGATAGAGATGCGCCCGATCTACCGATAGGGTTTGCGCCTGATCTGCCGATACTCCGCAGCACGGCGGCGACCTTATCCACAGGGCCCGCGGGCCAGAAGCGCAGCATCTCGGCCCCGGTGGCATCGCGCTCGATTGTCAGCGCGTAGCCGGGCAGGGGCTGGCGGGCGACGATCCGGCGCAAATCGAGGGCGAAGTCGGAGGGTCGCGCCAGGCTGCCGGATTTCGCGTGGAGGTGGCGGACCTGGAAGGCCCAGCCGCGTGGCTGGCGGCCCGCATGCTTCCGCGCAACGCGGTAGAGCCAGCGCTCGATCCCGCCCCTGAGCTGGAAGTAGGTGGGGTCGATCGTGAGCACGAGGGAGTGGTCAAGGACGCCGCGGTAGAACCAGTCGGGCAGGACGAACTCCATGCCCTCGCAGCGACCGCACACGAGCATCCGCTCTTCCCATTCGTTGATCCAGGAGAAGCGATGACGTCGCCATTGCGGCCCGTTACGGATCGTCGTGCTGACGGCCGTCGATTGCAGCCGCGTCAGCGCGCGCTTCAGGAGATCGTATTGCTGCTTGCCGGTCCCGCGCCCGACGGAGGTCAGCAGGTGGTAGGGCGTGAAGCGAAAGAAGCGCGAGGTCGGCAGGCCGGCATTCGCGGCATCGACGAGCTGGCTGCCGGCCCAGATCAGGATGTCGGCATCCCAGATCGAGGCCATGCCGTGCTCGGGGACGGCGTGCACCTCAACCTCGACACCGCCCGATCGGTAGAGGATCGGCGTGACCCGGCGGCTCTTCGACAGCGAGAAGAACGGCCGCTCCATCAGGTCGCGCTGATCGCGGCGGGGCGGACCATCCTGCCGGACGGGCTCGAAGGGCAGGAGAAGCGATCGTTCGCTGGACCCAGATCGGTGCGAGGACATGCTGCGGCTCAGCCCCGCCGCGGCGCGCCGGCATAGGCCGCAAGCCGTGCCGGATGTCGTTTCGCGGGCAGCACCTCGTCGGCGCAGACATCCGACGTGGACCGCTTCTGGCCGCGGTCGGCCCAGGCCTGCAGGTCCTCGACCGAATAGACCACGCGGCCGCCGATCTTGCGATAGGACGGGCCGGTCCCGTAGGTGCGGTGCTTCTCGAGCGTCCGGCCCGAGAGGCTGAGGAAGCGCGCGGCCTCAGACGTCCTGAGAAAGCGGGGCGGCAATCCGGCGAGGGGATCGGGCATGGGGGCGTCTCCTGAGGGTTCTCGGCGACTGCGGGACATCCGCAGCGCATCGAGGCGCACCATCGGAGACGGGGGACGGTGTGCTCAGGGTCGGAGTTGAAGGCGGCTAGGAGCGACCCAGCCGCTTCGGCGGCCGCAGGAGATCGCGGTAGTCCCGGGCGATATAGCGCGCCGCGTCGCGCAGGAGGCGGCGCAGCGCACTGCGCTCGTGGCTCGACGCCCAGTCCGGACCCGGCTTCGCGCCGAGCACCCGTTCCGCGATCGCGCGCTGGCCGAGCCCGGCCGCGCGGAGGTCGCTGGCATAGAGCATCGCGGCGAGCCGGGCGTGGTTCCGTTGCGGCCAGGAAACGTCGGGAGGCGACCGGGCGGCGGTGGGAATGGCAATCGTCCGCCAGAACCGCAGGGCGATCTCCGCGCGCTCCCGGGCGAATGCGTCGGGCTGGATGTAGATACCGAGCCTCGTCCCGGGTCTCGGCAGGCTCGTTCGGTTCGGCAGCCAGAGCCGAGCCTGTCGCGCGGACCCAACATCGGCTAGGAGGTGAAGGCCATCCTCGGCGAAGAACACTTCCGTCGGGCTAAGCCAGGTCGCAAGGCTCAAGGAAATCGTCGACGGGTCGCCCGCGTGCCGCCGTTCGGGCACGAGGCAGATGCAATCGATCAGGAGTTCAGGCCGCCAGAGGGGCGTGGTCTCGTCCGCGCGCAGATGCCGGTCCGGCGCGAAAACAGAGCCCCCACCGCGCGACGGCGTCGGCGCGGCGGGGGCTCTCCGGTGGTTTGCGACGGGTCTTTCGCGGCGGATCGGGCGCGGAACTGTCATCTCTGGCAATTTGACCGCGGCCGTTCGCCTGATCGACGTCCTCGTGGAACTCCGGGTTCCGGCGCAGGAATTCCCACGCGAATGCGGCGTCGTCGAGATCGAGCGCATAGCGATAACTCGCGGGAATGCGCCAGGCTCCGGTCTGCGTCATCGGCCAATCCCCGATCGTCGTGAACACACGTCAGGCGTGCAAAGACCAAGCATCAGAAACGGCAAAGATGTGGGGTAGGGGTGACCGTGCTATTGCGGCATAGGCAAAAGGCGATAGCGCAGAAAATTCGTAGATTCTCCGGCGGAAATTAGCCGCGTTTCGCGTTCTGCAGGAGCAGTTTATGGCCTGCCTCGGTCATCCACTGAGCCCGCTTGAGATGTGTCTTATAGGCGAGACGTGCCGCTTGGGGCTCTTCGACGGGGTCGAACCCAAGCACGATTCGGGCCACCTCGTCCCAAGGTGCGTTTTCTGCGTCGGCATCGAGCAGGCGGAGATACGTGACCATGTGCGTCCGGTCGTAGGGCGTGAGGTCGGGATCGGACGGGGCCTCCGCTGCTATTTCGGGGTCGAGTTCCGGTCGATCGATCATCCTATAGTGCCCCTGCCTTGCGATGCCTCCGATCAATCTATCGGCGGAAGTCTGCCGGTCTGAGATGTCCATATCGCTAGCTTCGCGAAAGCGAAAAGTTCGCAGTTCCTTCACGCCCCGTCGATTGGGAGATATACCCCGTGGAGACATATCCCGCAATCCGGCCTTTTGGCCCGGATGGAAGATCTGCCTGGAATCGTTGCTCTAAATCTTCGTCGTTTGCGACGGGAGCGCGGTTTTACTCAGGAGGAGCTTGCAAACGTAGCGGACATCGATCGGAGCTACCTCGGTACGATCGAGCGCGCGGAATACTCGATTACGGTCGTTACCCTCGGAAAACTCGCCGTTGCATTGCGGGTTCCGCCCGCGACCCTGCTGGAGTTGCCTTCGAGCCATCCCTTTCTTGCCGAGCTGGCAAAGGGCGGCTGAGCGAAGCGCTCGCCCTTGCTGGATTGCAGTCATCAATCGAGGTTCTCGGCGAAGGCGGATGCGCCCTCTGCCGCCGCGGTCGCGCGTTGCCCCGCCCGATCGCTCGGGCGGGGCGGGGACGATCCTCAGTCGCCGTTGGTCCGGCGGGCCCGGGACCAGATGAGGGAGTAGCCGTCGCCGTCCTCGTCGTCGAAGAGGTTGGCGTAGATCGGCGCGGTGAAGCTCGGATCGTCGAGCTTCAGCCCGAGATAGGCGCGGCCCTCGGTCGAGGTCTTGGACCAGGCCGCCCCGATCTCGGCGCGGCCGACGAAGACCCGGTGGGAGGGGGCGTTGTCGGAGGTGCGGTTGTCCTCGGGGACGATGCGGACCGCCTTGGCCTGGACGCTGAGGGTGATGATTTCGCCGGTATATTCGGTGCCGGACTTCTTGAAGGTGCCGATGGTCGCCATGTCTGTTCTCCTGATTGCTGTTGTTTCGAACCCGCGCCCATCGCGGCCTCGATGGTGATCGCCGGGGCCGGGACGAACGCCGACGCAGCCGGTACGGCCCGCAGCATCGCGGAGGACGGCGCAGCCGGGGCTTTCTTGGACCCACCCGGGTCGTCCGCGAGGAATGGCCGAAGGCCAGGGGAAGAAAGCGCCGGCGGAGCCGTTGCGGCCAAGGCGATCGAGGCGCCAGCCGATCCCGGTCAGATCAACACCTCGAGAGGTCCGCGTGCGGGCGGGTTCCGGGACGACACCCCGATCGGGAGACTGGCGGCCGTCGGTGCTCCGGTTCAAGTCCGGCGACTAGACCGTCGCAGAAAGAGAAGCCCCGGCGTGCAGACCGGCCGGATCGCGCTGTTGAGAATTGCCGCGCTCCGAATGCCTCCCGCCACCGGATCGACACCAGCCGCAGCGAGATTACCCGGCACAGCGGGGCCTCGAATGAGGGTCGCTCCCATCGCGACAGAACGCTCCGGACCGGGTCTCGCTCCATCCCGGCCTTCTCCGACGGGGGAGGATGGCGGCGTCCGCCGCTGGTCCCAGCCTGCCGGTTAAAGATGAGGGATCGCAGCCTCGTTCTCGCCGATTGGATCGGTGCCAGTGCCGAAGAGATCGCCCATGCGGACCCAGGCCGTGCCGCCGATGACGACCCCGCCGATACCGGCGAGCACCACGCGAAAGAATTCGGTCTCGAACCCGATGCCGGACAGCCCATAGACCGAATTGTATCCAGCGAGCGCCGCCGGGACGGCATAGACCAGCGCGACGATGGCCTGCAGCCATGGATTGCCGAAGATCGCGACGAGGAACTGGCCGACAACGAGTGCCGCGACGCCGACAAGAAGCCCGGCTCCGAGCGACTCGCCAAGGCCCGCGCCACTTTCATGCACGTACATCCCGACGGTCAGGCCGACGAAGAAGGGCAGCGCATAGATGGCGAGGATGAAAAGAAGCCAAAGCAGGATGCCGAGGCCGAGAAGACTGACGAGGCTGCCGATGAACATGAAGCGTTCTCCCGTATGGGCTGTCAAACGCGCATCCTCCACCGCCAAGCGCCTGAGGGTACTGTAGCAGATTCCCGCGGTTCTTCGGAGGACATTGCGCGCAATTGGCGGTGTCCCATCGGCGGGACGCGAATTCCCGCCGATGGAGGTGTCGGTTCGGACCGAGGGGGCGCTCACGCGCCGCCCCGGTCGCGGAAGTCGAAGAGCGGGATGCCGAGCGTGCGGGCCTTGTCGGCCAGGTTGTCGGTGATGCCCGTGCCCGGAAAGACGATCAGGCCCACCGGCAGGGTGTCGAGCAGGCTATCGTTGCGCTTGAACGGGGCCGCCTTGGCGTGTCGCGACCAGTCCGGCTTGAACGCGATCTGGGTGACGCCGCGATGTTCGGCCCATTTGGCGGCGATGAGTTCGGCACCCTTCGGCGATCCGCCATGGAGCAGCACCATGTCCGGGTGCTTGACCTGCACCTTGTCGAGCACGGCCCAGATGCGATTGTGATCCTGGCAGTCCATGCCACCTGCGAACGCGATCTTCGTGCCCTCGGGGATCAGCAATGTGCTGTCGGCCCGCCGCCTGGCCGCGAGAAAATCCCGGCTGTCGATCGTGGCCGCCGTCAAATGCCGATGGTTCACGCGGGAGCCCGAGCGCGGCGTCCAGGGTGATCCGGTGAGGCGGAGATACTGGTCCGCGGCGCTGTCGCGGAAGACTTCCAGGCAGTCGCGGCGCTGCAGGAGGGCCTGTCCGATCTCGATCAGGGTCTCGAGCTGGACCGCGGCGACCTCGGACCCGTCCTGTTCCCGCTGCCCGCGCTTTTGTGCCTGTTCGTTGTCGTCGAGCTTGCGCTCGATGCGAAGGACGGCGCGGTGGAACATGTTGACGCTCGACCAGAGCAACTCGTCGAGGTCCCAGTCGAGTGCGGTCTCGGCCATCGCGGAGACGAGCACGGTGAGGATATCGGCGGCGGCGCGGGCGGCGAGGTCGTCGTCGGGGCAGTCGCGCGGGTCGGGCTCGGAGGCCGAGGGGCTATGCCCGTAGAGTTCGAGATCGGCGAGCACCTGCGCGGTGGCGGAGGGAGCGGTATCGGCGATGTCGGGATGATCGGTCATGGGGTGGCTCCTCGTCGGGGGACCGCGCCTCGCGCGGCCTTCATGGCGACGGGACGCGGCGGGCGGGACGGGCCTGCACCGGCGCATGCCCCCGAAGGGATGCTTCGCGGTTACCCCATGGCCTCGTCGGCCGGAGCGCAGCGGAGGATGGGGGGGGGGCGGCTCTTTTGCCTCGCGATGCAAAGCGCGGCCCCGGTGGCCGCGCGGCGGAAAAGAGGCGGCCCCCGCCGTTGCCGGACCGGCCCGCTTGCCGCAAACCAAAGCCCTCTTGGAAGGCCGTGGGCGCGGCTCTCTTCGACCCGGTGCCGCCACACCGTGAACGTGCCGAAATCGGCGCTTTTCGCTCAGCCGGTCCTGTCGCGCTGGACGCCGATCGGCAGGAAGCGCGCGACATCCTCGGGCGCGAGATGGCTTCGCAGGTGGTGCCGCAGCCCGTCCGCACCGAACGCCATTAGGTCCTCGTTGAAATCCTCCCGCGACGGCGTGAGCGGGATTGCATCGATGCCAAGGCTCCTGGAGCGATCCGTCAATGCCTTCAGAGCGGCGTCGCCCGCCGGATCGACATCGCGCAGGACATAGAGGCGGCGGAGCGCGGGGGGGAGGTCAATGGCGGCGAGATGCGCGGCGGAGAGCGCCGCGATGGTGGGCAGGTCGGGAAGGGCCTGTCGCACCGACAGGACGGTCTCGATGCCTTCGCCCGCGGCCAGGATATCGGTCGCGACGCCGAACCGGGCGCCGCCTCCGCGCAGGCGCCCCATGGCGCGTCGCGGCGTATCGATGGGTGCCTTTCCGAGATTGGCGCGGGTGAACCCGTCCGGGTCGAGCCAGGTCCGATGCACGCCGGTGATTGTGCCGGTCGGATCCGTGACGGCTGCAATCAGCGCGGGCCAGGTCTCGGTCGGACTGTGTCGGTCCTGGCGATAGTAGCAGGTCGGATGGAAACGCAGGCAATCGGTGCGCGAACGATCGGCGATGCCGCGCGCGGCGAGATAGCTCTCGGCCAGGGTGCCCCGGATCGGACGCGCAATGGCGAACAGACGTCGCGCGGCATCGGGTGAACCGGGCGCGGCGCGCTCGGTGGTCGGTCTGCCCTCCGGCCTCGGCAGGTGCAGGAAGCGCCGCGCCTCGTCGGCCACGTCGGCGAAGTCGGTCAGTCGGCAGGTCTCGCGGATGATGTCGAGAAGGTCGCCGTGCTGTCCCGTCGCGGCATCGCTCCAGCGTCCCGCCGCGCCCGCGCCGGAGGTCGGCCCCGTCAGCCGGACGAAGAGGGATCGGCCCGGATCGTTGTCGAGATTGCCGACGAGCCAATAGGAGCCCTGACGCCGGCCGTTCGACAGGTATTCCCGGCAGACCTCCTCGGCGTGGGCCGCGAGATCGGCGGCAAGGTCTGATGTGCTCTGCATGGCTATGCCTCCTGTCCAGAAAAAAGAGGCCCACCGTCGGTGACGGCGGGCCCAAGGGGAGTGGGAGGGAGAGGCGTTACTCCGCCGCTTGGAGCGCATCCTTGGGCTCGCCCCCATCGTCGCCGTCCTCCGCGGCAGGGTCGATAGCCCGTTCGCCGTCGTCCGCCGCCGTTTCTGCGACGGTGGATCGATCGGTATCATCGGACCGGACGTCCGGACCGGTCGCCGGCGCCTCCGCCGCTTCCGCAGGGGCAATCGGCGTGCGCAGCGGCTCCGGCACCCAGCCGCTGTCGGCGAGCAGCGTTTCCGCCTCGGCAGCCATCTCCGGCTTCTTCAGGTGATCGATGAGTTGCGCCTGGGCGCTGCCCTTCGCCTCCACCACCGCTTGCAGGATGCGCACCTTCGTCACCCGGCCGAGATAGGTGTCCACGGTGGGGCGCCACCCCGCCGCCGCCATGTCGAGACCGGTGGCCTGCGCGATCCGGTCGGCATGGGCGAGCGCGCCGGGACGGCGATGGTAGGCCTCGTCGACCGCGTTCACCGTCAGCCCAACGCAATGCGCGAAGAGCGCGCTCCGGCTTTCCGCATCGAAATCCGCCAACGCGTCCCAAAGATCACCGGACGCCTTCGGCAGCTGCGCGGCCCAGCTCTCATGCCGCGCATCGATCGCCTGCGCCGATGCACTTTCGGCGAGGCCGGGTGCCTGTACGCCGAACCCGACGGACTTCGCGTCGATCTCGAGGCAGGTGTCCGGCGCGTAGCGGTAGAAGAGCTTCAGGCACATCGCGTGCAGCGCGGCGCGGAACGCGAGGTCCGGATCGCCGGCCAGCGCGTTGCGCAAGGCCAGCGTCCGATGCGCGGTCAGCTCGGCCACCAGCCGGTCCGGCAGCGGCTTGATCCCGTCCTCCTCGGGCGCGTCGTCTGGCTCGGTTAACGTGGTGCCGTTCGACATCGCCGCGTCTCCGTCCGCCTCCAGCGCCCCGGCATCGTCGCCACCTGTCTCCGGTTGCTCGATCGGCACCTCGTCCTCCGGCCGCACGTAACCACGTTCGATCCGCAGGGTGCCGTCATGGTCGATGCTGACGAAGGCCCCCGCGCGGGCCATCTCCTCGGCATCGAAGGTCAGGGGACGGGTCCGGTAGGCCTCCATCGCGTCCTCGATCTCGCCCAGGCGCGCATCGATCGCGTCGGGCAGTTCTTCGGCTCCGTCGTACTCATCCTCGAGCCGATCGTATTCCGCCTTCAGCGCCTCGTAGGCGGCGGTTTCCGCGTCGGTCGGCTCCACGGGATCGCCGATCAACCGGCGCAAGCCGAAGCTGTGGCCATAGGCGAAGTCCGGTGCCGTCTCGACCCATTTCCAGCCTTCGGCCGCGATCTCGGCCGCGGCGTCGTTCAGCCCTTCGGCGACCATCCGGTCGAGCAGCCCCGTATCCTGCAGCCAGCCGCCATCGTCCGACTGGAACAGGTCGCGCAGGATCGCGCCTCCGGCCTCCTCGTAGGCCTCCAATCCGACGAAGCGAGCCCGTTTGTCGGACGCGCGCACCGTCGCTTCGGTCAGCATGCGCCGGATCGTGTAGGGCTCCTTCGAATAGCCCTGCGCGATCGCCGCCCAGACCTGTTCCTGCCGCTCGTGGTCGGGATTGACGGTGAAGGCCATCAGCTGCTCCAGCGTCATGGCATCGTCGGCATAGAGATCGAGCAGGGCAGGGGCGACCGCGGCCAGCTTCAGCCGCTGCTTCACGACGCCGGTCGAGACGAAGAACGCGGCGGCGATCTCCTCCTCGCCGGTGCCGCGCTCGCGCATGGCCTGGAAGGCGCGGAACTGGTCGAGCGGATGCAGCGGCGCGCGCTGGATATTCTCGGCGAGGCTGTCCTCCTCCGCGATGCCGTCCAGACGCACGATGCAGGGCACGGGCGCAGTCTTGTTCAAGCGCTTCTGCTTCACGAGCAGTTCCAGCGCCCGGAAGCGCCGCCCTCCTGCGGGGATCTCGTAGAGGCCGGTCTCGGCGCCGTTGTCGTCGAGCAGGGGCCGCACGGTGAGGCTGGCGAGCAGCGTGCGACGCGCGATGTCCTCGGCCAGCTCCTCGATCGAGACGCCGGCCTTGATGTGCCGGACATTGGCCTGGCTGAGACGGAGCTTGTCGAAGGGGATGTCGCGCGAGGCGCTGAGGGTGATCTTGGTCTTGGCGGTCATGGGTCGTCTCCGTGACGGATCGGCCGGGAGCCACTCTCCCGACCTTCCGAACCCGTCACGAAAACCTCCTCCACCCTCTTTCTCTTGACCCAGCCGAAAGGGCGACGCCTCAGAGCGGCGAGCCGAGGATAGAAGAGCGATTCACCTGATGGTGTCGATTTCTAGCTTGCGCGTTCGAGCAGCGCTTTCGCCCGCCCCTCCATCGCGAGCCGTGCATCTTGCTGCGTCTTGCGTCGCGCGACCGCCGTGATGCCCTGCACGAAGTCGAAGACGCTTTCCGGCGGATGGCCTTCCTCAGCCAAGACCGTCTCGACGATCTTCGAGGACTCCGCCTTACCGAAGCCGCGCTTGCGCAGAAAGTCGGTCCGATCCTCGTCGGTGCGTGCCACGATCTGCTCCCGCGCGGCCCGGATGCCGTGGACGAAAGGCACGGGCGAGGAGTCCGCGAAACTCGCGAGGGCGGGGGCCGCTTCACGGGCGAAGCGGTTCGCGGCGTGCTTGGAATGCCGGATCCTGATCTCCTGGAAGTCCTCGACACCCCAGAGGTTGCGGTTCTGGCAGACGGCCCGGAGATAGAAGCTGGCGATTCCGAGCGTCTTCGCGCCGACCTCCGAGTTCCAGCAATAGAATCCCCGGAAGAACAGGTCGGGCGAGCCGTCCGGCAATGTCCCGGCCTCGATCGGATTGCGATCGTCGACGAGGAACAGGAACACGTCGCGGTCCGAGGCGTAGAGCGTCGTCGTCTCTTTGGTCACGTCGACAATCGGATTGTAGACGCCCGTCGACCAGTCGAGCACGCCGGGGACCTTCCAGCGCGTATCACCGACGCCATCGCCCGCGATGCGCTGGACCGCCGCGACCAGCTCAAAGTCGTAGATACGGCCATAGTCGGGACCGGTCACGGCGCGCAGTTCAGCGCGTCCGTCGGTGGTCTCAAGCATCTTGACCTGTTCGGCCCGATGCGAGGTCAGACCGTATTGCAGATTGATCCCCGCAAGTGCCGCAGGAAGCTGGCGCAGATAGGTCGCCGGTGCACCCACGAGGCTCGTGAGCTGGCCGAAGCTCCAGTGGGTCGGGGCAACGGGCCCGTCGGCTCCCGGCGCGATCAGCGCCAGCGCCTCCGGATCGTCGCGACTGTCGTCGACGCGGATCGCAGCACTCTCGACGATGCGCGTCCGGCTCCGCTCCGCGCGGCCCTTGACCGCCGCCTGCAGCGCCGACAGCGACAGGTAGCGCTGGTCGTCGGGTCGCGCGAACCATTCCGATGAGACGCGGCCGTCATGGCCTCCGCGGGATACATCCACCCTGTAGCCGCTCGACGCGTCGCGAGGGCCGTCCTGAAGTTCGATATCGGTCATGTCGTGTTCTCCGTGACGGGCGGCCGCGAGGAACTCTCCCGACCTCCAGACCCGTCACGGCGACAGCCGCAGGCCCCTGTCTCTATTCAGCCGCCAATCTCAACGCAGGACCCCGGGAATTCGAGGCGGCGAGAGCATGAAGGTCGTCGGGTTTCAGATGGGTATATCGCCGTAGCATCTTCCAATCCTTGTGGCCGGTCACCAGCGCCACCTGCTCAATGGCGAAGCCAGCTTCGAAAAGGCGGCTCGTTCCTTCGTGGCGCAAGTCGTGAAAATGCAGGTCTTTGATCTCAAGAGCACGGCAGGCTCGCCGGAAGGCAGTGCCGACCGACTTGGGATTGTGGGGAAAAATCCGGCCGCTGATCCTTCCAGACCTTGGCGCTTGGGCACAGACGATTGCCCACGCATCATATCCGTTCGCTGCGAACAGAGGGATACGTTGGTCGTTTCCATCCTTGTTTCGAGGATCCTTTCGATCCCGGATCAATAGCATTCGTTTTTCGGGATCGAGATCCTTCCATTCGACCCGGCAAATTTCGTCGAGCCGCATTGCCGTTGCGACGGCGAATTCGACGATGCGCGTCATGGGGATGGTCAGGCGTTCGATGGAGTCGAAGAACCGCGCGAGGCGCATCAATTCATCCTGTGTCGGTCTTCGGTCCCGCTCCTTGCCCTTGCCGACCAGTCCCAAACGCTTCAGGGCAACGCGCGCGAGATCGACCGGCTCCGGGGAAATGTCGAGGCCATGGACGGCGGCCGCATGGGTCAGGATCATGCGGATCGTCCCGATGTCGATGCTGAGCGTGACAGGTCCTGCCCCAGTGGCCGCGCGGCACCGTCCGAAGTCGATCAGTGTTTGACGATCTAGGTGGCCAATTTTGGAGTGTCCGAGTTGCGCTTTCAGCGCTGCAAGCGTCGCTGCCTTGCTCCGCAACGGCGGCTTTCCGACGGCGCACATGTCGGCGATATGAAGGTCGACGAGATCGCCGAACGTGGTCAGACGAGAGACCGACGACTTGTTGGGCGCAAGACCCTGATCCACCCGAGTTTCCGCCTGCCGAGCCCAACGATGGGCGTCGTCGCGGCGCAAGAACGTCTCGCTTGCATAGCGCCCCTTGCGCCGGATCTGGACGCGGTAGGCACCCGACGGGAGTTTGTTTATGGTGGCCATCTGGCGTGTGCGCTCCGTGTGCACTGAGTCGTCGTAGAGGGTCGGATTGCCGGATATCGAGGCGTAGTCTGGCGTAGGGGCAACCGGCATCAACATTTTGAAGATACACAAAAAATGCAAATAAAACAACATGCTAGATTGTCTATTGCGCCGATGATGGACTGGACGGACACGCATTGCCGCGTGTTCCACCGGATTTTGTCGCGGCATACATTGCTCTACACCGAGATGGTTACCGCGCCCGCTCTGGTCCGGGGCGGGGCGCGGCATCTTCTGGCGTTCGATGATTGCGAGCATCCGGTCGCTCTGCAGCTTGGCGGGTCGGACGCGAAAGAGCTTGCGGCGGCTGCGAAGATGGGCGCGGAAGCGGGGTACGACAGGATCGACCTCAATTGCGGATGCCCGTCGGATCGGGTGCAGTCCGGCACCTTCGGTGCGGTCCTGATGCGGTCGCCGGATTTGGTCGCCGAGGCCGTAGCCGAGATGATCCATGCCCAGTCACGACCGGTCAGCGTGAAATGCCGGATCGGGGTGGACGATCAGGACCCTGAAATCGTGCTGCCCGATTTTCTGTCAAAGATCGCCGCGGCGGGTGTGAAGGACGTGACAATCCACGCCCGGAAGGCATGGCTGCAAGGCCTCAGTCCGAAGGAGAACCGCACGGTCCCGCCGCTGGACTATGCGCTGGTTCACCGCATGAAACCCGCGTTTCCCGGGCTTCAACTGACGATCAATGGCGGGATCGAGACGCTGGACGAAGTCGAAGACCAGTTGACCGTCATGGATGGCGTGATGGTGGGACGCGCCGCCTATCACCGGCCCGCCGATATCCTGCTCGACGCGGATCGCCGGATATTCGGGTCTTCCGCGCCGCCCTTGACCCGGTCCGAGGCGGTGGAAGCGATGATCCCGTATGTCGAACGTCATATCGCCGGGGGCGGACGCCTGCATCAGGTGTCGCGTCACATGCTGGGCTTGTTCGCCGGGCTGCCCGGGGCGCGTCAGTGGCGCCGCATCTTGAGCGAAGGGGCGCATCGGACCGGGGCCGATGCCGGGCTTCTGCGCGACGCGATGGGGGCCGTGGAGCAGGCGCGGGCGGCCTGACCCTCAGTCGCGCTGGCCGGCGTTGCGGGCCCGGCCGCCGCGGCGCTGGTGCAGTTGGCCCTGCCGGCCGGGGAGTTCGGCCATGATACGGCTGCGTTCGGCGGGAGTCATTTTGCGCCAGGACGTAATCTCGTCCATGGTGCGCAGGCATCCCGTGCAGAGCCGGGCGGCCGGGTGGATCACACAGACGTTGATGCAGGGGGTTTCGATCGGCGGCGCCGTTGTCGTCTCATCTTCCATGCGCGTCCTCAAAGTCGTGTCAGGCGGTCGAGCGCGCCTTGCAGGATGTAGGCGGCCGCGACCTGGTCGATGACGCCTGCCCGGCGGGCACGGCTGGTATCGGCCTCCAGAAGCGCGCGTTCCGCCGCCATCGTCGAAAGCCGTTCGTCCCAGAAGCAGATCGGCAGGTCAAGCGGGCCCTTCAGATTGCGCGCAAAGGCGCGGGTGGATTGGGCGCGCGGCCCCTCGGACCCGTCCATGTTGCGCGGCAGGCCTAGAACGATGCCGCCAATCTCGCGGCCCTTTGCGATCTCGGCCAGACGCGCGGCGTCCAAGGTGAACTTCTTGCGGCGCACCACTTCGAGCGGGGACGCGATGGAGCGCATTCGGTCCGAGACGGCAACGCCGATGGTCTTGGTGCCGAGGTCGAGGCCCATCAAGGCCGACATCGGGGGCAGGGCGGCGGCAAAGTCTTCGATTTGGTCGTGGATCATGGGGTGGCCTTGTCGAGGAGGGCCGTCGGCCCCCCGACCGCTGACGCGGTCCCCCCCGAGGGTATTTGTCCAAGGGTGAAGGGCTGGGGGCAGGTTGATGCGGTCATTCGGCACTGGCAGCGGCCGCTGCGTCCTCGATCAGGGCAACATCGTCGGGCTGGTTGGCGAAGACCTGCCGCGCCTCGTCGGCGATGGCCGCCGCACGATCGGTCTGACCCAGGACCCCGAGCGCCGAAATCAGGCGCGCCCAGTCCGGGGCTGGGCCGCCTTCGGTGGCGAGGCGCTGGCTCAGCCCTTCGACCATGCCACGGATCATCTCTTCCCGCGCTTCGGGGGTCATGCCGGCCGCGTTTTCCATGTCTTCGGCTGTTGGGCCGGGGGCGGCGTCGGGGCCGGGTGGGACGTAATCGATCCCGGCGCGGGCGGCGACCTGGCCGATTTGCGCGCGGATCGGGCCGTTCCACGGCGCATCGCCGGGCGTGGCTTCGAGCAGGGCACGCCAGATGCCGAAGGCCCGGTCCGGGCGGCCGGTCTGCGCCAGTGTCAGGCCCTTGAAATAAAGTGCGCGGCCGTTGTTTGGATCACGCGCCAAGGCGGCGTCGAACCGCGACTCGGCCTGCGGTGACACGAACCCGCCCGCGGCCAGGACCATGAACTCGCCCAGAAGGGCGATGTCGGCGGAGGCAGCGTCTTCGCCCAGCAACGCGACCGCCCGTTCCTGGGCACGGGCGGCCGCGCGGAAATCGCCGATCCGCGCCTCGTTCCGGGCAAGAAGCGTCCAGCCTTCAGAATCGTCGGGGCGTTCCTCCATCGTGCGGCGCAGCCGGTCCAGCAGGGCGGCGAACTCGGGCTCGGGTGTCAGCGGCTCGGGTAGGGACGACAGCGCCTCGGCTTCGGCCTGGGCCTGGTTGGGACGGTTGGCGCGCTGGTCCTCAGCCTGCGCAAGGCGGGTGCGCAGGGGCAAATCGGGATAGCCCGGAGCGCCCTGGGTGATGTAAAGCGCGACGCCGCCCGCCATGACCGCAAGCGCGACAGTCGCCGCGGCCACGATCCGCGCGGTCCGTGGTGCGAGCGCCGTCGTCGGGGCCTGGCGGCGGTCGGCGTCGAGCAGGCGGCGTGCGACCTCGGCGCGGGTCTGCTCGGCCTCGGCCTCGGTCAGGGTGCCGCGGGCCAGGTCACGTTCGACCTCGGCCAGCTGGTCGCGGTAGATCGCCATGTCAGTGCGGCCGGACGCGTCCCCGGCGCCACGCAACACGGCGCCGATGATCGGCAGCGCGCCGAGCGCGGCAATCACAATGGCAGCGATCCAGAACAGCATGTCCCCTCCTTGGTCCGGGCGCCCCTTCGTCTAGCCGCAACCGGCCTCGGGGGAAAGGCGGCGGGACAGGCTGCCGCAGGCGCCATGTCGCAAAAACGGTTGAAGATGACGCTGCCACGCATCTAGTGGGCCCCGCCCGGGCCTATGACCGGCCAAAGGCCACAGGGGACGCCCATGAGACGCTATTCCGCATTCGCCATCGCCCGTGAGGCCCTTCGCCACCACACCGGCTGGGGCCGCGCCTGGAAAGCGGCGTCCCCCAAGCGCCGTTACGACGTCGTGATCGTGGGCGCGGGGGGGCATGGTCTGGCGACGGCGTACTGGCTGGGCAAGAACCACGGCATCACCAATGTCGCGGTGCTGGAGAAAGGCTGGCTGGGCGGCGGTAACACGGGCCGCAACACGACGATCATCCGCTCGAACTACCTGCAGGACCCGTCGGCCGCGCTGTACGAGAAATCGCGCAGCCTCTACGAGACGATGAGCCAGGACCTGAACTACAACGTCATGTATTCGCCTCGCGGCGTACTGATGCTCGCCCAGACCGAGCACGAGGTCCGCGGCTATCTCCGCACGGCTCACGCCAACAAGCTGCAGGGCGTCGACACGCGCTTTCTGTCCGCCCGCGAGGTCAAGGAGATCTGTCCGATCCTGAATATCGAGGGGCCGCGTTATCCGGTTCTTGGCGGTTTGTGGCAGCCCCGGGCCGGTACTGCGCGCCACGATGCCGTGGCCTGGGGCTATGCGCGGGCGTGCTCGGACATGGGCATGGACATCATCGAACAGTGCGAGGTCACCGGCGTCATCCGTGACGGCGACAAGGCGACCGGCGTCGACACCACGCGCGGGCATATCGACTGCGGCAAGCTGGGGATCGTGGTCGCGGGCCACTCGGGCCGCCTGGCCGAGATGTCGGGCTTCCGCCTGCCGGTCGAATCGGTGCCGCTGCAGGCGCTTGTGTCGGAACCGATCAAGCCCTGCATGGACATCGTGGTGATGGCCAACACCGTCCACGGATACATGAGCCAGTCCGACAAGGGCGAGATGGTGATCGGCGGCGGCACCGACAGCTATAACGCCTATACCCAGCGCGGCAGCTTCCACCATATCGAGGAAACGGTCCGCGCCTTGGTCGAGACCTTCCCGATGATCAGCCGTTTGAAGATGTTGCGGCAATGGGGCGGGATCGTGGACATGACCGGCGATCGGTCGCCCATCCTGTCGAAGACGCCGGTGGAGGGTATATTCATCAACTGCGGCTGGGGCACGGGCGGCTTCAAGGCGACGCCGGGATCGGGCTGGGCCTTCGCGGAACTGATGGCCAAGGGGCACAGCCCGCTGGCCGAGGCATTCAGCATGGACCGCTTCCGCCAAGGCCGCTTCATCGACGAATCCGTGGCAGCCGGGGTGGCGCATTGATAGACTGGTGGACTTCTCTGGAAGAGGCGTCTCAAATTGCTGTATCAAGTGCGTTTATCGGCGCAGCGATCGGTGGCTTACTTTCTCTGTTCGGAGCCTTGATTGTTCTCAGCATCAATCATCACCTCGAACGCAAGAAGAAGCTTCAAGAGACTGAAGCTGCTGCCGCTTGGGCGGCCTACCGTGGTCTTCAGAAGTTGATGAATGACCTGAATGCAGTCGAGAACCTAGCGAGACACCTTGATAGTGAGTTTCGTCGAGCGCAAGGTAATGAAGAAATTAACGAGCCAGCCTTGTTTATCCGCCAAATTGTAGGGGCGCCAGACACTGTTGTTTTTCTTGAACAAGATGAGATGCGTTTCTTGGTGGGTCATTCTAACGACTTAATTCAAGATATATCTGAAATCCAGCGACGCATCAGAAACGATTTACATTTCGTTAATAAGTATAATGATCTCAAGAATGATTACGATAATTTTATGATTTCTCTTGATGAAATCGCTCTAAAGGTCGACGGAGAGATTGCAGGCGCAGAGCTGAAGGGGGTGAATGCGAAGAAGGCTGAAATTAAAATCGGCAGAATGAACTTGCTTATTTCTGATGTCATAGCGTCTTTGGACGAGGATCGAGTAAAGATCGTAGATATTGTCCGAGACTATATTGAGCATGGTCGGAAGGCGTACGGGGATAAGTTCCCGGCAAATGAACTCGAGATTAAGGAGCCGCGTTGATGCTAATCCTCGATTGCCCCTATTGCGGCGCGACTTGTGACGAAACCGAGCTGACCGCCGGCGGCGAGGCGCACCTGACGCGCCATGGCCCCGGGTCGGAAGACGTCGACTTCGAGACCTACCTGTTCATGCGCGAGAACCCCAAGGGCCCGCATTTCGAACGGTGGCGCCATGCGGCGGGCTGCGGCAAGTGGTTTCACGCCGCGCGCCACACCGTGACGATGCAAGTCTTCGGCACCTATCCCGCCCAGACCGTCGAACCCCCGCAGGAGATCCTCGACCGCATCAGCGAAGCCCACCCGGGCTGGTCGTGGCGCAGCTACGGAGACCGCACATGAGCCACCGTCTTCCCACCGGCGGGCGCCGCCTGACCCGGTCACGCCGCCTGAACTTCACCTTCGACGGCAAGGCCCGCGAGGGGGTGCAGGGCGATACGCTCGCCTCGGCGCTGATGGCGGGCGGGCAGGTCCTGATGGGCCGGTCGTTCAAGTATCACCGCCCCCGCGGCCCCGTCTCGGCCGGGCACGAAGAGCCGAACGCGCTGGTCGGCATCGGGCAGGGCAGCCGGTTCGAGCCGAACCAGCGCGCGACCGCCGCCGTGCTGCACGAGGGCATGACCGCCGTGTCGCAAAACCGGTTCCCGACGCTAGAGAACGACATCGGCGCGGTGAACGCCAAGCTGTCGCGGTTCCTGCCGGCGGGCTTCTATTACAAGACGTTCCTATGGCCCGCGTCGTTCTGGAAATCGGTCTACGAGCCCTTCATCCGTCAATCCGCCGGTCTGGGCCGCCCGCCCGAGGGCGAGGATGCAGACCGCTACGAGCATTTCCACTTTCACTGTGACGTGGCCGTGGTCGGCGGCGGCGTCGCCGGGATCGAAGCGGCGCTGAACGCCGCACGCGAGGGCAAGCGCGTCCTGCTGATGGAGCAGGACCGCGTCTGGGGAGGACGTACGATCACCGATGCCGGGATCGACGGGATCGAGCTTGGCGGGCAGTCGCCCGAGGCTTGGGTCGAGGATCGGATCGCCGAGCTTGCCGCGATGGAGAACGTGACCCTGCGGCTGAACCTGCAAGGCTCGGGCGTGTATGACCACGGGTACCTCACGGCTTATGAATGGGTCACCGACGACCGCCCCGGCGCCGATGCGCCGCGCCATCGCCTGTGGCGGATCCGGACCGGGCTGATCGTCACCGCCACCGGCGCGATCGAACGTCCGCTGCCCTTCGCGGGCAACGACATTCCCGGGGTGATGCTGGCCTCGGCCGTGCGCGATTACGTGTGCGACTATGCCGTCTCGCCCGGCAAGCGTGTAGTCGTGGTGACGAACAACGACGACGCGTACCGCACCGCGCTGGCGCTGCACGGCGCCGGCGTCGAGGTGCCCGCCGTGGTCGATGCGCGCCCCGAGGTGAAGGGCCCGCTGGCCGCCCGCGTCCGCGACGCCGGGATCGAGATCCTGACCGCGTCGGGGATCAAGGCGCTTGGCGGGAAGAAGGTGTCCGAGGTGAAGGTCTGCGACATCGACGGCGATGGGACGCCGACCCGCACGCTGCGCTGCGCGGCCGTGGCAATGTCGGGCGGGTGGTCGCCCGTGCCGCACCTGTGGTCCCATTGCGGCGGCAAGCTGCTGTGGGACGAGGAGCGCGCGTTCTTCTACCCCGACCCCGACCGCCCGCCGTTGGGGGCCGATGGCAAGGGCATGGTCGCCGCCGTCGGCGCCGCAGCGGGCGATCTGACCTTGTCGGAGTCCGGGGTGCTGGGGCAGGTGACGCTGAATGAACATGCCATGCGCCCCGTCTGGATCATGCCCACCGGCGCGGGCCCTGAGCTGCGGTCGAAGATGTTCCTCGATTACCAGAACGACGTGAAGGTCTCTGACGTGCAACTGGCAGCGCGCGAGGGCTTCGTCAGCGTCGAGCATGCCAAGCGATATACCACGCTAGGCATGGCGACGGATCAAGGGAAACTAAGCAACATCAACGGCCTGGCAGTCCTTGCGGGCGAGGTTGGCAGTCCCATTCCGCAAGTCGGCACCACGACTTTCCGCCCCCCTTACGTGCCCATCAGTATGGGCGCCATCGCGGGCGAGGCGCGGGGCAAGATTTTCCAGCCCCTGCGCCGCACGCCGATCCACGACTGGCACGAGGCGAACGGCGCCGATTGGGAGCCCGTGGGCCACTGGCGCCGCCCCTATACCTATCTGAAAGAGGGTGAGGATCGCGAGGCGGCGGTGAACCGCGAAGTAAAGAACGCCCGCGAAAGCCTTGGTTTGCTTGACGCTTCCACGCTGGGGAAGATCATCGTGAAGGGGCCGGATGCCGGTCGGTTCATGGATCTGCTCTATACCAACATGATGTCGACCCTGAAGGTCGGGCGCTGTCGGTATGGCCTGATGTGCTCGGAAAACGGGTTCCTCATGGATGACGGCGTCGTCGCGCGGCTGAGCGACGATACCTTCCTGTGCCACACCACGACCGGCGGTGCGGACCGCATCCACGCCCATATGGAAGAATGGCTGCAGACCGAATGGTGGGACATGAAGGTCTATACCTCGAACGTGACCGAGCAGTGGGCCCAGATCGCGGTTGTGGGCCCCAACGCGCGGAAAACGCTGGAGAAGCTGGGGGGCATGGATGTCTCGAAAGAGGCCATGGCCTTTATGGACTGGGCCGATGGGCAGATCGCCGGCATCCCGGCGCGGGTCTTCCGCATCTCGTTCTCCGGCGAGCTGAGCTTCGAGGTCGCCGTGCCAGCCAATCGCGGCCGCGAGTTGTGGGAAAAACTTCTTTCGGCAGGTGAAGAATTTGGCGTAACCCCTTACGGCACCGAAGGTTTGCACGTCCTGCGGGCCGAGAAGGGCTTCATCATGATCGGCGACGAAAGCGACGGCACGGTGATCCCGCAGGATCTGAACATGCAGTGGGCGATCTCGAAGAAGAAGGAGGATTTCATCGGCAAGCGCGGGCAGGAACGGATCCACATGACCGATCCGAAGCGCTGGACGTTGGTGGGCTTGCAGACCCTGGATGGCGGCAAGCTGCCCGACGGGGCCTATGCGGTCGCCGAGGGAACGAACGCCAACGGTCAGCGCAACACCCAGGGCCGCGTGACCTCGACCTACCATTCGCCCACGCTGGGGCACGGCATCGCGATGGGCCTTGTCCTGAACGGCCCGGACCGCATGGGCGAGGTGCTGGAGTTCCCGGGAACCGACGGTCGGGTGTACAAGGCGCGGATCGTCGATCCGGTCTTCTACGACAAGGAAGGGACCAAGCAGGATGTCTGAACCGATGACCGCGCTGCAGGGTGACAGCTTCGCCGGGTATGTCACCGTTTCCGAAGACGAACCCCGGGGCATGATCCAGCTGAGGGGCGATCTGGACAGCAGCAGCCTGCGCGACGCCTTGCAGGCCGCGATCGGCTGCGGGGTGCCCGATCCGCTGGCCATCGCGACGGGCGACCGGGGTGCTGTGGCCTGGATGTCCCCGGACGAGCTTTTGCTGCTGACATCGCCCGATGCCGCGGCAGGAACCCTGTCGCAGTTGTCCGAGGCCCTGGGGGACGCGCATCACCTTGCGCTCGACGTCAGCGATATGCGCGCGGCGATCCGGCTAGAGGGCGCAGGGGTGCGCGAGGTTCTGGCGAAGGTCACGCCGATCGACATGGCGACGATGACCCCCGGCACCTTCCGCCGCACGCGGCTGTCGCAGATCCCGGCCGCCGTTTGGCTGTCCGACGAGCGGACCGCGCATGTCCTCTGCTTCCGGTCAGTCGGGCGCTATGCGTTCGACGTCCTGGCGATCAGCAGCAGAAAAGGCGGCGAAGTCGGTGCGTTCCAGGGTTTTCGCGCGCCCCATTAGGCCTATGTCGTGTCACAAGTGAGCGAAGGCCGCGTGATCAACGTGGCATTCCGCCCGCGAGACATTCTTATCCGAACGGAGGACCTCCGACATGGCATTCGAACTTCCCGATCTACCCTATGCCCACGACGCGCTGGCCGACAAGGGCATGAGCCGCGAGACGCTGGAATACCACCACGACATCCACCACAAGGCCTATGCCGACAAGACCGCCGACATGGTCAAGGGCTCCGAGTGGGAGGGCAAGTCGATTGAAGAGATCGTCAAGGGCACCTACGACAAGGGCGCGGTTGCCCAGTCGGGGCTGTTCAACAACGCCTCGCAATACTGGAACCACGTCCAGTTCTGGGAGTGGATGACGCCCGGCGACAGCAAGATGCCGTCCGAAGTCGAAAGCGCGCTGGCCGACAGCTTCGGCTCGGTCGATGCGTTCAAGGAAGAGTTCGCGACCAAGGGCGGCGGCCAGTTCGGCTCGGGCTGGGTCTGGCTGGTCAAGGACTCCACCGGCGGCCTCAAGGTCACCTCGACCGAGAACGGCGTGAACCCGCTATGCTTCGACCAGACCGCGCTTCTAGGCTGCGACGTGTGGGAGCATTCGTATTATATCGACTTCCGCAACAAGCGCCCTGCCTACTTGTCGAACTTCCTCGACAAGCTGGTGAATTGGGAAGCTGTCGCATCGCGCATGTGACTTGAGGAACTGAACGCAAGGCCCCGCTTCGGCGGGGCTTTTTTTCTTTTGGGGGTGCCATGCTGGTCATTCTGGACGACATCGACGCCGAAACAGCCGCGATCCTGCGCGCGCCAATGCGCACGCCGGCCGGGGTCGCTTGCCAAGCGGTCGACATGCAGACCAGCCTGGGCACGGAGAGTGGATATCGCCTGACGCTGAGCCTTGTCTTGACCGAAGATGTCCGGACCGAGACGGCCGCCGAGTGGCTTTGGGAACGGATCGAGGACGAGGTTCCCGTCGTCATGACCGTAGCCGGCACCAAGGCGAGGGTCGGGGAACCTGCCGCGCTGACCTGGCTTCTGGACCGCGCACGCAACCAGGCTTGAGGAACCGCGACCCGGGGCCGCTCGTTGATTTTCAGAGTTCAACGATAAACAGGAGCCTCCCAATGGCCGAACGCAAGCGATCCAAGGACGGCACGAGCGAAACCGAACAATATGTCGACGACAAGGTTGGCACGCCCGGTCATTCGGGCCGCGCGCAGGGCGAGCTGGAACGCTCGGTCGGGACGCGGGACGAGCGCCGGCAGACCGAGCACGGTGAAGGTGCGACCCGCGTCACGAAGCAGGACGAGAAGGGCGAAGGCAACCTTGGCGGTCTTCACGGCACGGGCGACGAAGACGGGAAGGGCAGCTGAGATGAGCGCACGACTGACAAAAGGAACATGGGTCCTGATCGCGGACGGCGAGAAGGCGTTGATCCTGGAAAACCAGACCGATCACGAAAACCCATATCTGACCGTTCTGAGCAAGGAAGAGCAAGAGAACCCGCCCGACCACGCCCAATCCGCCAACCGGCGCGGGCGGTTCAATGACGGCCCAAGCGTGCATCGCTCGGCCGTCGAGGACACGGACTGGCACCAGCTGGCGAAGGATCGCTTTGCCGATGATCTGGCCGATATGCTGTACAAGAAGGCCCACAAGGGGGCGTTCAAGGATATCGTGCTGGTCGCGTCCCCCGGTGTGTTGGGTGAACTGCGATCCAAGATGCATCAGGAGGTCGAGCACAAGGTGGTCGCCGAGGTCCCGAAGACCCTGACGAACCACAATCTCGACGATATCGAGAAGATCCTGAAAGATGAGCTGGACGCGGCCTAGCCGATGCTCCGTTCATCAGTGTCAAGTTTGAAAGGGCGCGCCGTGACGCGCCCTTTTTCGTGGCTCAATCCGTTCCACGATAGGGGGGCACGTATTGCAACCCCATGTCCCAGGGGAAAAAGATCCACGTGTCCTGACTGACTTCGGTGATGTAGGTATCCACCTGCGGCCGGCCTTTTGGCTTGGCGTATACCGTGGCGAAATGGGCCATCGGGAACTGCGCCCGTACGATTTCCAACGTGCGACCCGAATCCACCAGATCGTCGACGATCAGGATGCCGGTACCGTCGCCCATCATCTCGGTGTCGGGGCTTTTCAGCACGCGCGCCTCGGTCTGCGACTGGTGGTCGTAGCTTTTGACGCTGATCGTATCCACGACACGAATGTCGAGTTCGCGGGCCACGATCATCGCGGGCGCCATGCCGCCGCGCGTGATGGCCACGACCGCGCGCCAGCCGCCCCCGCGGTCCCCGGCGTCGCCTTCGGGGCCCAGCCCGTCCAGGCGCCACGCCAGCGCGCGGGCATCCCGGTGCAACTGGTCCCAGCTGACGTGGAACCCCTTTTCATGGGGCAGTCGATCGGTCATGGCAGCGTTCCTTTCCTCGTATCAGCCCAGCGCAACCTTGAGGCCGAGCCCGCCCAGTATTGTGCCCATCCCACGGTCCAGCCATCCTTTCGCCGCGCCGTAGGCCGCCCGGGGTTTCGGCAACGAAAAGGCGCGTGCGGTGACCAGGTACCACAGCGTTTCGACCCACAGGATATTGAACAGGATCAGGGATTTGACTGTCCAGCTGGCCTCGGGCGGGACGAGGCCGACGAAGACCGCGCCAAAGAAAATCGCGGGCTTTGGGTTGGCCAGCTGCGTCAGCGTGCCCAGCCGGATGGCCGAGATCAGTCCGCGCGGGGGCGCATCCGGGGCCACTGTGGGCATCGGGTCATCTGCATGGGCCCACATCTTGTACGCCAGCCAAAGAAGGAAAAGCCCGCCACCGATCTTCAGCACCAGGAACAGGGGCGGCACGATCTCGAACAACAGCGCCAGACCGGCAAGTGCCGCGAACGCCCAGATCATGGCGCCCAGCCCGAACCCCATTGCCAGACCGGCCGCGGGACGAAACCCCTCGGACGCGGCGGTGCGGATCGACAACACGAAGGAAGGCCCCGGAGAGATCGCTGCCAGAAGATGCGCGATGGCCACGCCGATGATCGCGGCGATGCTCATGCGCGGGTGAACAGCAGCTTCAGGCCAAGGACAGCCAGAACCGCGCCTGCGATGCGGTCGAGCAGCGGTTTCGCCCCCAAATATGCGGATCGGGCCGCCGGGCGCGACAGAACTGTGGCCAGAATTGCGTAGAACGCGACCTCGACCGCCAGATGATTGCCGACGATCAACGCCATCTCGGCCCCCCTCAGGTCCGCCGGAAAGATCACCAGCAGCACGGCCGCAGCGAACAGGACCGATTTCGGGTTCGCCAAGTTGATGAGCGCGCCGTGAAGCACGAACCGCCCCGGACGGACCGGCCGCGCCAGCGGACCGATGGGCTCCTTCGCATCGCGCCAAGTCTGCGCCGCAATCCACAGAAGATACAGCGCACCGCCGATCTTCAGCGCTCCGTAAGCCCAAGGCACGGCCGCGAACACCTGGTCGAGGCCCAGAAGCGCAAGGCCCGTCCACATCGCGGCGACCAGGCCAAGGCCCGCGCCCGTCAGCATGCCGGCCATGCGCCCTTCGACGATCGAAACTCGCAGCGCGTAGATCAGGGCAGGGCCGGGCGACAGGATCGCCGCCAGAAGGGTCGCGTTGAACGCGAGGAGGTGCGCGCCCTCCACCCCCTCAGTCCCGGGTGATGTCCGGTGCGTCGGGGTTCTTCATGCCGACGACGTGATACCCGGAATCGACGTGCAGAACCTCGCCGGTGACCGCGCTGCCCAGATCGGACAGCAGGTACAGGGCCGACTTGCCAACCTCTTCCTGCGTGACGGTGCGGCGCAGGGGCGAGTTGTACTCGTTCCACTTCATGATGTAGCGGAAGTCGCCAATGCCCGAAGCGGCCAGCGTCTTGATCGTACCCGCGCTGATCGCGTTCACGCGGATGCCGTCGCGGCCCAGATCCTCGGCCATATAGCGCACCGATGCCTCCAGCGCGGCCTTGGCGACGCCCATCACGTTGTAATGCGGCATCACTTTCTCGGCGCCGTAATAGGTCAGCGTCAGGGCCGATCCGCCGTCGGTCATCAGTTTCTCGGCGCGCTGCATGACGGCCGTAAAGGAATAGCACGAAATATCCAGGCTCATCCGGAAGTTCTCGCGGCTGGTGTCGACGTAGCGGCCGCGCAGTTCCGACTTGTCCGAGAACCCGATGGCGTGAACCACGAAGTCCAGCTTGCCCCAGCGGTCCTTGACCGCTTCGAACAAGCTGTCGAGGCTGTCCATGTCGGCCACGTTGCACTCGACCATGAAGTCCGAGCCCAAGCTTTCGGCCAGAGGCACGACCCGCTTCTTCAACGCGTCGCCCTGGTACGAGAAGCAAAGTTCGGCCCCTTGGTCGGCCAGGGCCTTGGCGATGCCCCAGGCGATGGACTTGTCGTTGGCCAACCCCATGATCAGGCCGCGTTTGCCCGCCATCAATCCCGCCATGGTATCCGCCCCATCAATTCCATTATCCGTCCGGAGGCTTTAGGGGATAGTCGCAAGACCATCAAGACGTGCAGGGGGCACCGCATGACTTCCACCACCAGCATCTTCGGCGCGAATGACCCGTTCGACCTGATCCGCGCGTGGCTGTCCGAGGCCGAGATCAGTGAGGCGAACGATCCCAACGCCATCTCGCTGGCGACGGTCGATCCGGACGGGATGCCGAATGTCAGGATCGTCCTTCTGAAAGAGATCGAGGAAGACGCCTTTGTTTTCTATACGAACTACGACAGCACCAAGGGTGTCGAGCTGACGCAATCCGGCAAGGCGGCCTTCGCGCTGCACTGGAAGTCCCTGCGCCGTCAGGTCCGCGTGCGCGGGTCGGTCCGGCGCGAGGACGGTCCGCAGGCGGATGCCTATTACGCCTCGCGCGACCTGGGATCTCGCTTGGGCGCGTGGGCGTCCCGGCAGTCTCGCCCCTTGAAGGATCGCGCAACCCTAGAGGCGCAGGTCGAGCAGATGAGGGATCGCTTCGGAGATGCTCCGCCGCGCCCACCGTTCTGGGGCGGGTTCCGCCTGACGCCCGTGTCCATCGAGTTCTGGCAAGACGGAGCGCACCGGTTGCATGACCGGGAAATCTGGACACACTCAGGTGGATCGCGTGAATGGGATGTAAAAAGACTTTCTCCGTAGCCGCCTATGCCTTATGGGTATTGTGCGACCGGATCCAACGCGTGAAACGTTGGATGTCTGGATCGGTTCCGAAGCCGAGGCGAAAAAATGGGATACGGCAAAGCGGGTGAAGAAAGCCTGGCCAGGGGATACATGTTCGACAAGGATGAAGACACGCACCAAGTCTTTACCGGTCAGGTGAAGTGGTTCGATACTGCGAAGGGCTACGGCTTCGTCGTTGTATCGAGCGTTCCGCGCGACATCCTTCTGCACGCCAACGTGCTGCGCAATTACGGGCAGAACAGCGTCGCCGACGGCAGCCGTATCCGTATCCGCGTGATCGAGACGGATCGCGGGATACAGGCCCAGGAGGTCCTGGAGATTCTGCCGCCCGAGATTGGTGGCGACGAGGATGGCATGCGTGCGCTTCCGTTCGACGAGGATGTCGTCGGAGGAGATCTCGAGCCGGCGCGCGTGAAGTGGTTCGATCGGTCCAAGGGATTCGGGTTTGCGAATGTCTTCGGCCTGGCTGACGACGTGTTCATTCATGTCGAGGTTCTGCGTCGGTCCGCACTGGCCGATCTTCAACCGGGCGAGGCGATCGCCATTCGGGTTGCCGAAGGCGCGCGGGGGCGGCTTGCAACGCAGGTTCTCCTCTGGGAAACTGCTGTTGCGGATACCGGCGCGCCCCGCGCGGCGGATGACGACCGCAGCAACATTGAACTGGTGCCATCATGGGATACCAAGGAAGCGGCCGAGTAGCGCTTTTCCTCTTGCTCGGTGCGGTTCCTGCATGGGCCGACTGCGCAGACACGAGTGTCGAGATGCGGGGCGACTGGGGCAGGGCGCGGTTTGCGGTAGAGGTTGCCGATGACCCCGCCGAACGTGCCCAGGGCCTGATGTTCGTCGAGGACATGCCGACGATGGAGGGGATGCTGTTCATCTATGAACGCTCCCAACCGGCCAGTTTCTGGATGCGCAACACCCTGATCCCCCTCGACATGCTGTTCCTTGATCAGACCGGAACCGTCACCCGCATCCACGAGAACGCCGTTCCCCTGGACGAGACGCCGATCCCCGGCGGGGATTCGGTGCGCGCGGTGCTCGAAATCAATGGCGGTATGGCCGCCCGGCTTGGCATCGACGAGGGGACTGTGCTGCGCCATCCGAGCCTCCCACAAAGCCTCGCGGCTTGGCCCTGCGCGGAGTAAGCGAACCGGGCGGTGATGGTCGCCCTTCCCATCCGATCCGTCGCGCGATAGGAAGGCCCCAGTCGGGGTGTAGCGCAGCCTGGTAGCGCATCTGCTTTGGGAGCAGAGGGTCGGAGGTTCGAATCCTCTCGCCCCGACCATCAAAAAGATACCCACAGCTTTCGTGCCCAGATGTTGATATCTTGTGGAGCTTTCCGCCCACATGGTGTGCATCTGCCGCATCTTTTTCGTACTCCGCCCCCAGCGCCGATTCGCAACCCAAGCGGGAAACCCCTAAAAATCAGTGTGTTCGGAAATCTGCCCCCGGGCAGGTCCGGAAATTCGCCGTCAAGTCTAAAGAGATTGTTGACGATGGCCGCGATTGCGCTTCTATTTTGTGGGCGCACCAAGGGTGCAACACCATATCTTGTAGCCGAGTTCGGGCCGAAGCAGACGGCCCCCTCCGGTCCCCACGCGGCACCGGAGCCACTCAATTGATGTTAAGGGCACGCAGATGAAGATCGATCGCAAGTTTACCAAGGCCGGGCAGGACGCCTATGCCGATCTCGCCTTCACCACGACGGTCAGCGAGATTCGCAATCCCGACGGTACCGTGGTCTTCCGTAACGATCAGGTCGAAGTCCCCCGCATCTGGAGCCAGGTCGCCAGCGACGTCATCGCCCAGAAATACTTCCGCAAGGCCGGCGTGCCCGCCAAGCTCAAGCGCGTGAAGGAAAAAGGCGTGCCCGAGTTCCTGTGGCGCTCGGTCCCCGACGGTCAGTGCGAGAAAGTGGGCGAGACCAGCGCCAAGCAGGTCTTCAATCGTCTTGCCGGCGCCTGGGCCTACTGGGGCTGGAAGGGCGGCTACTTCACCTCTGAAGAAGACGCCCGAGCCTATTTCGACGAGATGCGCTTCATGCTGGCCACCCAGATGGCCGCACCGAACAGCCCGCAATGGTTCAACACCGGCCTTCACTGGGCGTACGGCATTGACGGCCCCAGTCAGGGCCATTTCTACGTCGACCCGGAAACGGCCAAGCTGACCAAGTCCGACAGCGCCTACGAGCATCCCCAGCCCCACGCCTGCTTCATCCAGTCCGTCTCGGACGACCTGGTGAACGACGGCGGCATCATGGATCTGTGGGTCCGCGAGGCACGGCTGTTCAAGTACGGCTCGGGCACCGGATCCAACTTCAGCCAGCTGCGCGGCGAGGGCGAGCCGTTGTCGGGCGGCGGCAAGTCGTCGGGCCTGATGGGATTCCTCAAGATCGGCGACCGCGCGGCGGGCGCGATCAAGTCGGGCGGCACCACGCGCCGCGCGGCCAAGATGGTGATCTGCGACGCCGACCACCCCGATATCGAGAACTTCATCAACTGGAAGGTCATCGAAGAGCAGAAGGTCGCCTCCCTCGTGGCCGGCTCGAAGCTGCACGAGCGTGAGCTGAACGCGATCTTCGCCGCCATCGCCGCCTATGAGGGCGACATCCAGCACGCCTGCGATCCCACGGTGAACGCTGGCCTGAAGGCAGCCGTGAAATCCGCGAAATCCGTCGCCATCCCGGAAACCTATATCAAGCGCGTCCTCGACTATGCGCGGCAGGGCTACACCTCGATCGAGTTCCCGACCTACGACACCGACTGGGATTCCGAAGCCTACAGCTCGGTCTCCGGGCAGAACTCGAACAACTCGATCCGCGTGACCGACGCGTTCCTGAAGGCCGTCAAGGACGATGCCGATTGGGAGCTGATCCGCCGCACGGACGGTGGCGTCGCCAAGACGATCAAGGCCCGCGACCTTTGGGATCAGGTGGGCCATGCCGCCTGGGCCTGTGCCGATCCCGGCATCCAGTTCCACGACACTGTCAACGCGTGGCACACCTGCCCCGAGGACGGCCCGATCCGCGGCTCGAACCCGTGCTCGGAATACATGTTCCTCGACGACACGGCCTGTAACCTGGCCTCCATGAACCTGCTGACCTTCCTCAAGGACGGCCAGTTCCAGGCCCAGGACTACATGCACGCCACGCGCCTGTGGACCGTCACGCTCGAGATCAGCGTGATGATGGCGCAGTTCCCCTCGAAGGAGATCGCGCAACGCAGCTATGACTTCCGGACGCTGGGTCTGGGCTATGCCAATATCGGCGGCCTTCTTATGACCCTCGGAATCGGCTACGACAGCGACGAGGGCCGGTCGCTCTGCGGTGCGCTGACCGCGCTGATGACGGGCGTCAGCTATGCCACCTCGGCCGAGATGGCGGGCGAGCTGGGTGCCTTCCCGGGCTACGAGAAAAACGCCAGCCACATGCTGCGGGTCATCCGCAATCACCGCACGGCCGCCATGGGGCAGACCGACGGCTACGAGGGGCTGGCGGTCAAGCCTGTCGCCCTCGACCACGCGAACTGCCCCGACCAGCAGCTGGTTGAGATGGCCGTGCAAAGCTGGAACGAGGCGCTGCGTCTGGGTGAACGCCACGGTTATCGCAACGCGCAGGTCAGCGTGATCGCCCCCACGGGCACCATCGGCCTGGTCATGGATTGCGACACCACCGGGATCGAGCCGGACTTCGCCCTGGTGAAGTTCAAGAAGCTCGCGGGTGGCGGCTACTTCAAGATCATCAACCGCTCTGTCCCCGCCGCGCTGGAGAACCTGGGCTATACCTCTGCCCAGGTCGAGGAGATCGTGGCCTATGCCGTCGGCCACGGCAGCCTTGGCAACGCACCGGGGATCACCCATTCGGCCCTGATCGGCCACGGCTTCGGCGACGAGGAGATCCGCAAGATCGAGGCCGCGCTTCCCTCGGCCTTCGACATCCGCTTCGTCTTCAACCAGTGGACCTTGGGCGAGGCGTTCTGCACCGGCACGCTGGGCATCCCGGCGGCCAAGCTGAACGATCCCAGCTTCGACCTGCTGCGTCACCTGGGCTTCACCCGCAAGGAGATCGAGGCCGCCAACGCCCATGTCTGCGGGACCATGACCCTGGAAGGGGCCCCGCACCTGGACCCCAAGCACTATCACGTGTTCGACTGCGCCAACGCCTGCGGCAAGCTGGGCAAGCGCTACCTGTCGGTCGGCAGCCACATCCACATGATGGCGGCGGCGCAAAGCTTCATCTCGGGCGCGATCTCGAAGACGATCAACATGCCCAACACCGCCACGGTCGAGGATTGCCAGCGCGCCTACGAACTGTCGTGGTCGCTGGGGACCAAGGCCAACGCGCTGTATCGAGACGGCTCGAAGCTGTCGCAGCCACTGGCCTCCGCCCTGATCGAGGATGACGACGAGGCAGAGGAAATCCTCGCCTCCGGGTCCTCGCACGAAAAGGCGCAGGTCCTGGCCGAGAAGGTGATCGAGAAGATCGTCCTGAAAGAGGTCGCCAAGGGTCGCGAGAAGATGCCCGAACGCCGCCGCGGCTATACCCAGAAGGCCATCGTCGGCGGCCACAAGGTCTATCTGCGCACCGGCGAATACCGCGACGGTCGCCTGGGCGAGATCTTCATCGACATGCATAAGGAAGGCGCCGGCTTCCGCGCGATGATGAACAACTTCGCCATCGCGGTGTCGGTGGGCCTGCAATATGGCGTGCCGCTGGAAGAGTTCGTGGACGCCTTCACCTTCACCCGCTTCGAACCCGCGGGCATGGTGCAGGGCAACGAGGCGATCAAGAACGCGACCTCGATCCTCGACTACATCTTCCGCGAACTGGCCGTGTCGTACTTGGACCGCAGCGACCTTGCCCATGTGAAGCCCGAAGGTCAGGCCTTCGACGACCTTGGGCGGGGCGAGGAAGAGGGCAAGCGCAACTTCCGCGACCTGCCCGACAGCGGCGGTTCGTCCCCGCTGGACGTGCTGCGTCAGGTGGCCTCCACCGGCTATCTGCGCGGCCGCGCCCCGAAAGAGCTGGTCATCTTGCAGGGCCACAAGTCCGAGACCGTGACGGTCAGCCAGTCCGACGCGGTGGCCGTCCAGACCGTGGACACGCCCGCGCCGGTGGCGGATGCCCGCAGCAAGGCGAAGATGCAGGGTTACGAGGGCGATCCCTGCGGCGAATGCGGCAACTACACGCTGGTCCGCAACGGCACCTGCATGAAGTGCAACACCTGCGGCGGGACGTCCGGGTGTAGCTGAGAGATTGAAGGTTGGGGACCGGTGTTCCAGCACCGGCCCCCGCAAGCCTCAAGCTGATAGCGCAACTTGAGGCGAAGCTTTCGAAGGAATATTGCGGACGCTGAAAAGGCTTAGGTGAACTTGAGCGCTTACCAATACGGCGCTTCTGACCGTCCACAGCTAATCTCGATCATGGGGATAAAGGGTGGATAACCCAAAGGAGAACTTTGTGGCTAGGAAGACCAATGGTGAAGTTATAGGCGCGAAGGCCGCCTCGGCAGCGTCCAAAGTGTTATCTAACCCTCGATCTTCAAAAGCAGCAATGTCCGCTGCCGCTTCGGCCCTGACCCAAAGGCCGAACAAGAAGTAATCGAAGTTTTTTAATTGGAACGGTTCATGCGGACTGTTCCAAGAGTCCCGGAGCGGGTGCGCCCGCTCCAGGTGCTGGTCGAGACACAGGCAGAGACAGTTTTCCCGAGCAGTGAACCAATGGAAGCTCGACCGGCTAAACTGAAAGGGGCCCCTTCGCGGGGCCCCCTTTTTTTTGGCCAACCGCGCCTTGACTGAAATCGCGCGGGATGAGGCGATCCAAAGGGCAGGCCAGTTTTACGGTCCAATTCCGCGGGTTGATCTGACGACCTGCCATGCAGGGCGGAACTACCCGAACTGAACTGTATTTCCCCCCCCCCGTTTTGAAACCCGCCGCCCCGGGAACGAAAAAAGGGCGCCCCGGTGGGGACGCCCTTCGTAAGACGCATGGAGGTCCGATCAGCAGATCGACATCACCTTCGCGCGGTCCTCGGCCACGTCGTACCGGTCCAGCATCATCACTTTGTGCCACGCGGCGACAAAATCCTTGACCAGGCGTTCCTCGCCATCGGCCGCGGAATAGACCTCGGCGATCTGGCGCAGCTGGGAATTGGCCCCGAACACCAAGTCGCAGCGCGTGGCGGTGAACTTCACCTGACCCGTGTTACGGTCCTTGATGTCGAACAGCATCTCGCGCGCGTCCTGCGGCGCCCATTCGTAATCCATGCTGACCAGCACCTTGAAGAAGTCGTTCGACAGGGTGCCTGGACGGTCGGTGAAGACGCCATGCGCGCCGCCGTCGTAGTTCTGGTTCAGCACGCGCAGGCCACCGGTCAGCGCGGTCCATTCCGGCGCGTTCAGCTTCAACAGCGCCGCCCGGTCGAGGAAGATGTGCTCGGGCGCCACGTTATATCCGACACGGGTGTCGTGATAGTTGCGGAAGCCGTCCGACACGGGCTTCAGCCAGTTGAAGCTTTCGGCATCGGTCCATTCTTCGCTGGCGTCGGTGCGCCCGGGGATGAAGGGCACGGTGACGTCGTACCCGGCGGGCTTCGCGGACGCCTCGACTCCTGCGCAACCCGCCAGCACGATCAGGTCGGCCAGCGAGATCTTCGCAGCCCCCTTGGCGTCGAAGTCGGACTTCACTCGGCCCAGCGTTTCCAGAACGCGGGCGGTCATGGCGGGGTCGTTCACGTCCCAGTCCTTCTGCGGCGCGAAACGAATGCGCGCACCGTTGGCCCCGCCGCGCTTGTCGGAATCGCGATAGGTCGAGGCCGAGGCCCAAGCCACCGCGATCAGCTCGCGCGCGGGCAGACCGGTGTCGAGACACGCGCGCTTCAGCTCGGCCACCTGCGCGTCGTCGACCGGCGGGTGGTCCACGTCGGGCACGGGATCCTGCCAGATGAAGGTGCCGCCCTTGCGCGGACCCATCCAGCGATCGGTCGGTCCCATGTCGCGGTGGATCAGCTTGTGCCACGCTTTCGAGAATTCCTCGGTGAAGTAGTCGAAGTCCTTCAAAAACGCCTCGCAGATCTCGCGGTATTTGGGGTCGACCTTGAACGCGATATCCGAAGTCATCATCATCAGGGGGTTCATCTTCCCCTCGACATGGGCGTCGGGTGTCTTGGGGGCGTTCGGGTCGGTGGGCTGCCACTGAACCGATCCGGCGGGGCTTTCGGTCTTCTCCCATTCGAACTTGAACAGGTTTTCCAGATAGTCGTTGTCCCAGCGCGTCGGGTTCGGCGTCCACGAGCCCTCGATCCCGTTGGTCATGGTGAACTCGGCATTGCCGGGACCTTCGGGATTGTGCCAGCCCAGGCCCTGCTCGGACATCTTGGCACCTTCCGGCGCCGCGCCGATCTTGTCGGCGGATACCGCACCGTGCGACTTGCCGAAGGCGTGCCCTCCGGCGATCAGGGCAACGGTTTCCACGTCGTTCATCGCCATGCGCGAGAATGTCTCGCGGATGTCGCGGGCGCTGTCGTAGGGGTTTCCGTTGCCGTTCGGGCCTTCGGGGTCAACATAGATGATCGACTGATGGGACGCGCCCAGGGGATTCTCGAGGTCGTAGTATTCCTCCTGTACGTCGCCTTCCCAGCGGATGCCGCGATTGACCATCTCCTCGGGGTGGCCGGCGCGGGGATCGGCTGGCGTTTCGGTGGGCAGCTCGCCCATCCAGCCCTCGGGCCCCCAATAGGTGGCGCGGTCAGGCTCCCAAGCGTCGAGGCGGCCGAACGCGAAGCCCTGGATCGGCAGACCCATGTCCTCCAGCGCGACGGTGCCGGCCAGCATCATCAGGTCGGCCCAGCTGACGCCCGCGCCGTATTTCTGCTTCAGGGGCACCAGCAGGCGGCGCGATTTGTCGGTGTTGCCGTTGTCCCACCACGAGTTGATCGGCGCGAAGCGCTGCATCCCTTCGCCCGAGCCGCCGCGCCCGTCGGCGATCCGGTAGGTCCCGGCCGAGTGCCACGACATCCGCACCATCTGCGGGCCGTAATCGTCGTAGTCGGCAGGCCACCAATCGATGGGGGTGTGCAGAAGCGCGCGCATGTCTTCCCACAGCGCGTCGAAATCAACCTTCTCGAACTCTTTCGAGTAGTCGAAATGCGGCCCGAACGGGTTCGCTTGCGCAGGGTTCTGGTGCAGAAGCTCGACCTTCAGGCGGTTCGGCCACCAATGGTCCAGCTGCGGCTCGGAGCCCAGAGCCCCACCGATGCGCGTGCCGCGGAACGGGCACGCGCCCGGTGTAGCTGCATGATCTTTCATGTCGGAAATGTCCTTGGATTGGTCAGGTCAGGGCCGGAGGGGACGTGCGTTCATCCCGATTGGCATTGGCTTTCAAACTAGGTCAAATGGCTGGAACGGCTACGGGTGCGACAACACCGCGCGTGCGTTTTGGCCAATAAAAAAAGGCCCCCACCACGTCAGGGTGGCGGGGGCCGTGGATGGACCGGATGCCCTTAAATCAGGTCGAACCGATCGGCGTTCATGACCTTGGTCCAAGCGGCGACGAAGTCGCGGACGAATTTCTCGCCATGGCCGTCCTGCGCATAGACCTCCGAGATCGCCCGAAGTTGCGAGTTCGAGCCGAAGACCAGGTCGCAGCGGGTGCCGCGCCATTTCTCTTCGCCGGTCTTGCGGTCGCGCGCGACATAGGTGGTGGCGCCTTCGGATTCGGGCTTCCACTCGATCCCCATGTCCAAGAGGTTGACGAAGAAGTCGTTCGTCAGCTGCCCCGGACGATCCGTCAACACGCCGTATTGCGAATGATCCGTGTTCGCGTCCAACGCACGCAGACCGCCCACCAGCACCGTCATCTCGGGCGCGGTCAGCGTCAGAAGATGCGCGCGGTCGACCAGAAGCTCCTCGGGCGAGACCGTGTAGCTTTTGTCCTGATAGTTGCGGAACCCGTCGGATTTCGGCTCCAACGGCTCGAAGCTTTCGGCATCGGTCTGCGCCTCGGTGGCGTCGGCACGGCCCGGGGTGAAGGGCACCTCGATGTCATACCCGGCGTCCTTCGCGGCCTTCTCGACCGCGGCGGTGCCGCCCAGCACGATCATATCGGCAAGCGAAACCGGCTTGCCGAACTTCGACCGGATGCCGTCCAGAACCTGAAGCGTGTTCGCCAGGCGTTGGGGATCGTTCACCTCCCAATCCTTCTGGGGGGCCAGACGGATGCGCGCGCCGTTGGCACCGCCCCGCTTGTCCGACCCGCGGAAGGTCGAGGCCGAGGACCACGCGGCGTGGACGAGATCCTTCAGCGGCAGCCCGCTGGACAGGATCTGGTCAGCCAGCTCCTTCACGTCGGCGTCTCCGATCACCTCGTGCTCCCACGCGGGAACGGGGTCTTGCCAGATCAGGTCCTCGGACGGCACCTCGTCGCCCAGATAGCGAACCTTGGGCCCCATGTCGCGGTGGGTCAGCTTGAACCACGCGCGGGCATAGGCGTCGGCGAAGGCCTGTGGGTCGTCGCGGAACCGCTCGGAAATCTCGCGATAGATCGGATCGGCCAGCAGCGCGAGGTCGGTGGTGAACATCATCGGTTGATGCGACTTGCCGGGGTTGTGCGCGTCCGGCACGGTACCCGCACCCGCATCGCCCTTGGGCTTCCACTGCACGGCGCCGGCGGGGGATTTCGTCTGCTCCCATTCGTACTTGAACAGGGTCGCGAAATAGCCGTTGTCCCACGCGGTGGGCTTTTCCGTCCACGCACCCTCAAGCCCCGAGGTCACGGTGTGTTCGCCATGCCCGGTCTCGTAGGGGTTCTTCCAGCCGAAGCCCATGTCTTCCATCGCGCCGCCCTCGGGCTCGGCGCCCAGGATAGTGGCGTCGCCGTTGCCGTGGGCCTTGCCAAAGGTGTGGCCACCGGCGATCAGCGCGACGGTCTCCTCGTCGCCCATGGCCATCCGGCCGAAGGTCTCGCGGATGTCATGCGCCGACTTCTCGGGGTTCGGATCGCCGTCCGGGCCTTCGGGGTTCACGTAGATCAGGCCCATCTGCACCGCGGCCAGGGGGTTTTCCAGGTACCGTCCCTCGGACTGGTCGCCATAACGCGCCTTGCCGTCCAGCCAGGTGTCTTCCATGCCCCAGTAGATGTCTTCCTCGGGCTCGAAGATGTCCTCGCGACCGCCGCCATAGCCGAAGGTCTTGAAGCCCATCGTCTCCATCGCGACGTTACCGGTCAGGATGAACAGGTCGGCCCAGCTGATGGAATCACCGTATTTCTTCTTGATCGGCCACAGCAGGCGACGCGCCTTGTCCAGGTTGCCGTTGTCGGGCCAAGAGTTCAGCGGCGCGAAGCGCTGCGAGCCGCTGGACGAGCCGCCGCGCCCGTCGGCCGTGCGGTAGGTGCCCGCGCTGTGCCACGCCATGCGCACGAAGAAGGGGCCGTAATGCCCGTAATCGGCCGGCCACCAGTCCTGGCTGTCGGTCATCAGCTGGGCAAGGTCGGCCTTCATGGCCTTCAGGTCCAGTTTCGAGAACGCCTCGCGATAGTTGAAGTCCGGGTCCATCGGCTGCGTCTGCGGCAGGTTCTGGTGCAGGATCTTCAGGTTCAACTGGTTCGGCCACCATTCGCGGTTGGACCGGCCGCGATTGGTCACGTGGCTGGTCGCGCCATGCATCACGGGGCAGCCGCCGGGATTGTCGGATCCGTCCATCATGTTCGTTCTCCCAAGGTATGAGGCCACGGTCGTGGCCGGTTTGGAATCGTTATAACCTGTGAGTGCGATCAGTTTAAGTTGCGTCTGCCTATGATTGCGATAATCAAAGGTTATGGCGACACCCACATTGAAGCAGATGCGCTATTTCGAGGCGCTGGCCCGGCACGGGCATTTCGGTCGCGCGGCAGAGGTCTCGGCGATCTCTCAGCCCGCGCTTTCCGTGCAGATCAAGGAGCTTGAGGCGACCCTCGGCACCCCGCTGTTCGAGCGGGGGCCGCGCACGCTGCGTCTGACGGCCTTCGGCGAAGCCTTCCGCCCCCGCGTGGCCGAGATCCTGCGCGCGGTGGACGATCTTGCGGATCTGGCCCGCGTCGCGAAGGGCGGGCTTCAGGGAAGCCTGCGGCTGGGTATCATCCCAACGGTCGCGCCTTACATTCTGCCGCACATCATGCGGTACCTGTCGCGCCATTTCCCCCAGATCGAGGTCGATATCCGCGAAACCACGACCGCTCAGCTTCTGGACGAGTTGAAAGAGGGGCGGATCGACACCGCCATCGTGGCGCTTCCGGTGTCGGAACCCGCGATCGAGGAGGTCGAGCTGTTCTCGGAATCCTTCGTCCTCGTCCGCCCCGAGGCCGACGCGGATCGGCCCATGCCAGACCGGGCTACCTTAAGAGAAATGCGGCTTCTGCTGCTGGAGGAAGGCCACTGCTTTCGCGATCAGGCGCTGTCCTTTTGCGAGATCGACGCCGGAAGCTCGACCCGGGGGCTGGATGCAACATCGCTGTCGACTCTGGTCCAGATGGTCGGCGCGGGGATGGGGGTGACGTTGATCCCCGAAATGGCGGTCGGGGTCGAAACCCGCAGCGCCCCCATCGCCGTCGCCCGGTTCGCCCCGCCCGAGCCCACGCGCACCATCGGCATGATCTGGCGGCGTAGCACCCCGCTGGCCGGTCAGCTATCCACACTGGCTGACGGGATCCGCGACGCACATCAAGCGTTCCAGCGCACCGACCCGACGCCCGCGACGTCATAGCCCCCCATCGCCTTGGCCCGGTCGCGGAAGACGGGGCCGCGGCAGAAGGCCATGAAAGCCTGCATCGGCGCGTCGAACCAGGCGCGGCGGTCGACCAGAAGATCGAACCGCTCCTCGGTCAGGGGCACAAAGGACAGATCGTGAAGCTGCGCGATCGCGGCCAGACCCAGCGTGGCATCGGCGTCACCTCGCGCGACGGCCTCGACCGCCTCGGTCTCGGTCCTTGCGGTATCGGTCAGGATCGGCGCGTCTGGGGCCAGCCCGTCGCGCGCCGCCAGCGCGGCGAACAGAAGGGCTGTTCCGGACCCGTCCTGCCGGGGGGCGACGCGTTTGCCGGCCAGGTCGGCCATGCCCGCGATCCCCGATCCCTTCGGGATCACCAACCCCTTGCTGCGCCGCGCGAACCCAACGAGGACCGCGTTGGCCCCGGCGCAGGCCTGCGCGACCGACGGCACGTTCCAGTCGTCGCTGTCCTGGTCGTAAAGATGCAGCCCCGCCGCCACGCCTTCGCCCTGCACGAACCGCGCCAGCCCGTCGCCCGAGCCATCGAAGAACGTGGCCAGCCCCGACCCCGAGGCCCGGATCGCCCAGTCCAGAAGCGGATCGTGACTGCCCAGCACGATCGGGGGCCGCGCGGCAGTTGGCGCAGGGGCGGGCGCACCGCTGCTGGCCCCTTCGATCCAGGCCCGGATTTCGGCCCGGGGGAACAGAAGCTTTCCGGTGGCGCGCGAACAGGGGACGGACCCGTTCGCGGCCATGTCATAGACCTTGCGCTCCTTCACACGCAGAAGCTCGGCCAGTTCCTTGACGGTCAGGAATTCGGGGGCATCAGCCATTGTCGTCGGGGGCATTGGAGTCCGTGGCGTTTGGAAAGAACAGTTGTTGCCCGTCGACTTGGTAGGCGCCGATGGCCTCCTGTCCCTCGGCCGACAGAAGCCAGTCCGTGAAGGTCTGGGCCGCGTCGGCATTCACGCTGGGGCAGGCCTCGGAGCTGACGGGGATCACGCCGTACTGGTTGAACAGATCCTCATCGTCCTCGACCGCGATCTCGTAGTCCTGCTTGTTGCCGAAGCTGATCCACGTCGCGCGGTCTGTCATCACGTATGCGCCCATGCCGATCCCCGCGTTCAACGTCGCGCCCATGCCCGACCCGGTCTCGCGGTACCACTGACCCGAGGCGGCGGCGGGGTCGACGCCGGTGTCGGACCACAGCGCCAGTTCCTTCTTGTGGGTGCCGGAATCGTCGCCGCGCGAGGCGAACATCGCGTTCTCTTCGGCGATCTGCGTCATCGCGTCTTGCGCGTCGGTCATCCCCGCCACGCCAGCGGGATCGTCAGCAGGGCCTACAATGATGAAATCGTTATACATCAGGTCCGTCCGTTCGGTCCCGAACCCGTCGGCGACGAACGCCTCCTCGGCCGGTTTCGCGTGAACCAGAAGCACGTCGCCGTCGCAGTTGCGCGCGTTCTGGATCGCCTGGCCCGTGCCCACGGCGACGACGTTCACGTCGATCCCGGTCTGCTCCTCGAACATCGGCAGCAAGTAGTCGTAAAGGCCGGAATTGGCGGTCGAGGTGGTCGATTGCACGATAATGGACCCCTCCTGCGCCATTGCAGGCGCGGCCATCAGGATCAGGGCGGGGACCAGTTTCAGGGACATGCGTTCCTCCTTTGGGGGTCAGACGACGATCCGCCCGGCGAGGAAATCCCGCGCGGGCTGTGAGCTTGGGGTGGGAAAGAAGCGGTCGGCGGGGGCGTGTTCGGCCACGCGGCCGCGATGCAGGAACACCACGTCATCGGCCATGCGCCGGGCCTGGCCTGTGTCGTGGGTAACGAAGAGGATGCGCATGCCGCGATCGCGGGCTTCCGCCACGATCCGCTCGATCGCCAGGGTCGATGCGGGATCGAGGCTGGCCGTCGGCTCGTCCAGCAGCAGCACCTCGGGGTCCGTAGCCAGAGCGCGGGCCAGCGCCAGCCGCTGCCGCTCGCCCCCGGATAGCCGCCGTGCGGGGGTGCGTGCCTTGTCGGCAAGGCCCACATGATCCAGCAGCTCGACCACGCGGCCTCGATCCCCGCCCCGGGCGCGCAGCACGAAGTCCAGGTTCTGCGCAGCCGACCGGCGCAGAAGCACCGGCGTCTGGAACACCAGCGCTTGGCGCGCCGTGGCTGCCGGGGCACGGGTGCCGTTCCACGAAACTTCGCCCGCGTCGGGCGTCAACAGCCCGTGCAAAGCCTTCAGAAGCAGGCTTTTGCCGGCCCCGTTGGGTCCCATCACCACGGTGCATCCGCCCGCCGTCAGGCGCAGGTCGATCCCGTCCAGCACGGCGTCCCCGCCCAGCGACAGGCGCAGGCCGGTGACCGACAGGGGCAGCAGGGGCCGGGGCGCGTCGCTGATGCCGGCCATGTCCATGGTGAGGTCAGACATGGGCCCCCCGCGCAGCGGCCGAAACGCGCAGTCCCTGCACCCCCGCATTCACGGCGAAAGACAGCGCCAGCAGCACGATCCCCAGCGCCAGGGCCAGCGCCAGTTCTCCCTTCGAGGTTTCCAGGGCAATGGCTGTGGTCATCACCCGCGTCAGGTGGTCGATATTGCCGCCAACGATGATGACCGCGCCGACCTCGGCCACGGCGCGGCCGAACCCCGCCAGACCCACGGTCAGAAGGGTGAAACGTCCATCCCACAGAAGTGCGCCCACTGTCTGCATCCGCGTCAGGCACAGGGACCGGAATTGTTCGGCATATTCGCTGTGCAGATCCTCCAACGCCTGCCGGGCCAGCGCTGCGACGATGGGGGTGATCAGGATCGTCTGCGCGATGATCATTGCCGTGGGGGTATAAAGCAGGCCAAGGAATCCCAGCGGCCCGGAACGCGACAGATGCAGATAGACCAGAAGCCCCACGACCACGGGGGGCAGCCCCATCAGGGCGTTCATCGCGACCAACACGGCCCCGCGGCCCGGGAAACGTCCGATAGCCACCAGCGCACCCAGGGGCAGGCCCAGCACGCAGGCCAGCATCGTGGCCGACAGGCTGACGCGCAGCGACAGGGCCACGATCTCGATCAGATCTGCGTCGCCCGACAAAACTAGTGCGATCGCCAGCGAGAGAGACTCTGCAAGATCTTGCATAATTTCCGTACCTTCGGAAGAATCGTCACGGCATGCGCAGTATGGGACACAGGCGCATGAGATCAAGGGCCGTTCGAGCCTCAAGTCCGATCGGCTTGATCCATGCATGCTGATGAAGGCGGGCCGCGCGCGGCGTTTCGCTGTTCTAGGTGCCCGGTCCGGTCACCCGGCAGAACGCGCTGCGGGCCTGCAACTGGCGGCACAGCGCGCGCGCTTCGGCGCCGTCGGCGGTGACGATCAGGGCCGACAGACGGGCGCGGCTGGCAAAGCCGGGCAGGGTCTTCTCGACGATCTCGATCCGGCGGGTACCGATCACACCGCCATTTTCACGCCGGACCTTGTCGACGAAATTCTCGACCGTTGCGCGGCGGCGGCCGGCGGCGACGATGACGCCCCATTCCGGCGGCGGCGGGACAGCAGGGGCGAAGCTTTTGAAGGTGCGGGTTGCGGCCTGGGCGCGGCAGGCCTCTCCGAATTGCGTGTCGGGGGCCAGGGCATAGTCCACATCCTCGGGCGGGCTGTCGCGCCAGCTACGCGCAGGGTGGCCGGTGATGATCTGGACATAGGCCCGCGTCTCCCCCGGCAGGGGGCGGTCGTCCGCGACGAAATCGGCCGCACGCGCCTCGCCCGCGTTGTAGGCGGCCGCGGCCAACCCTTCGTTTCCGTACATCCGTGTCAAGTCCGCCAGGTAGTCGGCCGAGGCCCGGATGGCGTCCACCGGGTTGAACGGATCCTTCAGCCCGCGCAGATCCGCCGTGCCGGGCATGAACTGCGCGATGCCTTGCGCTCCCGCCGGGCTGACCGCCGCCGCATCGAACAGGCTTTCCTGCCACAACAAGCGCGCAAACCACCCAGGGTCGATATCGGCACTGTCGGCGGCGCCTTCGATCTCGCGGCAGACGTCGTCGGTATAGCTGTCGAGGCGAATGCAGGCGCTGCCGTCGGCGGCGCAGCGTTCCTGCGGCGGTCGGGCGCGCGGTCGCTCGGTCGCGACAGCGGCCTGGGACAGAACGAGAAACAGAAGAAGAAGCGCGCGCATGGGCGCAAGGGTAGGGCGGCCGAAGCCGCCCGACCAGTATTCAGAACGTATACGTTACCGAGGCTTGCAGGCGGTCCACGTCAAAATCGCCGTTGCCGAAGGTGTCGCGGGTGCCGTGGAAGTATTCCAGGCCGATCACCGTATCCTCGACCACTTCGTAATCGGCGTTCAGGTGGAGCGAGCTCAGGTTCTCGGTATCCGCATCGCCCCCACGCTCGTTGTCGCGCCAGCCGTAGATCGCGCGCACGGTCAGCTTGTCGCCGATGCTTTGGGCCAAGCCCACATAGGCGGATTGCTGTTCGATTGCATCGCCGTCGGAATCAACGTCCGCGCCCAGGAAGACCAGGTAGGACGCGATCCCCTCGCCGTAGGTATACGCGGCGTCCAGCGTCGCACCTTCCCACAGCTGAACGGTGGTCGAGAGGTTGAAGCCGTAGATGTCCTCATCGTCGTCATCCCCGGTCTCGACACTGCCGTACAGTCCCGACAGGCGCAGCAGAAGCGGGTCGGTGTCGTAGGCGATGGCGGCAATGGCGACCGGATCGTTCGAAACCTCGTCGTTGTGCTCCTCCAGCGCCAGTTGCAGCTGGTAGTTGCCGAACTCGTGGGTATAGCGGATCTGTTCCTGCCGGGCGAAGGGGATTCCGGCGACGCCCTGGAAGTCAAGCGTAATGGGGTACGAGCTGATCGGCATGAACGTCGTCCAGTCCTTGCCGACGAGGAACCCCAGATAGGTGAAGTTGGCGTGGCGCACGCGCGGCTCGAACGGGTTTTCCGTGCCGAAGGCTCCGGCGCCGCCGTAGAAGTCGACCTCGATCTGGGTGCCGAAATCGCCAAGGCTCGTTTCCGTGGTCGAGCGCACGCCGATCCGCGTCTGCTGCGCGGTGGCGTTGAAGTAGGTGTCACCGTCATCGTCGGTGATGCCGACCAGCGGGAAGGTGGTGTTGCCCAGTTCGGCCCCGAAATCGAGGACCGCGTCCAGCTTGAAATAGCCGTAAAGCTCGATCGTGGTGCCGGACCCGTTGCTGAAGGACAAGGGTTCTTCCTGGGCCAGAGCAGGCAGCGCGGCAGCCGAAGCCCCCAGAAGAGCGGTCGTGCGGAGAACTGAATGAATGCGTGACATGGAACTTACCTTGGGGAATCGGAGAACTGTCCAAATGGACAGCCCCATCGTGCGCCTCTTCTGCGGGAAACCGAAGTGGCCCCGTCAATTCACATCGCGTCGTCGCAATTTTGCCACAAATGCCGAGGGGGCTCAGACCCGGGCAAGCGGCATCTCGAAGGTGAAGACCGTCTCGGCCGGCGAGGAGCGCGCGGTGAGGCTGCCGTCATGCGCCTCTGCGATGCGCGACGCGATATGCAGACCCAGGCCAAGGCCCTGGCTGCGCGTGGTTTCTCCGCCGCGGCTGTAGGGTTCGAAAAGGCGCTGTATCCGGTGTTCCGGGATCGGCTCGCCGCTGTTGCCGACCTCGATCCGGAGCATACCGTCGACGGTATGGGCCATCAGACGAACGGGCGAGTCGGACGCACCATGGGTGGTTGCGTTGGCCAGCAGGTTCGAGACCAGTTGCCCGATCCGGCCCGGATCGCAATGGACCTTCTGGGGGATGTCGATGGATGTCTCGATTCGGCGTGACATCCCGATCTCGATCTCGTGCGCCAGATCGGTCAGCATTTCGGCCAAGTCCACTTCCGGGGTCCGCTCCAGCTGGATTCGCCCGCCAAGGCGACCCCGGGTGAAATCCATGAGGTTCTGGATCAGGGCCGACATCCGCAGCACGGATTTCTGCATCTCGGCGATGATCTGTTCCTGACGGGCCGCGTCGGCGCGGGGCAGCATGCGCAGACCCGCGGATAGGGCGGAGACCGGGTTCCTCAGGTCGTGGCCGATGACGCCGATGAACTCCTCGCGCAGGCGGCTGGATTCGACCACTTGCGACATCTCGCTTTCGTTCGCACGGGCGCGGCGATTGGCGCCGATCTCTGAAGCGATGAGGTCGGTGAACAGACCGAGCATATCCGCGAACGGCCCGTCCGAAAGTGCGCGCGCCTGGGGATCCATCAGGCATAGCGTGCCGAAAAGCGATCCGTCCGACATGGTGATCGGAACCGAGATGAAGCTGCGGAAGCCGTGGGTCCCGACCACAGCCTTGCTGGCCTTGTCGGGGTGGTCGCGTATGTCGTCGATGACGATGGTCTTGCCCGAACGGTCCACGTCCTCGCAGATCGTTTCGCGCAGATCCAGGGCGTCGCCGGTGCTGGGGCCGATGCCGGTCTCGTCCTGGGTGGCGCAGGCGACCCAGCGTGTATCGGTCACGCGCGCGATGGCGGCGAATTTCATGCCAGTCGTGGCGATGCACACCTGCAGCAGGCGCGGGACCTGCGCGATCGACTGGATGTCCTCGACATCGGATGGCGTGGTGTATTCGTCGGAAGGGGCATTGGCACGCAAATTTCGCGCTCCGGGTCTGAGAAAGGTCAGGACTAGCAATGATTAACAGTATCTCAAAGCATGGCGGGGCATGCAAACCGCGGTGCTCGACCTGTGCGGTTCGGCCGCATTGCCATACGTCAAAGACGAAGAAGGCCCCGCCGAAGCGGGGCCTGAACCATGATCCCTTATCCGGGATCAGTCCTGAAGGTCGGACTTTTCCTGAACGGCGGGCTGGTCGGTCCGCTGTTCGACCTCGGTCTCGGTTTCGTCCAGCTGGGCGGCCCCGATATCGTCGAACAGTTCCTGGATCTCGAACTCTGCCGCGGCTTCTTCCTCGGCGGCAAGCTCCTGGATGGATTTGCCCTGCTTCTGAAGCTCGGCCTCTTCGGGGGACCGAGCGACGTTCAGCTCGATCTCGACCTCGACCTCGGGGTGCAGGGTCACGGTCGCCTTGTGCAGGCCCAGATCCTTGATCGGTGCGCCCAGCGCCACCTGGCGGCGGTCCACGTCGAAGCCCTGCTCCTGCGCGGCCTCGGCCACGTCGCGGGTCGACACGGAGCCGTAGAGCGCCCCGCCATCGGAGGCGGCGCGGATCACGACGAACTGCTGACCTTCAAGCTGCTCGGCCAGGGCCTGCGCTTCCTGCTTGGTCTCTTCGTTGCGAGCCTCGAGGTTGGCTTTCTGCGCTTCGAAAGCGTCGACGTTGGCCTTCGAGGCCCACAGCGCCTTTTTCTGCGGCAGCAGATAGTTGCGCGCGTAGCCTTCCTTGACGGTGACGACTTCGCCCATGTTGCCAAGCTTGGAGACGCGTTCCAGTAGGATGACGTTCATTGCCATTGGTCTGACTCCTTACTTCACGGCATAGGGAAGAAGGGCGAGGAACCGGGCGCGCTTGATGGCACGGGCGAGTTCACGCTGCTTCTTCGCCGACACGGCGGTGATACGGGAGGGCACGATCTTGCCACGCTCGGAGATGTAGCGCTGCAGCAGACGGGTGTCCTTGTAGTCGATCTTCGGCGCGTTGTCGCCCGAGAAGGGACAGACCTTGCGACGGCGGAAAAACGGTTTTGCGGCCATTTCGGGGTCTCCTTCTTAGCGGCGGGGACGGCGATCGTCACGATCGTCGCGCTTTTGCATCTGCACCGAGGGGCCTTCCTCGTGCTCATCGACCTTGATGGTCATGACGCGCATGACGTCGTCATGCAGGCGCATCAGGCGCTCCATCTCCTGCACCGCGGGGGCAGGGGCGTCGGTGCGCAGAAAGGCATAGTGGCCCTTGCGGTTCTTGTTGATCTTGTAGGCCATCGTCTTGACGCCCCAGTATTCCTGCTCGACCAGCTTGCCGCCGTTGTCGGTCAGGATGGCGCCGAAATGTTCGATCAGTCCCTCGGCCTGCGTGTTCGACAGGTCCTGGCGGGAAATGAAGACATGCTCGTAAAGCGGCATGGCTTTTCCTTATGTTCAGGGCGCATTTCAAAGACCGGGCGTGATCTTCCGCGTCCCGGTCACGAGAGTCTGCGCCGTTCGAAGATGCGTCGCGGAAGTGGGCGGGCCATACAGTCTATCGCGCTGGCATGCAAGCCGCCCGGAAATGGGCCGCAAACCGTCCCGGGGCCGCCCCGATTGCGCCAAGATCATCGTCGAGAGTTGGTCCTACATTGATTTAGGGGATTTCCATGGGCGTGTTCCAGCATTTGACGGACGCGTTCCGGGCGCCGAAGGTTCGGCGCATGACCCAGATGCCGGGGCTTATCGTCATCGGCAGCGGTGGTCCGTCCGGGGCGATGGCACGCGTGATCGAAGGGGGATGCCTTGTGGGCGCTACCGCGATGGTGTCGGGGGCCGGCCTGATCGCCGTAATGCTGTCCGGTGGGGGGCGTGCCCTTGATCCGGGCATGATCCTGTCGGTGGGCTTGTGCAGCTTTGCCGGTGCGGCGGTGTTGGCGCGGATCGGCTACCTCGGGATGCGCCGCGAGACGGTCATAGATTCCCTCGACCGGGAATTGCGACAGCATCGGGTGACCGCGCGCGGTCGGGTCAGTGTCATACGCCGCATTCCCATGGACGGGATCGAAAGCGTGTTCATCAAGCGCGGCGCGGAGGGTGTCGCCGCCCACCTGATGGCGCGGCTGCCCAATGGCACCTGCGTGGAGATCGGGACGGCCCCGCCTGTTGTGCTGGAGCGTGTCCATGCCCAGATCGTGGCCGCCATCAGCCATATCCCCTCGCCCCAAGTCATGCCCCGCCGGCCAAATCGGGCTGCGCACCGCAATCGTGACGTGGTGGGGGCCTGACTGTTCGATTGCGCACCAATCCTGTTCGGTGGCTTGCGATTTACGCACGGTACCAGTCAGCTAAACCATTGGGCAATGCAACCAACTCCAGGAAATTGCCCATGACCCGCCTGACCATCGCCGCAGCACTTGCCGGAACGCTGGCCCTTGCACTGCCCGCCACTGCCGACCCCGTCACCTATGACGTGGACGAGAGCCACACCCAGATCGTGTTCTCCTACAACCACTTGGGCTTCTCGACCGGATACGGCATGTTTTCCGGCTTCGACGGCACCATCGAATACGACGCCGAGGATCCGGCGGCCTCCTCCGTCGAAGTCGCGTTTCCCGTCCGCTCCATGCTGACAGGCTGGGAAGCCAGGTTCGAACATTTCATGTCCGACGATTTCTTCGGCGCGTCCGAGGATGACATGGTCACCTTCACCTCTACCGGGATCGAAGTGACGGGCGAAGACACGGCGCTGATCACCGGCGATCTGTCGATGAACGACGTCACTCAGGAAGTCGTTCTGGACGCCACCCTCCTTCAGGACGCGCAGCACCCGATGGAAGGCAAGCCCTGGATCGGCCTGACGGCGACGACCACCGTCCTGCGCTCGGACTTCAACGTCGGCGGCTTCGCACCCGCCGTATCGGACGAGGTGCAAATCGACATCTCGATCGAGGCTGGAGAGGCCACGCAGGCCGACGGTTGATTTCGGACGGGCGGCCGCCGGATGGCCGGCCGCCCGAACCCCTGACCCTTGTACGACCGATGTAAAATGCGGTCAGATTGTCATGACCGACGGCGCCCAACCCGGGCTCGCACCGCGGGACTGCTTTACTTCAGATAATAATTCAGCACTTTTTCCCGCGTGGACATTGCGGGCCCATTTGCGCGTCGTCCGCGATAAGATCCGGGCTTCGGAACGGGTCGGATTCTGCCTGGCGTGCCGGGGAGCGTCCTGCTTATCCTCGACATCACCCGCTAGGCGCGATCTGCAGATATTACACGGTGGATCGCGTAGGCGGTTCTTTCGTAACTCTGGCCTCAGGATCCAACGATCTGAGGGAATGATTCACCGCGGGAAAATCAAAGCGGCGGCGTATCTGATCTGTCTGTCTGAGGGACACACGGATGGGGCGTCTGAAGCCATATTTTCTGAAGGCCGACGGGGGACCTGATCGTGATACCCGATGTGCCCTGAGCAGAATTGCCGTGACGACCGCAATGGCCTGCTTCGACGGAATGCGCCTTCGTACTACGGACCGCACAGAAAGCTCGACACCCGCCGGAAGCGCTTTTCTGAAGAGGGCGTTTTCATTCCGATGCTGGTCGGGAGGGTTGTTTGGTCCGCCGAAAGACGGTCATGATCGACGCCGCCCACCTGAAGGCCCACCGAACGGCGTCCAGCATGGGCTTCGTAAAGGGGCAGTGACCGCCTGATCGGCAGAGCCGAGGGCGGCTTGAACACCAAACTTAATGCTATCATCGGCAGCCAGGGGCGTCCGTTGACCTGTTTGTTACCGCCAGGCAGGGCAGCACTCCCATTAGAGCGCACACTCAGTAGCCTGCCAAATGTCGAATAACTGTCGGAGACCGTATCTACGGTTCCGCCTGCATCCCCGGCCGATAGCAACGCAAGACAGCCCTGAAAAACGACAAACGCGGATACAAACGGCGCGGCGCATCGAGACCGTGTGGGGTCGTTTGGGGGACTGGTGACGGGTGGCGAGCCGTTATGGCCGCTGCACAAAGGTAGTCTTCTCTCCGACCGTTCTGGCAGCAATCGTCATCCCGTGGCTATGAGGCCGAAGCCTGGGCGCAGGAGGTTCTCGGCCGGACTGATATGACCGGGCCTTGACCTTGGAAAGCCCTGACATGCTCGGAATGCAGGATCTTCAGCTTGATCACCTTCCGCCTCTTCGGTGTTTCCGGACCAAAAGCCCATCATACTGACACTGTTTTGAGCAAGACGCCCTGGCCGAACGCCATTGATCCAGACGACTGGTTCTAGCGCGGGGAGGCAGCACAACAGCTCTTGAACCAGAAGTCCCGGAAGCCGGTACGGTCTCAACGGGGGGCGGGCAATGGAAGCGATCGTCCGCCAGGGTGTCACTCGGCGCGCGTGGCCGTCAGGGTAACCCGCACCGGCACGTCCAGCCCCAGCGTACCGGCATCCTGCGACTCGCCAATGCCGAAGGACAGGCGGTCGAGGGTCGTCTCCCCCTCCATCCGGGCCGTGTCGCCGTCGATGGTCAGGGTGAAGGGCAGGGTGACGTCGGTGGTTTCCCCGGCGAGGGACAGGGGGCCGTTGGCAACATATCTGTCGGCGTCCGGAGTTATCGCCCCCTCGAACACGGCTTCCGGGTGGTCTTCGGCCGCGAAATACGCCGGACCCAGTGCTTGTTCGGTGACCGACCCCAGCGTGAGGGAGAAGACATCGACCCGCACCGTGACCTGCCCTTCGCCGGTTTCCTCGGAGAAATCGATATCGGCGGACCATTGGCCGAAGCCGCCGTCGACGGCATTGCCGAACTGCATGACCTCGATCGCCAAGGACCCCGATTGCACAGTCCAGTTGCCCGCTCCGGCCGTGGGGCCGGACGCTTGCGCCTCAGGCCGGACCAGCGCATCGGCCGACAGACCCACCACCGCGACGGCCGCCAGGGTATAGAGGGCCGCCGCCGCGGGCAGGGCGGGCCCGGTGCGATGAGGCGCGGCGCCGCCGGCCTCCGTCCGGCCGAACCACATGCGGCTCAGCGTGGCGTCGCGGTCGAGCACGTGGTGCTTCAGCGCGCCCGCGATATGGAGGACAATTGCGATGGCCAGCATCCAGTTCGCCAGCCAATGCGCGGTCGAGGCGATGGCGGCGACGGCCTCATTCTCGACCAGGCCGGGCAGGTTCTGCGGGAATGGCCACCAGATCGGCGCGAACCCTTCGGTGGCCGCATGGGTGATCCAGCCCGACAACGGGATCACCACAAGCGAGGCGTAGAGGACCCAATGCACAAGCTCGGCGGCGAAGGTCTCGGCCGTGCGGTCGGGATGCAGATGGGCCGGTTTCTGCTGCGTCACGGCCCAGAGGATGCGCAGGATCGCGACTGCGAAGATCGCGAGGCCCAGCGTCTTGTGGATGGTGAAGACCTGCGCCTTCAGCGCCAGTTGCGTCTCGGGCGAAAGATCCTGTGCGATCAGGCCCAACGCGATGTTGGCGAAGATCAGCAGGGCGGTCAGCCAGTGGAACGTCTTCGTCACGGTGCCGTAGCGGCGGGCAGTGTTCGTCATCGGCACGTCGGGATCCTCCGGTTCGTCGTATTTACCCTACGGCGGGATCGCCGCGGCCGATACGCGCGGGGCCGCGCAGATTTTGTGCGCTGTTTGCCAGTCGCTGTCGCGGGTTATATGGACCGTCGGAACGAAAAAGCGGAGGTTGGAATGGCGTTGGCATTGGTGTTTCCCGGGCAGGGGGCGCAGACGATCGGCATGGGACGCGATCTGGCGGACGCCTATCCCGAGGCAAAAGGGGTCTTCGACGAGGTCGATGCGGCCCTGGGTGAGGATCTGTCGCGCACGATCTGGGAGGGCGACCAGGAGACGCTGACCCTGACCGCGAACGCGCAACCTGCGCTGATGGCAACGTCGCTGGCCGCGCTGCGCGCGCTCGAGGCCGAGGGCTTCGATATCGACCGTATCGAATTCGTGGCGGGCCATTCGCTGGGTGAATATTCCGCACTGGCCGCCGCAGGGGCGCTGTCGATCCCCGACGCCGCCCGGCTGCTGCGCCTGCGCGGGCAGGCGATGCAAGAGGCCGTTCCGGTGGGCGAAGGGGCCATGGCGGCGTTGCTGGGGCTGGATTTCGCCCAGGCGGATGCGGTGGCGAAGAAGGCCGCCGGCGATCAGGTGTGTCAGGCGGCGAATGACAACGATCCCTCGCAGGTCGTCGTCTCGGGTCACCGCGCGGCGGTCGAGCGGGCGGTGGAACTGGCCAAGGAGGCGGGTGCCAAGCGGGCGGTCATGCTGCCCGTCAGCGCCCCGTTCCACTGCGCATTGATGCAGCCTGCCGCCGACCGCATGGCAGAGGCGATCGCCGATGTGCGCATCGGACGGCCCCGGGTGCCGGTGGTGACCAACGTGACCGCCGCGCCTCAAAGCGACCCTGAGGAGATCAAGCGCCTGCTGGTGCAACAGGTCACCGGCGCGGTCCGCTGGCGCGAGTCGGTCGCGGCGATGGCGGCCGCAGGTGTTACCGAGATCTGGGAGGTGGGCGCCGGCAAGGCGTTGTCTGGCATGGTCAAACGGATCGACCGCAGCATCGCGCTGCGCGCCGTGGGCACGTCGTCCGACGTCAAGGCAGCTTTGGGCAAGGGAGAGTGAGATGTTCGATTTGACGGGAAAGGCGGCCCTCGTAACGGGCGCGTCGGGGGGACTTGGGGCCGATATCGCACGGGCGCTGCACGAGTCGGGCGCGACGGTCGGCCTGTCGGGCACGCGCGAGGATCCGCTGCGGGCGCTGGCCGAGGAACTGGGCGAGCGTGCTCATGTTCTGCCGTGCAACCTTGGCGATTCCGAAGCGCTGAAGGCACTGCCCAAACAGGCGGTCGAGGCGATGGGGTCTCTGGATATCCTGGTGAACAATGCCGGGATCACGCGCGATCAGCTGATGCTGCGCATGTCGGACGACGATTGGCAGGCGGTCCTGGACGTGAACCTCGGTGCGGTCGCCAAGCTCAGCCAAGCGGTCCTGCGGTCGATGATGAAGGCGAAATGGGGGCGGATCGTCAATATCTCGTCCGTCGTGGGCGCCATCGGCAACCCCGGGCAGGCGAATTACGCGGCTGCCAAGGCGGGGATGGTCGGCTTTTCCAAGTCGCTTGCGCAAGAGGTGGCCAGTCGCGGAATCACCGTCAACTGCGTGGCGCCGGGCTTCATCGCCACGGCCATGACCGACAAGCTGACCGACGACCAGAAGACCCAGCTTCTGAACAAGATTCCGGTCGGTCGCATGGGCGAAGCCGACGAGGTTGCGGCCGCCGTGGTCTATCTGGCCAGCCGCGAGGCATCCTACGTCACCGGCACGACGCTTCATGTGAATGGCGGTATGGCAATGCTCTGAGGGGTGCGGCGTTTTCGTTTGCGGTGCCGGGGCTGTATGCTATAGGCGGCGAACTTTATTGCTCGCCGCGCCGGTCGCCTGCGCGGCGATGCCTTGTAAATGACACGGCGACGGATCAGATTTCGCCCAGAGGGGCACGGTTTTTCGGGCCTGCCCGAAGCTAGAGAAGGAAAGACCATGAGCGACAACGACATCGAAAAGCGCGTCCGGAACAAGGTCGTCGAGCATCTGGGCGTCGAAGAGGAGAAGGTGACCGAGAACGCCTCGTTCATCGACGATCTCGGCGCAGACAGCCTCGACACGGTCGAGCTGGTCATGGCCTTCGAGGAAGAGTTCGGGATCGAGATCCCCGACGATGCCGCCGAGAACATCCAGACCTTCGGCGATGCCGTGTCCTATATCAAGCAGGCCGTCTGAGGCCGCTTTTCCGTCCCATCAGGACGACGTTCGGGCGTGCCTCCTTGCCGGGGGTGCGCCCGTTCCGTTTGGCGCGCCGCGAAGGACCGCCGAACGGCCGCGTCCCTCTTTCAACCGGGGGGCGGCTTGTGTATCAGGCCTGCGGGTCAACGGTCCATGAGCAGAACACCGATTTGAGCAGAACACCGAGCGGGGAATGAAGATGCGGCGGGTAGTCATCACGGGAATGGGCATGGTCTCGCCGCTGGCGAGCGGCGTCGAGGCAAGCTGGAGCCGCCTTCTGGACGGTGTGTCAGGGGCCGGTACCATCACGCAATTCGACGCGGATCACCTGACGACCAACTATGCCTGCGAAGTGCCAAAGGGCGACGGGTCCGAGGGCACGTTCAACGCCGACGACTGGATGGAGCCGAAGGAACAACGCAAGGTGGACCAGTTCATCCTGTTCGGCATGGCCGCCGCCGACCAGGCGATCCGCGACGCGGGGCTGGGTGGCGAAAGCCCCGAGGAGCTTGAGCGCATCGGCGTCATGATCGGCTCGGGGATCGGGGGCCTGAGTTCGATCGCCGATACCGCCGTAATGATCAAGGAAAAGGGGCCGCGGCGCGTATCGCCGTTCTTCATTCCCGGATCGCTGATCAACCTGATCTCGGGGCAGGTGTCGATCCGCTATGGCTACAAAGGACCCAACCACGCGCCAGTCACGGCCTGTTCGACGGGCGCACACGCCATTGGCGACGCCTCGCGTCTGATTCAGTGGGGCGACGCGGACGTGATGGTTGCCGGCGGCGCCGAGGCCGCGATCTGCGAGATCGGGATCGCCGGCTTCAACGCGTGCAAGGCGCTGTCCACCAAGCATCGCGACGACCCCCAGGCTGCATCGCGCCCCTGGGATGCCGATCGGGACGGCTTCGTGATGGGCGAGGGCGCCGGCGTCGTCGTTCTGGAGGATTACGAGCGGGCGAAGGCGCGCGGCGCCACGATCTATGCCGAGGTGATCGGCTATGGTCTGTCGGGTGACGCGCATCACATCACCGCCCCGCCCCCCGACCATGAGGGGGCAGAGCGCGCGATGCGCGCGGCCGTCAAGCGCGCCGGGATCGACGTGTCGGAGATCGACTATGTGAACGCGCACGGCACCTCGACCATGGCCGACACGATCGAAATGGGAGCGGTGCAGCGGCTTTTGGGCGATGCGGCCGCGAAGGCGACGATGAGCTCGACCAAGTCCGCCACCGGGCACCTTCTGGGGGCCGCGGGGGCGATCGAGGCGATCTTCTCGATCCTCGCGATCCGCGATCAGGTGGCGCCGCCGACGCTGAACCTTGAAACCCCGCCCGACGATGCAGTGATCGACTTGGCCCCCCTGAAGAAGGTCGAACGGAAGATCGACGTGGCGTTGTCCAACTCGTTCGGGTTCGGGGGCACCAACGCGGCGCTTCTGCTGCGCAAGGTCGAAGGCTGATGTGGAAACATCTCGCCTCGAACGGACTGACCATGTTGGTCGTCGCGCTGGTCGCGGTGGCCGGGGTGATCGGATGGGGTGTGAACCAGTATCGCGAACCTGGGCCGCTGTCGCAGGCGATCTGTCTGCGAGTGGAGCCCGGAACCTCGTTCAACGCGGTATCGCGCGACTTGGAGAGCCAGGGTGCCGTCGGGTCTGCGCAGATCCTGCGGATGGGGGCGGATTACACCAAGAAATCCGGTGCGCTGAAGGCCGGGTCGTTCCTGGTGCCCGAAGAAGCCTCGATGGAAGAGATCGTGGACATCGTGACCCGCGGTGGGCAATCGACCTGCGGGACCGAGGTGGTCTATCGCATCGGCGTGCGTAGCGCCGAAGTCGAAATCCGCGAGCTGGATCCGGCGACGGGGCGCTTTGTCGAAGAAGCGGCCTTCGATCCGATGGCCGAAGAGGTTGAGGTTCCCGAAGCCTACACGCAGGTGCGCGATCAGTCCGACACCCGGTATCGCGTGGCCGTGGCCGAGGGCGTGACGTCGTGGCAGATCGTCGAAGCACTGAAGGCGGCGGATTTCATGGATGGAACGGTGGCCGAGCTTCCCGATGAGGGGCGGCTGGCGCCCGACAGCTATGAGGTGGGTGCGGGTGCGTCTCGGTCGAACCTGTTGGCCCGGATGGAAGCGCGCCAGGACGAGCGGCTGGCCGCGGCGTGGGACAACCGCGCGGACGGACTGCCTTACGACACGCCGGAAGAGGCGTTGATCATGGCCTCGATCGTCGAGAAGGAAACCGGCGTCGCCGAAGAGCGTCCGCAGGTGGCCAGCGTGTTCGTCAACCGCCTGCGCCAGGGCATGCGGTTGCAGACGGACCCGACGGTGATCTACGGGATCACCAACGGCGAAGGGGTTCTGGGGCGTGGCCTGCGCCGGTCGGAGCTGGATGCCGCGACACCCTACAACACCTACGTGATCGATGGGCTGCCGCCCACGCCCATCGCGAACCCGGGGCTGGACGCGATTGAGGCGGCGCTGGACCCGGCCACCACGGAGTATCTTTACTTCGTCGCCGACGGGACTGGGGGCCACGCCTTCGCGACGAACCTGTCGGACCACAACTCGAACGTCGCGCGGTGGCGCGAGATCGAGGCGCAGCGGGGCGCGAACCAGTAAGACATCGTTAAATGCGGGATTTGGGGCGGCCTTCGGGTCGCCCTTTTTCGTTTTCGGTCAAGCGCTTGCCGCGCGGCCCGCCGCGCCTTGTCCCTGCGCGCGGTGAGGTGGCGCCGTGGTAAGGCCCTGCGGGCATAACTGCACGTGCTGGTCGTCGCGATGGGAAGCGACGCTCGACCGGAGGCCATGACGAGGGGGCACGGCATGACGGTCATACGATTGGACGATGAGGAGAGCGGCAATGCGAAAGCGGCGCTGGACCTGGCGGATGAGCAGGTCATGGAGATGCTGGCGGCACTGACCCGCGCGAAGGACCGGATCTTTGCGGAGGAAGATGTCTCGGACGCCGAGGTGCGACAGCGCCTGGCGTCCGTTCAGAAGTCCATCCAGCACGTGTTCGACGAGAGGAAACGCTTTGACGAGCTGCGCAAGAAGCACGCGGGAATCGTGCATGACTATGCCATCGACTTCGACTGGGCGCGGGACGAGATCGGGCGCCGACTGGATCGCCTGCGCGTCGCGAAGGATGCAGGCGGAGTTCCTGGCGAGCCTGTCTGAAGGGGAGCTTCTGGCATTGCCTTACCTGTTCGACTTCTGGGCGATGGCGCATCAGCTGCCGCCCGAGGGCGACTGGAAATCGTGGGTCATCCTGGGGGGGCGTGGCGCGGGGAAAACCCGCGCCGGGGCCGAGTGGGTGCGCCGTCAGGTCGAGGGGTCGCGGCCCCTCGACCGGGGGGTATCGTCCCGGATGGCATTGGTGGGAGAGACGCTGGACCAGGTGCGCGAGGTGATGATCTTCGGGGATTCGGGGATCCTCGCGTGCAGCCCGCCGGACAGGCGCCCCGTGTGGGAGGCGACGCGCAAGCGGCTGGTCTGGCCAAACGGCGCGGTCGCCCAGGCGTTCAGCGCGCATGACCCCGAGGCGTTGCGCGGACCGCAATTCGATGCGGCCTGGGTGGACGAGCTGGCGAAGTGGAAGCGCGGCGAGGAGGCGTGGGACATGCTGCAGTTCTGCCTGCGGCTGGGGGATAATCCCCGGCAGTGCGTGACCACGACACCGCGCAACGTGCCGGTGCTGAAGCGGCTGCTGGATGCGGATTCGACGATGATGTCGACAGCCTCGACGCAGGTGAACAGAGCCAATCTGGCGGCGTCCTTCATGGCGGAAGTGACCGCGCGGTATGGCGGCACGCGGCTGGGGGCGCAGGAGCTGGAAGGGCGTTTGTTGCAGGACGTCGAGGGTGCGCTTTGGACGGTCGGGCAGCTGGCCGATTGCCGCGGCGGCGAGGCCGGTCTGGCCCGGGTGGTTGTGGCAGTGGACCCGCCGGTGACCGGCGGTGACCGGGCCGATACCTGCGGGATCGTCGTGGCGGGCGTGACGGCGGACGGCGAACGGGCCGTCGTGCTGGAGGATGCGTCGGTGCAGGGGTGCTCTCCGCTGGAGTGGGCGAAGGCGGCGGTGGCGGCCTATTACCGGCACGATGCGGACCGCGTGGTGGCCGAGGTCAACCAGGGCGGGGAATTGGTCGAGGCAATCATCCGGCAGGTGGACCGTACGGTGAGTTACCGCGGCGTTTACGCTTCCCGTGGCAAGGTCTGTCGTGCGGAGCCGGTGGCCGCCCTCTACGAACAGGGGCGGGTGCGGCACCGGGGACGGATGGACGACCTTGAGGGGCAGATGGCGCAGATGGCGATCGGTGGATTTCAGGGATCGGGCTCGCCCGACCGGGTCGATGCGCTGGTCTGGGCCCTGACCGAATTGATGCTGGGGCCGAAGCAGGCCCGGCCTGGTGTGCGGGCGCTGTAAGGCGCGATTTCGACGCAGGATTTGCCGACGCGGACGGACGGACCCCGTGGGACCGGTCGGGCGAGGTGCGGCCTGAAGGAGGACGAGAATGTTCCAGTTTCTGAAGCGGGGCGGTGCGGCGCCCGAGACGAAGGCGAGCGCTGCCGGCGCTTTGACCGCGTCGCGGATCGCCAGTGGCATTGCCACGGGGGGCGCGGGCCGGGTGGCCTGGACACCGCGCGACACCGCCTCGCTGACCCGGTCGGGGTTCCAGGGCAACCCGGTCGTGTTCCGCTGCGTGAAGCTGCTGGCCGAGGCGGCCGCGGCGCTGCCCCTGATCCTGGAAGCCGATGGCGTGCGGATGGACGTGCATCCCGCGTGGGGCCTGATCCAGCGGCCGAACGGCGCGCAAGGTCGGGCCGAGTTGCTGGAGGCGCTGTATGGACAGCTTCTGCTGACCGGCAACGGGTATGTCGAAGCGGTGGGCGGCGACGAGGGCCTCCCGGTCGAGCTGCACGTGCTGCGGTCCGAGCGGATGAGTGTGGTGCCCGGCGCGGACGGCTGGCCGGTGGCGTATGACTACAGCGTCAGCGGGCGAACGCATCGCTTCGCGGCGGTGCAGGTGTGCCACGTGAAAAGCTTCCACCCGCAGGACGACCATTACGGACTGAGCCCGATGCAGGCGGTCGCGCAGGCGATGGACGTGCACAATTCGGCGTCGCGCTGGTCGAAGGCGCTGCTGGACAACGCGGCGCGTCCGTCGGGTGCGATTGTCTATCAGGGCGGGGAAGGGATGCTGGATCCGCAGCAATACGACCGCTTGGTGACCGAGCTGGAGACGCACCACCAGGGCGCGCGCAATGCCGGGCGGCCGATGTTGCTGGAAGGTGGGCTGGACTGGAAGCCGATGGGGTTTAGCCCCTCGGACATGGAATTCCAGAAAACCAAGGAAGCCGCGGCGCGCGAGATCGCGACAGCCTTCGGGGTGCCGCCGATGCTGATCGGGATCCCGGGCGACGCGACCTACGCCAACTATGCCGAGGCGCACCGGGCGTTCTATCGCCTGACCGTGTTGCCGATGGCGGGCCGTGTCTCGGCTGCGCTGGCGCAGTGGCTGGAGGGCTTTACCGGAGAAGACTTGGAGCTGCGCGTGGATCTAGACCGAATTCCCGCACTGGCGGCCGAGAGGGACGCGCAATGGACCCGGATCGCGGGGGCGGATTTCCTGAGCGCAGCCGAGAAGCGGACGCTTCTGGGCTTTGGCCCGGCAGAGGAGTGAGCATGGAACTGGAACGGAAATTCGTCGCGCTGGGAGAGGTGACCGTCAGCGAGGGTCACGTGATCGAGGGCTATGCCTCGCTGTTCGGGGCGATCGATCAAGGCAACGACGTGGTTGAGCCGGGGGCCTATGGCGCCTCGCTGAAACGGCTCACGTCTAAGGGCGGCCGGGTGAAGATGTTGTGGCAGCACGATCCGGCGCAACCCATCGGGGTCTGGGACGAGGTGCGCGAGGACGACCGTGGCCTTTTCGTCAAAGGGCGAATCCTGATGGATGTGGCCCGGGGTCGCGAGGCGGCGGCGCTGGTGACGGCGGGGGCCATCGACGGGCTGTCGATCGGCTATCGCGCGGTCCGGACACAGAAAGACGGGCAGGGGCGTAGGCGCCTGCACGAGCTGGAGCTGTGGGAAGTGTCGCTGGTGACCTTCCCGATGCTTCCCGAAGCACGGGTCGGGCAGAAGGGCGAGGCCCCCGATCCGATGCGGGACCTGGCGGCGGCGATCCGGTCCGCCCGCCGGGACTTGGCGGCGATCTAGGCGCCGCGACCAACCAAACGAAGGACATGCGATGAGCACGACCGAGACCAAGGCTCGGGCGGGGGACGGCTGCGCGCCCGATCCCGTTCAGGAGGTGAAGGAAGCGATGGCTGATTTCGTCAGCGATCTGAGAGCCTTCAAGGACGATATTCAAACGAAGCTTCAACAGCAGGAAGAGCGAAAGACCATGCTTCAGACCAAATCCCGTGCCTCCGTGGCCCGCCCCGTTCTTGCGACGTCGGCCGAAATCGAAGTGCCCCACCAGAAGGCGTTCGAGGCCTATGTCCGTTCCGGTGACGACGATGCGCTGCGCGGTCTTGTCCTCGAGGGCAAAGGGCTTTCGACGGCGGTCAACAGCGACGGCGGTTATCTGGTCGATCCGCAGACGTCGGAGTCGATCAAGGGCGTTCTGAAGTCCACGGCCTCGATCCGTCAGATCGCCACGGTGGTGAATGTCGAGGCGACCTCGTACGACGTGCTCATCGACAAGGCGGACCTGGCCGCGGGCTGGGCGTCCGAAACCGGCAGCGTTGCCGAGACCGGGACCGGTCAGATCGACCGAATCTCGATCCCGCTGCACGAGCTGTCAGCCCTGCCCAAAGCGTCGCAGCGTCTGCTGGACGACGCCGCGTTCGACATCGAAGGTTGGCTGGCCGGCCGTATCGCCGACACCTTCGCCCGCGCCGAAGCCGCGGCCTTCGTGAAGGGTGACGGTTCGGAGAAACCACGTGGTTTCCTGACCCATCCGCAGGTGGACGAGCAGAGTTGGTCCTGGGGCACGTTGGGGTATGTGGCCAGCGGTGCGGACGGTGCGTTCGCCGATGCCGATGCCATCGTCGACCTGGTCTATGCGCTTTGGGCGCAGTACCGGGCCAACGCGTGCTTCGTGATGAACTCGAAGACCGCGGGCACCGTGCGTCGCCTGAAGGACAATGACGGCCGCTTCCTGTGGTCGGACGGCCTGGCGGCAGGAGAGCCGGCGCGTCTTCTGGGCTATCCCGTGCTGGTCGCCGAGGACATGCCCGACATCGCGTCCGGTGCGACCGCCATCGCGTTCGGTGATTTCGCGGCGGGCTACACCGTGGCCGAGCGTCCCGATCTGCGCATCCTGCGCGACCCCTTCTCGGCCAAGCCGCATGTCCTGTTCTACGCCACCAAGCGCGTGGGCGGCGACGTGAGCGACTTTGCCGCGATCAAGCTGCTGAAATTCTCGGCCGTCTGAGGCCCTGAATCGGGCCGGGCCTGACGGGCCCGGTCCGGGTGAACGCGCGCGTCGCACGACCCGACCAGCTTTCCCTCCTATCGAGCGGAGCGTGGCGCGCGTTCATCATCCTGCGATCCGGGGGGAGGCAAAAGGGAAATAGCATGACACTTGTCGAGCAAACCCAAACGGACGCCGCAGCCCTGCCGGTCGGCGATCTTCGTACGCATCTTCGGCTTGGCACGGGGTTCAGCGACGACAGCATCCAGAACCCGGTTCTGGAACGCGCGCTTGCCGCCGCGATCGGTCATGTCGAGTCGCTGACGGGAAAGGCGCTGCTGGCGCGGCAATTCGTTTCGACGGTCGGAGCCTGGCGGGATCTGGGTCGGCATTCCCTGCCACGCGCGCCGCTTGTCAGCTTCGACGGCCTGACCATGATCGACGCGCAGGGCCTTCGCGGCAAAATCGCAAGCGACGCCGTACATGTGTCGAGGGACACGCACCGCCCGGCGCTTGTCGCGAAGGGCTTCGTGCTGCCGACGATCCCTACGGGCGGCGTTGCCGAGATCACGTTCACAGCGGGCTTCGGTCCGTGGGAAGCCGTCCCGGCCGATCTGCGCCTTGGGGTGCTGACGCTGGCCGCCGCGTATTACGAGGACCGCGCGGCCCCGGGCGATCTGCCCGCCGGCGTGGCCGCTTTGCTGGCACCTTACCGGCAGATGCGTCTGGGGGCGTCGGCATGAAAGATGTGCGGCTGAGCCGGGCGCTTGTCCTGGAAGATCGCGGCGGTTTTCCGGACGGTGCCGGGAGTCTGCGGGAGGAATGGAATGAGCTCGGGACCGTTTGGGCCGAGATGACACCGCGCACGGGGCGGGTGACCTCGGGCGAGGAAGTGGCGCTTAGCCGGGTGAAATGGCGGATCACAGTGCGTGCGGCGCCGTTTGGCGCGCCGTCCCGTCCGGAGGCAGGGCAGCGGTTCCGGGAAGGCGAAAGGGTGTTCGACATCGTCTCGGTCGTCGAGGGCGGGCCTTCGGCGAAATGGCTGGTCTGCGAAGCGGAAGAGGATCGGATCAAATGAGTTACGCGGTCGCGAGCGCGCTTCAGGCAGCGCTGTACGAAAGGCTGACCTTCGATGACGGGGTCTACTGCCTGGTGAAGGGCGCGGTTTATGACGGAATCCCGCCGGGCGCCGTCCCCCCGCTTTACGTGAGCATCGGGGAAGAGAAGGTCATCGATCGCTCGGACGCAGACGGCGCGGGGGCGCTACACGATTTCACGGTGTCAGTGGTGTCCGATGCAAACGGGTTCGCGACGGCCAAGCTGGTGGCTGGCGCTGTTTCAGACGCGCTGCTGCGACGGACGCTGATCCTGGAGCGAGGGTACCTGGTGGGGCTGTGGTTCCGCCAAGCGGTGGCGAAACGGGTGGTCAAGACGGGCACCCGGCGGATCGATCTGCGCTTTCGCGCGCAGGTTCAGGACAACTAGGCGGAGGACCACGAGATGGTTGCGCAGAACGGCAAGGATCTTCTGATCAAACTCGACATGACCGGAGCGGGCGTGTTCGAAACCGTCGCGGGCCTGCGGGCGACGCGAATTTCCTTCAACGCAGAAACGGTGGACGTGACGAGCTTGGAGAGCACGGGCGGATGGCGCGAGCTTCTGGGAGGGGCCGGCGTGAAATCGGCTGCGATCTCGGGCTCGGGCGTCTTCAAAGACGCCGCGACGGACGAGCGGGCACGCCATATCTTCTTCGAAGGCGAGACGCCGCGGTTCCAGGTGATCATTCCTGATTTCGGAATCGTCGAGGGCCCGTTCCTGATCAGCGCCATCGAATATGCGGGCAGTCACAATGGCGAAGCGACCTACGAGATGAGCCTCGCCTCGGCCGGTGCCCTGACGTTCACGGGGCTGTAATGGGAAATCCGTGGGCGGGCGAGGTGGACCTCGTCATCAATGGTGAGCGGCGTGTGGCGAAGCTGACCTTGGGTGCGTTGGCCGAGCTAGAGTCGACACTGGAAGCCGACACCCTGGTGGCGCTGGTCGAGCGGTTCGAGGGCGGGCGGTTTTCCACCCGGGATCTGGTCGCGCTTCTGACCGCGGGACTGCGCGGGGGCGGTTGGACCGGAACGTCGCACGACCTGCTGCAGGCCGAAATCCGCGGTGGTCCGATCGAGGCCGCGAAGATTGCCGGTACCTTGCTGGCGCGGGCCTTCGGGCAGGCGTGACCGGGTTCGATTGGCCCGTTCTGATGCGGGCGGGATTGCACGGTCTGGGGCTGCGGCCGACGGAATTCTGGTCACTGACCCCAGCGGAACTTCAAATGATGCTGGGGCGCGGCGGCGGAGCCGCGCCCCTGGGGCGGGACCGGTTCGACGCGCTGAGCGCGGCGTTCCCCGACGAGAAGAGGGATACGGGCGATGAGCGATATGGATGATCTGGACGGCGATCTGTCGCGGTTCGAGGATGGCATCGACGGCGCACGCACGGTGCTGGCCGCATTCGATGCCGAGATGCGCGGCATGCAGCGAACGACCGCCGAGACCGGACGCGATGTGGCAACGATGTCCAGGGCGATCAGCGGAGAGCTGAAATCGAGTTTCGAGGGCCTTTTATTCGAGGGGAGCAAGCTGTCCGACGCGCTGCGGGGGCTGGGCCAGATGATGCTGAAGGCCGCGTATGGGTCGGCCGTCAAACCTGTCACCAAACAGGCAGGTAGCGCTCTGGCGTCCGGACTTGAGAACCTGCTGGGCGGGCTGTTGCCATTTGCAGATGGCGGATCGTTTTCCCAAGGCCGCGTCACCCCGTTCGCAACCGGGGGTGTCGTGACCGGACCGACCGCATTTCCCATGCGGGGCGGAACCGGCTTAATGGGAGAAGCAGGCCCGGAAGCGATCATGCCCCTGGCCAGGGGGGCCGACGGAAAGCTGGGTGTTCGCACTCAGGGCGCCGGTGGCCCCGTCCAGGTTGTGATGAACATCCAAACTCCTGACGTGGCGGGCTTCCAACGCTCACAAAGTCAGATCGCGGCGCAGATGAGCCGCGCCCTCTCGCGTGCGAACCGCAATCGGTAAGGAGACTGATCATGGCATTTCACGAAGTGCGTTTCCCAACGGACCTGAGCTTTGGTGCGATGGGGGGGCCTGAACGGCGGACCGAGATTGTCACCTTGAGGAATGGCTTTGAGGAGCGGAACACACCCTGGGCCCATTCCCGCCGTCGGTACGATGCCGGTCTGGGCCTGCGGTCCCTTGTCGATGTCGAGGCCCTGATCGCCTTTTTCGAGGCGCGCCGCGGACAGCTGCACGGGTTTCGCTGGAAAGACTGGGCCGACTATTCTTCGGCCCCGGGAGGCGAAGCACCCCGGGTGGATGACCAAGCTCTTGGCGTTTCGGACGGCGCGCGGCTATCGTATTCGCTTTGCAAGACCTACGGACAGGGCCAGTCGGCCTATGTCCGGCCGATCCGCAAACCAGTCGAAAGCAGTGTAAGGGTCGCTGTCGGGGGACGGGAGTTGGACCCCGTGTCCGAGTTCTTCGTGGATTTCGAGACGGGTGAAGTTCTTCTATCCGAACCTGCACCGGCGCAATCTGACATTACGGCCGGGTTCCTTTTCGACGTGCCGGTCCGTTTTGACACCGACCGCATCGATATTTCCCTTCCAACATTCAACGCCGGACAGGTTCCAAATGTGCCAGTCGTGGAGATCCGTATCTGATGACCGACGTGATTGCGACCGAATGCACATGCTGGAAACTCGTCCGCAAGGATGGGCGGATCTTTGCGTTCACCGACCATGACGCGATCTTGAGTTGTGAAGGGATTACGTTTCAGCCGGACGACGGCCTGACGGCCCGAGCGCTTGAACAGACCACGGGGCTTTCGGTGGACAACTCAGAGGCCATTGGTGCCTTGTCCGCATCGGGTCTGACGGAAAGTGATATCCTATCCGGGAGATATGACGGAGCAAAGGTCGAAATCTGGCGGGTCGACTGGTCCTCGGCGGAAAGGCGGGCCATCCTATTTGTTGGGGAGATCGGCGAAATCGAGCGGTCCGGGGCGGCTTTCAAGGCCGAGTTGCGGGGTCTGAGCGAACTACTCAACCGCCCACAAGGGCAGCTTTATCAACGGCAATGCCGGGCTTCTCTTGGCGATGCAAAATGCGGAGTCGATCTTGCGGCACGCGGAATGATTTTTGAGGCGGAAGTGATCGCCGTGGACGGACCTTCGATTTCCGTGCCATTCCTAAATGTTCCCGTCGGGCAATTCGCAAACGGTGTGATCCGTGTTCTCAACGGCGACGCCGAAGGCTCGGAACGCCGCATTCGCGAAGATCTGGACGACAGTACGTCTAGGATGTTGTGTTTATGGGACGGCATTCCCGGGGTGCAACCGGGTGATGTGATCGCGCTGACGGTTGGATGCGGGAAGACCGCCGACTTCTGCAGGATCAGATTCGACAATATGGCCAATTTTCGGGGGTTCCCGCATCTGCCGTCTGAAGATTGGCTGACCGGGTATCCCGGCGGTTCGCGCTGATCATGAACGATATCGTGGATGCAGCACGTCGCTGGATCGGCACGCCCTATGTTCACCGCGCTTCTTGCCGGGGGGCTGGCTGCGATTGCTTGGGTCTGATCAGGGGTGTTTGGCAAGATATTTCGGGTGAGCACCTGAACGATATGCCAGCCTATTCTCCGGATTGGAACGAGGCAGTGGGCCGTGAAGAGCTTCTGACACGAGTCCGCGCATATTTTGCCGAGGAGGATCGTGTGAACGTTCATCCGGGGCGGATCATTCTGTTTCGGATGAAACCCGGTGCCGTTGCAAAACACCTCGGTATCGCGACCGGCCCGGATCGGTTCGTCCACTCCTATTCCGGCCGTGGCGTTTGCGAAACGTCGTTGAGCGATCCTTGGCGACGCAAGATCGTCGCCTGTTTCGAATTCAAACGGAGAGCAGTGTAATGGCTACGATACTCCTTTTAGCAGCTGGTGGCGCGATCGGTTCTTCGATCGGCGGAGGTATGCTCGGCCTTGGCTCCGCCGTTATCGGCCGTGCGGTCGGTGCCTCCGTCGGACAGATGGTAGATCGACGGATTGGTGCGATCGGGCAGAACGTCCTTGGGTCCGGTAGCGGCGCGGTCGAGCAAGGTCGTCTGGAGCGGCTGAGACTGACCTCGACAGGGGAAGGCACGGTCATTCCACGGGTGTTCGGGCGAACACGCATTGCCGGACACGTGATCTGGTCCACTGATTTCGTCGAGACGGTTGTCGACAGAGGGGAATCCACCGGCGGGGGAAAGGGGAGCCCTGCCGTTGGGAAGACAATCTACAGCTATACCATTTCGTTGGCTTTTGGGCTCTGCGAGGGTGAGATTGCAAGCGTTTCACGAATTTGGGCTGACGGACAGGAAGTCCCGCGCGAGGCACTGAACTTGCGGGTCTACAAGGGATCGGAAGAGCAGCTTCCGGATCCGCTCATCGAGGCAAAAGAGGGTTTCGGCAACGCGCCGGCTTACCGAGGGGTGGCCTATTTGGTGATCGAGGACCTGAATCTGTCCGCGTTCGGCAATCGCGTTCCGCAGTTCAGTTTCGAAGTCATTAGAAATGAAAGCGGGAAGGCCTTCGGGGATATGGCGGAGCATGTTCGTGCTGTGTCTATTATTCCAGGCACCGGCGAATACAGCCTAGCGACGACGCCGGTGCGCTATGAGGATCAGCCCGGGGCCTCGAAGTTCACGAATGCCCATTCCTACGTCGGGCAAACGGATTTCCTCGCGTCGCTTTCGGCTTTGAACGACGAACTGCCTAACTGTCGGGCTGCGTCTCTTGTCGTGTCATGGTTCGGGAACGACCTGCGTTGCGGCTCCTGCAAGATCCGGCCAATGGTCGAACGGGTAGGACGTGATGGCGTAGAAATTCCATGGAGGGCTGGAGGGCTGAATGCGAATGCCGTTGCGGCCATACCTGAAAGCGAAGGACGCCCTGTTTATGGCGGGACCCCGGCCGACGATGCGGTCATCGAGGGCATTCGCGCACTTCGAGACGCTGGGAAAGACGTCATGTTTTATCCGTTCATCCTGATGAACCAACTGGCTGGAAACGGATTGCCTGATCCATATGGATCAGCGGAACAGGCCGCGTTGCCTTGGAGGGGCCGGATCACGGGGTCCATCGCCCCTGGACGCACGGGCACCGTGGATCGGACCGGTCAAGCGGATGCCGAGATTTCCATGTTTTTTGGTGCAGCGCAGGCCGGCGACTTCGAGGTCTCAAAAGACGGGGATCGAACCCTGATCAAATATTCGGGCCCGGATGAATGGAGCCTGCGCCGGTTTGTCCTGCACTATGCGCATCTTTGCGTCGCGGCAGGGGGGGTCGATAGTTTCTGTATTGCATCAGAGCTTCGCGGCTTGACCCAATTGCGTGGACAGAACGGGTTTCCGGGAGTAGTCGCCTTGCGAAAACTGGCCGCCGACGTGCGGAAAATCCTCGGGCCGGAAACCGCGATCAGCTATGCAGCCGATTGGTCCGAGTATTTCGGGTATGCTCCGCAAGACGGTTCTGGTGATATATATTTTCACTTGGACCAACTTTGGGCAGACGATAACATCGATTTCGTTGGTATCGATAATTATATGCCCCTGTCCGATTGGCGCGATCGACCGGCCGAAGCGGATAGCTCGTATGCCGGCCCTCACGACCTCGGGTATCTAAAGGCGAATATTTGCGGAGGTGAGGGATACGACTGGTTCTATGCCTCGGCGGCGGACCGAGATGCACAGATACGTACCACCATCACCGATGGGGTCCATAGCGAGCCATGGGTGTGGCGATACAAGGATATCCGCAACTGGTGGGGAAACGTCCATCATGATCGCGTCGGGGGAGTTAGACTGAACAATCCCACCAATTGGGTTCCGCAATCCAAACCAGTTCGATTTACCGAGATCGGATGTCCGGCAATCGATAAGGGTACCAACCAGCCGAACAAGTTTGTCGACCCAAAGTCGTCCGAATCATCGCTGCCATTCTTTTCCAACGGTGGGAGGGATGATTTCCTCCAGGTTCAGTATATCCGCGCAATGGATGAATACTGGAACGATGCGGTCAACAACCCTTCGTCCGACAAGTACGACGGCAGAATGGTCGCTTCGGAGCATTCCTACGTCTGGACGTGGGATGCAAGGCCGTATCCCCAATTTCCGGCCTTAGCAGATACTTGGGCGGATGGGGAAAACTATTACCGTGGTCATTGGATCACCGGGCGGGCTTCTTACCGCACCTTGCAATCTGTCGTCAGCGAAATATGCGATCGGGCGGGTATCGCCGACTTTGACGTCAGCGACCTTACCGGTGTGGTTCGGGGATACACGATCTCTGACATTGCCACGGGTCGATCCGCGATTCAGCCGTTGATGCTGACACATGGTTTTGATGCCATTGAACGGGAAGGAAAACTTGTATTCCGTATGCGCAGTGGCACACCTTGCGCCATTATCGACGAAAATCGTGTCGTGCAGCTTGGGCAGGATAATGGCGATATAACGTCGATCCGCAATCCCAACGCGGAGCAAGTTGCACGATTCTCGATCGGATACATCGCGGAGGACGGCGCGTTCAGTGCTCGAAGTGCCGATGTGGCGCGGAGCGAAAGAGATGACGGGACGGTAGCCCGGGCGGAAATCCCATTGGTTCTGACCACGGAAGAGGGCAGGAGTATCGCCGCGCGTTGGTTCGCGGAGACGGAAGTCGGGCGAGATCGTATCAGGTTCGGGCTTCCTAGATCGGCAGGACATCTTGGCGCCGGTGATGTCATCGAAATCCGTGGAGGCAGCTATCGGATCGACCGGGTTGAACTGGCCGAGTTCCAGCTTGTCGAAGCGAGCCGTGTCGGACGTCATCAGTACGATGCGCCGCTGCTGAAAGATGGCATCACAGACGTCGAGGTTCGTATAATCCCGGCGCCGGTGTTGCCGGTCATCTTGGACTTGCCTGCGTTTGGCCGCGAAGGGGATGTGGATGGCCCGGTAATCGCGACGGCTTCGGTTCCGTGGTCGGGCGAGGTTTCGGTCCATGCTAGCTTGGAGAATTCCAGCTATGCCTTGAAGACAGTGTGTCGGAGCCGGGCGACGATTGGTGAGACGAGCAGTGAACTAGTGCGGGGTCCCGTCGGTCGTTTTGACCGAGCGAACGTCTTGCGGGTCAAGCTTCTTGCGGGCGATCTTCGCTCTAGAACGGAAATAGAATTCCTAGCCGGGGCCAATTCAATCGCGGTGGGAAAGGAAGAAGAAGATCGATGGGAAATTCTTCAGTTCAAGGACGCCATTCTCGTCGAGCCGGGAACTTATGAATTGACGGGTCTTCTAAGGGGGCAATTTGGAACAGATGCATCGATGCCGGAGGCGTGGCCCGTCGGGACACGGGTCGTTCTGCTGGACAACGCTCTGGAGTCGTTGGGAGGGGCGGCTTATTTCCGCGGCAGCGTACGGCATTTTCGGATCGGTCCGGCCGCGCAATCTATCGAAGGCCCGAGTTACGTTCACAAGGAACACGAATTCAGTGCAAACTGGCAGTGCCCGCTTTCTCCGGTGCACCTAAAATCCCGCCGAATTTCTTCGGGAACTGAGTTCACTTGGGTCCGGCGAACCCGCAAGGGGGGCGATGACTGGGAAGCGTTCGAGATCCCTCTGGGCGAAGAACGAGAACAATACCTTGTGCAAGTCATGCGGTCGGGGGTGGTCGTGCGCGAAACGATTTGCGAATCCCCGCGGTGGGTGTACCCGGAGGCCGACCGCTTGCTGGACGGTCCGAATTGTTCGATTGCGGTCTCACAGGTGTCGTATTCGTATGGCCCGGGCGCGTCTGCGGCCATCTTGGTCCCAGATCTGCAAGACTAGGCTTGGTCCCTTCGGCGGTGGCCTCTATATCACCTGATAACGCGATCGTCGGAGGGCGAAAATGAGCCTCGAAGCCACCAACCTTGCCGCTGTGGATCCCGTCTGGAGACGGATCCGCGAGGAAAGCGAACGTGCCGTTGTCGATGAGCCTTTGATGGCGGCCTTGTTCCACGTCTCAATCCTGCATCACGAGACGTTCGAACGTGCGCTGACGTACCGATTGTCCCTCAAGCTTTCTAGCGGAGAGATGCCCGAACAGATCCTGCGCGAAGTCGCCGAGGAAGCCTATGCGTCTGATCCCCTGCTCGGACAGGCCGCTCGCGCGGACCTTGTTGCCACATATGAGCGCGACCCTGTCTGCCATAGGTTCGTGCAGCCGCTGCTGTATTTCAAGGGGTATCAAGCTGTACAGGCGTATCGGGTTGCTAACTGGCATTGGCGGCAGGGGCGCCACGATCTTGCGCTGTTCATCCAGATGCGAACCTCAGAATTGTTCGGTGTCGATATTCACCCCGGTGCAAGAATCGGGAAGGGGATCATGATCGATCATGCACATTCCATCGTGATCGGGGAAACTGCGACGGTTGGAGATAACGTGTCGATGCTGCATTCCGTGACGCTTGGCGGCACCGGAAAAGAGGACGATGATCGGCACCCTAAAATCGGCGACGGTGTGCTAATCGGGGCGGGGGCAAAGGTTCTTGGCGCAATCCGGATCGGCCATTGCTCACGAATCGCAGCGGGTTCCGTCGTTCTGGAAGAGGTTCCGCCAATGAAGACGGTCGCGGGCGTGCCCGCGAAGATCGTCGGAGAGGCGGGATGCGCGCAACCTTCAATTATGATGAATCACTTGTTCGGCAGCGACTGACACGCTTGCTGTCGTCAGGTCGTTTGAGCGTCTTAGAAGTCGGTCCGTGCGGCGCCCGTCAGCGCAGAACGATCTCGTCGGAGCGCACGTATCCGAGAACGTCGCGGGCTTGCTCGTCCAGCAGATCGAGGTCCAGATACGTGTCCGACAGGCGCTTGGTCTTGTTGCGGTAAGTCGCGGTCTGTTCCCGCAGGGCGGATAGTTCCGATTCCAGACGTTTGGCTTCCGCGTCGATCTCCACGCGGCGCATCAGGCCAAAATCCCCCTGCACCGACGCGAAGCTGAAATAGGTCCCGAGGACGAATGTCAGGATGACGTAGGCGATGAGGCCATAGGGGGACCGTTTGCGCGTGTATGTCATGGCGGACGGCGTCTCCGAAAGCAGCCAAGGCGTTGATGCCAAAGGTGGCCGGGCTTGAATATGCCCTGCCGCCTTCGAACGCCAGTCAGGTCGAAACTGTGACTTATTCGTTGCCCTTGTAGATCGCGACGAGCTTGTCGAACATTGCCAGCGCTTCGGAGTGTTCGCGCTGGAAGGAGTTCCGGCCGATGATCGACCCGTTGCCGCCGCCGTCGCGGATGGCGCGGGCGTCGTCGTAGATCGAATCCTCACCCTTCTTCGCGCCGCCCGAGAAAACGACGATGCGCCGCCCGTTGAAGGACGAGCGCATGCACTCCTTGACCCGGGCCGCTTGGGTCGAGATGTCGATCTTCTGTTCCTCGAAGACCTTCTTGGCCTCCGGCACCTCGAGGTGGTCCGTGGACAGCTTGATCTTGATGATATGCGCGCCGATCAGCGCGGCGATCTGCGCGGCATAAGCGGCGACGTCGATGGCCGTCTCACCCTCTTTTGAGATCGCCTCGCCCCGTGGATAGGACCAGATGACGGTGGGTATGCCGACCGCTGCGGCCTCGCGGCGCAGCTCGACGATCTCCTCGAACATGTCGAGCTGACGGTCCGAGCCGGGATAGATCGTGAAGCCGATGGCCGAGCAGCCCAGCCGCAACGCGTCATCGACCGATGCGGTGACCGCTTGGTCCTTGCCGGCGGTCGAGGACATCAGCGAGTTCGCCGAATTCATTTTCAGGATCGTCGGCATCTGACCGGCATAGGTGTCAGCTCCGGCCTCGAGCATGCCAAGCGGCGCGGCGTAGGCGTTCAGCCCCGCATCGATGGCCAGTTGGTAATGGTAATGCGGATCATAGGCTGCAGCGTTGGGCCCATAGGTGCGGGCCGGACCATGCTCGAACCCCTGATCGACCGGTAGGATGATCATCTTGCCGGTGCCCTTCAGGCGGCCGTGCATCAGCATCTGGCATAGCTTGCCCTTCACGCCTGGCGCTTCGCCTTCGTAATTCGACAGGATTTGCTGAACTTTGCGCGATGCTTTCATGAAGACCCCCTGATTTTGCAATTTCCGCAAGGTCTAGGCCGCAGGGCCTTGCATGGCAACGGATTTCAGGCGGCGATCCTCATGGGCGCGCTAACAGGCGTTGTGGTAGATCCGCGTCGATCCACGCTTTGAGTGCCGCGTCCGATACGGCGCGGTTCGGATCCTTCCAACCGTCCGCGCCCCGGAACCGCGCGTCCAGTGTCGCGGCCAGATCGGCGCTGGCCGCATCGCCCAGACCGGCAGCAAGCCGCGCATAGAGGAGGGAATCGTGGTAGTTGCGTGTCGTCCCTTCACCCGTGGCCAGGGCAAGGGCGTCGCGCCGCAGTTCGCCCAGCGTGGCGGGCAGCGGACCTGTGGGTTGGGCGACGGCATCCTGGGCGGACAGGATTTCTGACAGGGTCAGATCGCCCTCGATCCGGTCACGAAGTCCGGCCGTAGGCTCACCGGCGTGGTCGGCGCGCAGGGCCGCGCGGTAGGAGTCGAGGGGCGCGGCGGAGGCCAAGGCCTCTGCCAGGGAAAGCTGCGCCGCGGGGTCGGTGATCGCGCTGTTCGACAGCAGTGATATGGCGGACGCAACGCTCCGGGGGGCGCCTTCGCCTGTCGCAAGCACCGTCGCGATGACGGCCAGACGGGCCGCGTCCAGAGTTTCCGGCGCATCGAGGGCCGCGGTCAGATCGTCCGCGGCGATGGGGGCCGCGTCAGGGACGATATACGCGGACAGACGCGGGTTCAGATCCGAGAGAAGGGTGGCAGGATCCGTTTCGTAGGCGGCGAAATCCAGCCAGACCGGTGGTATTGCCCGACCGGACGCTGAGGACCCGTGGATCGGCTAGGAACCCGGACCACGCTTCGGCGGCATCGGCCGCAAGATCCTGAACCTCGGGCGTCGGCGCCGCCCCACCAAGCGCGTTGGAGATGCTGCGCGCGATGGCCATTCCAGCGGTTTCGGGGTTGACCAAAGGCGGCGGCAGGAGCGGCGCGATCACCTGCCACATCCCGAGAGTCTCGATCTCCACGCGCGCCGAGGCAAGGTCTAGGACGGGCAGGGGGTTACCTTCGGGGTCCGAGGGATCAGAAGTAGTCAAAATCCGCCCAAGCGGTGACCGCGGCAACGTCGTCGATTTCGGCGAAGAGGCCCACCTGCGCCTCGGCCGAGGGGATGTCTTAATCTAAGTCAATCCGGACGAGCGGGCTGTCGATCATGTCGAGCCCCATCATCCGGGCGGGCATCGCGGCGGCGGGCGGCAGGCAGGCCCCATCGACCGAAACCGCGCGCAGCGAAAGCCCGACGCTCAGCCGTTCGGGGCGGTCGAAATCCATCACCTGGATGGTGCCGCCGCTGGCAAAGACGGCGCAATTGCCGTTCATGTCGTGGGGCGGGTCGGGATAGACCGCGACCTCGCGCAGGGTCACAGCACCGCGCCGGGCGTCGACCGCCATGTCGGACCAGCGCAGGTCGATCTGGCTGCGCAGCGCCACAGGGCCGCCTGAACCCCCGACCGCACGATGCGGTCCGGGGTGACCAGCTCTCCCCAGGTCAGGTGTTGCGCAAGCACGCCGGTTGGCAGGGCGCACAGGGCGGCGATCAGGATCGGGCGGGACATCGGCACCTCGTCTGGCGGGGGAGCCCAAGGGAACGATGAGGCGCCGATTCGCGCAAGCGATCGCTCAGCCGCCCAGCGCCTTGACCCCGGGCAGGGTCTTGCCCTCCATCCATTCCAGGAACGCGCCGCCGGCCGAGGAGATGTAGCTGAAATCGTCAGCCGCGCCGGCCTTGTTCAACGCCGCCACGGTGTCCCCGCCGCCGGCGACCGACACCAGCGATCCCGCTTTCGTCAGTCGGGCCGCCTCGGCCGCGGCGGCGTTGGTGGCGGCGTCGAAGGGCTGGATCTCGAACGCGCCCAGCGGCCCGTTCCAGATCAGCGTCTTGCACCCGGCCATCGCTTTCTTGATCCGCTCCACGCTGTCGGGGCCGGTGTCGAGGATCATCGCGTCGGACGGACAGGCATCCGCCGGCACCGACTGGTTCTCGGCCCCCGCCTTGAACTCGGTCGCGACGACCACGTCGTGGGGCAGGATGATCTCGCAGCCGACCTCGTCCGCGCGGGTCAGGATGTCCTTCGCGGTGTCGGTCATGTCGTGCTCGGCCAGGGACCTGCCGATGTCGATGCCCTGCGCGGCAAGGAACGTATTCGCCATACCGCCGCCGATCACCAGATGGTTCACCTTGCGCACGAGGTTCGACAACAGGTCCAGCTTCGTCGACACCTTTGCACCGCCCACCACGGCCATCAGCGGCCGTTCGGGTTCGCCAAGCGCGGTTTCCAGCGCCGTCAGCTCCTCGGCCATCAGCAGGCCGGCACAGGCGGGCAGGCGGCGGGCCAGCCCCTCGGTCGAGGCGTGGGCGCGGTGCGCGGCCGAAAACGCGTCGTTGCAATAGACATCGCCCAGCTTCGCCATCTCGTCGGCCAGCGCGTCGTCGTTCTTTTCCTCGCCCGGGTGGAATCGCGTATTCTCCAGAAGAACGACGCCGCCCTTGGCCACGGCCTCGGCCGCCGCGTCCCCCACGCAATCGGCGCCGAAGGTCACGTCGCGACCCAGCGCGGTCTCCAGCGCAGGGACCACGTGGCGAAGCGACATCTCGTCGACGCGGCTGCCCTTGGGGCGGCCGAAATGCGCCAGCAGGACCGGCGTGCCGCCCGCCTCGAGGATGGCGTTCACCGTGGGCACGATACGTTCGATCCGGGTCGGGTCCGTCACGCGGCCCCCTTCGACGGGGACGTTCAGATCCACGCGGGTCAGCACCCGCTTACCCGACAGGTCCATCTCGCTCAGGGGGGTCCAGCTCATCGCGCGCTCCTTGCTTTTCGGTCGCCCTGTCATCGCGCGGAAGCCCGCCTTGCGCAAGCGCGGCCCTTTCCCTTGCCCCTTACGAAGCATAGATAGCGCCCAAACCGCGCAACAGGAGGCATGCATGGCCGAGATCACCGACCCCGAGAACACCATCATCATGGAGCTGAAGGGCGGCCGCGTCGTCATCGAGCTGATGCCCAAGATCGCCCCGCAGCATACCGAGCGGATGAAGACCCTGGCGCGCTCCGGCGCCTATGACAACGTCGTCTTCCACCGCGTGATCGACGGCTTCATGGCCCAGACCGGCGATGTGGCGAACGGCAATGCCGAGGGCGACTTCAACATCCGCATGGCTGGCACGGGCGGATCGGAACATCCCGACCTTCCCGCCGAATTCTCGAAGATCCCGCACGACCGGGGCACGCTGGGTGCTGCGCGCTCGGCCAACCCCGACTCGGCCAACTCGCAATTCTTCATCAACTTCAGCGACAACCATTTCCTGAACGGCCAGTACACCGTCTATGGCCGCGTCATCGAGGGGATGGAGCATGTGGATGCTATCACCAAGGGCGAGCCGCCGGCGAACCCCGACCGCATGATCAGCGTGAAGGTGGCCGCCGATGCGTAAGCTTGTCCTTCTTCTCTCGCTCGCCGCCGCGTCCCCCGCACTGGCCACCGGCCTGGACATCCAGATCCAGGGCGAGGCGCAGGGCACCGTCCATGTCGACCTGTTCGAGGACGTGGCCCCCAACCATGTCGAACGCATCACCGCCCTGGCCGAACGCGGTGCCTATGACGGGGTGGCGTTCCACCGCGTGATCGAAGGGTTCATGGCCCAGACCGGCGACGTGCAGTACGGCAAGGTCGAGGGCGGCGACATGTCCCGCGCGGGCTTCGGCGGGTCGGACCTGCCGGATCTGGAACAGGAGTTCTCGGACCGGCCCTTTACCCGCGGCACCGTGGGCATGGCCCGTTCGGGCGCGTCGGTGGACAGCGCGAACTCGCAATTCTTCATCATGTTTAATTCGGCCCCGCATCTCGACGGGCAATACACCGTCGTGGGCGAAGTGACCGAAGGGATGGAGATCATCGACGAGGTCAAGCGCGGGGCCGGCCAGTCCGGCGCCGTATCGGGCGCGCCCGACATCATGGAAAGCGTGACCGTCACAGATTGACGTTTACGTGACCCGGCTGGTCGGGCCGGGTCTTTCGGGCGATCTTCCCGGGATCGGGAGGATCGCCATGCTTTACCGTCTGTGCCTTGCCCTTGTCGTTGCCGCCGGGTCCGCCTTGGCCCAGGCGGCCCCGCCGGACGCGTGGCGGTCGGAATGGTCCCAGACCGATTTCAGCAACTCTGCCATCGGGGACTGGACCGAAATCATCTCGGGCGGTCCTCCGAAGGACGGCATCCCCGCCATCACATCTCCCGATATGATCGCCGTCGCACAGGAGGCGCGCCTGTCCCCGCGCGAGCCGGTGATGGCCTATGCGGGCCGCGCCTATCCCATCCGGTACCTGATGTGGCATGAGATCGTGAACGACCATGCCGACGGACGCCCAATCGCGGTGACGTTCTGCCCCTTGTGCAACACCGGTATCGTCTTCGACCGCAGCGCGGCGGACACGGTGCTGGAGTTCGGGGTCACGGGCAAGTTGCGCCACTCGGACATGATCATGTTCGACCGCCAGACCGAAAGCTGGTGGCAGCAGGCGACCGGCGAAGCCATCGTCGGCGCGTTGACCGGGACCGAACTTCGCCCGTTGCCCGCGCTGATGCAAAGCTGGCAGGCGTTCCGCGATGAACATCCCGACGGCGTCGTGATGGACGCGCCCGACACGGCGCGCCGCTACGGCACAAACCCCTATGCGGGCTATGACAGTGCGCCGAGGCCGTTCCTGTATTCGGGCGAGGCGCCGCCCCACGGCATCGCCCCGCTGGCCCGCGTCGTTCGCGTTGGGGATCGCGCCTGGCCGCTGACGCGGCTGCGCGACGCGGGCCGGGTCGAGGAAGCGGGACTGACGCTGAACTGGGCGGAAGGGCAGGCCTCGGCGCTGGACACGGGCGTTCTGGCCGAGGGGCGGGAAGTCGGCGATATCCGAGTGACGGACGAAGCCGGCGAGCCCGTGGCCTTCGACATTCCGTTCGCCTTCGCGTTCGACGCCTTCCACCCCGACGGAACCTGGATGCTGGGCGACTGATCGGCCTTGCGAGGAAACGCCGGCCGGGCAATGATCCGGCCATGCCCTACGACACCGAACCTTTGCCGTATCGCGCCCGCCCCGCGGATCCCGCAGCCGCGGCCCGCGAGGTCTTCGACCGGATGGCCAGCCGACGAACCGTGCGCGACTTCTCGGACCGCGCCGTCCCCGAAGAGGCGATCCGCCATGCCGTCGCGACAGCTGGCCGGGCTCCATCGGGGGCGAACCAGCAACCGTGGCATTTCGTGGCGATCCGCGACCGCGCCGTGAAGGCCCGCATCCGCGCAGCCGCCGAGGCGGAGGAGCGCGCGTTCTATGACGGTGCGGCGGGTGACGACTGGTTACAGGCGCTGGCGCCCATCGGTACGGACGCCGACAAGCCGCACCTGGAACAGGCGTCGTGGCTGATCGTCGTCTTTGCCCAGCGGTTTGGGGTCAACGCGGACGGAGAACGGATCAAGCATTATTATGTCCCCGAAAGTGTCGGCATCGCCTGCGGCTTCCTGATTGCCACGCTTCACATGGCGGGGCTGGATTGCCTGACCCATACGCCTGCGCCCATGGGCTTCCTGCGCGAGATCTGCGGTCGGCCGGCCCATGAAAAGCCGGTGATGATCCTGGCGGTCGGATACGCGGAAGAGGGGGCGGCGGTGCCAAAAGCGCCCGGGCGAAAGAAGGCGATGGACGAGATACTCAGCGTCGTCTGAGGGACAGCGCGACCCTGCGGGGCGGGTATTTTTCCAAGGGTGAAATGGCCTGTCAGACGACGAAGTGTTTCGCCAGTTTCAGCCCCTGGCCCTGGTAGTTCGACGCGATGTCCTGCCCGTAGAGGCGCTCGGGCGGCTGAGACATGCGTTCGTAGATGAGGCGCCCGACGATCTGGCCGTGTTCCAGGACGAAGGGGGCTTCGTGGCAGCGGACTTCGAGGACTCCGCGCGCGCCCGTGCCGTTCGCCGTGGCGTGGCCGAAGCCCGGATCGAAAAATCCGGCGTAGTGGACGCGGAACTCGCCCACCATGGCAAGGTAGGGGGCCATCTCGGCGGCATAGGCGGGCGGGATCGTGACGGCCTCTCGGCTGACGAGGATGTAGAACGCGCCCGGATCGAGGATCAGGCGGGCGTCGTTGGTCCGAAGCTCTTCCCAGAAATCGCGGGCGGGGTAGTGTGCGATAAGGTCGAGGTCGATCACACCGGTATGGGGCTTGGCGCGATAGCCGACGAGATCGCCGTCACGGGGGCGCAGATCGACCGAGAAGCCTAGGCCCGCATCGATCACCGGGGCGCTGTCCACGAGGGGTTCGCGGTCATGAAGCGCGCGAAGCTGCGTGTCGTCGAGCGTCGCGTGGCCATCGCGGAAGCGGATCTGGTTGAGGCGCATTCCCGGCCGGACGAGGACGGAAAACGAACGTGGGCAGATCTCGGCATAAAGCGGGCCGTCATAGCTATCGGGAATGCGGTCGAACTCGCTCCCTTCGTCCGTCACCACGCGGGTCAGCAAATCGAGCCGCCCGGTGGAGCTTTTCGCGTTGGCGACGGCCTTGAGGCCCGCTGGCAGATGCAGGCTTTCCATTAGCGGCACGAGGTAGACGCACCCCTTCTCCAGCACAGCGCCTTCGGTGAGGTCGATCCGGTGCATCGAGAAGTCGGCCAGCCGGTCCGTGACCGTACGCCCCCGGCCGGGCAGGAACGATGCGCGGACGCGATGCGCGACGCTGCCTAGTCGCAGGTCGAGGGAGGCGGGCTGTATCTGATCGGGGACAATGGGGGGATCGGCGCGGAGCGTCCCGGACGCGATCAACGCGCGAAGAGCCTGCGAGGGAAGGACACCGGTCATGTCTGTTCCCCGCATCTCATGTGGTAGCTGGTCGGGCTAGCAGGACTCGAACCTGCGACCTTCCGTCCCCCAGACGGACGCGCTACCAGGCTGCGCCATAGCCCGACTGGAGGGGCTTTTATCGAAACGGGCAGCAGGGGCAAGGGGCTGTGCGCCATTTTCCGCAACTAGATCCGTGCATCCCAAGCGCGCGAGACGATCTCGGCCTCGATCGCGATGGGGCGCAACACGCGGGACCGCCGTGTTCGGCCCGAACGGCCCATGCCCGACAGCACCGCCAGCGGCGTGACGGGCAAGGTCAGGGCGTCGACATCGGGCAGGGGGATGTCCGCGAACGGAGTTGGGCCGGGCGTTGCGGCCGGGTCATCGGGCACGGACGGCGCGGCGCCTTCCGGTGTCGGTTCGGCGGGGGCCTCCTGCCCCGGGGTCGAACCCTCGGTGGACTGTGCGCCCTCTGCTGGGCCGGTGTCGGGCGCGACAGGTGCGTCGGCATCGGTGACCGGAATCGGCGGTATGTCCGCCACTTGATGTAGCTCCGTGTCCATGGTCGGGGCGGACGGCTGGGCGTTGCCTTCTGCCGTGTCGACATCGGGCGCAGGATCCGCTTCGGCATCCGACTCGGTAAGGTCTGGCGCGGGCGGCTCATTGACCGTGGCCTGACCGGCGTCGTCCTGCGATCCGGCGGCCTCGTTGGACGCGGGTTCCGGTTCGGCCGATGGCCGTGCGGGATCATCAATGCCGTCCGCGGCGTCAGACTCTGGTACTGCCGCGATGTTCGGTGGCGGGGTGATCTCGGGCGGGGCGTCTGACTCGAGGTAATCGGTGTTGAGCTTGCCCACCGCCTCCTCGGCTTCGTCGGTGAAGGGCCAGCGATCGGGGGCGGTCTCGATGGTCGAGACACCCTTGGGCGTCAGGGTGATGACCTTGCCGCGATCTTCGCCCGCGGGGGGCCCGTCCAGGGGCGGAGACAGGGCCGAGACATGCCGGATCCCTTCCTCGCGCAGCAGTTTCTGCACCCCGCGGATCGTCATCCCCTCGTCATGCAGGAGGCGCTTGATCCCGCCCAGAAGTTCCATGTCGGCTGGACGGTAATAGCGACGCCCACCGGCCCGCTTGACCGGTTTGACCTGGGTGAACCGTGATTCCCAGAACCGCAGGACATGGGTCGGAACGTCCAGCCAGTCGGCCACTTCGCTGATCGTGCGAAAGGCATCGGGTGCCTTGGCCATGTCTACCCCTTGTTGCCGTCTGCGATCCTGTCCCGCATCAGATGCGACGGGCGAAAGGTCAACACGCGTCGGGGATGGATTGGCACTTCTTCCCCGGTCTTGGGGTTGCGCCCGATCCGGGCCGACTTGTCACGCAGCGCGAAGGTCCCGAAGGAAGAGATTTTCACCGTCTCGCCCGCGACGAGCGACTCGCAGATATGATCCAGCACGGATTCGACAAGCTGGGCGGATTCGTTTCGCGACAACCCCACCTCTCGATGGACGGCTTCGCTCAAGTCCATCCGCGTCAACGTTTTCGACATTCTGTCAGTCCCCCGAGGCCCTTGGCCCCGAAAATGGTCTACCGATTCTGTGAAGTCAACGACGCCGAAGCGGTCGGGCGTTCCAAGCCTACCAGCGCAGGACCAGCGAACCCCAGGCGAGTCCGCCGCCGATGGCTTCGGTCACGATGATCTGTCCGGGACGGATCTTGCCCTCTGCCCGCGCGACCGACAGGGCCAGCGGGATCGACGCGGCCGACGTGTTGCCGTGGTCCTGCACGGTCACGACCACCCGCTCCATGGGGACGCCCATCTTCTGCGCGGTCGCCTTGATGATCCGGATATTGGCCTGGTGGGGGACGACCCAATCCACGTCATCCGCCGTGAGCCCCACCTTCTGCAGCGCGGTGTGGGCGGTTGCCGCCAGTTTCTCGACCGCGTGACGGAATACTTCCTTGCCTTCCATCCGCAAATGGCCGGTGGACTGGGTCGAAATACCGCCATCGACATACAGGATGTCGCGATGCCGTCCGTCGGAATGCAGGTCCGCCGACAGGATGCCCCGATCCGCGGTCGTCCCGTCGCCATCGGCCGCCTCAAGGATCAGCGCGCCCGCGCCGTCGCCGAACAGCACGCAGGTCGAACGGTCCGTCCAGTCCATGATCCGGCTGAACGTCTCGGCGCCCACGACGGCGACGCGCCGGGCCTGGTCCGAAACAATCATCGCATTCGCCGTGGTCATGGCAAAAACGAAGCCCGCGCAGACGGCCTGCACGTCGAACGCGAAGCCTGAACGAAGGCCCAGCTTGTCTTGGACCATGGTCGCGGCCGAAGGGAATGTCAGGTCCGCGGTCGAGGTGGCGACTACGATGGCATCCAGTGCCTCGACCTCCAGCCCCGCATCCGCCAGCGCGGCGCGGACCGCATGGGTGGCGAGATCCGAAGTCAGTTCCCCTTCGGCGGCAAAGTGCCGACGCTCGATCCCCGAGCGTGAGCGGATCCATTCGTCCGATGTCTCAAGGGTTGCCTCGAACTCGGAATTCTCGACGACGCGGGCGGGCAGGTAGTGACCGACCCCGGCGACGCGGGCCCTGATGACGCTCATGTCCCGCTCCTCCGGTTGTCTTCTTCCACAAGTACCGACCCCTCCGCGACGCGGGCGGCCAGTCGGTTGGTAAAGTCCTTCTGGCCCAGCTTGAAGGCCAGCTTGATGGCCGCGGACACGCCGGTCGCATCGGCCGAACCGTGGCTTTTCACGACCGTGCCGTTGACGCCCAGGAACACGCCGCCATTCACCCGCCGTGGGTCGATCCGCTTTTGCAGACGCTTCAGCGACGTCAGCGCCAGCACCGCGGCAAGCCGCGACAGGGGAGAATATTGGAACGCCTCGCGCAGAAGATCGCGAATCAGCGATGCGGTGCCTTCGCCGGTCTTGAGAGCCACATTGCCTGTGAACCCGTCGGTCACGATCACGTCCACCCGGTCCGAGGGGATGTCCACGCCTTCGACGAAACCGACGAAATCGTAATCCGCCGTCTTGGCCGCGCGGGAGATCAGGCTGTGCGCCTCGCGCATCTCGGGGCGACCCTTGTGCTCCTCCGTCCCGTTGTTCAGCAGGCCGATCCTGGGGTGGCGCACCTCTTGCCCGTTGCGCGCGTAGGAGCAGCCCATCAGGGCGTATTGCAGCAGGTCGCGCGGATCCGCCTTGATGTCGGCGCCGACGTCCAGCATCACGTTGAACCCGGCGGGATTGCGCGACGGCCAGAGACAGGCGATCGCCGGGCGGTGGACGCCGGGGATCTTGCGCAGTCGCATGACCGAAAGCAGCATCAGCGCGCCGGTGTTTCCGCAACTGACGGCGGCCTGCGCTTCGCCGGTCTTCACGGCGTCAATACAGGACCACATGGACGTCTTCTGTCCATGGCGCAGCACGTTGGACGGCTTGTCGGTCATCGACACGACATCGGGACAGTCGCGAAGTTCGACCCGGTCATCCAGCTTGGCCTTGGCGATCAGAGGCCTCAACGCCGCTGCATCGCCATGGACCAGAAACTGAAGATCGGGATTCTTGGCTGCCGACTTGGCCATGCCGCTGATCACGGCTTTCGGGCCCTGGTCCCCGCCCATCGCGTCGACGGACAGGACGATTGGCCCGGCGCGCCGGTCAGCCTCGTCGATATTTTCCCGGGGACCCTGCGCCATCGGCGGGGCCGGCCTTACGCCGCGTCGTCGTCGAGATCGATCTCGTCGGCCTGGGCGACGATTTCACGTTCGGCATAATGACCGCAAGCGCCGCAGACATGATGCGGGCGCTTCAGCTCGCCGCAGTTGGGGCATTCATGCGGGTTGGCGGCGGTCAGGGCATCGTGGGCGCGGCGCATGTTGCGGCGCGACTTGGTGACCTTATTCTGAGGGACGGCCATGGTCGGTCCTTCGCAAGTTTGGGCAGGACGCAGGTTCAAGGCGCCCCGGAATTCGATTGAGGCCGCGCAATACGCCCATAAGCATCAGGGATCAAGCCCTTGCGACGGGCTTTCACACCGCTTTGCGCGCGACTACGCTTCGCCCCGGATTTACACCGAAAACCGGAGCGCGCCATGCCTTTCCTCTTCGACCCGCCAGCCCCCGCCACCGTCACGATCGAGGGGCGGGGCGACTATCCGATCCGAAGGATCTTCTGCGTCGGCCGCAATTATGCCGAACACGCCGCCGAGATGGGCAACGAGGTCGACCGCGCCGCGCCGTTCTACTTCACGAAAAGCCCGGCCCATGCGGTGGCGGGCGGCGACTGGACCTATCCCCCGGGCACCTCGGATCTGCATCACGAGGTCGAGCTGGTCGTGGCCCTGGACGAGGGCGGCGCGGTGATGGCCGCGGGGGTCGGCCTGGACATGACGCGACGCGATCTGCAGGCGGTCGCAAAGGAAAAGCGCCGCCCCTGGGATGTCGCGAAAGATTTCGAGGGGGCGGCGATCCTGGGACAGTTCCTCCCGTTGGAGGAGATCGGCGCGCACGAGATATCCTTGTCGGTCAACGGCGCGGTCCGGCAGTCGGGCAATACCCGCGATCTGATCCACGATATCCCCGCGCTTCTGGCGCATCTGGGCACGCTCTATGATCTGGGGGCGGGGGATCTGATCATGACCGGCACGCCCGCAGGCGTGGGCGCGGTGACGCAAGGGGACCTCCTGTCGGCGCAGATCGAGGGCCTTCCGCCGCTGGAGGTGCGGATCGTCTGACACCCCGCAAGGGACGGGTTCGCATTGTCACACGGACGTCATGGTGTCGCGGCAGATACCGGGCACCGAATGTGGGGCTTGCGGGGATCGGACCGCCATATATAGTCCCCATGAAGACGCGGGGCGGGGCCTCCCCCGTCCTGGGCCGGAAGCGGATGCAGGGCAGGGACGGACTCAAGACCATGGCAGGCGATTTCAGAACCAGTTTCGTGCGGGAGCCGAACAACCTTCGACACCATCCGGCGCTTGTGTTGAACGCGGATTACCGGCCGTTGTCGTACTATCCCCTGTCCCTCTGGCCTTGGCAGGAGGCGGTGAAGGCGGCCTTCCTCGACCGGGTGCAGATCGTCGCGGAATACGAGCAGGTCGTTCGAAGTCCGACGACCGTAATCCGGATCCCCTCGGTCGTCGTCCTGAAAGATTTCGTCAAACCCCAGAAGCGCGTGGCTTTCACGCGCTTCAATCTTTTTCTGAGGGACGAATTCCGCTGCCAGTATTGCGGATCGACGGGCGATCTGACCTTCGATCACGTGGTGCCGCGCGCCCGGGGCGGGCGGACCAGCTGGGAGAACGTCGTGGCCGCCTGTTCGAAATGCAACCTGTCCAAGGGATCGCGGTCCCTGCGCGACACCGGCATGAGCCTGCGAAAGCCCCCCCGCGTGCCCGGCGCGGAGGAGCTGAAGAACATGGGGCGCCGCTTCCCGCCCAACCACCTGCACGACACGTGGCTCGACTTCCTTTACTGGGACGCGGAACTGGAAGCCTGAGTCAGGCGGCCATCTCGTCGATTTCGGCGACTTCCTCGTCCGTCAGCTCCAGCCGGCGACGCAACTCGGCCAGGTAGGCGCGGTTCGCCTCGGACTCGCCGTCGACCGCCGCGCTCGAGGCGAGGTAGAATTCCTGCGCGGTCTCGTGGTCGTTGACCTGGACCAGCAACTCGTCCAGCGGCTTGGGGTTGGCGATCTCACGCTCCATCACGGCGCGATCCTCGGCGTCGCCGCCGCTCTGCTCGATCTCGCCCATGATGGTCGCGCGTTCCCGCTGGGACATCGCCCCGTCGGAATAGGCGGCCGTGATCATCGCCCGGATCAGCAGAAGCGCCTTGTCGTCGCTTAGCGAATCGGCTGCGCGCTGGTCTTCCGTCAGGTCGGGCTCGGGCTCGGTCGTGCCGGTGGCTTCCTTCACCTTGCCGGTGACCTGTTGGACCAGCCCCGCCAGCCCGCCGGAGGACGACCCGGCGCGCGTGGTGCCTTGCTTGCCAGACTGGCTGTCCTGATAGGCCTTGTAAGCCATGTACCCCATCGCCGCGAGGCCGAGCTTGCCGCCCATGCCGCTGCGTCGACGGCCCAGACCGCCCATCGCCGCGCCGGCCAGACCGCCGCGCCGTCTGCCACGTCCCGCCATGCGCGAGGCCAGCATCGTGCCGAGAATTCGTTTGAGGCTCATTGGAATTACTCCTTTGGCAGATGAACGGCCCAGACCGGGCGGCCGTTCCCGCCCGCACGGCGCGTCGGCGGTCGATCGCGTGCAGCAAGGTCACGCAAGGCGGAAACACTGTGCCGTTAGCGATCACGCAAGACTTGACCACCGCGCGCGGAACGGCAACTCAGGGCGCGAACCGCAAGGGAGCAGTCCATGGTTTCGCGCGTCATCCCGGTCGATCCGTTCGACCTGACCATTTTCGGCGGCACGGGCGATCTGGCCCGCCGCAAGATCCTTCCCGGCCTCTACAGACGTTTCCGCGCCGGACAGATGCCCGAGACATCGCAGATCGTCGGCGCGGCCCGCTCGGACCTGACCGAGGACCAATACCGCGACGAGGTGCACGAGGCGCTGAAGGAGTTCATCAGCAAGGACAAGCTCGAGTCGAATGCGGTCGACGGCTTCCTGTCGCTGCTGCGCTACGTCTCGATCGACGCGACCGGCGACAAGGGCTGGTCCGAGCTGAAGGAACACCAGCGCGGAGACCATATCAGCGCGTTCTACTTTTCGGTTGCGCCGTCGCTGTTCGGCCCCATCGCGGAACGTCTGCATGAACACGGGATCGCGGATGCCTCGACCCGGATCGTGGTGGAAAAGCCCTTCGGCCGCGATCTGGAAACCGCGCGCGATCTGAACCGGACGCTGGCCCAGCATTTCGACGAGACGCAGATCTACCGCATCGACCATTATCTGGGCAAAGAGACGGTCCAGAACCTGATGGCGCTGCGCTTCGGCAACGTCCTGTTCGAACCGTTGTGGAACAGCCAGTATGTCGACCACATCCAGATCACCGTGGCCGAGACGGTGGGCGTGGGTGGCCGTGGCGGATATTACGACCGCTCGGGCGCGATGCGCGACATGGTGCAGAACCACCTGATGCAACTTTTGTGCCTCATCGCGATGGAGCCGCCCAGCCAGTTCGAACCCGACGCGGTGCGCGACGAAAAGCTGAAGGTGATCCGCGCGCTGGACCCCGTGAAACCCGAGGAGCTGGTGCGCGGCCAGTACACCGCCAAGGGAAAGACGCCGTCCTATCTGCACGATGTCGAGAACGAGGACAGCCGCACCGAAAGCTTCATGGCGATGAAGGTCAACGTGTCGAACTGGCGGTGGGCGGGCACGCCGTTCTACCTGCGCACCGGCAAGCGACTGCGCGCCCGCCAGTCCGAGATCGCCGTCGTCTTCAAGGACGCGCCCCATTCGATCTTCGGCGAAGAGGCCGGGCGGCATCGCAACATCCTGACCATTCGCCTGCAACCGAACGAAGGTATGACCTTGGGTGTGACCATCAAGGAGCCGGGGCCGGGCGGGATGCGTCTGATCGACGTGCCGCTGGACATGACTTTCGCCGATGCGCTGGGGGCCGAGAACGACAACGTCACCGATGCCTACGAACGGCTGGTGATGGACGTGATCCGCGGCAACCAGACCCTGTTCATGCGCGGCGACGAGGTCGAGGCTGCATGGGCCTGGACCGATCCGATCATCGAAAGCTGGGAAAGCCGAGACCGCCGCCCGTACCCCTACGAGCCGGGATCGAGCGGGCCCGAGGAGTCGGCCATGCTGCTGCACCGCGAGGAACGCCGCTGGCGCGAAATCCGCGAATGACGGCAGGATCCGGCCGGAAAATCGACCCGCGCCGCGCAATGCGCTAGGTTGGCGCGGACCACGTTCTGACAGCGAAGGCCCTTTCATGGAATTCGTCGAATACGCCGACACCGAGATGATGATGATGCAGCTTGCCGACAAACTGGCGAGCGAAATCTCCAAAAGCCTCGCGGTGCACGACCACGCCTCGCTGGCCGTGCCCGGAGGATCGACCCCGGGTCCGGTCTTCGACACGCTGTCCGGCGCCAACCTGCACTGGGACCGGGTGCATGTCCTGCTGACGGACGAGCGGATGGTGCCGCCTGATCACGAACGCTCGAACGAGCGTTTGCTGCATGACCGCTTGCTGCGCGACAAGGCCGCCGCGGCGCAGTTCATCCGCCTGATCCCCGGCGCGGGCGTGTCGATGGACGACCTGACCCGTCGCATCGCCCCCGAGCTGCCCCTGTCGATCCTGCTTCTGGGGATGGGCTCGGACATGCATTGCGCGTCGTTGTTCCCCGGCTCGCCGCAGCTGGCCGACGCCCTGTCGTCCAAGGCGCCGCCGGTGATGCAGGTCGATGCCCCCGAGGGGCTGGAGCCGCGGGTGACCTTGACCGGACCGGTCCTGCGCGGTGCGCTTTCGACGCATATCGTCATCACCGGGGACGAGAAACGCGCGGCCATCGAAAAGGCCGCCAGACTGAAGCCCGAGGAGGCGCCCATCGCGCTGGTCCTGGGCGACGCCACCGTGCATTGGGCCAAGGAGTAGCCGCATGATCCCGTCTTCGACCTGGACATCCCTGAAGGACCGCGCCGAGGCCGTCCACGACCGTCCCATCCTTGACCTCATGGACGAGGACCGCGCGCAGGACTTCGCGGTCGAGGCGCTGGGGATGCTGTTCGACTATTCCAAGACCAACATCGACGCCGGGACGCGGGAGACGCTGACAGGCCTCTGCGCCACCGCCGATCTGGACGCCCGCCGCGAGGCGATGTTCACCGGCAAGCGCATCAACGAGACCGAAGGCCGCGCCGTTCTGCACACCGCCTTGCGCAACCTCGACGGCAAGCGGATCCTGATCGAAGGCAATGACGTGATGCCCCGCGTTCTGGGCACGCTTGCCCGGATGGAAGGCTTCGCGCGGTCGGTGCGCGAGGGCAATTACCGGGGGCAGGGCGGTCCGATCACGGATGTGGTCAATATCGGCATCGGCGGCTCGGATCTGGGGCCCGCCATGGCCGCGCGGGCGCTGGTGCCGTTCCATGACGGTCCGCGCACGCATTTCGTGTCGAACGTGGACGGCGCGCATATCGCCGACGTTCTGGCCCCGCTGGATCCGACGACGACGCTGGTGATCGTCGCCTCCAAGACCTTCACCACGATCGAGACGATGACCAACGCCCAGACCGCGAAGGACTGGATGGCCGAGCATGTGCGCGACCCGGCCGCGCAATTCGCCGCGCTGTCCTCGGCCGCGGACAAGACGTGGGAGTTCGGCATCTCGGAAACCCGGGTCTTCGGGTTCGAAGACTGGGTAGGTGGGCGCTATTCCATGTGGGGACCCATCGGCCTGTCGCTGATGATCGCCATCGGCCCGCAACGCTTCCGCGAGTTCCTGCGCGGGGCCGAGGCGATGGACCAGCATTTCCGCCAGGCCGAACCCTTGGCGAACATGCCCGTGATGCTGGCGTTGGTCGGCATCTGGCACAATCAGGGCTGCGGTCATGCCACCCGCGCGGTGCTGCCCTATGAACAACGTCTGGCCCGGCTGCCAGCCTACCTTCAGCAGCTCGAGATGGAGAGCAACGGCAAGCGCGTTTCGATGGATGGCAGCGACCTGCCCGTCGACAGCGGCCCCGTCGTCTGGGGCGAGCCCGGGACGAACGGGCAGCATGCGTTCTATCAGCTGATCCACCAGGGCACCCGCGTGGTCCCGTGCGAGTTCATGGTCGGCAAGCACGGCCACGAAGAAGCGTTGACTCACCAGCACCGGCTGCTGGTCGCCAATTGCCTCGCCCAGTCCGAAGCGCTTCTGCGCGGCCGGTCGCTGGACGAGGCGCGCAAGTCGGTGGCCGACAAGTTCGAAGGCGCCGAGCTTGAACGTCAGGCCTGCCACCGCGTCTTTCCAGGCAACCGCCCCTCGACCACGCTTCTGTATGACAGCCTTACGCCCGAGGTTCTGGGCCAGATCGTCGCCCTTTATGAGCATCGCGTCTTCGTCGAAGGCGTGCTTCTGGGGATCAACTCGTTCGACCAGTGGGGGGTCGAACTCGGCAAGGAACTGGCCAAGGCGCTGGAGCCGGTACTGGCGGGCGACCAGGGCACGGACGGCAAGGATGCATCGACGGCAAGGCTGGTCGGCTGGCTGATGGCATAGGGCTGCGTCGGGGCAGGTTTGGCCCGCCCGATGGGCGCCGGCGGCCGAACTTCGGCAGGGCCGGGGCGCGACTTAGCGGTCGTTGCTCGGCCAGATCGGCGGCGAATGCTGCGATGACCCACGGTGCCATATACCGGGGTCGTAACTCTTCGCTTGGCCGCTGATCTTTTGACCTGCCGTGGGGCCTGTAACAGCATTGGTAAATGCGTGGTCTGACCGTCACGCATCAATCTTCCATTAGAATATATCGTCTATCCTCCGCCGGGTGCATGGTGAAGGAGAGGCGTAGTGTTGCATCGGAATGCTTCCGCCGAATGGCGTGGGAATCTCAAGCTTGGCGGGGGAACCGTCAGTACCGCGTCCGGGGCGCTCGACGAATGCCTCTTTGGCTTCCGGACCCGGTTCGAGAATGATCCGGGAACGAACCCGGAAGAACTAATCGCCGCCGCCCATGCGGCATGTTTCAGCATGCAATTGTCGGATCTGCTGTCGAAGGAAGGCTACAGCCCCGAGCGTCTTGATGTGCAGGCCCAGGTTTCGGTTTCTGTCGACGAGGTAGCCGGAGCAACGATCAAGACGTCGGATCTTACCGTTCATGCAAAGGCGCCGGGACTCGAGCCGGAAATCCTGAACAAGGTTGCGCGGGACGCCTCGCGGGACTGTCCGGTCTCGCGGGCGCTAAACCTCGAAATCTCGGTCATCGCGACGGTCGTCTAGCCCGGCTTGGATATGTGAACGGGGGCAACCAAAGGCCGCCCCCGCATCTGTCAGGTCTTTGCGGCGCGGAATTCCCCGGACGCTTCGGTCGCCAGGCTGACGGCGACGATCGCGGCGAAGGCCAGGATGAAGCCCGGGATGATCTCGTAGATGCCCGGACCGCCCAGGAAGCTTCCGTTCCAGCCCAGCGTGATCCACACGATCACCGTGACCGCACCCGTGACCAGCCCGGCGATAGCGCCGGCGCCCGTCATCCGCGACCACGTCAGCGCCAGGATGATCAACGGACCGAACGCCGCCCCGAACCCGGCCCAGGCATTCGACACGAGGCTGAGGACGTTGCTGTCGGGGTTTCGTGCGATGAAGGCCGCGACGACGCCAACCGCGACGACCGCAAGACGGCCGATATTGACGATCTCGGTCTCGCTGGGCTTGCGGCTGAGGACGAGGCGATAGAAATCCTCGGACAGCGACGAGGACGAGACCAGAAGCTGGCTGGACACGGTCGACATGATCGCCGCCAGCAATGCGGCATAGAGGAACCCGGTCACCAGCGGGTGGAACAGAAGATCGGCCAGGACGATGAAGATCGTCTCGCTGTCTTCGACGTTGACGCCGTTCCGCTCGGCATAGGCGCGACCCAGGATGCCGACGCCGATCGCACCGACGAGCGAGATCGCCATCCACGTCATTCCGATATTTCGGGCTGCGGCCACCTCTTTCACGCTCCGCACGGCCATGAATCGCACGATGATGTGGGGCTGGCCGAAATAGCCCAGGCCCCAGGTCACGGCCGACAGCCACCCGATGGCGGTCAGACCTTCGGTCAGGGACAAGTAGCTGGAATCGACCTCACGCAGGGTGCCGGCCGCCTGATCGAACCCGCCGCCGTCGCCCGCGTAGAGGACGATGATCGGCATGATGACCAGTGCCAACATCATGATCACGCCTTGGCAGAAATCGGTCAGCGACACCGCCAGAAAGCCGCCCACGACCGTGTAGGCCAGAACCACGCCCAGCGTCAGCCAGACGCCCACCTGGTAATTTCCGTCGAACGCGGATTGCACCAGCTTGCCGCCGCCGACGAGGCCCGAGGCCGTGTAGACCGCGAAGAACACCACGATGATGATGGCCGAGACCATGCGCAGCGCGGTCGCCTGGCTGGGAAAGCGGTTGGCCAGAAAGCTGGGGATCGTCAGCGAATTGTTATAGCGTTCTGTCTGCTCGCGCAGGCGCGGAGCGACGATGATCCAGTTCAGAAGCGCGCCGACGAACAGCC
>Ga0114903_1000047_pt1 | contig 96897 bp, 111 predicted proteins | sample MalvirDeepMed_s2_FD_87289 | JGI IMG/M metagenome (GOLD analysis project Ga0114903, IMG submission 87289) | Marine viral communities from the Global Malaspina Expedition - Malaspina viral metaG DeepMed_s2 | ecosystem: Environmental > Aquatic > Marine > Oceanic | place: Mediterranean Sea...
ATCAACGGCTTCTACAATCCACGGCGGCGACACTCAGCACTGGGCTGGAAAAGTCCCTCGGCCTTCGAACGATAGGCCGCCTAAATGAGCACCGTGACCGGAACCAAACCGCGACAGGTCCAGGCGCTGATCGGCCGGGTCACCGCGCGCGCGCATCGGGCATGCCAGAGCCCACGGCCAGGGCGACGGAATGAGCGAGGCGGACATCGCCGGCGGCCGCGCGATCTCGGCCGCGGCCTGGGCGGAGCTGCGCCGGGCGAGCCGGACCACGGCCCTGTCGCGGTTCGGGGATACGCCCGCCGGGGTCCTGCTGCCTAACCAGCAGCAGCTGCTGCGCACCGCCGCGGCAAACTCGGTCACTTGGTGCAAGAAGAGCCGGCGGACCGGTGCGACCTGGGCGCTGGCCGCTGACGGGGTTCTGACCTCGGGCGTGGCGCGCACCGCCGGTGGAATGGACACTCTATATATCGGCTACAATCTCGACATGGCGCGCGAGTTCATCGACGCCTGCGGCGACTGGGCCCGCGCCTTCATGCCGGCGATCGCGGAAGCCGAGGAGTTCCTGTTCAAGGACGCGGCGCAACCCGGCGAGGCCGACCAGTTCATCCAGGCGTTCCGCATCCGCTTCGCCAGCGGGTTCGAGATCACCGCGCTGTCGTCGAAGCCCCGCTCCCTGCGCGGTCGGCAAGGCAAGGTGATCATCGACGAGGCCGCGTGCCACGACGACTTTGAAGAGCTGCTGAAGGCCGCGTTCGCGCTGCTGATCTGGGGCGGTACCTGTCGCGCCTCGCATCGGACCTCGGCGCGGACTTCAAGATCGTCGGGCCGCGTCTGATCTTCGTTCTGCGCGCCAGCGGGCGGTCCGCCTCGGGAAAGCCCCTGGGCCTGCCGCTGGTCCTGCCGAGCTCGGACGACATCGAATCGATCGAGTGGACCGGCGGCGAGCGCGGCCGGTTCGGATCGGTGAAGGCGTTCTGGCAGGACGGGGCCATGGCCACGCGCAAGTTCGTCGAGGTGGGCGGGGGCGAGGGCCCGGCGAAGGAGCTGCGCAAGACCTATGCCAGCGCGGAGGCGGCGCGGAAGGCGGCGACGGCCGAGCTCGAGGACGGGAACGCGGCCGTCGACCGGATCGAGGTTACCATGGCGGGGGCGCCGTGGCTGCGGGCCGAGGACCCGTTCGTCCTGCCGCCGCTGGAACCGGAATACGCCGGCGACTGGGTGATCCAGCAGATCGTCCACACGATGATGAAGGACGGCTTCCGATCCCGCGCCTCGCTGGAGAGGCCCCGGCAAGCGGGCGCTTAGAGGTCTATGAGAGGGGTGCGGAAGGTCTTTTAGAGGGCTTTTACAGAAATCCGAGTTCCGCCAACTCAAATGTCAGAAACGACAAACGAAGTGTCACGCTGTTGTCTGACAGAAGAGATGGCGAAACCCGGAACCAGGCGGGATTGAGTGGGATCTTGCGAAACTGCCGGCGGATAAGGGGTTTCCGAGGGTCCCAACTGGGACCGACCTTCCGAGGTTCTGACAGAAGACCTGGCGAAAAAGGGCAGGGGCCGTTGATTGTCCGATGCCGAGCGGTCGGTCTACGAAAGGCCTCCTAAAGCCCCGCGGTGCAGCCCCCAGAACGCTTCAAAACTTGGCTGATCTGCCTAGGAGACCGCCCTGCAAAGGGGCGCGACCGACCGTGCTTCACCCTCAGGTCGAGTAAACCGAACTCGGACGCGGTGTCCAAGAACCGTTCCTCCCAAGTAAACTTCAATCATATTAAGGGATTATCGGACTCGGATCGCCGGAAACGGTGTCCGCGAACTTGGACATGCTTTTGCCGAACCCGGCAGGGTATGCATGTCGGGCACGGTGCCGTGACCACGATCCGGTTTCAGCCGTAAGCGTGCGGTTGAACACAGATTGTCGAGGCCTGGCACCGGCTTGAGAGGAGATTTGGTGGTGACCAGGTAAGGCCATCCGCCTACCTTCGGCGCAGGGCAGGTAGTCGACGGGAGGATTCGATATGCGCGTCATATGGTTCATCGCAGCGCTTGGGGCGATTGCCTGGTACGTGAACCACGACAGCGACGATGGATATGTCGCGCAGATGGCCGATCGGGCTGGAACTGCGGTGATGGGATCGGGGTCACCAAACATGGGCGAGCTGATCAAGGTATCTTCGGACGTTGCCCTCGATGAATGCCGGATTTGGATGGTCAACGACCCTCATGGCAACGAAGACCAGATCCGGGTGATCGCACATAGCTCCGCGCGGAACCAGGCTACTTTGGCGGCGCAAGGTGTCGCTATGATCGAGCGATATTATGGAAACCGCGACCTCGACCAGATCGAGATATACCTTACGCGAAAAGAGGACGGCGAGCCCGAATACCCCACTTCGCAGAGTGCGCTGGCCTACATGCGATACGATGAAGACGGTGTAGCGGCCAGCGGGATCGAACATGGCCGGTGGGTTGGTGAGTTCGTGGAAAGCCCGTTCGATCATTTCGTCCTGAACGAATACGGTATGCTGGCACGATCGGATGGCGCCTCATTGTATCGGACATCGTTTTTAGAAGAAGACCTCCACGACCTCGTCGCGCAGGCCTCGACAACCTTCACCGGCAAGTGTGAGAACGAGAACATACTGTAGCGCTACCTCCCTGTGATCGTCCCTCCTGACCAGAAGACCTGGCCGTGGACGATCACGCGGTCGTCCCATTCGGCGCGGGGGATCGAGATGGTATCGTAGCGGGGGTTGTCGCTGATCAGACGCATGTCCCTGTCGGCGCCCGGATCGACGCGTTTGACGATCAGCCCGCCATCGAAGGTGAGGACGAAGATGCCGCCGCCATAGAGGACGCGCGCGGTGTCGATGTCGTGTCGGATGAGAAGGAGATCGCCGTCCGCTAGCGTTGGAGCCATACTGTCGCCGCGGGCTTCCAGGACGGAGATTTCGACCCCGGGGGGGACGAACTTGGCAAGCCAGTCGGTGTCTAGTTGCATGAAATAAGCTGGTTCGAGGACAGCCGGATCGGCTGCACTGGACCCCGCCGAAGCAACTGCATCGAAGCGGGGAATAGATAGAAAGCGATCGTCTTCTCTTGATGAGATTACGCCGTGGGCCTGCCGTGAGGACTTCAGTTCAACGGCAATATCGCCTTCTCCGCCACCTAGAAGCCAATCGATGCCGCGACCCGAGCGGCGCGCTACCATCGCAACATCTGAGAATTTCGGCTCAGCTTTTTGCGACAGCCAGCTATACATAGTCGATCTCTTTACACCCATTGCGTCCGCAAAAGATGCAGGGTTCCCAAAGTCTTGCGCCAAGACCGATAGCCTACTCGCTACCGAAGCAGCTACCTGCGATCTTTCATCTTCATGCGTTGACATGAAGCAGATTCCTGTGTTTCATACACATGAGCAAACACCTTCTTGCGTCGAAGCGGCACCGCCATGCCGCGGGTTCTTGGAGATACGTTCTTGGATAGTCTGGTCCTCGATCCCCGACTGGTTCGCGCCGAGCACATCCGTGCCCGTTTGCGGCTGGCCGGATGGTCGACAAAGCAACTCTCGAAGGCGCACGGGCTTCAGCCGTATGCCGTAGACGTGGCCCTGACCCGGGCCCATGAGGCCGGAGAGCAGGTCATCGCGAGGGTCCTGGGCGAGCGGCCCGAGGCGCTTTGGCCGGACCGCTACGACGTCAGGACCGGCGAGCGACTCAGCCCCCAACCCAGACAGAACTATGAGCCGCTGCCCACCTTGGCACAACGCCGAACGGCGCATTCCGTCGGGGGGCGTCGGATATGAGTGACACGCCCTTCGCCGACCGGATAGCCCGGCTTCCCCACGTTCGCGTCGAGCCTGAACAGGACAGCGGCGAGGGGCCGCATGTCCCGCACCGTCGTTTCCCGGGCCTGCCGGGTGGCAAGGCGCCGATGCCACCGGCGCGGGTCCGAAGCGGCGAAGTCGCCGATTTCTTCCAGACTGCTATCGGTGCCGTCCAGACGCGGTTCACGCACCTGTCCGCCGAGGACATCGCCTATCCCCCGCATGGCCTGTTCGATGCGCATCTGGGCCGTCAGATCGCCCTGCACCTGATGGTGATGCGGATCGGCGTCCCGAAGCGGCGGATCGTAGAGGACCTGGAGCGGTCCCGCGAGGCGATCAACCGCGCCCTGTCGATCATCGAGGAGCGCATGGCCAAGAACGAGTTCGCCCAAGCCTACGAGGCCATCGCCGCCGACGCGATGGAGAACATCAAGAGCAAGAGGTTGCAGAAATGAGCGAGCGCCAAGCCGCCACATATGAGATCCGTGCGATTGCGCTAAAGGATGTGCATGTCGACGAGGCCAATCACCGGCCGCTGAACGACGCCCACGCCCGGGTCTTCGCGATGAAGCTGGCCCAGGGCCGGCCGCTGGCCCCGATCAAGGTCCGCCGCACCCCGAACGGGGCGTGCAAGTTCACCCTGGTCTCGGGACGGCACACGCTGGTGGCCCACCAGCTGGCCGGGTTCGAGGAGGTCGAGGCGCAGGTCTTCACCCGTCTGTCGCCCGTCGAAGCCGCCGAGATCACGCTGGAAGAGAACCTCCTGCGGTACGAGCTGACCGCGCTGGATCGCATTCTCGCGGTAGCTGATTACCGCGAACTCTTTGAGGAACGGCATGGGGCGGTGGAGCGCGGCCGCCCAGCGAAAATACGCCCAGTGGGCGCAATTTCTCAAAAGCTGACGAGTGACCTTTTGGGCCATGAAACGGGGAGTGAGGGAGAGGGTTTCTATGCCCGGGTGACAGATCGTCTCGGCATCTCCCGACGGCAAGCGCAGCGCTGCCACGGGATCGCCCGCCGCCTCGCCCCGGCCTTGCGCAATGCGCTCTACGGCTCGACGGCCGAGGACAACCGCACCCTGATCGACGCCCTGTCACGCCGTCCCGTCGAGGCGCAGAACACCATCGCCGGGATGATCCGCAAACTCGAAGGTGATGTGGAAAGCGCGATCGAGGCCTTCGATCAGCGGCCTCGCCTCGACAAACAGGACAAGGCCCGCTCGGCGCTGGCCACGGGATGGTCCATCGCGAGCCGCGAGACCCGTGCCGAATGGGTCCGGGAACATATGCGCAAGGAACTGCCCCACGCGGCGGACGTGATTTCCGACGCGATCCTCGGCAAGGCCTCGGAAGATGACGTTCTTCGCGCCCTGCGCGGCGGCAAGTGATGGACGCCCTGCCCCATCCTGCGCCGCGCTTTCCGGTGCGCGCGCCCATGCCCCTCGACATCGAGCGGTTCCGCCTGCGCATGAAACGCGGCGTGTCGGATGCAATCCGGGCCAGCGGACTGGCCCGCGAAGACGTGGCGCAGCGGGTCGAGGTTGCCACGTGCCGTCGCTTCAGCCGCGGGCAGCTCGACCGGTACCTGAGCCCGGCCAAGGTCGAGGATATCAGCCTCGTCCGGTTCAAGGCGCTGGCCCGCGCCGTAGGGGCGGCTGCGCTTTGGGATCTGGCCATCGTCGATGACGGCCTTCTCGTCATCGCAGGCGACGAGGCGCGCCTGGCGGAGATCGGACGTCTGCAACAGGAAATCCGCCGGATCGACGGCGTCATCGAACGCCTCCGGGCGGGTGCCGAGTGATGCGCTGGTATTCCCCTTCCCAGATCGCGGCGGTCGGACCGCCCGAGATGCCCGGGACCGTGCGGGGCATCAATCGCCTCGCCACGACCGAAGGCTGGCGCGATCGCGATGACCTGGCGCGTCGATGTGCCGGGCGCGGGGGCGGATGGGAATACCACGCGACTCTTTTGCCGATGCCGGTGCAGCTGCGCCTGCAAGCGGATGTCGAGCCGGAAACGCCCGCCTCGGCCGAGTGGGCGGCGTTCGAGCGGCTGCCCGAAGACGTCCGGGAAGAAGCCCGCCACCGGTTGGAAGCCGTACAAGCCTATGAGAATTGTCTGCATGCGTTCGGGTCCTCGGCACGGGCCGAGGCGCGCGTGGAGTCGGAGTTCGGATACTCGCCCCGCACCCTGCAGAGGTACCGCAAGTCGATCGAGGGGGTCCGAAAATGCGACCGCCTCCCGAAGCTCGCCCCGAAACCCGCCGCGAAACCCCGTCGTGAGAAGTGCAATCCTGACGCCTACGCGGCGCTGAAGAGCGATTACCTGCGCGCCGAGGGTCCGGGGTTCGCGGCCTGCTACCGCCGTGTTGCTGCCTTGGCGTCCCGGAAAGGTTGGGCCCCCCTACCGAGCGAGCGGACGATGCGGCGCCACCTCGACGCGGACGTCTCGACCGCGACCCAGACGCTGATCCGGCAGGGGCGGGATGCGGCCAAGGCCCTCTATCCCGCGCAGACCCGGACCCGCGAGCATTTCCACGCAATGGAGGCGATCACGATGGACGGCCATCGGTTCGACGTCTTCGTAAAGACCGAGACGGCGATCCTGCGGCCGTATCTGATCGCCATCCAGGACCTCTATTCCGGCAAGCTGATCGCCTACAGGATTGCCGCGTCCGAGAGCGCCGATGTGGTCCGACTGGTGATCGGCGACATGATCTCGAAACACGGGATCCCCGAAAGCGCCTATCTCGACAACGGCCGGGCCTTCGCCTCGAAGGATATCACAGGGGGCGTCGAGAACCGTTTCCGGTTCCGCAAGAAGCCCGACGATCCCGACGGCCTTCTGGTCACGCTCGGCGTCGATGTCACCTGGACGCAACCCTATTCGGGGCAGTCGAAGCCGATCGAGCGAGCCTTCCGAGACCTCACCGACGAAATCTCCCGCCATCCTGCCTGCGCCGGTGCCTACACGGGCAACAAGCCCGACGCGAAGCCCGAGAATTACGGCAGCCGCGCCGTTCCGCTGGACAAGTTCAAGGCGCTGGTCGCCGATCGGATTGCCGAACACAACGCCAGGGCAGGGCGGAAAGCCGAGGCCTGCAAGGGGCGGAGCTTCGACGAGACGTTCCGCGCCAGCGTCGAGGCCGATGGCACCGTCATCCGTTGGGCCACCGAAGCGCAGCGCGCGCTGTGGCTCCTGGCCGCGAAGCGCGTCCGGGCCCGCAAGGGCAATGGCGAAATCCACTGGCAAGGCAACCGCTACTGGGATCCGGCTCTGACCGCGTTCGCGGGGCGCGACGTGACAGTCCGTTACGATCCGGATGCGCTGCATCAGCCGCTGGCCGTCTATGACGAGCGCAATGCGCTGCTCTGCCGAGCCGCGTGCATCGAGAAGACCGGGTTCAACGATACCGAAGCCGCGCGCCGCCATGCCCGCAGCCGGTCGGCCTTCCTGAAAGCACTGAAGGACCAGCGGAAAACCCATGTCACGCTGACCCCCGAAGAACTCGCCGATCTCTACGACGACGGCGCCGTCCGAAAGGCCGTCGAGCCCGATCCCCCGAGGGTCATGCGCCCGATCTTCGGCGGGAACGCGGTGCCGGTCGAGGAGCCGGAGGAGGCCGTCGCGGGGCTCTGGGACGAAGACTGCGAGGCGGGGTTCTCGAACTTCATCCGCCTGGTCGGCGGATCGGCCAGCTGATCCGGTTTCGCAAAAGAAAAAGGCGGGGCCGAACCCCGCCAGATCATCAAATCCAATGAGGACAATAATGAGCGACGACACGAATACAACCCGGAACGATACGGCAACACGGCCCGTATGGGTCCTGCCGGACATGTCCAAGCGCCCGACGGGGTCGGGCGTCACCGACGAGGTCTTCGAGGAGTGGCAGGACCTCGTGGTGAAGGTTCACGACCTGGCCGAACAGCATGGCTGGCCGAAGGCGGAAGTCAGCCGCCGGTCTGGCGTGCCGCAAAGCACCCTCGGGGCCTGGTTTGCCGGGACCTATAACGGCCGCTACGACAAGGTGAACGAAAGCATCCAGAACTGGTTGTCGTCGATCGGCGACATGCAGGATCTGACGGATCGCATTCCGCTCTCCCCGGCCTTCGTGAAGACCCGGTTCTCCCACGAGATGACCGATCTCCTCGCCGCGGCCCAGACGATGCCCACCATCGTCATGGTCAATGCCGAGGCGGGGATGGGAAAGACCTTCACCGCCAAGCACTATGCGCGCAGCCGGTCGAACACCTGGCTGGCTACGATCAGCCCGCACACTCGTACCGTGAACGGGATGCTGGTCGAGATTTCCGACGCGCTGGATATCCATCAGCCCAATCCGACCCGGCTCGTGCGGTCGATCGGGCGTCGTCTTGAGCGCGTGGGATCGGGATCCCTGCTGATCGTGGACGAGGCGCAGAACCTGGTCGATGACGGGATCAACCAGCTGCGACACTTCTACGATCTCTACGGGTGCGGCATCGCGATCCTGGGCAACTCGGAAACCTACCACCGGTTCGGCAAGTCCTGGGCGCAGAACGAGCGCTACGGCCAGCTGCGCCGGCGCATCTTCAAGCGCATGCACCGCAAGCATCCGCTGAAGTCGGACATCGAGGCGATCCTCGATGCCTGGGGGATCGTCGATCCCGCGCAGCGCAAGTTCCTGATCGGCGTGGGCATGAAGCCCGGCGCGCTGGGGCAGATCGATCAGACCATCAAGCTGGCGAAGATGTCGGTGGTCGGACAAACCTTCGGTGAGGAACGCGCCTTGACGGTTTCGGACCTCAAGAACGCCTGGTCGAACCGCGATGTGGAGGCGGCTTGATATGGCGAACGAGTTCGATCCGCAGCAAATCGCAGAAGACCTCCAGCTGGTGTTCCAGACGCGCGCCTATATCCAGCCGCGTCTGATCATGATGCTCGAAAGCCTGCCGCTCGATACCGCGGACCCGCAGGTCGAGATGCACCGCCAAACGCAGCGCCTGATCGCCAACTATGTTCGCGGGTTCAGTATCGCGGACCGGTTCTTCCTGGGGGAACTCAGCCCGCAGGACCGGTCCCGACTGGAAGCGCAGATCGAGGCCGAACGCGAAGAGATCATGGCCCGCCTGGAAGGGAGGGCTTCCCATTGACCGCCCCGTTGGCCCCCCCAACCGTTCCCGGTCCCGCGCAGCATGACGCTGCCGGGATCCCGCTTGCCTGCGATCGCGATGTTCCTTCTCGCGATCGCCACCTTCCCAGCCAGGACGATGGCTCGCCCTGGTCCGGCTGGGTCCTTTTATTCCTGGTCGATCTGATCGGCCTGCTGACGCTCTTCGCCACGTTCTACGGGCTCTTGCTGATTGCATGGGGGATGTCGTCATGACCGCACCCCTGGCCCCCGAAGACCGTCTGCATGTCGCGCTGTCGCGCATGACGGCGCTTTTCGTCAGCTCCACCGAGCTCGAAGGCCCGGACCTTCTCTCGGCCGAGCTCGCCTTCCTCGACGCCGGCCGGGACGCGGTGCGCGCCTGGGCCGATCTGATCGTCGCCGGACATGGCTGGCCCCTGCACCCGAAGCACGGGGCCGCATCGACCGACGTCACCGAAACCACGAAGGAGACCATCTGATGGCACAGTCCACCGAAACGGCCCTGCCGCCGGGATACTGGCAGGACGCGCGGGGCAACCTCGTCCCCGACAGCAAGGTGAAGGAGGAGGACAAGCTCCAGGACGATCTCGTCCGCCGTCTGATCGGCGGCGCCGAGGCGCTGAACGCGTCCCTGGGCGCATTCCGCGACAGCGCGCTGGAAGAGGCCTATGCCTTCCGCGATCTTCTCGGCCAGGAATACGGTGTGAAGAAGGGGGGCGAGAAGGGCAACATGACCCTGCGCACGTTCGACGGCGCGCTCGAGGTGAAGGTCCAGATCAGCGACACGCTGAGCTTCGGGCCCGAGCTCCAGATCGCCAAGAGCCTGATCGATGCCTGCATCGAACGCTGGGCCGAGGATGCGAACGACAATGTCCGCGTGCTGATCAACGACGCCTTCCAGGTCAACAAGGAAGGCCGCATCGATACCGGCCGGGTGCTGTCCCTGCGCCGTCTGAAGATCGACGATGCCGACTGGCACCGGGCCATGGAGGCGATCGGCAACGCGATCCGGGTCACCCATTCGAAGACCTACGTGCGGTTCTACCGCCGGGATCCTGAGACGGGCGCGACCAGTCCGATCACCCTCGATCTGGCAAGCGTGTGAGCCATGGCTGATCTTTGTCTCACCTGTTCGCTGGACGAGTGCCGCGAGGGGCAGCCTGGGTGCGGTCTGCGAGTGATCCGGCGCCGGAGGAAGTTCCGCAGAGTGCGGCCCCGTGAGCCTGGCTGTCTCTCGGACATGCAGATCCGTGCCGTCATGGCTTCGGTCGCCGCCCTGCATCGTCTTTCCCTGGCCGAGCTGGTCGCACGCAACCGCCGCCAACCGCTGGCCGCCATCCGCCAGGCCGCGATGAAGGCGGCCTATGATCGCGGCGCCCATCCCGAAGATATCGCGCATGTCCTCAAGCGGGACCGCTCGACGGTCCTGCATGGCATCGAGGTCGAGCGCGGGAGGTCGCTGCCATGAGCGTGATCGCCGCCATCCATGTCGCTAAGCGCCAGCTTGGTCTAGACGACGAAACCTACCGCGACTTGATCGAGCGCGAGACCGGTAAGCGCTCGGCCGGCGAGCTGACCTCGTCCGAGCGCCGTCGGTTGCTCCAGGTGTTCGAGGGCATGGGGTTCAAGCGCCGCGGGAAGAAGCCAGGCCTCGACGGCCGGTTCGCGGGCAAGCTCCAGGCGCTCTGGATTGCCGGGTGGAACCTCGGGCTCGTCCGGGACCGTCGTGACACGGCGTTGACGGCATTCGTGAAGCGGCAGACTGGCCTCGACGCGGTCCGGTTCTGCCACGATCCGGAGGATGCCAAGAAGGCGATCGAGGCGCTGAAAAGCTGGCTTGCCCGCGATGGCGGGGTCAGTTGGGCGATCCATCAACACCAAACTCTGGTGCAGCAGACGAACGGGTACCGGATTGCCCGCGCGCAGTGGGTCAAGCTCGGGCGGCACCCGCGCGACATGCAGGCCGGCGTGATGGAAATCCTTGGCCGCAATATCGTCGGGTCCGAACCGCCGAACCATGCCGAATGGATCGACGTGATGAACGCCCTCGGCCGTGAAATCCGGGGCGAGACGTCATGAGCCGCCGGGACCGATATGCCAACTGCCGGTTCCGGGGCAGGGTGCCGATCACGATCACGCTGGCCGGGGTCGTGGTGCTCGCCGCATGCATCCTGGCGATATGCGCCGCCGCCGGGGTGCCCTTGCGGTGACCGAGCTGACCGGCCTCCTGGCGGAGATCGCCGACGAGATCGGGCGCGACGCCGCGCTCGACCTCGCCGCCGTGGCCGGTGGCATGCAGATATTCATACCCGGTCGGGTGCCGCACGGGCACTGGCTGGAAGCCGCGATCGGCCGCGACAAGGCCGAGCGGTTGTCGGATCATTTCACGCTGGGGGGCGCGAGCGGCGTCTCGATCAAGCTGCCCCTCGGTCCCTACACGCGCGACGAGGTCCTGCGCGAACGGATCGCCGCGCTCGATGCCACCGGCACCATGAGCGCCAACGAGATCGCCCGGGCCTGCCAGTGTTCGGTGCGCACCGTCCACCGGCACCGGGAACGCGCCCGGGATGGTCAGGTCGAACCGCGGCCGGACCTGAATCGGGCGCGGCTGAAGATGCAGGGGCAGTTGGACCTGTTCGAATGACCATGATCCAGGAGGAGGAGACCATGAAGGGCTTTACCGTTGAAACCGCACCTTTGACCCCGCTGGAGGTGGAAGCGCTCGCGATGATGATGGAAATGGGGGGATCCCCGCTTTGGGGCGCTGTTCTGCGACGACTTGGCGCGATGCGGGATGCGGCCGAGGATTCCGCCCGAAGTGCGATCGAGCAGCGTGATGAGTATATGACGGCCCTGCGCCGTGCTGAAAATGCGCTAATTGCCCCGCTGACGTGGGACGACACCGAAGCTGGCATGTTCGGCGACGCGGACGGATCACCCGTCTGGAATGTCGAGCGGGACTTCGATGGTTCGTGGGCGGCATACTCGGATGACAACCTGCTTCTGAACCACCGGGGATATCTCACGGAAGAAGACGCGAAGCGTGCCTGCGAGGCGCGTCACCGGGATCTGATCCTTTCCACTCTGGCCATTCCAGAGGCGGAAGTTTCGGACGATGCTTCAAAGAGGACCGAACGCAATGGCTGAGCGCACAAAATCGGTGTGCACGCCAAGGCACATCATAGACCAGATCACCGCCGCCATCTCTCCTGTCGCCCCGGTGCATCTGGATCCAGCAACCACGCGGCGGAACTGGACTGAGATTGCGCGCCGCGTGGCGGAGTCGACCGATCCGAACCTGAACATTGAGGGAAACGTCCAATGACTAAGAACAAGCTTTCCGATCTAAACGACCACCTGTTCGCCCAGCTAGAGCGACTGTCCGACGAACATCTCGATGCCAAAAAGATCGCCCAGGAGGTGAAGCGCGCCGAAGCTGTCGTGGCAGTTTCCGACAAGATCATCGGCACGGCCGACCTGCGGCTCAAGGCGGCGAAGCTCTACGCCGAACATGGCGACAAGATAACGCCGCATCTGCCGATGATCGGCAATGGCGGGGGTTCGTAGGCGATGGTTCGAGCCATTCCCTACAGCGACGAGGAACTCGCCTGGATCGAGGCACGCAAGGAACGCCCGCGCAAGCTGCTCTACTCCGACTTCCAGCTGATCTGGGACCGCCCGGACGTGTCGTTCGACAATTTCAAGCAACTCTGCACCCGCAAGGGCTGGAAGACCGGGCGGACGGGGTGCTTCGCAAAGGGGCAGACCCCGGCGAACAAGGGCAAGAAGATGCCCTTCAATCCGAACACAGCGCGGACGCAGTTCAAGAAGGGTGGCGTGCCGCACACCTACAAGGGTCCCGGCCACGAGCGTGTCGACGCTAAGGATGGCTACGTCATCCTGATCGTGGATGAACCGAACCCCTGGACCGGCGCCAAGACCCGACCAGTCCACAAGCATCGTTACCTTTGGGAAAAGGCCAACGGCCCGGTCCCTGAAGGCCACCGGCTGAAATGCCTGGACGGCGACAAGACGAACTGTGATCCGACGAACTGGAAGGCGATTCCGTTCGCATTGGCGCCGCGGCTCAACGGCCGGTTCGGGCGCGGCTATGACCACGCCCCTGCCGAGCTGAAGCCCGTCATCATGGCGACGGCCGAGCTCGAGCACGCGGTCCGCACCCGGAAGAAGGGTGGCCGGAAATGAATGGGCATCGGAGCTGATGAAACAGAGCTGCGCCCATCAGGTGCCGTTCTTCATGAAGCAGATGGGTGGGTTGCGGAAGCCGTTCGCGCCCATTTCCAACGATCTGATGGTCAGGGAATGGCCCTAGCGCTATGCTGGATTTATGAACCGTCACGAGCGCCGCAAAGCAAACCGCCGACTGCCTAAGATTGTGGTCACGTCCGAGGTCTACGAACTGACCGGTAAGGGCGGCAAACCTATCAGCCTCAACGTAGGGCCGATGCGCCTATGGGCTGAGAAGCACGCGGAGCGGGGCACCATCCCTATCGAGTTTGACTACATCGAGCGGCTGTTGAAGGACGGCGCGGTGAAAGAAGATCGAGTTCAGGCAATTCTCAGGACGCAGAACCCGAAACCCGTATTACTCTGTCGCGCCATAAATGATGATGGCGATGAGATCGTGGATGGTAACCATACCTATGTCGCGCTCGGCTTGGCTTGGTCCTTAGCGCACCGTGACGGTACGGCGCCTGAAGGCATCGCGCCCCGCGCCAGAGCATATGTCTTTCAACCGAAGGACTGGCGTCGGTTCGTGATACCGACGTCGCACAAGGTCGGGAAAAGCTGAAGGTGAGCTTGCTTTGGGGATATCCACTGAGCACGGCGCAGACCGCCCCTGACACCTGACAGAACGGGCTGGGGCAGGGCGCTCGGATAGAGCTGGCGAGGACAGCCACCTCGCCGGAGCGCTACAGTGACCAGCCGCCTTGCCATTCCCATGCAATGGATGCCGCAGCCCGTGGCGCCGCGCGCGAAGATGACCCGGATCATCTTCCACTGGACGGCGGGCGGGGCGGAGGCAAGCGCCCTCGACCGCAAGCATTATCACCTTCTGATCGAGGCGGATGGCAACCTCGTGCGGGGCGATCTGCCGATCGACGCGAATGCCGGGCCGATCCGCGGCAACTATGCCGCCCACACCCGCAACGCCAATACCGGTGCCATCGGCGTGGCACTTTGCGGGATGCACAAGGCGCAGGAACGCCCCTTCGATCCCGGTCCGAAGCCAATCACGAAGGACCAGTGGGACGCCTTGGTCGACCTCCTTGCAACCTTGTGCCGCCGCTACGGCATCGCGCCCAAGGCCGACGCGGTCCTGTCGCATGCCGAGGTCGAGCCGGTCCTGGGGATCAAGCAACGGGGCAAGTGGGATATTGCGCGCCTGCCCTGGGACGAGAGCTATGCGTCGGGGGCGTCCATCGGCGCCAGGCTGCGCGGCGAAGTGCGCTCGGCGCTGGCGGGTGACCGCGCGGTTTCCTCGGGCGGAGCAATCGAGATGACGCCCGCGGCCCGCGGCGCGGATCGCTCCGAGCGGAAAGCGCTACAGGGCCGGGTCACCGCCTCGTCCCTGAACTTCCGCAGCGCCCCGGATGGCGAGATCGTCGGCTCGCTGCCCCGCGGCGTCCAGGTGACGATCCTCGATCACGATGACGGCTGGTACGAGGTGCGCACGCCCGGCGGCTACGTCGGCTTCGTCTCCGGCAAGTACGTGACGATCCTTCCTGCGGAGCCCGTCGAGGCGCCACGCGGCGAGACCCGGCACACCCCTGACACACCCGTTCAACCCGAGGAGACCACCCCCATGCAGACCACGAAGAGCTGGATGCGTTCGAAAGGCGTCCTGGGCGCCGCCGGCGCGCTGATTATCCCCGTCCTGGGCGAGTTCATCGGTATCTCGATCGGCGAGGGCGATGCGCAGGAAATCGTCGAGGTTGTCACCATGATCGGCACCACGATCGCCGCCGTCGTGGCCCTGATCGGCCGGATCACCGCGCGCGAGCGCATCGGCTAGGCCATGACCCGAGGCCACCACCACGACCCGGCCGCAATGCGGCGCGCCCAGAACCGGGCGCGCCGTTCTCTTCTGTGTGCCGAGATGAGCCCAGGCCAGCGCCTGTTCGGCTGGGCCTTCGCAACGCCTGCCCGCCTGACGACCCTCGTGCTCGCCCTGGCATCGCTCGGGCGCGCCTTCGCGCTGGTTGCGGCGCCGGAGACGATGGACCGGCCGGTCTACGACGCCTTCATCTTCGGGCCGTATGTCTGGGCCGCGATCATGGCCGTGACCGGATGCGTATTGCTCGCGACCTCGTTCCTGCCATCGAAGCGCGTGCGGCCGCTGCTGTTCGTCGCGCTCGTCACGAACCTTGCGGTGTGGATCGGCGTCGCGCTCTTCATCGGCGCGGCGCAACCCTTCAACCCGGCCGTCTATGTCTATGGCGCCCTGTCGTTCGGGGCGGCGTTGGCCGCGATCCACGTGGCGGGGGAGCGCTGGTGATGGAAGAGACCTTCAGCAACCCCGTCGTGGTCGGAGGTGGATTGGCGTCGATCTTCGCGTTCCTGACGGTTCTCGCGCGGTTCAAAGGGTGGCTATCCTTCGAGACGGATCAGAGCCAGTTCCGCGAAGACCTGATGAAACAGATCGCGGCCGAACGGGCGCAGAGCGTGGAGATCGCCAGCCAGCTGGCCCAGGCCAACCGGCAGCTGTCCGAACTGACCCTGGAACAGCTCCAGATGCGGGTCACGGTGGACGCGATCCGGTCGCAGATGCGCCAGCTTCTGGGGATCCTCGTCGACGTGAAGGAAGGACGTCTGGCGCCTGAGCATATTCGTGTGCCGGAGGTTCCGGCGTCGATCATGGGGGATGACCGCTGATGTTCGGCAGGCGGGAACGAGAGGAGCACCGGCGCCGCCTCGCGGACCTGGAAATGATCACGACGGGCCTTTCTCAGAGCATGCGGAATACCGAGACGCGGGTCGATGCGATCGGCGAACAGGTCCGGCACAAGGTCGACCGGGACGAACTGCACGCCCTGAAGGTCGAGATGGCCGAGATGCGCGGCATGATGCAGCGCTGCCTGGATGTCAGCCAATCGGTGAACAGCGGTCTCGAACGGGTCGAGCGGTACCTGATGGATACGACCAGCCAGCTCCGGACGGTCAAGGCCCAGGTGCGGGAAATGAACGAGGAAGAAGGGTCCGATGCCTGACAAGAGTTACGACGCGTTCGTGCGCGAAGACATACGCCGCGCCATCCTGTTCGAGCTGGGACGCGAGCCGTCCTACACGCTGAACGAACGGTTGCTGGCCAAGCGGCTCGAGCTGCACGGCTACACGAAGGGACGGGACTACATCCGGACGCAGCTGCATTGGCTTCAGGACAGTGCCGAAGCCATTCGTATCCAGGAGCTGGGCGAGACCGTCCTAGCCGTCCTGACCCAGCGCGGCCTCGAAGTGTCGAAGGGGTTCGTCGAGGTCCCCGGCATCGCCCGTCCGCTTCCGGGGGAATGACCCCATGGCCCGATCGTCGAGCCGGCTGTCATCGATCGATCTTCTGCCCGAGGAGGCGGATGAGGATATCGCCTGGGCGCATGGCGAGCTTCGGGCCGCCAAGCGGCACAAGCACGAGATCCTCGAGGAGTTCAACGACCGCCTGGCGGCGAAGGGGATCGAGCCGATTTCCCGCTCGGCCTGGTACCGTCACAGCGTGGCGGTGGCCGAGGCCACGCGCCGGATCGAGCGAACCCGGGAAATCACCTCCGCGATCACCGAACGGCTGGAAATCGGCAGCACCGACGATCTGACCATCGCCATCGCCGAGACGATGAAGACGCTGGTCTTCGAGATGCTCGAGGATGGCGGCCGGGCCGGATGGTCGCCGAAACAGGCCAAGGAAATGGCCGAGGCCGTCCGCGCGATCGTCTCGGCGCAAAAGACCTCGTCCGACATGCGCCGCCGCGTCGAGGCGGAGATGGCGCAGCGCACCGAAGCTGCGATCGACCAGGTCCGCACGGTCCAGGGAATGACCGAAGCCACGGCCGAGAGCATCCGCCGGGCAATCCTGGGCATGCCCGAACCGGGTAGCACCGAATGAGCCGCGAGCTTACCGCGGAAGATTGGGTAGAGCTTCGGCGCTCCAGCCGCGCCGTTGCGCTCGACACCTTCGGTGCCACACCCGCCGGCGTCCTCCTGCCCTATCAGCAGCAGCTCTTGCGGACCGTCGCGGCAAACTCAGTCACCTGGTGCGAGAAGAGCCGGCGGACGGGTGCGACCTGGGCGCTGGCCGCGGACGGGGTGCTGAGCTCGGGCGTGGCGCGCACCGCCGGCGGAATGGACACTCTATATATCGGCTACAATCTCGACATGGCGCGGGAGTTCATCGACGCCTGCGGCGACTGGGCCCGCGCCTTCATGCCGGCGATCGCGGAGGCCGAGGAGTTCCTGTTCAAGGACGCGGCGCAACCCGGCGAGGCCGACCAGTTCATCCAGGCGTTCCGCATCCGCTTCGCCAGCGGCTTCGAGATCACGGCCCTGTCGTCGAAGCCCCGGAGCCTTCGCGGCCGGCAGGGCAAGGTGATCATCGACGAGGCGGCGTTCCACGACGACCTCGAAGAGCTGCTGAAGGCGGCGTTCGCGCTGCTGATCTGGGGCGGCAAGGTCGTGATCATCTCGACCCATGACGGGGACGAGAATGCCTTCAACGAAGGGATCCGCGCGGTGCGCTCGGGGGACCGGCCGCATGCCCTGGTGCGGTTCGATTTCGACGACGCGATCCGCGACGGTCTCTACGAGCGGGTCTGTATCAGGGCGGGGCGCCCGTACTCGGTCGAGGCCGAAGCCGCATGGCGCGACGCGGTCATCGCCGATTACGGTGATGCGGCCGACGAGGAGCTCTTCTGCATCCCCGCCCGCGGCTCGGGCGCCTGGCTGACCCGCACCCTTCTCGAAGCCCGCGCGATCGCCGTCCCGGTCCTGCGCTGGTCGATGCCGGCCGATTTCGCGAAGGCGCCGCGCGACGAGCGCCGCCGGGTCACGGCCGACTGGATCGCCACCCATCTCGATCCGCTCCTGAAGCGCCTTGACCGCGATCTGGACCATGCCTTCGGGATGGACTTCGGGCGAAAGGTTGACCGCTCGGTGATCTGGCCCGTCCTGACGACGCGGCTGCTCGAACGCCGCCCGCCCTTCGTCATCGAACTCGCAAGCCTGCCCTTCGACGTACAGGAGCAGATCCTCTTTCACATGATCGAGGCGCTGCCGAATTTCACCGCCGGGGCCGTCGACGCGGGCGGCAACGGCGCCGAGCTCGCCGAGCGCACCGCGCAGGAGTTCGGTCATTCGCGGATCCACCAGGTGATCTTCTCGGTCGACTGGTACCGCAGCCACATGCCTCCGGTGAAAAAGGCGCTGGAGGATGACGTTTTCGCCGTGCCCCGCGACGGCGAGGTGATCGACGATTTTCGCGCCTTCACGCTGGTGGCGGGCGTGCCGCGCGTGCCCGACCGCCGCGCCGCCAAGGGCGGCGGAATGCGCCACGGCGATGCCGGCATCGCGGGCGCCCTGGCGCTCTTCGCCGCGAAACAGGATGTCGCCGAATACGACGGCTACATGAGCGCCGCCCAGCTGAACGACGCCGATATCGAAGAGGACGACGATTTCGGTCGCGGCCTTGATTATTCCCGAAGAGGAGGCCTCTGACATGGATCGCCCCATGCTGATCGATCCCTATGGCCGGCCCTTGAAGGTCGACGCCAAGACGATGGGGTCGGAGATCGCGGTGCCGTCCACGGGCGCGCGCCGGCCGGCGACCTTCGACAGCGTCGTGACCGGGCTGGAGCCGGTCCGCCTGGCGCGCATCCTCGATGCCGCCGTTCATGACGATGCGTCCGAGTTCTTCGCCCTGGCTGAAGAGATCGAGGAGCGCGACCTGCATTACGGGTCGGTTCTTCAGACGCGCAAGGATGCGGTCTCGAATCTCGAGCCGCAGATCGAGGCGGTGGACGACACGGCCGAGGAAGAGGAGATCGCGAAGTTCTGCCGGTCCTTCGTCGAGCGCGCCGAGTTCGCGGACATGCTCGACGATGCGCTCGATGCCCTGGGCAAGGGCGTGTCGGTCGTGGAAATGGTCTGGGAGACCGGTAAGAGGTGGGTCCCGCGCGAGTTCGAATGGCGCGACCAGCGCTTCTTCGCGTTCGACAAGGAGACCCGGCGCGAGCTTCTTTTGAAAAGCGGCGACGAGCGTCTGCCGCTGCCCTGGGGCAAGTACGTCACCCATGCCGGCCGGGTGAAGACGGGCCTGCCGATCCGCGCGGGCCTTGCCCGGTTCGCCGCCTGGGCCTTCATCATGAAGTCCTACACGCTGAAGGACTGGGCCGGGTTCTGCGAGGTCTTCGGCCAGCCGCTTCGGGTGGGGCGCTACGAGCGCAACGCCACGGCCGAGGAGAAGCGCGCGCTTCTGCGGACGGTCCTGTCGATCGCGGGCGATGCGGGCGGGATTATCCCCAAGGGGATGGAGATCGAGTTCATCAAGTCCGAGGCAGGCCGCGGCGAGGCCGTGTTCGGCAAGTTCGCCGACTATCTCGACAAGCAGGTCTCGAAGCGCGTCCTCGGCCAGACCATGACCACCGATGACGGTGCTTCGCTCGCCCAGGCGAAGGTCCATGACGAGGTGCGCGACGACATCCGCCGCGCCGACGTGCGCCGTCTCCAGGCGACGATCCAGCGCGACGTGATCCTGCCAGCCGTTCAGCTGAACTTCGGCGTCCGCCAGTCCTATCCGCAGTTCAAGCTCTTCATCGAGGAGCCGGAGGACATCAAGGCGCTGTCTGACGCGACCGCGCCCCTGGTTCGGGCCGGGCTCCGGGTCAGCCAGCGCCAGGTGCGCGCACGTCTGGGATATGATGAACCCGAAGAGGACGACGAGGTGCTCGTCCCGCCCGGAACTGCGCCGGAACCGCGTGCGGCCCGGAACACCCGCCACGGTCCCGGCTGCCCGTGCTGCCGGGCGTCGAATGCGGATCGCGGCGATCCGGGGGCGGCCGAGATCGAGGCGATCGGCGAAGAGGAGCTCGACGCGTGGAAGGCGCAGATCGCCCCGATCGCCGATCCGATAGAACGGCTCCTGCGCGAGACGAACAGCTACGAGGAGTTCCTCGCGCAGCTCGACGACGTCCTGGATGAGGTCGATCTCGACGAGGTGACGAAGCGCCTGGCCACGGCCATGGCCAAGGCGCGCATTCGCGGCATGGCGGACGGCTGATCCATGCCGGACCGCCGCCCGCCCGTTCCACCGCCGCCCGATGTCGAGGCCTATTGGCAGGCGCGATCCCAGCGCCTGGCCTATGGCTATTCCTGGCGGGACGTCTGGGGCGAGGAACATGCCCATGCCTTCACGGTCGCCAAGGCGATGACGGCCGACGTCCTGGGCGACATCCGCGACGAGGTCGGGCGCGCCATCAAGGAAGGAACGACCTTCGAGACGTTCCGCCGCGAGCTCGAGCCACGGCTCCAGGCGCGCGGCTGGTGGGGCGAGAAGCGGATGACCGATCCCGCGACGGGGCGGGAGCGGATCGTCAAGCTGGGCTCCCCGCGGCGTCTGAAGACGATCTACTGGGCGAACACCCGAACGGCCCGTGCGGCCGGGCTCTGGGCCCGGGCGCAGCGGACGAAGAAGCTGCTGCCGTATTTCGTCTACGGGCTGGGGCCGAGCCAGAAGCACCGCGAGCCGCATGTGCGCATGGCGGGCGTGATCGCCGCGATCGACGATCCGGTCTGGAACACCTGGTTCCCGCCCTCGGCCTGGGGCTGCAAGTGCTGGCTGCGCCAGGTCACGAAGGCCGCGGCCGAGCGGCTGGGGGTCAAGGACCCGCCCGAGCTGCCCATGCGGGAGTTCACGAACGACCGGACCGGCGAGACGATCCGGATCCCCGAGGGCGTCGATCCGGGCTGGCACACGAACCCCGGCCGGGCGCGCACGACGACGCTGACGCGCGAAGCGCTGACCAAGCTCGACCGGCTGGCCCGACCCCAGCGCAGCGAGCATGTGGCCGAGGTCCTGGGCGAGATCGCGGGGGCGAAGGCGCAGACGGCCCTGGCCTTGCGCGAGGCGCGGAAGCTTCGGCGGGCGGAGCTCATGTCGGAGGGCGTGAGCAAACCGGATGCTCTTCGCCAGGTCGACGAAGCGCTGCCGCTTCCCGACGACCCGTTTCCCGTCGCGGAACTTCCAGAGCGCATGAAGGCGGTGATCGGCGCTTCGGACGACCTGGTGTTCACGACGACAGCGTCTCTCGCGAAACGGCATGGCCGCCGTGCATTGGAACCCGAGGTGGTCCGTCGGTTGCCAGAGTTCATTGCTACAGCCCGGGTGTTCACGGAGCCCGGCGATCCATCTGCCCTGATCTTTGCCGGGCCGGCCGAACCGACCGGCGATCTTCATGTCGTCGTGATCAAGGCCTCCGTGAGCCGGACTGCGCGACTGACCACGATCTATCCGGCCGACAAGTCCGATCTCATCGCGCGCCGCTTGGCCGATGGGCGGTGGTTGGAGTTGAAGAAGTGACGGGCGGAGGGACGTCGATGCTTCCCCTCGTGAAGGCGTACCCGCACACGCACGATTTTGTCACCCGTCGGGATAGAGATAGCAGCTCGACCCGGAAATATCCACCTCCGCGCGCCCAATCCAAACGTGGCGCTGAGCGGCCCGCTGAGCGACACGACGGCTCTGATAGCCCGATGGTCGCGACAACCCCTACTTGCCCGTCAGTGGATTATTAAAGGCATATTAAAACGATCCTCGCCGCGCAGCCTCGCCCGGGCGGTTCATCGCGGCGGGGCGAAGGCCGAAACGGCCCCTTCTGACATCTGACAGGACGGGCCGGGACAGGGCGCCGGGATATGACCCGGTCATGCCTCGCCCCGCTCATATCACATCTTCCGCCCGACCGGCAGCCACGATCGCCCGGGCCCTCAACTTCGAGGGCGCGGCGGTGCCGGAATGGATCGAGATCATCCCTGCCGGTCCGCGCGTCGAGGGACGCGACGGGCGCTGGTGGAACTTCAACCACATTGACGACGTGATCGCCGGGTTCGTGCGCCAAGGCGCCGAGCTGGTGATCGACTACGAGCATGCGACCGAGATCATGCCGCACGAGGCCGCGCCGGCGGCGGGTTGGATTACCGCGCTCGAGAACCGCGGCGGCGCGCTCTGGGCGAAAGTCGACTGGACCGAACGCGCCTCGGCCATGATCGCCGCGCGCGAATACCGGTTCCTCTCGCCCGTCTTCCTTTTCGATCCCGGCACGATGGAGATCGCGGTGCTGATCTCGGCCGCGCTGACCCATCGCCCGAACCTCGACCTCGTCGCGCTGAACACGCGGCACAATCCCATCCAGGAGACCCCGACCATGAAGGACGCGATCCGCAAGGCGATCTGCAAGACACTCGGCCTGAAGGAGGAAGCCTCCGACGAGGCGATCCAGGAGGCGGTCGACGCGCTCGACGCCGACAAGGCCAAGGCACTGAACGCCGCACATCAGCCTTCGCTCGAGAAGTTCGTGCCGCGTGCCGATCACGACGCGGTGGCCGAGAAGCTGACGGCCGCGAACGCACGGATCGCCGAGCTCGAAACGGGCGACGCCGAGGCCGCGGTCGATGCCGCGATCGAGGCGGGCAAGATCGCACCGGCCAATCGCAACTTCTACCTCGCCTCCGCCAAGAACGACCGCGCCGCCTTCGACACGTTCGTGCAAGGCGCGCAGGTGCTGCCCCAGGGCGAGAAAACCAAGCCCGGCGATCCCGGCAAGGACACCCCGGCCCTCGACGCCGACCAGCGCGCCATCTGCGCCCAGCTCGGGATCTCCGAGGAGGAGTTCGCAAAGGACCTCGCGAAAGCCGTCTGACCCCCGATCCAACCGCACCTCACCAGGAACATCCCATGAAGCGCTTTCTGACACCTCCGATCCTCGCCCTCTTCGGCCTTTTCGCTCTCGTCGCCTGCGGGGCCTACCAGCTTTCGGAGGTCGAGAAGCTCCGGGTGGGTGCCGCCGCCGGCGATTACGCGGCCCGCGCGGCGACCAGGCTCGTGGGCTGTTCCGGGCAGGACAGCGACCGCGACGGTTACGTGACCTGCGATCTCGGCGACGGCGCGTCCATCGTCTGTTCCTACGGCGCCGAGCCCGGCTGCAAGCGCAAGACCGCCGCCTTCCATCCCGCCCCCCAGCATCCGGAGACCCATATGCTGACCAGTTCAAAGACCACCCTGCGCCGGGATGCCCGGCAGTTCGAAGCCACCGTGAAGACCGGCGAGACCGTCTATCGCGGATCGCTGACCGCCCGCTCCGCCGTGACGGGCCTGGCCGAGACGGCGAAGGCCGATGCGACGCTAACCGTCGTGGGGCTCGCCACCGACCAGGTGACCGGCGACGGCCAGGCGCGCGTTCCCTACGAGCGCGGCTGCTACCTCGTGAAGAACGACGCGACCGATCCGGTGACCGCCGGGGATATCGGCAAGACGGCATACGTGGTCGACGACGAGACGGTCTCGATTTCCAGCGACACGGACGCGCGACCCGCCGCCGGCATCGTGCGGGAGCTCGATACGAACGGCGTCTGGCTCGAGGTCTGACCTTTCCATACCAGGGAGCGCCGCGCGCGTCGGGGAGGGCAGCTCCTCCCGTTCGACCCGGCCACGCCCCGACCGGGCCCATTGAGGCATCACGGGCCCGGACGAAACAGCGGCACACCATTTTATTCGGCAGAGAGGCCACCCCATGATTGTCAACGGCGCAAACCTCCGCACGCTCGGCGTCGGCTTCCAGCGCACCTTCCAGGCCGGCCTCGATGAGGCCGACGTGTCCTATCAGCAGATCGCCACGACGGTGAACTCGACCACGGCGTCCAACGAGTACGGCTGGCTTGGCGTCATGCCCGGCATGCGCGAATGGATCGGCGACCGGGTGATCAACCAGATCGACGGGCATTCCTACACGATCCGGAACCGCAAGTTCGAGGATACGATCGCGGTCAAGCGCGACCATATCGAAGACGACAATATCGGCGTCTACGGCCCCCTCTTCGGCGCGCTTGGCCGGACGGCGGGCGCATTCCCGGCAGAACTGAACTGGACTGCTCTCGCGGCTGGCTTCGAGACCCCGTGCTATGACGGCCAGAATTTCTTCGACACCGATCACCCCGTGATCGTGGGCGGGGCGGAACAGTCTTACTCGAACATGCAGGCCGGGGCAGGTTCGCCCTGGTTCCTCATGGACCTGTCAAAGCCGCTGAAGCCGCTCCTCTACCAGGAACGCAAGAAGCCCGAGTTCCAGTCGAAGACCGACCCGGCCTCGTCCGATCACGTCTTCATGCGCGACGAGTTCCTCTGGGGCACGTCCATGCGCTGCAACGTGGGCTACGGGTTCTGGCAGCTGGCCTTCGGCTCGAAAGCGGCCCTGACCGAGGAGAGCTTCGAGGAAGCGTATTTCGCGATGCGCGACCAGAAGAACGACGCAGGCCGGCCGCTGGCGATCAAGGCCACGCACCTCGTCGTCGGCTCCTCGAACCTGAAGGCGGCGGAGGAAATCCTGAAGAAGGACCGCAAGCAGAACGGCGAGGACAACATCAACCAGGGCCGCGTCCAGCTGTTCGACAGCCCCTGGCTGGCCTGACCCCGTCCTGACCGGTCCGGCGTGATCCGCGCCGGGCCGTTCCATCCCGCCACATCGAAACCGAGGACATCCCCATGGACAACATCCAGACCACCCGGACCGCCCCGATCCTCGTCGAGGTCACGGCGCTGCGCGACCGCCGCCGTGGCGGGCATCGCTTCCAGCGCGGCGTGAAGCAAACGATCACCTTCGACGACGGCAACGATCCGCGCCTTGCCGCCCTGCGCGACGACCCGGTTCTGAAGCTGGTCGAACGCTCCGGCGCCGATCCGGAGCCCGCGGCCGATCCCGCCCCGTCCGTCCCCGCGCCCGCGCCGTCTGCCGATCTCGCGCCGGCCGATTTTGCGCCGTTCGAACCCGCGCCGGCCGAACCTGCGCCGTCCGAGAAGCCCGCCGAGGCGGAGGCCCTGGACGCGGCGATCCGGAATGCCTTGGAAGCCCTGGGCCCTGACGGGCTGACCGCGACCGGCCGCCCGTCCCCTGCGGCGGTGGGCAAGGCCCTCGGCTATGAGGTTAGCGCCGATGAGGTCCGCCGTGCGACGGCCGAACCGAACCGCGACGGGAGCGAGGATGACGGCCCGCCCCATACCGCCATCCCGGAGAGCTGATCCATGAGCTATGCCACCGTCGAGACCTGGCTCACCGACCAAGCCGAGCTGCACCATGTGGCCGCCGCGCGCGACGGGGGCATGGACACCGACCTGATCGGCCGGGGGCTCGCGGCCGCCACGGCCGAGATGGACGGCTGGCTCGCCCGCCGGTATCCGACCGTGCCGGTCGCCGCCGCCGCAACGCTGCGCATGCACGCCGTGCGGATCGCGACCTATCACATGGCCTCGACGGCGCAGAGCATGACGGACGAGATCGACGCCCGCTATAAGGCCTCGATCTCCTACCTGCGCGCGGTCTCGAAGGGCGACGCGGACCTGCCCGGAACCCAGACCGCCGCGGGACCGGAGGGGCAGGGGACCGGCGAGGTCCAGATCGTCGCCCCCGAGCGCCTGTTCACTCGCGACAAGCTGAAGGGGCTCTGACCATGATCACCTTCGACGCCCGGTTCGACACGACGCTCCCCGGCGGGGACGGCGAGGTCGATATCTCGGCGCTCCTCGAGGCGGCCGGGCAGCTGGGCGAAAGCCAGGCTAAGGCGCGTATCGAGGCGGGCGGCCCGGGACCGGACGGCACCGACTGGCCGGACTGGTCGCCACGCTACGCCGCCACGCGGAAGGAAGGTCACAGCCTCCTGCGGGGCGAAGGCAATCTCCTCGACGACATCGCAGCCCGTCCGCCCCAGGGCGACAGCGTCAGCTGGGGATCGGGCCTCGTCTATGCCGGCGTCCACCAGGACGGCAACGAGGACATGGGCATCCCCGCGCGGCCCTATCTCGGCGTCTCGGCCGAGGATGCGCGCGAGTTCGAAGAGATCGGACTGGCGCACCTGGCGCAGGCGGCCGGCCTATGACACCGCTTTCGTCTTTCGACCAGCTCCTCGACGCGGTGGCGGCGTCGATCCGCGCCGCGGGCATTCTTCCCGGCGGCGCGCGCGTCGAGCCGATCGAGGGCCCGATCGATACCTGGATCGACGGTAATACCGCGCGCTACGGCGCAGCGGCCCCGGCGCTGGTCGCAGTCTCCCGCATCGAGAACGCCGCCGCCGGTGTCCATGAACTGACGCTTCAACTCGGCGTCTACTTCATCCCCGAACCGGCCCGGATCGGCGACCAGGCGCGGGCTCTCGTGCGCCAGGTCCAGAATTGCCTCTTCCTCATCGAGGGCAATCGCTGGGGCTTGTCGGGTCTGAAGAAGCCGGTGCGCATTCGTGCGGTCAACCGGGCCAGCGCTCGGCTGGCGAAGGACGGCACCGCCCTCTGGCTGATCGACTGGGAACAGACCGTGCGCATCCGCCTCGCGGAGGGAGACTTGGCCGGACGCGGCATGCCCTGGACCGTGACGGAGGGCGTCGATGCCCCGTGATCCCATCACCCAGCTCTTCGCCCGCGTGGCCGAGCTCGAACGCCGGCAGGCGAACATGGTCCGTCCCGCGAAGGTCGTGGCCAACGAGGGCGGACGGGTGCGCGTCTCCGATGGTGCGGGCTTCGATCCCGAACCCATGCCGCAAGCGAGTGTCAGTGCCGGCACCTGGAAGATCGACGCGCCGGCCGGTGCCGGTACCGCGGGGATCGTGCTCTGCCCCGAAGGCGAGCCGAGCCTCGCGCGGTTCATCCCGACCGATGCCTATGACGGCCATCCGGCCGGATCGACCGACCCGGGCAAGATGACCCTAACGGGACCAGGCGGTGAGACGATCGTCATCGAGGGCGGCCGCATTGAGATCGACACGCCGGGCGAAGCCGTCGTCCGCGCCCCGGTCGTTCTGGTCGAAAGTGCAGACGTCCGGCTGGGCGGGTCCGGCGGCAAGAAGGTCGCCCGGATCGGCGACGCGGTCGCGGGCGGCGTGATCGTCGAGGGCTCCGGCACCGTCACGGCAATCGACTGAGACAACGAAAGGAGGGCATATCATGGCCCAGAAACCCAAGATCGAGACCCCGGACGCCCCGCAGGTGCCGGCGGAAGACCAGGCCGCGCAGGCCACGCCCCAATCCGAGACCAAGGTCGAAGCGCCGACTGGTCCGGTCGTTCACACCTACGAGGTGGTGCCCGAGCTCTTCTTCTTTCGCGGCTGGAACCGGAAGGGGGCCAAGGTCGAGGCGACCGAGGCGGAGGTCCGCTATCACGTCCAGGCCGGCCGGCTGAAGAAAGTGAGCTGATCCGTGGCCGGTGTCGATGCCAGGACCGGTCGCCCCATCGAGGGCGATGCGCGGATCGCCCAGGCGATCCGCCGTCTGATCCTGACCCAGCACGACCTGCTCATGCGCCGGCACCTGGCCTGCGATCTGCCCGACATCGTCGGCACGCCGAACAATGCCATCGAGCGGTTCGCTTACCAGGCGGCGGTGGCCACGGCACTTGCGGGCCCGCAGGGCGAGCGCCGGCTCGACCTGCGCGAGGTGCGCTTTCTGGACGAAGCTGAGGTCGACGGGATCGTGCCCGAAGGACGCGAGAGCGCGGACGGGCAGGCGTGGCTCCGGATCGCGGGGTATTCGCGCGAGACCGGACGCCCGATCGAGATCGCGGAGCTCGTGGCATGACAAGGCGGTTCGACGATGTCATCGAGGTCGGGCATCTGGCCCCGCCGCTCCTGGTCGAGGAGACGGGGGTCGACAAGCTCTACGCCCGCCAACTGGCCGAGTACCGGCGCGTCTGGCCCGACTGGGCGGACGATACCGAGTACGAGCCGACCCGTGCGCATCTGCATGTCGATGCGTATGTCGAGGAGCTGATCCGACGCCGGATCAACGAGGCCGCGCGGGCCACCCAGCTGGCGCTCGCCACGGGGGCCGATCTCGACATCAAGGGCTGGGCGCGGCGGGTCGAACGCAAGCTCATCGTGCCGGCCGATCCTGCGGCGACGCCGCCGGTCCTGGCGGTCTGGGAAGACGACGAAAGCTACCGCCGCCGCATCCAGCTCGCCCCCGAGAGCTGGAGCGTCGCGGGGCCGGAAGGCGCCTATGTCTTCTGGGCGATGACGCCCGATCCGATCGCGGATGCGGTGGCCACGTCGCCCGGGCCGGCCGAGGCGCTGATCACGGTCATGAGCCGCGACGTCGATGCCCGCAGCGAGGCCGACGAGGCAACGCTTGACCTGGTTCGCGCCGCGCTGGACGGGCGCACCCGCATCCCGTTCACCGACCGGGTGACGGTTCGATCGGTCGAGGCCGTGCCCTATGCCTTCACCGGGACTCTTTACGTGAAGCCTGGTTCGGACGGGGAGGTTGTCCTGGCCGAAGCCCACCGGCGTGCGGCGGCCTATACCGATTACATCCGCTATATCGGCCGGTCGATCGAGCCGCTCGGGGTCTACGGCGCGGTCTCGGTTGCCGGCGTCGAACGGTTCGAAAGCCAGCTCACGTCCGGCCTGGCGATCGCGCCCCACCAGGTCGCCCATTGCGAATTCGTCGACCTCAAGCTCGAGATCGCGCCATGAACGGGATCGAGCACCGTCTCAGCCAGACCCTGACGGGCGCCGATCTCGCCGCGGCCGTCTCCCGCGTGCGCGAGATGCCCGACTATGCCACCGAATGGGAATTGCGCACCGTAGCGGTCGGAGCCGAAGCCGCGGCCGTCGACGCGGCGATCGCAGCGCTCCGGACCCTTCGGGATCCGTGGTCGTGCCCGCCTGAATGGCTGTTCCTCCTGGCCTGGGACCTCTCGGTCGATGTCTGGGACGCGGACTGGCCCGACAGCGTGAAGCGTGCCGTCTGCGATGCGTCCTGGGAGGTCCACCGCTATCGCGGCACGCGGTTCGCGATCGAGACCCAACTCGCCGCTCTTGGCCTCGGGGTCGATCTGCGCCCCTGGTACCAGCTGATCCCCGAAGGTCCGCGCGGGACCTTCGAGGCCGATGTCTGGATCCGGGACGACAATCCCATCGCGCCGCGCAGCCCGTCCTATGGCCGCCTGCGCGCGACCGCGACCGATGCGATCACCCGCACGAAGCCCCTCACGCGGCAGTTCGCCATGCGCTTCGGCGCCCGGAACCGCGAACGCGTCTACATGGGCGCCGCGGCGCGCCTGGGCGGGATCGTCCGGACGCTCGCCCTCCAGCCCTCGGATCAATCCGAGACCTTTGCCACCGCCGTCGCCGGGGTCTCGGCCACCGGCGGCGTCCGCCACGTGACCGGGATCTCTGCATGACACAGTCGAACTACACCGTTCCGACCTCGGCCGGCCTGGCCTGGAACGCCCGCGCCGCCGCCGGGGAGGCCGTTTCGCCCATCACCCAGATGGTCTTCGGCGACGGCATCCGCGCGCCCTCGGGGGGCGAGACCGCGCTTTTGAATGAAGTGCACCGCGTCAACCTGGCGGGGCAGGGCGTTCTCGACGATGCCACGGCGGCGTATTTCGACGCGTATCTTCCGGCTGCGGTCGGGGGCTTCGTCATCCGCGAACACGGGCTCCTAACCGCCGACGGCACGCTCGTCGCGATCGGCGTGCGCGACCCGGGGGTCCCGAAGGCCGATCCCGCCTCGGGGGCCGCGGACGATTTCACCTACAGAATCGACGTCTTCTACCAGCATCTCGACGCGCTGGCCGTGACCATCGACCCGGTCCACGGGCTGACGGCCGAGCGCCGCGTTGATACCGGCACCGGCCTGAAGGGCGGCGGCGCGCTGATCCAGAACCTGACGCTGGAGGCGGATTTCGCGACGATGCCCGAAGCGATCGCCGGAACGTCGGGCAAGGTTATGGACGCCGAACTGGTCCAGGCCATGCTGCGCCGGAGTACCTTCACCGTGATGGCCTTCCCCCATGTGGAAACCGCCGATCACCGGCTGAACCTGTCGGACCTGGGGGACGGCCGTATCCGGATCGGCGCGGGCAACACCTGGACCTGGCGCAACAGCGAGCGGTTCTCGACCTCCGATTTCACCGACCCGATGCGGATATTTCCGACCGACCCGTCGAAGCTCTATCATCTGCGCTGGCATGCGCCCGGAACCGGAACGGCGGTCCCCGAAGCCGATTATCCGATGGGGCGTTTCGAATTGGCGGATATGGCCGGGCTTTCCGAGACGGCGACCCAATACGACAGCACGCTCGACCGGATGTTGATTGCCCGGATTGAAACCGATGCCGTCAATGCCGCCACGATCACGAGCCTCGCCAATGCGGTCCAGCTCTTCGACGTGGTCCAGGATTACGAAGCCGTCACAATCAGCCCGCAAGCGAATGGCTCGCGGCGCGGTTTTGAGTTCGTGTTCGATTGGGCGCGCACGCCCGTCAATGCGGCGGCATCGGTTTACCGGTTCGACACGAGCTCACCGGGCCTCGGGGCAATCCACCAGGACGAGCTCTATGACGCCGATACCAATATCACCGGGGTTTCGGTCGATCGGTACCGTTACACCGGGGAGGCCGTGCGCGATTACACATCGTATATCGGCGTCCAGGCGATCCTGCAGGTTTGATCGGAGGGCATGGCAATGAAAGTCAGCTTTAAAGGATCGCGCGCAATTCAGCGGGGCCGAACGATCCCCGGCTATTCCATTCCGCCGGAATTGGAAACGCTGCCGCTCGAACGATTGGCCTTGGTCGACGGCGCGGTGATCGATATTGCCACGCTCACCCGTGTCTTCGTCGATGACGCCGGCCGGAAACACGCGGGCCGGGACGATCCGGACTGGGATGAGGTCGAGAGCACCTGGAACACGCCGCTCGTACGCGGAACGGATGGGCATTGGCGGCCCCGATCCGAGGAGGAAAGCGTGGAGAGCGCCCGGCGCGCGGCCGTGGCGCGGTTCTCCGACCGGGTCGAGCGCATTCGTCATGCGATCGCCGGGACATCGAGCGCGGTGAAGCTCGCCGAGTATGCCGACAAGGCCGCCCACGCCCAGGCCATCATCGATGGCGGCGGGACCGCGGCCATGCGTGCCGAAGCCACGGCCGAGATCGGCCGCTACGACGGATCGGACACGCCCGAAGACGCGGCGCGGGTCTGGCTCGACCGGGCCGAGGCGCTCCGCGCCGCGCGCACCGACTTGAACGCCCAGGAACGCGAGGCGCTCGACGCGTTCGATCGGCGGCGGTCGACCGGGGGCATGGAGGAGGCCGAGGCCGAGGCGAACGCAGCTCTCGACGCGTGGCTTCAGGCGCGGGGCGCCTGATGGCCGAGTCGCTGGTCTTCACCTTCGCCCAGGGCGAGAGCGTCGCGATCCCGCTCATCGCCTACGAGGACGCGGAAGGAGAGACCGTGCGCGACCTGACCGGCATCGCGATTGCGGCCCGCGCCATGGCCCCCGATCCGACCGTCTCGACCCGCGTGATCTCGACGATCGACGGGACGGGGCGCCGGGAGACGGTGACCGAGCGCAGCCTCTTCAGCCTGACGGTCGAACGGTTCGACGATCCTTCGGGCGAGATCGTCGTCTCGATCCCCGCGAAGACCACCGCCGGGATGCGCCCGGGCGACTGGGTGTTCGACGTGGCCTTCGACGAGGGCGGATACGTGACGAAGACCGCGAAGATGACGATCCGGATCGAGGAGGCCGTGACCGATGCCGATTAACCTGGTGAAGATCCCGATGGCGCAGGATGGCAACAACCTCGCCCTGGCCCGGGCGGCAAAGATCCAGGCGGAAGGGTCCGCCGCGGCCGCGGCCGCCGACCGTCAGGCGGTCACCGATGCGCTGGCGCCGATCGATTTCGCGAAGGTGTCCCAGGTTGCCGACAGGTCGGCCGATGTGGCGACCGTCGCCGCCCGCGACGCGGATGTGGGCAAGGTGGCGGCCGTGGATGTCGACGTCGTCAAGGTGGCGGCGATCGAGGCCGATATCCGGACGCTGGCACCCTTCGCCGCCGACATTCCTGCCGCGAAGAACGCGCCGGCCGCCGCCGCGCAGGCCAAGGCCTGGGCAACGGAACCGGGCGAGATCGAACCCGGCCGCCTGTCCGCCCGCGGCGAGGCGGAACGGTCTCGCTCGGAGGCGGACCGATCGCACTCCGAAGCCGATCTGGCCGCTACGCATCGCGCCGACGCGAGCCAGCGCGCCGAGGAAGCCCGGACCGCGGCACTTCTCGCCAACGCCATTCCCGCCGACGACGTCGCCGACGGGCTCCAGCGCGCGCCCGAGGACGGCACCTTCGCGCTCGGATACAAGGGGCGGTACCGGGTCTATCGCAAGGTCGCGGGTGAGGCGGTCCAGATCGGCCGCGTGGGCAAGGTTGTCCTCGACGCCTTTGCCGAGACCGCGGAGCTCACCTATGCCGAGATCGCGCCGGGCGAGGTCTTCGAGATCGCGGGCGCGCGATACGTGCCGAAGCCTGTCATCGACCAGGATGCGCATTTCGATAATGCCGGCACCGGGGGCATCAAGTTCGACGTCCTGCCCGTGGGCAGCGACTGGATGATCAGCCATTTCGATCCCGACCCCGCCAACGCGAAAGTGGCCTGGAAGCGCGCCGTGGGCGCCCTGAAGCCGCGCCACCGGCTGGTGGTCGATGTGCCGATCGATACCGACTACGAGGCGTTCGACGAGATCCCGAAGATGGATCCCGGCGACTACATCGTCTTCCGCGCACCGGTCACCCATCACACCTTCGGCGTGCCGTGCATCTGGCACGAAACCGATGGATCGTCGGTGCCGGTGATCCTCGAGACCCCGCAATTCCTCTATGCTGGCACGGCGACCCGACAGCGCCCGGACTTGATGCAAGTCTTCTATGGTCAGACCTGGACGGCGGCCGCGCCGTATTCGAACCGGGCGCAGGCCGGGCTGTTCTTTTCTCGGGGCGGCACCGTCACCATCAAGGGCACGTTCGAAGCCAGGGCGGTCGACTTCTCCGCCCCCGAGAAGCTGATCCCGCGCGCCTTCGTCATGCTCCAGGGGCCGAACGCGGAACCGGGCAATGTCTATGGCGACGATTTCCGCTTCGACGGCATCCTCTTTGGGATCATTGCCACGGGGGTCGACAATTTCTGGATCGGCGACGTCTATTCGGACCGCTGGTCGCAGCTCCAGACCCAGGCGCTTGTCGACGGCAACGAGTACGAGTGGGAAGCCCCGGGTCATATCTGGTACTTCACGCCCAACGCCACCGGCGCCTACAACATCAAGATCGGCAACTGCTACGACGAGGGCACCGAGGTCGGAACGCCGTTCGTCACCGGCGCCACGTCCTACAAGTGCACCACGCGTGCCTCGAGCTTCCAGATCGGCTTCCTGTTCTCCCGGCGCAGCCAAGGGATCGCCGATCTCGAAGTCGCGAATGCGCGCATGGCGGGCGGCTACTGGGACGGCTCGAGGAGCTCGGCGGCGCAGCTCGGCGGCGGCAAGGCGGCGCGGTTCTCGAACTTCAACGACGGCGGCTCGCAAAGCGTCGATTTCGGAAACTGGTACTTCCTGACGCCCGATGATTACGACGGCTACGTCCAGGTCGACGCGACCAGAGCGACGGGCAGCTTCCGCTTCGAGGTTCCGGGGGCCGCGATGAACAGCCCTTTCCTCCTGGGCGTCATGACCCGCTGCGATTTCGAGATCGCGATCGAGACCGACCAGGCCCAGGCGGCAGCCTACCCGACCGTGGTCCGGATCGACAGCGGCGGGTCCGACAACCGCTTCGACATCCGCACCACGTCGCCGCAATGGGACCGGCTCCGCGTCATCGCCCAGGACAAGGCGGCGTCGTCGGGCAACAACGCGACGATCACCCACCTTCAGACCGGATCGCGGCGCTCGATCGCCAACCGGTTCGAGCTGGCCGAGGTGGTCTTCGATGAAGAGGTCGCGGCGGCGGCGGGCAAGTCCGTCGTCGTTCCGACCCAGATCCCCGACGGCGCGGAGATCCGCAGCCTGATGGCCCGTGTGACCGAGGCCCTGGGGACGAGCGCCGGCGCGACGGGCTTTCACGCAGGCGCGCGGGATGCCGTCTTCGAGGAGACGGACATCTTCGGCTCGGCCGGTACCGTGGCTGGCGCGCGCACCGACGACGCCACTTGGCGGCGCCACGTCTCCGGGCGCAGGGCAGCGGCCACCAACATCGTGCTGAGCGCCCGGGACGGCACCTTCGACGGGACCGGAAAGGTCCGGGTCACCGGGCGATATACGAGAGGATTGTATAATGCTGACCTTGTCTAAAGCTGATCGAGCGCATCTCGAAGGGCTGGGGGACGATGCGTTCTTCGCGGTGGCGTATCTGACGCACGTGATCGCGGGCGGTCGTCCGGAAAGCGATCCGGACCGACCGGCCAGTCCCGCTGCACTCGGTGCGTCGGATAAACTGGTGATCGCCACGACCTTGCATTCACTGGCGGACGCATGCCGCGACCGCGGGCTCGAAGTCTGTCAGGAGCGCCTGATGGAAGTGCGGCGCGTATGCATCCGGCTGATGACCCGTACGCCTGACCACCCGGCCTGCGACACCTTCGAAGCCTTGGTGATCAAGATCGTATCCGTCCTATCTTTCGTTGCGATGAAGATTGCCGAATGGCAGGATCGGCAGGCCACCAAGTTCGGCCCCCACACCGAACTGGTCCGGGACGATCCCGGTCCAGAGCTGGCCGACGCGTCATCGCAGAGAACCACGCGCGAGGGCTGGGACGACGGTCATCCCTCGACCATATCGTCCATCTTCGCGGCTGACAGGACGTGGACGCATGTCCATGTCCACGCGGCTGACAGCAACATCTACGAGGGCGATTTCGTAAGGATCCCCGATACGGTTCCGCTTGCTCCGATCTGTTTCAATTCGGATGGGATTGCGCTCTACGTCACGCGTGTGTTCCGGCAGGACGGCACGCAGCAGACCTACGAGATCGGCGGCGAGCAAGGCTTCCTCCTGGAATACTTCCCCTGGAAGTCCATCCAGCGCCTGACCATCGGGTGGAGGTGACGCGCCCTGCGCACCAACCCTGACATCTGACAGGGCCGGGCGACGTCGCCCGGCCTGATACGTCTCCAGCATCCGTGCTCCGGCCTCGCGCCGACCTCTGATCTGGAGACCGCCTTGTCCAACACCTACTTCTCCGGCGTCCGCGCCTCCGACGCCACGGTTGCCCCTCCCGTCATCCGCGTTGGCGATGCCGGCGATATCGGGATCGTCGTCACGGCCCCCGATCGCGACACGGCGATCGTACCGCTGGACCGCCCCTGGGACATCGTCGGCGACTTCCGCAAGGCCGAGGCCCTTGGCGTGGGCGGCACGGCCCTGGCGAACCTCACTCAGATCTGGAGCCAGTTCGAACGGACCTCTGGCAAGATCTCGGTCGTCGTAGTCGAGGAGTCGGACGATCCCGATACCCAGAAGGCCGCCGTGATCGGCGATGCGACCACGAAGACCGGGATCCACGCGCTGCTCGACAGCGAAGCGACGCTCGGGATCAAGCCCGACCTGATCCTGGCACCGGGCTTTGCCACCGCCAATGGCGGCGCCCTGGCTGATCCGGTCGTCGGCGCGCTTGCATCCGTGGGGCAGAAGATGCGCTCCATCGCCTTCGTCGACGGGCCGGGCACTACGACCGCCGACGCCGTCGCCGAGATGGAGAACTACAACCAGGACAACCTGGTCGTCTGCGATCCGAGCTTTCGGTCCTTCGATACGGTCTCGGACGCGGATGTCGATTTCCCGCTCTCGACCTTCGCTGCCGGCGTGACGGCGCGCACCCATCTCGACCCCGGGAAAGGCTGGTGGTGGAGCTTCGACAACAAGGAGATTGCCGGGCCGATCCTGGGATCGAGCCGGCCCATCGACTTCCGCAGCTACGACGCGGGGTCCGAAGCCACACACCTCAAGGGCAACCGGATCACCACCGTGGTGCGCAAGAACGGCTGGCGTCTCTGGGGCGGTCACACCGCCGATGCCGAGGCGCTTCTGGGCGGCACCATCGTCGGCCGCCTCGTGTCCTGGAAGGTCTACGAGGCTCTCGAGGAGGCGATCTTTCCGTTCATCGGCGTGCCCGCGTCCTTCGACAACGTGCCGCTGATCGAGGGGATCGGGCAGAAGTTCATCGACGACCTGGTCGCGAAGGGCGCGCTGATCCGCGGATCAAAGCTGATCCTTCCGCGCGAGATCAACAGCGCTCAGCAGATCGCCGACGGCCGGCTCTTCTACCGCCTCTACTTCCAGGAGGCCGCGCCGATCCGCGCCGTCGATATCTACGGCATCCGCACGCCCTCGCTCTACGCCGAGTTCCTCGACCGCAACGCCGCCACCGACGCCTTCGCGGCGGCGGCCTGACAGGAGACCTGATCCATGGAATTCGGAGACAGCCTGAAAGGCTTCACCCTCTTCGCCAACGGCACCGATTTCGGGGGCACGATCACGAAGGGCAAGATCCCCGTCCCCAAGCGCACCCTGAAAGACCGCAAGCCCGGGGGCACGAACCTGACTGTGCGCACCCAGCACGGCTGGGAACTCGACGCGATCGAGATGACGCTGACCGGCGTAACCGAGGCGGTGTTCGGCCTCGACGTGACCACCCGGCTCGACGGGCAGCAGATCCTTCTGCGCTCGGCCCATGAGGACGAATGGGAAGGCGCGACCAACACGACCGAGATCGAGGCCTGGGGCCGGTGCGAGGAAAGCGACGTTTTCGGCGAGCTCTCGGCCGACGAGGACACCGAGGGCAAGCTCGTCTTCGTGCCCGCCCGCTACAAGCTGAGCTATGCCGGGCAGGAGCGCTGGTTCTACGACGTGCGCACCGGCGAGGTCCGCAAGAACGGCACCGACCTGACCGAAGCCTATCGCAGCGCGCTCGGCCGCGCCTGATCCCCCAACCCCGGAAAGCCCCCTCATGAGCGACCACGTCAAGTTCACCCTGCCGCGCCCCGTCACCGTCAACGGCGCGGCCGCCAGCGACTTCACCCTGCGCGAGCCCACCGGCAAAGACCTGCGCCGGCACACCTTCATGGACCTTCTCGACGGCAACGTGCGGGCCATGGCCGACGTCACGCCGAAGATCGTCAGCCCCTTCATCTCGGGCGACCAGATCAAGGCCTTCGGGCCGGCGAACCTGATGGCCCTGCAGAACGCGTATGCGGTTTTTTTGGAGGGGATCGAGGAGTTCCAGGCGACGGCTGGGACGACGGAGACGACCCCGACCCGCGGCTCCTCGCCCGACCGCAAGGCGGACTAGGACAGGTCTATGCCGAGATCACGGACGGTCTCGGCTGGGCGCTTGGCGATCTGAGGGACCTGCCATGGTCCGAGCTCGCCGAATACTGGCACCAGGCGCGGGACGTCCTCGACGCCCGCGCCGAGGCGCTTGAGAAAGCCCGTTCGGCGCAGAGAGGAGGCCGCCGCAGATGAGCGAAATGCGCGCGCAGCTGACCCTCCGGGTTCGGGCAAACCTCGACCGCCTGCGCCGGTTCCGCACCGGCATGACCGACGCGCAGCGCGAGGTCCGCCGGTTGCGCTCGGACATGAACGCCGCGCGTGGGGCGGCCGGCGCTTATGCCGGGTCGCAGGACCGGATGCGCAGCTCGACCGATCGGACCACCGACGCGATCCGCCGCCAGGGTCAGGCGCTCGACCGGCTTGCCCGGAAGGCGCGGCAGGACCTGACCGCCGGTCTGACCCGGGGCGGCCTGATCGCGGCCGGCGGGGCAGGGGCGATGTATGCCGGTGTCCGGGCCACCCGCGCGGCGCTGCGCCCCGGCGCACTCTATGGCGATTTCGACGCCCAGGCCGACGCCGTCGCGGCGATCGCGAAGGTCCGGTCCGGCTCGGCCGAGGATCTGGCCCTGCGCCGCAACGCGCGCGATCTTGGCGCCAGCACGTCCTTCAGCGCGATGGAGGCCGCCCAGGGGCAGGAGTTCCTGGCCGCGGCCGGGTTCGACGTGGCGGCGATCACCGCATCCATGGGATCGGTTCTGAACCTCGCCAAGGCGGGCCGGGTCGATATGGGACTGGCCGCCGATATCGCGTCCAACATCGGATCGTCCTTCGGGATCGAGAAGAGCGAGGCCGGCATGGACCGCCTTGCCGACGTGATGATCGCGACCCGGTCGAACTCGAATGTCGACGTCCCGGGCCTGGGCGAGACGATGAAGTATTCCGGTGCGATGGCGCGCAACCTGGGCGTCTCGTTGGAAACGACCGCCGCCCTGTCCGGCGTGCTGGGCGATTTCGGGGTGCAGGGCAGCGAGGCCGGAACGGCGATGCGCGCCATCATGGGGCGGCTGGCCTCTGGCGAAGGGGCCGCGGGCGAAGCGCTGGAAAGCCTCGGGATCCGGACGAAGGATGCCGCGGGCGATCTGCGACCCATCGTCGATCTTCTCGACGAGCTCCAGGATAAGACGGCCGATCTGGGGAGCGCCGAACGGACCGAGGTGCTGAACAAGATCGCCGGGATGGAAGCCGGCGGCGCGCTGGCGATCCTGACCGGCGGCGAAGGGTTGGACCGCGTCCGCGAGCTGATCGGGATCCTCGAGGGCGCCGAAGGCGAGGCGAAGCGTGTCTCCGAGGCCATGGGCGACAACCTACCCGGGGATCTGAAGGAGGCGATGAGCGCGCTCCAGGAGCTGGGGCTCGTGGTTGGCGAAGAGGTCGCCCCAGTCCTGCGCGACCTCGTCCAGGGCGCGACCGAGGTGATACGCTCGGTCACGGACTGGGCCGACGCGCATCCCCGCCTGACGAAGACACTCGGGCTCGGGGCGATCGCGGCCGGTGGGCTTGCGACCGCCGCCGGGGCCCTGGCGATCGGTCTGGGCGGCGCGATCGCGACGACGGCCGTCCTGCGGTTCGGTCTGCGGATGCTGGGGCTGCGCGCCGCACGCTCCCGGGGCGGGCTTCTGGACCTCGCGGGCGCGGTGACCGGGCTCGGCCGCCGGCGTCCCGACTTCCGCCCCGCGGCCTCGGCCGTGTCGGGGTTCCGCAGCTCGGCCGCCGCGGACATGACCGCGCTGGCAAGCCATGTCGACCGGAAGGTCGGGGCGATGGAACGGAGCGCCGCGCGGCTTCGTGGCAAGGCCTTCCTCGGCGCGATCGGCGCCGCGATCGCCATCTCGGCCATCCCGGACGACCCCGCCGAGCTGCAAAGCTTCATGGACAAGGGCGGGCGGGACCTCGAAGGGATGTTCGAGAACACGCCGGGTCTGTCGCATCTGATGGAAGGCTACAACAGCCTCTACGAGGCCATCCGGGGCGAGCCGCCGCCCCGCCTACAGGACCGGGGTCCGGTCGGGCCCACGCCCAACCCGCATCCCGACATCCACGTGCCCGAGGGACCTGCGCCCCTGACCTCGATCCCGCCGGTTCTGCGCCGCAACCGGCGCGAAGGTGCCGAGGCCATGGCGATCCGCGACCAGCTGGTCGAAGCGCGGATCGGCGGGCCGCTGCCGGACGCGGCCACCCTCTCGGCCCTGGCCGATCATGCCGACTATGCACGGGAGAGGATCGCCGAACTGCGCGACCAGATCGATGAGCTGGGCGACGGGCCGATGACCGACGCCCTGGCAATGCCCTATCGCGAGGAACTCCGCGGCCTGGAGGCCGAGCTCGGGCCCACGGTCGCGACGCTGGAGGATGCCCGGCAGCGCGCCGAGGCCCTGCGGAGTGCCATGGGCGCGCTCGACATGTCTGGTCCGATCACGACCGAGAGCGTCGACGCCGCCATCGCGGCCGCCGAAGCCCGCGCCGCGCGCCTGCGGGGTCTGGGGGCCAGCACGCCGGCGCCCGAGGTCTCGCTGCCGCCCATGCCGCGCCCGGCGGACTTCGCGCCGCTGAAGGCCGAGCTCGACAGTGCCCGCTCCGAGATCGACGCCCTGCCGCCGGCGGTGCGCACCGCCACCTCCCAGGGCGAGACGGTCCTGGCTTCGACCGATTGGACCCTGCACGGCCAGCGCATGATGGAGACCGTCGCCCGGGGCGTCACGAATAGCGGGCATCTCGTGGCCGCGGCCGTCTCGGCCGAGCTGGCCGAGGCCCGGGCGCTTCTGCCGTCGTCGAACGCGAAGCGCGGTCCCCTGTCGAACCTGACGGGTAACGGTGCCGCGATCCTCGCCACCATGGCCGAGGGCGTGCGCCGGTCGGGCGCCCCGCTCATGGCGGCGCTGGCGGGCGAGGTGGCGACCCTGCCGCCGATCGCGCCGCGCCTGGCGGCCGCGGCCGTACCCATCGCGCCGGGCCAGGCGTCGGGGCAGGGCGGCATGACCGTCCAGGGCGGGATCACGATCAACGTCCATGGCGCGGGCGATCCCGAGGCCGTGGCTCGTGCCGTGCAGCGCCAGATCGAGCGCATGATGCACGGCCGGATGAGCGATTAGGAGGAAACGATGCACCCGCCTTTGGCCGCGCTTGGCCTCTTCATCTTCGCCCCGTCCTTCGGCAGCTACGAGCAGATGAGCCGCGAGGTCACATCCCCCCGCGCGACGCTCGCGACCATGGGCGGGCCGGACCTGAAGCAATGGATGGGCATGCAGCACGATCTGCGCACCATCTCGGGATCGGTCTGGCCGGAGATCCAGCTGCCGGGAATGCTGAAGCTCGAGTTCCTCGGCGAATGGGCCCGAACGGGGCGTCCGCTGCCCTTGCTGATGGGGTTCGGGGGGGTGAAGGGGCTGTTCGGGATCGAGGGCGTCTCGACCACCGACGGCGAGTTGCAGCGCTGGGGCTTTCCGGGCGAGATCACCTTCGAGATCCAGCTGGTGCGGTTGTGATCGTCCGGGCGCAGACCGGCGAAACCGTCGAGGCGTTGATCTGGCGCGCGCTCGGCCAGGTCGACGCCGCGCTTCTGGCGCAGGTCCTGGACGACGACCGGAACGCGGCCGTGCCGTTGTCGGTCCAGCTTCCGCCCGGGACCGCGCTCTGGCTGCCCGAGGTCGCTCCCGACGCCGCCGCGGAGCAGCTCCAGCGGCAGACGGAGATCTGGGACTGATGCCGCAGACCACGCCCAGCTTCAGGGTCCGGATCGGCGGGCGCGACCTGACTGACTACCTGTCGTCGCTCTTTGCCGAAGCCGCGCGCCTGTCCTTCCTCGACAGCGTGGGCCGCTCGCCGCTGGTTTCGATCGAGTATGTCGACCAGGCGGGCGGGGAGGCGGATCGCTGCACGCTGAGCTTTGCCCGGCGGGGCGTCATGGGCGTGCCCCGATCGGGCGAGGCGGTCGAGCTCTGGCTGGGCTACGACGAGCGCGGGTTGATCGAGATGCCGCCCACCTATGTGGACCGCCCGTCCTCGATGCGGTCGAAGTCCGATGGCGGGCGGCTGATCCGGATCGAGGCGACCAGCATCGACACCACCACCGACATCAAGAGCCCCCGCACGGAAAGCCCGCCCTCCAGCCGAAAGCTGGGCGACATCGTCTCGCGCATTGCCGCACGGCACGGAAAGGACCCCGTCATCTCGGTCGAGCTGGTCGATATCCGTATTCCGAACGCGGACCAGACGCAGGAAAGCGACCTGCATTACCTGTCGCGCCTGGCCGCGGACCTGGGCGCGGACTTCAAGATCGTCGGGCCGCGCCTGATCTTCGTTCTGCGCGCCAGCGGGCGGTCCGCCTCGGGAAAGCCCCTGGGCCTGCCGCTGGTCCTGCCGAGCTCGGGCGACATCGAATCGATCGAGTGGACCGGCGGCGAGCGCGGCCGGTTCGGGTCGGTGAAGGCGTTCTGGCAGGACGGAGCCACGGCCACGCGCAAGTTCGTCGAGGTGGGTGGCGGCGAGGGCCCGGCGAAGGAGCTGCGCAAGACCTATGCCAGCGCGGAGGCGGCGCGGAAGGCGGCGACGGCCGAGCTCGAGGACGGCAACGCGGCGGTGGACCGGATCGAGGTCACGATGGCGGGCGCGCCGTGGCTACGCGCCGAGGACCCGTTCATCCTGCCGCCGCTGGAACCGGAATACGCCGGCGACTGGGTGATCCAGCAGATCGTGCACACCATGATGAAGGACGGCTTCCGATCCCGCGCCTCGCTGGAGCGGCCCCGGCAAGCGGGCGCTTAGAGGTCTGTGAGAGGGGTGCAGAAGGTCTTTAAGAGGGCTTTTACAGAAATCCGAGTTCCGCCAACTCAACTGTCAGAAACGACAAACGAAGTGTCACGCTACACACGCTACAGCTACAACCGGGGTTTTCTGAGGCGGATGGTAGGCCCGGAGGGACTTGAACCCCCAACCAAAGCGTTATGAGCGCTCTGCTCTAACCAATTGAGCTACAGGCCCGCCGAAGTTCCGGTTATCAGACCCGCGGGAGAGACGGAAGACATGTCCGTGCACTCGATCCGCTTGACCGTTGCGAGCCCGCGCCGTCTGCGGTAACGCCGCGAAAACCGGGTATCGAAGGACGCGTCATGGTCGAAGGAAAAAACGGGCTGACCTATGCGGCGGCGGGCGTCGACATCGATGCCGGCAACGCGCTGGTCGAGCGGATCAAGCCCGCGGCAAAGGCGACCGACCGGCCCGGCACGATGGCGGGGTTGGGCGGATTCGGCGCGCTGTTCGACTTGAAGGCAGCAGGCTTCGAGGACCCTGTGCTGGTCGCCGCGACGGACGGGGTGGGCACCAAGCTTCGGATCGCGATCGACACCGGGGACGTCGCGGCCGTCGGGATCGACCTTGTGGCGATGTGCGTTAACGATCTTGTCTGCCAAGGTGCAGAGCCCCTGTTTTTCCTAGATTATTTTGCGACCGGCAAGCTTGAGCTCGACGCGGCCGCGCAGGTGATCGAAGGGATCGCCGAAGGCTGCCGCCTGGCCGGCGCCGCCCTGATAGGTGGCGAGACGGCCGAGATGCCGGGCATGTATCACGGCGGCGATTTTGATCTGGCAGGTTTCGCGGTTGGCGCGATGGAGCGGGGCGCAGCCCTGCCGCGCGACGTGGTCGAGGGCGACGTGTTGCTCGGCGTCTCGAGCACCGGGGTCCATTCCAACGGGTATTCGCTGGTCCGCCGGATCGTCGCGCAATCGGGCCTGGGCTGGGATTCGCCGTGCCCCTGGGCAGACGGGACGCTGGGCGCCGCTTTGCTGGCCCCGACCGCGCTTTACGTGAGGGGTGCGCTGGGTGCGATGCGGGCCGGGGCGCACGGATTTGCCCACATCACCGGCGGCGGACTGACCGAGAACCTGCCACGCGCCCTGCCGGAGGGACTGGGTGCCGAGATCGACCTTGGCACGTGGACCTCGGCCCCGGTCTTCGATTGGCTGGCGCTGGAAGGGGGCCTTGCCCGGGCAGAGATGTTGAAGACCTTCAACTGCGGCATCGGGTTCGTGGCCATCGTCCCCGAAGATGCGGTGGATGCGGCGGCCACCGCGTTCCAGGACCAGGGACAGGCAGTTCACCGTATCGGTAGCGTCGTGTCCGGTGACGGCGTGACCTATCGCGGCGATCGGACCTGACCGCGCCCCGATGAAGCGGGTTGCGATCCTTCTGTCCGGCGGCGGGTCCAACATGGTCCGCCTGGTCAACAGCATGGCGGGCGATCATCCTGCGCGGCCGTGCCTTGTCCTGTCGAACGATCCGAACGCCGGGGGCCTCGCGAAGGCCCGCGCGATGGGGGTGCCGACCGCAGCCGTCGATCACCGGCCTTTCCGGGGCGACCGGGCTGCGTTCGAAGCCGCGCTGTCCGAGCCTTTGCGCGCCGCAGCCCCCGATATCGTGTGTCTCGCCGGGTTCATGCGGATCCTGACGGCACCCTTCATTTCCGATTGGGAGGGGCGCATGCTGAACATCCACCCCTCGCTGCTGCCCGCCTACCGCGGGCTCGACACCAATGCCCGGGCTATCGCGGCAGGGGACCAACAGGCAGGTTGCACGGTGCACGAGGTCACGGCCGAGCTGGATGACGGCCCGATCCTGGGCCAGGCGCGCGTGCCGGTCCATGACAGCGACACGGCCGACACCCTGGCCGCGCGGGTTCTGACGATGGAGCACCGTCTGTATCCGGCCGTACTGAGGCGGTTCGCGCAGGACGACCGGACACCAATACGGATGGAATGGGCCGGGGAGGCTTAGTCTAGCGCGCCGCCTTTTCGTCCAAGCCGGATTTTCCTTCGCGTAGCGTCAGTTCGGCCTCGATATCGGTCAGCGTCACGTCGCGGGCGGCGCACATGACCAGCAGGTGATAAAGTACGTCCGCCGCTTCCGCCGTCAGGCGGTCGCTGTCGCCCTTCACGGCTTCGATCACGGCTTCGACGGCCTCTTCGCCGAACTTCTCGGCGCATTTCTCGGGGCCTTTCGCCAGAAGCTTTGCGGTCCAGCTTCCCTCGGGGTCCGAGCCCTTGCGAAGCTCGATCGTCGCGGCAAGGCGGGCCAGGGCATGGTCGGTCTTCATTGCATCCTCATAGGGATTCCGGCGGCGGCCATGTGGGCCTTGGCTTCGCCGATGGTGTAGTCGCCGAAGTGGAAGATCGACGCCGCCAGCACCGCCGACGCCCGGCCTTCGGTGACGCCTTCGACCAGGTGATCCAGTGTGCCGACCCCGCCGCTGGCGATCACCGGCACCGTCACCGCATCCGAAATCGCCCGCGTGAGCGGCAGGTTGAAGCCCGCCCGGGTGCCGTCCCGGTCCATGGAGGTCAGCAGGATCTCCCCCGCGCCCTTCTCGACCACGGTGCGGGCGAACTCGACCGCGTCGATGCCGGTTGGCTTGCGACCGCCGTGGGTGAAGATCTCCCACTTGCCGGGGGCCACGGTCTTGGCGTCGATGGCAACGACAATGCATTGTGCGCCGAAGCGGTCCGCCGCGCGCGCCACCACGTCGGGGTCGGCGACTGCGGCCGAGTTGAACGACACCTTGTCCGCGCCCGCCAGCAGCAAGTTCCTTACGTCGTCGGACGTGCGAACACCCCCGCCGACGGTCAGCGGCATGAAACAGTGTTCGGCCGTGCGGCGGGCCAGGTCGAACATGGTGCCCCGGTTCTCGTGCGTGGCGTGGATGTCGAGGAAACACAGTTCGTCGGCGCCAGCGGCGTCATAGGCGATGGCGGCCTCGACCGGGTCACCCGCATCGCGCAGGTCGACGAAGTTCACGCCTTTGACCACGCGGCCATCGGCCACGTCGAGGCAGGGGATGATACGCGTCTTCAGCATGGGGCCCTGTTATCCCCGGGACGCGAAAAGGGGAAGGGGAACCCGCCGCACCGGCCTGCACTTGGGATCTCAGACAGGGAGGGTTCGAAATGAGACATGTTGTTGTCGCCGCGATGATGCTGGCCACGCCCGCGCTGGCCGATGTCGAGAGGATGGAGGCCCAAGGCTCCGTCGACGAGGCGTTCGCCCGGCTTCAAGACGCGGTTGAGGAAGCCGGCGCGACGGTTTTTGCCACCGTCGATCACGGCGCGGGCGCCTCGGATGCGGGCATGGATCTTGGCGCGTCGAAGCTTCTGATCTTCGGCAACTCGCAGCTTGGCATGCCCGTCATGCAGGAGGACATGACCGCGGGGCTGGTCCTGCCGTTGAAGATGCTGGTCTATGACGACGACGGCCAGACCTATGTCGCTTACGAAGAGGTCGAGGAAACGTTCGACGACTTCGACGTGGACGACGACCTGGAGGTGTTCGAGCGCATGGAGGACGCGCTGGAAAACTTCGCGACAGCCGCCGCCGGGTCCTGAGGCTCAGGCGCGCAGGGCATCCAGCGCGGCGCGCAGATCCAGTGCGCCGTCATAGAGCGCCCGGCCCGAGATCGCCCCGGCGATCACCCCGGTGTCGCGCAGGGCCAGCAGGTCCTGCATCGACGAGACGCCACCGCTTGCGATAACGGGAATCTTGACTGCGCGCGCCAGATTTTCGGTGGCCTGCACGTTCGGGCCGCCCATTGCCCCGTCCCGGTCGATGTCGGTGTAGATGATCGCGGCGACGCCGGCATCCTCGAAGCTGCGGGCCAGGTCGGTGACCAGCACGTCCGTCTCCTCGGCCCAGCCACGGGTGGCGACGCGGCCGTTCCGCGCGTCCAGTCCGACGGCCACCTTGCCGGGGAACGCCTTTGCGGCCTGGCGCACGAGGTCGGGGTTCTCGACCGCCACGGTCCCCAGGATGACCCGCGACAGCCCCTTGGACAGCCACATCTCAACCGTTTCGATGTCTCGGATGCCGCCGCCAAGCTGGCAGGGCACCTGCACGCGCTTCAATATCGCCTCGACCGCATCCGCGTTCACCGGACGGCCTTCGAACGCGCCGTTGAGGTCCACCAGATGCAGCCAGTCGCAGCCGGCTTCCTGGAACGAGGCCGCCTGCGCCGCGGGGTCGCTGCCGAATATCGTGGCCGCCTCCATGTCGCCGCGCAGCAGGCGCACGCAATTGCCGTCCTTCAGGTCGATAGCGGGATAGAGGATCATGGGCGGCTCTCCGTATGAGGTCGGGTGGCTTTTGGCAGGGACGTGGCGTCTTGCCAAGCGAACCCGACGTCACGCTTGCCTCGAATCAGGGATCGGGGACCATCACGGCATCTGTTCTGGGAGGAGTTTGAACATGAAACGCGTTATGATTGCCGCCGTTGCGGTCATGGGATTTGCAGGGATTGCGCATGCGGACCCCATCGAGGGGGTCTGGCAGACCCAGCCGGATGAAGGCCGGGTCGCCCATATCCGCATCGCACCGTGTGGCGACGGGTATTGCGGGTCGATCACCCGAACGTTCGACACGTCGGGCGATGTCGTCAGCTCGGCCAATGATGGCTCGCAGATCGTCCGGTCGATGGTTCCCCAGGGCGGCGGGGCCTATCGTGGGGAAGTCTATCGCCCGGCGAACCAGAAGGTCTATTCCGGCAAGGCGCAGGTCTCGGGCAACGCGATGCAGCTTTCGGGATGCGTGGCGGGAGGCCTGATCTGCAAGAGCCAGACCTGGCAGAAGGTCCAGTAGGGAACGTCCCGCCCCTGCGAATGTTGACCCTTCGACCCTGACACAGGACGGAGGATTGACATGCCTATCGTGCAGACCACGGACAAGACGGAGCTCTATGTAAAGGACTGGGGCGAAGGCCGTCCTGTTGTGCTGATCCATGGCTGGCCGTTGAATGCCGACAGCTGGGAATATCAGTCCCTTGCACTGACCGAGGCGGGATTCCGCGTGATCACTTACGACCGGCGCGGGTTCGGCCGATCTGGCCAGCCGTTCAAGGGCTATGACTACGACACGATGGCCGACGACCTGGCCAGCGTCATGGACGCGTTGGATTTGCGCGACGCGACGATCTGCGGCTTTTCCATGGGAGGCGGCGAAGTGGCGCGATACATCGCGCGCCATGGCACCGCCAAACTGCGCCAGGCTGTGCTGATTTCGTCCATCGTGCCGTTCATGAAGAAGACGGACGACAATCAAAACGGCGTGCCCGAGGATGTCTTCACGCAGATGAAGGACGGTATCCGCAAGGATCGCCCTGGCTTCATGAAGGATTTTTTTCCGGGGTTCTACGGCAAGGACGTCTCGGACAGCATCCTGCACTGGACTTGGTCCATGGCCATGATGGCCAGCCCGAAGGCCACGCTGGATTGCATCGACGCGTTCGGCCATACCGATCTGCGCCCGAGCCTCGAGAAGTTCGACATACCCACGTTGGTCATTCACGGCACCGGAGACGAGATCGTGCCGATCGACACGGCAGGCCGGGCTGCGGCGAAGGCGATCAAAGGGGCGACGTTCAAGGAATACGACGGCGCACCGCACGGCCTTCTGGCGACCCATGCCGAACAGGTGAACCGCGACCTGATCGATTTCCTGAAGGGCTGAAGACCGCGTTTCCCGCGGTGAATGTTCGCTCGGGGGAACAGCTGACACGGATTTGCGTGAGCCTTGTCCGAAAACGAAACGGGGCGCAGCCAAGCCGCTGCGCCCCGTCTTGATTAGTTTGCCTGCCGGATCAGAGACCCATGCAATTGGCATAGTAGGTGACCGTCGCGGGCCAGTCCGAGAACACGCCTTCGACTTCCACGTCCTGCGCGAGGGTGTGAAGCACTCGGTAGTAATCCTCGGCGCCGTCGATCTGGTCTGATACGGACTGGTAATACCAGCCGCCCCCATCGGTCAGCGGGCCCGAACGCTCAAGCGTCCAGGTGATCAGGTTCAGGCCGGCTTCCTTGGCGGCCTCGGCGTAGTTCGAGGCGACGATCTCCTCCCCTTCGACCGTGACGAGCATGTTGATCGACGGGGCCAGGTACTGAACGCCCTGTTCGGCCAATTGCTCGAAATCCTGCTGCCAGGTCGAGCTATCCTGCTCGTCGAAGCCTTCGGTCCATTCCACGAGATACACGGCCTGCTGACCGAACTCGTCCTCGTTTTCGATCCAATAAAGAACGTCGTCGAGGTTGAACGATTGCGGCCAGACGCGCGAGGCTTCGATGCCCGCATCGCGGTATTCCTGGATCATCTTGGCGGCGTAGTCTTCCTGGCTGAAGCCGTCGAACGGCATCTCGACCGATGGGGACTTGAGCTCGGGCGTGAAGTCGGCGCCCAGTTCGTCGAACAGTGCGATCGACTCGGCGTGGGTCATCAGCGTCGCACCGTCGGAGTAAAGCGTGGTGCGCCACGGGGCGACGCCGCCCTGAAATTCCTCGGCCGTGCTGGCCTGACCGTCGAAGGCGTCCATCTTCGGCTCGAGCGTACGGAATTCGGCAAGGGTGATGTCGCTGGTGCGGCACTCGGCCGTGGCGGCGGTGTCGCCTTCGGCAGCGGTGAAGCCGGTGGTGCACTGCTCGGCCAGATCGGTCGTCAGGATGTTCGTCGTGGTGTGCAGGTCGTTCTGCGCGTGGCGGCAGACCAGCTCCTGATCGGCGGTGAAGGTCACGTCGCATTCCAAAATGCCGGCACCCTGAAGGGCCGCGGCGCGATTGGATTCGACCGTGTGTTCCGGAAATTGCAGCGGCGCACCGCGGTGCCCGATAGAGAACTTGGTGGGCTGACCTTCCTGGCCCATGCAGGACATCAGCTGATCTTTCAGTTCGCCGTCGGACAGTTTGTTGATCAGATAGGCAGGGCGCGGGCCATAGTCGACGGCGGTCTGCGCGCCGCCGTCATGCGCTTCGGCAAACGCTTGTCCTGCGGACAGAATTGCTGCCGCTGAAACGAGAATGGTGGTCTTCTTCATGTCGGTCTCCCTCGTTCTTCATTGAACGAGGGGGTATTCTCTGGCGTTCGTCACAGGCACGCAACGATTCTGTAACAGTGCCGTGAACCTGCAAGCTACATGAAGCCCAGTTCCAGCCGCGCTTCGTCGGACATCATGTCCATGCCCCAGGGCGGCTCCCAGGTCAGCTCGACGTCGACATGCTTGACGCCGGCCAAGGGCTCGATCGCCTCGGCGACCCAGCCAGGCATCTCGCCTGCGACGGGGCATCCGGGTGCGGTCAGCGTCATGATGACATTGACCTCGTTCGCCTCGTTGATGTCGATGGTGTAGACGAGGCCCAGATCGTAGATATTGACCGGGATTTCGGGGTCGTAGACGGAGCGACACGCCTCGACCACCTGCTCGTGCAGGGGATGGTCGGTGGACGACGGTTTGATGAGGGGCGCGCCTTCCAGCTGATCGGACGGGGACATGGGCATTCCTTCATGTTTGCCGACCAATTATGTAGGGATGCAGTCGCCCGAGGTCCAGACCGTCAGGCCCCGTCGGCGTCCATCGCGGCCTGGGGCAGGGTGATGCGGCCGGTTTCCTCTTCCAGCTCCTGCGCCATGATCATCAGGCGTTCCATGATCGCGCGTTCCGTGACCCATGTCTGGTTCGGCTCGTCGATGCGGAACGAGAAGCGCACCGTCATGCCCAGCGCATCCTGTCCCATTACGTACATCGCGGCCGTATCCTTGGACACGACGAGGGGCTCATCCTCGACGATCTTTTCGAAGCGCTTGCGGATCTCGGGCAAGTCGGCGCTCTGGGCGAAGGTGATCAGCGCGAATCCAGTCATGCCGCCGTCGGTCATCGACCAGTTCTCGAACGCGTCGCCCACAAAGTGGCTGACGGGGACGACTAGCCGATTGTCCTTCATCGTCTTGAGCTGGACGTAGGTGAAATGGATACGTTCCACGGTCACGAACTGCCCGTTATAGACAAGCTGGTCACCGATCCGGGCGGACCGGTTGATGGCGATCTGCAGCGAGGCGAGAATGTTTCCCAGCACGTGGCGGGCGGCGAAGCCTATGATCAGTGTCAGCGCCCCCGCAGACGCCAGAAGCGAGAATCCCAGCGAGCGGAACATGTTGGCGGATGCCAGCACGATGCCCAACCCCGCCACAACGCCGAACACGATCAGCACCCGACGCGCACCCGTGATGACTGTTGCATAGTTCCGGACCGTGGAATTTTCGGGGTCGGCCAGCCGGTCGCTGTCCATCGTCACCATGCGGTCCAGCGCGGTGTCTAGGATCGACATGGCGAACATCAGAAACGCCACGACATAGCCGATCAGCGTGATCGGCGTCAGGATCGACGCGATGTTCCCAGAAACGGTAAAGACGTTCAGCGCGAGGAAGAGGATGACGCTGGTGGTCACGACGATCGTCATCGGCCACCGGACAGCATGCAGTGCGATCTGGCTCCAGTGTCCGTCCGAGCGGCGCGACAGTAGCTTGAACAGCCGATAGGTGCTGCGCCCGGCGATCCAGGCCAGGATGATGACGAAGGGCAGCCCGATCAGCTCGAAAACGCGCGGGCCGAAATACGATTCCTTGCGAAGCCAGTCGGGCAACGCCTGTTCCAGCGCGGTAGGGCCATATTCCTCGTAAAGGGCCGGGACCTGCTCGACGGTGCGATCTGCGAACAGCCAGACCGGATCCCCGTCGGGTGGCTTCACCCGGTTCAGCCGGATCGCCACCTCCCGGTTGCCAAGGGCAAGTACCCCGATCAGCAGCGAGCGACGCGGCTGTCCGGCCATGGCGGCGGAACTGGAGGTGCGCGCGTCGAGGGAATCGGGCCGCTCCATCAGGGTGCGCCACGATATGATGGCGCGCCTTTGCAGGACGCTGTGAAGTTGAGAGGCCAGGACCGGCCCGCTGAGGCTTTGGTCTTCCGACGACATCCCGGAAAGGTTCAAAAGATGGGCCGCGGCCCGGGTATCCCCCCGGTCGATCGCGTCCAGAAAACTCTCGACCGTGCCCTGCGGTGTTTCCCGGTCGATCTGGGACGGCGCCTCGCCCAGGCCGGGGTTCAGCTCGTCTACGGGAAACCACGTCCCGGGCGGTGTACCCGGATCTTCGGTCTGCCCCAGAGCGGGCAGGGTCAGTAGAAAAAGGACGGCAAGGGCACGCAGCAGGCTCATTCGCGCCTATATGGGGCACCGCCGACGAATGTCCCGTCAGGATACCCCTATTCCTCGGGGGTTCGTCTATCCCGGTGACGAATCCTGCTTTTTCGACCCGGACCGGCGCTTGACGGGGGCTGGGCGGACGCGTTTCTCGATCATATCATACAGCGCCCCGCACAGATTTTTGCCGCTTGCGGTCTCGGCCCCTTCCAACCCGGGGGAGGAGTTTACTTCCAGCACCTTCGGGCCATCATCCGACCGCAGCAGGTCCACACCGGCAAGGCCCAGGTTGAACGCCTTCGCCGCACGGACCGCGGTTTCGCGCTCGACCTTCGTGATCTTCACCGGCGAGGCCGAGCCGCCCATGTGCAGGTTGGACCGGAATTCCCCCGGTGCGGCGGATCGCTTGATCGCCGCCTCGACACGGCCGCCCATGACGATGCAGCGGATATCCTCGCCATTCGCTTCCTTGACGAATTGCTGGACCAGGAAATTGGCGCGCAGGCCCCGGAACGCGCTGATGACCGACTCGGCCGCCTTCTTCGTCTCGGCCAAGACGACACCGCGCCCTTGGGTCGATTCCAGCAACTTCACAATCAACGGCGCCGAGCCGACGATATTCATCAAGTTCGCCGTATCCTTGGGCGAGGAGGCAAAGGCCGTCACCGGCATCCCGATCTTCTGCCGCGCTAGCACCTGGTGGGCGTGCAGCTTATCGCGGCTGGCCGTGATGCCGCTGCTGCCGTTCAGGACCCAGGTGCCGATCGTTTCGAACTGGCGGACGATGGCGGTGCCGTAGGGCGTGATCGAAGCGCCGACGCGCGGGATCACCGCGTCATAGCGGGGCAGGCGGGTGCCGTCGTAGTGGATGTCGGGCGCCATGGCGTTCAGCGTCATGTAGCAGCGAAGGGTGTCGATTACCTCGATCGTGTGGCCGCGCTTCTCGCCTTCCTCAACCAGACGCTTGGTCGAGTATGTGTTGGGTTCGCGCGACAGGACGGCGATCCTCAACGACCGGCTGGGCGCGACCTGCCGGACCTTGGTGGTCGTGTAGGCCTCGTAATCCAGTTCGGGCTGGCAAAAGCTTTCCTGTGGGGCGACCACGGCATCCTCGGGAATGCCCTGACGACCCAGCAACATGCGGTACTGCATCGACCCCCGGTCGGTCAGCGTCAGCTCTACCGGCCATTCCTGCTCGCCCATCTTCATCCGCGTCTCGATGACATAGCGCTGCTCGGTCTCGCCATTCGAAGACGTGACTTCCCGGCGGTCGATCACCGGGGCGGAACACGCGATCGCCAGCTCCGGCCGGTTGGGAACGGGGTACATCAGGAACCGCACCTTCGGTTTCGCCGCAGGCCCGAACGTCTCGATCTCGAACGCATGGAGGGCGCTGGTCTTGGCGCCCGTATCCACCTTGGCCTTCAACGCAGGCAGCCCCAGGTCAGGCAGGGCGACCCATTCCTCCCATCCCAGGCGCAGGGGGTCTGTCATGTTTCGTCTCCCATTGTGTCCCGCCTCACTTGGGGCGATGTCCCGGCGGGGCAATCACCCGTCCGGGCCTCTCGCGCAAGCCCGAACCGTCGGGGCAAAGGTCACGATGCCTGCACTTTCCCCGTGTCCTCTTGCGGGGCGTCGCGTTGCAGAAGGTCATAGAGCACGGGCGTCAGGAACAGGGTCAGGATAGAAGCGCCGAGGAAGCCGCCGATAATCACGATCCCGATGGAGAACCGGCTTTCCGCGCCCGCGCCGCTGGACATGACCAGTGGAACCGCACCCAGCACCGTGGACATCACGGTCATCAGGATCGGGCGCAGACGTACAGTCGAGGCTTCGATCACCGCCTCGCGCACGGGTTTGCCCTGCTCGCGCAGCTGGTTGGCGAACTCGACAATCAGGATACCGTTCTTGGCCATCAGCCCTATCAGCATGACCATTCCCACCTGCGTATAGATGTTCACCGCTTCGCCCAGCACGAACAGGGTCATCAGCGCGCCTGCCACGGCCAGCGGGACCGACAGAAGAATGACGATCGGCTGGATAAAGCTTTCGAACTGCGCGGCGAGGACCAGGAATACGACCAGAAGCGCCAGCGCGAAGGTGGTCAGCATCCCGCCCGATGTCTCCTGAAAGCTCGCGGCTTGCCCGCTATACGAGATCTGCATCTGCGAGGGCAGCTCGGACGCGATGTCCTCGACCGTCTGGATGGCCGCGCCAAGATCGACGCCTTCGGCCAGCGAGGCCGAGATCTCGACTGAAGGCTGCCGGTTGAACCTGTTGAACGCCCGGACCGAGGCGCGCCGTTCCAGCGTTACAAGACCGTCGAGGGGCACCAGTTCGCCTGCGTCGGTGCGCACGTTCAGGCCACGCAGATCGTCGGTCGCGCGGCGCCGGTCATCCGGGGCTTGAAGGATCACGGGGTATTGCCGGTCACGAGAGATGAACTCGGTCACTTCGGCAGAGGCGAAGAAGGTGCGGACGGCATCGGATATGGCGCGGGTGTCCACGCCGATCTCCCGTGCCAGCGCGCGGTTCACACCGATATCGTAGCCGGGCGTGTTGACCTCGTAGGCGCGGCGTACGCCGACGATGTCGGAACTCTCGCGCAGGCGATTGGCCATTTGTTCGGAATAGTCGGCCGCATCCTCGAAGCTGGGGGCGGTCACGATAATCTCCAGCCCCGAACTGCCACCGGCATCCAGGCCCGAAGGGGCGAAGCTGCGGACGCTTGCCAGGGTGATCTTGCCGAAGGCGGGGCGCAGCTCGTTGACCACGTCGCGCGGCCCCGGATCGCGTTCGCCCCAGGGGGCCATGGTGGCGACGATGAAGGCGCTTCCGGTCTCGCCATATTGCCCGACGATCGAGATGACATCGGTGACCACCCCGTCTTCGCGGTAGGGGGCGATCAGGTCCTCGACCTGCTGCACGGCCGCGTCGGTCAGGCCCAGAGCGGACCCTGCCGGCGCCTCGACCGAGACGAAGAAGATGCCGCGATCCTCTTCCGGGGTCAGCTGCGAGGGCAGTTCCTGGTAGAGGACCCACGATACGCCCGTCAGCGCCGCGGCGATGCCGCAGACAAGCACGGGCGCCTGGATGGCACGGGTCAGGAGGCTGCGATAGCCGTTCGAGGTGCGTTTCGTGATGCCTTGGACGATCTTCGCGAACCGCCCCTCGTTCATGCCGTGTTTCAGGACAAGGCTTGCGATCACGGGGCAAAGCGACAGGGCCACGAATGTCGAAAGTGCGACGGCAATGGCCAGCGTGATCCCGAACTCGCGGAACAGCTTGCCGATTTCGCCCTGCAAGAAGGACAGGGGGACAAACACGGCGATCAGGGTGATGGAGGTGGAGACGACGGCAAAGAACACCTGGTTCGCGCCGGTCCGCGCGGCCTCCTTCGGGTCGTCGCCTTCCTCAACCCGACGTTCGATATTCTCAAGCACCACGATGGCGTCGTCCACGACCAGCCCGATGGCCAGAATCAGGGCGAAAAGAGTCAGGATGTTGATCGAAAAACCGACGATGGCGATACCCGCACACGCGCCCAGAAGGGCGATGGGGATCGTGACGGCGGGCACGATGGTCGCGCGGATCGAGGTCAGGAACAGATAGATCACAGCGACCACGATGGCGACGGAAATGGCGAGCGTCGTCAGGACCTGGCGGATGGAATTCTCGATGAAGTTCGCATCGTCCGACGTGATCGTCAGGGAGGTTCCGCCGGGCAGGTCGTCGCGGATTTCTCGAACCTCGTCGCGCACGGCCGAGGAGATCGACAGGGTGTTCGCCGAAGACTGTCGCAAGACGCCCAGACCAATGGCGGTTTCGCCATTCGATCGAAACTCGCTGTCGTCGCTTTCCGTCCCGATCTCAACTCGGGCGACGTCGCGCAGGGTGACGCGCCCGTTCTCGGTATCGGCGACGATCAGGTCCTCGAATTCCGAGACGTCCGACAACCGCGTCTGCGTACGCAGAAGATAGGTGCGCGAGTCCGTTTCCAGCTGGCCGGCGGGAAGTTCGAGGTTGTTGTTGCGCAGCGCCTCGGCAATCTCGTTGGCCGTTATCCCCCGCGAGGCCATCGCCTCGGGGTCCAGCCAGACGCGCATGGCATAGGGGCGGTCGCCGTAGATCTGAACGGCCGCGACGCCCTGCAACGTCTCGAGCCGGTCGGTCACGAAGCGGTCGGCGTAATCCGTCAACTCGGAGGCGGACATATTGTCGGATGTCATCGTCATCCAGATGATCGGATCGCCCTGACTGTCGTTCTTCTCGATCTCGGGCTCCTCGGCTTCCTCGGGCAGGTCGCCCGCCACGGACTGCACGGCGGCGCGAACGTCGGAGGCGGCCTGGTCGATATCGCGGCCCTGCTGGAACGTGATGACGGTGCGCAGGCCGCCCAGTTCGCTTTCGGTGGATATGCGGTCGATCCCCGCCACGGTCGAGATTGCGCCCTCGACCACGGTTGCCAGTTCGCTGTCCACCACACCCGGTCCGGCGCCGGTATAGGGGACGCTGACGGTGACTTCGGCCGACGTTGTGTTGGGAAGTTCGCGCACGGGCATGCGTAGAAGGCCCGCGATCCCGAGGATGACGATAAGGATCGACATGACGGTGGCAAGGACGGGGCGGCGGACGCAAAGGTCGGGAAGGGTCATTCCAGCCCCTCGCGCGCGAAATTCTCGTCGATCTCGACCGGCGATCCATCCGACAGGTTGTCCCAGCCGGCCACGACGACGCGGTCCTCGCCGGACAGCCCGGACACTTCTGTCAGACTGCCGAGGGAGGCCCCAGGCTCGACCGAAGTGCGTTGCGCGGCGTTGTCGGAGATCGTGTAGACGTAGCTCGTCAGGCCCTCGCTGATGATCGCGTCGTCCGGGACGGCAAGCCCCTCGTAGGTGTCGATGACGACGCGGGCATTGGCGAACATGCCCCCGACCAGACGCCTGTCGGGGTTGTCGATCTCGGCGCGGATGTCGAAGCTGCGGGAGGTCAGGTCGATCTCGGGCGAGATGACGCTGAGCCGACCTTCGAAAATTTCACCCTCGAAGGCCGGGGTGGTGACATAGACCGTTTGGCCCTGTTCGATGCGGTCGAAATACCGCTCGGGCAGCGACACCTCGACTTCGACCGCCGACAGGTCCGATAGGCGCGTGACGACTTCGCCCGCATCCAGAAACGCGCCGGGTTCGGTGTCGATGACGCCCAGCGTTCCGGCGAACGGCGCGGTGATGGCGCGATCCTCGAGATCGGCTTCGGCCTGCATCGCGGCGGCCTCGGCCCGGCGGAAGGTGGCACGGGCCTCCTCCAATTGGGCTTCCGCGGCGGTGTTGCTCTCGGCCAGTTCCTCGATCCTGCGGTAGTCCTGTTCCGCCTCGCTCAAGGTTGCTTCGGCCTCGGCCAGGGCGCCGCGCTCGGCCCGGTCGTCAAGCTGGATCAGAAGCTGCCCTTCTTCTACCTGTTCGGTCGAACCGACCGGAACATCCGTCACGCGCCCCGATGCGCTGGGCACCAGTTCCACCGCACGGACCGGGCGCATCGTTCCGACCGCGGTCACGTCATCCTCGATCATGCGCAATTCAGGCGACGTCACGCCCACGCGCACGGGATCGCGTCCATTGCCATCACCACTTCCGCTCCCTTGAGAGGCCTGGCCTTCTCCGGAAAGCAGATACTGGGTTCCGAACACTCCACCCGCGGCGAACAGCGCCACAATGCAGAGGCCGACCAGAATTTCCAGGGTCTTTTTCACGATGCGCCTTCGATGCAAGGTCGTCCGAAGACCTAGGGCCGATGCGCCGCAGACCATCGGGAAGCGTCACTGCGACGCAGTGGCGCAGGATCGGACACGTATAGCCAGGATCATCCGAAGGACTTTGCAAGCTGTCCGGGTGAGGCGTAGAGGGCGGGGATGGACCGTTTCTCCTTCTCCCTCACCGCATGCGACGGCGCGGCCCGCACCGGCGTCATCAACACCCCTCGCGGCCAGATCCGAACGCCCGCCTTCATGCCTGTGGGCACCGCGGCGACAGTCAAGGCCATGCTTCCCGAAAGCGTGCGCGAGACGGGGGCCGATATCCTGCTGGGCAACACCTATCACCTGATGCTGCGCCCCGGGGCCGAACGGATCGCCCGTCTTGGCGGTCTGCACCGCTTCATGAACTGGGACCGGCCCATCCTGACCGACTCCGGCGGGTTCCAGGTGATGAGCCTTGCCGATTTGCGCAAGCTGACCGAAACGGGCGTGACCTTCCGCAGCCATATCGACGGATCGAAGCACGAGCTGACGCCCGAGCGGTCGATGGAAATCCAGAGGCTTCTAGGGTCTGACATCGTCATGGCGTTCGACGAATGCCCCGCGCTCCCGGCCGATCGGGATCGCATCGCCCACTCCATGCGCCTGTCGATGCGCTGGGCCGACCGGTCCCGCGTGGCCTTCGGCGACCGCCCCGGCCATGCCCTGTTCGGCATCATGCAAGGCGGGCTGGAGCGAGACCTGCGCGAGGAATCGGCTGAGGCGCTGACAGCGATCGGGTTCGAAGGCTATGCCGTCGGCGGGCTGGCGGTGGGCGAGGGGCAGGAGGCGATGTTTGGTTGCCTCGACTATGCGCCAGGCTTCCTGCCCGCGGACAAGCCGAGATACCTGATGGGCGTCGGCAAACCCGACGACATCGTGGGGGCCGTGAAACGCGGGATCGACATGATGGACTGCGTCCTGCCGTCGCGGTCAGGCCGCACGGGACAGGCCTGGACTCGGCGCGGTCAGGTCAACTTGAAGAACGCCCGCCATGCCGACGATCCCCGCCCCCTGGACGAAGCCTGCGGCTGTCCTGCGTGCCGATCCTATTCGCGCGCCTACCTGCACCACGTCTTCCGCGCCAACGAGATGATCTCGGGGATGCTGCTGACTTGGCATAATCTTCACTATTTTCAGCAGATCATGTCCGGGATGCGCAGCGCCATCGCCGAAGGAAGGTTCGACACGTGGGAAGCGGCGTTTCACGCTGACCGGGCGGCCGGGGATATCGAGCCGGTCTGAATGGGCGGGGCAGGTGCCTTAGTCGGGCGGCATCCCATGCTGCAAAGGAGAATTGTTTGCGTTTTGCCTTCTGCCTGATCGCGTTCGCCCTGCCGGTCGAAGCCGCAAGCCTATGCGACACGCCCGACTCCGAAGCGGTGAAGGCCGCCATCGAAGGGCGGTGGACGCTGACCGAAACGTTGTCGCTCGAGAACGAGACTGAGAGCATGATGCGTCACCCGGACCCCGTGCCGATCACGATCCGCGACGGGCGGATCGAAACGCCCCTCATCGACTCGCTGATCGGGCGTCCCGTTATGCTGGCCATGGCCGACGCGCCCTATGACGTCAATGCCGTGGACGACATCCTCGATGCCACCGACAGCGCCGAACTGGCCGATCTCGTTTCGGACACGCCTTGCGGCCCCGAAGGGCTGACGCAATTGACGGCGACCCTGCGGCAAACCGAAGGGGTCGCCGCACACGGCGCCATGACGCTTTTGCCATACTTCGACGACCGGATGCTGGTGATCACGGAACTGACGCTGCGATCCGATGAAACGGTGCTGTTCCTGACCGGTGCGGGCTACCTGACGCCACTGGACCCTGCCGTGCCGGATTGAACGCTTGCGCCCGCAAGGACGAGTGCCCACATTCTGTGACGCTGAAGGAGGACCCGACCGCGTTGCCGCTCCGGCGGGACCAACGAGGTCCTTGCACAAAAGGATAACGAGATGACCGAGCATACCTATCCCGTTCTGCCCCTGCGCGACATCGTGGTCTTCCCCCACATGATCGTGCCGCTTTTCGTCGGGCGGGAGAAGTCCGTGCGTGCGTTGGAAGACGTGATGGCGGATGACAAGCAAATCCTGCTGGCCAGCCAGATCGACCCAAGCTTGGACGACCCCGACACCGACGGTATCTATCGCGTTGGCGTTCTGGCGAATGTGCTGCAACTTCTGAAGCTGCCTGATGGCACTGTGAAGGTGCTGGTCGAAGGCCGGGCCCGCGTGAAGATCGCCGACTATCTGGAAAACGACCGCTTCTTCGAAGCCAAGGCCGTCGAACTCGACGAGACCATGGGCGACGAGGACACCGTGTCTGCGTTGCTGCGGTCGGTGAGCGAAGAGTTCGAGAAATACGCGCGGGTTAAGAAGAACATCCCCGAGGAGGCGCTGGCTGCCGTAGGCGAAACCGACGATCCGGCCAAGCTGGCTGATCTGGTGGCAGGACACCTGGGCGTTGACGTCTCGCAAAAGCAGGAGCTGCTGGAGACTCTCGAGATCGCCCAGCGGCTGGAAAAGGTGTATGGCCTGATGCAGGGCGAAGTCTCGGTCCTGCAGGTCGAGAAGAAAATCAAGACCCGCGTGAAGTCCCAGATGGAGCGGACGCAGCGCGAGTACTATCTGAACGAACAGATGAAGGCGATCCAGAAGGAGCTGGGCGACGGCGAAGAAGGCGCCGGCGAACTGGCCGAACTGGAAGAGCGCGTTCAGAACACGAAGTTCAGCAAGGAAGCGCGCGAGAAGGCCGAAGCCGAGCTGAAGAAGCTGAAGAACATGTCGCCCATGTCGGCCGAGGCGACGGTCGTGCGCAACTACCTCGACTGGATGCTGTCCATTCCGTGGGGCACCAAGTCGCGGGTCAAGAAGGATCTGGGACGCGCACAGAAGGTCCTCGACGACGATCACTACAGCCTAGACAAGGTGAAGGAGCGGATCGTCGAGTATCTGGCGGTCCAGCAGCGGTCGAAGAAGCTGAAGGGGCCGATCATGTGCCTCGTCGGCCCTCCGGGCGTGGGCAAGACGTCGCTTGGCAAGTCGGTCGCGAAGGCCACCGGGCGCGAGTTCATCCGCATCTCGCTTGGCGGCGTGCGGGACGAATCCGAAATCCGCGGCCACCGTCGGACCTATATCGGCTCGATGCCCGGCAAGATCATCCAAGCGCTGAAGAAGGCCAAGACGACGAACCCGCTGATCCTGCTCGACGAGATCGACAAGATGGGCCAGGACTTCCGTGGCGACCCGGCTTCGGCGATGCTGGAAGTGCTCGACCCCGAGCAGAACGCGACCTTCGTGGATCACTACCTCGAGGTGGAATACGACCTATCGAACGTGATGTTCCTGACCACGGCGAACTCCTACAACATGCCGGGCCCGCTTCTGGACCGGATGGAGATCATCCCGCTGGCCGGCTACACCGAGGACGAGAAGGCGGAAATCGCGCGCCGTCACCTGATCGGCAAGCAGATCAAGAACCACGGCCTGAAGAAGGGCGAGTTCGAGATCACGGACGAGGCGCTGACCCAGGTCATCCGCACTTACACCCGCGAGGCGGGCGTGCGGAACCTTGAGCGTGAGCTGGCAAAGCTGGCGCGGAAGGCCACGACGCAGATCGTCAAGAAGGAGGTCGAGAAGGTCGTCGTCACGAAAGACAACCTGTCCGACTACCTTGGCGTGCCGCGCCATCGCTACGGTCTGGCCGAAGAAGAAGACCAGATCGGCGTGGTCACGGGGCTGGCTTACACCAGCGTCGGGGGTGAGCTTCTGAACATCGAAGCTCTGCGCCTTCCGGGTAAGGGTCGGATGAAAACCACCGGCAAGCTGGGCGATGTGATGAAGGAGTCCATCGACGCTGCGTCCAGCTTCGTGCGGTCGATCAGTCCCCGGATCGGGGTCAAGCCGCCGAAATTCGACACGCTGGACATCCACGTCCACGTGCCCGAAGGCGCGACGCCGAAGGATGGCCCCTCGGCCGGTCTTGCGATGGTGACGTCTATCGTGTCGGTGCTGACGCAGATCCCGGTCCGCAAGGACATCGCCATGACGGGCGAGGTGACCTTGCGCGGCAATGCGCTGCCGATCGGCGGCCTGAAGGAGAAGCTTCTCGCGGCCCTGCGCGGCGGCATCAAGACGGTGTTGATCCCGCAGGAGAACGAGAAGGACCTGGCCGACATCCCCGACAACGTGAAGGAGGGGCTGACGATCATCCCCGTCGGCCACGTGAACGAGGTGCTCAAGCACGCCCTCGTCCGGGTCCCTGAGCCTGTCGAATGGGATGAGGCGGCCCAGGAAGCCGCCGATGCCGAGCGGAGCCGTCTTCTGGATATCTCCGAGGGAACCGCGCCGATCACGCATTAGGCGAACTGCCCATAACATGGCAATCGGCGCAGCTTCAGGCTGCGCCGATTTTCGTTTTATCGGCCCGGTCACGACTTTGCCGCATTGCGAATACACCCTAGCGTCAACTGGATCAGAAGGATTCCAATCGTGACCGAGAACCCGGAACTGAAAGTCGTCGAGGAAACGCTGGCGACAGTCACCAAGGAAGTGAAGAAGCCCGAGCTTATCGACCGCGTGGTCGCGGTGTCGGGCATGAAGAAAAAGGACGTGAAACCGGTTGTCGAAGCCATGCTTACCGTCCTGGGTCAATCACTCACCGAGGAAGAGCAGCTCAACCTTCAGCCTTTCGGTCGCGTTCGTGTCGTGAAGAAGAAGGATTTGGCCAACGGCCAGGCGCTGACGTTGAAGCTCCGGCGGTCAGGGCCGTCGCTTGGCGAAACCGCCGAAGCCCTGCCGTCGGAAGGTCTTGCAGAGGGTGACGAGGACAGCTAAAGACCGCGTCACCGGGCGATTAGCTCAGCGGTAGAGCACTTCGTTCACACCGAAGGGGTCACTGGTTCGATCCCAGTATCGCCCACCATCATTCCCGGAAAGGCGCGGCATAAAAGGTCGCGCCTTTCTGCGTTTCGTGGTCAAGATGCCCGCTAGTGAACGAAAGGAGACGGCATGTACCTTACGATGAACCGATTCCGTGTAACCCGCGGGCAAGAGCAGGCATTCGAGGATATGTGGGCCGCCCGCGATAGCCACTTGAAGGAGGTCGAGGGCTTCGTCGCCTTCCACCTGGTCAAGGGTGCGGTGGAGGACGATCATACGCTTTACGCCAGTCACACCACCTGGCGCGACAAGGCGTCGTTCGAGGCCTGGACCAAATCCGAGGCCTTCCGGAAGGCGCATTCGGGCGTTCGGCCGAACGTGGACCTATACCAGGGGCCGCCGGTGCTGGAGGTGTTCGAAAGCGTGCTCGACCTTACCTGACCGTCCCGAATAACAATCGACGGCAGGCGCATGGTCCCATGCGCTGCCGGACCCGGCCCTTCACGCCACGGCGCTGATCGCGGGCCTGGAATGCGCTCGAAAACCCGGGTCGGTTGCCTTCCGGGGACGACTGGCCATCGCATCCCAGGTGAAATCCTCGGGCAGGACACGGGCCCCTGTGGGCTGCCAGAAGACCGACGCGACGCCGATCCGCGCGACGAGGGCACGCGTGATCTGAAAGCACAATTTCTGGCCGACCTCGCGGCCCGACGTCGCGGCCGAGGTACAGGCGACCGCGATCTGGCGCACCCCGTCTTCGCGCATGCGCTGCGTCAAAGTCACCGCTCCTTGATCGGTCTCATAGGCGATGCTGTCGCCCCGGACACCCAGGTCCAAGCGGTAGATGGACAGCCCCGCGCGGCCCAAACACTGCGCGACCATGGCAGGAATGTCGTAGAACCCCGTCTGATCGCCGTCGGCAATGGCCAAAGTCGAAGTGGTTTTGTGCTGAAATTCACTCATGGCGTTCCCCCCGTCTGCTCGGATCGTTGAATATCAAATCGTATCCGAAGATCGTTGACGTAAAGTTAGGCGCCAGAATGACGCAAACACGGAACTTCCACGCCCCGGGGGTGACGAGGATAACGAAAAAGGGCGCTCCAAAGAGCGCCCCTTTCCATCTTCTATCTGCCGAGGATCAGCAGCTGTAATACATCTTGAATTCCATCGGGTGGGGCGTGTGCTCGTAGGCGTAGATTTCTTCCCACTTGAGGTCCATGTAGCCCTCGATCTGGTCCTTCGTGAACACATCGCCCGCGGTCAGGAAGTCCATGTCTGCCTCGAGCTCGCTCAGCGCTTCGCGCAGCGAATGGCAGACCGTAGGGATGCCGGCCAGTTCCTCGGCGGGCAGGTCGTAGAGGTCCTTGTCCATCGCTTCGCCGGGGTGGATCTTGTTCTTGATCCCGTCGATGCCGGCCATGAGCAGGGCCGAGAAGCACAGATAGGGGTTCGCCGCCGGGTCGGGGAAGCGGGCCTCGACGCGCTTGGCCTTCGGCGACTCAGCCCACGGGATACGCACGCAGCCCGAGCGGTTGCGGGCCGAGTAGGCGCGCAGCACGGGCGCCTCGAAGCCAGGGATCAGGCGCTTATACGAGTTCGTCGTGGGGTTGGTGAACGCGTTCAGGGCCTTGGCGTGCTTGAGGATGCCGCCGATGTAGAACAGCGCCTCGTCCGACAGATCGGCATACTTGTCGCCGGCGAACAGCGGCTTGCCGTCCTTCCAGATCGACATGTTGACGTGCATCCCCGTGCCGTTGTCGCCCGCGATGGGCTTGGGCATGAACGTGGCCGACTTGCCGTAGGCGTGCGCGACGTTGTGAATGATGTACTTATACTTCTGAAGCTGGTCGGCCTGGTCGGTCAGGGTCGAGAATATAAGCCCCAACTCGTGCTGGCAGGACGCCACCTCGTGGTGGTGCTTGTCGACCTTCATGCCGATGCGCTTCATCGTCGACAGCATCTCGGACCGTAGGTCCTGCGCGTCGTCGACGGGGTTCACGGGGAAGTAGCCGCCCTTGATGCCGGGGCGGTGGCCCATGTTGCCCTGCTCGAACTCGCCATCGGTGTTCCATGCGCCGTCGACGGCGTCGACCTCGTAGGAGACCTTGTTCATCGCGACCTGGAAACGGACGTCGTCGAACAGAAAGAATTCGGCCTCGGGGCCCATGTAGGCGGTGTCGCCGATGCCGGACGCCTTGAGGTATTCCTCGGCGTTGCGTGCGGTGCCGCGCGGGTCGCGGTCATAACGCTCCATCGTGTCGGGTTCGAACACGGTGCAGTGCACGGCCAGCGTCTTTTCGGCGTAGAACGGGTCCATGTACATGGAGGCCGCGTCCGGCATCAGTTTCATGTCGGACTGATCGATGGATTTCCAACCGGCGATGGACGAGCCGTCGAACATAAAGCCTTCCTCGAGGAAGTCCTCATCGACCTGATCGGCCATGACGGTCACGTGCTGGAGCTTGCCGCGCGGGTCGGTGAAGCGGATGTCGACGTATTCGACGTCCTCATCCTTGATGGTCTTCAGCATGTCTGCGTTGCTCATGTGTCCCTCTCTGTTTTGAATGTGCGTCGCTTGGGCGTCAAAGAGCGTCCGATCCGGACTCGCCGGTGCGGATGCGAATGGCCTGCTCGACCGGCGAAACGAAGATCTTTCCGTCGCCGATCTTGTCGGTCTTCGCGGCCGAGACGATGGCCTCGATGGCGGCATCGACCTGATCGTCGTCCAGAACGACCTCGATCTTCACCTTTGGCAAGAAATCGACCACGTATTCGGCGCCGCGATACAGCTCGGTATGGCCTTTCTGCCGGCCGAAGCCCTTTACCTCCAGAACGGAAAGGCCCTGGATCCCCACATCCTGCAGGGCCTCCTTCACCTCGTCGAGCTTGAAGGGCTTGATGATCGCCTCGATTTTCTTCATCTGGCCGATTCCTCCGGGTCCGGTTCATACGCGACAGACCACTTCCCGCGCCGGGCCTCAATTGACTAGCCTGAGACGGAGAGGGTGCGTCCGGCGGTTTGGTAGGCCGCGCCCGTTTTTTGTGCAACGTGCTTTTTGCGCGGGCTGTTTTTAAAGGGAGTTCCCGAATGCATGTGCTGACTGCCGAAGAGATGCGCGAAATCGAGAGAACTGCCATGGATTCGGGCACCGCGTCGGACCGCGTCTTGATGGAGCGAGCAGGTTGCGGTGCCGTCGCGACAATCTTGGAGGAATGGCCCGATCTGGCGCCCGGACGGGTCCTGATCCTGTGCGGGCCGGGCAACAACGGGGGCGACGGGTTCGTGGTAGCACGCCTACTGCACGGTCTGGGCTGGACGGTCGACCTGCGCCTGTTGGGTGATCCCGGCAAACTGCCGCCCGACGCAGCGGCCAACCACGCCGCCTGGTCCGCTCTGGGGGATGTGACTCCACTGGTCGACGGTACCGACAAGGGGGATCCGGATCTGATCGTCGACGCGCTGTTCGGAACGGGGCTGACCCGGCCGGTCGACCTTCCCGAAACGCTGGGATTGTTGCGCACCGAACGACGGGCGAAGGTCGTCGCGCTGGATATGCCCTCGGGCTGGTGCTCGGACAGCGGACGCCGGATCGGGGCCCGGGCCGCGGAAGCCCATCTGACGCTGGCGTTTCACGCGGCCAAGCGGGGCCACGTGCTGGGCGACGCCCCCGAGGCATGCGGGATGTTGCGGGTGATCGATATCGGTCTGCCCGATACCGGGGACGGTGTCAGGCTTGTGGGTGCGCCCAATGGTCTGGCGAAGGCCGGAGGCCACAAATATGCCTACGGGCACGCCCTGGTCCTTGGCGGCGGCCCGGGGAAGGGCGGGGCCGCCCGCATGACTTCCCGCGCCGCTCTGCGGGTGGGGGCGGGACTTGTGACATTGGCCGTGCCGCCCGCCGCATTGCAGGAGAATGCGGCGCGGCTTGATGCGGTGATGTTGTCTTCGATGCGTGACGCGGACGCGCTGGCCGAGATGCTGGAGGACACGCGCCTGAACGCGGTTGCGCTGGGACCCGGACTGGGCAGCGGTGGCCGAACGCGCGAGCTCGTGCGAACGGTGCTGGCGGCCGATCGCGCCTGCGTCCTGGATGCCGACGCGCTGACCGCGTTTGCCCAGGCGCCGGACGACCTGTTCGGGATGCTGCATCCGAAGGCCGTCCTGACACCGCACGGAGGGGAGTTCGCAAGGCTGTTCCCCGATCTGGCGAACCTAATGAACGGCCCGGTCGAGAGCGGACCGGCCTTCTCCCGCCTCGACGCGGCGCAGGCAGCGGCGGATCGGGCAGGGTGCACCGTGCTGCTCAAAGGGCCCGATACGGTCATCGCGTCCCCCGACGACGTCCGCATCCACGCCGCCCTCTATGACCGTTCGGCGCCGGGGCTGGCGACGGCGGGCGCAGGTGACACGCTGACCGGGTTCATCGCAGGGCTTCTTGCGCGCGGGCTGGACCCGGTTGAAGCCGCGGGGCGGGGCGCTTGGCTTTTGACCGAATGCGCGTTGCGCTTTGGGCCGGGTCTGATCGCCGAGGATCTGCCGGAGGTGCTGCCCGGGGTCCTGGCGGAGCTTGCCGCACACGCCCCCGGGTAAAGGTCCCTTATTCGACGGTCACGGACTTGGCGAGGTTGCGCGGCTGGTCCGCATCCGTCCCCTTCGCGATGGCCGTGTGATAGGCCAGCATCTGTGCGGGCACGGCATAGAGGATGGGCGCCCAGATCGCCGGCGCGCGCGGCATCTCCACCGTCCGCCAAGCGGCGCTTTCCGCGGCCAAGCCGTCCCCGTCCGAAATCAGCACCACGCGGCCGCCGCGGGCCATGACCTCCTGCATGTTCGACACCGTCTTGCCGAACAGGTGGTCGCGCGGGGCCAGCACGATGATCGGCACGCTTTCGTCGACCAGCGCGATGGGGCCGTGCTTCAGTTCACCCGATGCATAACCTTCGGCGTGTATATAGCTGATTTCCTTTAGTTTCAGAGCGCCTTCCAGCGCGAGTGGATACATCGCGCCACGGCCCAGGAACAGGACGTCGCGCGCCTCGGCCAGGGAGCGGGCGATGTCCTCGATCCGATCCTCGACCGCCAGCGCCTGGCTGACCAGCGCGGGCATCTTGCGCAGCGCTTCGACATGGGCCTTGCCATCCTCGGCCGTCAGCGTGCCGCGATCGGCCCCGGCCTTCAGCGCCAGAAGGGCCAGCACAGTCAGCTGGCAGGTGAATGCCTTGGTCGAGGCGACGCCGATCTCGACCCCCGCCAGGATCGGCAGGGCGACGTCGGATTCGCGCGCGATCGACGAGGTGTCCACGTTCACGATGGACAGGATCTGCGCCTTGCCGGACGCATAGCGCAAGGCGGCCAGGGTATCGGCCGTCTCGCCCGACTGGCTGACGAAAATCGCGAGGGTCCGGTCGGACAGGGGCGGTTCGCGGTAACGAAATTCCGAGGCTACATCGACCTCGACCGGGACCCGGGCGATCTGTTCGAACCAGTATTTCGCCACGTGGCACGCGTAGGACGCCGTGCCGCAGGCAACCATGACGATGCGGTCGACGCCGGAAAAGTCGATCTCACCCTCGCGGAGGCGTACCGTGTCGCCGTCGAGGTAATGCGACAGACACGCGTCGATGACGGCGGGCTGCTCGTGGATTTCCTTTGCCATGAAGTGCCGGTGACCGCCCTTGTCGACGCGGCCTGCCGCCTCTGCGATGCGGGTTTCGGGGCGGTCGACCTCGGCCCCGGCCTCGTCGAAGATGGTGAAGCCTTCGCGGCTGAGGACGGCCCAGTCTCCCTCCTCGAGATAGATCAGCCGGTCGGCCAACGGCGCCAGGGCGATGGCGTCCGAACCCACGAACGCCTCGGTCCCGTTATGGGCGATGGCAAGGGGGCTGCCCTTGCGCGCTGCGATCATCAGGTCGGACTGGCCGTCGAACAGGAAGACCAGCGCGAAGGCGCCTTCCAGCCGCGCCAAGGTGCGCTGGACGGCCTCGACCGGGGTGGCCCCGCCGTCGAGGAACGACTGGCACAGCAGGGCGATGGTTTCGGTATCGGTCTCGGATTCGGCACCGTAATTGCGGGCGGTCAGTTCGCTGCGCAGCTCGGCGAAGTTCTCGATGATGCCGTTGTGCACGACGGCGACCGGTCCGGCCCGATGGGGGTGGGCGTTGGTTTCGGTGGGCTTGCCGTGGGTGGCCCAGCGAGTGTGCCCGATGCCCGACCGCCCCGGCAGCGGCTGGTGGACGAGGTGATCGCTGAGGTTCACCAGCTTGCCCACCGCGCGCCGCCGGTCGAGCTGACCGTCGCTGACCGTGGCGATCCCCGCGCTGTCGTATCCGCGGTATTCAAGACGGCGCAACGCCTCGAGGATGACGGGTGAGACTTCATAGGTCCCCAGAATGCCGACGATTCCGCACATCAGTGTCTTCCCCTGTCCCGTGCCGCCCTGAGTTTCGCGACGATCTTGCGTGCAAGGCCGTCCTTGTTCGTCTGCCGCGCCCGTCCCAGCCCCAGCGCGCCGTCCGGCACGTCCGAGGTGATGACGGACCCCGATCCGGTCATCGCATCCTCGCCAACGCGGACAGGTGCGACCAGCATGGTCGACGAGCCGATGAAGGCCCGCGCCCCGATCTCGGTCCGGTGTTTGAAGACACCGTCATAGTTGCAGGTCACCGTGCCGGCGCCGATATTCGCGGCCTCTCCGACATTGGCGTCCCCGATATAGGTCAGGTGGTTCACCTTCGCACCTTCGCCGATTTCGGCAGACTTGATCTCGACGAAGTTGCCCACGCGGGCACCGTTGCCCAATTCCGCGCCGGGACGCAGACGGGCATAGGGGCCCACGATCGCGCGCGCGCCCACGTGGCACCCTTCCAGATGGCTGAACGCGCGGATCGTGGCGCCCGATTCTACTGTGACGCCGGGGCCGAAGACGACGTTCGGTTCGACCACAGTGTCGCGGCCGATATGGGTGTCATGGGCGAAAAACACGGTCTCGGGCGCGACCAGGGTGACTCCGTCCTCTAGTATCTCGGTCCGGCGGCGCGCTTGGAACAAAGCTTCGGCGCGGGTCAGCTCGGCGCGGGTGTTGATGCCCAGCGTCTCGGCCTCGTCGCAGGCTACGGTGGCGCAGCGCAGACCCCGGTCGCGCGCGATGCCGACAATGTCGGTCAGGTAGTATTCGCCACTGGCGTTGTCGTTGCTCACCGCGTCGATCAGGTCGAACAGGGCGGCGGCATCGGCACAGACCACGCCTGAATTGCAGAACGTGACCGCGCGTTCGGCCTCGGTCGCGTCCTTGTATTCGACGATTCGCAGAAGCTCGCCCCCTTCGACGATCAACCTGCCATAGCGGCCGGGATCGGCGGCCTCGAACCCCAGCACCACGACCGCCGCACCGCCGGCGCGGGCGGCCGCCATCATCGACAACGTTTCGGGCCGGATGAAGGGCGTATCACCGTAAAGGATGAAGACATCGCCCTCGGCCCCCTCCAGCGCGTCGCGGGCCTGGGCCACGGCATGGGCGGTGCCCAGCTGCTGTTCCTGCAAGGCCACGACCAGATCCTCGTCCCATTCGGAAGCTTCGGCGCGGACGGCCTCGGCCCCGTGCCCGGCGATCAGGACGCTGCGCTCAGGCTCCAGCGCGGCGCCGGCGTTCAGGGCGTGGGCGAAAAGCGGTGCGCCCCCGACCTTGTGCAGGACCTTCGGCAGGTCCGAGTTCATGCGCGAGCCCTGGCCGGCGGCCAGAACGACGAGGTGGGATGCCATGGCGGGCCTTTCCTTCTGCTCGGGCTCGTTCTACCCGTCGCAAGGCTGCACGCAAGCGGGCTGACGCTCACGCATCGTTACCGGCCATTGCAGGAGGGCTTCATGCGCACGGTCATCTTCGACCTCGACGGCACCTTGATCGACACCTCGGCCGACCTGATCGCCGCGGCCAATGCCTGTTTCCGGCACCGTGGCCTGGGCGACGTGCTGGATCCGGTGGCCGACGCCGCCATCGCGTTCCGGGGCGGACGCGCCATGCTGACGGAAGGCTTTTCGCGCAGTGGAGCGGGCGGCCCCGCTGAGGTGGAGGAGGACTATGACAAGCTGCTGACCGCCTACGGTGCTGCAATCGCCATCTATTCGACGCCCTATCCGGGCGCATGGCAGGCGGTCGAGATGTTGAAGAACCGCGGCTGCGCCGTGGGTATCTGCACCAACAAGCCCGAGGGCCTGGCCAAGTCCCTGATGGACGAGATGGGGACATCCCATGTCCTGCCCGTGCTGGTCGGTGCCGACACGCTTCCGGTGCGCAAACCAGACCCCGAACCGCTGTGGGAAGTCGTCCGGCGCAACGGCGCGGATCGCGACCGGGCGGTCCTGGTGGGCGATACCGAAACGGACGTGAAGGCCGCCCGTGCAGCCGGAATGCCGGTCATCCTGGTCTCGTTCGGGCCCGAGGGGCCGGGGATCGCGCGCCTGAACCCCGACGCGATGCTGGATCATTTCGATGACCTGCCCGATCTGGTCGAACGCCTGCTGCCCTAGGCCCCCTTGCCAAGCGCGCGCCGACGTCCTTGTCTGACGCCAAGAGGAGGAGACCGCCCATGTTCACCGCATCCATGAGTTTCGACCTTGGCGAGGACGTCAACGCGCTGCGCGAGACTGTCCACCGCTGGGCGCAGGACCGCCTGAAGCCCCGCGCGGCTGGGATCGACAGCAGCAACGAAATGCCCCCCGACCTCTGGCCCGAAATGGGCGAACTTGGCTTGCTGGGGATCACCGTACCCGAGGAGTTCGGCGGCGCAGGCATGGGCTATCTGGCCCATGTCGTGGCGGTCGAGGAGATCGCGCGCGCCAGCGCCAGCGTGTCGCTCTCCTACGGCGCGCATTCCAACCTGTGCGTGAACCAGATCGCGCTGAACGGCACAGACGAGCAGCGCGCGAGATACCTGCCCAAACTCGTGAGTGGCCAGCATGTCGGCGCATTGGCCATGTCCGAAGTCGGCGCGGGATCGGATGTCGTCGGGATGAGCCTGAAGGCCGAGAAGCGCAACGATCACTACCGCCTGAATGGCACTAAATACTGGATCACCAACGGCCCCGACGCCGATACGTTGGTGGTCTACGCCAAGACCGACCCCGAGGCGAAATCGAAGGGCATCACCGCCTTCCTGATCGAGAAGACGATGACCGGCTTCACCACCAGTCCGCATTTCGACAAGCTGGGGATGCGCGGGTCGAACACGGCCGAGCTGATCTTCGACGACGTGGAAGTCCCGTTCGAGAACGTGCTGGGCGAGGAAGGCGGCGGCGTGAAGGTGCTGATGTCCGGCCTCGATTACGAGCGGGTCGTGCTGTCGGGGATCGGCACCGGCATCATGGCGGCGGCAATGGACGAGGTCATGCCCTACATGGCCGAGCGCAAGCAGTTCGGCGCGCCCATCGGGTCGTTCCAGCTGATGCAGGGCAAGATCGCCGACATGTACACCAAAATGAACAGCGCCCGGGCCTATGTCTACGAGGTCGCGAAGGCCTGTGACAAGGGCAGGGTGACGCGCCAGGATGCGGCGGCCTGCGTGCTGTATGCCAGCGAGGAGGCGATGACCGTGGCCCATCAGGCCGTGCAGGCGATGGGCGGCGCGGGGTTCATGAACGACACCACCGTCAGCCGGCTGTTCCGCGACGCGAAGCTGATGGAGATCGGGGCAGGAACATCCGAGATCCGGCGGATGCTGATCGGACGCGAACTGATGGCTGCGATGGCCTGAGGGGAATGAGAGCCGGGCGGACGGATTGACGGGTCATGGAAAGCGAAAGCGAATTTTTGGGTTATGCGCGCGAAGGCGGCGCATTGCATGGCGAACTGGCATGGCTTGTGCACGGGCTGGAATGGGTGGCGACGGTGGTCGATCTGCTGGCCATCGCGATCCTGGTTCTGGGTGCCGTGCGCTTTGTCCTGGGTTTCGTGCTGGCCGAGCTACAGCGCGACGGCGTGGCGCGGGTCCGGGGGATCAACCGGCAGCGCGTGGCGCTGGGCCGCTATATCCTGGCGGGACTGGAGCTGCTGATCGTCAGCGACATCGTGCATACCGCGCTGAGCTTGGCGATGATCGACCTCGTGTTCCTTGGGCTTCTGGTCGTGATCCGATCACTGATCTCGTTCTTTCTGGACCGGGAGCTTGAGGCTGTTAAACACGATCTGGCCAACGGAGACATCACGGCGTGAAAATTTTAGGGGTATTGGTCGCGATGGTTTGCGTCTGGACCGGTGGTGCGGGGGCGCAGACCGCCGATCCCGCACCGTGGCAGGGCGAGTTCGCGGCCTGCATCGCAGGACGCTCGGGGCCGGATTTTCTGGCCTGCGTGGGGCGCGCAGCCGATCCGTGCCAGGACGCGCCGGGGGGCAGTACCACGGTCGGAATGACCGCCTGCTTCGCGATGGAGGCTGATCTGTGGGATGCCGAGCTCAATCGCATCTGGCCCGCTTTGAGGAAGGCGGCCAAGGCGCAGGACGCGGTCGAGGCTGACGTGATGGGCGGGGCATTCGCGAATTTCGACGACGCCCTGCTGCAAGCGCAGCGGGCGTGGATCGCATTCCGGGATGCCGAATGCGCGCTGGACTACGCGCAGTGGGGGGCCGGTTCGATGCGTAGCATCGCCGGGGCGGCCTGCCGCATGGACATGACGGCCGAGCGGGTCGCCAGGCTGTCCGAACTGGCCGAGTTCCGGCACTGACCCGCTGGTGGCCATGGACGCCCGTCGCTGCCCTTTGCCTTGCGGCGGCCATTTTCGGATGGCGGCTGGGCCGCGCCCCGGACGAGACGACGGCCATTCGCCGCATCGCGACCCAGTATGCGCAGGACGTTCCAGGGGCGGTGCCCACCGACTGCGCCGCGACGCCCGGGGAGGGGAAGGTCTGGCTTGTCGTGGCGTGCGGCGCGCCGGGCGATGCGGGGCGTCGCGTCTATCGTCTGGATCGGCGTAGTCGGGTTCTAGCCGCCCCGGACACGTAAGACGTGGACGATGGCCGCGAATGGGATAGGCTTTCCCGACCATGAGAACGATGCCCCTTCTGACCCGCAAGCCCTATGACGCCCTCTATTCCCGGTTCCGCTGGGACCTGCCCGAGCGGTTGAACATGGCCCATCAGGCCTGCGACGGATGGGCCGCGGCCGAGCCCGAGCGACTGGCGATCATAGAGATCACGCCAGAAGGACGCCGGGGGATCACATACGGACAGCTTTGGCACCTGTCGCGGCGGGTCGAGGCCGCACTGGTCGACAAGGGGATACGGCGCACCGACCGGGTGGGCGTACTTCTCAGCCAGTCGCCCCTGACGGCGGCCGCGCATCTGGCGTGCTGGCGGCTGGGGGCGATCTCGGTCCCGCTGTTCAAGCTGTTCCGGCGTGACGCGCTCGAGACGCGGCTGGACGATTCCGGCGCGGGCGTCGTGGTCACCGACGAGGAGGGCCGCGAAGCCCTGCGCGGCATGGGTCTGGGCATAATCACCGAACGCGGGTTGCCATCGGCCGCCGGGGCCAGTCGCGCCATGCCCGAGTTCGAGCCTGACGACCCGGCCGTCCTGATCTATACCTCCGGCACAACCGGCAAGCCCAAGGGCGCCCTGCACGGGCATCGCGTCCTGACCGGTCATCTGCCCGGGGTCGAGATGAGCCACGATTTCCTGGGCCAGCGGGGCGATGTGCTGTGGACCCCGGCCGATTGGGCGTGGATCGGGGGGCTGTTCGACGTCCTGATGCCGGGCTTGGCATTGGGTGTCCCGGTCGTCGCTGCCCGGTTGCCGAAGTTCACCCCCGAGGCCGCACTGCGCATTTGCGAGGAAGGACGCGTGCGCAATGTCTTCTTCCCACCCACGGTCCTGCGGATGCTGAAGGCCGAGGGGTGCCGGATCCCGGGCCTGCGCAGCGTCGCCAGTGGGGGCGAACCCCTTGGCCCCGAAATGCTGGCCTGGGGGCAGGACGCGCTTGGCGTGGCGATCAACGAGTTCTACGGCCAGACCGAGTGCAACATGATCGCATCATCCTCAGGGGCGATGTTTCCCGCCGTTCCGGGCACCATCGGACGGCCCGTGCCCGGCCACAAGCTGGCGGTTCTGGATGCCGACGGGCAGCCCTGCGATGGAGAGGGGGATATCGCCGTGGCGCGCGGATCGGCCTCCATGATGCTGGAATACTGGCGCAAACCGCGCGAGACGGCGGCGAAGTTCCGCGGCCGGTGGATGCTGACCGGCGACCGCGGCATGTGGGACGGCGCGCATCTGCGGTTCAAGGGCCGCGAAGACGACGTGATCACATCATCGGGCTATCGCATCGGACCGTCCGAGATCGAGGATTGCCTGATGACCCATGCCGCCGTCGCAACCGTGGGCGTGGTCGGCAAGCCCGATCCGATGCGGACCGAGATCGTGAAGGCCTATGTGGTGCTGAAGGACGGCACCGCGGCGTCCGACGACTTGGCGACCGAGTTGCAGGACTGGGTGAAGTCCAGGCTGGCAAGCTATTCCTACCCGCGCGAGGTGGCGTTCCTGGACGCGCTGCCGATGACCGTGACCGGCAAGGTCATCCGCAAGGATTTGAAGGCCCGCGCCGCCTCCGAACCCTAGTCCCGCGCCGCCGTGGGGGTCGCGCAGGCCGGTTTGACATAGCCCTCCGGTGCGTCGACCCCGGACAAGGCTTGCTCGGCCGCCTCGGCGGCTGCGAACGGCCCCAGCGCGACCGAGACCTTGCCGTCTTCGAAATTGGGCAGGCGGTTGTGGTTCAGGATGGTCGTGTTCTCCGCGGGGAAGTCCTGGTCGATCATCGCTTGGGCGGCCGCTTCCGTGTCGACAGTCGCGATGATCGCGAACAGTCCGCACCCGGCATCGGCCTCTGGCCCATCGCCGGACGTCGGCACGATGACGGTGATGCCCGGATCCGCGACCCAGCCCATGCCGCTTGTCGTCTCGACGGCGCACCAGCCGTTGTCGCATCCGGCCGTCGGATAGCAGTTCGCCGTCGGAACGGTTCCGATGGTGTCGGACTCGTCCAATGGTTCGGACAGGTGCCTCAATCGATAGGGCAGGGCGGGAACGCAGGCGATCGCGCCGATTATGCGCTCGGCCTCGGGCGCGGGGTCCGGGGCCTCCGTCCCTTGGGCGAAAGACATGGCCGGGATCAGACCGGCAAGGGCTGCGACGAAGACAAGACGCATCGGGCCATCCATTGTGATCTTTTCCGCAGCGTGCCTTCGCTCCATCCGTCTTGCAACATGCGAACACGCCTGCGCGTGAAACACCGCGACGTTCCGCCGGGACGTCGTGCTTTCGTCTGGCGTCCCGCCGCGACCCGGCCTAGCCTGAAGCCCGTGCGGGGAGGGCTCATGCAACTGAAATCGCAGATACTGATCGGATCGGATGCGTTCAAGGCGAACGAAACCGCGCATCTTCAGGCTCTTGCCGAGATTGAAGCGGCCGCCACCCTGGCCATCGAAGGGGGCGGCACACGGGCGCGCGAGCGACACATCTCACGGGGCAAGATGCTGCCGAGGGATCGCGTCGCGGGGGTTCTGGACCCCGGCTCTCCGTTCCTCGAAGTCGGTCTGACCGCGGCCCACGACATGTACGAGGGCGCGGCCCCCGCTGCTGGCGCCATCGCGGGCATCGGCAGGGTCAAGGGGCGGCTGTGCATGGTGCTGGCTAACGACGCCACCGTGAAGGGCGGCACCTATTATCCCATGACGGTCAAGAAGCATCTGCGCGCGCAGGAGATCGCCGAGGAGAACCGCCTTCCGTGCATCTATCTGGTCGATTCGGGCGGCGCGAACCTGCCGAACCAGGACGAGGTGTTTCCCGACCGCGATCATTTCGGGCGCATCTTCTACAACCAGGCGAGGATGAGTGCTGCAGGCATCGCGCAGATCGCCGTGGTCATGGGGTCGTGCACGGCCGGCGGGGCCTACGTACCCGCCATGTCGGACGTGTCGATCATCGTTAAAGAACAGGGGACGATCTTCCTCGCCGGGCCGCCCCTGGTGAAGATGGCGACGGGCGAGGTGGTCGAGGCCGAGGATCTGGGCGGCGGGGACGTCCACACCCGGCTGTCGGGCGTAGCGGATTACCTGGCCGAGGACGACGCCCACGCGCTGGCGCTGGCGCGACAGGCCGTCCGATCCTTGGGGTGGGACCCGGCCGCCGCGCTGGAGTGGCAGAGCCCCGAGGACCCGGCCTACGACCCGTCCGAGATCCTGGGCGTGGTTCCCGAAAGCCTGACGACCCCCTATGACGTGCGGGAGGTCATCGCGCGGATCGTCGACGGCTCGCGCTTCGACGAGTTCAAGGCCCGCTTCGGCGAGACTTTGGTGACCGGCTTTGCCCACATCATGGGCTGCCCCGTGGGGATCGTCGCCAATAACGGCGTCCTCTTCAGCGAAAGCGCACAGAAGGGGGCGCATTTCGTCGAACTGTGTTCGCAGCGGCGCATCCCGCTGGTGTTTCTGCAAAACATCACCGGCTTCATGGTCGGCCGCAAATACGAGGCGGAAGGAATCGCGCGGCACGGGGCGAAGATGGTCACGGCCGTGTCGACGACAGCGGTGCCGAAGGTCACGATGCTGATCGGGGGCTCGTTCGGGGCCGGCAATTACGGCATGTCCGGCCGGGCCTATCAGCCCCGCTTCCTGTGGAGCTGGCCCAACAGCCGGATCAGCGTCATGGGCGGGCCGCAGGCGGCGGGGGTGCTGGCGCAGGTCCGCCGCGCCGCGCTGGAAAAGCGGGGGGAAGAGTGGCTGGAGGAAGAAGAAGTCGCCTTCAAGCGCCCCGTGATCGATCAGTTCGAGCGTCAGTCCCATCCGCTTTATGCCTCGGCACGTCTCTGGGACGACGGCTGCATCGACCCCCGCAAGGCGCGTGAGGTGCTTTCCCTGTCCCTGCGCGTTGCCACCAGCGCCCAGATCGAGGAGACACGCTTCGGCGTGTTCCGGATGTGAGCGCAGAGGCCTCGGATTATCGCTTCGCAGGTTTCACGACGTTCCGGTTCGGCGACGGACCCGAACTGTGCGACCGTCTGCTGGGGCTGGTCATCGCAGGCCAGAAGACGGCGACCTGCGGAGCGTTGCGCGAGTTCGAGGCCGACCCGGAAAGTCGTCCAGCCATCGGCCGTCGCGACATCGCGTGCCGCTGGGACTGGACGCCGGCGGCGATGATCGAGACCGTGGACGTCTTCGAATGTGCCTTCCGGGATGTCCCCGAAGACTTTGCCCTGGCCGAAGGGGAAGGCACCTTCGCCGAATGGCGCGACGGTCACGTCGACTACTTCACGCGAAACGGCGGCTGGTCGGAAGACATGCTGCTTCTGTGCGAGCGGTTCCGGGTGATCGAGGTGCTGGAATGATCGCAACCCGCCTGACCACGCGGTTCGGGCTCGACCACCCGATCGTGTCTGCGCCGATGGCCGCCGCCGCCGGCGGGCGACTGGCGGCAGCAGTAAGCGCCGGGGGCGGCCTTGGGCTGATCGGCGGCGGATACGGCGACGCGGCCTGGATCCGGGACCAGGTGGACCTTGCCGGGCCGTCGCAAGTCGGCATCGGGTTCATCACGTGGTCGGTGACGGAAGGGGTCCTGGCAGAGGCGTTGGAGCGCAGACCCGCTGCCGTCATGTTGTCCTTTGGCGACCCTGGGGCCTTGGGAGCCATGGTGCGCAAGGCGGGCGTTCCGCTGATCCTGCAGGTTCAGACGTTAGATCAGGCGCGCGCCGCGCTGGACGCCGGGGCCGACGCGATCGTCGCCCAGGGTGCCGAGGGCGGCGGCCACGGGTTGCGGCGCGCGACGATGACGCTGGTCCCCGAGGTTGCCGACCTGCTCGCGGCGCGCGCCCCCGAGACGTTGCTTCTGGCCGCCGGCGGGATCGCGGACGGGCGCGGTCTGGCGGCGGCGCTGATGCTTGGGGCGGACGGCGCGCTGGTCGGGTCCCGGTTCTGGGCCGCCGAGGAGGCTCTGGTCGCGCGCGGGCTGGTGTCCGCCGCGATGAAGGCGACCGGCGACGCCACGGTGCGGACCACCGTTCCCGATGCGGCGCGGGGCCTAACCTGGCCCGGCGAATTCACCATCAGATCCATGCGAAACGCTTTCAGCGACCGCTGGCGGGGACAAGAGCACCAACTGCGCCACACACCGCAGGCGCAAGCCGCATGGCGCGATGCCATGGCGGACGGCGATGCCGAAACCGGCACCCCCATCGTGGGGGAGGCGACCGGGTTGATCCGGGACTGCGTCCCCGCCGTAGAGATTCTCGCGCGCATGGTGGCCGAGGCCGAAGATCACCTGGCGCGGGGCCAGAAGATGACAGGGAGATAGCCGATGTTCCGACGCATCCTGATCGCCAATCGGGGCGAGATCGCCGCCCGGATCATCGACACCTGCCGCCGCATGGGGGTGGAAACGGTGGCCGTCTTCTCTGACGCCGACCGCACCGCACGGCATGTCCAGATGGCGGACAGGGCCGTGCATATCGGCGGTCCGGCCCCGGCCGACAGCTATCTGCGGATCGACCGGATCGTCGAAGCCGCGCGTGAAACCGGTGCGGAGGCGATCCATCCCGGCTACGGCTTCCTGTCCGAGAACCCCGATTTCGTCGACGCGATCGAGACGGCGGGGCTGGTTTTCATCGGTCCGTCGGCGGATGCGATGCGGCAGATGGGCCTGAAGGACGCGGCCAAGGCCGTGATGAAAAAGGCCGGTGTGCCGGTGGTGCCGGGCTATCACGGGGTCGATCAGGCCGATGTCCGCCTTGCGCAGGAGGCCGCGAAGATCGGCTGGCCCGTGATGATCAAGGCCGTCGCGGGGGGCGGCGGCAAGGGGATGCGGCTGGTCGAGGAAGAGGCGGACTTCAAGGAGGCGCTCGCCTCCGCCCGGGCAGAGGCGAAGGGCGCGTTCGGCAACGACTCGGTCCTGATCGAGAAGGCGATCACCCGCCCCCGGCATATTGAGGTGCAGGTCTTCGGGGACGGCACGGAAGCGATTCACCTGTTCGAGCGGGACTGTTCGCTTCAGCGGCGTCACCAGAAGGTGATCGAGGAAGCGCCGGCACCCGGCATGACGGATGCGATGCGCAAGGCCATGGGCGATGCCGCCGTCCTTGCGGCCGAAGCGATCGGCTACAAGGGGGCCGGGACGATCGAGTTCATCGTCGAAGGTGGTGAACGCCTGTCCCCCGACGGGTTCTATTTTATGGAAATGAATACGCGGCTGCAGGTTGAACATCCGGTAACCGAAGAGGTGACGGGTGTCGATCTTGTCGAATGGCAGCTTCGCGTCGCGGCCGGTGAGGCGTTGCCTGTCACGCAGGAAAGTCTTGCGATCCGCGGCCATGCGGTCGAAGCCCGTCTTTATGCCGAGGACGCGTCTTCGGGCTTCCTTCCGGCGACGGGACGGATTGCCGCGCTGGATTTTCCCGACGGGCTGAGGGTCGAGACCGGGATCCGCGCCGGGGACGAGATCACCCCGCATTACGACCCGATGATCGCGAAGATCATCGCCCACGGCCCGACGCGCGACATCGCCTTTCAGCGCCTGTCGGACGGGCTGGGGCGGCTTCGCGTCGCGGGCACCGTGACGAATGCCGGGTTCCTGAAGGCACTGGTGGATCACCCTCAGGTCCGGTCGGGAGAGGTCGAGACCGGGCTTATAGGTCGCGATATCAACGTACTGACGGCAAAGGCCGCGCCTGGCATCAGTGCCGTATCCCTCGCCGCGCTTTGCGCGACCGGTCTCGACGCGCCCGGGGATAACTTGCAGGGATTCGCCCTGTGGGGTGCCTTGGGTCAGACGGTTTCCCTTGTCCACGATGGCGAGGCGATGGAGGTGCGGGTTGCATGCGTCGGCAAGGACAGGCGCGACATCTCGTGCGGTGATCGGGCCGCATCTGCGGTGCGCACCCCCGGGGGCTGGCGTATCGACGCGGTGCAGCATAGACCCGGGGTCAGGCATGGCAATCGCGTGACCGTCGACGGCGCCGTGTTCGACATCGTCGATCCGCTGGCCGTCGCAGATGAGGGCGGTCTGTCCGGCGATGCGGTTCTGGCGCCGATGCCGGGCCGGGTCGTGCGTTTGAATGCCGAAGCCGGGGAAAAGGTCGAAGCCGGCCGGGTACTTGCCGTGCTGGAGGCCATGAAGATGGAACACAGCCTGCGCGCCCCCCGCGACGGTCGCATCGCCGAGGTGCTGGTTACCGAAGGCGCGCAGGTTTCGGCTGGCGATGCGCTGGTGATCCTTGAAGGAGACGATACCGAGATATGATCGTTCTGCACCACTGTCATCAGACCAGGTCCATGCGGACACTGTGGCTTCTGAACGAATTGGACGTGGATTTCAGCTTGAGGGTCCATTCGTTCGACAGGTCCCTGCGCGAGCCGGAATACCTGTCGCTCAGCCCCGCCGGACGGGTGCCCTCGGTCGAGATCGACGGGGAGGTCATCTGGGAAACCGGCGCGATAGCCGAGATCCTGTGCGAACGGTTCCCCGAGCGCGGATTGGGGCGTCCGCCCGGGGATATCGACCGCCCCGATTTCCTCATCTGGCTGCACTTCGCCGAGACCGTCAGCCAGCATTGCGCAAACCTGACCCAGCAACACATCATCCTGCGCGAGGATTCCATGCGCTCGCCCACGATCACGAAGATCGAGGCCGCGCGGCTGAAGAAGTGCTATGCCGCCATCGAAGGGCGCCTGTCGACCCCGGTGGAGAACCGGGACTACCTTCTAACCAGCGGATTTTCGGCCGCAGATATCGCGGTCGGACAGGCGGTCTACATGGGCGTGCATTTCGCGCCGCTCGACGAGTTCCCCGAGACGGCGCGCTGGTACGACCTGATCACCGAACGTGAAGGGTTTCAGGCCGCATTGCCGCGGCCGGGCGACGAACTGCTCTACGACCGGGACTTCTATCCGGCGTGGGAGTGATCGCGGCCGGTCCCCATCACGCCACTGTGGCGATTCCGGCTACGAAGGCGACCATAGGCACCCATAGGGAAAGTTCGATCATCAGATGGCCGGCTGGCGTCTTGAGGAAGTTCCGGACGGATTGGGGGAGGAAAATATTTTTCATGGCCTGCTTACCTAGTTGTTCGTTTTATCCGGGATTGTTTCGGCAGTGATTCACCTTTCCGAAACGATTGAGATTAAAATGTGAAACGATCACGTCCTTTTGTGGATGATCGTTCCGGCAGGGTCGGGGCAGGGCAGGCCGTTGACCCCGCTGCGGCCGGGCGGTAGATCGCAGACGACGCATGAACGGAGCGACGCGATGGACGATCTTTTGAGAGATTACCTGCCGATCCTCATTTTGCTGGGGCTTGCCATCGCGCTCGGGCTCATTCTGATCCTTGCAGCGCTGATCGTGGCGGTCCGCCATCCCGACAGCGAAAAGGTCTCGGCCTACGAATGCGGATTCAACGCGTTCGACGACGCCCGGATGAAGTTCGACGTTCGATTCTATCTCGTCTCGATCCTGTTTATCATTTTCGACCTCGAAATCGCGTTCCTCTTCCCGTGGGCGACGACGTTCTCGGTTATGACGGACACTGCGTTCTGGTCGATGATGGTTTTCCTGGCGGTTCTGACGGTCGGGTTCGCCTACGAGTGGAAGAAGGGCGCACTGGACTGGGAATGACCCCGTAAGCCAGCGCTTGCGGTGCCGGGTTGCCGCGGCCCATTGCAGATGGCGGGCCACGAACACCGGTCACGCGCTCCTTTCCACTTTGTAGGTTCCGGATTCGGTGTGATCCTCGTGTCCGGTTTACCTGCCCGGACCACCGGATGAGACGTTTCGCGTCATGCCCCTCACGTTGACGGCGGGGGGCGGCGCTTATAGGTGACATAAGACCTTGGCGCGGGGCCTTCCCTGCGCCTCCGTGAGAGGACAAAATCATGGCTGTGACACCGGGTGCGACGCCCCAAGGCGCGATGACCGCCGGTCCCGACCGCGACAACGCGACTCAGACCCTGAACCGTGAGCTTACGGACAAGGGCTTCTTGCTGACGACCGCCGACGATCTGATCAACTGGGCGCGCACCGGCTCGCTTCACTGGATGACGTTCGGCTTGGCATGTTGCGCGGTCGAGATGATGCACACCTCGATGCCGCGCTACGACGCCGAACGCTTCGGAATTGCGCCCCGGGCCTCTCCGCGGCAGGCCGACGTGATGATCGTGGCCGGTACGCTGACCAACAAGATGGCCCCCGCGCTGCGCAAGGTCTACGATCAGATGCCCGAGCCGCGATACGTGATCTCGATGGGGTCCTGTGCGAACGGGGGTGGGTACTATCACTACAGCTATTCCGTCGTGCGAGGCTGCGACCGGGTGGTGCCCGTCGACATCTATGTGCCCGGGTGCCCGCCGACGGCCGAAGCGCTGCTTTACGGCATCCTGCAATTGCAGCGGAAAATCCGCCGCACCGGCACCATCACCCGCTGAAGGAGGCGCGCATGTCTGACACCGCCCTGCAAGAACTGGGAGAGCATATTCGCAACGCCCGCCCCGACTGCGTCTTGAGCGTCGAGATCGCGTTCGGCGAGCTGACGGTGCATGTGGCCCTGTCCTCGATCAAGTCGCTGGTGGAGTTCCTGAAGTCGGACAAGACGTGCCGCTTTACCAGCCTGATCGACATCACGGCCATCGACCATCCCGCCCGCGAGGCGCGGTTTGATCTGGTCTATCACTTCCTGTCCATGTGGCAGAACCACCGGATCCGGCTCAAGACGCAGGTGCGCGAGGACGAGATGGCGCCCTCGGTCACGTCGATCCACCCCAGCGCTGGCTGGTTCGAGCGGGAGGTGTTCGACATGTTCGGCGTCCTGTTCTCGGGTCATCCGGATCTGCGCCGGATTCTGACCGATTACGGCTTCCGCGGGCATCCCCTGCGCAAGGATTTCCCCACCACGGGCTATACCGAAGTCCGGTACGACGAGACCGTGAAACGGGTTGTCTACGAGCCTGTCGACCTGGTTCAGGAATATCGCCAGTTCGATTTCATGAGCCCATGGGAAGGCGCGGATTACATCCTTCCCGGCGACGAGAAGTCGGATGGGGCCTAACGGGATGATGGGCTCGATTGGCACCGGCGACATGGTGACGGGGTTCCTGTTCATGGCGGTCCTGCTGGTGGTGCCGTTCTGGCGGATCCTGCCCAATTACGGGATCTCGAAATGGGTGTCGGTGCTGGCGATCCTTCCAGTCGGTGCGCTGATCCTCTTGTGGATTGTCGCTTTCCGCGATGCCTTCGGGGACCGGTCGTGAATTCCGGGACGGCACGCCTAGGCCACCGGCACAGCAACCTGATGAGGGTTTGGACATGATGGACGGAACGCAACAGTTCGACGACGCTCAAACCGAAGAGCAGAAGATCCGCAACTTCAACATCAACTTCGGCCCGCAACACCCTGCGGCGCATGGGGTTTTGCGGCTCGTCCTCGAGCTTGACGGCGAGATCGTCGAGCGGGTGGACCCCCATATCGGCCTGCTTCACCGCGGGACCGAGAAGCTGATGGAAAGCCGCACCTATCTTCAGAACCTGCCTTATCTGGACCGCCTGGATTACGTGGCCCCGATGAACCAGGAACATGCGTGGGTCATGGCGATCGAGCGTCTGACCGGCACCGAGGTGCCACGCCGCGGCCAGTTGATCCGGGTTCTGTTCTGCGAGATCGGGCGCATCCTGTCGCATCTGCTGAACGTCACGACCCAGGCCATGGACGTCGGCGCGCTGACCCCGCCCCTGTGGGGCTTCGAAGAGCGCGAAAAGCTGATGGTCTTCTATGACGAAGCCTGCGGCGCGCGACTTCACGCCAATTACTTCCGCCCCGGCGGCGTCCACCAGGATTTGCCGCCGAAGCTGATCGAAGAGATCGACGCCTGGTGCGATCCGTTCCTGAAGGTACTGGACGACATCGACGGGCTGATCACCGACAACCGGATCTTCAAGCAGCGCAACGTTGATATCGGCGTCGTGGACGAAAAGGTGATCGAGGATTGGGGCTTTTCCGGCGTGATGGTGCGCGGATCGGGCCTGGCCTGGGACCTGCGCCGCTCGCAACCTTACGAGTGCTATGACGAGTTCGAGTTCCAGGTCCCGGTGGGCAAGAACGGCGACTGCTATGACCGTTACCTGGTCCGCATGGCGGAGATGCGCGAAAGCGTGAAGATCATCCGCCAAGCGTGCGAAAAGCTGCGGAACGAGCCCGGTCCAGTCATGCATCGTGGCAAGCTGAGCCCGCCAACGCGCACTGACATGAAGACCTCGATGGAAGCGCTGATCCACCACTTCAAGCTTTACACCGAAGGCTTCCACGTCCCCGCAGGCGAGGTCTATGCCGCTGTCGAGGCGCCGAAGGGCGAGTTCGGTGTGTACATGGTCGCCGACGGCTCGAACCGGCCGTATCGCGCCAAGCTGCGGGCGCCGGGATATCTGCACCTGCAGGCGATGGACCATCTGACAAAGGGTCACCAACTGGCGGATGTGTCGGCCATCATTGGCACGCTCGACGTCGTGTTCGGCGAGATCGACCGCTAGGGGTCCGGCGTGGCACTGGGCCTTGCCTGGTTCATGGTTGCCGCCACACCACTGGCAATGCTGCTGTTTCTGACCAGTTTCCTGGTCTGGATGGGGCAGGGGACTCGGGACACATGGTTCACGCGCTTCTGCGACCGCGCGGTGGTGCCATCTGGCATCGCCGTCCTTTTGCTGGTGGCGGCGACGTTGCGGTGGTTCTGAAGCGCATCCACGCCTTTCCCTTCCCGCACGACTTCGCTAAATCACCCGCGACCGAGATCTGAGAGAGGCCAGCCCATGCTCCGCCGCCTGCATACCGAGCAGCCCGAAAGCTTCGCCTTTACCGAGGCCAACCAGAAATGGGCCGAGGCGCAGATCTCGAAATATCCTGAAGGCCGGCAAGCCAGCGCAGTGATCGCCCTGTTGTGGCGTGCGCAGGAGCAGGAGGGATGGCTGTCCCGCCCCGCGATCGAGCATGTCGCGGGGATGCTGGGAATGGCCTATATCCGCGCGCTCGAAGTGGCGACTTTCTATTTCATGTTTCAGCTTCAGCCGGTGGGCACGGTCGCGCACGTGCAGGTCTGCGGTACGACATCATGCATGATCTGCGGCGCCGAGGATCTGATCGGCGTGTGCAAGGAGAAGATCGCGAAAAAACCGCACCAGATCTCATCGGACGGCAAGTTCAGCTGGGAAGAGGTGGAATGTCTGGGCGCCTGTGCCAACGCGCCGATGGCGCAGATCGGCAAGGATTACTACGAGGATCTGACGGCCGAGAGCCTCGCGCATCTTCTGGACGAGATGGCCGCGGGCAAGGTGCCTACGCCCGGCTCGCAAACGGGTCGGTTTGCCTCGGAACCGGCGGGAGGCGTCACCTCGCTGCATAATGACAAGGTCAACGCGTCCAACGCCTCGGTCTCCCTGGCGACGGAGATCGGCGACACGTTGAAACGGATCGACGGGACCGAGGTCCGTCTGCGCGCGCCGTGGAACCCGGCGATGGACAGCGGTGCCGCGACTCCGCCCCCGGTCAACGATGACTTGCTGGGTCCCACGGCCAACAACGAACGTCCGACGCCCGGCGCGCAACCCGGCGCCGACAAGGCCGTGAACGATCACGCGACGACCAAGCAGGAAAGCGATGCCGACAACAAGGCCCGCCCGGACGAGGGAGAGGTCGCTGGCGTGTCCAAAGCCGGGGACGCGACGCCCGAGGGGGGTGCTTATCACGCCGCCGGCGAAAGCGGCGAGACCGTCCAATCCGAGACGCGCGAGACCTCGACCCACGCAGGTGATGCGCCGTTGTCACGCGGCATGGATACCTCGGCAGAGGACGACCCCGTGAACGCCGAAGCTTCGGATGTGCCCGAGGGCGAGGAGACGCGACCCGAAGTTCTGGAAACCGCGCGTGGCAGCGGGGCGGACGACCTGAAGCAGATCAAGGGCGTGGGGCCGAAGCTCGAACAGACGCTGCACGGGATGGGCATCTTCCATTTCGACCAGATCGCCGGTTGGTCGGCCCGGGAATTGGCCTGGATCGACCGCAATCTGGAAGGCTTCAAGGGCCGGGTCATTCGCGACAACTGGGTGGGGCAGGCGAAAGTCCTGTCGCGAGAAGGGCAGACAGACGGATAGTTCCGCGCTACGTTCCGTGTCGAAGGGTCTATTACGTGACCTGACGGACAGGGAATGACGGAAATGCAACGACAGACTCCAAGCTCTTTTCTGCTGATTGCGGCCATTGCTGGCGGGATCGGATTCGTGGCCTTCGTGGCGTTGATGGTGGTGGGGAACTTCACGGTTTCGCCGGCGGCCTTTCTGGCGATCCTGATCGCGCTGGGGGCTGCGATCATCCTGTTCTTCGGATTTTTCTCCGGGCCGGAGCGTGGAAAACCCGATCTGAGAGCCGCTTCGCATGGCCAGCTTGGTGACCGGACGGTTCCGGCGGGAACTGCAGGGGTTCAGCCCGGATCGGCCACGACCGCACCCAGCTCGGTGGGCAACATCCACTCGGACAACCAGGCCGAAGCCATCGGCGCCACCCATGCCGGACGCGACAGCGGCACCGTAGGGGTAGGCCGATCCGGCGCGACCGCGGCACCAACCGAGGCGGCCGGGGCCGGAACGCTGACCGGGACGACCCCCTCACCCGATCACACCGGCGACGTTGCGGGCGGGGGGCCGAGCTCTGCGTCGGGGGGTATGCCAGACGCTTCGCTCGAGGAGAAAGCGAAGGACGACACGCCGTCGGACCGATCCGAACAAGAGCAGTCGAAATCCGATGCCCCGGCGGTCGAGGAGCCGTCCGCCACCCCATCGCCCACCCCGGACGCGACCGAGGTTGAAACCGACGATCCGAAATGGAAGTCGAGCCAGCTTGCCGGCAGCCAAGAGCTTGCCGATCGGAAGGGCGACTGGAAATACGAAGGCGATACGGACTCGCAGACAAAGACCGCGGAGATCGGAACGGAACCGGCCCGCATGGCCGAGCCGCGCGAAGGTGGCGCGGACGATCTGAAGCGGATCAAGGGCATTGGCCCTAAATTGGAAGACTTGCTCCATAGCATGGGCATCTATCACTATGATCAGATCGCCGCTTGGTCGGATCAGGAGCTTGCCTGGATCGACGAGAACCTCGAACAGTTCAAAGGCAGGGCCAGCCGCGACGATTGGCGTCCCCAAGCGAAAGAGCTGTCGGGTGGCACCTCAGCCTGACGAACCAGACGAATGACTTTATCGGGGCGGCCGGGGGACTGGTCGCCCCGCGCTTTTGGCGCTAGACCGCCCCCATGTCGGACGATTTGAACACCGCGAAACGCGCGCGCAATATCGGCGTCATCATGGCGATGACGATGATCCTATGGATGGGTGGGCAACTTTTCGGCGCGACCTTCGGGCTTCCCGATCGGTTCGTCTTCATTTTCGACGCGCTGGCCTTGGTGGTTTTCGTCTGGGCACTGGCCGCGACCTTTCGCATCTGGCAAAAGCGGCGCGACGAACGCAAATAGGGATGGCTCCGCCACGGGCGAGGCTTCATCGAGAGGTTAGCGACATGCTCGACGACAAGGATCGCATCTTCACCAATCTCTACGGCATGGGCGACCGGACCCTGTCGGGCGCGAAATCGCGCGGGCATTGGGACGGCACGGGCGACATCATCAAGAAGGGGCGCGACTGGATCGTCCAGGAGATGAAGGATTCCGGGCTGCGCGGCCGCGGCGGTGCCGGCTTTCCGACCGGCCTGAAATGGTCGTTCATGCCCAAGGAATCGGATGGGCGCCCCGCCTACCTTGTCGTGAACGCCGACGAGTCGGAGCCCGGGACCTGCAAGGACCGGGAGATCATGCGCCACGATCCCCACACGCTGATCGAAGGCTGCCTTATCGCGTCCTTCGCGATGAACGCCCATGCCTGCTATATCTACATCCGCGGCGAATATATCCGCGAGCGCGAGGCTTTGCAGCGTGCCATCGACGAAGCCTATGACGACGGGCTTCTGGGCAAGAACGCCGCCGGGTCGGGCTGGGATTTCGACCTATACCTTGCGCATGGGGCAGGGGCCTACATCTGTGGCGAGGAAACGGCGCTGATCGAAAGCCTTGAGGGCAAGAAGGGCATGCCGCGCCTGAAGCCGCCATTCCCCGCCGGCGCCGGCCTGTACGGGTGCCCCACCACGGTCAACAACGTCGAATCGATCGCCGTGGTCCCGACGATTCTGCGACGCGGCGCGTCCTGGTTCAGCTCGTTCGGGCGCGAAAACAACGCGGGCACCAAGGTCTTCGCGATTTCCGGACACGTGAACAACCCCTGTGTCGTTGAAGAAGCGATGTCGATCTCGTTCGAAGAGTTGATCGACAAGCATTGCGGCGGCATCCGTGGCGGCTGGGACAACCTCAAGGCGGTGATCCCGGGCGGCTCGTCGGTGCCGTGCCTTCCGGCGTCGACGATCAAAGAGGGGATCATGGATTTCGACTGGCTGCGCGAGCAGAAGTCGGGCTTGGGCACCGCGGCGGTCATCGTGATGGATCAGTCCACCGACATCATCAAGGCGATCTGGCGGCTGGCCGCGTTTTACAAGCACGAGAGCTGCGGACAGTGCACGCCGTGTCGCGAAGGCACCGGCTGGATGATGCGCGTGATGGAACGTTTGGTCCGCGGCGAGGCCGAGGTCGAGGAAATCGACATGCTTCTGGACGTCACCAAGCAGGTCGAGGGCCACACGATCTGCGCCCTCGGCGACGCCGCAGCCTGGCCGATCCAGGGATTGATCCGGCATTTTCGCGACGAGATCGAGGATCGCATCAAGCACAAGCGACCGATCGCGGCAGAGTAGGTTGTGAGGCTTTGGCTGAAGCAAGGGCGTGCGGGATGGAAATCGCACGCCTTTTTTCTTTCGACCCATCCGGAATTGCGGTGGCTTGCGGTCCTGTGTAACGAACACGAGAGTATGGACCGCCTCCCGACGAAGAGGGTTTCGTGAAACGATTGATCTGCCTGCTGCTTGTCGCCATGACCGTTATGGCGTGTGGCCGTATTCCGACCCCTGGCTTGGGCTTCCTGACGAATGTCCGGCCCTCTGACCCGCTGCCTTACGACGCCAACCTGTCGGCGGACGGTGATGAAACCGAGTTTCGCGTTGCCGTCGAGTCGCGTGGCGCGGGCCTGGAGGCCGTACGAGAGACGGTCCGATTCTACGGGACGCGCCATTGCCTGACCACCTTCGGATCGTCGGCAATCGTATGGGGGGCCCAGCCCGGTGCGCCCGAGGCCTGGATCGGAACACGGGCGCAGAATGGGCGGACGGTCTATTCGGGTCGCTGTCTGGGCCGATGACGATAGGAACTTCCTTTGATCGTGACCGGTGGGCGTTTCCGTTTCCCTCCGGTTCATACTATCGTGCTGTCTCAGGTGTGCGGACGTTCGGATGCATAGTCGGAGACTGACAATGAGAATTTTGGTGCATGCCATCTTGGGGGCGGCGCTGCTGATGCCGGTGACCCTTTCGGCCCAATCGCTGCAGGATGACCCCGAAGTCCGGCAGGGGTTCTACGCGATCGGACTCGCAGATGAGATACGCAAGAATTGCCCCAGCATTTCACCGCGTCTCGTCCGGGCCTACACCTTTCTGAAGGCACTGGAAGATTACGCGCTGCAGGCCGGGTACAGCCGCGAGGATATCGATGCCCTGCGGGACAACGACGCGGCTCGTGATGCGTTGGAGGCCGAAATCGCCGCCGATCTTGCCGCGCGGGGCGCAACCCCCGGCAACACCTCCGGATATTGCAATGTGGGACGAGAGGAAATCGCCCGCGGTACCAATGCCGGTAAGCTTCTGAAAGGGGAATGATGCGCGCCTTGGCTCTCTTGCTGGCACTGATGCCGGCCCATTCGTTTGCGGATCACGTCTATCCCGATGGCTATGCGTTCGTCTACGCGCCCTGCTATCCTGAAAACGAGTTCGAACTGTGCCCCGTGCCGGTCGCGGACGGGCATAACCCGGGATACCTTCCCCGCACGGTGCCTTCGACCGCAAGACTGGTCATAGAAGAGCCCGTGAAATACTTCTGGACCAAGGAGAACCGCTTCTCGATCCTGATCACGCCGAATATCGTCCCCTACGAGGAGGCGATCCAGGACGCCGCCTCCGTGGCGGCCGGCCATTGCGGACGCGAGCCCGGCGAACAGATCGTCGCACGGATCGACATGCGTCAGCGCTACGCCCCCGAGGATCTGGAAAGTTGGAAATTTGGCGGCACGTGCGAGTAAGGCCTGCGCGACAAATCGTGAAACCGCGCAAGTTGCGGTTTTCGGCAGGGACAAGACGTATTAAGTGACCGCGCAACCGGTGGGCTTAGGGCCCACCAAGGACAGCCAGGAGACATGGGCATGAGCGATCTTCGCAAGATCATCATCGACGGGCGCGAGGTCGAGGTCGATCCCGCCATGACCCTTCTTCAGGCCTGCGAACAGGCCGCCGAGATCGAGATCCCGCGTTTTTGCTATCACGAGCGTCTGTCGATCGCGGGCAACTGCCGGATGTGCCTGGTCGAGGTCGTCGGTGGACCGCCCAAGCCCGCAGCTTCGTGCGCTATGCAGGTGCGCGACTTGCGCCCGGGCAAGGACGGTGCCCCGCCCGAGGTCAAGACCAACAGCCCGATGGTCAAGAAGGCCCGCGAAGGCGTGATGGAGTTCCTGCTGATCAACCACCCGCTGGACTGCCCCATATGCGACCAGGGTGGCGAATGCGACCTTCAGGACCAGGCGATGGCCTATGGCGTCGATTTCAGCCGCTACCGCGAGCCGAAGCGTGCAGTGACGAACATGGATCTGGGGCCGCTGGTCGGCACCCACATGACGCGGTGTATTTCCTGCACGCGCTGCGTGCGCTTCATCACCGAAGTCGCGGGCATGCCCGAACTGGGCCAGACCGGTCGCGGCGAGGATGCCGAGATCACCAGCTATCTGGGCCAGACGCTCGATTCCGAGATGCAGGGCAACATCGTGGACCTGTGCCCCGTGGGCGCGCTGACCTCGAAGCCCTACGCTTTTTCGGCCCGCCCGTGGGAGCTGACGAAGACCGAGACGATCGACGTAATGGACGCGCTCGGCTCGAATATCCGGGTGGACACGAAGGGGCGCGAGGTCATGCGCATCCTGCCCCGCAACAACGACGGCGTGAACGAGGAATGGCTGGCCGACCGGTCCCGCTATGTCTGGGACGGCTTGAAGCGGCAGCGTCTGGATCGACCCTATCTTCGGGTTGACGGAAAACTGCGCCCGGCGAGCTGGCCCGAAGCGTTGGCCGCCGCCGCCAAGGCTATGAAGGGCAAGTCCGTCGCGGGTCTGGTCGGAGATTTGGCCCCGGTCGAAGCTGTTTATGCGATGAAGGAATTAGTGGAAGGGCAGGGCGGCCGGGTCGAGTCGCGCCTGCGCGGCGAGGCGTTGATCCCCGGGAATCGCGGCGCCTATGCCGGCACCACGTCGATTGAGGCGATCGAGGACGCAGCTCGCGTTCTGATCATCGGGGCCAATCCCCGTGTCGAAGCGCCCGTGCTGAACTCGCGCATCCGCAAGGCCTGGATCCATGGCGCGGACGTGGCGCTGATCGGGGAAGAGGTCGATCTGACCTATGATTACGCGCATCTGGGCCACGGGGCCGAGGATGTGTCCGGCCTGGACCTTCCCGAAATCGATGGCGAAACCGTCGTTATCGTCGGTCAGGCGGCCCTGCGTCGTGAGGACGGTGCAGCCATTCTGAAAGCTGCGGCCGCGCTGGGTGGCGGGCTGCTGGTTCTGCACACGGCGGCCTCTCGGGTCGGTGCCATGGATGTCGGTGCGGTCACCGACGGTGGCATCGACAAGGCGCTGGACGGGGCAGACGTGATCTACGCCCTCGGCGCGGACGAGATCGACATCCCCGCCGGTCCCACGGTGATTTATCAGGGCAGCCACGGCGACCGCGGCGCGCATCGGGCCGACATCATCCTGCCAGCCGCCTGCTATACCGAGGAAGCGGCGATTTTCGTCAATACCGAAGGGCGGCCGCAACTGGCCCTGCGTGCCAACTTTCCACCGGGCGAGGCCAAAGAGAACTGGGCGATCCTGCGCGCTCTATCGGCCGAACTTGGCGCTGTCCTGCCCTACGATTCGATCCGCGAGTTGCGGGCCCGGATATGGAAAGAGGTCCCGCACCTCAAGCTGTTCGACGACGTCCCGGCCAACGACATGGTCGAGATCGAGGCGGGGGAGATCGGCTCCGGCGCGTTCGGCAAGACGGTCGCGGATCATTACCTAGCGAACCCGATCCTGCGGGCCAGCGCCCTGATGGCCGAGCTCAGCCGGAACGCCAAGACCCGCAAGCAGGCCCCCCTCGCGGCGGAATAGGGTGCGTCTGAAACTGGCCCTTCCCCTAGCCTTGGCCGCCTGCGTCACTGCGCCGCCGGCCGAGGACCTGCCCGAACGCCCCGTGACGCCTCCCCCGGATGCGGCCTATCTTGGAAGCCAGACCCGGCTGCTTGACAGCGATCTGGTCAATTTTCTGGTCGAAATGCGCGGCGCCCGCGACACGCGGGATGCCGCGGCCTATGCCCGCTGCGTTGCGGCCCAATACGCACTGATCCGGGGTTACGGCTTCGCGCGGCACATCCGGACAATCGTGTCCGAAGAGGGTGGCGTTTGGCGCGCAGATGCGGTTTACACCGTCTCGCCCGCGCTGCCCGATGGGGCGCGGACGCTGGACGCCGAAATCGAAGTGGCGCGGTGTCGCGAAGACGGCATCCCCACAATCTGATCTGAGGACATGCCCATGGAAGGCTTCTTCTCCACACCCGCCGGGGTCACGCTTCTGGTCGCAGCCCAGGCGGGCATGATCGTGACCTTCGTGATGGTGTCGCTTCTGTTCCTCGTCTACGCGGACCGGAAGGTCTGGGCCGCCGTCCAGATGCGCCGTGGGCCGAACGTGGTCGGCATTTTCGGCTTGTTGCAGACCGTCGCGGACGCGCTGAAATATGTCCTGAAGGAAGTCATCATCCCGGCCGGATCGGACCGGACGGTGTTCCTGATGGCGCCGCTGATCTCTTTCGTTCTGGCGATGGTGGCCTGGGCCGTCATCCCCTTCGCCGATGGCTGGGTACTGGCCGATATCAATGTGGCGATCCTGTTCATCTTCGCGGTCTCCTCGCTTGAGGTGTATGGCGTGATCATGGGCGGTTGGGCGTCGAACTCGAAATACCCGTTCCTGGGGTCGCTGCGGTCGGCCGCGCAGATGATCAGCTACGAGGTGTCGCTGGGCCTGATCATCATCGGCATCATCATCTCGACCGGCTCGCTGAACCTGTCGGACATCGTTCGCGCGCAGGACGGTGATTTCGGCTTGCTGAACTGGTATTGGCTGCCGCATTTCCCGATGGTTTTCCTGTTCTTCATCTCGTGCCTGGCCGAGACGAACCGCCCGCCCTTCGACCTGCCCGAGGCCGAGTCGGAGCTGGTCGCCGGCTATCAGGTCGAATACTCCTCGACGCCGTTCCTGCTGTTCATGGCGGGTGAGTATATCGCGATGTGGCTGCTCAGCGCGGTCATCGCCATCCTGTTCTTCGGCGGCTGGCTGTCTCCCATTCCGGGCCTGCCTGATGGCGCGTTCTGGATGCTGCTGAAGATGGCGTTCTTCTTCTTCCTCTTCGCGATGGTGAAGGCCGTGGTGCCGCGCTATCGCTACGACCAGCTGATGCGGCTGGGCTGGAAGGTGTTCCTTCCGTTCTCGCTGATCTGGGTCGTGTTCGTCTCGTTCCTCGCTCATTTCGAACTGTTCGGCGGCTTCTATGCCCGCTGGGCGGTAGGAGGCTGACAATGGCTACTTTCGACTATGCACGTGCCGGTCGCTACTGGCTGCTCTTTGACTTCTGGAAGGGGCTGCGTTTGGGGCTGAAATACTTCTTCGCCCCCAAGGCGACGGTGAACTATCCGCACGAGAAGGGCCCGCTAAGCCCGCGGTTCCGCGGTGAACATGCTCTTCGCCGTTACCCCAACGGCGAAGAGCGCTGCATCGCCTGCAAGCTGTGCGAAGCGATCTGCCCCGCGCAGGCCATCACCATCGACGCCGAACCGCGCGAGGACGGCAGCCGCCGGACCACGCGCTATGACATCGACATGACCAAGTGCATCTATTGCGGTTTCTGCCAGGAAGCCTGCCCGGTGGATGCCATCGTCGAGGGGCCGAATTTCGAGTTCGCGACCGAGACTCGCGAAGAGCTGTTCTATGACAAGGCCAAGCTTCTGGAGAACGGCGAACGCTGGGAGGCGGAGATCGCCCGCAACCTAGAGATCGACGCGCCTTACCGCTGATTCCGGACCACCCGAGGGACCGATTGCCATGACCCCCCCCGACTTTGCCTTCTATCTTTTCGCGATCCTAGTGATCGCAGCCGGCCTTTTCACCGTGGTCGCGCGCAATCCCGTGCACTCGGTTCTGTGGCTGATCCTGGCTTTCCTGTCGTCGGCCGGATTGTTCGTCCTGTTGGGCGCGGAATTCGTCGCGATGCTTCTGGTGATCGTCTACGTCGGCGCAGTCGCGGTTCTTTTCCTGTTCGTCGTCATGATGCTGGACGTCGATTTCGCCTCGCTGAAGGCCGAGATGGCGAAATACATGCCGATCGCGCTTCTGATCGGGGTCGTCATCCTGATGCAGCTGGGGATCGCGTTCGGCGTCTGGCAGCAGTCGGACATGGCCGAGGCGAATGTCGCGGCATCGCAGGCGGCGTTCGGGGGCGCCTCGAACACGCAGGCCATCGGGCAGCTGATTTACGACGACTACCTCCTGCTTTTCCAATTGGCCGGCCTGATCCTTCTGGTCGCCATGATCGGGGCCATCGTGTTGACACTGCGCCACCGCCCCGACGTCAAGCGCCAGAACATCGTCGACCAGATCATGCGTGATCCGGCCAAGTCGATGGAGATGAAGGACGTGAAGCCCGGGCAGGGCCTCTGAGGGCATGGACGCCCGCGCGTGATCGGTCTAGGACGCGCGCAACGACCAAAGGGACAGACGATGATCGGACTAGAGCATTACCTGACCGTGGCCGCCGCCTTGTTCGTGATCGGGATTTTCGGCCTCTTCCTGAACCGGAAGAACGTCATCATCATCCTGATGTCGATCGAGCTGATGCTGCTTGCGGTGAACATCAACCTCGTCGCGTTCTCGACCCATCTGGGCGATCTCGTCGGGCAGGTCTTTACCCTGTTCGTCCTGACCGTCGCCGCGGCCGAGGCCGCGATCGGTCTGGCGATCCTGGTCTGCTTCTTCCGCAACCGCGGCACGATCGCGGTCGAAGACATCAATGTGATGAAGGGCTGAGAACATGGCAACGATCATCCTGTTCGCGCCCCTGATCGGTGCGTTGATCTGCGGGTTCGGCCATCGCTTCATCGGTGAGAAGCCGGCGCAGTGGACGGCCACCTCGCTTCTGATCCTGGCCGCGCTGCTGTCGTGGATCGTGTTCTTCGGTCACGACGGCGAACTGCACCGTATCCAGATCCTGCGCTGGATCGAGTCGGGCAGCCTGTCGACCGACTGGGCGATCCGTCTGGACCGCCTGACCGCGATCATGTTGATCGTCATCACCACGGTCTCGGCGCTCGTCCATCTCTATTCCTTCGGCTACATGGCCCATGACGAGAACTTCCGCGATACCGAGAGCTATCGCCCCCGGTTCTTCGCCTATCTGTCGTTCTTCACCTTCGCGATGCTGATGCTGGTGACGGCCGACAACTTGGTTCAGATGTTCTTCGGCTGGGAAGGGGTGGGCCTCGCCTCGTATCTGCTCATCGGGTTCTACTTCCGCAAGCCCTCGGCCAATGCGGCGGCGATCAAAGCCTTCGTGGTCAACCGGGTCGGCGACTTCGGGTTCGCCCTGGGCATCTTCGCGCTGTTCTTCCTGGTCGATTCGATCCAGTTCAACGACATCTTCGCGGCCGGCCCCGAGCTGGCCCAGACGCAGATTCACTTCCTCTGGACGGAATGGAACGCGGCCGAAATCGTCGCATTCCTTCTGTTCATCGGTGCAATGGGCAAGTCGGCCCAGCTGTTCCTGCACACCTGGCTGCCGGACGCCATGGAAGGCCCGACGCCGGTCTCGGCCCTGATCCACGCGGCCACCATGGTCACGGCGGGCGTGTTCCTGGTCTGCCGGATGTCGCCGATGATGGAATTCGCGCCCACCGCAACGGCGTTCGTGACGATCATCGGTGCCTCGACCGCGTTCTTTGCCGCGACCGTTGGCTTGGTGCAGACCGACATCAAGCGCGTCATCGCCTATTCGACCTGCTCGCAGTTGGGCTACATGTTCGTGGCGGCTGGCGTTGGCGTCTACTCCGTCGCGATGTTCCACTTGTTCACGCATGCCTTCTTCAAGGCGATGCTGTTCCTCGGCGCCGGCTCGGTCATCCACGGGATGCATCACGAGCAGGACATGCGGAACTATGGCGGGCTGAAGGACAAGCTGCCGTACACGTTCTGGGCCATGATGATCGGCACGCTGGCTATCACGGGCGTGGGCATTCCGCTGACCCATATCGGCTTCGCGGGCTTCCTGTCGAAGGATGCCGTGATCGAAAGCGCGTGGGGCGCAGGCTCGGGGCCCGGCTTCTATGCCTTCTGGCTTCTAGTGATCGCCGCGGCGTTCACCAGCTTCTATTCCTGGCGCCTGATGTTTATGACTTTCTACGGAGAGGCGCGCGGCGATCGTCACACGCACGAGCACGCCCATGAAAGCCCCACTGCCCATCGTCGGCACCGCGCCGATCCTGGTGATGTGGTTCGGCTTCGATTGGCAGTCGAAGGCGGCGGTCGTC
>Ga0114903_1000051_pt1 | contig 92981 bp, 83 predicted proteins | sample MalvirDeepMed_s2_FD_87289 | JGI IMG/M metagenome (GOLD analysis project Ga0114903, IMG submission 87289) | Marine viral communities from the Global Malaspina Expedition - Malaspina viral metaG DeepMed_s2 | ecosystem: Environmental > Aquatic > Marine > Oceanic | place: Mediterranean Sea...
AGGTACGCATGGGCCGATGCACTGACTGGGTGAATGAATGTCAGGCGCTATTATACCGTCCGAGGCCTTGCTGTTGCAGGCTTTGGGGTCAATTCGAGCCGTGAGAAGTCACGGATTCAGGTTCAAGCAAAAGAGCGATCTCCCTTTGATTGGCTAACAGTGGTTAGATAGACCCCTGCGATATTGCAATAATGAGACCGCTGCATTATTCCGGCCAAGCGTACACTCCACCGTTAGTACAAATTTAAATAAAACAATAGCTTAGCCCACCTGTCAGGATAGCTCCATGTAATCGCTTGACTTCGGTGATCCCCGCTTTCAATAATACTGTATGCACATACAGTATCGGCAGGGAGCCAACGAATGAAAGGAACTCAACCACGCCTGCGAGATCAGGTCCGCACCGTTATTCGAGCCAATCACTACAGTATTCGAACGGAAAAAAGCTATTGGTATTGGATTCGCTTTTTTATTCGTTTCCATCAAATGAGGCATCCTTCCTAGATGGGTACCAGTGAAGTCGGAGCGTTTCTGACCTGGCTCGTGGTCCATCGCAATGTCGCTGGAGCGACCCAGGCCCAGGCTTTAAATGCGCTGGTGTTCCTCTACAGCAAGGTGTTGGGACAGCCGCTTGGCGAGATCGAGGGTATTGTTCGCGCCAAGAAGCCCCGGAAGCTGCCGGTTGTGCTGACTCACGAAGAAGCGATGCGCATAATTGGCAAGCTCAGCCCTCCGGATCATCTGATAGCATCGCTGCTTTACGGAGCGGGGCTTCGGGTAACGGAAGCCTGCCGGCTTCGCATCAAGGATCTGGATTTTGATCACCAGATCATTGTCGTTCGTGACGGCAAGGGAGATAAAGACCGCACCACGTTGATGCCAGTTTCACTTGTTGCACCGTTGCAAGCGCTCGTTTCCCAGATTAGTCACGCCTGGAAAACACAATCTGAATCGTTTGCCCATCCAGTCAGTTTGCCCTATGCCCTGGCCCGGAAATACCCTAAAGCGGCCTACTCTCTCCAGTGGCAGTGGCTGTTCGCTTCGCCCACTTTGACAGCAGACAATCTAGGCAATGTTTGTCGCCATCACAGGCACGTGACGTCGGTGCAACGGGCTGTCCGGAATGCAGTCGAAGCTTCTGGGGTTGGCAAGCGAGCAGGCTGCCATACCTTTCGCCACACCTTTGCCACTGAACTTCTGAAACGCGGGAGTGACATTCGCACGGTTCAGGAGCTTCTTGGCCACTCCGATCTGCGTACGACTCAGGTCTACACCCATGTTCTGGGCCAAGGATTTGCTGGGGTCCATAGTCCGTTGGGTTAACAGCCATACCGATGGCCCTTATCAGCTGTATTGGTTCAATCGTTGTAGCCTTCGAAGACGCTGGCTCTATGCCGGAACCCTTGTTTCTTTAGAAATGACATGGATACCTGCCTTCGCAGGTATGACAAAAACGGGAGCCTGCCTGCTTTGGTGGAGGCTGAGTGGACACTTCTCAGGGACGACGTGTCTAGGCCTGGTGCAAAGAAGGCTGGGGATTACTGCTTCGCCTGAATGGATGCCGGCCTCCGCCGGCATGACGGATGAGTGGGGGATACCTGCCTTCGCAGGTATGACGAATACGGGGGAGCCTGCTTACTCCGGTGCGAGCGGAATTGACGTTTCTAAGGAATGGCGTGCTCTGGGCCAAGTGCAGAGATGCCTGGGGATCATTGCTTCGCCTCGCTGGATACCTGCCTACGCAGGTATGACGGGCAAGGGAGGGGATGCCGGCCTTCGCCGGCATGACGGATGAGTGAGGGATGTTTGCCCTATCCCTTCCGATACCGCGCCAGCAGTTCTGCTTTGTTCGGTAACTGCCAGTTGATCACTTCCCTTCCCTGTTGTTTTAACCACTCATTGGTTTTGGAGAAGTGGCCGCAGCCGAAGAAGCCTCGGTAGGCGCTGAGGGGTGAAGGGTGAGGGCCTTCCAGGATGTGGTGGCGTTGGCGGTCGATGGCTTGGCCTTTTTTGCGGGCGTAGCTACCCCAGAGAATGAATACGATTTGCTCGCGCTGCTGGTTAATCTGGGCGATGACCTGGTCGGTGAAGGTTTCCCAGCCTTTGCCCTGGTGGGCGCCGGCCTGGCCCTGTACGACGGTGAGTACGCTGTTGAGCAGCAGTACGCCCTGCTCGGCCCAGGGTTGCAGGCATCCGTGGTCAGGGGGTGTGAAGTGGGTGTCGTCGGCGAGTTCTTTGTAGATGTTGACCAGTGACGGCGGTACGGGGACGTTGGGGCGGACGCTGAAGCACAGGCCGTGGGCCTGGCCGGGGCCGTGGTAGGGGTCCTGCCCCAGAATCACGACTTTTACCTGGCCCAGTGGTGTGCTGTTGAGCGCATTAAAGCAGTGGCGAGACTCGGGAAAGATGACTTTCCCGGCCTGCTCTTCGGCAGCCAGGAACTCCGCCAGCTGCCGCATGTAGTCTTTTTCAAATTCCGGCGCCAGCGCCTCGCGCCAGCCCGTGCCTGGCTTGAGCCCGCTTGCGAGTGCCTGTGCCGGATGCATGGTTTACTTGTGCTCCGGGCGCATGGCCGGGAACAGGATCACGTCGCGGATCGACGGCGAGTCCGTGAGCAGCATGGCCAGGCGATCGATACCAATGCCTTCACCGGCGGTCGGCGGCAGGCCGTATTCCAGAGCGGTGACGTAGTCTTCGTCGTAGAACATGGCCTCGTCGTCGCCGGCTTCTTTTTCGGCGACCTGGCGGCGGAAGCGCTCGGCCTGGTCTTCGGCGTCGTTGAGCTCGGAGAAGCCGTTGGCAATCTCGCGACCACCGACGAAGAACTCAAACCGCTCGGTGACGAACGGATCGGAATCCTTGATGCGGGCCAGCGGAGAGACTTCCTTCGGGTATTCAGTGATGAAGGTCGGCTGAATCAGACGATGCTCGGCAGTGGCCTCGAAGATCTCGATCTGGATCTTGCCCAGGCCCCAGATCGGTTTCACCTTGATGCCCAGAGACTGGGCAAGCGCCTTGGCCTGCTCCAGGTCCGCCAGTTGTTCGGCGGTAACGCCCTCGTTGTAGCGGCAGATGGCTTCAACCACGGTCAGGCGTTCAAACGGCTGGCCAAAGTCGTATTCCACGGTTTCGTCGCCCTTGCCGGTGTGGTTGGTGACTACACTGGTGCCCAGCACCGATTGGGTAACGGTGCGCAGCATGTCTTCGGTCAGGTCCATGAGGTCGTTGTAGTCGGCGTAGGCCTGGTAGAACTCCAGCATGGTGAATTCCGGATTGTGGCGAGTGGAGAGGCCTTCATTCCGGAAGTTACGGTTGATCTCGAAAACGCGCTCAAAACCACCCACCACCAGCCGCTTGAGGTACAGCTCGGGCGCGATGCGCAGGTACATGTCGATATCCAGCGCATTGTGGTGGGTAATGAAAGGACGAGCCGTCGCACCGCCAGGGATGACCTGCAGCATCGGGGTTTCCACCTCGATAAAGTCGCGGCTGGCGAAGTACTGGCGAATGCCGTTGATCAGTTTGGAGCGAGCCTGGAATACCCGGCGGGTATCCTCATTCACCATCAGGTCGACGTAGCGCTGGCGATAGCGGGTTTCGGTATCGGTCAGGCCTTTGTGTTTCTCAGGCAGGGGCCGCAGCGACTTGGTCAGCAGCAGATACTCATCCATGCTGACGTAGAGATCGCCTTTGCCGGATTTGCAGAGCACGCCCTTCACCCCGACGATATCGCCCAGATCCCAGTGGCGGGTGTCTTTCTGCACGTCTTTTGAGGCGTATACCTGAATACGCCCGGAGGTATCCTGCACTACCTTGAAGGCTTTGCGGTCGAGCATCAGGCGGCCAGCGATGGCGACGATAATGTTCTTTTCTGCCAGCTCTTCCTTGCTCAGCTCACCGTACTGGGCCTGAAGGCCCGCAGCCAGGCTGTCGCGACGGAAGTGATTGGGAAAGGCACTGCCCTGCTCTCGCAACTCGCCGAGTTTGGCTCGCCGCTCGGCGATCAGGCGGTTGTCTTCCTGTGCGGGGGTCTGCGGGGTCTGCTCAGTCATCTTGGCTCACCGGGATCTGTACTGCGTCAATGCACAAAGGAATGGATGAAGATGACCCTTAGAGGGCCATCTTCAGACTGGCTTCAATGAACTTGTCGATATCGCCGTCCAGCACGGCCTGGGTGTTGCTGGTCTCCACCTTGGTGCGGAGATCCTTAACCCGGCTGTCGTCGAGGACATAGGAGCGGATCTGGCTGCCCCAGCCGATGTCGGACTTGGCGTCTTCCTGCTTCTGCTTCTCAGCGTTGCGCTTTTGCATCTCAAGCTCGAATAGCTTCGCCTTGAGCTGCTTCATAGCCTGGTCTTTGTTCTGATGCTGGCTTCGCCCAGCCTGACACGCCACCACCACGCCGGTGGGATTGTGAGTCAGACGCACCGCCGATTCGGTACGGTTAACGTGCTGACCACCGGCACCGGAGGCGCGGTAAACGTCAACGCGCAGATCCGCAGGGTTAATCTCGATTTCGAAGCTGTCGTCCACTTCCGGGGAAATAAACACCGAGGAGAACGACGTGTGGCGACGGTTGCCCGAGTCGAACGGCGATTTGCGCACCAATCGATGAACGCCGGTTTCGGTGCGCAGCCAGCCGTAGGCGTACTCGCCCTGAACGTGGATGGTTGCGCTCTTGATGCCGGCGACTTCGCCGTCCTGAATCTCGACGATTTCGGATTTGAATCCGCGCCGCTCAGCCCAGCGCAAATACATGCGCAGCAGCATTTCGGCCCAATCCTGGGCCTCGGTGCCGCCAGAGCCGGCCTGGATATCCAGATAGGCGCTGTTGCCGTCCATCTCGCCGGAAAACATGCGACGGAATTCCAGCTTCTGCAGTTGTCCGTCGAGATCGTCGAGATCGGATTCGATGTCGTCGACGGTGCCCTGGTCCTCTTCCTCGGCCGCCAGTTCCAGCAGGCTCTCCGCGTCGCCGAGGCCGGAGGTCAGGTTATCGATAGTGGTAACAATCAGTTCCAGATCGGCGCGTTCCTTGCCCAGCGCCTGAGCCCGCTCAGGATCATCCCAGACAGACGGCGCCTCAAGCTCCCGTTCTACTTCGACCAGCCGTTCACTGCGGTGATCGTAGTCAAAGATACCCCCTAAGCGCGTCGGTGCGCTCTCTGAGTTCTTTGATACGGACGACGATAGGATTGATCTCCATAAACGGGCTCGACCTGACAGTTGGAAAGTGGAAGCTGCCTGCGGGCAGTCGTCGGCCAGGGGGCAATAACAGCCGCCCGCCCGGCTCGAAAGAGCGGCATTTTAGCCGAAACCTGTCGCTAAATCAGCCCGCCGCGTTATCGCGTTCAGGGCTCCTGCTGGGCAGGCTGAAGATATTCAACCAGCAGTTGCAGTTGAGTCTGACCGCGAAAATGATTGGCATCCGGACGGAACACCATTTTTGCGCCGAGGCGAGTGTAGTCTGGCACCTGAGCGCCGGTATTGAAGGCGATGGCGTCAATCGCCAGGTCGCTGCCTCGGGGCCGCACGACCATTTTCAGGTGCTTGGCACCGACAATGCGCTGAGTCAGCACCTCAAATTCGCCATCAAAGGAAGGTTCGGGGAAATGCTGGCCCCAGGGGCCGGCCCGGCGTAGCAGTTGGGCCGTGTCCAGAGTCAGTTCGCTATCGCCCAGCTCACCATCCGTGACCAGTGCCGCTTCCAGATCCTCGGCTTTGATACTCGCACGCACGGCTTCGTCGAAGGCTCGACTGAAGGTGTCCAGATCATCCGGCGCGAGAGTCATGCCCGCTGCCATGGCGTGGCCACCAAACTTTTTCAGCAGGCCCGGATGGCGGCTGTCTACCAACGCTAGAGCATCGCGAATATGCAGGCCGGGAATGGATCGGGCGGAGCCTTTGATTTCGGTTTTTTCGTCGTTGAGGGCAAAGGCGATGACTGGCCGGTGCGTCTGCTCGCGGATTCGCGACGCGAGAATGCCGATAACGCCCTGGTGCCAGAGCGGTTCAAACAGTACTAGCCCCCAAGGGAGGCTCGACCCGTCCAGCTGCATCTGCGCCACCAGCGACTCGGCTTCTTTTTTCATCTGGCCTTCGATGCTGCGACGGTCGCGATTGAGGTCGTCCAGATCCTGGGCCAGCGACTTTGCTTCCTGCGGATCGTCGGTCAGCAGGCAGCGGATGCCAATGCTCATATCGTCCATGCGCCCAGCGGCGTTGAGGCGCGGGCCGATGACAAAGCCCAGATCCGTCGCGCTGATCTGATCCGGCTCACGTCCGGCCACTTCCAGCAGTGCCAGAATGCCTGGGCGGGCCACTCGCTGACGAATGCGTCGCAGCCCCTGCTCCACGAAAATGCGGTTGTTGTGGTCCAGCGGCACCACATCCGCCACCGTGCCCAGCGCCACCAGATCCAGCAGTTGAGCCAGGTTCGGCTGTTGGCTTGCGGGCAGCAAATCGCGCTCACTCATATAGCGGCGCAGCGCCGTCAGCACGTAAAAGATCACACCAACGCCCGCGGCGCATTTGCTGAGAAATTCACAGCCGGGCTGGTTGGGATTGACGATGGCTGCCGCATCCGGCAGGCGGTCGCCGGCCAGGTGATGGTCCGTGACCACTACCCGCACGCCCTGGCGGTTTGCCTCTGCCACGCCTTCGATGGCGGCAATGCCGTTATCCACAGTCACCATCAGGTCTGGCAGGGCATTGTCTTCTGCCAGCTTTGCAATGATTCCCGGCGTCAGGCCGTAGCCATCGGAAAAACGACTGGGCACCCGGAAATCCACCGTAGCCGCCCCCATCATTCTCAGGCCCAGTACTGCAACGGCGGTACTGGTGGCGCCGTCGGCGTCGAAGTCGCCCAGAATCATGATGGATCGCTGTTGTGCGATCGCGTCGGCCAGCACTTCGACCGCGCGATCAACGCCCCGCATGCGAGCCGGCGAGGCCAGCTCGCGCAGGGTGTAGGACAGTTGCTCAGGAGACTGGACGCCACGGGCGGCGTAAAGGCGCTGCAACAGCGGAGGAATCTCGCTGCCCAGATCAGGCAGTGTGTCCGGCAGGTGACGGCGAAGAATCTTTTTTTCGGGGCTCTGCTTTTCCGGCATTTGGGCGGCCATGATCAGCCGCCCGCCAGAAGATCAAAGAGCACGATCTCTTGCATGCGGTTTGTCTCAGGCATGCTTCCAGTGCTTGGCGATAAACGCCTTGACCGCCTCAGGGTCGTTATCGAGTACTTCGTAACGCTCTTCGCGGTCGAACAGATCCACCAAATGCGCAGGCAGCTTGGCCTCCACGTCCACCGCCGCGCGGGTGACCGCATCCGGGAACTTGGCGGGGTGCGCCGTACCGAGGGTAATCATCGGAATCGACGCATCGCGGCGGCACTCACGGGCCGCCCGCACGCCGATAGCGGTGTGGGGATCGAGCAGGTATTCGTTACTGCGATAGATTTCAGAGATCATATCGCAGGTGGCGTTGTCGTCCACGGCGAAACTGTCGAACAGCTCGCGGGCCTGCTTCCAGCGGAAATCCTCGATGGAAACCGGGCCACGGTTGGCGTCTTCAAGCAGTTGCTTGACCGCCGCACCGTCGCGACCGTGCAGGTCGAACAGCAGGCGTTCAAAGTTACTGGACACCATGATATCCATACTGGGCGACAGGGTATGCTCCAGCGCCTGCTGCTCATAGCGGTTGCCGCTCATAAAGCGATGCAGGATGTCGTTGCGGTTGGTGGCGATCACCAGCTGGGAAATCGGCAGACCCATCTTGCGGGCAAGATAACCCGCAAAAATATCGCCGAAGTTTCCGGTGGGTACCGAGAACGCCATGCTGCGATCCGGGCCGCCAAGCGCCAGAGACGCATGGAAGTAGTAAACGATCTGGGCCATGATCCGCGCCCAGTTGATGGAGTTGACCGCCACCAACTGAGTCGAACCGCCCAGGAATGACTGATCACCAAAGCTGGCCTTGACCATGCGCTGGCAGTCGTCGAAATTGCCGCGAATCGCCAGATTATGGATGTTGTCGCCTTTGACGGTGGTCATCTGCCGGCGCTGAACTTCAGAGACTCGTTCGTGGGGATGCAGGATAAAGATATCCACGTGCTCGCAACGGCGGCAGCCTTCAATCGCGGCCGAGCCTGTGTCACCGGAGGTCGCACCCATAATCACTACGTGCTGCTTGCGGCGTTCCAGCACATGATCCAGCAGCCGGCCAAGCAATTGCAGGGCAAAATCCTTGAACGCCAGAGTAGGACCACGGAACAGCTCCAGCACCCACTCATTGCTGTCGAGCTGCACCAGCGGGGCAACAGACTGATGAGCAAAATCCCGATAGGTGTCTTCCAGCATCACCCGGAAGTCCTGTTCGGCGATGGCGCCCTCCACGAACGGATACATCACGTTGAAGGCCAGCTCGTGATAAGGCAGGCCGCGCCAGGAGCGGATCTGCTCCAGAGTGAACTGAGGCAGCGACTCAGGGACGTACAGACCACCATCGGTCGCCAGACCCGTCAGCAGAACGTCTTCAAAACCCAGTGATGGGGCCTGACCCCGGGTGCTTATGTATCTCACAGTGGCTTTCCGTTTTGTCTTTCGATCCGCCGAGCTCCGGGCCCAGCAGCCTTCGATCAGTTGAAGTTTTCGGCCCGAATCCGCACGACTTTCTGATCCACTTCGGCCAGCGCTTCAAGGTCGGCAATGGCACGGTTGATCTGACGTTCCTGCACCGTGTGGGTGAGAATAATCACCGGAATGCGGCCATCGCGCACTTCCGATTCTTTCTGCATGATGGACTCAATATTGATGCCGTTATCGCTCAGGATTGAGGCAATCTTGGCCAGTACGCCCGGGCGATCCAGCGCTTCGATGCGCAGATAGTAAGCGGACAGCACTTCGTCCATTTCGAGTACGTCCAGCGGCTCGAGCGAGGAAGGATCGAAGCCCAGATAAGGCACCTTCTGGCCACTTTCGTAAACGACTGAGCGGGCCACATCGACGATATCGGCGATGACTGCCGAGGCAGTCGCTTCCGAGCCGGCGCCGGGGCCGTGATACATGGTCTGACCGACCGCATCGCCATCCACCACGACAGCGTTAATGACGCCATCCACCTGCGACAGCATGTGGCTCTTGGGCACCAGCGTAGGATGGACCCGCAGCTCGATGCCGTTTTCCCGGCGCCGGGCAATGCCCAGATGCTTGATGCGGTAGCCCAGCAGTTCAGCGTGGGTGATGTCGTAAGGGGTGATGGCGGAAATGCCTTCGGTGTAGGCGCGCTCAAACTGCAGCGGCACACCAAAGCCTGTGGAGGCCAGAATGGTCAGTTTGTGGGCCGCATCGATACCTTCCACATCGAAAGTGGGATCGGCTTCAGCGTAGCCCAGTGCTTGCGCCTCCTTGAGTACATCACCGAACTCGCGACCTGCGCGCATCTCGGTGAGGATGTAGTTACCGGTGCCGTTGATGATGCCGGCGATCCAGTCAATCCGGTTAGCGGCCATACCCTCGCGGATAGACTTGATGACGGGAATACCGCCCGCCACACCGGCTTCAAAGGCCACGATCACGCCCTTCTCTTCGGCGGCTTCGAAAATCTCGTTACCATGAACGGCAATCAGTGCCTTGTTGGCAGTGACGACGTGCTTGCCGTTGTTGATGGCCGTCAGCACCAGCTCGCGGGCCAGCTCATAGCCGCCGATCAGCTCGACAACGATCTGGATATCCGGGTCGTTGACCACGTCGAACACGTCGTGGCTGGAGGCAATACCGGTGATGTCAGCTCCATCGCGCAGAGTACGACTGGCGACACGGGTGATCCGGATATCGCAGCCGGCACGGCCTGCAATCAACGCAGCGTTGCGCTTCAGTACATTGACCGTGCCGCAGCCTACGGTACCCAGTCCGCAGATTCCCACATTGACCTGTTTCAAGCTGACACCTCTGGAGCCTGATGAATTCGTTCGGATGCGTCACGGATCATCGCCGGGCCTGTTGCCGCAACGGCTGTTAGGACGCTTTATGAAGGCGGCATAGTATACCGATTAAGCGGCCAAAAAAAACGCGCCCGGAGCGGTGATCGCCCCGGGCGCGGGTTGAAACTGAGACAGCGTTCCGCCCTGGTCCGATGGATCAGAGCCCAGGCATCATTTGATACCAAGACCTTCGGCGAGACGCTTAGCCGGAACATAGCCCCGGATCATGGAACCGTCCTGCAGCACGATGGCCGGTGTGCCGGTTACACCCAACTGATGCCCCAGCGCGTACTGCTGCTCGACCGGATTTTCGCAGGTTTTGCTATCCGGCGCCTGACCAGCCTTGGCCACGTTCATGGCGGAGTTGCGGTCATCCGAACACCAGACCGACACATACTTGTAAAACGACGGCGTATTCGGGCCGCTACGCGGGAAGGCAAAATAGTGAACGGTGATACCCAGATCGTTCAGCTCCGCCATCTCGCTGTGAAGCTTGCGGCAGTAACCGCAGTCGATGTCGGTAAACACGGAAATCTCAGCCTTGGTCTCGCCTTTGGCCGGATAGGTGATCAGCTGCTTCTCAGGCACCGCTGCAATGGCATCCACACGCTGCTTCGAACGAGTGGCTTCGGTGACGTTGACCACGCCACGCGGCGTGACCTGAAGCATGTCGCCAGTGAAGATGAACTGGGCATCGCCGCTGACGTACAGAATCTCGCCGGCGGTGGTCTGGACTTCATAGAGTCCGTTAGACGTAGCCGGAACCACGCTGGCGATCTCAATGCCGTTCAGCGACTGGTTAAGCTTCTTTTTGATGTCATCGCTGCTGTCAGCCCAGGCCAGGGACGTGAAGACCAGGCTGAACAGGGCAATGACAGACAGGCTTAGATCAAGAATTCTGGGCCGCCGCATATGGGCTCCTTCTGTTTAAAAGATCAGTGAATCAATTCGGTGCGCCAGTGAACATCTGATCCTGTCGGACAAAAAGGATCGGCTTTGGTTCATTCCGCTTGAGCGCAGCCGGGGAAAATATCACAGATCCAGCAGGCATGGCGTGACGTGAATCGTCCGACATGCGCGCGGCGGCAAAGGCGCTATCCGCGGGGATGATGATCGCGATGCAGATCCTGAAGCCGCTGCCGGGCGACATGAGTGTAGATCTGGGTTGTCGAGAGATCGGCATGGCCCAGCAGCATCTGCACCACCCGTAAATCGGCGCCGTGATTGAGCAGATGTGTGGCAAAGGCGTGACGCAGCGTGTGAGGCGACAGCGACTTGCCGATGCCGGCACGGCTGGCATAGGTTTTGATGCGATACCAGAAGGTCTGACGGGTCATGGCTCGAGCCTGACTGCCGGGAAACAGATCGTCGCTGGGTATTCCTTTGAGCAGGCTGGGGCGAGCTTCGTTCATATACCGTAGCAGCCAGTCCACGCCTTCTTCGCCGATGGGCACCAGGCGCTCGCGATTGCCCTTGCCGATGATTCGGAGCACGCCCTGGCGCACGTTGGCTTGATCAACCCGCAAGGTAACCAGCTCCGTCACCCGCAGTCCGCAGCCATAGAGGATTTCAAGCATGGCCCGGTCGCGCAGCTCAATCGGCTCCTCGGGATCAGGCTCGCTCAGCAAGGCCTCAACATCCGCTTCCGTCAGCGAAGACGGTAAACGACGGCCCTGCCGGGGCGCATCGATTCTCAGTGTCGGGTCTTCAGCGATCCGGTTTTCCCGGATCAGGTATTGATAGAACCGACGAACCCCGGACAATCGGCGGGCGACCGAAGAGGCCTTGCCGGACGACAGTTCGTGACCCAGCCATTGCTGAAGATCGGCACGGGTAGCCGCAGCAAGGCTGGACTGCCGTGGCTTTTGGGCAAGCCACTCGGCCAGCCTGACCAGATCAGAGCCATAGGCCTGGCGGGTCTTGAGGCTCAGGCCATCCTCGAGCCATAACGCGTCGAGAAAGGTCTGAATCAGCGTTAAATCGGCGTCGTTCAGCGCCAGTTCTGCTTTCAGCGAGACGGATCGCTCCTGCTTCGCAGCCTTTCGGGAGTTTGTCGATGACTTAGTGCTGGCAACCAAAGCCTTTTACTCCTGAACCGGATAGCTTCATTCCGTGAGCGCTGGCAGGCGCTGAAAACGGGCGCTCTTAAACGCAAAAAACCACTGCCAGTAAAGACCAGCAGTGGCTTTGCAACAACCGGAACTTCCGGTTGCGGGAAACTGACGCTCTTAGGAGCCCAGCTTTTCCTTGATACGAGCCGCCTTACCAGACAGGTCGCGCAGGTAGTACAGCTTGGCCTGACGCACGTCGCCGCGACGCTTGACCGAAATGCTGTCGATCAGCTTGCTGTAGCTCTGGAAGGTACGCTCAACACCAACGCCGTAGGAGACTTTACGTACGGTGAAGGAAGAGTTCATACCACGATTGCGCTTGCCGATGACCACGCCTTCGAAAGCCTGCAGACGCTCACGGTTGCCCTCGGTTACACGCACCTGAACGACTACGGTGTCGCCGGGAGCAAAAGCCGGGATTTCCTTGGACATCTGTTCAGATTCGATCTGACTGATGATGTTGTTCTTGCCGCTCATTTTGCTACTCCTGATATTCAATCCGACGATGCCCTGAATATCAGGCATCGGTCTCATTTAAAATCTCGTTCAGCAGCACGCGCTCTTCGTCAGTAAGCTCGCGCCGCGCCAGCAGGTCCGGTCTTCTTGCCCTGGTACGCCGAAGAGACTCCTTCAGCCGCCAGCGGCGAATCTGGTCGTGGTGCCCGCTCAACAGAACATCAGGCACCGATACCTCTTCATAAACTTCTGGCCGCGTGTAGTGCGGGCAATCCAACAAGCCGTCTGCAAAGGAATCCTCCGCAGCCGACTGGTGATGGCCTAACGCGCCCGGAACAAGCCGGATTACCGCGTCCATCAACACCATTGCGGCCAACTCCCCACCGGAGAGAACAAAATCTCCGACGGACACTTCGCGATCCACTTCCGCAGCGATCAGTCGTTCATCGACACCCTCGTAGCGACCCGCTACCAGTATCAATGCCGGCTGTTTCGCCAACTCCTCAACCAGCGCCTGATTGAGTGGCTCGCCCTGCGGCGACAGGTAAATGACCTGAGCCGGTTGTGGCGCGCCTTCACGAGCTGCGCCTATGGCATCCCGTAACGGCTGGATCTTCATCAGCATCCCGGGACCGCCGCCGTAGGGCCGGTCGTCCACCGTGCGATGCCGGTCGTGCGTGAAGTCCCGCGGGTTCCAGCTCTGGAAATCGATCAGTCCCTGCGTCACCGCCCGGCCAGTCACCCCAACTTCAGTGACGGCTGAGAACATTTCCGGAAACAGAGAAACTGCGCCGAACCACACGGCTCAGAACTCCGGATCCCAGTCCACCTGCATTTCGCCGGCGGCGAGATCAACCTTCACCACAACCTGATCCGGCAGATAAGGCAGCAGTCGCTCGCGCTGATCCAGTGACCCCTCGCAGGGGCGCACCACCAGCACGTCGTTGGAACCGGTCTCCATCAGATGATGGACCTGACCCAGCAACTGCCCATCTACCGTAATCACCCGCAGCTTTTCGAGCTGATGCCAGTAGAACTCATCTTCCGGCAATTCGGGCAGATCGGCGATGGGGACCGCGATGTCAGCGCCCGCATAGCGGCTGGCCTGATCGCGATCCTCGATTCCCTTGAGCTTGACGACAATACCCGGGCCATGACGCTTGCCCTCGGTCACACTCAGCGGAATCCGTTTTCCGTCGAGGATGGCGACCCAATTCTCGTAGGAAAGGATGCCATCCATAGGGTCGGTGTAGGAGTAAACCTTCAGCCAACCCTTGATACCAAATACCGAGGTGATCCGGCCGATAACCGTTTCTGCAGCTGAATCAGCCATGATCACTCAATACCGGTTTGATTATTCAGCGCCCTTGAGCAGCTGCTTGACGCGATCAGTCACCTGAGCGCCCTGGCCTACCCAGAAATCAACACGCTCACGATCAATACGTACGCGCTCTTCCTGGCCACGGGCAACCGGGTTGAAGAAGCCAACGCGCTCGATGAAACGACCATCGCGGGACTTACGGCTGTCAGTAACGGCCAGGTGATAGAAAGGACGCTTCTTGGCGCCACCACGAGCCAGACGAATCACTACCATTGGGACCAAACCTTTAAACTGGTAAACACACTAAATGCACCTGACTGCCCGGAGGCGAGGTGCTCCATATTCGAAAGGGGCGCTATTCTATGCCAAAAGATCGGCAAAGAAAACAGGTAAAACAGAAGGATTTGTACGTTTTTTCACCACACCACAACGCAGCGAAAGACGGCGCTGGGGAAGCACCGTCTCCCTGATACAAATACCGGCAGCCTGGCCTGGAAATCAGCGACCAAACGGCGGCATTCCACCGCCACCACCGCCTGGCGGCATCATACCACCCATGCCGCGCATCATATTGGCCATGCCACCTTTCTTGCCAAACTTCTTCATCATTTTCTGCATCTGCTTATGCTGCTTGAGCAGACGGTTAACGTCCTGAATCTGGGTGCCCGAGCCGCCGGCAATACGACGTTTACGTGAGTTATCGATGGAATCCGGGAAACGACGCTCCTTCGGGGTCATCGAGCAGATGATGGCTTCCATCTGATTGAAGGTTTTTTCGTTAATCTGCTGAGCCGCAGCCTGCTTTAGCTGGCCCATGCCAGGCAGCTTGTCCAGCAGACCACCGATACCGCCCATGTTCTTCATCTGCTGAAGCTGGTCGCGGAAATCCTCAAGATCGAAACTCTTACCCTTTTTGATTTTCTTGGTGAGTTTTTCGGCTTTCTTCTGATCGAGCTTGCGCTCAGCTTCCTCGATCAGAGAGAGCACGTCACCCATGCCCAGAATTCGGGAGGCAACACGATCCGGATGGAAAGGTTCCAGGGCATCCGATTTCTCGCCGACACCCATGAATTTTATGGGTTTGCCGGTGATGTGCCGTACTGACAGAGCAGCACCACCGCGGGCGTCGCCGTCGGTCTTGGTAAGCACCACACCGGTGAGTGGCAGCGCATCATTGAAGGCTTTGGCCGTATTGGCGGCATCCTGACCGGTCATAGCATCGACCACGAACAGCGTTTCGACCGGATTCACAGCTGCATGCAGGCGACCAATCTCGCCCATCATGTTTTCGTCGATGTGGAGACGGCCCGCCGTATCGAGAATCAGGACATCCAGATGCTTGCGCCTGGCGGCGTCAATTGCGCCCTCGGCGATAGCCACCGGGTCCTGATCGCCGGTACTGGGAAAGAACTCAACACCCACCTCGGAAGCCAGAGTCTCCAGCTGTCGGATTGCAGCCGGACGATACACGTCGGCACTGACGACCATCACGTTCTTTTTCTGACGTTCCTTGAGGTGGCGGGCCAGCTTGGCCACAGTGGTGGTCTTACCTGCACCCTGCAGACCCGCCATCATGATAACTGCAGGCGGACGGCTGTTAAGGTTGAGGCTCTCGGTGCCGGTGCCCATCACCTGTTCCAGCTCCTGCTGGACCACTTTCACGAACACCTGGCCTGGCGTCAGGCTGCGCTTGACCTCCTGTCCGACAGCGCGCTTGCGAACGCTTTCAATGAAGGCCTTGACGACCGGCAAAGCCACATCGGCCTCAAGCAGCGCTTTGCGCACTTCACGCAGGGTGTCTTTGATGTTGTCGTCGGTCAGGCGGGCCTGGCCGGAGATTTTTTTCAGACTGTCCGAAAGTCGGTCGGTCAGATTTTCAAACATGGAAGGAAACCTGCTTTGAAAAATACGGGGTGCAAAGAAAGTGCATAGACGCTTCGTACGAGTCGCCAAACCGATCAGGAAACCGGCCGCATGAGGCCGCCTGCCCAAAACAATGCCACTGATGCCGCCACTTTACGCCAGGCAGTACCAACCTTCAAAATCGCGGGCGGCTTAGAGGGCGTCTCCGAACAACTCCGGATCACCTCCGGTTTCCAGGGTGCGCTCTGAGGCGATTAGGGTTATCCAGAGGCTACCCGAGGTTGCACTAACGCGACATTATAACGAGACTAGCCGTTTTAGGGAGGCTCCTGAGGCATATTCGGCCAGGGAGACCCTGGAAACCGCTCAGGGCGATCTCTGGCTTTCAGCGCGCGTTCTGGGGTGATTCAGGATTATCCACAGGCATCAACAGCTCCCGGCTTTATTCAGGTACACCATGGGCTCATTAATCCTCGCCGTCATCACCCTGTTCTTTTACAGCGTGGGCACAGCCTTGCAGGCGCTGAAGTTCCGCAAGCGGATCAACACCACTCCCTCTTTTGATCTGATGATCGGCGGCCTGGCGCTTGCCGGACATGGAGCGCTACTGTGGACCCACTCGCACCTGGACGGCGCATTCAACTTCAGTCTGTCCCACATCTCAGTGCTGATATCATGGCTGCTGGTCGCGATGCTGCTGCTGATGAATCTTCGCAAACCGATTCAGAGCCTGTTTCTGGCCATTTATCCCCTGGCGGCACTGACGGTTGTCTTTCTACTGATTTTTCATGGCCCGCCCAAACTGGTGGCCGAAGGTAACTGGGGGCTGTTGAGTCACGTTGCCTTGTCGGTTACTGCTTACAGCCTGTTTACCCTGGCCGCCGTCCAGGCCCTGCTGTTATTCGCCCAGAATCGCCAGTTAAAACATAAACACAGCGGTTTGCTGGTGAGAAATCTACCGCCTTTGCAAACCATGGAGTCGATCCTGTTTGAGATGGTTTGGGCCGGCGTCATATTGCTGGTTCTGGCAATCCTGACCGGCGCCATTTTCGTAAAAGATCTGTTCGCTCAGGATCTGGCTCACAAAACACTGTTCTCTTTGGTGTCGCTGACCGTATTTGTGACGCTGCTAATCGGTCGTCATGCCTGGGGCTGGCGCGGCGAGAAAGCGGCTCGCTGGACCCTGACGGGTTGCCTGCTTCTGATGATCGGCTTTTATGGGAGCAAATTCGCACTTGAGCTGGTGTTCCACCGGGTGGGCTAGAGAGCCTCTGGCGTCAGTGAACAGCGCTTGACTCGCCCTCGGCGGCACCCTATTTTCCGTCAGACTCTGCATTAAAGGTAAACCTCCTTGAACGAAGCTCCGTTGTCCGCACTGTTTCTAACGCTGGCCGGGCTGATTTTCCTGTCTGCGTTCTTCTCCAGCTCAGAAACAGGAATGATGTCTCTGAACCGTTATCGGCTCCGACACTTGGAAAAGTCTGGAGATCGCAATGCCAAGCGAGTCAACAGGCTGCTGGCACGGACCGATCAGTTGATTGGGGTCATCCTGATCGGCAACAACTTCGTCAACATTTTTGCTTCATCGATTGCGACCGTCATTGCGATTCGCATCTGGGGCGATGCCGGCATCGCGATCGCATCAATCATGTTGACCGTCGTGATTCTGATTTTCGCTGAAGTAACACCTAAAACGCTGGCGGCCATGTATCCGGAAAAGATCGCCTTTCCAGCCAGCTACATTCTCGGCGGCCTGCTCAAAGTCCTCTATCCCATGGTCTGGATGGTTAACCTGTTCACCAGCGCCATTCTGAAGATGCTGGGCACCAACATTCATGATGCCGGCAAGGGACATCTGAGTCGCGAAGAGTTAAGGACGCTCGTCAACGAGGCCGGCGCACTGATACCCAGCAAACACAAGGACATGCTGGTCAGCATCCTTGATCTGGAAAACGTCACGGTCAACGACATCATGGTGCCGCGCAATGAGGTGGTGGGTATCGATCTGGAGGACGATATCGACGACATACTCAGGCAACTGCGAGCAGCGCAGCACACTCGCCTGCCGGTCTACTCCGGCGACATAAATAACATCAAGGGCATTCTCCATCTGCGCAACATTTCCAAACTGCTGCAGCATGAAGACGTCAATAAAGCGGCCGTGATGCAACTGTGTCGCGAACCTTATTTCATTCCAGAGAGTACGCCCCTACATACTCAGCTTATTAATTTTCAGCAAGCTAAGCGTCGTATTGGCATCGTAGTGGACGAATACGGTGATGTGATGGGCATCGCAACCCTCGAGGATATCCTTGAGGAAATCGTGGGTGAGTTTACGACCGATTATTCCGCCACCAGCCCCGATATCATTCCCCAGGATAACGGCACATTTATCATCGATGGCTCCACCGCGATACGAACCATCAACAAGACTCTCAATTGGCGACTGCCCATCGACGGCCCGAAAACCCTCAATGGCCTGATTACGGAAACCCTTGAAAGCATTCCGGAATCCAACGTCTGCCTGACCGTCCTTGGCCACCGCATTGAAGTGCTGCAAATCAAGGACAACGTCGTAAAAACGGCCGTGGTACATCCAAAAGCCAAGGGCCGACGGCGAGCCGCCAGCCTTAAGTAATGAGCAGTAGATACCAGCTGGGGTACAGAACGAAATGGCGCCCGAACGAAAGGTTAATGTATGGCAATCTTTCGTAAAACCTGAATAATAGGCAGATTAGTTTGTTGTAAGCCTCTGTTTAACGATCCACAATGGGCTATTATCAGTAGGCAATCCGATTAAACAATAACCAGAGGTTTTGGCATCCCGATGCACAAGGCCCACTCGCTAACACCCAAGTTCGCAGGCTCAGAGATGAATCAGGTTGAGGCTCACAGGAGACGGCCATGACCAGGCAGTCTGAACTACATTCGATTAACGAAAACAGTAGTAAACGAACCTTGGACAACTTGCCGAAAGTCATCAATCGCATTCGCGATACCGTCGCGGCGGGCCTGGGCGATCTGCTTCAGGGCGCGTTCGATGCTGTCGATGATTCTCTATTTGAGCTCGCCAACAACGCCCGTAGCAACAACGAGCAAAACCGGTTTTTCGAGGCCATGCGCGAAATTCGTATCAAGCGCAAAGGCATTGAAAGACAGTTCCAGCAGTCGGTGCGCGACCTGTTTCTCAATCCACCATCGGCCAGCGCCCAGCGGCCTGAGAGCAGTGGTGCCTCCAACCCTGCCAGCCTTTCTCTGGTCGAAAACGACGATCTGGAAGAACAGGTCGCACTAAACGCGATGGCTGCCAAAGCCCGCGCCCAGTTCCAGGGCTCCCTGCTCCAGCTTCAGGTACGGTTCAGCGAAGTCTATCCGTCAGCCAGTGAATCGAACCCGGTTAATCCGCTGGCGCCTGACCCATTTTGCCAGGCCTTCGGTGAGGCCGCTCAGGCGCTCGAAATCCAGATTCGCGAGCGACTGATCGTATTCAAGCAGTTCGAACGCTACGTCATGTCCAATCTGGGCATGCTGATTGATGAAGCGAATCGACTGCTGATTCATGCCGGCGTTATTCCCAATTTCCGTTATCAGGGCCGCAAGGCTGTTGAATCCCGCGGCAAACCCGGTCAGTCAGCCTCAGCCGGTTCAGAAGCCTCTGGCTATCAGGATTCCCAGCGCAGCACGGCCAATACGGAAGCGCAGGACGAGCAGTTTTTCAGTAACCTGCACACGCTGTTTACCCGTGTGCCAGGCCCATTCCAGACCTACGCTAGCCAGAATGATGGCCGTTACCATCTGGTCAATGATGTCGAGCTGTTGCGACTGCTATCCAGCCATTTGTCGATCAGCAATCTGGCAGGCGCCGGAGCTGGCTACAGCCCTGATAATCTCAGCGATGGCGAGCCCTCGCTGGTCAATCTGCAGACCGTCATTGAGCAGTTGCTAGCGAAGGCGAACACCGAGGCGGGCAAACAGCCGCGCCTGGGTGAGTCCAACGCCGAGTTGATCAACCTGGTGGCCCTGCTTTTTGAATTTATTCTCGAAGACGACAATCTTTCGCCGCCGATTCAGGTGCTGATCAGCCGTCTGCAGATTCCGATTCTGAAAACAGTACTCGCTGATCGGACCTTTTTCAGCCGTACAGACCACCCTGCCCGCCGACTGCTGAATGCCCTTGCACGCGCCGGCATTGGCTGGAGCCAGAGTGATGAGAAGTCTCGCGACAAGCTCTACGCTCGTATTCACCAGATTGTGGCCCGCATCATCGAAGAGTTCGATGGCGACATCAGCCTCTACGAAGAGCTGAATGAAGAGTTTGATCAGTTCCTGGCGCGCGAGAACCGCAAAGCGACACTGGTCGAGCAACGCACTCGCGAAAGTGAACGTGGCCGTATCAAGTCCCAGAAGGCGCAGGAAACGGTCGACCAGCTACTGAAAGAAAAGCTGGAGATCCGCCGTATACCGGATTCCGTGCGTGACATTCTCGTCAATGGCTGGAGCCGCGTCATGTTTCTGGCCTATCTGCGCGACGATGCCGAGCACGGCTGGACCCAGTGCGTGCGTGTTGTAGACGACCTGTTGTGGTGTCTCAATCCGCATCTTGAAGACGGCGAGCGCGAGCAGTGGGTGAAGGTCGTGCCGGGGCTTCTGAAAGCACTGCGATCGGGGCTTGAGGAAGTGTCTTATAACTCAAGCCGCCTCGACGAAATGATGAAAGAGCTCAAGCATGAGCTGACCGAAACCTTCCGCAATCACAGTGAAGCGGAAGCCCGGTCGGATGCCGTGCCGTCGGTTGAGCCTGTTTTGACGCGCCCAGCGGTTGAAGAGCCGTCTGATAGCGAACCATCATCGCGGCAGCCAACAGCGATTGAGCGCCAAAAGCAGCTTGAAGACGCCGCAATCGCTCAGTTCATCGAGCAGATCAATGCGCTTGAGGTGGGCCAGTGGGTGGAGTTCGCGCTTATCAACGGCACCAGCTTCCGTTGCAAGCTGTCAGCCATCATTCAGGAAGCGGATTCATTCGTCTTCGTGAATCGCATGGGTCTGAAGGTCATCGAAAAATCCCGAGCTGACCTGGCCCATGAAATGAGAAGGCGCCGAATGACCATTCTGGAACAGGGCGCTCTGGTTGATCGCGCGCTTGATGCTGTCATTGGTAGTCTGAGACGCAAGTCTGCCTGACGGGCCGTCGTTCCGCCGCTTACGCGGCATAGCCGTTAATCGTCAGTGAAAGGGCGGGCCTTCTGGCCCGCCTTTTTCACGTGGAGTCAGTCGTCCATGCCGGGCTCAGCAAAATCCTCGCCCACTCCTCCCGTTTTCATTCTCGCGCTGGCCAGCGCCGTTTTCCTTCACGTTCTGGTACTCGGCGTGCTCAACACCGTGAGGGAGGAATCCCGCGAACCGCCTGAAACACCCGTTATGCGCTTGAATCTGGTCGATTCCGGGCGCTCCGCAGCACCTACGCAGATTCCGGCCACTGCGACACCCAAGACTGCAGCGTCGACCGAGCAGATTGTCACCAAAGGTGCGTCGGACTATCGAGTGACGGCACCCGAGCCGGAGCCCGTGCCGCAAAGGACCACCGAGATAGCGCCTTCGGTTGCGAAGCCTCAAAAACAGACAATCCAGACAACGCCAAAGCCGAAAATACAGCCTCAGACATCTACCCCTTCGACCACCACTTCGTCTCCCACCCCCGGTGTCACGACCGCCGGCATTACTGCCCAGGGCGAAGCTAACGAGTTAACGCCTTACGAACAGGAACTGATGACGCTGATTGCCGAGGCCTACTACAACATTCCCGGGCGCAAATACACCGGCGCGCCAACCACCCGTTCAGTCACTCTGGAACTGAATATCCTCGGCAATGGCGCTTTGATTCAGACCAGGACACTCAAACCCTCTGGCGATCCGCTATTTGATGAGCGAGCCAGACAGGCAACCTTCCGAGCCAGCCCGTTCCCCGCCACGCCGGACGGTAATCGGCTCCGCCAGGAAGTCACGCTAAAACTGAATCCACCGCAGGGCTGAGTCCCGCTTCCTTCTGATTCTTTTGCCGCTGGGCGGACCGGCTTGGTCCTGTTCGTACCCGTCACAAAAAAGCCCGAACACCTTGCGGGTCCGGGCTTTTGATTTTCATCCTGGTTGAACAGGATAGATGGCTGAATCAGGCTTCTTTAGGCGCTGCAGCTTTGACCATTTCGGCCAGTTCGCCATTTTCCGACATCTCCATAATGATGTCGCAGCCGCCGACCAGCTCACCATTGATATAGAGCTGGGGATAGGTGGGCCAGTTTGAGTAGGCCTTCAGGGCTTCGCGCAGCTCCTGGTTATCAAGAATATTGACGTAGGCAAAACGCTCGCCGCAGGCCATCAGAGCCTGAACGGAACGGGCCGAGAAACCACACTGGGGAGCCTGCGGAGAACCCTTCATGTAAAGAATGATGGGATTTTCCTGAAGCTGGCTTTTGATCTGTTCGTTCATATCCATGGTTCGACACCCCACAAAGACGGTTTGGAAAACTGGAGCCCATTGTACACGGGAGGGGCTGCGGCGACCAAGACAGGAAAAACCGCACCCTCATTGCGTTCTCAGGGCTCCGCGTCTAGACTTACCGGCTCTCTTGACACCACCAGACAAAGACAAACTCCAGGATTCCCTCCTTCGTCCTCCCTGCCCGGATCGGCTTTCGATTTATCGGGTTCGATACCGTTGCCGGCCATCGCTTCTGAAGGACAGTTCAGGCAGGAAACAATTCTGGATTATTACCTCAGCAAGAGGCGGAATATGTCCGAGCAACCGTTAATGAACACCTACGGTCGTCTACCTATTGCCCTGGAACGGGGCGAAGGGCCGTGGCTGTTCGACAAGGATGGCGCCCGCTACCTGGATACCTTTTCCGGTATTGCCGTGTGCGGTCTTGGCCACGCTCACCCGGCGGTCACCGAAGCGGTAGCCCACCAGGCCAGCCAACTGGTCCACTGCTCCAACCTGTTTCACACGGCAGGGCAGCACTACCTGGCAAAAAAGCTCTGTGAGCTTAGCGGCATGGACAACGTGTTTTTCGGTAACTCCGGTGCCGAGGCCAACGAAGCAGCCATTAAGCTGGCGCGGCTTTGGGGCCACAACCGAGGCATCACCGAGCCGGCCATTGTCGTAATGGAAGGTGCCTTCCATGGTCGCACGATGGCCACCCTGACGGCGACGGCCAGCCGCAAAGCGCAGGCTGGCTTCGAGCCGTTGGTGAAAGGTTTTATCCGGGTTCCGTTTAACGATATTCAGGCACTCCGCAATGTTGCCGCAAACAACCCTAATGTGGTTGCGGTGATGTTTGAGCCTGTCCAGGGCGAAGGCGGCATTCGGCTGGCGGATCACGAGTGGATGGCGAGTGTGCGGGATCTGTGTGACCAGCAGAACTGGCTAATGGTTCTGGACGAGATTCAGTCCGGAAACGGACGTACGGGCCATTTCTTCGCCTACCAGGGCTATGGGGTAACTCCCGATATCGTCACGACGGCCAAGGGGCTTGCCAATGGCTTGCCGATCGGCGCGTGTCTGGCGCGGGGCAAGGCCGCCAATGTTTTCCAGCCAGGCCATCATGGCTCCACTTTCGGCGGCAATCCGGTGGCCTGTGCGGCTGCCATGGCCGTGCTGAATGTCATCGAGGAGCATGATCTGCTGGAGCGGGCGAGCTATCTGGGACAGCGGATTCTGGAAAACCTGAAGACCGAGTTCGCAGGCGCTCACTATATCCGCGAAATTCGGGGGTCTGGCCTGATGATTGGTATTGAAATGTCAGCGCCCTGCCAGGAACTTGTTCCTCTTGCCAAGACGCAGGGACTGTTGATGAACGTGACGTCTGAAAACGTGATTCGCCTGCTACCCGCCCTGACACTGACGGATGGCATGGCAGACGAAATGACTCATCAGATCGTTCGCGTGATCAAGCTCTATGCTGGCGACGACCGTCGCAAGCCCCGCCCTGTGGCCGATGATCATTCATGACTTTTACTGACCGGAGGCAGCAGGCCCGGTCTCAAGAATCCAGAGAATACCGATGACCACGAGACATTTCCTGACACTCAACGATTTCAGTCCGGCTGAACTGGATGCCCTGCTGAACCACGCCAGCTTCCTCCGGACCCATTGGCGTGAGGGCAAGATTCGCGACAGCCTGAAGAACCGGGTCCTGGCGATGATTTTTGAGAAGTCATCAACCCGCACTCGCGTGTCTTTTGAAGCCGGCATGACCCAGCTTGGCGGCAGCGCACTGTTTCTATCGCCACGGGACACCCAGCTGGGTCGCGGCGAACCGATTGCTGATTCTGCTCGCGTCATTTCCAGCATGGTGGATGCGGTGATGATCCGCACCTTCGCTCACGCAACGGTGGAAGCCTTCGCTGAGGTGTCGCGAGTGCCGGTCATCAACGCGCTGACCGACGAGTTTCATCCCTGCCAGTTGCTGGCCGATATGCAGACCTATCGCGAGCATCGCGGCGATATTCGCGGGGCCACCGTGACCTGGATTGGCGACGGCAACAATATGTGCCATTCCTACATCAATGCTGCTCGCCAGTTTGGCTTTGAGCTGCGTATCGCCTGTCCTGAAGGATATGAGCCATTGCCAGAGCTGGTCAGCTCCGCCAGCGACCGGGTGACCATTGTGCGTGATCCTGCCGAAGCGGCCCGTGGATCGCATTTGCTGGTCACTGATGTGTGGGCATCGATGGGACAGGAAGAAGAACAGAAGATCCGGGAAGCGGCTTTCAAGGGCTTCCAGATCAATGAACAACTAATGGATCTTGCGGACCCCGACGCACTGTTCATGCATTGCCTGCCCGCACATCGAGGTGAAGAGATTTCCGAGGGTATGATGGAACACCGCAGCTCTGTCGTCTGGGATGAAGCGGAGAACCGCCTGCATGCCCAGAAAGCACTGCTGGAATTTCTCATTCTCGGCGAGATGGGCAACTGAGGCAGATCAATGACTGGTGATGTACCGCAGCCGCGTCTGCTGGAAATTGACGACCTGGCCCTGGGCTACGGCGAGGGAGATGTTGTTGAAGGCATCACCTTTGCGCTCAGCGAGGGCGATATCGGTTGCCTGCTTGGCCCAAGCGGCTGCGGCAAAAGCACCATTCTGCGGGCGCTGGCGGGATTTCTGCCGATCAGTGCCGGCGAAATCCGGCTTCGCACCCAGGTAATCAGCAAGCCAGGACGCACCACCCCGCCGGAGAAACGTCGTATCGGTATGGTGTTCCAGGACTACGCCCTGTTTCCCCATCTGTCTGTCGCCGACAACATCGGCTTTGGCCTCAAAGGCATGGGCAGTCGGGACCGTCGCAAAAAGGTCGATGAACTGCTGGAGCTTATCCAGCTGCAGGCAGCCAAAAACACCTTCCCCCATGAGCTTTCCGGCGGTCAGCAACAGCGTATTGCCCTGGCTCGCGCCCTGGCGCCAGAGCCTACCATCGTCCTGCTGGACGAGCCCTTTTCAAACTTGGACGCGGATCTGCGCCGCCGTTTGAGCGTCGATGTCAGAAGCATCCTCAAGACGCTGGGTATCGGTGCGATTCTGGTGACCCACGATCAGAACGAAGCCTTCGCCATGTGCGATCAGGTCGCCGTGTTACGGGAGGGGCGTCTGCAACAGTGGGACACGCCCTATCACCTGTACCATGAGCCGGCTAACCGGTTTGTGGCGGGGTTTGTCGGCCAGGGCGGATTTGTACCCGGCACAGCAGCTGCGGCCGACAGCGTTCATACCGAACTGGGCCTGATCAAGGGTGAAGCGCCCCACGGCTGGCCTGAGGGCAAACAGCTGGATGTTCTCATTCGCCCGGACGACGTCGTCCATGATCGCCATTCCCAACTACGCCCCGAAGTCATCAACCGGACTTTCGCTGGCCGAGCCATCAACTATCAGCTGAAAGTCTCGGACGCCACCATTCTGGAGACCCAGTTCCGAAGCCATCTGGATTTCGACCTCGGCGAGAAGGTCCCTGTGCGCATTGATGCGGAACATCTGATTGCCTTTGAACCTGAGGACCGCTGACCGGCGAGCGCTGGGAACTCCCCGGCAACCCCCTGCAATTTCCTGCTGAAAACTTTCCTTAAAAGTAGAGTACCTGTCCGTCTAACTGGGTTATCGACCTAGCTTCCATCGCCGCAAGCCCCGGCGCTCCAGACAGGAACCTCTCAATGATTCCCTTCCGTGTAAGTCTTTTGTCACTGGCCCTGGTGAGCGCACCTGCGTTTGCCCAGTTTGATCAGGAATCCAATAAAAATGCGCTGTTTGGGGAAATGTCAGAAACACTGGATGGCTGTACTGCGAAAGAACAGCAACGGCTGACCGCGGAGGTGAGCGCTCTCGAGGAAAAACTGGCGCAACAGCAGCGGACCGCAGAAAGCCTTCGTGATCAGCTCAATCGTTCCAATTCTGAACTCAAGGCTGAAAAAAGTAACTGCGGTTTTCAGTCCGTAATGGCTCAGCAGGCGGTTGAGCTAGGTGATCTCCAGAGCATGGTCGCCAAGTTGAAATCAGAAAATCGAGCTTTGGAAGCAGCGGTTGCGGAATACGAGAATAATAAAAAGAACTACAAGGCTTCCTCTGATTCCGCGGTGGTCGAGAAGGGTCAGGCAGGGAAAGCGCAGACCGGTGGTTCTGGCGAGCAAATTCTCTACGAGAAATTTCTCAAAGAAAAATCGACCGAGCAAACTCTCTACGAGAAATTTCTCAAAGACAAGCAACTGGCGGAAGAGAAAGAGCGTCAAGAACTCACTACTCGAAATACCGAGTTAGTCAATGAACTCGATAAGCTTGCGACCGAAAACAAGCGACTCAAAGTGCAGCTCTCGGAAATGGCCATCAAGCTGGAGCAAGGGCAAGCTGCAACCGAGCAACCCAGACAGGTTTCAGCGCCAGCCGGCAAGATTGTCGGAAAGGTAGTTTCAGCGAGGCGGGTTGGTGATGACAAGAATGCGCTGATGGCGGGCGTTTCACTTGTTAATACGACGGACCAAGTCATTCAGGGCATGCTTATGGGCCCAGATGTCAGCGCCTTCGACTCTGAAGGCAATATGTTCTCAACGAGTTTCCGGGGAAATATTCGAGGAATAAACACCTGCGCTGATGTGAAAACCGAAAAACTCGATGAAAATACAAAGTACTGCAGCGACCGGCTTGGAAAAAACTTTACATTCAATTCCTTTCAGCCAGGCGTCAAACTCAACCTTATCATTGCCATGCAGGGCTTGAGCGTCGACACAGAATCTCAGAGCACCGCGCCGACTGTTACTCTTCATCTCCTCTTGCTGAAAGAGGACGGTAAAACGCTTGAGCGGTTCACGGTGACTGCGAACTGATTCATTTGCGGCTAATGCTTACGCATCACCCGCTCCACTGCATCCAGCCAGCCGTCATACAGTTTTTCCCGTAGCGCTGGCGGCATCTTCGGCGAAAATCGACGATCTTGCGCCCAAAGTTCAGCAATCTCGTCGATATTCTTGAATATTCCGACATGAAGACCAGCCAAATAGGCCGCTCCGAGCGCCGTTGTTTCGGTGATTTTGGGGCGATCCACTTCGACGTTGAGGATGTCCGACAGAAACTGCACCAGCCAGTTATTGACGACCATGCCGCCATCAACCCGTAGCGTTCGAACCGGTCCGCCGTCGTTGGTGATGGCCCGGATCAGGTCCTTGGTCTGGTAGCAGACGGCCTGGAGTCCTGCCGTGACAATTTCGCCAATCCCGGTGTCGCGGGTCAGCCCCAGTAGCGCGCCTCGCGCATCGGCATCCCAGTGGGGAGCACCCAGCCCGGTGAAGGCTGGCACAAGATAAACGCTGTTCTCTGCACCGTTCTTCTCGGCCAGTTCCAGAGATTCGCAAGCGTGAGAAATAACCTTGAGACCGTCGCGCAGCCACTGAACCGTGGCACCTGCCATGAAAATACTGCCCTCGAGGGCGTAGCTGGTCTGGCCATTGATTCGGTAGCCGACCGTCGTCAGCAAACGGTTTTCCGACCTGATGGTCCTGTCACCGGTATTGAGAATCAGGAAGCAGCCGGTGCCGTAGGTGCTCTTGGCCATGCCGGGTTCAAAGCAGGCCTGGCCTATCAGAGCCGCCTGCTGATCGCCGGCGATACCGCCGATTGGAATTGCCCCACCCAGCAGATCAGCGCTGATTTCACCGAAATCAGCGACACATTCACGAATGTCCGGGAGCAGACTGGCCGGCACTCTGAACAGCCGCAGCATGTCTTCATCCCACTGCAGTGAGTGAAGGTTCATCAGTGCCGTGCGCGAGGCATTGGTGACATCGGTCAGGTGCTGACGGCCTGCTGTGAGGTTCCACAGCAGCCAGGTATCGACCGTGCCGAAAGCAAGTTCTCCCGCTTCCGCTCGGGCGCGGGCTCCGGGCACTTTATCCAGAATCCAGGCGATCTTTGACGCCGAGAAGTAGGCGTCGATCAGCAGGCCGGTGGTTTCGACGACCTGATTTTCATGGCCGTCACTGCGCAACTGGGCGCATCGGCGGGCGGTGCGTCGATCCTGCCAGACGATGGCCCGATGGATGGGCTCACCAGTCTTTCGATCCCAGATAACGGTGGTTTCGCGCTGATTGGTAATACCTGCGCAGGCGACCTCGGAAGCTTCGATGCCGGCCTTCTTCAGAGCTTCGCGACAGCTGGCCAGGGTGGTATTCCAGATATCCATCGCATCGTGCTCAACCCATCCGTCATCGGGAAAATGCTGGGGAAACTCCTGCTGACTGATGGCGACGATCTGGGCGCGATCATCGAACACAATGGCTCGGGAACTGGTCGTTCCCTGATCAATGGAGAGAATATATCTGGACATGGCGGCTTCCTTGGCAGATCGGCGCATTGCGGCGCCTCCGATAGGCATCCTGCAGCCCGACGCGTTAACTCACCCAAACGGGCCAGTTCACCGCATCAGACCGGGTCCTGACTGTCCTCCTTGCGACGTGGCCAGACCAGGCTGAAGCGAGCCCCGCCGAGGGCGGCACTGCGGGCAACGAATGCCTGTCCACCATGCCAGTAGAGGATGCGTCTGACAATGGACAGTCCCAGACCGTAACCGCCGGATTCGCGAGTGCGGCTGTCGTCGAGACGGGCAAAGGCGGTAAAGACTTTTTCCCAGTCACCTTCAGGAATACCCGGCCCGTCATCCTCGACATCAACCCGGCAGTTGTGTTCATCAAGCTGACAGATCACCCGGACCTCGCTCTGCGCATAACGCGCGGCGTTGCCGACCAGATTCTGCATGGCCCGATGAATGTACCGAGGCTCGAGATCGGACAACGCCCAGGAACGGGAACTCTCCGGAATATCGGCTGAAATGGTGATATTCGGGCGGATAAGTTGCTGCTCACGCACGACCTGTTCTACCAGCTCCACTACTGACGCTTCCTGCAGCGAAAATACCGGACCACCCTGCTCCAGTCGGGCATAGGTGAGAATTTCGTCGATCAGCTCGTCCAGTTCCTGAATATCCCCGTCGATCCCATCGAGCTGCTTCTGCAACTGTTCAGGTTCCTGGGATGCCTCAATCATCTGAACGCCGAAACGGATTCGCGCCACAGGTGTACGCAGTTCGTGAGAGACGGCATGAATCATTTCCCGCTGCACGGCCACCAGCCGCTGAATCTGCTCGGCCAGACTGTTAAACGCCGCTGCAAGCCTCGATACCAGCTTGCCATCACCCGGCTCAACTCGTGCGTCCATTTCGCCCCGGGCCATGCGCAGTGCCACTGACTCCACGGCGCGGAGGTTGTGATCCACGTCCTGAAGGAGCAGCAGAAGCGCCAACGCCAACACCCCCCCAGCGACAATCAGCAACAGTAATAGCACCGGCCAGTCCCAGAGGTTGAAGTCGGAAGCGATATCCATCTTCACCAGGGTACCGTCGGTCAACCGCAGCAGAACCGCCTCGGACTCGCCCGATCCCGCAGGTCTGAATAGGGCATACCCGCGATCACTGACTTCATCAAGAACCGCTTCATCCGGCAATTCCTCGGACGATTCAAGAAAGGAGAAGTCGATATTGAGGGATTCCGCCAGTTGATCCATCAACTCGGCGCGCTCCGCCGGCAGCCGCATGTTCAGATGCCATTGACTGAGCAGTGCCAGAGCCCGGGCAACGTCGCGGTAAACCGAAGAAACCTGCAATTGCAGCGTCTGACCATTCTGGTCCCGAATCAGCAGCCTCGGTCCCAGGCTGGAATCCATACTGACCACCTGACCATAGTCGAGTCGCTCCTGAATAACCGGGGAGAAGGTGTGCTCTTTGGAAGAAACCGAAGTCAGCCGAAGCCAGTCGTTGAGCCACTCATAGTTGCGTTCGGAGGGAGGGATGGTCGCCAGCCATTGCATCAACGGCTGGGCGAACTGCTCCTGCCACGCCTGCTGGCGAACGCCATTGACGCCCCAGAAGAGGCCCACGCAGATTACGAGAACGAGGAGGATAAGCCCGGCGAGTCGGGTATACAGCCTGAGGAAAAACTTGAAAGGCATGAATCCTTATTCCAGAACGAGCCGCCGCAGACACCGCGACAAACTTTCAGGGATCAGGCAGACATCCGTTGACTGCCGCCGCCTGGCAAGCGACGGGGTTCAGGGAAGCCAGACCGAGCAATCAGGCTTCTTTGACAAACAGGTAGCCTTTGCTCCGAACCGTTTTGATTCGCCGGGGATGAACCGGATCGTCACCGATCTTGGGTCGAATTCGAGAGACCCGGACGTCGATGGAACGATCCTGACCATCGTACTCGATACCACGCAGCGCGGTAAAAATTTCTTCCCGGCTGAGGACTCGCCCGGCACTGCTTGCCAGCAGCCACAGAAGATCGAACTCGGCGCTGGTCAGATCAATACTCTGATCGTTGAGCCAGGCTTCCCGCATGGCGCGATCCACCACCAGATCGTTGAAGTGAAGGCGCACCGGCTCTTCAGATTCGGTCTCTTCAGTCTCCGCAGGGACATCGCCAGCACGGCGCAGCAGCGCCCGGATGCGGGCCAGCAGAACCCTGGGCTTCACGGGCTTGCTGACATAGTCGTCAGCACCCATTTCCAGGCCCAGCACCTGATCGAGATCGTCGTTGCGGGCCGTCAGCATGATGATGGGCCCCTGATAAAAAGGCCGTACCCGGCGACAGATAGAAAGTCCGTCCTCGCCTGGCAGCATCAGATCCAGCACCACCAGATCCGGTTTTTCGTTTCGAATCCGGTCTACAGCGTGTCCTCCGTGGTGCTCCAGAGAAACATTCAGGCCGTTACTCTCAAGATATTCCTGAGTCAGCTCAGCAAGCCGCTCGTCGTCTTCGACGATCAAAATGCGCCAGGTCTCGTTCGTCTGTTCCACGGAGTGTTCTCTCTTTTATTGGGCGGCCACGTGCATGTCTGGCGACGTGTTCCGCGTATTGTGCTGCAACCCTTGACTGTTGGCCCGCCTGGCGCCCGGTTGTGAGGGCAGACCTACTGAGTAGCGAGCCTATAAATGTAACCTTAGTACAAACGTCGAAAATCGTGTAACAAAATGCCGAAAACCACCTCAAAACAACCAGAAACTGTGTAGCAAAAGGACTCCGCTGTCACAGGAACGTCATGGCAATTTCACGACGCGGTCACACCCTTTTTGTAGTTTTCGGCCCAGCCACACACAAAAAGGACAGACTCATGGCCGGCCAAAGCGCATGCCTCGACCGTCAGGCACAACGACAGCTCACCAGTGTAATCAGTCGCGACCCGGAAATCGTTCTGGCCGCTCAGCACCTTCGGCACTCGGTATTCGCCGCCGAATTCGGCGCCCAATTTGATTCCTCGGAGCCACAGATCGACCGGGACCGGTTCGACGACTACTGCGACCATGTGGTGGTGTTTGATGGCGAAACGGTGGTGGCGACCACCCGTATTCTGAGTTGGGATGGCGCCCAGAAGGCTGGCGGTTTCTACAGCGAAGGTGAGTTTGAGCTCTCCGGACTGAAAACCCTTGGCGCGAGCCTGGCCGAGGTTGGCCGAACCTGCGTCCACCCCGATTACCGCAACGGTGCCACCATCGCCATGCTCTGGAACCGCGTCGGCGAGTATCTGCAGGAACGCTCGGTGAAGCACGTGATGGGTTGCGCCAGCATCAGCATGAACGATGGTGGCGGCAACGCCTGGCGCATCTACCAGCGTCTGGCCCGCTCCACCATGGCACCGGAAGCCTTGCAGGTCAGCCCCACCCTGCCCTTGCCTGAGTCAGCCATGGCGGAAACAGACAGTAATCTCAGCCCGGTGATTCCCGCGTTGATTCGCGCCTACGTACGCCTCGGCGCCCGTGTCTGCGGCCAACCCTGCTGGGACCCGGATTTCAATTGCGCGGACATACCGGTCGTTCTGGAAGTCGCGGCCATGGCGCCGCGCTACGCGCGCCACTTTATGGGCCGGGGTCGCTGATTATGAAACAGGGGAGCTGATTCATGGCCAGATCGCGATTGTTTCTGCGAATCATGATGTTTTTCATGGGGCTGATGTTCACGGCCATGATTGCTCTGTATGCCTGGATTCGTAACGAGGTTCTGCGCAAACCACTGGATCCATCGCGGCTGGCCGCTCTGTGTTACGGCACGGTTGCACGGTCACTTGGCTTTCGACCCCGTACCCGGGGAAAGCCTGCCGACGGACCGGTCCTTTACATCAGCAACCACATTAGCTGGTCAGACATTCCGATCTTGGGCGGCGCAGCGCCACTGTGTTTCCTGTCCAAGGCGGAAGTGCGGCGCTGGCCCCTTATCGGCTGGCTGGCTGAGCAGGCGGGCACCCTTTTCATTCAGCGCGGGCAGGGTCGCTCCGGACAGGCTCGCAAGGAAATTTCAGCCGCTCTGGCGAGAGGCCAATCAGTGCTGGTTTTCCCGGAAGCAACGACGTCCTCAGGCTTGACGGTGCTGGACTTTCACGACCGCCTGATACACGCCGCTGTCGATGCGGGCGTTCCGATTCAGCCGATCAGCATTGGCTATCTCAGGGAGGGGCGCCCAGACCACATCGCCCCTTTCATTGGTGATGATGAGTTTCAGAACCACATCGTTCGGCTTCTGGGACAGCCGCTGCCAGAGGTCGCTATCCTCTGGCACGATCCGGTGACCATCAGTTCCCACGAAGAGGTCGCCGCAGCCACCGACGAACTCAGGACCACCATAAAATCCGGACTGGAACAGATTCAGCTCGGCCAGATCGATGCCGCAGAAGTTCGTGGCTCCCGGCGAGCAGCCTCTTTCTGAGGCGGAGCGCTTTGAAAAAGGCGAGGCCCTGGGGCGGTCCTTCAAGGTGAGCGCTGGGGCAGCGCGGAGCTAATCCGCGGAGCTAATCAGAGATTCGCCAGGTCTGGCCACCCCTGTTCAATTTCCTTCTCCGTGGCAGGGCGCACGCCCAGGATATCCAGCTCGAAATAGAGCGTAAGGCCTGCGAGTGGGTGGTTGGCGTCGACCATCACCAACTTGCCATCAATCGCGATCACTTTGACAACCTGAGCTTCGGTGCCGGTGTTGGTCTGGAAGGTCATACCCACCTTCAGCTGTTCGACGCCTTCAAAGGCCGTTTTCGGAACCCGCTTCACCAGATCATGATCGTACTCACCGTAGGCCATTGCCGGGGGGATGGTGACCTCCAGGCAATCACCAGGCCCTCGACCTTCCACCGCTTTCTCAATACCGGGAATCACGTTGCCCGCCCCCGTAACGAAGGACATGGGCTCACCCCCCTCGGAGGTATCGACGACTTCGCCATGAGCGTTCTTTAGGCGATAATTCAGCGTAAAAACATGGGCTTGGCGCATCAGGCAGCTCCCTCCGTCGAAAGAGCCTGCAGTTCAGGCAGCGTTTCCTGAAGCGCGTGAATCAGTAGCCGCTGCTGTAGTTTCTCCTTGAATCCGCTGGTGTCCAGCAGGCCCATCCGCTCCAGATAGGGCTTGAGCACTTCACCCTCGCGGGTCTGCGGATCGTAGGCTTCACCCATAGCATTGAAGACGGCGCCCAACTTACCCCGCCGACTGGCAGTGTCGTCTTTCAACCGTGTCAGCGCTCTCGCCAGGTCCTGCTCGACCTCGGTGAAGTCACTACCGAAGGGATACGGTGGGAAGGTTTGATCGCCAGCGGTGGCCAGCGCTTCATCAACCGCCTCAGGCGTGTTGTTCTTCCAGGCAGCGGGCAACTCGAAATCCTGCCGGACTTTGCCGGCCTTTTTCACTTGTTCAAGCAGCGACGGCTGGAATCTGGAATCTGCAATTCGAATCAGGGCCAGTGCAACATCCTCGTCGCTACGCCCCCTGAGGTCAGCTATGCCGTACTCCGTAATGACGATGTCTCTGAGATGGCGGGGGATGGTGCAATGGGCATAATTGAAGACGATATTGGACTTCACCTCTCCTTTTGATTCGCGAGTGGCCCGCAGAGTCATGATCGAACGGGCGTCTTCGAGATCGTGAGCCATCGCCACAAAGTTGTACTGCCCACCCACGCCGCTAACCACGCGACCATCGTCCAGTCCGTCCGACACAGCGGCACCACTGAGCGTCTGCATCATGCAGGAGTTAATCAGGCGGGCATGGCTTCTCTGACTGGCCTTCAGACTCTGATTGCCATACATGTGATCATAAAGATCATTGATGTAGTTGACGCTGGTCATGGAAATGCTGGCGCGCTGCTCTTCAGAGAGATCCCGAAGTGCCTGATAAAAATCACGGGGACCGAGGAAAAACCCTCCGTGCGCTACCACACCGCCTGAGAGTTTGCTGCCAAGCGCATATTCCCCAATCCACTTGCGGGCGTCGGCGTTGGCGAGGTCTGGCTCCACATTATGATCATCAAGCACGAGACGTCCGCCCCGGAAACTCACCTGTTCCCGGAAAATGCCGTAGCGTTTGAGCCATTCGACATCCCGCCCCCGCAGGGGCGAACGGATAATGCTTTCGCGCGCAAGCTCATCGAGGGTACTCAAAGAAATGTCAGACGTGACGCGGCCGGCATTGATCAGTCGCTGCAGACCGACATGATCGTAAACCGGCCGCTTGAGAATGTCGGCGTGCAAAAGATGGATGAAACCGTCCACCAGCATCTCGCTGCAGCCGTAAAGGCCGGCTTCGAAGATACCGCGATCACCGACGGCATCGACGATCGGAAAGCGACTAGCGACATCCAGATGGTCAAACAGGCTCTGCCAGATGGCATTGTTCTTGTGTTTGAGAATAGCGCTATGGATGACCGCAGTGCCCAGCGATCCGATACCCACCTGAAGCGTGCCGCCGTCTTTGAGCAATGTGCTGGCGTAGAAACCGATCATGTGGTCGCTGGGAGACACTTCCATCTGCGGCGCTGAAAACAGTTCGTAACCGCCTGACTGCGGCTCGATCACATGATCGAATTCTGCGATCTCGACTTCCGCATGACCCGGCATATAGGGCAATCGTGAATTGACTTCCGCGACCGCCATCACTGCCTCGCCGCGCTCACGCTTGGCCTTGAGGTGTCGAACCAGATCCAGGGAAAGGTCCGGATTGGAGCTCAGACTGACTTTGTCTGGATCCGATCCCGGCGCCACCATTTGACCCACCAGATTCATCCCAAGCGCAAGGATGTCGCGGACAGCATGGGTGTAGTTGCTGCAGATGTAATTCTGCTGCTGGCTGGGGTTGTTAAGTTGGGAACCCGCTTTAAAGAAAAACTCAGACAGTTTTACGTTGGGCGGCAGGCTGCCCGTCAGCGCATCCTTTGCGTAAAGCAGTTCAGGGACTCCGCTGAACACCCGGTCGACAAACGGCTGGAGAAAGCGCTGTTCAAGCCCTGGCTTGGCGGTGGGAACCACCAGCGAAATGGCGGTGATGATGTGAAGCTCCACGCGACTATCTGCCTGGGCTCTCCGGTAAAGTGCATTCGCCAGATAGACCGGTTTGCCAAGACCCAGCGGCAGACCCAGCGTCACCTTGTAGTCCAGCTTTTCCAGAATCGAATCGACACATGTCTCAATCGCCTGCTGGGACTCAGGCTCCGACTTCCGCATCTGAAACTCCTTTTACTGTTAAAGCTTTGCGCACTCCTGCGACGCTCAGCCAAGCCACCGGCCAGAGATTACGCTCGCGGCTGCGCGAGGGATTACCCACAGGGCTATCATACAGTAGCGAAGCATACAGCAGCGCAGCGAATCGTGAGCCGATCAGAAAGCAACTGAGCCGCGACCGGGGTGGGCAGTTTGCCGCGAGACGGCAGGCAATAAATATCGCCCCCCCTAAACGCAAAAAACCTGCTTTGCAGCAGGTTTCGTTGGGATGCTTCGGGCGATTGTCGCGTTGGGCTACGAGAGTTTTCGCGTTCCGCCTCAGGAGGCTGTTTAGCAGCCCGGGGAGCCCGGCATGTTAGCGGAGTCAGAAGTTCCAGCGCAGATTCAGGCAGGCACCTTCGTTAAGAAGGGAGAGACTGTGATCTGGTCGCACTGAGTCCGACGCATAGTGACGACCGGACGAATCGCTGGAGCTCAGACGCAGGCTCAGCAGGCGCGCACCGATGACTGTGATCATGTCACGCTCGGTCAACGCATCGTCACCCAGATTCTCACGGACCTGGAGCGCTTCCACGGATTCTTTGCCCGCCATACCCGGCATGCGAAGCACATCCGAATCGGACGCTTCGGCAGTCGCGACATTGCCCACGACATTGAGGAAAAGGAGAGCGATAAAGACTCTGAAAATCATAACTTGCGGTCGCTTGTTCAAATCTGACGGAATTTTAGCGTTTGAGTATCGCAAAGTCTAACCGAAATCCTGAAAAATACAGGCTGCCAGACCAGAAAATTCGGCACTTTTATGAAACGGTCGCGGCTTGCCGGGTCAACACAGAATACCGTTTGTAATTCCCTGTAAATCGCAGCTTCTTTGGACGGACAAACTTTCCCGGTTTAACAGGGCGTAACAAACATCATCTACCGGGCCCAACCACTTCCGCCGGGACCATTTTTGCGGCAGACTCCCCATCCCGATCTCTAGTCGATTTAACCCGTCGAACGCTAAAGGGTATTGCTCCACGACGCCCGCCAGCAGCGCCTTACAACGCTGTAATTGCAACCGTCTTAAAACTGTCATCTGCTTGTCCTACTCTGACGCTGAAATCAGAGCGGTCAACAAAACCAGAAAAGATCCGCTGGCAGCCTTCAAAGGCTACCCACTTTCAGCGAGCGTTCTCAACCGGACACGAGCTATGACCCACAAAAGCCCCGAAAGCTTCCCAGGAAAGTGTGTGGCGATTGTCACTGAGACTTTTCCTCCCGAAGTGAACGGCGTCGCCTCGACCCTTCGACAAATCTGTCGAGGGCTCATGGAGCGCGGCCATAAGGTCATTCTTATCCGTCCGCGGCAGAAGGACGAAAAGCACAATCGCCAGTACCTGAATCCGGAACTCTGCTCCGAACAGGTTGTGGTTACCGGAGCACCCTTGCCTGGTTACAGTGCTGAATTGAGATTCGGGCTGGTGCGAGCCGCGCGGCTGTCGAAATTGTTCAAAAAATATAAGCCTGATGCAGTTTATGTCGCGACCCAGGGCCCTCTGGGTGTGGCCGCAGTGCAGGCTGCCGATGGAATGCCGTTCCCGGTAGTGTCCGGTTTTCACACGAACTTTCACGCGTACAGCCGCTATTACGGCGCAGGCTTTCTCGAATCGATGCTGTGCCGTTACGGGCGCTGGTTCCACAATCGCACGGACTGCACCCTGACACCGACCCGCGCTGTTTACAGGCAGGTACAGGAGATGGGTATTTACCCGGTAGAGGTGTGGGGCCGCGGGGTAGACTGCGAGCGATTCAACCCGCGCAAGCGCAGCCAGAATTTACGTGCCAAGTGGGGATTGGCCGAAAACGACCCGGCGGTGATTTACGTGGGTAGGTTAGCGGCCGAGAAAAACCTGCACCTGGCCACAGCCGCCTACGAACGCCTCAAATCGCTGCACCCGCGAGCAAGGCTTATTCTGGTGGGCGATGGCCCATTAAAAGCAGGGCTTCAGCAGCGGTGTCCGCAGTATATTTTCGCCGGGCTGCAGCAGGGCGAAAGTCTGGCCGCCCACTACGCCTCCGGCGACATATTCCTGTTCCCGAGCAAAACCGATACGTTCGGCAACGTCGTGGCCGAAGCCATGGCCAGCGGACTCGGCGTGGTTGCCTTCGACGATGCGGCGGCCCGTGAACACATCCGCCATGAAGAAAATGGCGTGAAGGCGCCACTGGGCGACGACGAAGGTTTTATTTCCTGCGCTCTGCGTCTTGCCGACCAGCGAACATTGCTGAACCGGGTTCGCCACCAGGCCCGAATGGACGCACTCCAACTCGACTGGTTGACCAAGATGGATCAGTTCGAGCAGATTCTGTTTAAAACACCCAAGCGAGTCAGCAACCATGCCGTCAAGCAAAGTATCCCGAATCTTTGATCAGGTTGATCAATGGGAGTTCCGGTTGTGCCAGAACGTCAATCGCTCGCTTCGGTTCCGGCCGGTGCTGGATTACTTCCGAGTGGTCAGTCGTCTAGGTGACGGTTGGTTCTGGTATGCCCTCATTATCGCCCTGCCCTGGCTGGCGCCGGAGATTGGTATCGCGGTCGCGCTGCTGATGACGCTTACTGGTCTGACCTGCACGCTGATCTATAAGGGGCTCAAAAACAAACTCAGCCGTGAGCGACCGTTCATTTCATTTCCCGTTATTCACTGTGGCATGCCTCCACTTGATCGCTACAGCTTTCCATCGGGGCACACTCTCCATGCCGTCTGCTTCACGACGATTCTGCTGGCGCTGCTGCCGAACCTGGCGCTGATCATCATGCCTTTCACGATCAGCGTTGCTGCTTCGCGAGTGGTTCTCGGCCTGCATTATCCGACCGACGTATTGGCAGGCGCCTGTATCGGCATGCTGTTGGGTTCACTGGCGATCTACGGCTTCGCCGATCCGGTTCTGATGATGTTCCAGGTACCGACCGTTCAGTAAGAACGCCTCACCGGGGCCGGGCCCGAAGCTGCCAGTTAGACGGACTTGGCGAAACTGGCATTCTCTATCCTTTTTGCCTGTACTTGTTCCCTGCCCTTGTTCCCTGCCTGTGCGCGCTCGCGCTGTGAGCACTAGAGCCGCCTCAACCTGGTAATTGAATCCATCCTATTCGAACAGCCGAAGCTGATGCTTCGGTGACTCCACGGATACGAATCGCACCCCCAGACCCAGCAGGCGCACTGGCCTCTCCGGGTCCTCAAGCAGGGTTTCGAACAGAGGCCGGTATTCACTGGCAGTGGGCTCACCCTCGGCTGCCCGAACCCGTTCGAGGGTGTGGGTCGAGAAATCCGAGTAGCGTACCTTGATAAAAAGCTTGTGAATCGGACGGGCTCCTGAGCGACGCCGGAGACGACTGCTCAGGTCGGCGAGCAGTTTGTCCAGCATGCTCAGGCAGGCGTCCAGTCCTGGCAAATCCGAAGAAAAGGTTCGCTCGACACTGACCGACTTGGCAATCCTGGTTGGAACAACCCGGCGGTCATCCCGCCCCCGGGACATCTCAAACAGCCGGCCGCCCTGCTTGCCAAAATGCGAGCGCAGATCCGCTTCAGAAGCCGACTGCAGATCGCCGCAGGTGCGAAATCCCAGAGCATGTAAACGCGAGGCTGTTACCGCACCCACGCCATGCAGTTTCTCAACCGGCAGGGCCTTTACGAAATCGTCAATCTGATCCGGTGTGATCACATAGAGCCCGTCGGGCTTTTTCCAGTCGCTGGCGATTTTCGCGAGAAACTTGTTCGGCGCGACGCCTGCAGAAACGGTAATACCGACTTCAGACCGAATACGATCGCGCAAATGGCGCGCCATCAGCGTTGCGCTGCCCTGATGATCGGTAACTTCCGATACATCAAGGAAAGCTTCATCAAGGGAGAGGGGCTCGACCAGATCGGTCAGCTGGCGAAATATCGCCATAACCTGTTGAGAGACTTCCCGGTAACGCGCCATGTCCGGCGGCACTGTTACCAGGTCTGGGCACAGCCGGCGGGCCTGGGAACCGGGCATGGCAGACCGCACGCCGAAGGCACGGGCCTGGTAATTACAGGTCGCCACTACTCCTCGCCCGCCGGCACCGCCCACCGCCAGAGGAACGTTACGCAAGCTCGGATCATCGCGCATTTCAACAGCGGCATAGAAACAGTCGCAGTCGATATGAATGATCTTGCGGAAGGTCACGAAAGCTCCCCGAGTCGATACTGTATATACATACAGACTTGTATCTTACGCCAACTTGCTGAGAATGTCAGACAACGTTAACGCTCCGGTCCGTATCCATGTCTGATAACAATAGCTCCCGCCAGAACGAAACCGAGATCGAAGCCGCCGCTTTCCGGCGCCTCGTACAGCACCTTCGCGATCATCCTGAGGTGCAGAATATCGATCTGATGAACCTTGCAGGCTTTTGCCGCAATTGCCTTTCGAAATGGTATCGCGCTGAGGCTGCTGAACGCGGCGTCGAAATCTCTGACCCCGAAGCCCGTGAAATCGTTTACGGTATGCCCTACAGCGACTGGAAAGAGAAATATCAGAGCGGGCCCAAGCAATCGACTCCCACGCAGCCCCCACAGGCAGGATCGTGAACGTCGCTCAGGCGGTACAGACCCATCTTGCATCCCTCGACGCCGGACACTGCGATTTCGAGGCGACACTCGAACTAATTGACCGTTATTTTCACGTCACACCGGTAGCCTTCAGCAACGGGCCGCTGCACAATGCCCCCAATCAGAATCACGGGGCGTGCCGCGTGTTCGCGCTGGGTCAGTTCTGTAATCTGACGGAATCCCAGACGTTGCTGTGTTTCGGACGCCATTACCAGCAGGTTCTCGACGAACCAGCGTCCGACAGTCATGCCAACATCCGTCAGTTCATGACGACCGGCTGGTCTGGCATTACTTTCAGCGAGGCTCCGCTTCGGCCACGGCCTTTTGATGAGATCGCCGATCAACAAGAGAATTCAGAATCATGACCGAAACCGCCCTTTCAGGCGTCGTTCCATGCTTTCAGATCAAGAGCGCTCATGTGCCCCTGACAGCCATTGAGCTGAATTTCTTCGATGCAGGACTTTTCGAGGAAACCCTTCGGGACAAAATCCGTCAGGCACCTGGATTCTTCCGGGATATTCCTATGGTCATCAGCCTTGAAAAGTATCAGGCACCGACGGCGGAGCTGGACTTCTTTCAACTGATCGGCATCTGTCGCCGCCATAACATCCACGTGTTCGGTGTACGCGGCGGAGACGAAGATCAGCGACGCATGGCCCGCAATGCTTCTCTGTCATTGCTGCCAGGCACTGGGCGTAGCGAGAAAACAGCTCAGGAAAGTCATCCGCCGGCAGAACCTTCTGCTCCAGAGAGCGCACCGGTCGAGGCGGCGGCTCCAGCGGAAAGACCGGCGGTGCCGGCGCGAATCATCAATCAGCCGGTTCGCTCCGGGCAGCAGATTTATGCGCCCGAAGGCGATCTGGTCATTGTTGCACCAGTGCAGCCCGGTGCCGAAGTTCTGGCAGCGGGCAACATCCATGTATACGGCCCCTTGAGGGGTCGTGCTCTGGCCGGCGTTCACGGCCAGGAGACGGCTCAGGTGTTTTGCCAGTCACTTGAGGCCGAGCTTGTGTCCATAGCCGGGCACTATAAAATCTCCGAAGACCTGCAGGATTCCGCCTGGAAAGCTCCGGCGCAGATTCGTCTCATGAACGACACTCTGGCCATCACCCGGCTGGATAAAACCTGACCCTCCATTTCCCAAGCAAACAGGACTGCAACCTTGGCAAAGATCATTGTTGTGACATCAGGCAAAGGCGGCGTAGGCAAGACAACAACCAGTGCCTCCATTAGCACGGGCCTTGCCCGTCGTGGCCACAGGACAGTGGTCATCGACTTCGATGTCGGCCTACGTAACCTCGATCTCATCATGAATTGCGAGCGACGGGTGGTCTATGACTTCGTCAACGTCATTCAGGGCGAGGCGACGCTGACCCAGGCTTTGATCCGAGACAAGCGGGTTGAAAGCCTTTACATCCTGCCAGCGTCTCAGACCCGTGAAAAAGAGGCATTGACACCGGAAGGCGTCCAGAAAGTCATCGAAGAGCTTTCCAAGACCTTCGACTACATCGTCTGCGACTCACCCGCGGGTATCGAGCATGGCGCGCTGATGGCGCTCTACTACGCCGATGAAGCCGTCGTCGTGACCAATCCCGAAGTGTCTTCAGTACGTGATTCCGATCGCATACTGGGCATTCTTCAGAGCAAATCCAAGCGCGCTGAAGAAGGCAGGGACCCGGTGAAAGAGCATCTACTGGTCACTCGCTACAATCCCGAGCGAGTCGCGCGCGGCGAAATGCTGTCGGTGGAAGATGTCAAAGAGATTCTGGCGATTCCGCTCCTGGGTGTCATTCCCGAGTCACAGGTGGTCCTGAATTCCTCGAACCAGGGCGTGCCCGTGATTCTGGAAGATGAAAGTGATGCCGGTCAGGCCTATGACGACGCTGTGGCTCGTCTTCTGGGAGATGAGCGTCCGCATCGCTTCATGGATCTCCAGAAGAAGGGATTCTTCGCACGCATGTTCAAGGGGTGACGCCGGATGAGCTTCCTCGATTACTTCCGAACCAAAAAACCGCACACGGCGAGTATTGCCAAGGAACGCCTTCAGATTATCGTCGCTCACGAGCGCGGTAAGCGGGAACAGCCGGATTATCTGCCGCAGCTGCAGCAGGAAATCCTGGCTGTGATTCGTAAGTATGTGCAGATCAGCGATGATATGGTGCAAGTGGAGCTGGATCGCAATGATGACTGTTCAGTGCTTGAACTGAACGTCACCTTGCCGGAATAGGACTGGCACTACACCGGAGCCCGCCTGCGGCTGCGGTCTAGCGGCTGTTGCTCTGACTGAAGTCCAGCCCTCCAGACGGGGGCTGGAACGGTGATCGGTGAGTTTTCGGACCGCACGAGAGCCAACGGTAACGACGGTACTGACGATATCGGTGACAATCGCACCGATGACAATGGTGCTGATGACAATAAGGGACCGTAGAGTCCCCTCAGGAAAGAAAAGATGCCCGCAATTATAAGAACGTACGGGCGACTCATCGCCTTCATGAGCGCTTGGCTCTGCGCAACCAATGTGTTCGCGCAAGCTGATGTTCCCGCCCCGGACTCTGACGAGTGGGTGCTGCGTGCCGAAGAAAACGGCGTGCGCGTCTATACCCTCGCTCACGAAGATTCCAACTTCCGTGCCTTTAAGGCCGAAACCCTCTTGCACGCTCCGATTGATACGGTCATGGCCGTCATGAGCACCGCAGAATCCTGCCTGGAGTGGGCCCATGCCTGCAAAGTTTCCGAGTCGCTTCCCGGCGGCACCTTCAGCGATCGTTACGCCTATTCGGTGACCGGCATGCCCTGGCCCGTAACGGATCGCGACTATGTTCTGCACCTGCTTACCTCTGGTAAACGCGGCGGTCCTGTGCGGATGACCATGAGCGCGGTTCCTGATCGCAAGCCGGAAGTGGATGGTCGCCTGAGGGTCAACCATTCCGAGACACTCTATGAACTCGTGCCGCGGGGAGAATGGACTCAGCTCACCTGGGTGCAGCACACCGATCCTGAGGGTTCCCTGCCAAGCTGGCTGGTCAATTCACTGCTGGTGGACATCCCTCTCGATTCCCTCGGAAAATTGCGCGAGGTCGTTCTTCTGCCCAAGTATCAGGGCTATGAGCTGGTCTACGACGCGGAAGGCAATCTGAAGGATATTCGCAAGTCACAGAACGAGAGCGACAGGGACTAATTCCACAGGCCCGGCTCGGCCCGGTTTCAAGACAAGGACGCAGGGGCTAAGCTTGGGAAGATTCTGGGGAATAACGAGTGATCATTACAGGACAGGCTGCACATGACCATTCTTGCCAAGGAAATCATGACCCCCAATATCCAGGCGGTTCCTCAGTCGTGGACGATGGACTGCCTTGCCCGTTTTCTCTCTGAGAACGAGATCACGGGCAGTCCGGTGGTCGATGAGCAGGGCGATGTCGTGGGAATCGTCACGCTCAAGGACATCACGGAATTTCGCTGGAATGCTGATCAGGGCACCGACGCCGAGCGCAACCTTACGCCAGAAGAAGCTGAGGCGGCCCGCCGTCTGCGGATGGTGCTTTTTGAGGAGATGGGCCGAAACCCTGTGGAAGTCCGGGACATCATGACGCCAGGCGTACTCTGCGTTAACGAATCGACACCGGTACGGGAAATCGCTGCCATTATGATGGAGGAGCATCTGCACCGTATATTCGTTGAAAACGGAAGCAAGCTGACCGGAATCATCACGACTTACGATATGCTGAAGTTAATCTCCGACCCTGCACTGCTCAAACGTTGCGCCGAGGGCGTCTGAGAAAACGACAGCATCCATCAAGGCTGCCAGGAGGAACTGCGCCTATGCCACGAGCCCAAGCTCGCAAGAAGATCATGTACGTGCTTGATACCAACGTCCTCATTCACGATCCCAACGCCCTCCTGAATTTCGAAGAACACGATGTCATCATCCCGATGACCGTCCTTGAAGAACTCGATAGCCTCAAAACCGGAAAGCAATCAGTGGCCGCTGACTGCCGTCAGGCGATCCGCAATATCGACCGGCTGCTTGGTGATGCCTCCCCCAAGGAAATCGAGCGCGGTGTTCCGATCATGCGTGGCGAAAAGGCTGAACCTTTGGGCACACTGTCCATTCTGATGAGCACTGAGCACACCGGTAACCATTCCCTTCCAGAGCATCTAAACGACAACAAGATCATCAACAATCTGGGCGCTCTGCAGGCTCGTCACAAGTCGCGGGATATTATCCTGGTCAGCAAGGACATCAATATGCGCCTCAAGGCGCGCGGCTTTGGTGTCGAGGCTCAGGACTACCACAACGACCAGCTTCTCGATGATATTGATCTTCTGCCCAAGGGTTACCATCAGTTTCCAGGCTCGTTCTGGGATCGGATCGAAAAGGTGGAAACCGTTCAACGCGAAGGCGTAACCGAGCACATCCTCAAACGCGAGGGCGAGCTGGCGAGAGCGACGCTTAACGAATTCGTGCTCGATGAACAGAATTTTCTTGCCAAGGTGGTGGATATTACCGACGACAAGATCATTCTTCAGGATCTTCACCAGTATGACCTGATGAATGAGGAAGTCTGGGGGCTGGTGCCGCGGGATATCTATCAGGCAATGGCTCTGAATCTGCTGATGGATCCCAATATCCATCTGGTGAATCTGACCGGTTCAGCCGGCTCAGGTAAAACCATTCTGGCTCTGGCCGCCTGTATTGAGCTGACGGTCGCCAGCAAGCAGTACAAGCGCATTATCGCGACCCGTAGCACCCAGGGTCTGGATGAGGATATCGGCTTTTTGCCCGGTACCGAGGCAGAGAAGATGGAGCCCTGGCTGGGCGCTATCGTCGATAACCTGGAGGCGCTGCACGAAGACGACGAAAATATGACGGCGAGCGTCGACTACATCCTCAGTAAGGTACCGCTGCATTTCAAATCATTGAACTACATTCGCGGACGCAGCTTCCAGCACAGCCTGATCATTATTGATGAGTCCCAGAACCTGACGCCGCATCAGATCAAGACCATCATCACCCGAGCCGGTAATGGTTCAAAGGTCATTTGCCTGGGTAACCTGGCGCAGATCGATACCCCTTATCTCAGCGGACTCAGCTCAGGTCTGACCTACATGACAGAGCGCTTCAAGCACTTCCGCCACGGCGGTCATATCCATCTGCAAGGTGTGCCACGCTCCGCACTGGCGGAATACGCCGAATCTCACCTCTGAAGACATCGCGTCTTCGACTCTACGCTGTCTTGCAAGAGCCGGTTCAGTCAGAACCGGCTCTTGGGTGCACCCAAACCGCCCCAGTTATTGAGCCGTCACCAGACTCTGACCACTGGGTCGCTGGTTTTCATAAGCGAGCTTGATGGCGGCTGGCGACATGGCAAAGTCACCCAGTCGGATTTCATCGTAGAAGACGCTATTCAGACCAAAAACCAAGTCATTGGCGTTGTTAAGATCAATAGTTGTCGATTGCTGGGCGGGAGTGGAGTTCCCATTGATATAGAGCTGCATTTGGGTGCCGGTGAACACGATGGTGAACAGGGTGAGTGGGCCGTCGTAGGTGGAAGCCCACCCACCGAAACCACCTGCGTCAGCACTGAGTGAGCCGGATGCAGAACCGTTACCATAGGAGAACACTTCCGCAACTGTACGGAAGGGAATAAATTGAAAGTAGTAACCTTCCAGTGCCCAATGATCGCCAGAGGAGCCCCTCGCAATTAGATTTGCTCCTCCCGTATCTGCACCCTGCTCAATCCATGCACTAACGGTGAAGGGGCCATTCGCTGTGCCGAGATTTGAACCTGAGCTGGTGACCCTCATACTATTATTGGAGCTAAAGGTTCGTCCCAGACCGCCGACCCCTCGGTCATCAGACACGCTCGAGCCAGAGCTGATCGCCGTGTTGCCATTGCCGGTTGCGTCAATCGCGTCGACCGCGCCACCGGTTTCTGCCAGGTGGTAAACCGCTTTGTAGTCAGTCCAGAGAGCGGCAGGATTCTGGGCATCTGGCATATCGGGCCCGGCTCCGTAACTCATGACGAAAAAGTTCTGCGTGGAAGAATTCGCGCCGTTGAGATTGCCATACACCGTCGGTACCTTGACCCAGACTTCAGCGACATCGTTGAGCTGATCCCAACGCTCGATTTCATAATCCATCGGATTTCCGGCCGGATCGTTGAAGCGGATATCTCGAGCATCGCTCTGCACGTTATCAATGATGGCCGGGTCCGTAATTCGTACCAGCACCGGGAAGTTGCTGACATCCGACGGCACGTTGGCGCCGCTCGATGTCGTGTTGAGGTTGTATCGCTGAGTACCGGCAAACAGGGAGATGCCCGCCTGCTGAACCAATTGATCGATGAACAGAACGGCACCACCCGAGGTATATTTCGTGTAGCTTCCCGAGTTGCCCTGGCCTGTCCAGATATCGCCTGAGTCGACGGTCACGCGGTCGCTGCCACCACCGGAAACATAGAGTTCGTTGGTGTCTCTGGACAGCTGTAGCAGATGCAGCGCATCAAGGTGCAGCTCGTTGCCACGGTTATTGAGATCAATCATCTCAATGCCCTGAATCAGCCCAGGAACAAGCGTCGTCAGATCCAGTAACTGGCCAAAACCCGTCAATTGCAGCGCATCCATACCGCTTAACGGATTGCCGCGGCCACCGTCGACACGGAAGAACCCAAGGTCAGCGACGCGAAGAATATCGCTACCGGCGCCGCCGTATAGCACGTCCGCGCCGCCCCCGCCGATCAACAGATCGTCTGCTGGCGTACCGTTAATATTGTCGGCCGCGCCTGATCCGGTCGTTCCGGGGAGCAGCGAATTGCCGAACGCGGTTCCATTGATCACCAGAACTTCACCCGAGTCGGTTCCGCCCTGGTCGCTACCGGGCACGCCGATCACAAGATCCACCAATCCGTCACCCGTGGCCTGGAGCATGGCAACGTCTGCGCCCAATTGATCGGAGGCTGCGGCAGCGCGGATCTGGAAGCGGTCCGACGCCGTGACAGCAAGATCAACGGTGGGACGAGACGAACCCGATACACCCAGCAGCAACCAACCAGAACCCGCATCGGTACCTTCTGCATCGGCGCTTGGCAAACCAATCAGCAGATCGTCGATACCATCGCCATTGAAGTCGCCACCCGAGGCGAGCGCGCTGCCTAAGCCGTCGCCTGCGGCGGACGGAAGAATCGCGAAGCCTTGCGCGCTGGAGAGCGTGTCGACATCGATCGCCGAGTAACTGCCTGAAGTGAAGCCATAAATTACGTAGGCTTCGTCGTTACCCGGCGCACCCATCACCAGATCGGGCAGCCCGTCGCCGTTCAGTTCCCCGGCGCTCAGAGCAGATCCCAGCGCCGCGCCCGGCACAGCGGTGGTCAATCGGAAGCCCGCCCCTGCCGGTAGCGTTCCAAGATCCACCGCACCGGTGCCCGTCCGTCCGAACACCATCGTTACCGAACCCGCGCCTGAGGAGACCGCGAAGTCGTTTGCCGCGCCGATGGCGATGTCATCAAGGCCGTCGTTGTTGAAATCACCCACCAAGGCGACACTGCTACCCAGGCCAATGCTCGCAGTCGCCGGCCGTATTTCCAGACCATTCGTCGTCAGGGCATCGACGCGCAGGTTCGGCGGAGTCGTGCTGCGATTGCCGAAAATCACGTAGCCAATACCCGCGTCCGCACCCAGGCGGTCACTGGCGGCATGGCCAATCAGAAGGTCGGCTACACCATCGCCATTGAAGTCGCCCGCCGAAGACAGCGAGCCCGCACCACCACCGAGCCGTTGGCCATTTTCACTGCCCGTGATGACCAGAGCGGTCGCACTGCTGGCTCCCGGTGCGGCGGATACTGCACCCAGATTGATATCAGAGCCCAGGCTGGCACCGCCCCAGACGATATAAACCGCACCGCGATCAGTACCGCCTTCGTCGAGGCCCGGGGCACCCAGGGCCAGATCATCGTATCCATCGCCGTTGAGATCTCCAGCACCCGCCAGGGCAGCGCCCAGGCCATCACCACCGGCTGCAGGCAGTATCCGAACGCCGAGGGTGCTGTTGATTGAGCCATCCGCACCAATAGAGAGGGTGGTCGGCAACCCCCGGTCTGCGCCGTAGACCAGATAGACCGCGCCTTGAGCTGCCGCGGCATAATCCTCGAATCCGTCACCGTTCACATCGCCCGCTGCAGTAACGCCCTGCCCCAGCGTGATGCCCGGCTGAAGGCTGACCAGGTCATAGCCTTGCGAACCCAGATTGCCGGCATCGATGGTGGTGGCGTCGATCACAATATTGGCGCTGCCCCCGAGTGAACCGGCGGAGCCTGGCGTGGGCAGGGTAAGATCCGCATCGGCGAAGGTCGCGCTGCGGATCCGGCTGCTATTCAAAGCGAGGGCGTTAGCAGAGGCGTAATCAAGATCCGCAGACTGATCGCCGGCACCAACGGTGTAGTTGAATACGAGTGCACTGGTGCCTGAACCGGACACGTAGGACGCGACGACCGGTCCGGAGTTCAGCTGTAGCGTCAGTTGTGGCGTGCCGCCCGATACGGTCACGGCTTCGCTGAAGGTTACGGTGACCGGAACCACCTGGCCCAGATCATAGGTGCCATCGGCCAGGGTCGTCGTGACCTGGGATACCGTCGGCGTTGACCCGGCGGCGGTGTCGAAGGTCCAGCCCGTCGTGCCGGCGATACCCGCCACCGGCGCGCCATTCTGGTCCTGCACTGCGCCATCGGCCAGGGTTACGTAATAACTGTCGCCCGCATTCAGAATGATCGGGTTGGGAACGGTCAGTGTTGAGGTGCCGTAGCCGGTTACGCCACCGGTGGCCATATCCACCGAGGCAACCACCAAACCATCACTGACCCGATGCACCTGAAGGCTTCCGGAGCCGGCCTGCACGGGACCGTTGTAAGACAGGGTCAGGTCGGTGTTGGGCGCCACACCCACGTCGCCGGGCGTCGGAGCCCGACCAACCAGGCTCACCACTTCAGTATTGAAGGTCCAGCTCCCGGCTGTGGACAAACCGGAAAAACCGTTGCCGGCTGCGTCGGTGAACACGCTATTGCCGACCCGAATGTCGTAGCTTTCACTCGGCAGCAGCGGCGAACTCAGTCCTACCGTCACTGACGTCGAACCCAGTCCGGAAATCAGTCCGCTGGTGGCCGATACCTGTTGGACCAGCGTCGAGCCGCCGGCCCGGTAGAGATCGATGGTGCCGGTGCCGGCGAACACCGGCTCATTGAACGTGAGCGACAGCTGACTGATCAGGCCGACGCCCAGGGCGCCAATCGAAGGGCTGGTACCGACCGTCACAGGCGACTGGTTATCAATGGTCAGCGAGAGCGGTGAAGACAGCGCCGAGGTGTTGCCAGCAATATCGCTGGCCTGAGCGCGTAGGCTCAGAGCGCCTGCTGTGAGCGGTGTTGACGTGAGATCCAGCAGCCAGCTGCCATTGGATGGTACGACTAGACTACCCAGCGTGCTGGTGCCGTCCAACACGGTGACGGTACTGCCTGGCTCGGCGTTGCCGGCGAAAGACAGAGTCAGGTCGGAAGTGATGCCGGACGTTACCGAACCACTGTCACTGAGAATCTGTGTCATCAGCGGCACCGGTGGTGCCACGGTATCCACCAGAACAGAACCGGTGGTCGGCACGGCGGACGTGTTGCCGGCCTGATCGGTAATGGTGGCTTCGACCAGATGAACGCCATCTCCCATGGTCGGGAGAGTCACCTGCCACAGACCACCGGCGCTGACCGTCACGGGCGACAGGGCCACACCATCAAGGGTCACGGTGACGACTCCGCCCGGTTCAGCGGCTCCACTCAGCACTAACTGTGTGGCATTCGTGATGGCGTCTCCGGCGATACCGGAGTCTGGCGAAAAGGCCGTTAAGCCCGCAGGGGGTGGCGGCTGGGTGTCCACCGTCATCAGCTCAGGCGGTGCCGAGGGGCCGACGATGCCTTCAATCGACACTTCTGCGGAATAGTTGTGGCTGGCGTCGACCAGTGCCGATACGTTGTCGGTCAGGCTCCAGGACCCATCGGCAGCAGCCGTGACCGTGCCCACCCGCACGCCATCACGGTAAACCGCCACGGGCAAATTGGGGGTGCTGGTACCACTGACGGTAAGGCTGGTCGCGCTGGTCAGCCGATCACCGCCATTGAGGCCGGTATCTGGGGTAACGGGATTGAGCGCCGGTGCTGGCAACGGATCCGGAACATATACGAACTCGAAGAACCCGGAACCCGTGGTGGGCGGCTGCGTTTGCTGCGGTGCCGACACCGCCACATTATGCAGGCCTGGCTCAAAGTTGGTGGCGCTGAGATCGAACTGCCAGTCGCCACTGTCGGTCGCCAGAGCAGAGCCAGACAACCGGCCGTTCACGAATACCGAGACCGATTGATCGCTCTCGGCTCGACCCTGAAGGCCAAGGCGGGGCTCGCGAGTGACCCGCTGACTACTTAAGCCATAGCTGAGAACCAGGCCGCTGACTGTTGGCGCATTCGCCGCTTGATCAGAAACACTAGAGCCGACGGGCCTGTCAGCGTCGCCAACTTTGGATGAAGAAGAGGGAGCGGAAGCAGACGGGTTGTTTGTTTGCGACGTTTGCGTCATCTGCGCAGGTTGGTTCGAACCTTCGTCAGAGCCGCCTCCTGGACAGCCAGCCAGTAAAAAGCAGGCGGCCAGTGCAAAAACGGGTCTCAGAAACTGAGAGGCATACATCATTCAGTGCTACTCCGGATAGGCTCAGCGAAATGATGCTCCGACAAAGCCTCTAATGAACTCGCTGTCACGCAGATGATACACATCATCAATTTAGAGCGAGGGGAGCTAAATCACTATTGGTGAATTGTTCTTTTCAGTAAGTTAGTTCCGCTAATTGCAACTGCGAACACTTGAGCATCTCCAGCGCATCTTTTCTTCAACATCCATCGATCGCAATTCAGCAGGAAAAAACGGACCAACAAAGCAAAAAGTGGTTTCAAAAACTGGGAGGAACGGGACAGTTCACTATACTCGGAGCAGGCTCTCGTGATTAGAGCGACCCAAGACTTTGGGCATATTCAGCCTGAAAGACACTTTACAAAGACTGCCGCTCAAAGCGCGGAATGAAAAATGACCGTTGATGAATCGTTCCAGGCAGTAACCGAAGGCGATCGTTTATGACTTCACCCGAAAGGGTTTCCCTCCTGTTAAACAGGCCGTTTGCCCAAACCTGTGCGACGGTCTTTGCCTGCGGCCTGAGCACGATTTCAGTAGCAGCGCCCCAAGGCGGCTCGGTCGTCGTCGGCAGCGGCAGCATTGCCGTCTCAGGCCCCAGCACGGCAGTGAATCAGACCTCAGATCGGCTCGCGATTGACTGGGACTCGTTCAACATCGCCAACGGCGAAAGCGTGACTTTCAATCAGCCAAACGCAGCGGCTATTGCTCTGAATCGTGACTTTTCCGGGAGTGCGAGCCAGATCTTCGGTAACCTGACCGGCAATGGTCATATCTTCCTGCTGAACCGGGCTGGGATACTCGTAGGTTCGACCGGCGTTATTGACGCGGCCGGCGTTTTCCTGAGCGATGCCACGGTAGATCTGAACGATTTTGCGAGCGGCAGTTTTTCCGTGAGTAATGGCGGTCAGACTGCACTTCGTAATTTGGGTAGCATCACTGGCGGCGCCGGCGGAGTACATCTGATGGCCGGTAGTATCGAGAATCAGGGAACGCTGGATACCCTCAACGGTGACGTCACATTGGCCAGCGGCAGCGGCGCCCTCGTCGCTTTTGGCAGCTCTGGTCAGCTAGCGGTTTCCATAAATGCTCCGCTGACCACAGCACCCTCGACAGACGCTCTGCTGACCAATACCGGCACAATCACAGCCTTCAACGGCAATATTCTCCTGACCAGCCAAAGATACAGCGATGTGGACGTGTCACCTGTGTCCAACACGGGCTCGGTGAATGCCTTTACCGTCGACCCCAACACGGGAATCATTCGTCTGGTGCATTCAACCGAAGAACGGCCCAGTACACCCGTTTCCTCGACTATTCAGGACGCCGCGCTGGAACAAGCGGATGAATCCGGCAAAACCCGGACTGCATCCTCAGACGATGGGGCGGGCAATTCAAACTCACTGAACGAACTCGTTCCCGACTGCATTCCGAATCCCGAGGAAAATCGCGACTGCATTCGCCAGGATGCTATCAAGCGGTACCTGGGCCGGCTCCTGATTAACGGCCAGATGCCCTGACCCCCGATCGAAAAACTGCACACAGCCCGCCAATTGCCGCCCGTTCAGCGGCAATTGACTCTTCTCTTGCCCCCCTAATTGCAATGCCCTAAGACCGTCTTTCTGCTAGCGAAATAGCTTTGCTCGGCTGTGCTACGCCCGCAATTTTGCAGTGATCATGAGGTTTAAACTCGTGTCTCTTTTCGAACATAAATCGCAATCGGGCAAAAGGCCTGAAGACAATTGCAACCGGTGGGGTGGTTTGGGGCGCTGGGCTGGAGCTCGCGGCGCTGCAGCGGGGGCGGTACCTTGCAGAAAGGGTAGTGCCTTGCAGAGGAGTTGGGTAATCAAACAGACGAATTGATGGCTAGTGCCCGGCGGCACTCAAATTCATGACATTCGGGCTGAACGGGCTGAGCAGGAGCGGGAGCAGATTCTGCAGCCTGGCCCGAGGACCTGGGCTGAAAATCCAAGGGTGGGGGCTGCCCAACCCTCAGAAATTGGGAACATCCTGGCGACCGGAATCATCTAGAGTCTTTTTTTTTAGATCAGGAGATTGCCCGCTCCCGTCCCCGGAACGCGAAGGCCCGGCCACAGCCGGTGGCGGAAGCTCCGAGCGTGAAGTGGAGCGGCAGATCCGATAGGTATTCCTGCCAGCGTCCTTGGCCTGGTAAACGGCGGTATCCGCCCGCTTGACCAGCTCCTGAGCGGTATCGCTGTTTCTGGAAAACGCCAGACCCAGACTCGCTTTCATCTGCCGCGAACCTTGAGACCAGACGAACGGTGGCTCCATTTCGTGGAAAACCTGCTTGGCAATATCTTCCAGTTCCATGATATCGGTGGCGCCGGTCAACAGAACCGTGAACTCGTCCCCGGCCAGGCGATACGCCGATGCATTCTCAGGCAAGGCCGCTTGCAGGCGCTGCGCTACCGCTTGCAGGTACAGATCGCCCACATCGTGGCCCAATTGGTCGTTTACCTGCTTGAATTCATCCAGATCAACAAAGATAACACCGACGCGATAACCGCGAACTCGAGCATCTTCCAAAGCTTCTGCCAGGTGCTCGTTGAATCTCCGGCGGTTCGGCAATTCAGTCAGAGGATCGAGATACGCCATTTCCGTCAGGCGCACTTTGTCACGCTCAATTTTACTTAGCATGGAATTAAAGGCGCGTACCGTTTCGCCGAGTTCGTCTTCGTTGTCTGTCGTCGCCCGGATGGCGTAATTGTTCTTGTGAGTGACCAGATGTGCTACTTCACCCAATTCGACGATCGGGCGGTAGATGGCCCGCTGCATGCGTGCAGAAACGAGCAGTGCCGTCAACAGCGCCACAATGCCGATAGCAACATTTCGGAGGAACTGATCCATCACTCGGGATTCCAGCTCTGTGAGATCAGTGCGCACGAGCAGAGAACCGATTTTGATACCGTTGAGAGTGATCGGCTCTACAACATCCAGATAATCCGATTGGAAGTGAGCCCCCTCAGGCGCAGGTGCAGAAGGACATTCGCCGTGGTTGGCGGCATCGGCATTAATGTGCACAAATTTACGACCGAAGGCATCGTATATGCAGGCGTTGGTCACCGAGTTGCGAAACAGCAGAGTGGAGATGTTCTCGGTTGCCCGAACCTTGTCGTTAAAACTCAGAGCAGCGGCGCTTCGGGCACTGATCACCCTCGCCAGAACCTGCATTTCCTGCCCGAGGATGTCTCGCTGATAAGCACGATCATTTGCGAAAACACCGGTGTAAGACAACAGAAGGCTCAGGCCGGTCGTTAATACAACCACCGACAGGATCTTGTATTTGATACTCAGTCTACGGAACTTGAGCAACCGCCTGCTCCTTCAGCATCAAGTCGCCGGGGGCAACGCCCTGGTTGCACCCGTTTGGATCGAAATCAACTAACACTAGTTAGTGTAGTCCAGCCAATTTTCCAGTTTCGCCTGCAGGTGTAATTAATTGTTATCTTGCGACAAATTTTCTGGGCCGTGAGGCAAAACGGTCCATCCTGCCTATACTTAGTGAGCAAACTAGCGCAGCCCGCAGCCTAAAACATTAAGATAGTCAGCACCGTGCTCCATTTCAGAAAAAGCCGGTCGCATTTTCTGACTCGAAGAAGTAAACGGCATAGCGTCGTTCACGCCCAAAGCGGGGCTGCGATTCGACTTTCAGTCAGGATGAGCAGTATCGCTTCATGAATAACCGCCCGTCATCCCTTTTTGAACGGCCTGGCGTCTCAACGCTAGGTCCCCTGGTGTTCGCTCTTGCTCTGGCGACCGGATTACCCAGTGGTCCCGCAAGTGCTCAACCTGCTAGTCAAGACACGTCCCAAAAGGACGCGATCAAAGTTGTCTTTGATGGTCGTCTGCGATTTGAGCTGGTTCCGCCGGGCGATAGGCTGCACGGGTCTACTCCAGCTGAAATCCAGAGAGGCCGGATTGTCATTACGGCGGTAGAGCTTCGCGGTCGGGATCTGCTATTTCCCGAACAGGGTATTGATCGCGCGGCACTGCAGCAGCAATTGGACGAAAGTTATCTCGTCCACGGGCCGGCCCTGACAATCGGCCAGATTCATCTCCTCAGCGACGAGCTGACTCAATTCTATCGCGATCGCGGTCTCTCATTCGCAGAAGCTGTTGCAGAGCCGCAGGAAATCGTCGACGGCACTCTGGTGCTCAGAGTTGTTATGGGATCGCTTGCCGAAACCAATGTACGCGGCAACGAGCTGTATTCGACTACACAGATTCTGGAGGAGATTCAGCCCCTTTTTGGCTCGCCCATTCTCGGCCCAGAGGTTGAAAGCGCGATTTACAGAATCAACCGGAAACCCGGGCTGAATGTATTCGGTGTTTTTTCGATGGGAGACACCCTGGGCGATATACGTCTGAACCTGACGACTCTCGAGGAGTCGGCCCGAGCAACGCGGGTGAGAGTCGACAACCATGGCCTCGATGCTACTGGCGAGTATCGGCTGATTGTCAGTCATCTGGAGAACAACCCGTTTAACAAGAGCGGCTCACTGATGGTTTCAGCTCTCACGGCCAGTGAAGGCGGAAATCTTTACGGAAGTATCGGCTACCGCAGACCTTTCGGGCTCTACGATACATGGTTTGCTAATGCAGGTTTCAGCCAGTTTGACGTCAACGGTGACTTCGAAAGCCTTGGACTTGAGGGCGACCTGGTCAGCGTCTCAGGTGGGTGGACTCGCTCCCACGACAAACAGGAAAACACGCTACGATCCTACGGAGTTAGCGCCTCTTACAAGAGAGCGACCGTCGACTCTGATGCTTTCGCGGAAATGCTCGGCCAGGATTACCAATATCTGCTGCTGGAGCCAGAAGCCACTCTCGGCTGGGACAGCAAATCCGCTACTTCAGCCTTGCGTGTCAACATTACTCCCTTTGTGGGCCAGATTCTTTCCCAGAACAACGCGAATCTTGACTCCACCTTCTATGGAACCAGAATGAACGCCCTGGCTCAGACCGACTGGAGGACAGCCGTCACCGGCTCTACTCGCCTGAGACTCAACGGTTTATACAGCGCGAATACTGTACCTGCTTCCGAGCGAGCCACCCTCACCGGCCCAACTGTAAATCGTGGTTACAGCCCCGGTCTTTTCAGTGGCGACCAGTCGTACTGGGCTACACTTGAACAGGATTTCCTGACGATCAACCCCGAGGGTAATTGGCGGGCCAAGCCCTTTGTGTTTGTCGATTACAGCTACGGAAGAAGTGCGGAAGATACAGCCAGCTACGCCGCCTTCACATCGGCGGGTGCCGGGCTTGAACTGCAACTCGGCAGCCATGTCCAAAGCGGCATTACGCTGGGTGTTCCGTTAGCTGAGGATCATGATGAACGGCTGCAGTTTGAGCCGCAGTCGACCACCGTTTACGGGTTTATCAGTGCAACCTTCTAAATTGCACCAAAGCAAAGACAACAGGCATCAATTGATGATCAAACGCTACCGGCCAAACGCTCTGTTCGCTGCTACCCTGCTAGCGCTGTGCCTGATTGTGGGCGTGAGCCAGACTTGGGCTCAGGGCCGCCCGACGTCTGACCGGGTGAAAGAATTTCAGGTAAAAGCGCTGTTCCTCTACAACTTTGCCAACTTTGTGGAGTGGCCATCGGAAGCTTTCGATTCGCAAATGGCTCCGCTGAAAATGTGCCTCTTTGGCGCAGTACCCTTCGGTAACTTTCTTGATGTCGTCAACGGCGTGAAGATTCGCCAGCGGATGCTGGATGTCATCCGGACCACTGATGAGGATGACATACGCCAGGGCTGCCATATCCTGTTCGTGGGAATCGACCGCACGGATCGACTGCAGGAATTCTTTTCCAACCTGAACCACCTGTTTGTACTCAGCGTCGGCAACACCGAAGGCTTTGCAGAGAACGGCGGCGTCATCAATATTTTCCGGACCAGTGACCAGCAGAAGTTCGAGATCAACCTTACCAGGGCTATCGAAAACGGCCTGTTCATCAGTTCAGACCTGCTAAGTCTTGCTCGGATCATTAACGCCAATCAGTAATTTGATCAGGACGTCGTGACGGCTCGCTGCATAACAGGCAGCTAAATTTAAAGTGGTCAGCTCGCCCCCTCTATCCGCAAATGTAAGCCAGTAATAAACTGCATTCTCCCGGTGTAAACCGACTGACTATTGGAGGTGCAGCGCACATGAAAATGCTTCAGGAGTTCAAAGAATTTGCCATCAAAGGCAACATGATGGATATGGCCGTCGGCATTATTATTGGTGCGGCCTTCTCCGGCATCGTCAGTTCGCTGGTGAAAGACGTCATCATGCCAGTCGCCACTCTGATTGTGGGCAAGGATCTGGACTTTACCAATCTGTACGTCGTCCTTGGCCCAATACCCGAAGGCGTGGCCAATACCTATCAGAGCCTTAAAGATGCGGGCGTTCCGCTTCTAGCGTACGGCAATTTCATTACCGTTCTGCTCAACTTCATTATTCTCGCTTTTCTGATCTTCATGTTGGTCAAAGCGATGAACAACCTTCGCCGGAAGCATCAGGAATCACCACAACCGACTGTGCCGAAAGCGGAGCCCGAAGACATTGTTCTGCTGCGGGAAATTCGAGACTCACTGAAAAAATCGTAAGGCACGGGTCCCGGACTTAGCACTTTCTCCGCTCGCTGCCATCCGGGCGGAGAAGTTAGAGAGCCTCACCATCGCCCCTGAAGGGTTGCCACCAATCGCCGGGGACCGGCCCTGTCCCGATGCTCGCACAGATAAATCCCCTGCCAGTCGCCAAGGGCCAGCTTTCCGGCCTGCACGGGGAGCGTCAGAGAGGCGCCAATCAGCACACTCTTGATGTGGGCAGGCATGTCATCCGGGCCTTCTAGTGTGTGTTCATAGTGGGGCGAATTCTCGGGGACCATCACATTGAAGTGTCTTTCAAGGTCACCGCGCACATCTGGATCAGCATTTTCATTCAATGCCAAAGAAGCTGACGTGTGCTGGATGAACAGATGCAGCAGCCCGACCTGGCAATTCGCAAGATCTGGCCCCTGCTCCTGAACCAGATGCGTAATCAAATGGAAGCCCCTACCCATTGCGGGCAGCTCAATGGTCGTCTGGTCCCAGATCATCTTCGTCCCCTTTTAATGACCGATCAATTCATCTTACCCTCAAACGCTAACGTGATCGCCCGCCGCCAATCACTCGTACAACTATAAGGAATTGCTAGTCTCGGTGAGGCAAGATGTCGGCTAATACTACGCCAACGGAGGTGCCATCATGGCCGAAGACCACGGTGCTCAGATTAAAGATGACGAGAAATACGAGGCTCTGCTGGATGAGGGCATGAGTAAGGAAAAAGCCGCCCGAATCGCAAACGCCAGTGCCAAGGCAAAGAATACGGACGCGAGAAGCCCCGAAAAAAAAGGGGGCAAGGCCCCACCCTATGAAGAGTGGAGCAAAGAGGAGCTATACAAGCGGGCGCAGGAACTCGATGTGGAGGGCCGGTCCGGTATGGATAAGCAGGAAATTATCGATGCGTTACGCAGTCGGTGACGCCAAGCGGGCTGAGCCAACTTGGTGTCATGCGTCAACGGTCGCTCAAGCGTCGCTTTACTCAATGACACAATAACTAATCGAACGTAATTTGATCTCTGTCTCTGAATGACCGATATTGAATTGCAAGCTGTGCTGAATCTCGCCCCTTTTCAGTGAACCGAGGAGGTTTTATCGTGGCGACAACTCTGGCTGGTATGGATTCCATTCTTTTCACTGCGCTGGTCATGGCGCTTACTGTTTCTATCTGCGGTGCCCTTTTCCTTTGGGCTGTCTGGTATCAGAAACAGCAGGATTCGCGGGTCAAAGTACGCATCCGCGATGAGGAACCGCGCCGCAGGCGTTAGTAGATCAGGTTTGGCAGCGCTCCGGCTCTAAGTGTCGGGTCGCTGCCACCTTGTGCCCCCTTCCACCCCCAATTCTCCCAGCACTACCTTTGTCGCTTTACAGATCGCTTGGTCAACTGCATGACCGACCGAGGAGTCCCCTACAGCTGCACTAATGTTTCTGCGCACGACTTCCTTCGCCAGGCTCTAGACTGCATGCACTTCCTCACTTGTTGCACCTCGACATTTATTTCGTGATGAGGTCGACACCCCCCAATGTCACGAAATGACACGATCCCGGCAAATGTGAACCATCCGTCAGCGTAGTTGTCAGTGAGCAATTACCATGCGGGTTCGAGGTTACTCTGAGACGATTCCAAGCACCCCTCATAGACCTCTCATCGACAATAAAAACATAAAAGCACTCGCACACAGGAAAGAGACCATGAATCAGACTCGCTTATGGCTGGCAATCGCCGCCACGGCTGCTGCCCCGTTTTCCATTGCCGCGCCGAAGTGCAATCCCGCATCAATCGAGACCTGCGCTCTGCCATTCCCTTCAGACTACTGGTCAACCTCAGTCAACGGCGAATTCCAGCTTCAGGTCGAGAACGACGTGGTTCGTCCTGAGATCCTGGCGGCGCTTCCTGTAGACGAAGGATTTTCACCTTCGGGCATCTTTAACGGTGACTCCGGGTACTCAGCGGGCTGCGCTGCGCTGTTCGAATTCGAGAATGCACCCGATACCAGCAGCTTGCCCGCCGATGGCGGTACAGCCGTTATGGCTTATGACCTGACTGCGGGAGAGCTGATTCCTGTCCGTACATCAGTCAATGAATGGGCTCGCTCGCGTTCCGTGGCCTCTCCGTCGCAGGTCGTTGAAGTTTTTGCTCAGAGTCGCTGGCCTTTCGAGCACGAGATCCTGGTCGTCGTGACCCGCAGTCTGCAGGTACCCGGTGAGCAGCGCGATCTCGAGAGCCAGCTCAAAGCCGACGGTAGTGCTTACTCCACTTCGCTGCTGTCTGAGCTGAACCGTCTGGGCCTCAACCCGGACGATCTGTGGTCCGCCACAAAATTTACAGTCCGCAAGCGGTCAGAAGTCCTGGGGCCCATCCAGGCCGCCGTCGATGACGCCTACAACCGCGAGCATCCGGTACGCAACATTCGTGTGTCCTACAATTTTGTGGACCCGGATATTGCCGCGACGGTGACTGGAGAGGTTCGGTCTCTCAATTATCGGACCAAAAACGGGCAAGGACAGGTCGATTTCAGCGCCGAACCCTTTGAGCAGTGGATCACCTTCCGCATGACGCTGCCGTCCGCAGCCCGCGAGGGCTATGCGCCGGTCGCGCTGTACGCTCACGGTCTGGGCGCAAGCAAGTCGCTGGACAGCTCAGTGACCGACATCAACTCGGATCTTGGCATCGCGACCTACGGCGTCGACTTCCCTAACCACGGCAGCCGTACGAAAGCAGATGGCGGCGGTGTTTTTGCCAACCTCAATGTGGAGAAGATCGGTCTACAGGCAGGCATGGTGAATCAGGCGCCCATCGATTTTGCCTCTGCCCAGAAAGCGCTTCAGACCGCACTGGCGGATCTTGACGTCGTCGGCAAACCAAGCTGGCGCAGCCTGTGGGGCAATCGCGGTGACGGCGTGCCGGATCTCGATCCCCGTCGCATCATGATGCAGGGAACCTCTCTGGGTGGCGTACTCGGTGGAACCTATGCGGCGCTGTCACCGGATCTGGCCGCTGGCCTGTTCCAGGTGACTGGCTCGGGTATCACCAGCATTCTGTCCGCCTCAGCACTCTGGGACGGCGCCTTTGATGGTCTGGTGCCTGAAATCTCAACCGGCGCTGAGGGCCTGATGCTCAGAAGTGCGGTGCAGCAGGAACTGGATCCGGGCGACAGCCTGAACTCCTTTGACCTTATGCGCTATCCGCTGACTCCCCGTGATCCTCGCCCTGTGCTGATCACCAGCGGCGCGAATGACGGTATTGTCGGCAACTTTGCGACAGTGGCCACCGCAACGCTCCTGAATATGCCGCAGGTCGGTCCCAAGCTCTACGAGATGCCGGGCATCCCGAGTGCGCCGGATTATGATCAGGGCTACGGTGTTCGGCACTACAAACCCGTTGTGCCTGACTACCTGGTCGGCGAAGGGCTGAGCGCCGCTTCCGCTCACCTGATCTTCATTTCCAAGGAACCGGAAAAAGATGAAAAAGCCTGGCTTGAGCGTTTCTTCCTGAACCGTTAAGGCCTGACTCAGGGCATCCCCGGATGTCCAAGTCAAAAAAAGCAGCCTCTTCTGGCTGCTTTTTTGTTGATTCGAGTCCCCGCTCCCCACTATTTCGTTTCGTTGTCCCAGGGATGAAGTGGCATGACGGCTTCGGTCATTTCAGTTTCCAGGGTGCTGCGGAAGTTGTTCATCGCTTTTTCCGCGTCCCCCAGCTCGTCAAAGCGGGCGACGTGATAAATCGCTTCGCCCTCATTGACCAGCGGTAGATTGTTCAGCCCGATAACGATTCCGGAAACCGGAGACGTAATGGCCGTTTCGTCGTCGCCAAACGGATCGGCGACGATGGCCAGCTTCTGGCCTTTACGCACCTTCTGACCCAGACGGGCGACCGGACGCATAATGCCATCGATATCGGCTCGAACCCAGGTAGAGCTGGCGGCGGTCTCGGAACGATGCCGGGGGCCGGGTTTGCGATTGGGTCGCTCCGGAATCATGTCCAGCGAACGCATGACTCTCACCACGCCTTTTACGCCGCTGTTGATCACCACCTCATCGAATCGCAGAGCCTCTCCGCCCTCGAAGGTGATGACGGGGATGTCGAGCGAATCGGCGTAGGCCCGCAGGCTCCCTTCCCGCAATCCGGCGTTGATGATAATCGGGGCACCAAAGGCCTCAGCCATCTGCACCGTTTCCGGATTGGTTAGCTCGGCTCTTATCTGGGGCAGATTAAAGCGATGGATAGCGCCCGTGTGCAGATCGATGATATGACTGACGTGTTCCATTATCTGGCTACGCAGCAGGTAGGCAATTCGCCCGCCCAGAGAGCCACTCTCGCTGCCCGGGAAGCAGCGGTTGAGATCGCGCCGATCCGGCAGGTAGCGGGAGCGATGAACGAAGCCGAATACGTTTACAATCGGCACCGCCAGCAGAGTTCCTCTCAGATGACGCAGAGCGGTGTTACGCAGCACCCGACGAATGATTTCAACACCGTTGATCTCATCGCCGTGGATCGCTGCGCAGACCATCAGAACCGGACCATCCCGGCGACCGTGGACCACTTCCACGGGAATATGCAGCGGTGTGTGCGTGTAAAGCTTGGCGACCGGGACCTCGACGGTTTTCCGGGTGCCCGGCGCTACGGTCTCACCGGCAATCTGAAAGTCCGCTCTCGCCATAATCGCTCTATCCTCTGCCCTTGGTGCCGGTTTTCCAGGGCGCGTGATTACGCTCCATCCAGCTGATAATCATGCCTGCAACATTTTTGCCAGTCGCCTGTTCAATACCTTCCAGGCCAGGCGAGGAATTCACCTCCATCACCAGCGGCCCACGGCTTGAACGTAAAAGATCCACGCCGGCCACGTTCAGTCCCATGGCTTTGGCTGCCGTCACCGCCGTCTTGCGCTCTTCAGGGGTAATATCCACCAGCGACGCCGTACCGCCGCGGTGCAAATTGGACCGGAATTCTCCTTCGGCGGCCTGACGCTTCATGGCGGCAATCACCTTGTCGCCAATAACGAAGCAGCGAATATCGGAGCCGCCAGCTTCCTTCACAAATTCCTGCACCAGAATGTCCGCTTTGAGGCCCATGAATGCCTCAATAACGCTCTCTGCCGCCTTGCGGGTTTCGGCCAGCACAACACCAATACCTTGGGTACCTTCGAGCAGTTTGATCACAACGGGCGCGCCACCGACCATTTTCAGCAGCTCCGGAATATCATCTGGCTTGCTGGCAAAACCGGTTACTGGCATGCCGACACCTTTGCGGGCCAGCAATTGCAGGGAGCGAAGTTTGTCGCGGGCGCGGGTGATAGCGACCGATTCATTCAGCGGGAAGGTGCCCATCATCTCGAACTGGCGCAGGACGGCCGTACCGTAGAAGGTAATGGAAGCGCCGATACGCGGGATGCAAGCGTCAAAGCCTTCGAGGATATCGCCCCGGTAGTGCATCTGCGGATTCGCAGAGGTGATGTTCATGTAGCAGTGCAGCGCATCGATAACACGCACCTCATGGCCCCGATTCAGACATTCTTCCACCAGCCGGCGAGTCGAATACAGGTGCCGGTTACGGGACATAATTGCAATCTTCATGAGGTTTTCCCCAAATCCGGCTCACCGGCAAGATAAGAACATTCAGGCCGGACACTGCAGCGCCCAGCCATTGCGGTACGACCGAGCAGCATGCGAAAGCGCATGTTGTCGCGGTTAGTCAAGGTCATTTCCATAGGCCATTCACGGCCACCAATGTGCACCATGGTGGTAATCACCAGGCGCATTTCCCGATGGCCACCGGAGTCAGTGACCGGACGCTCGTCTACGACCGGCGCCGTGCACTCCACAACTTCAGCATCGTTATCCTGAGTCGGGTGCACCCAGAAGCGGACCCGACGCTCACCGTTTTCCATGTACTCCTCCGTGCGAAAGGTATGCAGACAGGAGGTACGGGCGCCGGTATCAATTTTGGCTTTGATGCGGGAGATTCCCAGCTCGGGCAGGGCTACCCACTCGCGCCAGCCCAGGGCTAACCGATCGGTTCCTCCCGGGTTTGGCTCAACTGCGTCCTGATTCATCCGTCGCCTCCTCTGGCTTATTGCTGACCTCGCCCGGCCGAATCAGCTCTACCCGGAAGGGCGCCGAATGGGAGCCAGCGTATACGCTGGTGTGCGGGAAAGGAATCTCAATCGCTTCTCTTTCCAGAGCCGTTTTGATCTCCATCAGCATGCTGCTCCGACCCTGACGTATGGCATCAGAGGGTACCCAGAATGAGAACTGAAGATCCACGGAGGATGGTCCAAAATTGCTGACTTGAACAAACGGAGCCGGCTCCTGCAGGCAGTATCGGTTGCTGCCAGCCAGCGCTAACAGCAGCGCTTCCACTCGCCCGGCATCTTCGGCGTAAGCGATACCCACAATAAGATCGAGCCGGCGGATTGGAAATCTGGAGCGGTTGATTACCTTGGCTTTGATCAGCATTTCGTTGGGAAGCCGGACAAACAGGTTGTCTGGCGTTCGCAGTTTGACCGACAGCATGTCAATGGCGATCACCTCACCAATGGTGGTCTCAACGTCGATGGTATCGCCGATCTCGAAAGGCTTTTCCACCAGCAAAAACAGACCGCTAATCATGTTCGAGGCGGACGTTTGCGAGGCGAAGCCGATGGCTACCGTGAGAATCCCGGCTGCGCCCAGAAGAACGTCTGGTGCAAAACCTAACTCCCGCATGGCCGAAACCACAAAAAGGACGAACAGGGTGTAAAACACCAGCCGCCGCAACAAGGCCGCCTGATGGCGAGTCGCCTTGGGCGCCAGCACCCGTTCAACGGTTCGCCCCGCCAAACGACCAAAAATAAAACCAAACAGGACCAGTAGTAGCGCCCGGGTCCAGGTGCCCCAGGGCACGGCGGTCCAGATCTGGGAAATGATGCCTTCCAAGTCACCCATGGTGTCTATCTGCCCTACTCTGTTCGCTTCCTGTTAACCGAAAACCCGATCCAGCGCCCGGAACAGGGTGTTGTGATTGCTATGCACCCGAGGATGGCTGAGACGCACCGCGGTCCCGGCCTCCGCCGGCAACTGTCGATCAATCTCGATGCCGGCCGATACCTGGCCTGTCTCACAGACCACCGTGACCTGGGGGGTCCACAGTTGCTGACTCTCGTTGATATACAGCGGCAGTAATTGGGTCGGCAGGCTGAACCGGTCAAGCTTCAGCGGTTTTTCCTGCCGGTTGATCACCCGGACCGGCGTGATCGCTCGCCAGGGACGCTTAGGCAACGAATCGAGCAGCAATCTGGCATGGGTCGGCGCGGCAAAGCACAGATCGCCCACCATCGTGGAGGGGCCCACCCAGGTCATGGCCGGGTCCGCCAGCGGCAGATCCATTAATTCGGTACGCTCAGCACCAACGCACACACGCATTGACACCAGAGTGCCCACATAGATGGTGCATTCGGCAGCATTGAGAAGCGTCAGGGGCTGTAGCGGACGAAACACCGTTGGCCTCGAAGCCAGCGCCGGCAGATAGGTCACGTCAGCTTGTGGATGCGGCTGCAGAAAACGCTGCACCGCCAGCTTCTCGTCTGGCTGTTCACCGGTGATGCGCTGGTGCCAGGTGTTGCGGTCCTGGTCCTGATCCAGATTCTGGGAGAAGGGCCGCTGACGGATCTGCCATTCACCGTCCAGACGTGTCACCCATACCTGTCGCTGGCTCAGCTGGTGAATCTGAGTCTGGCCCGGCTCCAGGGAATAGGCGGTATTCCAGCGACCGTTGCTGTCCGTGTAGGGAATCATGCCTGACCTTTTGCTTCTAAAAACACCACCAACCTCGGATTGCGCCCGCCAATCAGGCGCCCATTCTGCCCTGTAACCGGGCTGCCATTAAAGCGGTTTTCAGATCCGCCCTGATCCGATCACGACTTCTGAGCGAAACTTAGGGAGCCCCAGAGATTCACGTATGGCACAGGACAACCCAATGACGCATCTGGTCTGGTTCAGAAATGACCTGAGAGCGAGCGACAACAGTGCGCTTTATAACGCCTGCAAGAACAGTGATAGTAGCCAGGCTGTGATTGCCTGTTTTATAGCAACGCCAGATCAGTGGGCCGATCACGACTGGTCGCCTTCGCGGATCCGTTTTGTCGTGGACCACGCCAACGAACTCAGCCAGACACTGGCGAAACTTGGCATCCCCATGCATTTCATTACCACGCCGGACTTCTCCGCTGTTCCAGAAAAACTCGCCGAGCTGTGCCGTAGCGAAAAGGTCACCGACCTCTATTTCAATGAAGAATACGGAGTTCACGAGCGCCGCCGGGACAAGGCCGTTCTGCGGGCTCTCGGCGAACTTGATGTCCGGTTCCATCGCTTTCGTGATCAAACCATCGTGCCGGTGGATGCCGTCACGACCAAGCAGGGTGATCCCTATTCGGTCTACACGCCTTATAGCCGCAGCTGGAAATCCTGGGTCGAGGACAATATTCACGATCCGCTGCCGAATCCCGCCTCCCGGGGCCAGTCAGTCAAAGCAGAAACCTTGCCCTCCAATCTCAAAGGCTACGACAGCAATCTGGATTTGATCGTGCCGGTGGGTGAGGCCTCGGCCCACGAACAGCTGGAAGATTTCGTGGACGAGCGGATTCGCCAGTACCACAACGACCGGGATTTCCCGGCGGTGCGAGGCACCAGCAAAGTGTCCCCCTACCTCACCAACGGTGTATTATCGCCGCGCCAGTGCTGGCACGCGGCCAGGCAGGAAAGCAGCAAGGGGGGCAACCAAGAGGGTCTGAATACCTGGATCGGTGAGCTGGCCTGGCGGGATTTCTATATCCAGATTCTTTTCCATCATCCGCGGGTCAGCATGCATAAGCCCTACAAGCCCGAGACTGACAAGCTCGAATGGAACGGCGACGGCGACGCCTTCAAAGCCTGGCAGGAAGGACGCACCGGGATACCTATCGTCGATGCGGCCATGCGTCAGCTCAGCCAAACAGGCTGGATGCACAACCGCCTGAGAATGGTCGTCGCCATGTTCCTGACCAAGAATCTCTGGGTCGATTGGCGTCTGGGTGAGCGTCACTTTATGAACCACCTGATTGATGGATTCCTCGCCTCAAATAATGGCGGCTGGCAATGGAGCGCTTCGACAGGCACCGACGCTGTGCCCTACTTCCGGGTATTCAATCCGACTACCCAGAGCGAGCGGTTTGATCCGGACGGCGAATTTATCCGTCACTTCGTACCGGAGCTCAAAGATCTGGATGCCAAAGCCATTCACAACCCCTACGACTCGGGTAAAAAGCCGGCCAATTACCCGGAGCCCATTGTCGATCTGAAGCAAACACGCAAAGACGCCATCGCCCGCTTCAAAGCCCTCGGCAACTGAGGACTAACCGAAGACGCCTTTAACGCGATACCACCATCGGCCCGCGCCAGCGGGCTGATTCAACGTCTGTGGACTGTCTTACATTTTCTACACCATCGCCGCCTTGAAAAACATGGACTAAGGTCTGAGCATGGACCGACCGGTGAGTGTTGCTCAGATTGTCGCGCCAGGGATGAAAAGCAGCACGAGGAGTGTGCGAGCGAAGCTCAGCCACTCGCTGCGAATCAGAAGGCCTCCCGGAACCACTCAGGAAGAGTCCGAACGATCTGCCCGAATTGGCAGAATCAAATAACAAGACGGAAAAGTTTCAGGAGACTCAGATGAGTGCGATTATCCTGCTGGTCCTCGGACTCGGCGGCATGGCGTTGGGCTATTTCTTCTACTCCCGCTTCATTGCCAAAGTCATCTACAAGGTTGACGAAAAATTTCGCACTCCGGCCGTCGAGTTTGAAGACGGTGTCGATTACGTTCCTACCAACAAGTTCGTACTCTGGGGCCATCATTTCACTTCCGTAGCTGGCGCAGCTCCCATTGTCGGCCCTGCCATCGCGGTCATCTGGGGCTGGCTCCCTGCCTTTCTCTGGGTCACGATTGGCACCATTTTCTTTGCCGGCATGCACGACTTCGGCGCCATCTGGGCGTCGGTCCGCAACAAAGGCAAATCCATTGGTACGCTGACCGGCGAAGTGGTCGGCAAACGGGCCCGCTCGATCTTCACCATCGTTATTTTCCTCGTGCTGCTGATGGTTAATGCGGTGTTTGGTGTGGTCATCGCCAAGCTGCTGATTAACAACCCCGGCTCGGTTGTGCCTGTTTGGGGTGCCATTGCCGTGGCGCTGGTCATTGGCCAGTTGATTTACCGAGGCAGAATGAGTTTGCCGCTGGTATCGCTGGTGGGCGTGGTCACGCTGTACTTTCTCATCTACATCGGGCCGTCGGTGCCCGTAAGCCTGCCAGAAACGGTGATGGGCGTTTCCGATAATGCCGCCTGGATCATTCTGCTGTTTCTGTACGCGGCGGTCGCCTCTCTGCTACCGGTGTGGATGCTGCTTCAGCCACGGGATTACATCAACGGTCTGCAACTGTTTGTCGGCCTGATTGCCCTATACGGCGCGGTCCTCATCTCCAGCCCGACCGTGGTCGCGCCGATGATCAACTTCGGCGTGCCGGAGGGGACACCGAGCATGATCCCGCTACTTTTTGTGACGATTGCCTGTGGCGCCATCTCCGGCTTCCACGGACTGGTCGCTTCTGGCACCACCTCCAAACAGTTGGCTAAGGAAACCGACGCCCGCTTCGTCGGCTACTTCGGTGCCACCGGTGAAGGTGCGCTCGCACTGGCGGCGATCATCGCTGGTACCGCCGGTTTCGCCACCCTGGCGGATTGGCAGGCGGTCTATACCTCGTTCGGTCAAGGTGGCGTGCTGGCCTTTGTGAATGGTGGCGCGACGATTCTCAGCCAGGGCACCGGACTGGATGCAGAAATTGCCGCTACCATGCTTACCGTGATGGCAGCACTGTTTGCCGGCACCACCATGGACACCGGCCTGCGTCTGCAGCGCTACATTTTCCAGGAGTGGGGCGAGATTTATGACATCAAATGGATGCGTAAAGCCGCCCCCGCCACCCTGCTTTCCGTAGGCACATGCCTCCTGCTGGCTTTCGGCGCCGGAGGTGCGGATGGTTCCGGCGGCCTGCTGATCTGGCCGCTGTTCGGCACCACCAACCAGCTGCTTGCCGGCCTGACTCTTCTGGTGGTCACCGTGATGCTGGTACGCCGCAAAGCTCCAACGGTGTATACCCTGGTACCGCTGGTGTTCCTGCTCACCATGACCCTGTACGCCTTGCTGCTGCAGCTTAAGGGCTTTTACGAAAAAGCAGACTGGTTCCTGTTCGGGCTGGATCTGATTGTGCTGGTCGCTGCAATCATGGTGACTCTGGAATGCGTCTCCTCACTGCGCCGGGTCAAGCGCGAGCTGGCCGAATCGGAAGCCCGTTAGGGCTTCTGGTTGCCGGGTGTTATGGCCGACACAGACCACTGAATCAGGAGGTCATCCTTGAAGCAGAGCCTGGACCGATTGAAGTACTGGTATCGCAAGGCCAGCGTGGCGGGTGCGGAGTACTACAATGCGCCCTATCGGGCAGCCATTGCCCGCGCCCGGCGCGACGAGGATGATCTGTTCATGCTTCTGGTGTTCGGCGAAATGATGGGTATCCCCAACCCTGCCAGCTGGTACACCCTGGAGCTGCAACCGCTGTTGCTGGAACGATTCCACGACTGGCATAAACGCATGGGCATGGAACGTTCGCCCTTGGACAGCATGCGCTGCTGTTAGCCAGACGGGACCTGACCCATGTTGAATCTCAAGCAACTCGTTAGGGACAAACGGCTACTGATGGTCGGCGGCAAAGGCGGCGTGGGTAAAACCACGATGGCCTCAGCGCTGGCCATGATGGCCGCAGAAGATGGCCAGCGGGTGCTGCTGATTTCCACGGATCCTGCCCACAGTCTCGCCGACGCGTTTGACCGGCAGATCGGCGGCCACCCAACCCGGCTTTGGCCCAATCTCACGGCTCTGGAACTGGACCCGGACACAGAGGTAGAAGCTTATCTCGAAAGAGTCTTCAGCCAGATGCGGCGCTATGTGGGACCGGACCAGACCGGTGAACTGCAGCGACAGCTGCGACTGAGCAGCCAGTCTCCAGGGGCGCAGGAAGCCGCGCTGCTGGAGCGTATCTCCCGACTGATCGAAGAATCTGCAGAAGAATACGATCTGCTGGTGTTTGATACGGCGCCCACCGGCCATACCCTGCGCCTGCTAACTCTGCCAGAAGTCATGGCGGTCTGGACCGATGGCCTGCTCAAACACAACCGGCGATCCGAAAAGCTCGGTGAAGTGCTGGCGCACCTCACGCCCGGTCGAAGTGTCGACAATCCGCTCTCTGACCCCAAGCAGCACGCCGTTGAAGGCATGGATCAGCGAAGCCGAGACCTGACCGAAACCCTGCTTGCACGACAGAGGCTGTTTCATCGCACCCGCCGGATTCTGCAAGACTCGTCGGCGACGGCCTTTGTGTTCGTGCTCACACCCGAAAAACTGCCCATCCTTGAAACGGAGCGCGCCGTCGGCTCGCTTCGGGAGTCAGGCATCCCGGTCGCGGGCCTGATGATTAACCGGATTCTGCCGGAGGGCGGCGCCAGTGAATTCTGGAGCAACCGCCGCCAGCGACAGCTAAGGCACCTTCAGGATATTCACGACCGACTGGGCGGCATCCCATCCCTGCGGGTTCCTCTGATGGAAGATGACATCCAGGGGCTCGAAGCGCTGAAGGGCCTGGCCGATCACCTCGCTTCGCAATAACACCCCTTTCATTGGCCACTCGCCATTACGCCTGAAAAAACCGTCACTTCCAAAGCTGGTTCCGAACGCCGCTCCGGGCGTAAAACATCGGAACCATCCATTACAGGTGAACGGAGACAAGCCCATGACCATTTTTGAAGCACTGCGTGCCGATCACGATACCCAACGCACACTGATTGATCTGCTCTGCAAGACTGAAGGCGACAGCGAGGGCCGGCAGGAACTGTTCGATAAAGTTCGTCTGGAGCTGTCAGCTCACGCCAAAGCGGAAGAACGACACTTTTACGTGCCCCTGATGGAAGTCGACATGACCCAGGAGAAGGCGCGCCACAGCGTAGCGGAGCATCACGAACTGGATGAAATGATCGAAGAACTCACGGCGACCGACCGCTCTTCTCCGCATTGGCTGGCCGTTGCCAAGCAACTGCAACACAAGCTGCACCACCACCTTGAGGAAGAAGAGCAGGAAGTGTTCCCTGTCGCGGGCCGAGTGCTCAACGATAGCCAGAAGGATCAACTGGCGTCGGACTACAGAAAGCTGATGGACGAAGAAAAAGCCTGAAACGGCTTCAGTCAGTTTTCCTCTGCAGAATGTCCCTTACTCGTTGCTGGAGCTTAGGGATGACCTCTTCCTCAAACCAGGCGTGACGACGCAGCCAGCCGGTGTTAAGCGGACTGGGATGGGGAATGGGCAACTGATCTGGCCAGAAGGTTTTCCAGTCGCTGACCGTGTCCGTCAGCGTACGGCCGCGCGAGCGGCCAAGATGCCACTTCTGGGAGTACTGCCCGACCAGAATCGTCAGCTCAACATTCGGTAATTGGGCAAGCACGGCCTCTCGCCAGGTGGGCGCACACCGGGCATCCGGTGGCTTATCGCCGCTTTTTCCCTTTCCTGGATAGCAGAAACCCATAGGTACGATGGCGAAACATTTCGGGTCGACCAGCGTTGCATGGGAAACACCCAACCATCGACATAAGCGCTCGCCACTTGGGTCAAGAAACGGCACCCGCTTCTGGTCAGCAGCCCGGCCCGGCGCCTGGGAGGCGATCACAATTCGCGCGTCAGGGTCGACCTGGAGCAACGGTCGAGCCTGCGCCGGGATATCCGGATGACAGAGTCGACAGCCATTCACGGCCCGTATCAGGTCATCGAAATCAGACTGAGAATCGCTGGATGAACGGATGATGGATCACCTCGAATGGCTTGAGTGGCTTTAATTGCCTGCGGTGGCTTTAATAGCCTGTGGCGACTTGAATGGAATGAGCGATGATTTGACTTAACATTCTGCCTGTCCCGATTCTTGCTTCGCAAAAAGGGTTGAAGCTCACCTTCCCGAAGGCGACAGGGCCTCCGTCGCCGTATGGCCAGCCGTCCCCGGACGGCAACAAGGACCGAATCATGCCGAAGTCTCGAAAAGAGTCTCGAAAGACAGCCAAGCCATCCAACATGTCAGCGCTGGTGCTCACCGCAGGCGGTGCCCGGGGTGCTTATCAGGCAGGGGTCCTCAAGCGTATCAGCGAAATCCCTGCGTTTGTCGATAAAGACGCGCCTTTTCAGATCATCACCGGTGCTTCTGCAGGCGCCATTAACGGCGCCTCCATCGCATCCCAGCACGATAACTTTACCGCCGCCTCACGCCACTTGGTCAAGCTCTGGTCCAATCTCAACGCCGACGATGTCTATCGAACCGATGTCGCCGCTGCTTTGGCTAATCTACGCCGAGTGGTTCTGGATTTTGGGCTCGGGGGGGTTACGGGAGCCGGGAGGGTGCAGTCGCTGGTGGATTCTGCACCACTTCGGGGCTTTCTGGAAAAAGCGCTGGATGTCCAGGGCATTAGCCGGGCGGTCCAGTCCGGCAAACTTTACGCGCTCGGCATTACCGCAACTGGCTACCATTCCGGTCGGGCGTTCACCTTCGTTGAAGCTCAAGACGGTCATCCCATGTGGACCAAAAGCCGTCGTCTCTCGTTGAAAGCCAAAATTACCATTGATCACGTTCTCGCCTCTGCGGCGATTCCGATTGTTTTCCCTCCGGTCTCTCTGACCGTTGGCCAGGGACATGCCTATTTTGGTGACGGGGCCATGCGCCTGGTGACACCGCTAAGCCCGGCCATCGGACTGGGAGCAGACCGCCTATTGGCGGTCGGTGTCCGCTGTCAGGAATCGGCTACCAGCCTGTTGCGGTCGGAATGGTCGTCTGATGACAGTTTCGAAAACGATCTCAAACGTCCTCCGCTCGCCCAGATCTGCGGCACCCTTATGAATGCTATCTTCCTGGATCATCTTGATTCCGACCTTGATCATCTAAAGCGCATGAACGGGTTTGCCGACGAGCACCAGAAATTGTTATCTGTCGCAACGGAGCATGGATTCACCCCCGATCCCGACCACCATTATTTGAGAGTAATACATCCGTTGGTGATTTCGCCTTCAGCCGACATCGCCATCATCGCCAAAACCATGGAACATCGGATGCCACGATCCATCCGCTTCATGCTCGAGGGGCTCGGCACCCCAGACGCCCAGAGCGCCGACCTGACCAGCTTCCTGCTATTCGACTCAGAATTCGCCCGCGAGATCATCCAGCTCGGCTACCGCGACGCCGCCCAGCAGATCGATCAGATTGAAGCGCTGTTGCGGGATCCGGAGTACGCCACCTAACTCCGGCCAATTTTTTCAGGTTTGGCTACAAGCGCCACAATTCGGATCTTTCGAAAGTCCCATACTCCGCCACTCCATGGTCCAGGCGTCCAGAATCAGCAGCCGGCCCAGCAGAGGTTTGCCCTTGCCGGTGAGTACTTTAATGGCTTCCATGGCCTGGGCGGAGCCGATCATGCCGACCAGGGGGCCGATCACGCCGGCTTCTGAGCAGGTGAGTTCCTGTTCGCCTTCATCGGGAAACAGGCAGCGGTAACAGGGAGAATCGGATTGGCGGGAGTCGAAGACCGTGATCTGGCCCTGGGCGCGTATGGCAGCGCCGGAAACCAATGGTGTGCGAGCCTTCAGGCAGGCGTCGTTGATGGCAAAACGGGTGGCGAAATTGTCCGAGCAGTCGAGGACGAGATCCGCTTCTGAAATGGCGTTCTGCAACTTATCGCCCGCAAGTCGCGATGAAACCGCCGTGACCATGACCAGTGGATTGATAGCGTTCAGGCGCTTAGCGAGTGCCTGAGCCTTGGATTTTCCCAGATCGGCTTCGCTGAAACCGATCTGTCGCTGCAGATTGGCCGATTCCACAATATCGTCATCCGCCAGCACCAAGTGCCCTACTCCGGCGCTACCCAGATACAGAGCCGCAGGACAGCCAAGACCACCGCAGCCCACGATCAGTACTCGGGCGCTTTTCAGAGATTGTTGGCCTTCGATATCGAATGCCGGCATCAGAATCTGCCGGCTGTAGCGCATTAGCTCGTCATCGCTGAGCGTAGGGAAAGGAGGGGGAGTAGGAGGGAGAGTAGGCATCAATCCTCCTCGGGAAGACTGCGCCAACAGCCGAGGGTAAAGCGTTCATTACCGCCATAGTCGCGCCCCGAGCGGACCGCTTCGAAACCGGCGCGGTGAAACAGTGCGCGCACGGCTTCACCCTGATCGTAGCCGTGTTCGGTCACCAGCCAGCCACCCCAACTGAGAAAGGTCGGCGCGCCCTTTATCAGATACTGCAGATCGTCCAGGCCATCCGGACCGCTCGCGAGGGCGGAGCGCGGTTCGAAACGAACGTCGCCCTGATCGAGATGAATATCGTCCTCAGCCACGTAGGGCGGGTTGCTCACGATCAGATCAAACAGCTCCAGCGCCCATGGCGAGAACCAGCTTCCGGTACGAAATTCGACCGGCAGATTCAGTCGCTCGGCGTTACGTTTTGCCAGCGTCACAGCTTCCGGCGCGCGATCACTGGCGTAGACCGCCCACTGACTCTTTTCGCTAGCCAGGGCCAGCGCGATGGCTCCGGTGCCGGTGCCCAGATCCAGGACTCGAGCAGCTTTTGGCAACGATAGCGCCAGAGCCGCCTCCACCAGGCACTCGGTGTCCGGCCGCGGGATGAGTGTGCTGGTGCCGACGGTCAGTGGCAGCGACCAGAATTCCTGTTCACCAAGAATGTAAGCAATGGGCTCACCGGCGGCACGACGCTTCACCAAAGCAGAGAACTGGTCGATCTGGGTTGGATCGACCGGCGTTTCCGGAAAGGCTCTGAAGCGACTCCGAGTCCAGCCGGTTACGTGAGCCAACAGCAGCTCGGCATCAAGCTGGGGCGTTTCTCCGGGGATTCGGGATCGGGCCTGTTCAAGCAGGCTTTCGCAACTGATTCCTGGTTCTGTCATGGCTGTAGGGCGTCAGTCATCGGCTAGGGTAGCCAGCAGCTCAGCCTGATGCTCCTGCTGCAGAGGAACCAGCACCGGATCGAGGTCACCTGAAGTCACCTCGTCCAATTTGTAGAGGGTGAGGTTGATCCGGTGATCGGTCACCCGTCCCTGCGGGAAATTGTAGGTGCGGATCCGTTCGGAACGATCACCGCTGCCCACCAGGCTCTTGCGGGTCTGCGCGAGCGCCTGCTGCTGGCGTTCCTGCTCGGCTGAGCGAAGTCTCGATACCAGCAGGCTCATGGCTTTGGCGCGATTCTTGTGCTGGGACCGCTCTTCCTGGCATTCCACCACGATGCCGGTTGGCAGGTGGGTAATACGAATGGCGGAGTCGGTCTTGTTAACGTGCTGACCACCGGCACCGGACGAACGATAGGTGTCGATGCGAAGATCCGCCTTGTTAACGTCGATGGCATCGGCTTCGTCCAGCTCCGGCATAACGGCGACGGTACAGGCTGAGGTATGAATACGGCCCTGAGACTCGGTTTCCGGAACCCGTTGCACGCGGTGAGCACCGGATTCGAACTTCAGCGCCCGATAGACGCCATTACCCTCGACTCGCGCGATGATCTCTTTATAACCACCGTGCTCACCTTCGCTGGCGCTGACGACTTCCACTTTCCAGCGCTGCCGTTCCGCGTAGCGGCTGTACATGCGGAACAGATCGCCGGCGAAAATAGCGGCTTCATCGCCGCCCGTTCCGGCCCGGACTTCCAGAAACACGTTACGGTTGTCATCGGGATCGCTCGGCAGCATCAGCCGTTGCAGTTCCTCGTCGAGGAGGTCGCTGCGTTCGCGGGCATCGCTCAGCTCTTCCTCGCCCATGGCCCGCATGTCGGCGTCGCTGTCCTCCGCCAGTTCTTTAGCCGTGACGATATCCGCCTGCGCCTGTTGCCAGCGGCCAAAACACTGAACTATCGGCTCAATTTCGGCGAACTCCCGCGAAAGTTCCCGAAACTTGTCCTGGTTGGCGATGGTGTTCTGATCACTGAGGAGTGCGCTAACTTCTTCGAATCGATCGCAAAGCTGTTCCAGGCGATGCTGGATGGATGGCTTCATAGTTTTTCCGGTGAACTGCTGACGGGATCGTCGGCCGCTTCAAGCTGATAGAGTTCGCGCAACCAGTCTGTCGCTTCGGAGCGACCTTCTGCACTGGCCCGGCGAACCTGAATGGTGGGCTCGTGGAGGAGTTTGTTGGTCAGGCCGCGCGCCATGGCACGCAGCACCGTTTCCGGATCGCCGCCGTTGCGAAGCATGCGGAGCGCTCGCTCAAGCTCTGAATCGCGCAGCTGCTCTGCCCGGGCACGAAACATCTTAAGGGTAGAGACGGCGTTAAGGGTTCGCAGCTGCGCCATGAAATCGGTGACACCTGACGTGATCAGGTGCTCTGCTTCCAAGGCAGCGCCCTCCCGGGAGCGCATGTTTTCTTCGATAACCTGATGAAGATCATCAACGGTATAAAGGAAGACGTCTTCAAGCTCGCCAACTTCGGGCTCTATATCCCTTGGCACGGCGATATCGACCATAAAGTAAGGACGATGCTTGCGAGCTTTTAGGGCTCGCTCAACAGCACCCTTACCCAGAATCGGCAGCGGGCTTGCGGTCGAAGAAATGATGACGTCCACGTTGGCGAGATACTCGGGGATGTTTTCCAGCAGGATGCCGGTGCCGCCGTAGCTGGATGCCAGATTCTGCGCTCGCTCAAGCGTGCGGTTGGCCACCACGAACTTTTTGACGCCGGCATCGCGCAGATGGCGGGCCACCAGTTCAACCGTTCGTCCGGCACCGATCAGCAGCGCCGTATTGCTGGAAACATCCGAGAAGATGTGGCTCGCCATGCTGACAGCCGCGTAAGCGACAGACACCGGATTCTCACCGATGGTGGTTTCGGTTCGCACCCGTTTGGCAACGGAGAAAGCGTGATCGAAAAGACGGCTCAGGAAGCTGCCACAGCCGTTATTCTCCCGCGACAGCGCGTAAGCGTCTTTGAGCTGCCCAAGAATCTGCGGCTCTCCGAGCACCATGGAGTCCAGACCACAGGCCACGCGCATCAAATGCCGGACAGCGTCGGCATCCCGATGCACATAAAGGGCACTATCCAGCTCACCGTCTGTCAGATCATGGAAACCGGTCAACCACTGCAGTACCGCGCCCAGACAGTCGTCGTCGCCAGCCAGGTACAGCTCGGTCCGGTTACAGGTAGAGAGGATAACGGCTTCATCGGCGCCGGTGGCCGCCCGAATCTCCGGAAAGGCAACGACCTGACGCTCCGAGGAAAACGCGACGCGCTCGCGTAATTCCACCGGGGCGGTGCGGTGATTGATACCCACTGTCAGAAATGCCATGCGTCGGAGACCTAACCTCAGTCGGAATGGTCGAACATTGGTAACAGGCTATTTTATCGCCAGCGACAGGCGGCGGCTACCCCACGGTGCCCGTCCTGAGAGATTTCACAGATAAGCCAACGCCCCGGGAGGGAGTAAATGTGTCTGCAAAGCTTGGAATTGACCGCGCCGCTTGGGCATAGTTCGGAGCCTGTGCCATCATTGAACGATCGCAGATTATCGCTCCGCGATTCTATCTATCTATGCGCTACCCATAAGCTAAACGGAGCGATGCGGACGGAAACCGGTTCGACCCGCCTTCCATCAACATCCGGAAATAACGTCACAGCAGGATACCCAGGAAACAAGAGTGCCTATGTTCAAACCCGTTCACTGGATTGCAGGCAGCTTTTTCGTCGTTTTACTCGGCGGCTGCGCCAGCATACAGAGCCCTAACGATGACGTTACAGAGGCTGCGCTGCCCGATTCAGCGGAATCCTCAACCATTCCCCCGGCCCTTGAGGAAACCCATTTCTCCGACTTTGATCCAGAAGTCCTCTATGGATTGCTGACCGCCGAAATTGCCGCCCAGCGCGGTCGCTACGATGTCACTCTGCAGAATTATGTCGCGGCGGCCAAACAGTCCAGCGATCCTGGGGTGATTGAGCGGGCCATGCGCATTGCCCAGACGTTGAAAGCAGATAACGCCCAACGGCAGGTGGCCGATGCCTGGCTGGCCGTGGAACCCGACAGCCTGGAAGCCCATCGCATCTCCGCTGTGCAGGCCGTAAAGGCTGGCAACCTGCAGCAGGCGCTGGCCCACATGGAAGCGATCATGGAACTCGGCGGAGACGCTGATTTCGATAATCTTGCGGCCCTTTCCGCCAATCTCGATCAGGCCGACCAGCGCCAGTTACTCGAGCTGTATCAGCACCTTCGCGAGCGTCATCCCGATAACGACGAGATACAGTTCAGCATTGCGCTCTTGCATCGAGGCCTGAACGAACCGATGGAGGGGCTGGCGGTGCTCGAGCCCCTGCTCGACCGCAGCCCGGACTACCAGCCAGCCATGGTGCTCAGAGGGGATCTCCTCTACAACACCGGCCAGCGCGAGGAGGCCCTGGAGTGGCTTGATTCGAAAAGTCGCGAATATCCGGATAATCGCCGCCTCGGCACGCTCTACGCGCGGACTTTGCTGAGCGAAGAACGGCTGGACGAATCTGAAAAAGAATTCTTCCGGCTCATGAATCGCTTCCCCGATGTACCCGGGCTCAAATTGTCCTATGCGCTGGTGGCGCTTGAGAACAATCATCTGCGCAAGGCTGAAATCTACCTCAAGGAATTGATTGAGGCCGGCCATCACGAAAACGAAGCGTTTTACTATCTGGGCCAACTGGCTGAACGGCGAAACCAGCCGACTGAAGCCATCGGCGACTACCGCCAGGTAGAGGAAGGCGCGCACCGCACGCCTGCACTCGCCCGCATTGCGGAAATCATCGCAACCACCCAGGGAATTGAAGCCGCGCGCAATGAGCTTTCCCAGATGCGCAACAGCAATCCGGAGGAAGAAGGCCGGCTGTGGCTGCTGGAGTTAAACCTGCTTCAGGAGCGCGGACAGCTGCAGGAGGCCGCCGAGGTGGCCGATAAAGCCCTGGCGTCGCAGCCAGACGACAATCGGCTTCGCTACGCCCGCGCCATGCTGCTCGACCAGCTGGGTGAACCGACAGCGGCGGAAACTGATCTGCGTCAGATCATCGAAGAAGAGCCGGACAACTCGGTAGCACTCAATGCGCTGGGTTACATCCTGACAGTTCAGACCGATCGCCTGGATGAGGCCGAGGCATTGATCGACAAAGCCCTGGCACTGGATCCGCAGAATCCGGCCATTCTCGACAGTAAGGGCTGGGTCAAATTCCGACTCGGCGATATTGCCGCTGCCCGCGACTACCTCAGCCAGGCCTACCAGTCCTTCCCAGATCCTGAAGTGGCTGCTCATTACGGCGAAGTGCTGTGGATCACCGGCTCACAGGATCAGGCCCGCGAAGTCTGGAAATCAGCGCTGGACGAGAATCCCGATCACCCGCTGCTGATCGAGACAGTGAACCGTTTCGGCGCTACTGAGCTGCTCCCATGACAGTGCGCACTACCCGCTCCCTTTACCCGGTCACCGCCCTGCTGATGTTGCTGCTTGCCGGCTGTAGCACCATAAAGCCCATTCCCCTGCCAGAAGGACTGACCGATCAGCCCCCGGCCGACTGGGACCAGCGCACAGAGCAACTGTCCCAGCTCGATCATTGGCAACTGAGCGGTAAAATCGCCGTGCGGCAGCCCGAAGACAGCGGTTCGGGTGTAATTAACCGTTGGCTGCAGGAGGGCGACTACTACGAGCTTGATCTCTCCTCCGCCTTCCTGGGTCTGGGCCACACTCAGCTGCGAGGGCAGCCCAACTTTCTGGAATTGCGACTGAGCAACGGCGAAGTCTATCGATCCTTGCAGCCGGAAGATCTTCTGGCCGCAGCGACTGGCTGGCGCTTACCGCTGCACAGCCTGCCCTGGTGGATTCGCGGACTGACTAATCCCGCCAGCGAGGCCGAGACGCTGTTCGACGATCAGGGCCAGTTGGCGTTGATCCGCCAGGATGGCTGGGAAATCCATTACAACCGCTGGCGTGATGCCGTCCCGAACCTGCCTTCTCTGCCTGCACTGATTTCGGCGAGTAAGGATGACCGTCTGGTGCGGGTGGCGGTGATTGAATGGGAACCAATGGATTCGACCGACGCCGAGCCATGAACACTGATTTTTCCATCTCGCCGCAGCCGATGACCCTGCCCGCCCCTGCCAAGCTCAACCTGTTTCTGCATATCAACGGACGACGCGAGGATGGTTACCACGAGCTTCAGACCCTGTTCCAGCTACTCGACTTTGGCGATGAGCTGACACTCACAGCTCGTCGCGACGGCGTGATTCGTTGCCTGCCGTCGCTGCCGGGTGTCGCCGACCAGGACAATCTCATTGTCCGTGCTGCCCGGCTGTTGCGCGAACACGCTGGCCATCCGGCGCTGGGTGCTGATCTGACTCTGGTGAAACGATTACCCATGGGCGGCGGCGTTGGCGGCGGCAGTTCAGACGCGGCGACGGTCCTCGTGGGGCTCAATCACGCGTGGAATTTGCGACTGACCGTTGACCAACTGGCGGCGCTGGGTCTGCAATTGGGCGCCGACGTGCCGGTGTTTGTGCGAGGTCGGACGGCCTGGGGCGAGGGCATCGGAGAGACACTGACACCGGTTGAGACGCCCGAAGACTGGTTCGTTGTACTCAAGCCCAACTGCGCCATTGAAACTGCCAAGGTTTTTGCGGACGAAGGGTTGACAAGGGATACCCCGAGAAAGACAATAGCGCCCGCTTTTGAGGGAGACGCCGGGAGTTGGCGGAACGACTGCGAACACGTCGTCCGAAAACGTTATCCCGAAGTCGCCGAAGCGCTCGACTGGCTGGCCCAGTTCGGGACGGCAAGATTGACCGGAACCGGCGCTTGCATCTTCGGTCGTTTCCCAACAGAATCTCAAGCCCAAGAGGTTTGGATTCGCAAACCTACCGGCATCAACGGGTTTGTGGCCAAGGGTGTGAACGTTTCACCGCTCCACCAGAAGCTGACTGAGCTTTAAGATGCCTGATAAGCACGATACTGGGGTGTCGCCAAGTGGTAAGGCAACGGGTTTTGATCCCGTCATGCGCAGGTTCGAATCCTGCCACCCCAGCCACCTCTCTTCCGATTCCGCTGAATCCAACGCTGACATTGAGAAGGATACAGTCGTGTCCAAACTGATGATCTTCGCGGGCAACGCCCATCCCGAACTCGCTCAACAGATTTCCCGCAAACTGCATATCCCGATGGGAGACGCCGTAGTCGGAAAATTCAGCGACGGGGAAACGACCGTTGAAATTAACGAGAACGTCCGCGGCCATGATGTATTCATCATTCAGCCCACCTGTTATCCGACCAACGATAACCTGATGGAACTGATCGTGATGGCGGACGCTCTGCGTCGCGCCTCTGCCACACGAATCACCGCTGTTATTCCCTATTACGGTTATGCCCGCCAGGATCGCCGTGTGCGCTCCAACCGGGTGGCGATCAGCGCCAAAGTGGTTGCCGACATGATCACCAGCATCGGCATCGACCGCGTGCTCACCGTTGATCTGCACGCTGACCAGATCCAGGGCTTCTTCGATATCCCGGTAGACAACATCTACGCAACCCCCGTGTTGCTGACGGATATCGAGCAGCAGCGTTTTGAGAACTTCATTGTCGTGTCGCCGGACGTCGGTGGTGTTGTGCGCGCCCGCGCCGTCGCCAAGCGTCTGGATGATGCTGACCTGGCTATCATCGACAAGCGTCGCCCCAAGGCCAACGTCTCCCAGGTAATGCATATTATCGGTGACGTTGAAGGCCGCACCTGTATTCTGGTGGACGACATTGTGGATACCGCCGGCACTCTGTGCAAAGCCGCCAAGGCTCTCAAGGAGCACGGTGCAGCGCGCGTTGTCGCCTACATCACTCACCCGGTTCTGTCCGGCCCGGCCATTGATAACATCAATGAATCGGAACTGGATGAACTTGTGGTTTGCGACACGATTCCACTGAGTGACAAAGCACGCAAATGTGATAGAATCCGCCCCCTCAGTATGGCAGGGCTCCTCGCTGAATCGATCCGAAGGGTCAGTAACGAGGAATCCATCAGCGCCATGTTCGAGAACGACTGACCGGCAACTCTGCCGGTTTTTTTCACTGAATCACTGATCGCTACTCTGGTCGCGGAGCCGGTCGGTGTTTATTTGAGGTTTTTACCATGTCTCAGGAATTTGTAATTGAAGCATTTCCTCGTGACGATCAGGGGAAGGGTGCGAGCCGCCGCCTGCGTCGTGAGGAAGGAAAGATCCCGGGTATCATCTACGGTGGCAGCGCGGAGCCTACTCCGATTGCTCTGATGCAGAAGGACCTGAAGAAGTCTCTGGAAAACGAAGCCTTCTTCTCACACATCCTGACCATCGAAATCGCCGGCAAGAAAGAGTCCGTCATCCTCAAGGATCTGCAGCGTCACCCTTACAAGCCGCTGCTGACTCACGCCGATTTCCAGCGCGTCGACAAGGACCACGAAATCCACGTCAACGTACCGCTGCACTTCATTAATGAAGAGAAAGCACCGGCCATCAAGAACGAAGGCGGTGTTGCGACTCACCAGTTGAACGAAGTTGAAGTCGTGTGTCTGCCGCAGGATCTGCCCGAGTACCTCGAAATTGATATGGGCTCGGTCGAGATGGATCAGGTTATCCACCTGAGCGATATCAAACTGCCGAAGGGCGTTCGCATCGCGGCTCTGAACCTGGGCGAAGACTACGACCAGGCCGTCGTTGCCATCCACAAGCCGCGCGGCGCCGCGACCAAGGATGAAGACGAAGGCGAAGGCGAAGAAGGCGGCGAAGACAAGGAGTAATCGCTCCGGAGTGACGGCATGGCTCAAAGTCTTTTCGCGATTATCGGACTGGGTAACCCAGGCGCCGAATACGAACAGACCCGCCACAACGCCGGCGCTCTCTTCGTTGAAGCTCTGGCCCGCGAAGCGGGTCAGAGTCTTCGACCTGACAAGAAATTCCACGGTCTCTACGCCCGTATCAACTGGCAGGGCCTGGACCTGCATCTGCTCAACCCTTCCACGTTTATGAATCGCAGCGGCCTGGCTATCAAGGCGCTGGCTGATTTCTACCGAATTGCTCCCCAACAGATTCTCGTCGCCCACGACGAACTTGATATTCCACCAGGCACCGCTCGACTCAAGTCGGCTGGCGGCCACGGCGGCCACAATGGTCTGCGCGACACCATCGCTCACCTCGGCACGCCCGATTTCCAGCGACTTCGACTGGGAATAGGCCACCCTGGCGATAGCCGAAAAGTCACCGGATTTGTACTCGGCCGCTTCGGAAAACAGGAAACCGCCGACTTCAATCAACTCTGTGACGAAGTGATGAGAGTGCTGCCGGATGCGGCCACCGGCGATATGGCCAAGGCCATGAATCGCCTCCATAGCTTTAAACCCGGCGTCTGACCGACCTGTTTCGCGGCAGCTAGCCTTTCCGTTTCCGCCAGACTCGCCCGTCCAGCGGCTGCAGAGTATAATCGCGCCACATTTCGAGGTATCCGAGGCAATTCATGGGCTTTAACTGCGGCATCGTCGGCCTGCCCAACGTCGGCAAGTCCACGCTATTCAATGCACTGACCAAATCCGGTATCGGCGCTGAAAACTTTCCGTTCTGTACGATCGAACCCAACGCGGGCGTGGTCGCCATGCCGGACCCTCGCCTGACGACGTTGGCGGATATCGTCAAACCGGAACGCGTCGTACCCACCACAATGGAATTCGTGGATATCGCCGGCCTGGTGGAAGGTGCCTCCAAAGGCGAGGGCCTTGGCAACCAGTTCCTCGCCAATATCCGGCAAACCGACGCCATTGCTCACGTGGTCCGCTGTTTTGAAGACAGCAACGTCATCCACGTCGCCAATCGCGTTGATCCTGCCGCCGACATCGGCGTCATTAACACCGAGCTGGCGCTGGCCGATCTGGAAACCGTCGAAAAAGCCATCAAACGGGTTCAGCGCGTCGCCAAAAGTGGCGACAAACACGCCAAAGCCCAGCTCGACATGTTCGAGAAGCTGCTGCCTGTGCTCAACGAAGGCGCGCCAGTGCGCAGCATGAATCTGAACGAAGATGAGCTACTGCTGGTTCGTGAACTGTGCCTGCTGACCATCAAGCCCACCATGTATATCGCCAATGTCGATGAAAACGGCTTCGAGAATAACCCTCATCTGGATGTCGTGCGCAGCATTGCCGAGGCAGAAAATGCCGTCGTCGTACCGATCTGCAATAAGCTGGAGGCCGAGATCGCGGAACTCGAGGACGAAGAGAAAGCCATGTTCCTCGATGAGATGGGCATGGACGAGCCAGGCCTGGATCGGGTTATTCGCGCCGGCTATTCGCTGTTGGGCCTGCAGACTTACTTCACCGCCGGTGTCAAAGAAGTGCGGGCTTGGACCGTTGAAATCGGCGCGACCGCGCCGCAGGCAGCCGGAGTAATCCACACCGACTTTGAGCGAGGCTTTATTCGCGCCGAGGTAGTCGGCTACGACGACTTCGTTGGCAATAAAGGTGAGGCCGGCGCCAAGGATGCCGGCAAATGGCGACTCGAAGGCAAGGACTACATTGTCCGCGACGGCGACGTGATTCACTTCCGTTTCAACGTTTGACGCCAAGGGCGCTTCGTGGCGTGCGGGGTGCCCTGTCTTTTTCTGCTGCGGGCCGACTGATTGTCTCTACAAAGCGCAACGACTAACGTTCCCGCTCGACCATCCAGGTGGGCGCCATCGATCCGGCCTGAATGCCAGCCAGTTGTGTCAGGAGATGGTTTTCTGTGCGATGCACTTCGCCATGACCAAGCCGGGGCATTAAACCCGCTCCCCCATTCAACGCGCTCACATAACCGCGAATCTGTCGATCCAGCGATTTTGATCCAGCCTCCAGACTGACACCCGCTTCGGCGAGCTGCTCTGCGGTGGTTGGTGGCTTTACCGGATAGGTGCGTAAGTCATCGAGCTTCATTCCGCCGGTCACACCGTGCTTGGGCTCGCCGTCTATAGTCAGAGAACGGATTAGCACCAGTCCCCGACAGTGAGGCCCCATACCCTGGGCAGCAAGGCGGCTCGCGACCACATAAGCCTCTGCCGTCCGGCGTATTGTCGACTTGCGATAAGCGACCTGCCACTGACGCACGGTATCGCTACTGTCGCCAGAGGACGCCAGGACCGTTTCACGATCCGGCGCAGCTTCGTCGTAACAGCTCATCCGCCCGCCGTAGCTGTAGAGAATCTTCATAGAAAGATCTGGGACGTAAAAGCTCCACTGCCCCCGTAGCACCCTGTACCGTCGACCGTCCAACGTGAGCCAATCGCCGGAGAGCTGACCCTGCTGGTAAAGAGTACAGGGCGCAAGGGGCGCTGGCGCCGCCTGAATCAGCAGGGTCTGACAGAACCCGGAACGATGAAGAATATGGCTCACTTGCTGGCGAAAACGGGCCCGATCGAGCACGGCCTGCATCTCTGCTTCAGTAGGAATGCGTTTCTTCAAGCGTTCAAGCGGAGAGCTCGGCGAGCCTGGTGCCTGAAGACGCGCCATCATCTGGTCGATCCAGCGCTTTACGCCCCGGGAATCCCCTCTGACAAGAGACAGTATAAGAACTACTCGGTTAGCGCCCTGTTGCAATGCATCCTGGAGCAGGGCTTCCGTCTGCTGCATGGGCTTGCCCTGAGGCGGCAGGAAGACGACGGAATACTCATCGCTGCTGGCAATCGCTTCAGACAGCGCATCCAGTCCTTTCGCTATTTTCGGGCGGGCCATCGCCGCTTCAAACCGATCCCGGCCCAGAAGCCGGTCCAATTCATCAATGAGCGTGCGGCTTTGAGAGGTAAGTTCGAACGAAGTCAGTCTCTGGTCAGTTATCGTCATGGTCGATTGGTCCGCATCTTTGAAGCGCATTCTTTACAGCTTCCAGATCCGGACACGACCAAAACATGAGTAGTTTCCCCAACGACTCGTGCGTCCGGCTACGGATGACTGACGCTGAGAGCTCCAGAAATACTGGCCAATCAAGCGTCACCCGCGAGTTATAACGTAACAGCACACCCATCGTTCGCGAAGAACGAAAGTTGCATTTTCACATTAAATTTTGCGCCCGCTCAGGGACGCCGTCGACTATCCGCCGCCCAGACCATCGCGGCGGTTAAGCGCGCCACCTCTCCCTCGGCCCTGATCGGCAGGCAGCTCCAAGCCAATGAAGTACTGCGGGGATCGGCTCTTTCATCGCGGGCTTCCGCACCGGAGAAAAGCTCAACTCCAGCTTCTGCCATGGCAGGCAACGCCTGATTCACAACAGGTTCAACGCTCGACGCGGATCGCCATTCAATCCCCGCCGTAGCCGTCGACGCCACCTTGCCATTGGGTCTGAGCTGTCGAATAACCGCCGTGCCAGCAGGCGGCAGACCTAGCCCGAACCGACCGAGACGCGCCCCGGAAACGTAATGCTGAGCGATTCGACGATAGGCCTGACGCGACGATTTCAGATGGGCTGCTGCCTCGTGATCGAAAAATTCAAGATCGAGATCCGGAATCCGGAAGCGACCCGGCGAACGTTCTACCGGGAATATCATTCCATCTATCTCGCAGGTACGACGACTCAAAACGCAGTAGTCGTAGGCGACCACGTCGGGCAGTGCAGGTGGCAGCGCGTTGAATAAAACGGTTCTGGAATAGCGGTTTGTAGCCACAACCTGGCGGGACACCACATCCACCCCTACCCGCTTCAGAACATGATTCACCTCGGCTTCATGGTGTAGGCGGCGCTTACCGGGCAAGTTCCGAGACCCAATACCGACCGCGTCCGGCGCGCAAACCGATGCAAACAACCGCTGCGCAAAGCTGGCGCCTTCCGGACACACACTGAGCACGAACAACAGCTGAAGAGCGTCATCCAGAATCAGCTGCTGCAGACAATCTTCGAGTCCTGAAAGCGGCATCAGATTGAAAGCATCAGTGGCCACGGCAAAGTCAGCGCCACGGCTGGGCGCTCCCAGATAACCTTTGTGCTTGTGCAGCAGTGAGTCGATATTGATCGCGCGGACAATGTCGTCCTGGTCGGCTGCTTTAATGGCTTCCAGACGTGCCCGAACGTCCGCAAATGAAGAAGGCACCACTGAGACAACGTTGGCCATGTCAACTTGCTTCCATTCAAGTAGTTAGCGCTGCCGGACCAAAGCAAAGCTGCCGCTCGATCCGACGGTCAAAAATGTGAACACCGTCACTATGCGGCATGGATCATGGCGACATCTTTGCGGAGCGATTACGATTCCGTAGCCCAGCCTGATGATCCAATGAGCGTTTCAGAACTTTGCTACTCGTTCGCTTGCATACTAAAGCAGAAGACTCAGGCGGAGGGGTTAAAAAGGGAGAGTCTCAGGCATGCCTATGGGCGCACACTTCATCCCTGGCCTAGCCCGCGGGCTGCTCAAAAGCTCAGGGCGGATTGACCATTAAGGGGTTGACAACCTAGACCGGAATCCAGAAAATACGCGCCTCGTTTGGGGCGTAACGCCTGAAACGACGATGTGGCAAGGTAGCTCAGCTGGTTAGAGCACAGCACTCATAATGCTGGGGTCGGCGGTTCGATTCCGCCCCTTGCTACCAGAATTCAAAGGCTTACGGTTCGCGCCGTAGGCCTTTTTTGTTGGGCCGATATTGGTTGAGGCTGACAGCAGTCAGCTAGCCGGCTGTCTGACGCAGCGGGCTAGCTGTGAAGGAGCTGGCGACATCAGGCGGCGTCGATCATCACCGCCTTGGTGTTCACGAACTCACGCATGCCAAAACCACCGTGCTCTCGGCCATAGCCACTATTCTTCACTCCACCGAAAGGCAGGTTGGGCTTGGCGAGGTTATAGCCATTGATGTTGACCATTCCGGTATCGAACTCGTCGCGGGCAAGGCGAATGGCTCTCTCTTCATCGCCGGAGAAGATGCCACCGCCCAAGCCGTAGGGCGAATCATTGGCCACCCGAATGGCCTCGGCTTCGTCCTTGACTCGGATCAGCGAAGCGACCGGGCCAAACAGCTCATCGTCGTAAGCCGGTTGCCCTGGCGCTACATTTTCCAGAACCGTAGCCGGGTAAAAGAAACCCTTGCCGTCTGGAATCTCGCCTCCCAGAAGACAGGTAGCGCCGGCTCGGACGGAAGCCTGAACCTGATCGTGGAGATCGTCCCGCAAGTCTTTGCGAGCCATCGGCCCCAGATCCGTTCCTTCTTTGGATGGGTCTCCGAACGCGACCTTTTTCATGTTCTCCATAAAGGCCTCCCGGAACTCATCATAGACAGAGTCTTCAACAATGAAGCGCTTGGCGGCGACACAGGTCTGGCCGGTGTTGTAGATCCGGGCCTGCACGGCTACCTCCGCGGCCTTGGAAACGTCGGCGTCGCGAAGGATCAGGTAGGCATCGTTGCTGCCCAGCTCCAGTACGGTCTTTTTCAGGTGCTCAGCGGCTTTGGAGGCCACTTTGCGACCGGCTCCGGGACTGCCCGTGAGAGTGACACCACGAACCTTCGGATGGGCAATGACGGCATCCGAGGTATCGTGATCAATCACCAGCGCTCGGAATGCGTTGTCAGGCAATCCGGCCTCTTGGTAAAGCTTCTCGATTTCCAGTGCCATACCGGTGACATTGGGAGCATGCTTGAGCAGCACCGTATTGCCTGCCATCAGGTTGGCCGCGCTGTAACGGATGACCTGATAAAGCGGAAAGTTCCAGGGTTGGATGCCATAAATAACACCCTGTGGCTGGTGCGTGACCAGCGCACGGCCTCCCTCAAGGTCGCGAGTCTCGTCAGCCAACTCTTCTGGGCCCTGGTCTGCGGAGTACTCGCAAACAGCCGCACAAAGTTCGCATTCATCGTAGCCCTGAGACCTGATTTTACCCATTTCACGAGTCATCAGGTCCACCAGTGAATCCTGATGCTCGCGGATCACCGCGGCCATCTTCCTGAGCACCTTGGCCCGCGACTCCATCGATTCCTGGCGCCAGTGCGTAAATGCTTCGTGGGATTGATCGACAATTGCTTCGGCTTCCTGCCTCGTCATCCTTGTATAAGTCTGTAGGACTTCTTCTGTGGTGGGATTGACGGTTTGCTGAGTGCTGGGCATAGGAATACCTCCTGCGAGGAAGCGGGCGAGTAGACTAATCGCTTGAGCACGATACCGCCCGCCGCTGAATGATCCTTGAGTGTATCGACGCTCTCCCCGGCTCAACAAGGCATAGGGCAGTGACGGTGTGGCAATGATCTGAATGGGCTAACCATGGCAGAACCTACGGCAGACGCCCTCAACCCATGTAATGCGGGTAGAGGTGTGAATTCCTCGACACCTCAGCGAGTTGAGCGCTAAGCGGGTCAATGCTGTGTAAAACGTGCAGAACCCTGTCACTGAGACGGTATCCGGGGGTCGCGATAAGATCGAAGACGTGAGACGAACTGGGTTATATCGCCCCGCTGATTGACGCAAACTGGCAAGTTGCGGGCACAACGTCACAACGTTAACGAAGCAACAACAGTAAGGTCAGCACCGGGAAGAGCAAAGTCAGTGCGTGGAGGCGGTTATCCTGGGTTTCCTGGTCAATTACTCCAACATAACTGTGTCCTGTTACAAGGAATGGCCCAATGCTCATTGCCGCACACGGAGCAGCCCTTACAATCCCAGCAAACAATAACAAGGAATAACCGTGGAAAATCGTACACTTAAAATTCGAAATCCGTTTGCACCCTCGGTGCTGGTGAGCACTTTCCTAACGCTGATACTGCCCGTCCAGGCAGCGAATGCTAGCGATGACAATGCTCCGAACTACAACGCTCCGGACACTTGGCTCTGCCATCCCTCCCTGCCAGCTCAGGATAACGTCTGTCTGCGCGATCAATCAGTCATCAGTGTGGCCGCCAACGGCAGCAGCTCCGTCACCGAGGGATATGTCGACAGCAACCCCGCCGTCGACTGCTTTTATGTGTACCCCACCGCGTCCATGGACCTGACCGCCAGTAGTAACCTGAACCCCGACGCGCAGGAAAAAGACACCACCGCGATCCAGTTCGGACGCTATGCAGAGGCTTGCCGTACCTTTGCCCCAGTGTATCGCCAGCGCACCCTAACCTATCTCGGTCTCGGTGCGCTGGGCGATGGGCTGGTCAAAGAAGAGACCATGATGCAAGCCAATGAGACAGCCTACGCCGACGTACGTGACGCATTCAAAAACTACATCGCCAATGATAACGACGGTCGCGGCTTCCTGCTTGTGGGGCATTCGCAGGGTGCCCGCTTACTGGCACGGCTAGTTCAGGAAGAGATAGAGACAGATGCCGCTCTGCAACAGCAGATGGTCAGCGCTCACCTGATCGGCACCGACATCTCAGTGCCGGCCGGCGGTGTGGTGGGGGGGACCTTCTACTCCACACCCCTTTGCACCTCAGCCAACCAGAATGGTTGTGTGGTCGCCTATTCCACTTTCCGCAGAGATGATCCCGAGCTGGCCACTCCTAAATTCGGCACCCCGCCTGCTGATGGTTACGAAGCCGCCTGCACTCACCCCGCAGCTCTTGCTGGCGGTTCCGAAGAGCTGGCCGCACGCCTGCCTTTCGATCAGCCATACGCTTTCGACGTACTGTTAAAAGCTCAGGGGAGCGGTGGCCCGTACGAGCGCTGGTGGGATAACCTCAAAGCGAAACGACAGGCAAACTTCTACAGTGTCCCTGGCCAATTTCGCGGGGAGTGTGTCCGGGACAAGCAAGGTACTCACTATCTCGAAGTGACGATCGAGAGCAACGAAAATGATCCGCGAGCAGATAACTATCGCGGTGAACTGATCGTCGTGAAAGGATGGGGCTTACATCTGGTCGATATAAACATCGCCCAGGGAGACCTGGTTCAGCTTGCGCATGACCAGATTCAGCATTGGCTAAACCATTGAAATAGCCACACCCTGTTGGTGCCCTGACTTTTGCCCAAACAGGGTGTGGCCGCAGAAGAGGAGGAACGGCCCTGCCAACGGCTAGGGCGTCCAGATAACGCCGACTGACCCTGTTAGAGCCACTGAATAGCGCCGAACCGCCTCGCCATGCGCTGAGAGTTTTAGATGCAACGCGATATAACGCAAGTGGGCCCAGCTCTGGAAAGCGTGGGCCGTTGCAAGAGTCGCAACGCGGCAGAGGCCACTCCTAACGGGGTTTTGTGTGGGCGTCCCGATAAGCTGCCTTTGTAGTGGTCAACTAATCCCGGACTAATCGCTTGAGCACGATACCGCCCGCCGCTGAATGATCCTTGAGTGTATCGATGCCCTCCCCGGCTCAATAAGGCATAGGGCAGTGACGGTGTGGCAATGATCCGTGGGCGCCGGCATTGGCAGTGCTGGCGGAGCAATCCGTTACTCTTCACCGCACGGATAAACCTGTAGGTTTATAGAAACACCAACCAAAAAGCGCGGTAGGGGTCGGTATGTCGACTACAGAGAACGAGATGTTATCTCTCCGGTGGTATCAATGGATCACGGCTCTGCCGAGGACCTATTTCAAGCCCCAGTTTCTAGGCCTCGACCAAATCGATCTCTCGAAACCGGCCCTTTGGGTTGGGAACCACACTCTGTATGGCGCGCTGGACGTCCCTTTATTAGCTCACGCGCTAATGGAGCGAGGCGTGCGGCTCTATTCGCTGGGAGACCATAGCCATTTCAATGTGCCCGGCTGGCGGTCTTTGCTCATTGGCGCGGCGGTAGTCCGGGGTACGCCCGAAAATTGCGCCGAACTGATGCGCGAAGGCAAGCACGTGCTGGTGTTTCCCGGAGGCGGGCGGGAAGTGATGAAGCGAAAAGGCGAGAGTTACACGCTCATCTGGAAGCAGAGAACCGGCTTCGCACGACTGGCAATTGAGCATGGCTACGACATTCAGCCATTCGCGGCTGTGGGCGCAGACGACGTCTACAACATTCTGGTGGATGCCGCCGACGTAATGAAGCTACCGGCCTGGCGCTGGCTGTCCAAATTCGATTCGATCACCAATCTCACACGAAATGGCGAAGTCATCCCCCCCATCGCGAAAGGACTAGGCCCCACCCTCATTCCAAAACCTCAGAGATTCTATTTCGGCTTTGGCGACCGCATTCAGACAGAGCACTTGCAGGGCCGCAGCGAAGACGACGAGGCCGTGTGGCCACTTCGAGATAAAGTAGCGGCCAGTATTGAAGAGCTGCTGGAAATGCTGCAGCAGCATCGCGATGAGGATCGCGAGGCGAACTGGAGTAGATTGCGCCGTTGGCTGGCTTGAGAGTGATTTGGGGGGATGGCGGTTTTTTGTGTGGGTGCCCGCGTAAGGCTTCATTTTTGGGGGCAGCACGATCCATGCGCCTTCAGAAAGCTCTACCTCGGCTGCTTGCACAAGTCCTCTGCGCCTAACCGGATTAAATTGACCGGTTTCGGCAAAGTTTCGGAGTGATCCGATGCTCTACCGCTCGTGGAGAAGAAGCCCAAAGGCTTATTCTTGAGACGGGCGTCCTGATAAGTCGTGGAAGCTTTGAAATTATGGATTGAAGCTGCTTTCGGAAAGGCCTATCCAGGCCACAGAAAATGATCAATTATCGAGCAGTCACAACCGAAACCGGCCGGTTATGGTAGTAACCTGCTCAGTCTGAGAAGCTTGCCGGGGAGCTATGAGAAATCCGGGCTAGCGCTCGTGCCGGAGAACGCCAAATTCTTACTCTTCAGATGGGTGCCCTGATAAGATTTGGGACCGGTCGACACATCAGGGAGGACAAGAAAGGTTCTATCCCAGAGGATCTGCCCCCAATTCTTCAGAGGTTGCAGATTGATCCCCAGCTTTGGCTCTACATGAGTCAGCACTTCGAAAGCCGTTTCAAGGGATTGGTGGGCACGGCCTACAGCTTGAGAACAGCCTGCCAGCGGATGGGTTATCAACGTGCCGTTGGCATAGGTTATTGCCAGGCGCTGTTCGGATAACCGCTCAACAAAACCCTTCTCACAATCGTTCGCCTGCCGCAGCTTCATTTCTGCTAGCTGCAAGATTCGCGTGCTTTCAGAAAGCTCTACCTTGGCTATTTACGCCACTCGTCTGCGCCTAACCCAATTCAATTGACCAACTCCACCAAAGTTTCGGAGCGACCCGATGCTCTACTGCTCGTGGAGAAGAAGCCCAAGGGCTTATTC